>BNJS01002314.1_pt1 | contig 215379 bp, 317 predicted proteins | sample 8540461 | NCBI WGS metagenome assembly BNJS01 (sample SAMD00202454, study PRJDB9452) | human saliva metagenome | isolation source: human saliva | place: Japan | reverse complement strand
GATACTCCTGTCGAATTGCTGGGGAAAGAGTTTGATTTACTAGTTTATTTCCTTCAAAATCAAAATGTTATTTTGCCTAAGACTCAGATTTTTGATCGTCTATGGGGATTTGATAGTGATACAACGATTTCGGTTGTCGAAGTTTATGTTTCAAAAGTCCGTAAGAAATTAAAAGGAACTACTTTTGCAGAGAATTTGCAAACCTTGCGCAGTGTTGGGTATATTTTTAAAAAGATGTTCAGTAAACTAAAAAAACATGGTATGCGGATGACTTTAGTTATTTTATCCGCAACTTTGGTGTCTTCACTCTAATTTTCTCTACCATGACTCTGATTATTTTGCAGGTCATGCATTCGAGTCTCTATACTTCGGTGGATGATACGCTCCATGGCTTGAGTAAGAATCCTCAGGCAGTTATTCAGCTTGCGGTAAATAGGGCAACAGAAGAGATTAAAGATTTAGAGAATGCCGCTACAGATACTAGTAAGACTGAGATAAAACCCAATGTCAGTTCAACTACAGAGGTTATTCTTTTTGATAAGAATTTTACTCAGCTCCTTTCTGGAAATCGATTTCTGGGTTTGGATAAGATTAAGTTAGAGAAGAAAGAACTAGGCCATATCTATCAGATTCAGGTTTTTAATAGCTATGGACAGGAAGAAATCTATCGCATGATTTTGATGGAAACGAATATCAGTTCGGTTTCAACCAATATCAAGTATGCGGCTGTCTTGATTAATACCAGTCAGTTGGAGCAGGCCAGTCAAAAGCATGAGCAACTGATTGTGGTCGTGATGGCTAGTTTCTGGATTTTGTCTTTGCTTGCCAGTCTCTATCTAGCTAGAGTCAGTGTTCGTCCCTCTGCTTGAGAGCATGCAGAAGCAGCAGTCCTTTGTGGAAAATGCTAGTCATGAGTTACGAACTCCACTTGCAGTTTTGCAAAATCGTTTAGAGACCCTTTTTCGTAAGCCAGAAGCTACCATTATGGATGTGAGCGAAAGCATTGCATCGAGTTTGGAAGAAGTCCGAAATATGCGTTTTTTGACGACAAACTTGTTGAACTTTAGCTCGTAGAGATGATGGGATTAAGCCAGAACTTGCAGAAGTTCCAACTAGCTTTTTTAATACGACTTTCACTAACTATGAGATGATTGCTTCGGAAAATGACCGTGTCTTCCGTTTTGAAAATCGTATCCATCGAACGATTGTCACAGATCAGCTTCTTTTGAAACAATTGATGACTATCCTATTTGATAATGCTGTCAAGTATACTGAAGAGGATGGTGAAATTGATTTTGTGATTTCAGCGACCGATCGTAATCTGTATTTGCTAGTTTCCGACAATGGAGTCGGTATTTCAGCAGAAGATAAGAAGAAGATTTTTGACCGTTTTTATCGAGTGGACAAGGCTAGAACTCGTCAAAAAGGTGGTTTTCGGTTTAGGATTATCTCTAGCCAAGCAAATTGTAGATGCCCTAAAAGGGACCATTACTGTTAAAGATAATAAACCAAAGGGAACAAGCTTTGAAGTGAAGATTTCCATCCACACACCATCTAAAAAGAAAAAATAAAAATATCGCTCCAGCTGGGGCGATATTTTGGATTTATCTTCTACGTTTTCGTTTGATAATAGAGCGTTGGATTTTTAAAACAAGTAAACTGGATCCGATTGCTGCGACAAATGCAAGAGCAGTTGAGAATTTTAATGCTAAAAAGATAAAACTAAAGATAGCAATACAGATACAAAAAATCAGCGATATTAACAAAAAATAGGATTTCCTTGAGATTGGCATCAGATTGCGCTTCAGGTGTATAATCTTGATAGCGAGGAACCTGCTGGTTTAATTCTTCTTGATAGTCTACCTCATAGGATTGTAATTTTCTTACGGGCATTTCTCTCTCCTTAACAGTACATACCTATTTTATCATTTTTTCAGCAGAGAATTATTACAGAAAGGTTACAAAAAGAATAAAGTCCCTTTTCATTTTTCAAAGAATAGCTGATTTTCCAGAAATGTGGTATAATTTTTCTTATGGAAAAGATTATCATTACAGCAACTGCTGAAAGTATTGAACAAGTTGAACAACTGCTCGAAGCTGGCGTAGACCGTATCTATGTCGGTGAGAAAGATTTTGGACTTCGTCTGCCAACAACCTTTAGTCATGACCAATTGCGTGAAATCGCTAAGCTGGTTCATGATGCTGGTAAGGAATTGATTGTTGCGGTCAATGCCCTCATGCACCAAGATATGATGGACCGTATCAAGCCTTTCCTCGATTTCTTGGAAGAAATCAAGACAGATTACATTACAATTGGAGATGCAGGCGTTTTTTACGTAGTCAACCGCGATGGTTATTCCTTTAAGACTATCTACGATGCCTCAACTATGGTGACAAGCAGTCGTCAGATTAACTTCTGGGGACAAAAGGCTGGTGCGTCTGAGGCTGTTTTGGCGCGTGAAATTCCATCAGCTGAACTTTTCAAAATGCCAGAAATTTTGGAAATTCCTGCTGAAGTTTTGGTGTATGGTGCTAGCGTCATCCATCATTCCAAACGTCCACTCTTGCAAAACTACTATAACTTTACGCATATCGATGATGAAAAGACGCGTAAACGTGACCTCTTCTTGGCTGAACCAAGCGACCCTGAGAGCCATTATTCCATTTTTGAAGACAATCATGGGACCCACATCTTTGCCAACAATGATCTTGATTTGATGACCAAATTGACAGAATTGGTAGAGCATGGTTTTACTCATTGGAAATTAGAAGGACTTTACACTCCAGGTCAGAACTTTGTTGAGATTGCAAAACTTTTTATCCAAGCGCGTAGCTTGATCCAAGAGGGCAACTTTAGCCATGATCAAGCCTTCTTGCTGGATGAAGAAGTGCGCAAGTTACACCCTAAAAACCGTTTCCTTGATACAGGATTTTATGACTACGATCCTGATATGGTTAAATAAAGTAAATAGATAGTTGAGAGAAGGAAGATGCAAACATTTCTTCTCTCAATTTTTCTTATTCTCCAATATTTTCAAAGAATTAGTAGGCTAGGATGCTCTATTTGATGAGATTTTTAAGACAAGTAGTGTTCTTGAGTTTGAAAATTATCCCATGTTTGCAGGTGCCAAATGGCCCTTTTTTTGGTATAATTTTTTATAATGAAAACGATTGGTAATCGCTATGTTGTGGTTGATTTAGAGGCAACTAGCACAGGTAGTAAGGCTAAAATTATCCAAGTGGGAATTGTTGTGATTGAGGATGGAAAAATCGTTGATCGCTATACGACAGATGTCAATCCACATGAACCTTTGGATGCTCATATCAAAGAACTGACAGGATTGACAGACCAACGTCTGGCGCAAGCACCTGATTTTTCGCAAGTTGCTAGAAAAATCTTTGACTTGGTGGAGGACGGGATTTTTGTAGCCCATAATGTTCAGTTTGATGCTAATCTCTTGGCGGAAAATTTATTTTTGAAGGCTATGAACTAAGAAATCCTCGTGTTGACACGGTCGAATTGGCTCAGGTCTTTTTCCCTGAACTGGAAAAATATAGTTTGCCGATTTTGTGTCGAGAATTAGGAATTCCTCTAAAACATGCTCACACAGCCCTTTCAGATGCCCAAGCTACAGCGGAATTACTCCTTTTTTTCTACGAGAAAAGATGGCCCAACTTCCTAAAGGTCTCTTGGAACGCTTGCTGGAAATGGCTGACGCCCTCCTATATGAGTCCTACCTGGTTATTGAAGAAATTTATCGAAGCCAATCTATCCTGAGTTCTTCTGACTTGGTCGAAGTTCAAGGACTGTATTTCAAGAAAACTGCAGCTCCCCTGGAGTCACGAAAACTATCTCAGGATTTTTCTAAAAATATTTCTCTGTTGAACCTTGAAGTGAGGGAGGAGCAAGAAAGTTTTGCTAAAGAGGTTGGCTTTGCTATTGAAAGATGAGCCTGTCTCTCTGATTCAAGCTCCGACAGGGATTGGGAAAACCTATGGCTATCTCTTACCCGCTTTGTCCCAAGTAAAAGAGCGTCAGATTGTCCTTAGCGTTCCGACAAAGATTCTTCAAAATCAAATCATGGAAGAAGAAGGTAAACGTCTCAAGGAAGTGTTCCATACAGATATTCATAGTTTAAAGGGGACCACAAAATTATCTGAAGTTGGATGCCTTTTATCGTTCCTTGCAGGAAAATGATGAAAATCGCTTATTTAGACGCTTTTAAAATGCAACTCTTGGTCTGGCTGACTGAGACAGAGACAGGAGATTTGGATGAAATTGGGCAACTCTACCGTTACCAACATTTTCTAACAGACCTTCGTCATGATGGGAATTTATCATCCCAAAGAGCTTATTTGTGACGGAAGATTTTTGGAAACGTAGTCAAGAAAGGGCACAAACCTGCAAGCTTTTAGTGACCAATCATGCCTATCTTGTAACCAGACTGGAAGATAATCCTGAATTTGTCAGTGACCGTTTATTGATTATTGATGAAGTTCAAAAGATTTTGTTGGCTCTAGAAAATCTGCTTCAAGAGACCTACGATATCCAGTCTATTATCGATTTGCTTGATAAGGCTTTTACTGGAGGAGCAAAATAAGGTCCAACAACGAATACTAGAAAGTATTCGCTTTGAGTGCCTCTACTTGATAGAACAATTTCAGTCTGGAAAATCTAGGAAAAATATCTTAGATTCTCTGGCCAATCTCCACCAGTATTTTTCAGAATTAGAAGTAGAAGGCTTTGAGGAGCTGGTTCGCTATTTTACAGCTGACGAGATTACTGGCTTGAAGCAACTGAAACGAGTCAGAAGAAAATTCAGATTTCTTCTACAAAATCAGGCCGTATTCTTCTATCTTCTTTAGTGCCTGATTCATGTCAAGTCTTGGGAGTGTCGGCTACTCTTGAGATTAGTCAGAGAGTTTCTTTGGCAGACCTTTTAGGCTATCCCTGAAGCCAAATTTGTCAAGATTGAAGCTGGTAAAAAACAGGATCAAGAAGTGGTCTTGGTCAAAGATTTTCCCTCTGGTAACAGAAACTTCCTTAGAAGTCTATGCCAAAGAGGTAGCTGATTTGCTGATGGATGTTCAAGCTTTCCAGCAACCGATTTTGGTTCTCTTTACTGCTAAAGACATGCTTCTAGCAGTATCGGATTTACTTCCAGTTAGCCATCTGGCCCAGTATAAAAATGGGGATGTTCATCAACTGAAGAAACGCTTTGAAAAAGGAGAACAACAAATCCTGCTTGGTGCAGCAAGTTTCTGGGAGGGAGTTGATTTTTCAAGTCATCCTTTTGTGATTCAAGTTGTACCAAGACTTCCTTTCCAAAATCCTCAAGATCCCTTGACGAAAAAGATTAATCAGGAATTGAATCAAGAAGGGAAAAATGCCTTTTATGATTATCAATTGCCCATGGCTATTATTCGTTTAAAACAGGCTTTGGGAAGAAGTATGAGACGTGAACACCAACGTTCCTTAACCCTCATTCTGGATAGGAGAATTGTCGGAAAACGATATGGCAAGCAAATAGTGACTTCTCTAGCAAAAGAAGCGACTGTTAAAACCGTCTCTCAATCAGAAGTTGATGAGGCTGTTGATAAATTTTTAAATGAAATTTGATAAATAGTATTGTATGAAAGTATAAGGTTAGTGTATATGAAACGTTCTCTCGACTCTAGAGTCGATTATAGTTTGCTCCTGCCAGTATTTTTCCTACTGGTTATTGGCGTGGTGGCTATCTATATAGCTGTTAGTCATGATTATCCAAACAATATTCTGCCCATTTTAGGGCAGCAGGTCGCCTGGATCGCCTTGGGGCTTGTGATTGGTTTTATCGTCATGCTCTTTAATACAGAATTTCTTTGGAAAGTGACCCCTTTTCTGTATATTTTAGGATTGGGACTCATGGTTCTGCCGATTGTCTTTTATAATCCAAGCTTAGTCGCATCCACGGGTGCTAAAAACTGGATTTCAGTAAATGGAATTACCCTATTCCAGCCGTCAGAATTTATGAAGATATCCTATATCCTCATGCTGGCCCGTGTCATTGTCCAGTTTACCAAGAAACATAAGGAATGGAGACGCACAGTTCCGCTGGACTTTTTGTTGATTTTCTGGATGATTCTCTTTACCATTCCAGTCCTAGTTCTTTTGGCACTTCAAAGTGACTTGGGGACGGCTTTGGTTTTTGTAGCCATTTTCTCAGGAATCGTCTTACTATCAGGAGTTTCTTGGAAAATTATTATTCCAGTATTTGTAACTGCGGTAACAGGTATTGCTGGCTTCTTAGCCATTTTTATCAGCAAGGATGGTCGTGCTTTTCTCCATCAATTGGGGATGCCGACCTACCAAATCAATCGTATCTTGGCTTGGCTCAATCCCTTTGACTTTGCTCAAACAACCACTTACCAACAAGCTCAAGGGCAGATTGCCATTGGAAGCGGTGGCTTATTTGGTCAAGGTTTTAATGCTTCGAATCTGCTTATTCCAGTTCGTGAGTCGGATATGATTTTTACAGTTATTGCAGAAGATTTTGGCTTTATTGGCTCTGTCCTTGTTATTGCCCTTTACCTTATGCTCATTTACCGTATGTTGAAGATTACTCTCAAATCAAATAACCAGTTCTACACCTATATTTCCACAGGTTTGATTATGATGTTGCTCTTCCACATCTTTGAGAAATATCGGTGCTGTGACGGGCTTGCTTCCTTTGACTGGGATTCCTCTGCCTTTCATTTCACAAGGAGGGTCGGCTATTATCAGTAATTTGATCGGTGTTGGCTTGCTTTTATCGATGAGTTACCAGACCAATCTAGCTGAAGAAAAGAGTGGAAAAGTCCCATTCAAGACGAAAAAGGTTGTATTAAAACGAATTCAAATAAGGAGAAAATCATGGTTAAAGTAGCAGTTATGTTAGCTCAGGGCTTTGAAGAAATTGAAGCTTTGACAGTTGTGGATGTTTTGCGTCGTGCAAATATCACTTGTGATATGGTTGGATTTGAAGAGCAAGTGACGGGTTCGCATGCAATCCAAGTAAGAGCAGATCGTGTCTTTGATGGTGATTTATCAGACTATGACATGATTGTCCTTCCTGGAGGGATGCCTGGTTCTGCACATTTGCGCGACAATCAGGCCTTGATTCAAGAGTTGCAAAGCTTTGAGCAAGAAGGGAAGAAACTGGCAGCCATTTGTGCGGCACCAATTGCCCTCAATCAAGCAGGGCTATTGAAAAAAACAAGCAGTACACTTGTTATGACGGTGTTCAAGAGCAAATCCTTGATGGTCAATACGTCAAGGAAACAGTAGTGGTAGATGGTCATTTGACAACCAGTCGAGGTCCCTCAACAGCCCTTGCCTTTGCCTACGAGTTGGTGGAGCAATTAGGAGGAGACGCAGAGAGTTTACGAACTGGAATGCTCTATCGAGATGTCTTTGGTAAAAATCAGTAAAACGGGAGTCAACCTCTCGTTTTTTTACTTGGAAAAATCTAGGAAATCATCGCTTTTTTCATAAAAAAATGGTATAATGAGGGGTATGAAATATCACGATTACATCTGGGATTTAGGTGGAACTTTACTGGATAATTATGAAACTTCAACAGCTGCATTTGTTGAAACATTGGCACTGTATGGTATCACACAAGATCATGACAGTGTCTATCAAGCTTTAAAGGTTTCTACTGATTTTGCGATTGAGACATTCGCTCCCAACTTAGAGCATTTTTTAGAAAAGTACAAGGAAAATGAAGCCAGAGAGCTTGAACACCCGATTTTATTTGATGGAGTTTCTGACTTATTGGAAGACATTTCAAATCAAGGTGGGCGTCATTTTTTGGTTTCTCATCGAAATGATCAGGTCTTGGAAATTTTAGAAAAAACCTCTATAGCAACTTATTTTACAGAAGTGGTGACTTCTAACTCAGGCTTTAAGAGAAAACCAGATCCTGAGTCCATGATTTATTTAAGAGAAAAGTATCAGATTAGCTCAGGTCTTGTCATTGGTGATCGACCGATTGATATTGAAGCAGGGCAAGCTGCTGGGACTAGCTACCCACTTGTTTACCAGTATCGTGAATTTAAGACAAGTATTAGACATGTAAGAAAAAGGAATAAGATGACAGAAGAAATCAAAAATCTGCAGGCACAGGATTATGATGCCAGTCAAATTCAAGTTTTAGAGGGCTTAGAGGCTGTTCGTATGCGTCCAGGGATGTATATCGGGTCAACTTCAAAAGAAGGTCTTCACCATCTAGTCTGGGAAATTGTTGATAACTCAATTGATGAGGCCTTGGCAGGATTTGCCAACCATATCCAAGTCTTTATTGAGCCAGATGATTCGATTACTGTTGTCGATGATGGGCGTGGTATCCCAGTCGATATTCAGGAAAAAACAGGTCGACCTGCCGTTGAGACCGTCTTTACTGTCCTTCACGCTGGAGGAAAGTTTGGCGGTGGCGGATACAAGGTTTCAGGTGGTCTTCACGGAGTAGGGTCATCAGTCGTTAATGCCCTTTCCACTCAATTAGACGTTCATGTCCACAAAAACGGTAAAATTCATTACCAAGAATACCGTCGTGGTCATGTTGTTGCGGATCTTGAGGTAGTCGGAGACACAGATAGAACTGGAACAACGGTTCATTTCACACCAGATCCAGAAATCTCACTGAAACAACAACCTTTGATTTTGATAAATTAAATAAACGGATTCAAGAGTTGGCCTTTCTAAATCGCGGTCTTCAAATCTCCATCACAGATAAGCGCGAAGGTTTGGAACAAACCAAGCATTACCATTATGAAGGTGGGATTGCTAGTTACGTTGAATATATCAATGAGAACAAGGATGTTATCTTTGATACACCAATCTACACAGATGGTGAGATGGATGATATCACAGTTGAAGTAGCCATGCAGTACACAACGGCTACCATGAAAATGTCATGAGTTTCGCCAACAATATTCATACCCATGAAGGTGGAACGCATGAGCAAGGTTTCCGTACGGCATTGACTCGTGTTATCAATGATTATGCTCGCAAGAATAAATTGCTTAAAGACAATGAAGACAACCTGACAGGAGAAGATGTTCGTGAAGGATTAACTGCAGTTATTTCAGTTAAACACCCAAATCCACAGTTTGAAGGACAAACCAAGACCAAACTGGGAAACAGCGAAGTGGTCAAGATTACCAATCGCCTCTTCAGTGATGCCTTCTCTGATTTCCTTATGGAAAATCCACAGATCGCCAAGCGTATCGTGGAAAAAGGGATTTTGGCTGCTAAGGCTCGTGTGGCTGCCAAGCGTGCGCGTGAAGTCACTCGTAAAAAATCTGGTTTGGAAATTTCCAACCTTCCAGGGAAACTAGCAGACTGTTCTTCTAACAATCCTGCTGAAACAGAACTCTTCATCGTCGAAGGAGACTCAGCTGGTGGGTCAGCCAAATCTGGTCGTAACCGTGAATTTCAGGCAATTCTTCCAATCCGCGGTAAGATTTTGAACGTTGAAAAGGCAAGTATGGATAAAATTCTAGCCAACGAAGAAATTCGTAGTCTTTTCACAGCGATGGGAACAGGATTTGGCGCAGAATTTGATGTATCAAAAGCTCGGTACCAAAAACTCGTTTTGATGACCGATGCCGATGTCGATGGAGCCCACATTCGTACCCTTCTTTTAACCTTGATTTATCGTTATATGAAACCAATCCTAGAAGCTGGTTATGTTTATATTGCCCAACCACCAATCTATGGTGTCAAGGTTGGAAGTGAGATTAAAGAATATATCCAGCCAGGTGCAGATCAAGAAATCAAACTCCAAGAAGCTCTTGGCCCGTTATAGTGAAGGTCGAACCAAACCGACTATTCAGCGTTATAAAGGGTCTGGGTGAAATGGATGACCATCAGTTATGGGAAACAACCATGGATCCTGAACATCGCTTGATGGCTAGAGTTTCTGTGGATGATGCTGCAGAAGCAGATAAAATCTTTGATATGTTGATGGGGGATCGAGTAGAGCCTCGTCGTGAGTTTATCGAAGAAAATGCTGTCTATAGTACACTTGATGTCTAAAAAAATCGGGAGAAGTAGTTCCCTTGGTCTAAAAAATATGATATAATCATTACGATTGTTTCAAGTAAAAAAGGAGTTTAATATGTCTGCTAGACTAGTAATTTATCTAATAATTGCAATTGCAGTTTTATTGGTCGTTGCATATGCTATCGCAATCTATGTACGAAAACGCAATGAAAGTAAATTAGCAATTTTAGAAGAGAAAAAAGAAGAGCTGTATAATCTTCCAGTTAATGATGAGGTTGAAGCTGTAAAAAACATGCACTTGATTGGACAAAGTCAGGTGACTTTCCGTGAGTGGAATCAAAAATGGGTTGACCTATCTCTTAATTCTTTTGCCGATATCGAAAATAATCTTTTCGAGGCAGAAGGTTATAACAACTCATTCCGTTTTTTCAAAGCTAGTCATCAAATTGATCAAATCGAGAGCCAAATTACCTTGATTGAAGAAGATATTGCATCAATTCGCAATGCCTTGGCAGATTTGGAGAAACAAGAGTCTAAAAATAGTGGACGTGTTCTTCATACCTTGGACTTGTTTGAAGAGTTACAACACCGAGTTGCTGATCATTCTGAAGAATATGGTAAAGGTTTATCTGAAATCGAAAAACAATTGGAAAATATCCAATCAGAGTTTTCTCAGTTTGTAACTTTAAACTCTTCTGGTGACCCAGTAGAAGCTGCTGTGATTTTGGATAATGCTGAAAATCATATCTTGGCTTTAACACATATTGTTGACCGTATACCAGCAGTTGTAACAACATTATCTAAAGAGCTACCTGATCAGTTAGAAGATTTGGAGAATGGTTACCGTAAGCTTTTAGATGCTAACTATCATTTTGCTGAAACGGATATTGAAGCTCGTTTCCAATTGCTTCATGAAGCTTTGAAGAAAAATCACGAGAATATTGCGCAATTAGAATTGGATAATGCTGAGTACGAAAATACTCAAATCCAAGAAGAGATTAATGCACTTTATGATATTTTTACACGAGAAATTGCTGCTCAGAAAGTTGTAGAAGGTTTAGTAGCAACACTTCCTACTTATCTGCAACACATGAAAGATAGCAATGGTGTTTTAGTGGATGATATTCAACGATTAAGCCAGAATTATCTACTTTCTGAAACAGATGTTAGTCATGTTCATAGATTGCAAGCTGAGTTAGAGTCTTTAGAAGAACCTGTATTAGTATTGACTTCTGAACAAGAGGAACATTCTGAGCCATATTCATTACTTGAAGAACGTTTGGAAAACTTACAAGCGACTTTGAAAGAAATTGAGGATGAACAAGTTGAACTTAGTCAACGTCTTGCTCAGATTGAAAAAGATGATATTAATGCTCGCCAAAAGGCAAATGTTTATGTCAATCGTCTCCATACAATTAAGAGATATATGGAAAAACGCAATCTTCCAGGTATTCCTCAGAATTTCTTACAGTTGTTCTTTACAGCAAGTAACCATACAGAAGAGTTAATGGCTGAACTTGAAGAAGCACAGGTCAATATCGAAGTTGTAAATCGCATGCTTGAGATTACAACAAATGATATGGAAGCACTTGAAGAAGAAACTTATGATATTGTTCAATATGCAACTTTGACTGAACAATTACTACAGTATTCGAACCGTTACCGCTCATTTGATGAACGAATTCAAGAAGCCTTTAATGAATCATTAGAAATCTTTGAAAAAGTTTTGATTACCATGCTTCATTTGATAAGATTTCGCAAGCTTTGGAAGTTGCAGAACCTGGTGTAACCAACCGTTTTGTTACTTCATATGAGAAAACACGTGAAACGATTCGTTTCTAAAATAATAAAAAAGATTTGGTTTTGTGAGAAGCAGAACCAAATCTTTTTTATTATTTGTCTATAAAATCTTGTATGATAAAATCTCAAGATAAAAAATTGGAGATGATTTAAAAAGCAAGTAAGAACCTCGTTTTGTGCTGTAGGGTTCAAAAAACTTTTTAATCTCTCCAAAATGTTATTTGATTGGAATCGAAATCCCAATTAATTTTTCTGAGTAGAGGGTTTTGATATTGGCCTCATCAATAGATTCCTTATCAATTTTACGTTTCAAGAAAAATTCTTGAATGGCTTCAATTTCAGTTTCGCGAATAGCGCGGTGTTTGTTTGAGATGAGGATTTCATAGTGAAGCGGAGCTTGGGTAAAAATAACATCTGTATTTCCTGCCGAGTAAACTTCAACAAGGGTTGCATCTGTACTTTCTAGCTGGCTTTTTACAAGTTGCGAGTGTGAGTTTGTCGTATTGATAAGCTTCATAACATTTCCTCCGATTTTCTAATTCTATTATAGCACTTTTTGAATAAAGTAGCTTGATTTAGTCAATCTTATGCTGTTTTTTCCAAGATTGGATGGCCCATTTATGGCTACCACGTTTGAGGTTTTCAATAGCCTCGTCAATAGGGAACCAGGCAATATGATTAAAGTCTTCTAGTGGTTTTTGTACTTCTTTGAAAGAAGTCGCTTCATAAAGGTAGGCAGGATTGTAGTAGTAGGTGTCACGGTGACGAGAGTAGAAATATTCGTCAGCTTGTCCGTAATAGGTACCAATTTCAGCAGTAAATCCAAGTTCTTCAATCAACTCACGTTTTAGGGCTTCCTGATGATTTTCACCTGCTTCAATTTCGCCACCTGGTAAGAACCAAGCACCATTAGGTGCTTGAACAAGAACTATTTGTTTCTGTTCAGCGTCAGGGATAACTGCATATACGCCATAACGGTTCTGGTAGGTCACATTTTCTTTTTTTTCTCCAAAAGTTGGGTTTGCCATTGCATTTTCCTCATTATCTAGTATCGTTATTATTATCATAATAGACAAAGGGCAAGCTGTCAAGAATTTATAGTTATTTTAGTAAAAAGGAGCAGAAAATTTTCATTTTCTACTCTTTTTCTTTAGGATTTATACTTCTTTTTCAGAAGTTTTAACTTCAGCTTTTTTGGCAGACTTAATTTGAATGTTGCCCTTGCTGGTCATCACTGCCTTGAGGTCTTTTTCGCTTGGATTTTCAAGGTAGTAGTCAGTGATTGCGTCTTCAATATAGTCTTGAATAGTACGACGAAGTGGGCGTGCTCCCATTTTGGGATCATAACCTAGGTCAACCAATTTTTCTTTGACCTTGTCCGTTACATCCAGATGGATATTGTTGCTAGAGAGGCGCTTGTTAACATCTGCTAGCATGAGCTCGACAATATGAAGGAGATTATCCTTGCTGAGAGCCTTTGAACTCGATAATACCATCAAAACGGTTCATAAACTCTGGGCTAAAGAAGTTACCGAGTTCACCAAGAACAGAGTTGGTACGTCCTTCTCGAGCTGCCCCAAAACCAACGCTGGCTTCGGCCTTACCTGTACCTGCATTTGAGGTCATGATAATAATGGCATCCTTAAAGCTGACGGTACGCCCTTGCCCATCTGTCAAACGTCCATCGTCCAAGACTTGAAGGAACATGTGCATAACATCTGGGTGAGCTTTTTCTACTTCATCGAGAAGGATGAGAGAATATGGATTGCGACGGACTTTTTCAGTTAATTGTCCCAGCCTCATCGTAGCCAACATAACCTGGAGGGGCACCAACTAATTTCGCAACACTGTGTTTTTCCATGTATTCACTCATATCAAAGCGAATCATGCTGTCAGCAGAACCAAAGAGTTCGATGGCCAGTTGTTTGGAAAGTTCTGTCTTACCGACACCAGTTGGCCCAACGAAGAGGAAGCTTCCGATTGGGCGGTTAGGGGTACCGAGACCGACACGATTACGGCGAATAGCTTTTGCAATCTTATCGACAGCATCGTCCTGTCCAATAACATGAGACTTGAGGTCTTCTGCTAGATGGATGAGTTGAGATTGTTCTTTCTCTTTTAAATCACCAACAGGGATATTTGTTTTCTGCTCGATAATGTGCTCAATGGTTTTCTCACTGATGATAGGAGTATCTTGGTCTGTGACCTTTTTCTTTTGCATTTCCTTATACTTGGCAATCTGGTCGCGGAAGTAGGCAGCCTTCTCAAAATCTTCCTCTCGTGTAGCTTGAGATTTGAGATTTTCAGCCTCAATCAGACGTTGATCAATGACTTTAGGATCAACAAAATTCAGAGGTCAAATTCATCTTAGAACCAGCTTCATCTAGGAGGTCAATGGCCTTGTCAGGTAAGAAGCGATCTTGGATGTAGCGATTGGAAAGAGTTGCAGCTGCTTCAATTGCGGCATCGGTATATTGAACGTGGTGGTAGTCTTCGTATTTCTTTTGAATGCCTTTGAGGATAGTGATTGTTTCTTCCACGGTTGGTTCATCGACTTTGACAGGCTGCATACGACGCTCGAGAGCAGCATCTTTTTCAATGATACGGTACTCATTGAGGGTAGTGGCACCGACCAGTTGCAGTTCCCCACGAGCAAGGGCTGGTTTGAGGATATTTCCTGCGTCCATATTGCCATCGCCCGCAGAACCAGCACCGACAATTTCATGGATTTCGTCGATAAAGAGGATGATGTCCTCACGTTTGCGAATTTCTTCCATGAGTTTTTGCATGCGTTCTTCAAATTGTCCACGGATACCCGTTCCTTGAACCAAGCTAACCACATCTAGACGGATGACTTGTTTACCTTGGAGTTTATGTGGAACATCGCCATCGACGATTTTCTGAGCTAGACCTTCGACAACGGCCGTTTTTCCGACACCAGGTTCACCGATAAGAACAGGATTATTCTTGGTTCTACGATTGAGAATTTCGATGACACGGATAATCTCATCGTCGCGCCCAATAACGGGGTCGATATCTCCACGACGGGCAATCTCAGTTACGTTAATACCAAATTCTTCCAGCAGGCCTTTTTCTTGACTTGGAGGCGGAGTTTGGGCAGATCCACGATTTTGGGAGCCATAACCGCCGTTTCCACCGAAACCTCCACCTGATTGGGTTGGGGGAATAGGAGGAGTATTGCTAGAAGGTCTGAAATTGTTTAGGTCATTGAAGAAATCACCAAAGGGATCGAAGTCACGATTGTTCAAATCTGTCATTCCTTTAAAGAGACTGTTGTTAGGATCAGTCTTGATAATCTTGTAGCAGTTTTGACAGAGGTCAATTTGTTTTTGCTTTCCATTGAGATTGGTATAAAGATGAATAGTTGAGTCATTGATTTTACAGTTTTGACAAAGCATACATCTACCTCATTTCTTTCTTTAGCCTGACCTATTTAAAGGTCAAAAATAGTCAAATTTCTATACTTTCATTATAACAGGATTGGACTGTAAAGCAAGTAAAAAGATTGCAGCTTTGAGAAGTTGTTACAATGAAAATCTTTGAGAATTTGGGTTATAAAAAAATCCTATTTGTGAGACAAAAAGGATTTTGGTTAGACATGCAGGGACAATCCCAGCTTGTTTTAGATTAGTAGAGAAGTTCGTAAATCTCCATTGCAATCAAGTCAATGCTGTCAAACGTATAAGTTTCGCGAGCTTCTACATCACGAAGGGTAAAAATTGAGCCGTTTTCTTCATCATGGCTGTATGCAACTTCTGCAACAACAACTCCTTCGCGTTCAAAATTACGTTTTAAATTTCCGCCGTCTTTTGCCATTGCTTCAAGGCGGTTGATGATTCTAACCAAATGTGATTCCATTTTGATTCTCCTTCATTTCTTATCGTTACTATTTTACCATAAAGGAGGCCAACTTGACTAGAAAAAACTAAGATTTCTCGCTAATTCTACTAGCTTAAAGTTTTTTTGAATAAATTGGATAAAAAAGTTTGAATTTTAATTCAATTCATGTTATAATCATACAGTATTCTATTTTAGAAAGCAGTGTGACTATGAATTTTTCTTTTTTACCTAAGTATTTACCTTATTTTAACTATGGGGCTGTTGTGACGGTTCTCATTTCTATCTGTGTTGTCTTTTTGGGAACTATTTTGGGTGTTGTCTTGGCTTTTGGGCAACGTTCAAAGTTTAAACCGCTTGTTTGGCTCGCCAACTTGTACGTTTGGATTTTCCGCGGGACACCGATGATGGTTCAGATTATGATTGCTTTTGCTCTAATGCATATCAATGCTCCGACTATTCAGGTTGGGATTTTGGGTGTTGATCTTTCTCGTCTGATTCCAGGAATTTTGATTATTTCTATGAACAGTGGTGCTTATGTTTCTGAGACTGTTCGTGCCGGAATCAATGCGGTTCCTAAGGGCCAGCTAGAGGCGGCTTATTCGCTAGGGATTCGTCCTAAAAATGCGATGCGCTATGTGATTTTGCCACAAGCTATCAAAAATATCTTACCAGCCTTGGGAAACGAATTTATCACTATTATCAAGGATAGTTCTCTATTATCAGCTATCGGTGTTATGGAGTTATGGAATGGGGCTACAACAGTTTCTACAACAACCTATCTACCTCTGACACCACTTTTATTTGCAGCCTTTTACTACTTGATTATGACTTCTATTTTGACAGTAGCCTTGAAAGCTTTTGAAAAACGTATGGGACAAGGAGATAAGAAATAATGACAGAAACCTTGATAAAAATCGAAAATTTACATAAATCATTTGAAAAGAATGAAGTATTGAAGGGCATCAACCTCGAGATTAAAAGAGGAGAAGTTGTCGTTATCATCGGTCCTTCAGGGAGTGGGAAATCTACCTTGCTTCGGTCTATGAATTTGTTGGAAGAAGCAACCAAGGGGAAGGTTATCTTTGAGGGAGTCGATATTACGGACAAGAAGAATGACCTCTTTGCCATGCGTGAGAAGATGGGCATGGTTTTCCAACAATTTAACCTCTTTCCTAATATGACCGTGATGGAAAATATTACCTTGTCACCTATCAAGAGCAAAGGTGAGAGCAAGGCAGTGGCTGAGAAGAGAGCCCAAGAGCTTTTGGAAAAAGTTGGTTTACCAGATAAGGCAGATGCTTATCCACAGAGTTTGTCGGGTGGGCAGCAACAACGGATTGCCATAGCGCGTGGTTTGGCCATGGAACCAGATGTTTTGCTCTTTGACGAGCCAACCTCAGCCTTGGATCCTGAGATGGTTGGAGAAGTTCTGGCTGTTATGCAAGACCTTGCCAAATCAGGTATGACTATGGTTATCGTAACACATGAGATGGGATTTGCTCGTGAAGTGGCAGACCGTGTCATCTTTATGGCAGACGGTGTGGTTGTTGAAGACGGAACACCAGAACAGATTTTTGAACAAACCCAAGAACAACGGACTAAAGACTTCTTGAGTAAGGTTTTATAATCTATTTTAAAACTTCAAGACAAGATTAGTGAAAAGCTCAACCCGAGCTTTTTCTTATAGTTTGAAACTATAAGATAGCCTAGGAAAGAAGTGTTAGAGGGGACTGGCAGTTTTTGGTATAATGGAAGATATTTGAAAGAAAAGAGAAGTGATATGACACAGATTATTGATGGGAAAGCTTTAGCGGTCAAATTGCAGGGGCAGTTGGCTGAAAAGACTGCAAAATTAAAGGAAGAAACAGGTCTAGTGCCTGGTTTGGTAGTGATTTTGGTTGGGGACAATCCAGCCAGCCAAGTTTACGTTCGCAACAAGGAACGTTCTGCCCTTGCAGCTGGTTTCCGTAGCGAAGTAGTGCGAGTTCCAGATACCATTACTCAAGAGGAGTTGTTAGACTTGATTGCTAAATACAATCAAGATCCAGCTTGGCATGGGATTTTGGTCCAGTTGCCCTTACCAAAACATATCGATGAAGAGGCAGTTTTGTTGGCCATTGACCCAGAAAAGGATGTGGATGGTTTCCATCCCTTAAACATGGGGCGTCTCTGGTCTGGACATCCAGTCATGATTCCATCAACACCTGCAGGAATTATGGAAATGTTTCATGAATATGGGATTGAATTAGAAGGTAAAAATGCAGTTGTTATTGGTCGCTCAAACATTGTTGGAAAACCTATGGCTCAGCTTCTTTTGGCAAAGAATGCAACAGTGACCTTGACCCATTCACGTACTCATAATCTTGCCAAGGTGGCTGCTAAAGCAGATATTCTGGTAGTTGCAATCGGTCGTGCCAAGTTTGTGACTGCTGACTTTGTTAAACCAGGTGCGATAGTCATTGACGTTGGGATGAATCGTGATGAAAATGGTAAGCTCTGTGGGGATGTGGATTATGAGGCAGTTGCCCCACTTGCTAGCCATATTACGCCAGTTCCTGGGGGTGTAGGTCCTATGACCATTACTATGCTGATGGAGCAAACCTATCAGGCAGCACTTCGGACATTGGATAGAAAATAAAAGAAACATTCGCTGAAGAGAGTGTATTTTCTATAGCTATATCTAAAATGGCAGAAATGAATATTAAATTTTAGATATAAGATTAAAAAAGACAAACTATAAGAAAAGTCAATAGTTTTATCTAAAATATTTCTTGTTTCAAATTTGCTGATTTTAGAGCACGTCAAAAATCCCTTGAAAAAATCCATTTTTTCAAAGGTGATCCTGTGTCAAATTCAGAAGTTACATCACTTTTTGTTCGTCAAAGGGTAGCTCGTTTTTGAGAAGATAAAACAGCATTCTGATAAGTTTTTTTGCAAGGTGAATGATAGCTACATTGTAATGTTTTCCTTGTTCTAACTTATATTCATCTGTTTTCAAAAAGCATTCTAGTCCATCGCCGATTAACGATGGACTTTATCATTTCCTTCTCCAGTCCTTGTATGATATCTTGAAGTTGATTCATGACATCTTTCAAAGTTCGAAAGGCTTTATTCTTAAATCCACGTTTACGAATCTCTTTCCACGCTTGTTCAATGGGGTTCATCTCTGGTGTGTGTGGAGGAATAAATGCAAAGTCAATATTACTCGAAATCTTTAAGGTACTTGATTTATGCCATATAGCATTGTCCATGACAAGTAAAAGATAATCATCTGGATAAACTTGTGAAAGCTCTTCTAAAAAGGCGTTCATACACTAGACTTCCTGCGAAACAAAAATATGATACAATAGAATTATGAAGCAAGTAAACAATTAACTGATGTTCGGTTTAAGCGTATTGTTGGTGTTCAGCGTACTACTTTTGAAGAGATGTTAGCTGTGTTAAAAACAGCTTATCAACTTAAACACGAAAAAGGTGGACGAAAACCTAAATTAAGCCTAGAAAACCTTCTTATGACCACTCTTCAATACACGCGAGAATACCACACTTATGAACAAATTGAGGCTGATTTTGGCATTCACGAAAGCAACTTAATCCGTCGGAGTCAATGGATTGAAGTGACTCTTCTTTAAAGTGGTTTTACGATTTCAAAAACTCACCTTAGTGCTGAGGATACGGTGATTGTGGATGCAATAGAGGTGAAAATCAATCGTCCTAAAAAAACAATTAGAGAATTATTCTGGTAAAAAGAAATGCCATGCTATGAAGGTTCAGACGATTGTCACAAGCCAAGGGAGAATTGTTTCTTTGGATATCGCTGTAAACTATTGTCATGATATGAAGTTGTTCAAAATGAGTCGCAGAAATATCGGACAAGCTGGTAAAATCTTGGCAGACAGTGCTTATCAAGGAATCCTGAAGATGTATTCACAAGCGCAAACTCCGAGGGAATCAAGCAAACTTAAGCCGCTAACTTTTGAAGATAAAGCCTATAATCATGCGCTATCTAAAGAGAGAATCAAGGTTGAGAATATTTTTGCCAAAGTAAAAAAGTTTAAAATGTTTTCAACAGCCTATCGAAATCGACGTAAACGCTTCGGATTACGAATGAATTTGGTTGCTACTATTATCAACCGTGAACTAGGATTTTAGTTTTGTAGGAAGTCTAATAAAATATATGAATTTGTAGAAGGTGAAGAAAGATCATACCCAGGTGAAATATGTTTTTGAAAAAAATGTTATATTGACCTATGCGATGTATTGATATTTAATAAAAACATTAGGTGAAGGACGCTTCAATGGAAAGTCTATTGGTTTACAACAATTTATAGATGAATATACAGACTCAGAATTTGAAATCATTATTGAAGGCTATTATGGCAACACAAGTACATATACAGGATGGCTTCGGGAAGAGGGAAAACGACCAGTGACGGCAATTATGTATGTTTGGAACAGCGGAGATATGGTGTATAACGTAAAAAAATAAACGATTTAAAAACAACAATTTCATAAATCGCCGATTGTAAAATTAATCTAGAAAAAATAAATGCATAAAAAAACCAATATGATACACTAAAACCAAATTAATCACAACAAAAAAATAAGGAGTGTTTCATATTGGCTTACCAATCTATTAGTATAGATAAAGATTTGAATGTAGGAGATGAAATTGATTTTGATGCTTGGATTTTTTTCAAAAAAATCAAAAAGTTTATTTGTTGCAAGAGGTGGTACATGAACTGAAAAAGAGAAAAAGATGTTGTTTGTGTTTCGAGAAAGAAATAATAAAATTATGATACTAAAAAAAGTGATGTGAGCCTTATTTTTTTGAAAAAAAGAAAGTGAAGAAAAACAAGACAATATTAATAGGTTTTAAATGTTCAATTTTTTTAATGAAACGATATAATAATTAAGAGAGAAATCAAAATGAGAGTACCAACTTATATTAAAGAAGAAAAATTACAATATAATAAATATAGATGATACATTTACAAGTATTAGTATTTGCAACAACTTAGAAAGTGGAGATTCCAACGAACTGTATGAAATTTATTTTTTTATGGTTCACTTTTTTTGAAGAACATATGATTTGTGGTATGTATGATGAAAAAAATGAGATAAGCAATCCTTGCATGATAGTAGCAAAATGTATACATACAGGAAAAGAAATTTTTACTCTATGATGAAGCTAAATATGGATACAACCCTATGTTCTGCGATGAGATAAATTTAGAAGATATCAAAAAAACGTCCACTTTCTAAATTAGAAATTCCAAACTCTAAAATTGAAATAGATTTTACCTATAGCATTGATTTTTGATGAAGAGAAAGAAGATTTTTGAATTTGATGAAGATGACTTTACAGAAACTATTAACGGAGAAAAAAATTTCTTTTGAAGAAGTGAAGAGGAATGGATTTGATTATAAAAAAATTACTGCGATAGACGAACTAGATACTAAAAGAGTTATCTGTGAGTTAGAACTTGCATAAGTTTATTAATTACGAGAGGTAAAAATATGAAACCAATGAAAGAAGAATTTTGAAAAATTAAGCAACGAAGACAAGTCGAAATGTATTTAAAAATTTGCATGGTTACTACGATCGTGAATTAATTTTGAAACAGAATCAAGGAATACTTTTGAAAAAAAGTAGAAAATACAGTAAAACTTACCGATGATGAAGAAATAGTTAGATAGTGTTTTAGAACTAGTGGCTTTTAGTGATTTTGAGGAAATCCCGGTAAAAACAGAGGAGAAATATCCTATTTTAACAGAGAAATATTTTTGAATATATCAATCAAGAAAATGAAAATATAGAGGAGACAAATGAAATGGGTGAAATACAAAAGAAATTAACATACGCAAAGCTTACCATAGAAAATATTAAAAGTTTAGATGAAAACTCTTATTTTGATATTGTTGAGCCAATGTGGGAAACAATTAGTATTTATGATGGATATGATGAGTATATTCAATCAGCTCAGACTTTCACTTTAGAGCAAAGATATTTATTAGCCATTACTTGGTATTTTGTAGAAGTAAATAATGGAGGTCATCATCAGTTTTTATATAATCCTACAGGGATAGTTTGGGAAGATGCAATAAAAGGTTTCAAACATTTTGGAATGAACGAATATGCAGGTAATTTTCAAAAAGTTGTAGACTATTGTGGTGGGACAATATCGTTTGGTAGAGAAGAAAGATATCATATGCTAGAAATGTTGGAAGAAAAAAATACGGAGAAGAATTTTTTAAGATATTAGATGAAGCCGATGATTTCATTTATGATTATACAGGTGAAGAAAACGAACTAAACTACATCAAATCTCATCCTGAAAAGTTTGTATTTGAAGGGGAATACGAGAGCTTTTACAATCGGCGTTAAAAAAGAAAAAGTAATGCTATTTTTTTGAGCGAGTGATTGGCGAGTTATTAGGCTTGAAAAATATGGTATATTCCTGATGAAATTAAAATTTGGGACAGACGATTTGGCAGTTTATTTGAAACAAAAATAATGGAATGAATGAAGTAGTATTTGAAAAGAAAGATGAAAGAGTTATTTGAAATCAAGAAAAACGTTTATGGAAATATAGAAACTTAATACAAAAATTTGAAGTTTATGCGATCTACATGCATAGTGAAAGGGTAAAGTAGCAAACTGAGAAACAGGAGAAACTAAGTATGAGTTATGATTTAATGGTTTTTTTGAAAAAAACAAAAAGCACCTAATACAAAAAACAATTTATGGTTTGGTATGATAAGCAAACAGAATGGGAAGAAGAACATGATTATGAAACGATAGGGGTATCTTCTTCTGATTTGCAAAATTGGTTTATGGAAATGAAAGAAAAATTTTTCCACCTATGAATGGAGAATATGCACCTAATTTTGATAATCTTGATGATGATGAAGCTGAAAAAAATTGGAAATGCGTATGGCTGATTACTGTATAGGATATGATGTAATTTATGTAGCTTTTTCCTTGGTCTGTAGCAGACGAAGCGTATGAAGTTATGCGAGATTTAGCTAAAAAAACATAATGTGGGATTTTTTTGATGTGAGTGGAGAAAAAGGAGATATTATATTACCGGATGGCACTAGGATAGAGTAGTTATGTTAATAAGCATTTCTTATTTAATTTCCTGAATGATAAATCGGAAACCACAGAGTGCAAGCATGATTTTTTTTCTTAATTGGCTTGAACTGATGCGTTAGTAAATAGAGAGTATAGGATCAAAGTTGAGCTTGAGTGGGGGTATTAAAATTGAAAAAAATGCAAACAAATGACATGGCAATATGAAATTACAGGCCTGGAAGGGAATGCAATTCTGTTTGATACAAATATTTTTTTGAATATGACTGGCATGAAACAGGGGAATACGTATCAGTAACGGATCCACTATATCATCAGAGTTTTAGGTTTCCTATTTATGTTGTGTATATTAATGATGAACTTCATAAATTTGTTGCTGGTGAATTTAGTAATAATGTATGGGGATTTTTATTTACCTAAGTACTAAAGTGATAATTCCAGTTGATTGGTAGATGGAAACAAATTTGAATTTGTGAGGGATATGATGATGGAAACTATAAATGAGAAGCTACTTTCCTTGGTAGAGGGTAGGGAAATCCCTGAAAGCTATCAAAATTGGTGGCTAAAAACACGAACATGAATTAGAGAGGGTTTTAAATAGGGGAGAATTTTTAAGACTTAAGCCAAAAAGACCATGATTTCCTCTGGGTGCCGATTTTAACAAGCCAAAAAGGAGCCATAGCCATACTGGAGAGGAAAGGGCTACCTTTTTCTAAAAAGCAATCTGTATCAAGAGAAATATTTAGAGGAGCTGGATGTCTATTGTAAGGATAAGAAAAAAAGAGCAAGAAAAAGAAAAAAGAAGGTTAAAGAAGAGCATCCAAATTTGTTTGAGCATTATCCAAAGTTTACAAATGCTTTAGTGAAATCTCTTGATGAAAATGACGTTATAAAACAAGGTGCTACACAAGAGGAAATTCGGAAAGCAGAAGAAAAATTAAGTTTTGCCTTTCCTGAACAAGTACAAAGGTTTTTCTTAATCACAAGCGGCATTGATCTTTCAACTGGCATAAAAGTTGTGCTAAACGAAATATTTTCAATGGAAATAAATGAGAAGCAATATTTGGTTCTTGGAGAGTTTTGGAAAGAGGCAGACGGAGATCAGCTATTGCTTTGTCATGATGAAGAAACAATTTGGTACTATGCCCATGAACAGAATAAAGTAAAGAAGCTTTGCAATGATATGAATGAATTTCTTGAGAAGAAATTATCTAGGTATCTGAGCAGGTAAAGACAAATATGGAGAAATTTATGGAAATCGTAAGAGCAGAGTCTAAAGCTAAACCAGTTAAAATTATTGATGTAGACTTTGATACACTCATTGATATTAACAAGGACCATAGGTTTTATGATCAAGAGGAAAAGGCTATTTTGCATTATTGGTCTGATGGAAAAAAACAGTGTACTGGAGGCATAGACTTGTCTCTAAAGATGTAGAACATTTTCAAGTGTTTAATGGCACATTTGCAAAAGATAGTAAATCTTGTTATCTATATGATACCAAACTACGCGGTGCTAACAATGAGACATTTAAAAGCCTTGAACTATAGCTATGCTTTTGATGGAAAGACTGTATGGACTATATCTGGCCGTTTTGAACCAGCAGATCCTAAAACTTTTGATGTGTGCGACGATGGTTTTTGGCTGTCTGAAATTAAAATTACATTGACTGATGGCAAGGAATATACTGAAATTCTTCATATTCCTTATGGCTTTTGCGAAAGACAGCAAGCAGGTTTATTACGAAAAACTATGAAGGTAAGATTAAAAATTTTTAAAGAAAGCTGATCCTGAAAGTTTTGTGTCTAATAAGGATGGATATTTTGGTTGGGACAAAAAGCAATGTCTATTATGGGAAAAAAATCTTTTTGCCGGGGGCTTCGCCAGAGAACTGGCGGGTCATTGATGATAAGAGAAAGATTTCAACTGATGGAAAGCATTTTTATAGATTGAATAAAAAGATTTCTGAGGAAGAGGCCTATGAGTGGATAAATAATCCACGTTTGTGAAATCATGATTTGCAAAAGGATATATTTTGTATGGAAAAATTTAGATATTTTTTTGAGGTGGCATGTAAATATTTTTCAAAAGATTAGTGAATTTAAGGAAATTTTGTCAAACAAAGTTAGAGCATTAGAAAATATAGACTGGATATATGATAAGGGAACTACAAAAAGTCTGCCGAGCCAGTCAACGACAATCTGAAAAAAATCTAACCCACAGTGGGGGGCGGAAGTACAGAACAGTACAGTAAAAATATGGAGGAAAAAAATAAATGGGATTGATTGCAAATTATCAGTCAACTACTGATCTTGAATTAGAAAAAAATTTATGTGCCTTGATGATGTGGAAGAAGCACAGGATAATGAGAACTTAGAAATATGTGATATAGATAAAAATGTGGGACGCACTTCATTTTTTTGTTGACAGGAAAATCTGCCGGCGAACCGATTAAAGATAATTTAATCAGCGAAGCGATTGTAGGCCAGTTCAATATTTCTGGGGAAGAAATTGAAGAATTTATATCTGGAACGAAAACTGATAGAGTGAAAGAAATTGCAAAAGGCATTGCAAGAGCTTGATTTTTGAAACATATATTGATAAATTTGATATGAATGCGTTTCACCAAAAACGATATTTACCCTAATATTTGGGAATACGAAGATGAAGCAGATGAAATTAAAGATGATTTAAGAACCCTCATTTGAAAGTTTGAAAAAAATTTTTATGAGAAAAATGGCGGCACAAGAGAGCGCCGTTTTAGTGTCAATCTATTAACTGTTCAACTTTAGAAAAAAATTTGTATAGGGAGGGAGTTGCAATGTTTGAAAAACAGCAAAGACAGGTAATGTAAATGTAAGAATCCATGAGCATATCAAACAACAAGCGGAACAAATTTTTAGAGACTATAGGCATTTCTCGTGCGGCCGCTATTGATATGTTTTATAGACAAATTATTTTTAAATAATGGTATTCCGTTTCCCTTAACAATACCTAAAGAGTTACCGATACATGAGAATATGGATGAAAGTACATATAATGCTTTAATGGAAACAGGGTACTCCCAGGCACTACGAGGGGAAACGTATTCTGTTGCAGAAGTATTTGAAGAGCTAGAACGAGGGACTATAATGGAAACGTATAGAAGTGGTTATCATCGCTGTAGTTTATGTAAGAATGGATCAGCTGAAATAGTTAGAAAAAAATAGAACTTGATAATTAGTTGTGGTAGATATACGATTTAGTCATAAGGTTAGTTCAGGAAACATATGAGATTTTGGGGTATCTGAGACATTCTGTAGAAATGCTGACGTATTTAATAACGATATAATAATTAAGAGAGAAATTAAAATGAGAGTACCAACCTATATTAAAGAAGAAAATTACAATATAATAAATATAAATGATATATTTACAAGTATTAGTATTTGTAATAACTTAGAAAGTGGAGACACCAACGAACTGTATGAAATTCATTTTTTTACGGTTCACTTTTTGAAGGACATATGATTTGTGGTATGTATGATGAAAAAAATGAGATTAGCAATCCTTGCATGATAGTAGCAAAATGTATACATACAGGAAAAAGAAATTTTACTCTATGATGAAGCTAAATATGGATACAACCCTATGTTTTTGCGATGAGATAAATTTAGAAGATATCAAAAACGTCCACTTTCTAAATTAGAAATTCCAAATTCTAAAATTGAAATAGATTTTTGCCTATAACATTGATTTTGATGAAGAGAAAGAAGATTTTGAATTTGATGAAAGTGACTTTACTGAAACTATTAACGGAGAAAAAAATTTCTTTTTGAAGAAATGAAGAGAAATGGATTTGATTATAAAAAAATTACTGCTATAGACGAACTGGATACCAAAAAGAGTTATCTGTGAGTTAGAACTTGCATAAGTTTATTAATTACAAGAGGCAAAAATATGAAACCAACAAAAAGAAGAATTTAGAAAAATATAGAGGAGACAAATGAAATGGGTGAAACAGAAAAGAAATTAAAATACGCAAAAGATTACCATAGAAAATATTAAAAAGTATAGATGAAAACTCTTATTTTGATGTTGTTGAGCCAATGTGGGAGACAATTAATATTTATGATGGATATGATGAGTATATTCAATCAGCGCAGACTTTCACTTTAGAGCAAAAGATATTTATTAGCCATTACTTGGTATTTTTACAGAAGTAAATAATGGAGATCATTACCAGTTTTTTTATATAATCCTACAGGGATAGTTTGGGAAGACGCAATAAAAGGTTTCAAACATTTTGGGATGAACGAATATGCAGATAATTTTCAAAAAGTTGTAGACTATTGTGGTGGGATAATATCTTTTTGGTAGAGAAGAAAGATGCTATATGCTAGAAATATTGGAAGAAAAAAATACGGAGAGGAATTTTTTAATATTTTAGGTGAAGCCGATGATTTCATTTATAATTATGAAGGTGAAGAAAACGAACTAAACTACATCAAATCTCACCCTGAAAAGTTTGTATTTGAAGGAGAATATGAGAGCTTTTACAATCGGCTTTAAAAAAAAGAAAAAGTAATATTAAAAAGTTGAGAGAATGGCGCTTGAGTGAAGAATCTTTAGCATGTGAATAAGAGAAATCATTAGAGAAATGCCTGATAGAGGAAATGGATAAACGATATGGATGGAATATTTGAATGGTTAACAGCACATTACCAGTATGCCTTGATAGCAGGTGGACTGCTATTTTTAATCGGTGCGATAAGAGATTGGAAATGGGTATATCAAGCTACAGTCGGAGATAAAGCAAGACACGCATTTATTTTTGAAGTGTGGGGAGAGAAAGGTTACAGAATTTTCATAGGTATATGCGGACTGTTACTTGTAATTTGTGGGGTTGTATTTTTAATGTTGGATAAACGATAAAAAGTGGAGGTAACTTAACATGAAATGGAATTCAGAAAACAGGAAAGAATTTTTTGCGTATATAGAAAAGCTTATAGATGAAGATAAATATACAGAATGTATCACAGCGTTGGAAAACATCCCTATGGAAGAACGGGATTATAAAGTATGGTATCAGCTTGCTCGTACCTATCAAAACTTCGCAATTGTCGGCAATGATGATAAAGGAACACCTAGTTTTATTGGCGACAAATATTTATTAAAATCTATAGATATATTGAATTCAGTTAGAGAAGAGGGGAAAGATAAGGCTGAATGGAATATGCGTATGGCATATGCCTATCAATATTTGACTCATGAGGAAGAAAGAGCTATTCCTTATGCATTGCGTTGGGCGGAGTTAAATCCTGAGGACGAGGATGCATTGGAAGTAGTAAAAGAGTGTAAAGAAGAAATCGAAAAAAGAGCATTCAGAGTCAATGTGGCTACGGAGAAAGTAATCAATCAAGAAACTGCCGAAATTGATCAAGACTGGTGCATTTATCTATGTAATGCATATGCTTGTGACTTACCGGCTGTGATTAGAACCAATTTAGCTCTTAGGGATTTGAATTTACTGCAAACTACCCAAAAAGATTACATTTACAAATATTATATAAGAATGCTGATGACAACGGTTTTCCTACAAGAGAAGAAGGGGAATATGTATATTCTATAGAAGACGCTGTAGTAGAGATTATTGAACAACATGGAGATATTTTAGCAGGTGTTGTGAAATGCGATGAGAGGGTACGTATTGTTGCTTATGTTAAGAATGAGTTGGGGTACTACGATGAAATTTCTGAGATGATGTCAGAAAAATTCCCTGATTATGCCTATACATTGGCAGTAGTTGAAGATGAGGACTGGGAACTGTATTTTCAGGCACTGTATCCTGACAGATATGAATATCAAAGTATTATGAATATGAGGCTTATTGAGAATATTAAAAGTGATGGTGATAGTATGGTGCCAAGAGTACTCGAACATTGCCTACTCTTTAAAACAGAAGAAAATGGGGAAGCCTTTTTAGCCAAAGTAATGGAAGACGGTTTTATAAAACTTTCATCAGAAAATCTGAGCAACAATGAAGATATAGATAAGGAATATCCCTATGAACTTGTCATTGGCAGGGAAGATGCTTTTGAAAATATTGATGAAACTGTCTGGTATCTTATGGATTTGGCAGAAGAGTTTGACGGGGCATATAGTGGCTGGGGATGCCATATTGTAAAGTAGCGTGAAATAGCACTTTAGATAAAAGAAACGAGATAAAAACGTCCTTAAAAAAATATAGATTTCAACAAGATCTTTGTCAAATAAGGTTGATGAAAAAAATTTTAATAGAATATAACGTTGTTTTTTTGTCTCACTTTATTTTACAACTCAGGCGTAAATGATTCAGTGTAAAAAAACAATAAAAACTACCCAATTATTGTAATTTGATGGCAGTGATATTTTTATGTTTTAAAAAGGAGAAAAAAATATGAGTTTTTTTATAAAAAAAGTTATTAACGGATTATTTAATAGTTCAAAGGGAAAAAAATGAAGAGTATTCTAATGACGTTTATTCTCCTACTTTGATTAATGAAGCACCTCTTGCTTATTGGGAAGAATTTTTCACTTATGTTAGCTTTAGTACATAATAATTACTCACTTACAGAAGATATTTTTTTGAAAAATATTAAAGCTATAGATGGTATTGAAATTAAAGAAAAAAAGTCTTCCAAGTGAAGATTATCCAGGAAAGATTGTTCTATCATATAAAGGAACTGATTTTTGATGTAAGATTCTATCTTGGAGATTTTTTTATGCAGAAAAAAAGGTATCAATGGGAATTACAATATTTTACAGAAGAAGAAAAAGAACAGATTTTAAATTCAAAGAATGCCTTAATTGTTTATATGAAATTTGAAGGAGATGCTAAAAAATGTTACCATTTACAGCTTAAGCTTGTATATGCTATGGTTCCTGAAATGGTTGCTCTTTGTGATGAAAGTGCTGAAAGAATGTTAAATAAAAAATGGGTTGAATTAGCAGCGAAATCAAATGTGCTTCCTGCTCCATCAAGCCTATATACTGTTCAAGCTGTTTGTGATGAAAATGAAGTTTGGTTACATACTCATGGATTATGTAGATGTAACCTTCATGAAATAGAGATTTTGGATTCAAATAAGAAAGATTACGAAACACATTATAGCTTACTTTCTAATTACGCTTCTATAATGATAGATGGAAATTATTCTAATGAAGATGAAGAAGAGATACATTTAGGAATGTTTTGTGATGGAGAGCCAATAGTTGCTACATCTAAAAAATGGATTGATGCTTTGAAATATTATCCTAATATTAATATTGGTGGGATTGAAGACAGAAAAGAATCGCATAATTCTAAAAACAAATATAATTTTTCCTATATGAAAGTGAAGAAGATTATAATAATAACATTGTAAGTTTACCTTCAAAAATTTACAGAAAAGTTTGTTAATAACCCATTAATGTTCTTAAGTAGTGAAGAAACTGCTAGAATGAGTGATTTAGCTAGAGAAAGATTTTTCTTATGTTGAAAGAATGCTTAAGAAAAAAACAAGAAGGTAATGAAGATATTACTATTATTATTAAATTAGGACTTGAAACAATAGATGAAGAAGGTAATTTGGATAGTACAAATCTTGAACATATTTGGTTTGAAGCTATTTCTATGGAAGGAGATAGTTTCAAGGCAGTATTGACTCAAGAACCATATCATATTCCAGATTTACATGAAGGTGATGAGGGAACATATTCTATAAATGATGTAAGTGATTGGGTGATTTATACTGAAAAAAAGGTGTAATAAAACCAGAGACTGTATATTTTTTTAGATTTATAAGAAAAATAAAAATAGAGCGTATGATAAAAAAAGTCTGTAAATTTAAATCAAGCCTTCTATGGTAAAATTGGCTCTTTGTCAAATAGGGTTGCTTAATTCCTTTTTTTAGGGCTCTTTGTTAAATAAGGTTGATAGAACAATTTTTAATAGAAAAATAACGATGTTATGTTGTCTCATTTTATTTTACAACTCAGGCAAGTGTTAATAATCGCCTAAGTTGTTAGCAATCGCCTAAAAAATATGATATAATTAGGCGAAATGAAAAGGAGAAAAGCTCATGAACAAATTTGAGGAGAAAAATTTTTACAAGAATATCAAGTCCAACAAATGGAAGAATTTGAAGAGAACTTACCGATGGAAAAGAAATTATTTTATGAATTATTTGATTATCTAAATGATAAATCAGAAACGGTAGAGTGTAATCACGATTTTTTTCTTTAACAAATGAGTTTTTGAAAGATAAAAATGTGGATATTGAAAAAGGTTATAGAATTTTTGCGAGAAAAATGGCGCTGGTTGCGATTGTGAAGTGATTTTTTTAATGTTGAGGAAAAAGTTTGAAGAATAAAAATGTTCGTATTAGAAACAGACTGGTAAATTTGAAGGTGTAAGGAAAAAAACAGTGATAGATGAAACTAATAAATGATATTTTTATGTGAAAAAAACTAAATCCGAGAAGTGGAGTTATCAAAAATAAGTAGTTCTAATGATGGAGATAGAATTTATTTCGATATAAGTTGGGAGGGAGATTTCCATTTTATAGTTACTGGTTGGGTGCATTACGGGTGGTATTATGTACAAAGAGATAAACAATGTATATCGCCATCTTATGTTTATCAAAGAATAGATGATAGAGCGTTATCTGTAATGCAACACATTATAGACGAAATTGAAAATGGGAAATATAACAACAAAAAAACTGAAAAAGAAAAAATTAAACAGGTTCTTGAAGAAAGAAATCTAACCTCTTTTATGAACAATACAAAATGGAAAGAACTGATAGATTCCATCATGGAGAACATGAGAGACATCCCGATACAATATAAGACGATTTTTTTGATGAAGAAGAGCCTAGTGTGTATTGGACGATTGATACTGATGAACATTTTTCATATGAATATGAGCATTGTTGAATGGTTTAAAATTAGAAGTAGATTTGAGAAAGTTCTTGGGCAAGGACGTTTAATTGATCCAAAAGATATGTGTTACTGATAAAAAAATCAGAAATAGAGTGTATACTTAATAGATTTAGTATTCCTTATGAATATGATGATGTTGAAAAAAATGTTTTTACTATTTTCGGATATAGATAATGAAAAAGTTGAAAAATTAGGAGTTAAAGGGGTAATTGTTCCATTTAAATAGAATAGTTTGTTGTGATACTCTAAAAATATCCGACTATAAATATGAGGTGCGGTTAAGCTATGAATTAGTTTTTAAATATGATTTTTTTGTATAGCTTTTGGGAAGAATGTGTTGTTATCACTGATAAGTTTTAGTAGCAAGGATGATAAAAAAATATTCGGATATCACAAATGAAAAAAAGGCTTGGTCAACGCCCTAACCGAAGCGATAAAACAGAAGAGGAAATGTGGAAGTCTTATCAAAAAAATTGCAAACAGACAAACTTTTGAGAAACTATGCAATATGGAAGAGATTGCAAATGAATCTGATATAGTGAATAAAAAAATCGGAAAAATAGTTACCGCCTTATCAATCTGTACAAAAATGATTGGATACGGAGTTACAGGGTTTTATCCTGCCTTGGAAGAAAAATAAAGATGAGCTGAGAGAAAAAAATCGAAGAATACATTATGTGCTTAAGAACAAATCCCAGTTTGTTGGATTAGTAACTAAATATAAATTTTAAATTTTTTTAATAAGGAGATCTGCGCCTCCTTTTTGTTGTATAATAAAAGTGAGAGGAAAAAAGATGAAAGTGATTGATCAAGGTTTACTAGAAAAAGTTATTATTGAACGTTCTCGTACAAGTCATAAAGGAGACTATGGTCGCTTGCTTCTGTTAGGTGGTACCTATCCTTATGGAGGTGCTATCATTATGGCTGCACTAGCTGCTGTTAAGAGTGGTGCAGGATTGGTGACCGTTGGAACAGATAGGGAAAATATCCCAGCTTTGCACAGTCATTTACCTGAGGCTATGGCATTTTCTCTTCAAGACAAGCAATTGTTAAAAGAGCAGTTGGCGAGGGCAGAAGTTGTCTTGCTGGGACCTGGTTTAGGAGACAATGCTTTTGGAGAAGATTTAGTTAAACGAGTATTTGCTAAATTAAGACAAAATCAGATTTTGATTGTAGACGGAGGGGCCTTGACTATTCTCGCTAGGACAAGTTTGTCATTGCCTTCCAGTCAGCTTATCCTAACTCCCCACCAAAAAGAATGGGAAAAACTGTCTGGTATTCCTATTGAAAAGCAAAACAAAGATGCAACGGCTAGTGGCCTGAATTCCTTCCCTCAAGGAACGATTTTAGTTGAAAAAGGTTCAGCTACTCGTATTTGGCAAGATGGCCAGTCTGATTATTATCAGTTACAGGTTGGCGGTCCCTATCAGGCGACTGGGGGAATGGGAGATACTCTGGCTGGAATGATTGCAGGAATTACAGGCCAGTTTAAACAAGCTAGTCTCTACGAGCGTGTAACCGTAGCTACCCATCTTCATTCAGCTATTGCCCAAGAACTAGCTCAAGAACATTATGTGGTCTTGCCGACGGAGATTAGTAATTTTTCTTCCTAAAGTAATGAATAAAAATATCTAAAAAGAGACTGGGGAGAACTTAATTTGAGTGGGAAATTTAGAAATTTTTTTAAGATAAAACGCATAATATCAAGTTTTTTTATACCTGATAATATGTGTTTTTATAATTTTAAAAACCAAACATTTTCATAATCAGATTCATTCTCAATCCAAACATTTTCTTTCAACTTCGATAGATTGTTGAAAAAAATTTTTTTAAAGACCTTTACTTTGCCAAATATGTTTCCCATCTTATTCATGTCTCTATTTAATCACTTTTTGTATCACAGGAGGTCAATTATGAGAAATTTTGGGGAAAAGACAGTTCAAATGGAAAAAAAGAAACGGAAATAGTTTTATAACAATGAATGTTCTTGTTTAATTGCTTTTTTTATTCATTTTACAAATTTTTTTAAAAATTATAATAAAGAATTTCTGAAATGAAAAATATTTTTTTAATCTTATTTTTCTTGTTTTAATGTTGCCGAAAATAGAATATTTGATGTTTCCAACTTTTGAATAATAAAGGTATACATGATATAATGAAGGTAGCTCTTTAATGGAGGTGTTTAAGTGGAAAATCTGAAGAAAATGGCAGGCATCAAGGCTGCTGAATTTGTCAAGGATGGCATGGTTGTCGGACTGGGAACGGGCTCTACTGCCTATTATTTCGTAGAAGAAATCGGTCGTCGTATCAAGGAAGAAGGCTTGCAGATTACAGCTGTAACGACTTCTAGTGTGACCAGTAAACAGGCTGAAGGCCTTAATATCCCACTCAAGTCTATTGACCAAGTAGACTTTGTTGATGTGACGGTTGACGGGGCGGATGAAGTAGATAGCCATTTTAATGGAATCAAAGGCGGTGGTGGTGCCCTCCTCATGGAGAAGGTTGTCGCAACGCCCTCAAAAGAATATATTTGGGTGGTAGATGAAAGCAAGCTGGTCGACAAACTAGGTGCTTTTAAATTGCCAGTAGAAGTGGTTCAGTATGGAGCAGAACAGCTTTTCCGTCGTTTTGAGCGAGCTGGCTACAAACCAAGTTTCCGTGAAAAAGACGGCCAACGTTTTGTGACCGATATGCAGAACTTTATCATTGACCTTGCCTTGGATGTCATCGAGGATCCAATTGCTTTCGGGCAAGAATTGGACCAAGTTGTTGGTGTCGTAGAGCACGGCTTATTCAACCAAATGGTGGATAAGGTTATTGTTGCTGGACGAGACGGGATTCAGATTTTAACCTCAAGAAAAGGAAAATAGAAGGAGATACACTATGTCAAAATTTAATCGTATTCATTTGGTAGTATTAGATTCTGTAGGAATCGGTGCAGCACCAGATGCTAATAACTTTGTCAATGCAGGGGTTCCAGATGGAGCTTCTGACACACTGGGACACATTTCAAAAACAGTTGGTTTGAATGTGCCAAACATGGCTAAAATCGGTCTAGGAAATATTCCACGTGAAACTCCTCTTAAGACTGTACCAGCTGAAAGCAATCCAACAGGTTATGCAACAAAATTGGAAGAAGTATCCCTTGGTAAGGATACCATGACTGGACACTGGGAAATCATGGGCCTTAACATTACAGAACCTTTCGATACTTTCTGGAATGGATTCCCAGAAGAAATCCTGACAAAAATCGAAGAATTTTCAGGACGTAAGGTTATTCGTGAAGCCAACAAACCTTACTCAGGAACAGCTGTTATCGATGACTTTGGACCACGTCAGATGGAAACTGGGGAGTTGATTATCTATACTTCAGCTGACCCTGTTTTGCAGATTGCTGCTCATGAAGACATCATTCCTCTGGATGAATTGTACCGTATCTGTGAATACGCTCGTTCGATTACACTTGAGCGACCAGCCCTTCTAGGGCGTATCATTGCCCGTCCATATGTTGGTGAACCAGGTAACTTCACTCGTACAGCAAATCGTCGTGACTTGGCTGTATCTCCATTTGCACCGACTGTTTTGGATAAATTGAACGAAGCTGGTATCGATACTTACGCTGTTGGTAAAATCAACGATATCTTTAACGGTGCTGGTATCAACCATGATATGGGTCACAACAAGTCAAATAGTCATGGAATTGACACACTGTTGAAGACTATGGGCCTTGCTGAGTTTGAAAAAGGATTCTCCTTCACAAACTTGGTTGATTTTGATGCCCTTTATGGCCACCGTCGTGATGCTCATGGTTACCGTGATTGCTTGCATGAGTTTGATGAACGATTACCTGAAATTATCGCAGCCATGAGAGAGGATGACCTTCTTTTGATTACTGCTGACCATGGAAATGACCCAACCTATGCAGGAACAGACCATACTCGTGAATACATTCCGCTTTTAGCTTACAGCCCTGCCTCAAAGGAAATGGTCTCATTCCTGTCGGACATTTTGCAGATATCTCAGCGACAGTTGCGGATAACTTTGGTGTGGAAACTGCCATGATTGGGGAAAGTTTCTTAGATAAATTGGTATAAGATGACGCGATATGCTTTACTGGTAAGGGGCATTAATGTAGGTGGGAAAAATAAGGTTGTCATGGCGCAACTTCGTCAAGAACTGACAGAGTTGGGACTGGAAAAGGTTGAGACCTACATCAACAGTGGCAATATTTTCTTTACTTCTACAGCTCCCAAAGCCCAATTGGTTGAAAAGTTAGAGGCTTTCTTTACAGTCCATTATCCATTTATTCAGAGCTTTTCTTTGCTGAGTCAGGAAGATTATGAAGAAGAGCTGGAGAATCTGCCAGATTGGTGGACCAAAGACCTGGCACGAAAAGATGTCCTCTTCTACACGGAGAGCTTAGATGTGGATCAAGTCATCGAGAAAGTGAACAGTTTGGAACTGGAAGATGAAGTCGTTCATTTTGGAAGACTTGGGATTTTCTGGGGGAAATTCTCTGAGGAATCCTACTATGCAACTGCCTATCATAAGTACTTGCTCAAGATGCCTTTCTACTGTCAAATCACCATTCGCAATGCTAAAACTTTTGACAAAATCGGTCAAATGCTAAAAAATAATAAAGGAGATACACAATGACATTTTTAGATAAAATCAATGAAACAGCTGCCTTCCTGAAAGACAAGGGTATCCAAGCACCTGAGTTTGGTCTAATCCTTGGATCAGGTCTGGGAGAACTGGCAGAAGAAATCGAAAATCCAGTTGTAGTAGACTATGCAGATATTCCAAACTGGGGCCGTTCGACAGTAGTCGGACACGCCGGGAAATTGGTATATGGTGAACTTGCAGTCGCAAGGTCTTGGCTCTTCAAGGTCGTTTTCATTTCTACGAAGGAAACCCTCTGGAAGTCGTGACCTTCCCAGTACGTGTCATGAAAGTTCTTGGATGTGAAGGTGTCATTGTAACCAATGCAGCTGGTGGTATTGGATATGGGCCTGGTACCTTGATGGCTATCTCAGATCATATCAATATGACGGGACAAAACCCATTGATGGGTGAAAACTTGGATGAATTTGGTCCTCGTTTCCCTGATATGTCTAAGGCCTACACACCAGAATACCGTGCTACTGCCCATGAAGTGGCTAAAAAACTTGGTATCAAGCTTGATGAAGGTATCTATATTGGTGTTACTGGTCCGACTTATGAAACACCAGCAGAGATTCGTGCCTATAAGACACTGGGAGCAGATGCAGTTGGTATGTCTACTGTTCCTGAAGTTATTGTGGCGGCCCACTCTGGCTTGAAAGTCCTAGGAATTTCATGTATTACTAACTTTGCGGCTGGTTTCCAAGAAGAACTCAACCACGAAGAAGTTGTGGAAGTGACTGAGCGTGTTAAAGGCGACTTTAAAGGATTGCTTAAAGCAATTCTTGTAGCACTATGAGAAAGAAAAATAAGTGTGAAAACATCTCTATAAATCGGAAGATGAATGAAACAATTAACTTCTGTATAGAATTATGATATAAAAATGAATGAGGTTTCTATACTTTTATGAACCTCTTCAAATTCTTGCTAACAAAGTATAAAAATGAAATCGTGATGCTAAAGGAGATTAGCTGATTGGAGAATATTGTTGGTAAAGAGGGTGAAAAAAATAAAAAGAAAGATATATGTATAAATGAAAATTGGTCAACAAATTATGCGTTTTGGCATAAAAAAATTAAGTATCGGAGTTGTATCTGTAGCAGTTGGTTTTGCTTTCGTAGTACCAACAGGTGTTTCTGCCAATGAAGGAAATCATGGTCTGAAAAATGAAGGCTCTGTATCAGTAGTAGCAAAGGATAGTCCCGTAAGAGAAAACACTGATAAAAAACAGGAAGTATCTATTACAGAGGAGAAAGCTACAGCTACTCAATCAACTTTAGAAACAAAAGAAGTTGTTACACATGGGAAAGAAAAAGCAGGAGAAGAATTATATAAGAAAGAATCTGCTGTGCCTCATGAGGAATTGAAGAAGGAGGAAATTCTAAAGGATGAGCCGAAAAATTCTCGTCCAGTAACAGAGGCAGACTTTGTCAAAATTTCTAAAGGTGAACTTCATGTAGAGAAGGATCTTATAGATAATTCTTTATACGGTGGAAAATTTTTAGACCCTGATGGTGATGATGATCATGATGGAATCAAAAATAAGGATGAATTGTATATTTACAATAAAGATGGGAAAGACTATTTAGGTTACCATAGCCATCCATTACTAGCAGATAGTGATGGAGATGGATTAGCAGATGGAGAAGATGATAACAAGAAACAATGGTATGTCACAGATCGTGATTCCCTCCTTTTTATGGAGTTGGCTTATCGTGACGATGATTACATTGACAAAATTCTAGATCATAAAAATCCTTTTCCAAGTCTGTATCTTGATCGTCAAGAATATAAAATGATGCACAATGAGTTAGCCCCATTTTGGAAGATGAAAAAGGCTTATCATACAGCAAGTGGGATGGATGCTTTTTTGTTTGAAACTAAGAGTGATCTTCCTTATTTAAAAGACAATACTGTTCAAATGTTGGCTATACGTGGAACAAGACTGAATGATGCGAAAGATTTAAGTGCAGATTTTGTTTTGTTAGGAGGAAATAAACCAGCGCAAGCAGATGATATTCGTAATGTTGTAAGAGAGCTTGCTTTAGATTCAAGTATTACCAATCTTTATATGACAGGGCATTCTTTAGGAGGCTACTTAGCTCAAATAGCGGCAGTTGAAGCTTATCAAAAATATCCTACTTTTTATAATAATGTTTTGAAAAAAGTTACGACATTTAGCGCTCCTAAAGTAATTACTTCTCGAACTATTTGGAATGCTAAAAATGGTTTCTGGGATGTAGGGTTAGAAAGCCGTAAGTTGGCTTTATCTGGTAAAATAAAACATTATGTGGTCGATAATGATAATGTTGTGACATCTTTGATTCGTAATGATAATGATATTGTAACTTTTACAGGTAACTCTAGTTTCAAGCACCGTTCGCGTGGTTATTTTGAAAGTAGAATGAATGCTATCCCGAATTTTAATATTGGAAAACGTGATACGCTTGATAAACAGGGATATCGTGATCAAAAATTGGACAAACGTTTATTTCTTTAAGAAAAAGGAAGTTCCCCTCTTGTCTACTCAACCTAGTTCAGAATCATTTGAAAACATAGCTCTAGGAAAACGAGTAACTCAAAGTTCGACAGCTTTTGGAGGAGATGCTAGAAGAGCGGTTGATGGGAAATTAGATGGGAATTACGGACATAACTCTGTCACTCATACAGATTTTCAATCAAAACCTTGGTGGCAAGTCGATTTAGACAAGGAAGAAACGATTCGCCAGATTAATATTTACAATCGAACAGATGCTGCTCAAGATAGATTGACTAATTTTAATGTGATTCTTTTGGATAGTTCTGGAAAGGAAATTGAAAGAAAGCGCATTGCATACTTGCGTGATAGTTCCGCTCAGATTTCAATTGATTATAAGAAAGCTCGTTTTGTACGCATTGAGTTAGATGGATATAACGCTCTCAGTCTTGCAGAAGTTCAGGTTTTTCGTGCTGAAAATATTGCTTGGAAAAAACAAGCACGTCAAAGCTCTACCGAATTTGGAGGAGATGCTAGTCGTGCTCTAGATGGTAATACCAATAGTAATTATAGCCAACAATCTATCACTCATACTAAGTTTGAAAATCAACCTTGGTGGGAAGTTGATTTAGGTCGTACGGAACAGGTAGGACTTGTTCGCCTTCATAATCGTGGGGATGGCGAACTTTCTAAACGTCTCTCAGACTTTGATGTTATTTTATATGATGAAAAAGGGACAGAAGTTGCTAGACAATATGTTTCTCGTTTAGAAGGAAGCAGTTTAGATCTCCAGTTGAATGGTAAATTAGGTCGCCGTGTTCGCATTCAATTGCGTCAAAAAAATCAAGCTCTCAGTCTTGCAGAAGTAGAGGTTTTTCGATTTGTAGCTAAAAATAATGTAACGGCGCAAGCTTCTAAGCCTGTACAACTGTTAAACTACGCTCCTGTAAAAGATAAAACCCTGACTATCCAACATAGTGGAGCTTACATTGCACGTTATTCAATATCGTGGGAAGAAGTTACAGTAGATAAAGATGGCAATTCAGTTGTCCGAAGTCGTTCTTGGGAAGGGAATGGGCGCAATCAGACCGCAGGCTCTGTCCTCAATCTCCCAATTAAGTCTAATATGCGCAATCTTCGAATTAAGATTGAGAAAAGAACTGGTCTTTTTTGGAATAGATGGCAAACAATCTATGATAATAGACCTCTCCTCGCCCAACCACATCGAAATCACTCACTGGGGAACAACATTGAATTCTAAGGTGAGTGACGATGATGTCTTGTAATCTGATGGTACAATGACAGTTAGGTTGTCTAGCTTATAAGGAAAGCATTACTTGAGTTTTAATGGAACTTAGGTAGCTCTCTGTGAAAGAACAAAATTAGAAAGGTAGAGTGAGGTGTTCTAATTTGAACACGAGTAGCAATTCGTACCTATAAGATGCTTGGAACAGATGTGGTCGGAATGTCAACTGCTCCTGAAGTTATTGTTGTAGCCTACTCAGGTTTGAAACTTCTAGGAATTTTATGTATTACTAACTATACTACTGGTTTTAAAGAAGAGCTCAACCATGAAGAAGTGGTAGAAGTGACCGAACGTGTCAAAGGTGACTTCAAAGGCTTGCTAAAAGCCATTCTAGCTGAATTATAAAAGGGAAAATTGATGTCAAATTTAATGAATAATCCATTATTTCGTATCATTCGTGGAGTTTTTATAGTTGCTCTCCTAACTATTGTTTGGTTGATTATATTTTCTGCTATAGATACAAGTGGTGAGTGAAATAGACTATGAACCGTTTTCAAAGGAACATCTATCGTATTTGCAGTTTTTAAAGCTATATCATAATAGTCTTTCTGTTTCAATACCATAAAGTTGTTAACTTAAAAAGAGTTAATTAAATCTTCATACAGTGCAATTGAAATTAAAAGAACAGTATGTGGAAAAGTTAATCGTACTAACTTCGTGAATTGACCGATAAAATTGTTGACCATGAGTTAAAAATGTCTGTTAGGAAAAATGTTTCAGAATTGTTGGAAGAAAAAAAGTCTGTTAACAATTTTACAAACGATGAAAATCAAGCCAATCATTCAGAATCTAAGCGTAAATTTTATGGTGAATCTGGAAATACTTCAAAACACGAATACTCTACTAAAAATGGAGGAACGAAGAATAAGAGTATTGAGGAAATTGAAAAGAGATACAGAAGTGTTACCGCGGATCAAAGTATAAAGGATCTGATTGCTGAGATTAAGGAGTCAGAAGTGCTAGTTGCTAATCAAAAATTACACTATAATGAAATGGTATCGCAATACAACAAAGCAATTTACACTTTGCCATTTGCATTTTTAAGAACAACTTTAGGTCATTCAGAAAAAAATTATTTATAATATTTAACAAAATCACTCAGACTAAAATATAGTCAAAAAAAGTATAACAAGGAAAGGTAGAGCATGTGTTCAGATTTGAACACGAGCGGAAATCTTTTCTAAAAACTCAGAAGAGAAGGAGAGTTCGGGATTGAATTGAATCCGCTCTAATCTTCTCAATATCATCAAAATTAAGAAAGAATTGAACCCACCCTAAAAAGCAGTGGGAAAAAGATAGTTGGTCTGGCGAGCATCGCTCACTGCTAACTCCTATTTTCCTCTGCTCTGACCGGGTTAGTATCTTATATTATGTCTATCCATATTGCTGCTAAGCAGGGTGAAATTGCTGATAAAATTCTTCTTCCTGGGGATCCTCTTCGTGCTAAGTTTATCGCGAGAACTTCCTTGAAGATGCTGTTTGTTTTAACGAAGTGCGTAACATGTTTGGTTACACAGGTACTTACAAAGGTCACCGTGTATCAGTCATGGGAACTGGGATGGGAATGCCATCTATCTCGATTTATGCGCGTGAGTTGATTGTTGATTATGGTGTGAAAAAATTGATCCGTGTTGGAACTGCAGGTTCTTTGAATGAAGATGTCCACGTACGTGAATTGGTTTTGGCGCAGGCAGCTGCAACTAACTCAAACATCATCCGTAATGACTGGCCACAGTACGATTTTCCACAAATCGCTAGCTTTGATTTGCTGGACAAGGCCTATCATATCGCCAAAGAACTTGGTATGACAACTCACGTTGGGAACGTTTTGTCATCTGATGTCTTCTATTCAAACTACTTTGAAAAGAACATCGAGCTTGGTAAATGGGGAGTCAAGGCTGTGGAAATGGAAGCAGCAGCTCTTTACTATCTTGCTGCCCAACACCATGTTGATGCGCTAGCTATCATGACTATTTCTGATAGCTTGGTCAATCCAGATGAAGATACAACTGCAGAGGAACGTCAAAACACCTTCACTGATATGATGAAGGTTGGTTTGGAAACCTTGATTGCAGAGTAAAGGTAGGCTGTATTCAGAATGGTTTCTCTTGTTCTCAAAATGATAACTATCAACAATGAATCAATCCTGAAATAGGTAAGAATAAGAAAATTGAAGGAAGCCTAATTGTGTCAAAGGACCGAGACTAGTCAGTTTAATATCTAAATCATAATCAAATAAAGTTGGAAGCCAAGTTGACAAGAAGTCAAGACTTTCAACTTTTTAACTTGAAAATTCCTAGGAGTACAAAATGGATAAGATTAAACAATTACAAGGTATTATTGATCAAAGTCAGAGCATTGTCTTTTTCGGTGGTGCAGGGGTTTCTACAGAGTCTAATATTCCAGATTTTCGTAGTTCAGATGGTATATATAGTCTGAAACTAGGTCGCCATTTTACTGCCGAGCAACTGGTTTCACGCACTATGTTTGAGCGCTATCCAGAGGATTTTTTTGATTTCTACAAAAAGTATCTGGTCTATCCTGATGCCAAGCCGAATTTAGCACATGATTATCTAGCGTCGTTGGAAAAAACAGGTAAATTAAAGGCGATTGTGACGCAAAATATCGATAGTCTCCATGAAATGGCAGGATCTCAGAAAGTTTTGAAACTGCATGGTAGTGCAGATCGTAATTATTGTTTGGGCTGTCATCGCTTTTATGATTTGACTGCCTTTTTGGAACTTGAAGGTCCAGTTCCCTACTGCTTAGATTGTGGCAAGATGGTCAAACCTGACGTGACCCTTTATGAGGAAGCGCTAGATATGGGTGTATTTAGTCGCGCAGCTCGAGCCATTCAGCAAGCAGATTTGTTGATCATTGGTGGAACTTCTTTAGTTGTTTACCCTGCAGCTAGCCTAATCAATTATTTTTCAGGGTCAAATCTTGTCGTTATCAACAAGTCCAGCACTCCTCAAGACAGCCAAGCTGATTTAGTTATCGAAGGTAAGATTGGAGAAGTTTTTTCTAAATTGAGACAATAAAAAACTGAAAGAAGTAGGACTATACTTCCTTCAGTTTTTTTGTATCACGAACTCAGAAACTATGAACAAGATTCTCTTCATTTCTAGGGGAATTTTATTGTTGATTTATAAATTGCTCGAGTTATTTTTAATTGTTGAATAAAAGGAAAAAGGAAGACTTTCTGGATGAAAAACTTCCTTTTTTAGTCATTCAGTCCATACTGTGACCTAAATGAATGTTGCTCTATCGTCTATTTTTTAAGAGATCGCAAAAAATAATCAATCTCTGCTTGAGAATGGAGAATACGCATCTTTTCTGGGTAAGTATTGTTTAAGTATTGGTATCTATCCTTAGCATTTTTTGTTCGACCATCCCAGAGAATCCAACGAATAAATTCCCAGTTGAATTGCTCGGGGCATCCCTTAGCCATACTTTCTCTGACCTTGCCTCGGTATGTGAGATAACGTTTAAAAGCTCGAAATAGACAGGTCAATGGGGAAAAATTGAGAAAGATGATTTGGTCAGCTTCCTCCATTCTTTCCTCATAGAAACACCAAGAATAATTCCCATCAATGACCCAAGCGTCATGCTTGGTGAGAAAGCTTTTCATCTCGGTCAACATCCATTCGCGATCACTGTCTTGCCAACCAGGTTGAAATTGGAGTGTGTCCATGTGAAGTTTTGGGAGGGAGTAGTAGTGAGACAACTTTTCTGCTAGAGTTGACTTACCTGCACCAGAGTATCCGATAATTGCGATTTTCATTTTCTACCTTTTCCTATTTGGAGACAAAAAAACAGCCTCTATGGACTGTTTCTTATTTAGCAAGTTTAGCTGAAAGACGAGCTTTGTCGCGGCTTGCTTTGTTTTTGTGAATCAAACCTTTAGTTTCTGCTTTATCGATAGCTGAGCTAGCAGCACGGAAAAGTTCTTCAGATGGGTTTGCTTCGAAAGCTTTGATAGCAGTACGCATAGCTGATTTTTGAGCTGAGTTCTTTTCGTTTTGTTTAACGTTCAATTCAGCGCGTTTGATAGCTGATTTAATGTTTGCCAATGTTCTTACCTCCATATTTACTAACTATACCATTATATCTGAAAACTTACGTTTTGACAAGGGGAAATTATTTTTTTAAGTAAATTTCATCGATTTCATGGTTCTTTGTTTTATGGAGAATCACTTCTGCACGATTTCTGGTTGGTTCAATATAATTTTGTAGATTTGTGAGATTGATACTGGTCCAGACTTGATGGGCAAAGGATTCCACTTCCCCAATCGGCATTTGTGTAAAACGATAGTAGTAGCTATCAGGGTCGTTTTGGGCTAGGCTCAGTATTTTCAAGAAACGGTCCAGATACCAACTCTCGATGTCATCAACCGCAGCATCAACATAGATGGAAAAGTCAAAGAAGTCAGTGATATAGAGACGCTCGTTTTGTGGATTTTGAAAGACATTGATTCCTTCAACAATCACAAAGTCAGCAGCTTTGACGCTTTGCTTTTCCTCAGGAACGATGTCGTAGACTTCATGAGAATAGACAGGAATATCAACATCTTGACCATTTTTGATCCGATCCAAGAAGTTGAGAAGAGCTTCCATATCATAGCTTTCAGGAAATCCCTTACGATTTAGAATCCCTTGCTCAATCAAGGTCTGGTTGGGGTAGAGAAAGCCGTCAGTCGTTACCAACTCAACCCTAGCATCTGTAAGCGTACGGGATAGCAGGATTTGAAGTAGGCGACTAGTTGTTGATTTTCCAACGGCAACACTCCCAGAAACCCCAATGATAAAAGGTTGGGATTTGCTTTCACGTTGGAGGAAAATTCCTTTTGAAAAAGCCAAATCATCCTTGGTACGTTTGTAAATCTGGATGAGATGGGCTAGGGGAAGATAGACATCGGTAACATCCTGCAAGCTAATCTGGTCATTAAAACTCTTGATGGATTCTAATTCCTCTTCTGTCAAAGGAGGTGTTGTCTTTCGATGTAAAGATTGCCAAGTCTGGCGACTGATTTTTTCAAAATGTAAAAATTCGTTGGTCATTTGTTTTCCCCTAGATATTTTGTCTATCATACCATAAAAAGCTAAAAAAATAAAGCGGTTTCTTGAATGTGTTAAGTCAATAGTATATAATATAAGTAGATGGAGGTTGAACAATTTAGTGATGAAGTAGGAGCTGGTTTCTCCTGACTTATAAGCGAATAAAGGGGGCTTTGGGATTCACAACTTATAGGAGGTGTGTCATGAAAATCTTGAAACGTTACATATTGGAGTTCTGTTTTATTTTAAGTTTTGCACTACCTTTTTTAAAAGGAGCCAATGCAGATAATGGTAGACGCTTTGTGGAAATCTATTACGGTTTTACTTTTTTGATGGAACATGCCATTGTAACAGCTGTCTTTATCTGTTCGATCTTGGTTGCTTTCTTCCTAAAAAAACGGTGGACGAAATGGCTTGCTGCTGGTAGTTATTTCTTCTTAGTTCTATGGATTGCTACAGAGGGTTATTTCTTCCGCATGTCACTAGAAGATTTGATACGACTTTGGACAAGTTTGGAATTCCTGACAAAAACGTATCAGTTGGGCTTTTATCTAAACATCCTGTTGGGAATTTTGTTGATAATAAAGTATTTGAAGGTTAAGCAATAGTCATAAAAATGAGCCTGATTATAGATGATAGACTTTTTGTTTTATCCTGACTATGATATTTCTGGTTCTAAATGGTTTATCATTTATCTATAAGTGTTGAAAGAGATTGAAGAAAAGGTTTTACCTACTAGCTTTCTTCAGTCTTTTTCGTTTTATTATCAATTTGTAAACGATTTACAATTTAAGTCAAATTATGGTAAAATAGTTTCATGAGTAAAATGTATTATGCAGAAAATCCTGACGCTGCTCACGACATTCATGAGTTGAGAGTGGACTTGTTGGGAGAAAAAATGACCTTTTTAACGGATGCGGGTGTTTTTAGCAAGAAAATGGTTGATTTTGGAAGTCAACTCTTGCTCAAGTGTCTTGAGGTCGATGAAGGAGAGACTGTCCTGGATGTAGGCTGTGGTTATGGGCCTTTAGGCTTGTCTTTAGCTAAGGCTTATGGAGTTCAGGCTACCATGGTCGATATCAATAATCGTGCCTTGGATTTGGCGCGACAAAATGCTGAACGAAATAAAGTAGAAGCGACGATTTTCCAGTCCAATATCTATGAACAAGTAGAAGGCAAATTTGACCATGTCATTTCCAACCCCCCTATCCGTGCGGGCAAGCAAGTGGTTCATGAAATCATTGAGAAAAGCAAAGATTTCTTGGAAACTGGTGGGGATTTGACTATCGTTATCCAGAAAAAACAAGGGGCTCCAAGTGCCAAGTCCAAGATGGAAGAGGTGTTTGGCAATTGTGAAGTCGTCAAAAAAGATAAGGGATACTATATCCTTAGAAGTGTGAAAGAATGAGAGCAGTTGATTTAATCCAAAAAAAACGAGACGGTCAAGAATTGACTTCGAGTGAAATTGAATGGCTGGTTGAAGGCTATGTGTCAGGAGCTGTTCCTGATTATCAGATGTCTGCCTTTGCTATGGCTGTTTATTTCAAAGGAATGACGACCCGAGAAATCTCAGATTTGACTATGAAAATGGTTCAGACAGGTCAAGAGTTTGATTTATCTGCTATTGATGGGGTTAAGGTTGACAAGCATTCTACTGGTGGAGTTGGTGATAAGGTGACCTTGATTTTGGCTCCTCTTGTTGCTAGCTTTGGTGTACCCGTAGCCAAAATGAGTGGTCGTGGTCTTGGTCATACTGGGGGAACAATTGATAAATTGGAGTCTATCAAGGGCTATCAAGTAGAACGTAGTCAAGAGGATTTCATTAATCAAGTGCAGGACATTGGAGTATCTGTCATTGGGCAATCAGACCAGCTGGTTAAGCTGATAAGCTTCTTTACGCTCTCCGTGATGTGACCGCAACTGTCGACACGATTCCTTTGATTGCGAGTTCGGTGATGAGCAAGAAAATCGCGGCAGGAGCGGATGCTATTTTGCTTGACGTAACTGTCGGAGAGGGTGCCTTCATGAAGACGGTTGATGAGGCGCGTGAGTTGGCTCAAACTATGGTGGATCTTGGTAAGGCAGTTGGTCGAAAAACAGTCGCAGTGATTACAGATATGAGCCAGCCCTTGGGACGAGCGATTGGAAATCGTCTGGAAATCCTTGAAGCACTGGAGATTTTACAAGGACAAGGCCGTCAGGATATTACCCACTTTATTTGTGAGTTGGCTCAAATTATGCTTGGTCTGGCAAATGTGAATAAGACAGTTGAAGAAGTTCGCCAACATCTTGAAAATGGCCAAGCGCTGGCTAAGTTTGAGGAGATGGTCCAAGCCCAAGGTGGGGACTTAGAAGATCTCTATCGTCCAGTCAATGTTGCCCATGTGGTGGATATCCCTGCTCAGGAAACAGGTGTCATTTCAGCTCTTCCAGCTATGGACTTTGGTCTCTATGCCATGAGACTGGGTGCTGGTCGTGCAGTTAAGACTGATGATTTGGACTATGAAACTGGAATTGTTTTTGAAAAGAAAGTTGGAGATTCCGTTCAAAAGGGAGAAATTGTTGCAAAAGTATACACAAATGGAAAAAATTCTCCTCAGCTAGTTACAGATTTTCAAAAATATGTTAAAATAAATGACAGGGTGCAAAGTTTACGAGAAATTATAGAAATTATCTCATAAACTATAGGAGAATCCGTATATGAAACTAAATAAATATATCGATCATACGCTTTTAAAACAAGATGCGACAGAAAAACAAATTGATTGTTTGTTGTCTGAGGCTAGAGAGTATGATTTTGCCAGTGTTTGCGTTAATCCGACCTGGGTTGAACATGCTAAAAAAGTGCTTGAAGGTACAGATGTCAAGGTCTGTACTGTAGTTGGTTTTCCCTTGGGAGCAACAACTTCAGCCGTGAAAGCATTTGAAACAAAAGAAGCTATCCAACATGGTGCAGATGAGATTGATATGGTGATCAATGTTGGAGCTCTTAAATCAGGTAATTTAGCCTTGGTTGAATCAGACATCCGTGCTATTGTAGAAGCAAGTGGTGACAAGTTGGTGAAAGTCATTATTGAAGCTTGCCTTCTGACCGACCAAGAAAAAGTTGTGGCTTGTCAATTAGCCCAAAAAGCGGGAGCTGACTTTGTCAAAACATCTACTGGCTTTTCAACTGGTGGGGCTACGGTAGCAGATGTTACATTAATGCGTGAAACAGTTGGACCTGATATGGGTGTCAAGGCAGCTGGTGGAGCTCGTTCTTATGCAGATGCTCTTGCCTTTGTGGAAGCAGGGGCGACCCGTATCGGAACGTCATCTGGGGTAGCCATTTTAAAAGGAGAATTAGCTGATGGCGACTACTGAGTTGATTGAACTAGCTATTGAAACCAGCAAACATGCCTATGTCCCCTATTCTCACTTTCCTATCGGAGCAGTTTTAGTGGCAAAAGACGGAAGTGTTTACACGGGAGTGAATATCGAAAATGCTAGCTATCCTTTGACCAATTGCGGTGAGAGAACAGCCATTTTTAAGGCTATATCTGAAGGACAAAGAGAATTTTCAGAATTGATTGTCTATGGACAGACTGAAAAACCAATCTCACCATGTGGTGCTTGTCGCCAAGTAATGGTCGAATTTTTTGAACAAGATCTAAAAGTGACTTTAGTCGCAAAAGATAAATCGACGGTCGAGATGACGGTCGGGGAGTTACTTCCATACTCTTTTACAGACTTAAACTAGTCTGAGTCGCTCTCTGAGTGGCACGGTCCTTGTGGCCAATAATTCCATACTTGCAACATCGTTGCACATCTTATTTAGGAGGTTCAGTAATGAACAAGAAACAATGGCTAGGCCTTGGTCTAGTTGCAGTGGCAGCAGTTGGACTTGCTGCATGTGGTAACCGCTCTTCTCGTAACGCAGCTTCATCTTCTGATGTGAAGACAAAAGCAGCAATCGTCACTGATACTGGTGGTGTTGATGACAAATCATTCAACCAATCAGCTTGGGAAGGTTTGCAGGCTTGGGGTAAAGAACACAATCTTTCAAAAGATAAAGGTTTCACTTACTTCCAATCAACAAGTGAAGCTGACTACGCTAACAACTTGCAACAAGCGGCTGGAAGTTACAACCTAATCTTCGGTGTTGGTTTTGCCCTTCACAATGCAGTTGAAAGAAGCAGCGAAAAGAGCACTCTGATTTGAACTATGTCTTTGATTGATGATGTGATTAAAGATCAAAAAGAATGTTGCTAGTGTAACATTTGCTGATAATGAATCTGCTTACCTCGCAGGTGTGGCTGCAGCCAAAACAACTAAGACAAAACAAGTTGGTTTTGTAGGTGGTATGGAGTCAGAAGTTATCTCTCGTTTTGAAGCAGGATTCAAGGCTGGTGTTGCCTCGGTAGATTCATCTATCAAAGTACAAGTTGACTATGCTGGTTCATTTGGTGATAATGCCAAAGGTAAAACAATTGCAGCGGCACAATACGCAGCTGGTGCAGACGTTGTTTACCAAGTAGCTGGTGGTACAGGTGCAGGTGTCTTTGCAGAAGCAAAATCACTCAACGAAAGCCGTCCTGAAAATGAAAAAGTTTGGGTTATCGGTGTTGACCGTGACCAAGAAGCAGAAGGTAAATACACTTCTAAAGATGGTAAAGAATCAAACTTTGTTCTTGTATCTACTTTGAAACAAGTTGGTACAACTGTAAAAGATATCTCTAACAAGGCAGAAAAAGGTGAATTCCCTGGCGGTCAAGTGATCGTTTACTCATTGAAAGATAAAGGGGTTGACTTGGTAGTAACAAACCTTTCAGAAGAAGGTAAAAAAGCCGTTGAAGATGCTAAAGCTAAAATCCTTGATGGAAGCGTAAAAGTTCCTGAAAAATAATGGATGGAAGTCATTTCTTAGGAAGCGGCCCTCGGCCGCTTTTTTAAGAGTTGAGACAAAGTCATTTTGTCTCAGTAAAGCTTGCTACTAGACAAACTAGCAAGTTTTATTGAAATAAAATAAGACTCTGAAAGGAAGAGCACATGGCACACGAAAATGTCATTGAGATGCGTGATATTACCAAGGTGTTTGGTGAATTTGTTGCCAACGACAAAATCAACCTGCACCTACGAAAAGGTGAAATTCATGCACTTTTAGGAGAAAATGGGGCTGGAAAGTCCACGCTAATGAATATGTTAGCAGGGCTTCTTGAACCAACCAGTGGTGAAATTGTGGTCAACGGTCAAGTTGTCAACCTCGACTCACCATCAAAAGCGGCTAGCTTGGGAATCGGAATGGTTCACCAGCACTTTATGTTGGTAGAGGCTTTCACAGTGGCTGAAAACATCATTTTAGGTAGTGAATTGACTAAAAATGGTGTGCTAGATATCGCTGGAGCTAGCAAAGAAATCAAGGCTCTTTCTGAACGTTATGGCTTAGCTGTTGACCCTTCTGCCAAGGTAGCAGACATCTCAGTTGGAGCCCAACAACGTGTAGAAATTTTAAAAACCCTTTATCGGGGGGCTGATATCCTTATCTTTGACGAACCAACGGCTGTCTTGACTCCATCAGAAATTGATGAGTTGATGGCTATTATGAAAAATCTTGTCAAAGAAGGAAAATCAATTATCTTGATCACTCACAAGTTGGACGAGATTCGTGCAGTTTCTGACCGCGTTACAGTTATCCGTCGTGGGAAATCTATTGAAACCGTCGAAATTGCAGGAGCTACTAATGCAGATTTGGCTGAAATGATGGTGGGTCGTTCTGTTTCCTTTAAAACAGAGAAACAAGCCTCTCAACCAAAAGAAGTGGTCTTGTCTATTAAAGACTTGGTGGTCAATGAAAACCGTGGTGTCCCAGCTGTGAAAAATCTATCCTTGGATGTTCGTGCTGGAGAGATTGTTGGTATTGCAGGATTGATGGAAATGGTCAGTCTGAACTGATTCAAGCCATTACAGGTCTTCGCAAGGTTGAATCTGGTAGCATTGAGCTAAAAGGAGATTCAATTGTAGGCTTGCACCCACGTCAGATTACAGAGTTGAGTGTTGGGCACGTTCCAGAAGACCGTCACCGTGATGGTTTGATTTTGGAAATGATGATTTCTGAAAATATTGCCCTTCAAACCTACTATAAAGAACCACATAGTAAAAATGGAATTTTGAACTATTCAAATATTACTTCTTATGCTAAAAAGCTAATGGAAGAGTTTGATGTTCGTGCTGCCAGTGAATTTGTGCCTGCAGCTGCACTCTCAGGAGGAAATCAACAAAAAGCAATTATTGCTCGTGAAATTGATCGAGATCCTGATCTCCTTATCGTCAGCCAGCCAACTCGTGGTTTGGATGTCGGTGCCATTGAATATATCCACAAACGCTTGATTGAAGAGCGTGATAATGGGAAGGCTGTCCTTGTTGTCAGCTTTGAACTAGATGAGATTTTAAACGTCTCAGACCGTATTGCCGTTATCCACGATGGTAAGATTCAAGGTATTGTATCACCAGAAACAACCAATAAACAAGAACTTGGTGTCTTGATGGCTGGTGGAAACTTGGGAAAGGAGAAGAGTGATGTCTAAAAAATTACAACAAATTTCGGTTCCCTTGATTTCTGTCTTCCTAGGAATTTTGCTCGGAGCCATTGTCATGTGGATCTTCGGTTATGATGCTATTTGGGGCTACGAAGAATTGTTCTATACAGCCTTTGGTAGTCTGCGTGGGATTGGGGAAATCTTCCGTGCCATGGGACCTTTGGTCTTGATTGGTCTTGGTTTTGCCGTTGCTAGTCGTGCTGGTTTCTTTAACGTCGGACTTCCTGGTCAGGCTTTGGCAGGTTGGATTCTTAGTGGTTGGTTTGCCTTGTCGCATCCAGATATGCCACGTCCCTTGATGATTCTAGCAACTATCGTGATTGCCTTGATTGCTGGTGGGATTGTCGGTGCCATTCCAGGTATTCTTAGAGCTTATCTAGGGACGTCAGAGGTTATCGTAACCATCATGATGAACTACATTGTCTTGTATGTAGGGAAATGCCTTTATCCATGCCTTTCCTAAAGACTTCATGCAAAGTACAGATTCGACGATTCGTGTTGGAGCTAATGCAACCTACCAGACACCTTGGTTGGCTGAGTTGACTGGTAACTCACGGATGAATATCGGTATTTTCTTTGCTCATCATTGCCGTTGCAGTCATTTGGTTCATGCTCAAGAAAACAACTCTTGGTTTTGAAATTCGTGCGGTTGGTCTTAATCCACACGCATCAGAATATGCTGGTATTTCTGCAAAACGGACCATTATCCTCTCAATGATTATCTCAGGTGCCTTGGCTGGTCTTGGTGGAGCTGTTGAAGGTCTGGGAACCTTCCAGAACGTCTATGTTCAAGGGGCGTCATTAGCTGTCGGATTTAACGGAATGGCGGTTAGTCTGCTTGCAGCCAACTCACCAATTGGTATTCTCTTTGCAGCCTTCCTATTTGGTGTTCTCCAAGTTGGAGCCCCTGGTATGAATGCGGCGCAGGTACCGTCTGAGCTTGTCAGCATTGTAACAGCGTCTATTATCTTCTTTGTCAGTGTTCATTACCTTATCGAACGCTTTGTCAAACCGAAAAAACAAGTTAAAGGAGGTAAGTAAAGATGTCTATTACAACCTTGCTCACCCTCTTGGTGTCTTCTATGCTGATTTACTCAGCCCCCCTCATCTTTACAAGTATCGGTGGTGTTTTCTCTGAACGTGGTGGTGTGGTAAACGTCGGTCTTGAAGGAATTATGGTTATGGGTGCCTTTTCTGGAGTCGTCTTTAACCTTGAATTTGCAGAACAATTTGGAGCAGCAACTCCATGGCTATCCTTGTTAGTTGCAGGATTGGTAGGGGGAATCTTTTCTATCATCCACGCAGCAGCGACGGTTCATTTCCGTGCAGACCATGTTGTCAGCGGTACGGTATTGAACTTGATGGCGCCTGCCTTGGCTGTTTTCTTGGTGAAAGTTCTTTATAACAAAGGGCAAACCGATAACCTAAGTCAGACTTTTGGACGCTTTGACTTTCCCAGTCTTGGCAAATATCCCAGTGATTGGTGATATCTTCTTCAAGTCAACTAGTTTGCTAGGTTATATCGCGATTGCCTTCTCATTCCTTGCTTGGTTTATCCTCTTCAAGACTCGCTTTGGTCTTCGTCTCCGCTCTGTCGGTGAACACCCTCAAGCAGCGGATACCTTGGGAATCAATGTCTACAAGATGAGATATTTAGGGAGTTATTATTTCAGGTTTTCCTAGGTGGAATTGGCGGAGCGATTTATGCTCAATCAATCTCAGTTAACTTCTCAGTGACAACTATTGTTGGACCTGGATTTATCGCCCTTGCTGCGATGATCTTTTGGGAAAATGGAATCCAATCGGAGCCATGCTTTCTAGTCTCTTCTTTGGACTTTCACAAAGTTTGGCTGTTATCGGTTCTCAATTGCCATTCCTACAAGGAGTGCCTGCGGTTTACCTTCAAATCGCACCTTATGTCTTGACAATTCTTGTCTTGGCAGCCTTCTTTGGAAAAGCAGTTGCACCAAAAGCAGATGGTATCAACTATATCAAATCAAAATAAGCATACAAAAAACGTCAGTTCTGTTCAAACTGGCGTTTTATTTTTTAGGATGTTGATGAGTCAAGTTCAATCCCCAAGGAACCAAATTTTCAGTTTTATTTGTGATACGTGTGATATTATCCTTATGCCGAATGATAATTAAGCTAGCAAGTGCTAGGATAATAGCAATGAATAGAGGGTCATAGTTGCTCAGGATAAAACCAAAAAGTGGAAAGAGTAGAACTCCGATGACGGCTGCGATAGATGCTGTGACACTGGAAAGTGAAATCATACTGCCTAGATAGAGGGTCCCAAAGAAAATAACTGCAAGGTAGAGACAGAAGACAGGCGCAAATCCAAAAATCACACCAGCGCTAGTTGCGACAGCCTTACCACCTTTAAATCCTGCAAAGATAGGGAAGGTATGGCCAATGACAGCTAAAAGTCCAAAGATAAGAGGAGAAACACCTTGAAGGTGAAAGATAATCGGAAGAAGGGTTGCTAGTGTTCCTTTGAAAAAGTCAATGACAAAGGTTGACATACCAGCTTTCTTGCCTAAATGCGGAAAGTATTGGTCGTTCCAGTATTTCCAGAACCGTGTTCACGCAGATTTGTCTGAAAGAAAATTTGTCCAATCCAGAGACCAGACGGAATCGAACCCAGCAGATAAGCTAGGATTAATAAAACTATTGTAATCATACTCCTATTATATCATGAAATGGAGAAGAAAGGCAGAGAATCTCTTCTGAAATTGTCACATCGGAGAAAGAAAAATTTTGCAAAATCCTTGGAAAACCTGTAGAATAGTAAAGATGAACGAATAGGAGGTTCCTTGTGTCAAAAAAGGAAATCAATATTAACAATTATAATGATGACGCCATTCAGGTGCTAGAAGGGTTGGATGCGGTCCGTAAACGTCCAGGGAATGTATATCGGATCGACCGATGGTGCTGGTCTCCACCACCTAGTCTGGGAAATCGTCGACAATGCAGTCGATGAGGCCTTGTCTGGATTTGGTGACCGTATTGATGTCACCATCAATAAAGACGGGAAGTTTGACTGTGCAAGACCATGGTCGTGGTATGCCGACTGGTATGCACGCTATGGGAATTCCAACTGTTGAGGTTATCTTTACCATTCTCCACGCAGGAGGGAAATTTGGTCAAGGAGGCTACAAAACATCTGGTGGACTTCACGGGGTTGGTTCTTCCGTTGTTAACGCTCTTTCTAGCTGGTTAGAAGTTGAAATTACCCGTGATGGGGCAATCTACAAACAACGTTTTGAAAATGGTGGAAAACCTGTCACGACTTTGAAGAAAATAGGTACAGCGCCCAAGTCTAAAACAGGTACTAAAGTTACGTTTATGCCTGATGCAACCATCTTTTCTACGACAGACTTCAAGTATAATACCATTTCAGAGCGTCTTAATGAATCAGCTTTTCTCTTAAAAAATGTGACCTTGTCTTTGACGGACAAGCGAACAGATGAAGCGATTGAGTTTCATTATGAGAACGGGGTGCAGGATTTTGTTTCTTACCTCAACGAAGACAAGGAAACCTTGACCCCAGTTCTCTACTTTGAGGGGGAAGATAATGGTTTCCAAGTGGAAGTTGCCCTCCAGTACAATGATGGATTTTCAGATAACATTCTGTCCTTTGTCAATAACGTTCGTACCAAGGACGGTGGAACGCATGAGACAGGACTCAAGTCTGCCATTACCAAAGTTATGAATGACTATGCGCGTAAGACAGGGCTCCTCAAGGAAAAAGATAAAAATCTTGAAGGGTTCAGACTATCGTGAGGGACTAGCAGCCGTTCTTTCTATCCTTGTTCCTGAAGAACATTTGCAGTTTGAAGGTCAGACAAAGGACAAACTAGGAAGCCCACTAGCTCGTCCAGTTGTGGATGGAATTGTGGCTGATAAGTTGACCTTTCTTCCTCATGGAAAATGGGGAATTGGCTTCTAACTCTCATCCGCAAGGCTATCAAGGCGCGTGATGCTCGTGAAGCGGCACGTAAGGCGCGTGATGAGAGCCGAAATGGTAAAGAAAAACAAGAAAGACAAGGGCTTGTTGTCTGGGAAATTGACCCCAGCTCAGTCTAAGAATCCAGCTAAGAATGAACTCTATCTAGTCGAGGGTGATTCTGCCGGTGGATCTGCCAAGCAAGGTCGTGACCGCAAGTTCCAGGCTATCCTACCTCTTCGTGGTAAGGTTATCAATACAGCCAAGGCTAAGATGGCAGATATCCTCAAAAATGAAGAAATCAATACCATGATTTATACCATTGGTGCAGGTGTTGGGGCAGATTTCTCTATTGAAGATGCCAACTATGATAAGATCATTATCATGACCGATGCCGATACCGACGGTGCCCATATTCAGACCTTGCTTTTGACATTTTTCTATCGCTACATGCGTCCGTTAGTTGAGGCAGGTCATGTCTATATCGCCCTTCCGCCTCTTTACAAGATGTCCAAAGGTAAAGGCAAGAAAGAAGAAGTGGCTTATGCTTGGACAGACGGAGAACTGGAAGAACTCCGCAAACATTTTGGTAAAGGTGCTACACTCCAACGTTATAAAGGTCTTGGTGAGATGAATGCAGACCAGCTCTGGGAAACAACCATGAATCCAGAAACTCGCACCCTCATCCGTGTCACAATCGAAGACCTAGCTCGCGCCGAACGCCGCGTCAATGTCCTCATGGGAGATAAGGTCGAACCACGTCGTAAGTGGATTGAAGATAATGTCAAGTTTACGCTGGAAGAAGCGACGGTATTTTAAGTTAGTTTTTAATGAATGGGTATTAACATGAGAACTGAAACAGAAATGCTCGAAGTAATTATAAAGACAGCTAAAAATTTAAATGTTAAAGCTGTCGCCATGTCTGGTTCGCGAGCTTGTCCAAAAGCTCCAAAAGATGAATTTCAAGACTATGATATAGTCTATATTGTGGATGATTTTGATAATCGGACAAGTGACCTTTCTTGGTTGAATCAGTTTGGGAAACGCATTATCGAGCAAGAAGTCCGTCTTGGTAATCATTGTCTCTATCTCATGCTCTTTGAAGATGGTAACCGCATTGATTTGACTCTTTGCCCTAAAGAATACATTCAAGAGTGGGTGGGCAGTGAAGCAGGATTCACTGTTTTAGAAGATCCAGAAAATTTATTTGAACCTTATTTCCCAAATCCAGAGCGTTACTGGATGACCCCAGCTATTGAAATGGATTTTAAAAATTCCTGTAATGAATTTTGGTGGGTGTCGGCCTACGTTGTCAAAGGGATTTGTAGGAATCAGCTCATCTACGCGACAGACCATCTCTACGGCATTTGTCAGCAAGAGTTGTTAAAAGTCTTAGCTTGGCAGGTTGCAAGTAATAGGGGAGTGGTCGACATAGGCAAGAATCATAAGTATCTTTTTAACTATTTACCTACTGAGAAAGGAAAGGAATTCTCAAGTCTACTTGATTTCTCAAATAGTGACAAAATCACTCAGTCTTTGTTTGATACGATGCAACTTTTCCACCAAGAGGCTCAGTCCCTTTCTCAAAAGATGGATTATGACTACGATAAAGAAGTAGCTGAGAAGATGATTCAATACGTTGAGGAGAGACTTCTTAATTGCTGACTAATTTAAAAGATTAAACTACAGAAAGGATTGTTTGGTTTCTTACGGTAACTGAACATGGGACTAATTCCCGTAAAATACTCTTCACTGTATAAAAACTACTCTACATTCTTTGAAAGGAGTTGAACACGCCCTAAATGCTAGGTGAAAAAGATAAATTCTCTTGTGAGCTTTCTTACTTCAAGAATTTTCTATTTTCACTTGGTATTTTACGGGCTCTGTATCCTATATGAGTAACATTCAAAACATGTCCCTTGAGGACATCATGGGAGAGCGCTTTGGTCGCTACTCCAAGTACATTATTCAAGACCGGGCTTTGCCAGATATTCGTGATGGATTGAAGCCGGTTCAGCGCCGCATTCTTTATTCGATGAATAAGGATGGTAATACCTTTGACAAAAGTTACCGTAAGTCGGCCAAGTCTGTCGGGAATATCATGGGGAATTTTCACCCACACGGTGACAGTTCTATCTATGATGCTATGGTTCGTATGTCACAGGACTGGAAAAACCGTGAGATTTTGGTCGAAATGCACGGTAATAACGGTTCTATGGACGGAGATCCGCCTGCGGCTATGCGTTATACCGAGGCGCGTTTGTCTGAAATTGCTGGCTACCTTCTTCAAGATATCGAGAAAAAGACAGTTCCTTTTGCTTGGAACTTTGACGATACGGAGAAAGAGCCGACAGTCTTGCCAGCAGCCTTTCCAAACCTTTTAGTCAATGGTTCGACTGGGATTTCGGCTGGATATGCCACAGATATTCCACCCCATAATTTAGCTGAGGTCATTGATGCCACTGTTTATATGATTGACCACCCGACAGCTAAGGTGGATAAACTCATGGAATTCTTACCAGGACCAGATTTCCCTACAGGAGCTATCATCCAAGGGCGTGACGAAATCAAGAAGGCCTATGAAACTGGGAAAGGGCGCGTGGTTGTTCGTTCCAAGACTGAGATTGAAAAGCTAAAAGGTGGTAAGGAACAAATCGTTGTCACTGAGATTCCTTATGAAATCAATAAGGCCAATCTGGTCAAGAAAATCGATGATGTTCGTGTCAATAACAAGGTGGCAGGGATCGCTGAGGTTCGTGATGAGTCTGACCGTGATGGTCTTCGTCTTGCTATTGAACTCAAGAAAGATGCTAATACCGAGCTCGTTCTCAACTATCTATTCAAATATACTGACCTACAAATCAATTACAACTTTAACATGGTGGCGATTGATAATTTCACACCTCGTCAGGTCGGGATTGTCCCAATCTTGTCTAGCTATATTGCCCACCGTCGCGAAGTCATCTTGGCACGTTCCCGCTTTGACAAGGATAAGGCTGAAAAACGTCTCCATATCGTGGAAGGTTTGATTCGTGTCATCTCTATTTTAGATGAAGTCATTGCCCTTATCCGAGCTTCTGAGAACAAGGCTGATGCCAAGGAAAACCTCAAGGTCAGTTATGATTTTACGGAAGAGCAGGCTGAAGCTATTGTTACCTTGCAACTTTACCGTTTGACCAATACAGACGTAGTTGTCTTGCAGGAAGAAGAAGCAGAACTTCGTGAAAAGATTGCCATGCTTGCGGCTATTATCGGTGATGAACGGACCATGTACAATCTCATGAAGAAAGAACTTCGTGAGGTTAAGAAGAAATTTGCCACTCCGCGTTTGAGTTCGTTAGAAGATACTGCGAAAGCAATCGAGATTGACACAGCTAGTCTGATCGCTGAGGAAGATACCTACGTCAGCGTGACCAAGGCTGGTTACATCAAGCGTACCAGCCCGCGTTTTTTGCAGCTTCAACGCTAGAGGAAATTGGCAAACGTGATGATGACCGTTTGATCTTTGTACAAGCTGCTAAGACAACCCAGCATCTCTTGATGTTCACGACTCTTGGAAATGTCATTTATCGACCAATTCATGAATTGGCAGATATTCGCTGGAAGGATATCGGAGAGCATCTGAGCCAAACCATCACAAACTTCGAAACTAACGAAGAAATCCTTTATGTGGAAGTCGTGGATCAGTTTGATGATGCGACAACCTACTTTGCGGCGACTCGTCTTGGTCACATCAAGCGTGTAGAGCGAAAAGAGTTCACTCCATGGCGGACCTATAAATCTAAGTCTGTCAAGTATGCTAAGCTCAAAGACGAGACAGACCAGATTGTAGCAGTGGCTCCAATTAAACTGGATGATGTTCTCTTGATTAGTCAAAACTGGTTATGCCCTGCGTTTTAATATCGAAGAGGTTCCGGTTGTCGGTGCCAAGGCGGCAGGGGTCAAGGCTATGAACCTGAAAGAAGATGACGTCCTCCAATCTGCCTTTATCTGTAACACCTCATCCTTCTATCTCTTGACTCAGCGTGGAAGTTTGAAACGTGTTTCTATTGACGAAATTCCGGCAACCAGCCGTGCCAAACGAGGCTTACAAGTCTTGCGTGAGTTGAAAAACAAACCGCATCGTGTCTTCTTAGCAGGAGCAGTTGCAGAACAAGGCTTTCGTTGGTGATCTCTTCAGTACAGAAGTGGAAGAGAACGACCAAACTCTGCTTGTTCAATCAAACAAAGGAACAATCTATGAAAGCCGATTGCAAGACTTGAACTTGTCAGAACGCACTAGCAACGGAAGTTTCATTTCTGATACGATTTCAGATGAAGAAGTTTTTGACGCTTATCTTAAAGAAGTATTTACAGAAGCCAAATAAGTGAAATGAAGAATCAGTTCTAAGAGCTGGTTCTTTTTATTGAAGAAATTTTCTGAAAATTACAAAATATACTTGCTATTTTAGAAAAATAGTGTAGAATATAAGAAATAGGTTTTTAGAATAAGGAGTGGAATATGACAGTAACGATTGATTGGGAAAACCTTGGTTTTTCCTATATGAAATTACCTTATCGCTATATTGCTCATTTTAAAAATGGACAATGGGATCAAGGAGAACTTACAGAAGATGCAACCTTGCATATTTCTGAGTCTTCTCCAAGTCTTCACTATGGACAACAAGCATTTGAAGGTTTGAAAGCTTATCGTACTAAGGATGGCAGTGTTCAACTGTTCCGTCCTGATGAAAATGCTAAACGCTTGCAACGTACCTGTGACCGTCTCTTGATGCCACAAGTTCCAACAGAAATGTTTGTAGAAGCTTGTAAAGCAGTTGTCCGTGCCAATGAAGAATACGTACCACCATACGGAACAGGTGGAACCCTATATCTTCGTCCTCTTTTGATTGGTGTCGGAGATATTATTGGGGTAAAACCAGCAGAAGAGTACATTTTCACTATCTTTGCTATGCCAGTTGGAAATTACTTTAAAGGTGGTTTGGTTCCAACTAACTTCTTGATTCAGGATGAATACGACCGTGCCGCTCCAAATGGTACAGGTGCGGCTAAGGTTGGTGGGAACTATGCTGCCAGTCTCTTGCCAGGGAAATTGGCTAAATCGCGCCATTTCTCGGATGTTATCTATCTAGACCCATCAACTCATACAAAGATTGAAGAAGTCGGATCAGCTAACTTCTTTGGAATTACAGCTGACAATGAGTTTGTAACACCATTGAGTCCATCTATCTTGCCATCTATTACCAAGTATTCTTTGCTTTATTTGGCAGAACACCGCTTGGGCTTAACTCCTATTGAGGGGGATGTCCCAATTGATAACCTGGATCGTTTTGTAGAGGCAGGTGCTTGTGGTACAGCAGCGGTTATTTCTCCAATTGGAGGTATTCAGCACGGTGATGATTTCCATGTATTTTATAGCGAAACAGAAGTAGGTCCTGTGACTCGTAAACTCTATGATGAATTGACAGGAATTCAGTTTGGCGATATTGAAGCACCGGAAGGTTGGATTGTAAAAGTAGATTAAAATTAACTAAAGGAGATTTTTTATGAAATCGAAAAAGTGGCTCTTAACAGCAGGACTAGTCCTGAGTACAACAGCTCTTTTAGTAGCTTGTGGAAAAGCTGATAAAGAAGCAGATGCACCGACAACATTCTCGTATGTCTATGCAGTAGATCCAGCATCTTTGGATTACAGTATAGCGACTCGTACATCGACAACAGATGTCATCGGGAACGTGGTTGATGGCTTGATGGAAAACGACCAGTACGGAAATGTTATTCCTTCCCTGGCTGAAGATTGGTCTGTCTCAAAAGATGGTTTGACTTATACCTATAAACTACGTAAAGGGGTTAAATGGTACACTTCAGAGGGTGAAGAATATGCCGAAGTAACAGCCCATGACTTTGTGACTGGACTAAAACACGTGGCCGACGGTAAGTCAGACGGTGTCTCTCTGATCCAAAATTCAATCAAGGGCTTGGATGCCTACATGACTGGTGAGACGAATGATTTCTCTACAGTTGGTGTCAAGGCCTTGGACGATTACACAGTCGAGTATACCCTAAACAAACCAGAAAGTTTTTGGAATTCTAAGGTTACAACAGCGACGATGTTGCCTGTAAATGAAGAGTTTTTGAAGGCATCAGGTAAAGATTATGGAGCAGTTACTCCAGCGGGAATTCTCTATAATGGCCCTTATTTCTTGAAGACTTTGACTTCTAAATCGTTAATTGAATACGAGAAAAACCCAAATTACTGGGATAAAGAAAAGGTAAAAATCGAGAAGATTAAATTGACTTACTATGATGGTTCTGATCAGGAATCGTTGATTCGTAGCTTCTCTTCTGGTGCTTATACAACAGCCCGTCTTTTCCCAAGTAGTTCAAACTTTGCTTCAACTTTAGAGCAATACGGAGATAAAATCACTTATAGCCCACAGGACTCAAGTAGTTATTACTTCACTTTTAACGTAAATCGTCAGTCATACAATAAAACTGCAAAAACAAGTGAAGAGCAAAAAACTTCTACAAAAGAAGCGATGCTTAATAAGGACTTCCGTCAGGCTATCAACTTTGCCTTTAACCGCCATTCTTATGCTGCTCAGTTAAATGGTGAAGATGGGGCGGACAAGATTATTCGTAACAGTTTAGTTCCAGATAACTTTGTACAAGCAGGTGGTAAGAACTTTGGTCAAATCGCTCAAGCAGAGTTGGTGAACTATGGTGACCAGTGGAAAGGTGTTGAGCTAGTTGACGGTAAGGATTCTATCTACAACCCTGACAAGGCTAAAGCAGCGTTTGAAAAAGCTAAGAAAGACTTAGAGTCTAAAGGGGTAACTTTCCCAATTCACTTGGATGTCCCAGTTGAACAAACAGATACCATCGCCGTTCAACAAAGTAACTCTTTCAAACAGTCAATCGAATCAACTCTTGGTGCTGAAAATGTTGTCATCGACGTTCTTCAAATGACAGATAATGAAAAGGAAACAATCACTTCACAAGCGCGTGTTCCTTCTCAAAAAGACTATGACTTGAACAGTACAGGATGGGCTCCAAGTTATCAAGATCCAGCATCTTACTTGAATATCATGGATCCTAAATCAGGCTCTGCCATGAAGCACCTTGGTATTACGAAAGGGAAAGATAAGGATGTTGTAGCTAAACTTGGTTTAGACCAGTATAAGAAATTATTGGATGATGCCGATTCAGAAACTACGAATCTTGAAGAGCGCTATGAAAAATATGCCAAGGCTCAAGCTTGGTTGACAGATAGTTCATTATTGATGCCAACAGCCTCATCTGGTGGTTCTCCAGTTGTAAGTAATGTTGTGCCATTCTCAAAACCATACTCACAAGTTGGCATTAAGGGTGACCCATATATCTTTAAAGGTATGAAATTGCAAAAAGATATCGTTACGACAAAAGAATATGAAGAAGCACTGAAAAAATGGCAAAAAGAAAAATTGGAATCAAACGGTAAGTACCAAAAAGAACTAGAAAAACACATTAAATAAAGCAGAAAACTCTATATCAGACTCAGAATGATATAGAGTTTTTTCTTGCTAGTTTTAGGATTTTCTTGTAAAATAGAAAAAGTGAAGAGAGGTAAGAAATGAGTAAGAAAGATAAAAAAATCGAAATTCAAGTAGCAGATGCTAAAGTTAGTGTAGGAAAAGACAGTTTTGAAGGTTATACATTGACTATTGGTAAAAAAGTTATCGGAGAAATTGCCGAATTAGATGGACAATTTGCCATCATAAAGAATGGGAATGTCGATAGTTTTTATAAAAAATTGGAAAAAGCTGTGGAAATTTTGATTGAAAATTATAATTTAGCAAAATAAGTCTTGTTTTTTTGAAATTTTCATGATATAATAGTCCATGTTGATTGTAGGAGAGATAGCGAAGAGGCTAAACGCGGCGGACTGTAAATCCGCTCCTTCGGGTTCGGGGGTTCGAATCCCTCTCTCTCCATTTCATCAATGGGGTATAGCCAAGCGGTAAGGCAAGGGACTTTGACTCCCTCATGCGTTGGTTCGAATCCAGCTACCCCAGTTCTTAGGTAATGATCAAGATAAAAAGCAAAATATCTTAGGGTATTTTATTTTTATAATTGAAAGACGTGAACGATATGAACATGTCCTTGCGGGTGCTTAGGAAAAAAATTATAAGTATGTCAAGTTTAAGAAAAACTTGATTGTTGGAGGATTTTTTAGATGAACGAATTTGAAGATTTGCTAAATAGCGTTAGCCAAGTTGAGACTGGTGATGTTGTTAGTGCTGAAGTATTGACAGTTGATGCGACTCAAGCTAACGTTGCAATCTCTGGAACTGGTGTTGAAGGTGTCTTGACTCTTCGCGAATTGACAAACGATCGCGATGCAGATATCAATGACTTTGTTAAAGTAGGAGAAGTATTGGATGTTCTTGTACTTCGTCAAGTAGTTGGTAAAGATACTGATACAGTTACATACCTTGTATCTAAAAAACGCCTTGAAGCTCGCAAAGCATGGGACAAACTTGTTGGTCGCGAAGAAGAAGTTGTTACTGTTAAAGGAACTCGTGCCGTTAAAGGTGGACTTTCAGTAGAATTTGAAGGTGTTCGTGGATTTATCCCAGCTTCAATGTTGGATACTCGTTTCGTACGTAACACTGAGCGTTTTGTAGGTCAAGAATTTGATGCTAAAATCAAAGAAGTTGACGCTAAAGAAAACCGCTTCATCCTTTCACGTCGTGAAGTTGTTGAAGCAGCTACTGCAGCAGCTCGCGCTGAAGTATTCGGTAAATTGGCTGTTGGTGATGTAGTAACTGGTAAAGTTGCACGTATCACAAGCTTCGGTGCTTTCATCGATCTTGGTGGTGTTGACGGATTGGTTCACTTGACTGAATTGTCACACGAGCGTAACGTATCACCAAAATCAGTTGTAACTGTTGGTGAAGAAATTGAAGTGAAAATCCTTGATCTTAACGAAGAAGAAGGACGTGTATCACTTTCACTTAAAGCAACAACACCTGGACCATGGGATGGCGTTGAGCAAAAATTGGCTAAAGGTGATGTAGTAGAAGGAACAGTTAAACGTTTGACTGACTTCGGTGCATTTGTTGAAGTATTGCCAGGTATCGATGGACTTGTTCACGTATCACAAATTTCACACAAACGTATTGAAAATCCTAAAGAAGCTCTTAAAGTTGGTCAAGAAGTTAAAGTTAAAGTTCTTGAAGTTAACGCAGATGCAGAGCGCGTATCACTTTCTATCAAAGCTCTTGAAGAGCGTCCAGCTCAAGAAGAAGGACAAAAAAGAAGAAAAACGTGCTGCTCGTCCACGTCGTCCAAAAACGTCAAGAAAAAAACGTGATTTCGAACTTCCAGAAACACAAACAGGATTCTCAATGGCTGACTTGTTCGGTGATATCGAACTTTAATCAAATTGAAAAATTCACAAAAATCCTTTTGTTTTCCTAAACAAGGGATTTTTCTCTTTTTGTCTGTAAGTCTTTTTTTGATATAATAGTTCTATGTTAGAATCAGAAAAACAATCACGTTATCAAATGTTAAATGAAGAGCTCTTTTTTTATTGGAAGGTGAAACCAATGTTTTGGCTAATCTTTCCAACGCCAGTGCTCTTCTAAAAATCACGCTTTCCTAATACCGTATTCTGCAGGCTTTTTATCTGTTTGATGGAAAGGAATTGGTTTTAGGTCCCTTCCAAGGAGGGTGTTTCCTGCATCCGTATTGCACTAGGCAAAAGGTGTTTGTGGGTGAGGCGGCTCACTTTTCAGGAAACTGTTCTGGTTGGAGATGTGACGACCTATCCTAACTATATTTCTTGTGATAGTCGTGCTAAAAAGTGAAATTGTTGTGCCGATGATAAAGAATGGTCAATTACTTGGAGTTCTGGATTTGGATTCTTCAAAGGTTGATGATTATGATGATATGGATCGAGATTATTTGGAACAATTTGTCGCTATTTTGCTTGAAAAAGACAGAATGGGACTTTACAATGTTTGGGGAGAAAGCCTAATGTATCAAGCACTTTATCGAAAAATATAGAAGTCAAAACTTCTCCCAGTTGGTTGGACAGGAAGTTGTGGCTAAGACTCTTAAACAAGCAGTAGAACAAGAGAAAAATAAGTCACGCTTATCTTTTTTTCTGGTCCTCGTGGAACGGGAAAAACCAGTGTAGCTAAGATTTTTGCTAAAGCTATGAACTGTCCAAATCAAGTGGGTGGTGAACCTTGTAATAACTGTTATATTTGTCAGGCAGTGACGGACGGTAGTTTAGAAGATGTCATCGAAATGGATGCGGCCTCTAATAACGGGGTGGATGAAATCCGTGAAATTCGTGATAAATCTACCTATGCTCCTAGCCTTGCTCGTTATAAGGTTTATATCATAGATGAGGTTCACATGCTGTCTACAGGGGCTTTCAATGCCCTCCTAAAGACTCTGGAAGAGCCAACACAGAATGTGGTCTTTATTTTGGCCACTACTGAATTGCACAAGATTCCTGCCACTATTTTATCCCGTGTGCAACGTTTTGAATTTAAATCAATTAAGACACAGGATATTAAGGAGCATATCCACTATATCTTAGAAAAAGAAAATATCAGTTCTGAACCAGAGGCTGTGGAAATCATTGCCAGACGGGCTGAAGGTGGAATGCGAGACGCCTTGTCTATTTTGGATCAAGCCCTGAGTTTGACACAGGGAAATGAGTTGACGACTGCCATCTCTGAAGAAATTACTGGTACCATTAGTCTATCAGCCTTGGATGATTATGTGGTTGCCTTGTCTCAACAGGATGTTCCCAAGGCTTTGTCTTGCTTGAATCTTCTTTTTGACAATGGTAAGAGCATGACTCGTTTTGTGACCGACCTTTTGCACTATTTAAGAGATTTGTTAATTGTTCAAACAGGTGGTGAAAACACTCATCATAGTCCAGTATTTGTTGAGAATTTGGCACTTCCTCAGGAAAATCTGTTTGAAATGATTCGCTTGGCGACAGTCAGTTTAGCAGATATTAAGTCTAGTTTGCAGCCCAAGATTTATGCTGAGATGATGACCATCCGTTTGGCGGAGATTAAGCCTGAATCAGTTCTTTCAGGAGCGGTTGAAAGTGAAATTGTTGCATTGAGACAGGAAGTTGCGCGTCTCAAACAAGAACTCGCAAATGTAGGAACTATACCCAAGCCAACAAGTCCAGTGCCTAGCCGACCAGCAGCGAGCAAGACAGTCTATCGTGTGGATCGCAATAAAGTTCAATCGATCTTACAAGAGGCCGTCGAAAATCCTGATTTAGCACGTCAAAATCTGATTCGTTTACAAAATGCCTGGGGAGAGGTAATTGAAAGTCTTGGTGGGCCAGACAAGGCTCTGCTAGTTGGTTCTCAACCGGTTGCGGCCAATGAACACCATGCTATTCTTGCTTTTGAGTCTAACTTCAATGCTGGTCAAACTATGAAACGAGATAATCTCAATACCATGTTTGGCAACATCCTCAGTCAGGCAGCAGGTTTTTCACCTGAGATTTTAGCTATTTCCATGGAGGAATGGAAAGAAGTTCGCGCAGCCTTTTCAGCCAAAGCCAAATCTTCCCAAACTGAAAAAGAAGCAGAAGAAAGTCTGATTCCTGAAGGATTTGAATTTTTGGCTGATAAAGTGAAGGTAGAGGAAGACTAAAGAAAGATTTCATGATACAATAAGTTTATGAATAGACAACAATTTATTATCATCGCACTGTTTACAGCTGCTGAGACCTATTTTTTCAATGAAGCCTGGATGACTGGTCGCTATATTATGGCAACCTTTTGGGCCATTTTGCTCTTTAGAAACTTTAGAGTTAGTTATTTGATGGGCAAGATTGTAGATGTTATTGACCAACATTTAAAAGGAAAAGACTAGTCCTCAGCTTCTAGACAAAATCAAAGCCTTTTGGGCTTTTTTTTGTTATACTATAAAAGTATATTTATTGACCTTTTACCGTGTTTTCTAGGGAAATCAAGTATGTTTCTAGTAAGTACTGTAAAGGCCTTGAAAAAGAAAGGAACTATCATGTCAGTATTAGAGATCAAAGATCTTCACGTTGAGATTGAAGGAAAAGAAATTTTAAAAGGGGTTAACTTGACCCTGAAAACAGGAGAAATCGCCGCTATCATGGGGCCAAATGGTACTGGTAAATCGACTCTTTCTGCCGCTATCATGGGAAATCCAAACTATGAAGTTACCAAAGGTGAAGTCTTGTTTGATGGCGTAAACATCCTTGAGTTGGAAGTTGACGAGCGTGCGCGTATGGGGCTTTTCCTTGCTATGCAATACCCATCAGAAATTCCTGGTATTACTAACGCTGAGTTTCTTCGTGCAGCTATGAATGCTGGTAAAGAAGACGATGAGAAGATTTCAGTTCGTGAGTTTATTACTAAACTAGACGAGAAGATGGAATTGCTCAACATGAAAGAAGAAATGGCAGAGCGTTACCTCAACGAAGGCTTCTCTGGTGGTGAGAAAAAACGTAATGAGATTCTTCAACTTTTGATGTTGGAACCAACTTTTGCCCTTTGGATGAGATTGACTCTGGTCTTGATATTGATGCCCTTAAAGTTGTTTCTAAAGGTGTGAATGCCATGCGTGGTGAAGGCTTTGGTGCTATGATTATCACTCACTACCAACGTCTTTTGAACTACATCACACCTGATGTGGTACACGTCATGATGGAAGGTCGTGTTGTCCTTTCAGGTGGTCCAGAATTGGCTGCGCGTTTGGAACGTGAAGGATACGCAAAACTAGCTGAAGAACTTGGCTACGACTACAAGGAAGAATTGTAATTCCCTCGTATCTTTTAGGAGAAGTAAATGACTAAAGAAAATATTAAACTTTTTTCAGAAATGCACGCTGAACCAAGCTGGTTGGCTGATCTCCGTCAAAAAGCTTTTGACAAGATTGAGACTTTGGAATTACCAGTTATTGAGCGTGTCAAATTCCACCGTTGGAATCTGGGTGATGGAACGATTACAGAAAGTGAGCCATCAGCAAATGTTCCAGATTTCACTGCACTAGATAATCACTTGAAGTTGGTGCAAGTAGGTACTCAAACTGTTTTTGAGCAAATTCCAGTTGAGTTGGCTGAACAGGGTGTTGTCTTTACAGATTTCCACTCAGCTTTAGAAGAAATTCCAGAGCTTATAGAAGAATTCTTCATGTCATCTGTCAAGTATGACGATGACAAGTTGGCAGCCTACCATACAGCTTATTTCAATAGTGGTGCTGTTCTCTATATTCCTGATAATGTTGAGATTAAAGAACCAATTGAAGGGATTTTCTATCAAGATAGTGATAGTGATGTGCCGTTTAACAAGCATATTATGATTATCGCTGGTAAAAATTCTAAGATTAGTTATCTTGAACGTCTAGAGTCACGCGGTGAGGGTAGTGCAAAAGCGACTGCAAACATTACTGTTGAAGTGATCGCTCGTTCAGGTGCTCAAGTCAAGTTTGCGGCGATTGACCGTCTAGGTGAAAACGTCACTGCCTACATTAGCCGTCGTGGTAAATTAGGCAACGATGCAAGCATTGACTGGGCGATTGGTGTTATGAACGAAGGGAACGTTGTTGCGGACTTTGATAGTGACTTGATTGGAAATGGTAGCCATGCAGATCTCAAGGTTGTAGCTCTTTCAAGTGGTCGTCAGGTACAAGGGATTGATACGCGAGTGACTAACTATGGTTGCAACTCAATCGGAAATATCCTTCAACATGGGGTTATTCTTGAAAAAGCAACCTTGACCTTCAATGGTATTGGCCACATTATCAAGGGTGCTAAGGGAGCAGATGCGCAACAAGAGAGCCGTGTTCTTATGCTTTCAGACCAAGCGCGTTCAGATGCCAATCCAATTCTTTTGATTGATGAAAATGACGTAACTGCAGGACACGCGGCTTCTATCGGTCAGGTAGATCCAGAAGATATGTACTACCTCATGAGCCGTGGCTTGGATAAGGCAACTGCAGAACGTTTGGTTGTTCGTGGTTTCCTTGGCTCCGTTATCGTTGAGATTCCAGTCAAGGAAGTTCGTGATGAAATGATTGCGACTATCGAAGAAAAATTGTCAAAACGCTAAGGGGTAGCCTATGTTAGATGTAGAAGTGATTCGCAAGGATTTTCCAATTTTAGACCAGATTGTTAATGATGAACCATTGGTTTATTTGGACAACGCTGCTACGACACAAAAACCACTAGCAGTTCTGGAGACGATTAACCGCTACTATGAGAACGACAATGCCAATGTTCATCGTGGCGTTCATACCTTGGCAGAAAGAGCGACAGCTTCTTATGAGGCGGCTCGTGAAACCATTCGTAAGTTTATCAATGCAGGCTCTACAAAGGAAGTTCTCTTTACCAGAGGAACGACAACCAGTCTTAACTGGGTAGCGCGCTTTGCAGAGGAAGTCTTGACTGAGGGAGACCAGGTCTTGATTTCCGTCATGGAACATCATTCTAATATCATTCCTTGGCAGGAAGCCTGCCGTAAGACTGGGGCAGAGCTTGTCTATGTCTATCTCAAGAATGGAGCTCTGGATATGGATGATTTACGAGCTAAATTGACTGATAAAGTTAAGTTTGTCTCCCTAGCTCACGCCTCCAATGTTCTTGGAGTGGTTAATCCTATCAAGGAAATCACTCAATTGGCCCACCAAGTTGGAGCTATCATGGTGGTGGATGGTGCTCAATCTACGCCTCATATGAAGATTGATGTCCAGGACTTGGATGTGGACTTCTTTGCCTTTTCAGGTCACAAGATGGCTGGGTCCGACTGGTATCGGTGTTCTTTACGGTAAAGAAAAGTATCTGGAACAAATGTCACCAGTAGAATTTGGCGGTGAAATGATTGATTTCGTCTATGAACAATCTGCTAGTTGGAAGGAATTGCCTTGGAAATTTGAGGCTGGAACTCCTAACATGGCTGGTGCAATCGGACTTGCTGCGGCAGTGGATTATCTGGAAAAGATTGGTATGGATGCCATTGAAGCTCATGAACAGGAATTGATCGCATACGTCTATCCAAAACTGCAGGCGATTGAAGGACTGACCATTTATGGTTCACAGGACTTGGCTCAACGTTCAGGTGTCATTGCCTTTAACCTAGGTGACCTTCATCCTCACGACCTTGCGACTGCTTTGGATTATGAAGGAGTGGCTGTTCGAGCAGGTCACCACTGTGCGCAACCCTTGCTCCAGTATTTGGATGTTCCAGCAACAGCTCGTGCAAGTTTTTATATCTACAATACCAAGGCAGATTGCGACAAGCTAGTCGATGCCTTACAAAAGACAAAGGAGTTTTTCAATGGCACTTTCTAAACTAGATAGCCTTTATATGGCAGTGGTAGCGGACCATTCGAAAAATCCACATCACCAAGGGAAGTTAGAAGATGCTGAGCAAATCAGTCTCAACAATCCGACCTGTGGGGATGTCATCAATCTCTCTGTCAAGTTTGATGCAGAGGATCGTTTGGAGGATATCGCTTTTCTAAACTCAGGTTGTACCATCTCAACTGCCTCTGCAAGCATGATGACAGATGCCGTTTTAGGGCAAAACCAAACAAGAAATTTTAGAACTTGCGACTATTTTTTCTGAAATGGTTCAAGGGCAAAAAGATGAACGCCAAGACCAACTTGGAGACGCAGCCTTCTTATCAGGCGTTGCAAAATTCCCTCAACGAATCAAGTGTGCAACCCTAGCTTGGAACGCCCTGAAGAAAACAATTGAAAATCAAGAAAAATCAGTAAGACAAGTTTCTTTTGTCTTATGAATCAGTAGAAATGAAGAATGAAAGAAAGGATATTATGGCTGAAGAAAGAGTAGAACCAAAACCAATTGACCTTGGTGAATATAAATTTGGTTTCCATGATGATGTAGAGCCTGTCCTATCGACAGGAAAAGGATTGAATGAAGATGTCATTCGTGAACTATCAGCTGCTAAGGGAGAACCTGAGTGGATGTTAGAATTCCGTTTGAAGTCTTATGAAACCTTCAAAAAAATGCCCATGCAAACTTGGGGAGCAGACTTGTCAGAGATTGACTTTTGATGACTTGATTTACTACCAAAAACCATCTGATAAACCAGCCCGTTCATGGGATGAAGTTCCTGAAAAGATTAAAGAAACCTTTGAACGTATCGGGATTCCAGAAGCTGAGCGTGCTTATCTAGCTGGTGCCTCTGCCCAGTACGAGTCAGAAGTGGTTTACCACAACATGAAGGAAGAGTTCCAGAAATTGGGGATTATCTTTACAGATACGGATTCTGCCCTCAAGGAATACCCAGACTTGTTTAAACAATACTTTGCTAAGTTGGTACCGCCAACAGATAACAAGTTGGCAGCCCTCAAACTCGGCAGTATGGTCAGGTGGAACCTTTATCTACGTACCAAAAGGTGTTAAGGTAGATATTCCGCTTCAAACTTATTTCCGTATCAACAACGAAAATACAGGTCAGTTTGAACGTACCTTGATTATCGTTGATGAGGGAGCAAGTGTTCATTATGTAGAAGGATGTACAGCACCTACTTATTCAAGTAACAGCTTGCATGCTGCCATCGTAGAAATCTTTGCCTTGGATGGAGCTTATATGCGTTATACGACCATCCAAAACTGGTCTGATAACGTCTATAACTTGGTTACAAAGCGTGCTAAGGCTCAAAAGGATGCCACTGTTGAGTGGATTGATGGAAACTTGGGTGCCAAGACAACTATGAAATACCCATCTGTTTACCTAGATGGAGAAGGGGCGCGTGGTACCATGCTTTCTATTGCCTTTGCCAATGCAGGGCAACACCAGGATACGGGTGCTAAGATGATTCACAACGCTCCACATACAAGCTCGTCTATTGTGTCTAAATCCATCGCTAAAGGTGGAGGAAAGGTTGACTACCGTGGACAAGTAACTTTTAACAAAAACTCTAAGAAATCTGTTTCTCACATCGAGTGTGATACCATTATCATGGATGACTTGTCAGCATCAGATACTATTCCATTTAATGAAATTCACAACTCGCAAGTTGCTTTGGAACACGAAGCTAAGGTATCTAAGATTTCAGAAGAACAACTCTATTACCTCATGAGCCGTGGATTGTCAGAATCTGAGGCAACTGAGATGATTGTCATGGGATTTGTAGAACCCTTCACGAAAGAACTTCCAATGGAATATGCCGTTGAGCTGAACCGCTTGATTAGCTATGAAATGGAAGGGTCAGTCGGATAAAATTTGATTTTAGATTTACTAAAAATCAAGGACTTTGAAGATGAACTTGTAACAAAAAGAGACTGAGAAAAAATATTTTAAGAATAGAAAACGTATGATATCAGCTACCCCAAAAACTTGATATTATGCGTTTTATTGTGGGAAGATTTATTGTATTCTCTCATGAAATAGAGTTTTTTCCTAAGCGCTTTTGACTTTTGATATATTGTTGTGAGGACGAAGTAATACAATATATAAAGTAGTCAGTTCAAGGCAGGATACAATGTCTAAGGGGCTACTAATAGCAAGTATGTTCTTTATTTTGATATTTTTCTTAATCCAACAGACACTTGCACTTTGAAACCCGTTCTCTAATCAATTCAAACCCTATACTTATTCAAATATATTGTGGCGGATGTAGGTTATGGTAGCGAATAAAACTATGTTTTTATTTGTGAATGATGAAAGATACTTCTTATTCCCTATACCATGCATCAGAAGGAATTGACATAAAAGAATCAGATTAGCGCAGATAACCTAATGAATTGGGAATATCTTGAAAACAAAGATTAGTTTATAAGATTTGGAACCGTTTTCTGTCATAATCTTTCAGGAAAGTAGTTGCTAAAAGATGTAAAAATTGATAGAATAATGATTGTCTAAAAAATTTTAAGGAGAATCTATCAAATGGATTTCACATGGGCAATTAAATATGCCACTGAATTTTTGGCCACTGCTCTTTTGATCATTCTTGGAAATGGTGCAGTTGCCAACGTTGAACTTAAAGGTACGAAAAGGTCACCAAAGTGGCTGGATCGTTATCGCTGTTGGTTACGGTATGGGGGTTATGATTCCTGCCTTGATGTTTGGTAACGTATCTGGAAACCACATCAACCCAGCCTTCACTCTTGGACTTGCAGTAAGCGGTCTCTTCCCTTGGGCACAAGTTGCGCCTTATATCATCGCACAAGTTTTGGGTGCTATCTTTGGTCAAGCCTTGGTTGTGGTAACACACCGCCCATACTACTTGAAAACTGAAAATCCAAACAACATCTTGGGTACTTTCTCAACAATTTCAAGTTTGGATAATGGTACAAAGGAATCACATTTCGCAGCAACTGTTAATGGTTTTGTAAATGAGTTTGTCGGTTCATTTGTTCTTTTCTTTGCAGCGCTTGGATTGACTAAAAAAACTTCTTTGGTGCTGAACTAGTATCAAAAGCACAAGCAGCTATTAATGCTCAAGTTGCTCAAGCAACTACTCAAGGTCAAACAATTCCTCAAGAACAAGTAACAGCAGCACTTGACCAAGCTAAAGAACAAGTAGCACCATTTATGACATCAGGTCTTGGAATTGCTCACTTGGCACTTGGATTTCCTTGTTATGGCCTTGGTAACATCACTTGGTGGACCCTACAGGACCTGCCTTTGAACCCAGCCTCGTGACTTTGGGACCACGTCTCCTTCATGCTTTCCTTCCAAAAATCAGTTCTTGGTGAGCACAAAGGTGATTCAAAAATGGTGGTATTCTTGGGTACCAGTAGTAGCACCTATCGCAGCAGCAATTGCAGCAGTAGCTATTTTCAAATTCCTTTACTTATAAGAAATTGAGTTCTCAATCCATTGTAGTGGGTTGAAGCAAAAGATAAGATTCGAGAAAGGGACAAATTTTGTCCTTTCTTTTTTTGATATTCAGAGCGATAAAAATCCGTTTTTGAAGTTTTCAAAGTTTCGGAAACCAAAGGCATTTCGTTTGATAAGTTTGATGAGATTATTGGTTGCTTCCAGTTTGGCGTTTGAATAGGGGAATTGAAGGGCGTTGACGATTTTCTCTTTGTCCTTGAGGAAGGTTTTAAAGACAGTCTGAAAAAGAGGATGAACCAGCTTAAGATTGTCCTCAATGAGTCCAAAGAATTTCTCAGACTCCTTATTCTGAAAATGAAAAAGCAAGAGTTGATAGACATTGTAGTGGTGTTTCAAGTCTTCTGAATAGCTCAAAAGCTTGTCTAGAATTTCTTTATTGGTTAAGTGCATGCGAAAAGTAGGGCGATAAAAACGCTTATCACTGAGTTTACGACTATCCTGCTGGATGAGCTTCCAGTAGCGCTTGGTAGCCTTGTATTCATGGGATTTTCGTTCAAATTGATTCATGATTTGAACACGCACACGACTCATAGCACGGCTTAAGTGTTGGACAATGTGGAAGCGATCAAGAACGATTTTAGCACACGGAAAAAGCTGTTTAGCCAAGTCATAGTAAGGGCTAAACATATCCATAGTAATGATTTTGACGCGACATCGGACGGCTCTATCGTATCGAAGAAAGTGATTTCGGATGACAGCCTGTGTTCTACTTTCAAGAACGGTGATGATATTGAGGTTATCAAAATCCTGTGCAATGAAACTCATCTTTCCCTTCGTGAAGGCATATTCGTCCCAGGACATAATCTGTGGAAGGCGAGAAAAATCATGCTTAAAACGGAAGTCATGGAGTTTACGAATGACAGTTGAAGTTGAAATGGCCAGCTGATGAGCAATATCGGTCATAGAAGTCTTTTCAATCAGCTTCTGGGCAATCTTTTGGTTGATGATACGAGGGATTTGGTGATTCTTCTTGACGAGAGAAGTCTCAGCGACCATCATTTTAGAGCACTGATAGCACTTGAAACGACGTTTTCTAAGGAGAATTCTAGTAGGCATACCAGTCGTTTCAAGGTAAGGGATTTTAGAAGGTTTTTGAAAGTCATATTTCTTCATTAGGCTTTCGCACTCAGGACAAGATGGAGCCTCATAGTCCAGTTTAGCGATGATTTCCTTGTGTGTATCCATATTGATGATATCTAGAATTTTGATGTTTGGATCTTTGATATCGAGTAGTTTTGTGATAAAATGTAATTGTTCCATAGGATTCTTTCTAATGAGTTGTTTTGTCGCTTTTCATTATAGATCCTATGGGACTTTTTTTCTACACAAAAATAGGCTCCATAATATCCATAGGGCATTTATCCACCACAAAGATTATAGAGCCTGTTTTTTTGAAGTTGTCAAAGTTTTGAAAATCAAAGGTATTGCATTGATAAGATTATTATTCTCTCCCAATTTTACGTTGGAATAAGGTAATTGAAGGAGTAGATGCTTTTTCAGAAAGATTCTAAAAAGCCTGAAAGCGAGGATTAGCTAGATTCAGATTCTTCTCAATGAGTACGCAAACCTTACCTAAAAGTAAAAATGTAGAATATTATAGTGGTGCTTTAAATTTTATTAGCAACTCAAGAGTGTCTCTATAATCTCTTTAGTAGTTCAGCGTACGAAAGTCGGCGATACAATAGTTTACTGCTATGCTGTTAGTAGGGGTTGATGACCATGTACTAATAAATCTGATTAAATTGTCTTGCTGGTTTGGCATGATTTATAATTCGCCTTGAGTATTGAAGTAGAACAGTCTGATGGACTGTTTTAGCTGAATTTAGGAATATAATAACAAATGGTAAAAAGATTAAGAATGATTTTCGGCGTTTAGGATTTAGTATGAGAAAAAGTTTTCAATATCAAGCAGTTGTGATAGAATGTAATTGTTCCATAGGATTCTTTCTAATGATGGTTTGGTCGCTTTTTCACTCATAGATTTTATGGGACTTTTTTTCACATTAAAATAGGCTCCATAATATCTATAAGGGATTTACCCACTATAAATATTATAGAGCCTTTGATTAGAATGGCAATTTCAGCGAAAGCACCCAGTTTTTCTTGGTGGTTTCATCATCTTGATTTTTTTCAATTTAATCAACTCAAAGATACGGCCAGGAGTACCGATTAGAATTTCTGGTCCTTTTTTGAGTCGTTCAATCTGGCGTTTCTGACTTAAACCTGATAAGAAGAGCTGGGCTGTCAAGCCGATAGTTTCTGCCCACGTTTTACATACGTCAAAAATCTGTCCAGCAAGCTCCGTATTTGGTGCTAGAATCAATAGTTGCTGCGCTTTTTTCTTTTGTAGTCTGAGAAGGCTTGGTAGGAGGTAAGCGAGGGTCTTACCAGTTCCTGTTGGGCTCACTCCTAGAAGATTTTCTCCTGCAAGAATAGGCTCAAATAGTTGAGTTTGAATGGGGGTAAATTCTTGGAAACCGAGTTGGTCGCTTAGTTCTTGCCATTCAGTTGGTAGTTTAGTTTTCATTGTCTGCCTCAAATCTAATGCCAGCAGTCTGGCGCATGGTATATAGTAGCTCATGAACAGAGCCTGCATCGTCCAGCCAATTCTGGTAGAGCATCTGGTCTGGTTGCTGAATCATCTGTGCAAATGCAGCGACTTCCTCAGTCATCGTATGAGAAGCCTGTTGGATAGGGAGCTGGACTTGATTTCCTTGGTGGTCGGTAAAAATAGCTGAGCGGACATGTTCAATCGTGTTGAGTGTCAAGGTTCCATCTGCTGTATAAATCTCACAAGGGAGATTGGAAGTGATGTTTTTCCCAGCCTTGATATGAACTTGAAAGTCTGGGTAGAAGAGGATGCCGTCTCCATTTAGGTCAATGCTATTGTTAAGCTGTTGAGCATGGTAAGTCGCGTCATTAGCTTTTCCAAAAAGACGAACGGCAGCGTAGAGGGGATAAATCCCTAAATCCATAAGAGCTCCACCAGCAAAACGGTCTGAGAAGACATTTGGTGTCTCCCCAGTCAACAAGTTAGGCATTTTGGAAGAATACTTGGCATAGTTGAGATCTGCTCCCAACACATGTTTGTCTGCTAAAAAGTTTTTGATGATAGTGAAAGCTTTTTCATGGTAATTGCGAGCTGCTTCGAATATAAAACAGTTATTTTTCTCAGCTGTATGTCTCAAATCTAGCCATTCTTGTGGCTGAGTGACAGCTGGCTTTTCAAGAATGACGTGTTTACCAGCAGACAAGGCAGCTTTTGCCTGAGCAAAATGCAAGGAGTTTGGACTGGCGATATAGACTACATCAAAGGAAGTCTTAAAGAAGTCCTCTAATTGATCGAATAGTTGGATATTTTCATAGCGAGAAGCAAAGGTTGCCGCAGTTTCTAGTTGTCTAGAATAGACTGCGACAAGCTGGTATTCTCTGCTGGAATGGGCTGCTTCTATGAAGTGGTGGCTGATAGCCCCTGTTCCGATGACACCTAATTTAAGCATAGTTACTCCTTTTCCGATTTCAAATCCTTCTTTCATTATAACATAGATAGACGGGACTATCCAACAGAGGGTAAAAAATTTCAAATAAGCTACTAGGTCTTTCCCAAAGAAAGTGGTACAATAATGAGATGAGTAAATGAAATGGGAGGGAAAATGAGGTTATTACCTATAAGAAAAATATCACGTCAGTCTAAGAGGCTAGCGCTTTTTTTGACTTTTTGTGCAGGATATGTAGATGCCTATACTTTTATTGTGCGAGGGAATACTCTTGTAGCTGGACAAACTGGGAATGTCGTCTTTCTATCAGTAGAATTAATCCAAAATAATGTTTCAGATGTTAGGGACAAGGTTCTCACCTTGTTAGCTTTTATGATGGGGGTCTTTTTATTAACTGTTTATAAGGAAAAATTGAGAATTGTGAAAAAACCGATTCTGTCACTGATTCCTTTGGCAATCTTATCAATAGTTATTGGTTTTGTGCCTCAGACTGTGGATAATATCTATCTAGTACCACCCTTGTCCTTCTGTATGGGACTGGTGACAACTGCTTTTGGAGAAGTGTCGGGTATTGCTTATAATAATGCCTTTATGACAGGAAATATCAAGCGGACCATGCTGGCTTTTGGAGATTATTTCCGAACCAAGCACACTCCTTTTTTGCGTGAAGGGTTCATATTTGTTAGCCTGCTTAGTAGTTTTGTCCTTGGCGTTGTCTTTTCAGCCTATTTGACGATTTTCTATCATGAAAAGACCATTCTTGGTGTTCCTATTATGATGAGCATTTTTTACCTCAGTATGCTTTTTGCTTCATGGCAGAAAAAAGTAAAAGAAAAAGCTTCATTTTAGGTGTTATTACTTGTATCAAATTAGAAGATATGCTATACTTGAAGAGTTGACTATGCACATTCCTGTGCAACCGCACGAACATCGTTGCTCGTAGTATAACAAATTTAAACTTTGTTCTACATAGAGTTCTTCTTTTAAGTGGTTCGTCCCACGATGCTAGGCGAGTCTTCACAAAAATTCGGGGAAACCCATAAAAATCATAGGAGGTGCATAATGAGCACATACGCAATTATCAAAACTGGCGGAAAACAAGTTAAAGTTGAAGTTGGTCAAGCAGTTTACGTTGAAAAATTGAACGTTGAAGCTGGTCAAGAAGTTACTTTTAACGAAGTTGTTCTTGTTGGTGGTGAAAACACTGTTGTCGGAACTCCACTTGTTGCTGGAGCTACTGTAGTTGGAACTGTTGAAAAACAAGGAAAACAAAAGAAAGTTGTTACTTACAAGTACAAACCTAAAAAAGGTAGCCACCGTAAACAAGGTCACCGTCAACCATATACAAAAGTTGTCATCAACGCAATCAACGCTTAATTTTAAGGAGAACACATGATACAAGCAGTCTTTTGAGAGAGCCGAAGATGGCGAGCTGAGGAGTGCGGAAATTACTGGACACGCCGAGAGTGGCGAATACGGCTTTGATGTCGTGTGTGCATCGGTTTCTACGCTTGCCATTAACTTTATCAATTCTATTGAGAAATTTGCAGGCTATGAACCAATCCTAGAATTAAACGAAGATGAAGGTGGCTATCTGATGGTTGAAATTCCAAAAGATCTTCCTTCACACCAGAGAGAAATGACCCAGTTATTCTTTGAATCATTTTTCTTAGGTATGGCAAACTTATCGGAGAACTCTTCTGAGTTCGTCCAAACCAGAGTTATCACAGAAAAACTAACACGGAGGAAAACATTATGTTAAAAAAATGACTCTTAACAACTTGCAACTTTTCGCCCACAAAAAAGGTGGAGGTTCTACATCAAACGGACGTGATTCACAAGCGAAACGTCTTGGAGCTAAAGCAGCTGACGGACAAACTGTAACAGGTGGATCAATCCTTTACCGTCAACGTGGTACACACATCTACCCAGGTGTAAACGTTGGACGTGGTGGAGACGATACTTTGTTCGCTAAAGTTGAAGGCGTAGTACGCTTTGAACGTAAAGGACGCGATAAAAAGCAAGTTTCTGTTTACCCAATCGCTAAATAAAAAGGTCCAGTGAACCTTTTTATCCCGAGCCTTGAAATGTAAAGGCGAGGAAGCTAGAAGTAGCATAAAACTAAGGCTTTCCGAGATTTCGGAGAGCCTGTTTTTTTGTTTTGTTACCTATTTTGCTACCCATATTATGGGAATTGTATTTGCATCATATTATTAACGGTAAATCAAAAGATTTGCTGTTTTTATTTGCTTGAAATCAGATAAGGACTGAAAAAAGATATCATTCTAATTCTTGTATTGGGATGTTAGAGTATTTATTGAGCCTTGAAAATTTCCAGACTTTTTTCCTTTTTGGAAAACTTCTAAAATATGGTATAATGAAAAAATAAAGAAGTTGGGGGTAGAAGATGAACATTCAACAATTACGCTATGTTGTTGCCATTGCCAATAGTGGTACTTTCCGTGAAGCTGCTGAAAAGATGTATGTTAGTCAGCCGAGTCTGTCCATTTCTGTTCGTGATTTGGAAAAAGAGTTGGGTTTTAAGATTTTCCGTCGGACCAGCTCAGGGACTTTCTTGACTCGTCGTGGTATGGAATTTTATGAAAAAGCTCAAGAATTGGTTAAAGGATTTGATATTTTTCAAAATCAGTATGCCAATCCTGAGGAAGAAAAGGATGAATTTTCCATTGCCAGTCAGCACTATGACTTCTTGCCACCAACCATTACGGCTTTTTCAGAGCGCTATCCTGACTATAAGAACTTCCGTATTTTTGAATCAACTACTGTTCAAATCTTAGACGAAGTAGCCCAAGGGCATAGTGAGATTGGGATTATCTACCTCAACAATCAAAATAAAAAGGGGATTATGCAACGGGTTGAAAAGCTAGGCCTTGAAGTCATTGAATTGATTCCCTTCCATACCCATATTTATCTTCGTGAAGGGCATCCTTTAGCCCAGAAAGATGAATTGGTCATGGAGGATTTAGCGGATCTACCAACGGTTCGTTTCACTCAAGAGAAAGACGAGTACCTTTATTATTCAGAGAACTTTGTCGATACTAGTGCGAGCTCACAGATGTTCAATGTGACAGACCGTGCTACCTTGAATGGTATTTTGGAGCGGACGGATGCTTATGCGACTGGTTCTGGATTTTTAGATAGTGATAGTGTTAATGGCATTACAGTTATTCGTCTCAAGGATAATTTGGATAACCGAATGGTCTATGTTAAACGTGAAGAAGTGGAGCTTAGTCAAGCTGGGACTCTCTTCGTAGAAGTCATGCAAGAATATTTTAATCAGAAGAGGAAATCATGAAAAAAAGAGGAATAGTGGCAGTCATTGTACTGCTTTGATTGCGCTGGATCAGTTAGTCAAATCCTATATCGTCCAGCAGATTCCACTGGGTGAAGTGCGCTCTTGGATTCCCAATTTCGTTAGTTTGACCTACCTGCAAAATAGAGGGGCTGCCTTTTCGATGCTACAAGACCAGCAGTGGTTATTTGCTATCATTACTCTGGTCGTCGTGGTAGGTGCCATTTGGTATCTACATAAACACATGGAGGACTCACTCTGGATGGTCTTGGGTTTGACCTTGATCATCGCAGGTGGTCTTGGAAACTTTATTGACAGGATCAGTCAGGGCTTTGTTGTGGATATGTTCCACCTTGACTTTATCAATTTTGCGATTTTCAATGTTGCAGATAGTTATCTGACTGTTGGAGTGATTATTTTATTGATTGCAATGTTAAAAGAGGAAATAAATGGAAATTAAAATTGAAACTGGTGGCCTGCGTTTGGATAAGGCTTTGTCGGATTTGACAGAATTATCACGCAGTCTCGCGAATGAACAAATCAAATCAGGGCAGGTCTTGGTTAATGGTCAAGTCAAGAAAGCTAAATACACAGTTCAAGAGGGTGATATCGTCACTTACCATGTACCAGAGCCGGAGGTCTTAGAGTATGTGGCTGAGAATCTTCCGCTAGAAATCATCTACCAAGATGAGGATGTGGCCGTCGTTAACAAACCTCAGGGGATGGTTGTGCATCCGAGTGCTGGTCATACTAGTGGGACCCTGGTAAATGCCCTTATGTATCATATTAAGGACTTGTCGGGTATCAATGGGGTTCTGCGTCCAGGAATTGTTCATCGTATTGATAAGGATACATCAGGCCTTCTCATGATTGCTAAAAATGATGAGGCGCATCTAGCACTTGCCCAAGAGCTCAAGGATAAAAAGTCTCTCCGCAAATATTGGGCCATTGTTCATGGAAATCTGCCTAATGATCGTGGTGTGATTGAAGCGCCGATTGGCCGTAGTGAAAAAGACCGTAAGAAACAGGCTGTGACTGCTAAAGGGAAGCCTGCAGTGACTCGTTTCCACGTCTTGGAACGCTTTGGTGATTACAGCTTAGTGGAGTTACAACTGGAGACAGGGCGTACCCATCAAATCCGTGTTCACATGGCTTATATTGGCCATCCAGTCGCTGGTGATGAAGTCTATGGTCCTCGCAAGACTTTAAAAGGACATGGACAATTTCTTCATGCTAAGACTTTAGGTTTTACTCATCCGAGAACAGGTGAGACCATGGAATTTACAGCAGATATCCCAGATATTTTTAAGGAAACATTGGAGAGATTGAGGAAGTAAGAATGAAAAAGAAATTAACTAGTTTAGCACTTGCAGGCGCTTTTTTAGCTTTGTCATGGTATGGAAATGTTCAAGCTCAAGAAAGTTCAGGAAATAAAATTCACTTTATCAATGTTCAAGAAGGTGGCAGTGATGCGATTATTCTTGAAAGCAATGGGCATTTTGCCATGGTGGATACAGGAGAAGATTATGATTTTCCTGATGGAAGTGATTCTCGTTATCCATGGAGAGAAGGAATTGAAACGTCTTATAAGCATGTTCTAACAGACCGTGTCTTTCGTCGTTTGAAGGAATTGGGTGTTCAAAAACTTGATTTTATTTGGTAACCCATACCCACAGTGATCATATTGGAAATGTTGATGAATTACTGTCTACCTATCCAGTTGACCGAGTCTATCTTAAAAAATATAGTGATAATCGTATTACTAATTCTGAACGTTTATGGGATAATCTGTACGGTTATGATAAGGTTTTACAGGCTGCTGCAGAAAAAGGTGTTTCAGTTATTCAAAACATCTCACAAGGAGATGCTCATTTTCAGTTTGGAGACATGGATATTCAACTCTATAACTACGAGAATGAAACCGATTCGTCAGGTGAATTAAAGAAAATTTGGGATGATAATTCCAATTCCTTGATTAGTGTAGTAAAAGTCAATGGCAAGAAAATTTACCTTGGGGGCGACTTAGATAATGTTCATGGAGCAGAAGACAAGTATGGTCCTCTTATTGGAAAAGTTGATTTGATGAAGTTTAACCATCACCATGATACCAACAAATCAAACACAAAGAATTTTATTAAAAATTTGAGTCCGAGTTTGATTGTTCAAACTTCGGATAGTCTACCTTGGAAAAATGGTGTTGACAGTGAGTATGTCAATTGGCTCAAAGAACTTGGAATTGAGAGAATTAACGCAGCCAGCAAAAACTATGATGCGACAGTTTTTGATATTCGACAAGACGGATTTGTCAATATTTCAACCTCCTACAAGCATATTCCAAGTTTTCAAGCTGGTTGGCATAAGAGTGCATATGGGAATTGGTGGTATCAAGCACCTGATTCTACAGGAGAGTATGCAGTTGGTTGGAATGAAATCAAGGGTGAATGGTATTACTTCAACCAAACGGGTATCTTGTTACAGAATCAATGGAAAAAGTGGAACAATCGTTGGTTTTATTTGACAGACTCTGGTGCTGCTACAAAAAATTGGAAGAAAATCGATGGAAGCTGGTATTATTTCAACAAAGAAAGCCAGATGGAAATTGGTTGATAAATACTGGAGGTCAGAATTATTATTTATCCAAGGATGGTTCGCTGCAAACAGGTTGGCTTCAATATAAGGGGCAATGGTATTACTTTGCTCAATCAGGAGAAATGAAAACGGGCTGGGTAAAAGATAAAGAAACCTGGTACTATATGGATTCTACTGGTATCATGAAGACAGGCGAGATAGAAGTTGCAGGTCAACATTATTATCTAGAAGAATCAGGAGCTATGAAGCAAGGCTGGCTTAAAAAGGCAAATGATTGGTATTTCTACAAGGAAGATGGTTCACGAGCCGTGGGTTGGATCAAGGACAAGGATAAATGGTACTTCTTGAAAGAAAATGGTCAATTACTTGTGAACGGTAAGACACCAGAAGGTTATACTGTTGATTCAAGTGGTGCCTGGTTAATGGATGTTCCTGTAGAGAAATCCGCTACAACTAAAGTTACAAGTCATTCAGAGACAAAAGAATCTAGTGAAGTAGTGAAAAAAGATCTTGAAAATAAAGAAACGAGTCAACACGAAAGTATTACAAGTTCTTCAACTAGTCAAGATTTGACTTCTTCAACTTCACAAAGCTCTGAAACGAGTGCAAACAAATCGGAATCAGAACAGTAGTAAAAAAGAAGGTTTTAGGGCCTTCTTTTTCCTATCAACTCTTTTCTATTTCCTGCCATTCATGTTATAATGGATAAATATGAAGAATCGGAGTGAGACTATGAAATACAAACGGATTGTCTTTAAGGTGGGGACTTCTTCTCTGACAAATGAGGATGGAAGTTTATCACGTAGTAAGGTAAAGGCTATTACCCAGCAGTTGGCTATGTTGCACGAGGCTGGTCATGAATTGATTTTGGTGTCGTCAGGTGCCATTGCAGCTGGTTTTGGGGCCTTAGGATTTAAAAAGCGTCCGACTAAGATTGCTGATAAGCAGGCTTCAGCAGCGGTAGGACAAGGGCTTTTGTTGGAAGAATACACAACCAATCTTCTCTTGCGCCAAATCGTTTCTGCACAAATCTTGCTAACACAGGATGATTTTGTAGATAAACGTCGCTATAAAAATGCCCATCAGGCTTTGTCAGTTCTACTTAGCCGTGGTGCGATTCCTATCATCAATGAGAATGACAGTGTCGTCATTGATGAACTCAAGGTTGGGGACAATGACACTCTTAGTGCCCAGGTAGCGGCCATGGTCCAAGCAGACCTTTTGGTTCTCTTGACAGACGTCGACGGTCTTTATACTGGAAATCCTAATTCAGATCCAAGAGCCAAACGCTTGGAGCGAATCGAGACCATCAATCGTGAGATTATTGATATGGCTGGTGGAGCAGGTTCTTCAAATGGAACTGGGGGCATGTTAACCAAAAATCAAAGCTGCAACTATTGCGACAGAATCAGGAGTTCCTGTTTATATCTGCTCATCCTTGAAGTCAGATGCCATGATTGAGGCGGCTGAGGAGACCAAGGATGGTTCCTACTTTGTTGCTCAAGAGAAGGGACTTCGTACCCAGAAACAATGGCTGGCCTTTTATGCTCAGAGTCAAGGTTCTATTTGGGTTGATAAAGGGGCTGCAGAAGCTCTCTCCCAACATGGAAAGAGTCTTCTTTTATCTGGTATTGTTGAAGCAGAAGGAGCCTTTTCTTACGGTGATATCGTGACAGTATTTGACAAGGAAAGTGGAAAATCACTTGGAAAAGGACGCGTGCAATTTGGAGCATCTGCTTTGGAGGATATGTTGCGTTCTCAAAAAGCCAAGGGTGTCTTGATTCACCGTGACGACTGGATTTCCATTACTCCTGAAATCCAACTACTCTTTACAGAATTTTAGAGGTAAAACTATGGTAAGTACACAAGAACAATTTGAACAGGTACAGGCTGTTAAAAAATCGATCAACACAGCTAGTGAAGAGGTGAAAAACCAAGCCTTGCTAGCCATGGCTGATCACTTAGTGGCTGCTACTGAGGAAATTTTAGCAGCCAATGCCCTCGATATGGAAGCGGCTAAGGGTAAAATCTCAGATGTGATGCTGGATCGTCTTTATTTGGATGCAGGGTCGTATAGAAGCAATGGCAACTGGGATTCGTGAAGTGGTTGCTTTACCAGATCCAATCGGTGAAGTTTTAGAAACCAATCAGCTTGAAAATGGCTTTGGTTATCACAAAGAAACGTGTAGCTATGGGGGTCATCGGTATTATCTATGAAAGCCGTCCAAATGTGACGTCTGACGCGGCTGCTTTGGCTCTCAAGAGTGGAAATGCGGTTGTTCTTCGTAGTGGGAAGGATGCCTATCAAACAGCCCATGCTATTGTCACAGCCTTGAAGAAGGGCTTGGAGACGACTACCATTCACCCAGATGTGATTCAACTGGTGGAAGATACCAGCCGTGAAAGTAGCTATGCTATGATGAAGGCCAAGGGCTATCTAGACCTTCTCATTCCTCGTGGAGGAGCTGGTTTGATCAATGCCGTGGTTGAAAATGCTATTGTACCCAGTTATCGAGACAGGAACTGGGATTGTCCATGTTTATGTCGATAAGGACGCAGACGAAGATAAGGCTCTATCTATCATCAACAATGCCAAAACCAGTCGTCCTTCTGTCTGCAATGCCATGGAGGTTCTGCTGGTTCATGAAGACAAGGCAGCAAGCTTCCTTCCTCGCTTGGAGCAAGTGCTGGTTGCAGAGCGTAAAAGAAGCTGGACTGGAACCAATTCAATTCCGTTTGGATGAGAAAGCAAGTCAGTTTGTTTCAGGTCAAGCAGCTGAGGGCTCAAGACTTTGATACTGAGTTTTTGGACTATGTCCTAGCTATTAAGGTTGTGAGCAGTTTAGAAGAAGCGGTTGCGCATATTGAAGCCCACAGTACCCATCATTCGGATGCCATTGTGACGGAAAATGCTGAAGCTGCAGCTTACTTTACAGATCAAGTGGACTCTGCAGCAGTCTATGTCAATGCCTCAACTCGTTTTACAGATGGAGGTCAATTTGGTCTTGGATGTGAAATGGGGATTTCAACTCAGAAACTGCATGCACGTGGGCCAATGGGCTTAAAAGAATTAACCAGTTACAAGTATGTGGTTACTGGTGACGGACAGATAAGGGAGTAAGAGATGAAGATTGGATTTATCGGTTTGGGGAATATGGGTGCTAGTTTGGCCAAGGCTGTTTTGCAGGCTAAGACGGGCGATGAGCTTCTCCTTGCCAATCGTAGTCAAGCTAAGGTGGATGCTTTCATTGCAGACTTTGGTGGTCAGGCTTCCAGCAATGAAGAAATCTTTGCAGAAGCAGATGTGATTTTTCTAGGAGTAAAGCCTGCACAGTTCTCAGACTTTACTTTCTCAATACCAGACCATCCTTGAAAAACGAGAAAGTCTTCTTTTGATTTCGATGGCAGCTGGATTGACCTTGGAAAAACTAGCTAGTCTTATTCCCAAGTCAACACCGAATTATTCGTATGATGCCAAATACCCCTGCTTCTATCGGACAAGGAGTGATTAGTTATGCCTTGTCTCCTAATTGCAGGGCTGAGGACAGTGAACTCTTTTGTCAGCTTTTAGCCAAGGCTGGTCTCTTGGTTGAACTTGGGGAAGGCTTAATCGATGCAGCGACAGGTCTTGCAGGCTGTGGACCGGCCTTTGTCTATCTCTTTATCGAAGCCTTGGCAGATGCAGGTGTTCAGACGGGATTGCCACGAGAAACGGCATTGAAAATGGCAGCTCAAACTGTGGTAGGAGCTGGGCAATTGGTCCTAGAAAGTCAAGAACATCCTGGGAGTATTGAAAGACCAAGTTTGTAGCCCAGGCGGTTCGACTATCGCTGGTGTAGCAAGCCTAGAAGCGCATGCTTTTCGAGGAACAGTCATGGATGCAGTTCATCAAGCCTACAAACGAACACAAGAACTAGGTAAATAAGAGGTGGCTTTGTCTGCCTCTTTTATGGTGGTTGATACTCTTCGAAAATCTCTTCAAACTGCGTCAGCTTCCATCTGCAACCTCAAAAACAGTGTTTTGAGCAACCTGCGGCTAGCTTCCTAGTTTGCTCTTTGATTTTCATTGAGTATGAAATGAGAAGACAAAAAGATTGTCACAAACCCCTATTTTTTTGATAGAATAGAAGTAGTAAAAAAGAAATGAGTTAGACATGTCAAAAGGATTTTTAGTCTCTCTTGAGGGACCAGAGGGAGCAGGCAAGACCAGTGTTTTAGAGGCTCTGCTCCCAATTTTAGAGGAAAAAGGGGTAGAGGTGCTGACGACCCGTGAACCTGGCGGAGTCTTGATTGGGAGAAGATTCGGGAAGTGATTTTGGACCCAAGTCATACTCAGATGGATGCTAAAGACAGAGCTCCTTCTCTATATCGCTAGTCGCAGACAGCACTTGGTGGAAAAAGTTCTTCCAGCACTTGAAGCTGGCAAGTTGGTCATTATGGACCGCTTCATCGATAGTTCTCTTGCCTATCAGGGATTTGGTCGTGGCTTGGATATTGACGCCATTGATTGGCTCAATCAGTTTGCGACAGATGGCCTTAAACCCGATTTGACACTCTATTTTGACATCGAGGTGGAAGAAGGGACTGGCTCGCATTGCTGCTAATAGCAATCGCGAGGTCAATCGTTTGGACTTGGAAGGGTTGGACTTGCATAAAAAAGTCCGTCAAGGCTACCTTTCTCTTCTGGACAAAGAAGGGAAATCGCATTGTCAAGATTGATGCTAGTCTCCCTTTGGAGCAGGTTGTGGAAACTACCAAGGCTGTCTTGTTTGATAGAATGGGCTTGGCTAAATGAAACAAGATCAACTAAAAGGCTTGGCAACCAGACCCAGTTTGACCGCTTTGTCCGTATCCTAGAACAAGACCAGCTCAATCATGCCTACCTCTTTTCAGGTTTCTTTGGAAGCTTGGAAATGGCGCAATTTTTAGCTAAGAGCCTCTTTTGTACAGATAAAGTAGGTGTTTTACCATGTGAGAAATGCCGAAATTGTAAGCTGATTGAACAGGGAGAATTTCCCGATGTCACTTTGATTAAGCCAGTCAATCAGGTCATCAAGACAGAACGCATTCGAGAATTGGTGGGGCAGTTTTCCCAAGCAGGGATTGAAAGCCAGCAACAGGTTTTTATTATCGAGCAAGCTGAGAAAGATGCATCCTAACGCAGCCAATTCTCTGCTCAAGGTCATCGAAGAACCCCAGAGTGAGGTTTATATTTTCTTCTTGACCAGCGATGAGGAAAAGATTTTACCGACAATCCGAAGTCGGACCCAGATTTTTCCACTTTTAAAAAAAGCAAGAAGAAAAGCTCATCTTGCTCTTAGAACAAATGGGGCTGGTTAAGAAAAAAGCTACTCTTTTAGCCCAGTTTAGTCAATCGCGATCTGAAGCAGAAAAGTTGGCTAATCAGGCAGGCTTTTGGACCTTGGTCGATGAAAGTGAACGCCTGCTGACTTGGTTAGTAGCTAAGAAAAAAGAAAGTTATCTGCAAGTTGCTAAATTAGCCAACTTGGCAGATGACAAGGAAAAACAAGATCAGGTTTTACGGATTCTTGAAGTTCTCTGTGGGCAAGATATCCTACAAGCAAGAGTAAGAGTGATTCTACAAGATTTGCTAGAAGCTAGAAAAATGTGGCAAGCTAATGTCAGCTTTCAAAATGCCATGGAATATCTGATCTTGAAAGAAATATAAACTCAAAAATGAATGATAAAGAAAGGAAAGGGCTGTTTTATGGACAAAAAAGAATTATTTGACGCGCTGGATGATTTTTCCCAACAGTTATTGGTAACCTTGGCCGATGTGGAAGCCATCAAGAAAAATCTCAAGAGCCTGGTAGAGGAAAATACAGCTCTTCGCTTGGAAAATAGTAAGTTGCGAGAACGCTTGGGTGAGGTGGAAGCAGACGCTCCTGTCAAGGCTAAGCATGTTCGTGAAAGTGTCCGTCGCATTTACCGTGATGGATTTCACGTATGTAATGATTTTTATGGACAACGTCGAGAGCAGGACGAGGAATGTATGTTCTGTGACGAGTTGTTATACAGGGAGTAGGCATGCAGATTCAAAAAAGTTTTAAGGGGCAGTCTCCCTATGGCAAGCTGTATCTAGTGGCAACGCCGATTGGCAATCTAGATGATATGACCTTTCGAGCTATCCAGACCTTGAAAGAAGTGGACTGGATTGCTGCTGAGGACACGCGCAATACAGGGCTTTCTGCTCAAGCATTTTGACATTTCTACCAAACAGATTAGTTTTCATGAGCACAATGCCAAGGAAAAGATTCCTGATTTGATTGGTTTCCTGAAAGCAGGGCAAAGTATTGCTCAGGTATCCGATGCGGGTCTGCCTAGCATCTCAGACCCTGGTCATGATTTGGTTAAGGCAGCTATTGAGGAAGATATTGCAGTTGTCACAGTTCCAGGTGCCTCTGCAGGAATTTCTGCTTTGATTGCCAGTGGTTTAGCGCCACAGCCACATATCTTTTACGGCTTTTTTTACCGAGAAAAATCAGGCCAGCAAAAAGCAATTTTTGACTCGAAAAAAAGACTATCCTGAAACTCAGATTTTCTATGAATCGCCCTCATCGTGTGGCAGATACGTTAGAAAAATATGCTAGAAGTCTACGGTGACCGCTCGGTCGTCTTGGTTAGAGAATTGACCAAAAATCTATGAAGAATACCAAAGAGGTACCATTTCTGAATTGCTGGAAAGCATCGCTGAAACGCCACTCAAGGGAGAATGCCTTCTCATTGTTGAAGGTGCCAGCCAGGATGTGGAGGAAAAAAGACGAGGAGGACTTGTTCTTAGAAATCCAAGCCCGCATCCAGCAAGGCATGAAGAAAAAAATCAAGCTATTAAGGAAGTCGCTAAGATTTTACCAGTGGAATAAAAAGTCAGCTCTACGCTGCCTACCACGACTGGGAAGAAAAATCAAGAAAAATGACTAAACAGGGAAGTTTGCCTTCTTCCCTTTTTTTGTTATACTAGTAGAAGAAAAAATTAGAAAGATTTGTGGGAGTGAAAAAGTCCTGTGGACTTTTTCAGCCTGAGCCAAGAAACTCGAGAGCGAGGAAAGTCCCGTGGACTTTTTCAGCCTGAGCCAAGAAATCGAGCGAAGTAAGTCCTGTGGACTTTTTCAGCCTGAGCTAAGAAAAATTCGAAAGCTTTGAGTGAAAGTTCGGTTGGGGACTTTTTCAATGTGAATCTTGTCTTCACACTCCCAAAGAGGTATTAGTGTCGTGTCTCAATCTTATATCAATGTTATCGGTGCTGGTTTGGCAGGTTCTGAAGCAGCCTACCAAATTGCAGAACGTGGTATTCCAGTTAAACTTTATGAAATGCGTGGTGTCAAGTCAACACCTCAGCACAAAACAGACAATTTTGCTGAGTTGGTTTGTTCCAATTCCTTGCGTGGAGATGCTTTGACAAATGCTGTTGGTCTCCTCAAGGAAGAAATGCGTCGCTTGGGTTCAGTTATCTTGGAATCTGCTGAAGCAACCCGTGTTCCTGCAGGAGGAGCTCTTGCGGTGGACCGTGATGGTTTCTCCCAAATGGTGACCGAAAAAGTGGCCAACCATCCCTTGATTGAAGTGGTTCGTGATGAAATTACAGAATTGCCGACAGATGTTATTACGGTTGTCGCTACTGGCCCTTTGACCAGCGATGCTCTGGCTGAAAAGATTCATGCCCTTAATGACGGTGATGGTTTCTATTTCTACGACGCGGCAGCCCCTATTATCGATGTCAACACTATCGATATGAGCAAGGTCTATCTCAAGTCTCGTTATGACAAGGGAGAAGCGGCTTATCTCAACGCTCCCATGACCAAGCAAGAATTTATGGATTTCCATGAAGCCTTGGTCAATGCGGAAGAAGCACCGCTCAATTCTTTTGAAAAAGAAAAGTATTTTGAAGGCTGTATGCCTATCGAAGTCATGGCCAAGCGTGGCATTAAAACTATGCTTTATGGACCTATGAAACCAGTGGGTCTTGAGTATCCGGACGACTACACAGGCCCTCGTGATGGAGAATTTAAAACACCTTATGCGGTGGTTCAGCTTCGTCAGGACAATGCGGCTGGTAGTCTCTACAATATCGTCGGTTTCCAGACCCACCTCAAATGGGGGGAGCAAAAGCGAGTCTTTCAAATGATTCCAGGTCTTGAAAATGCGGAGTTTGTTCGTTATGGTGTTATGCACCGCAATTCTTATATGGATTCACCAAATCTTCTTGAACAGACTTACCGTTCTAAGAAACAACCAAATCTCTTCTTTGCTGGTCAGATGACGGGTGTAGAGGGTTATGTTGAATCAGCGGCGTCAGGCTTGATTGCGGGAATTAACGCGGCTCGTCTTTTCAAGGGAGAAAGCGAGGCTATTTTCCCAGAGACGACAGCGATTGGAAGTCTAGCTCATTACATCACCCATGCGGACAGCAAACATTTCCAACCAATGAATGTCAATTTTGGGAATTATCAAGGAGTTGGAAGGCGAACGTATCCGTGATAAGAAGGCTCGTTATGAAAAAATTGCAGAGCGTGCCCTTAGCTGACTTAGAGGAATTTTTAACTGTCTAATTTTTTTGAAAGAATTGCTCATGATACTATAAAAATCTTAGAAATTGTGATAAAATAGGTAGGATAAAAAAAGGAGAGTGAAAATGGCGAATCCCAAGTATAAACGTATTTTAATCAAGTTATCAGGTGAAGCCCTTGCCGGTGAACGTGGCGTAGGGATTGATATCCAAACAGTTCAAACAATCGCAAAAGAGATTCAAGAAGTTCATAGCTTAGGTATCGAAATTGCCCTTGTTATTGGTGGAGGAAATCTCTGGCGTGGAGAACCTGCAGCAGAAGCAGGTATGGACCGCGTTCAGGCAGATTACACAGGAATGCTTGGGACTGTTATGAATGCTCTTGTGATGGCAGATTCATTGCAACAAGTTGGGGTTGATACACGTGTGCAAACAGCTATTGCTATGCAACAAGTGGCAGAACCTTATGTCCGTGGACGTGCCCTTCGTCACCTTGAAAAAGGCCGTATCGTTATCTTTGGTGCTGGAATTGGTTCACCTTACTTCTCAACAGATACAACAGCGGCCCTTCGTGCGGCTGAAATCGAAGCGGATGCCATCCTTATGGCTAAAAATGGCGTAGATGGTGTTTACAATGCCGATCCTAAGAAGGACAAGACAGCTGTTAAATTTGAAGAATTGACCCACCGTGATGTTATCAATAAAGGTCTTCGTATCATGGATTCAACAGCTTCAACCCTCTCAATGGATAACGACATTGACTTGGTTGTCTTCAACATGAACCAACCAGGCAACATCAAACGTGTCGTATTTGGTGAAAATATCGGAACAACAGTTTCAAATAATATCGAAGAAAAGGAATAAGAAAGATTATGGCTAACGCAATTATTGAAAAAGCTAAAGAGAGAATGACCCAGTCTCACCAATCACTTGCTCGTGAATTTGGTGGTATCCGTGCTGGACGTGCCAATGCAAGCTTGCTGGACCGTGTACATGTAGAATACTATGGAGTAGAAACTCCTCTTAACCAAATCGCTTCAATTACGATTCCAGAAGCGCGTGTTTTGTTAGTAACACCATTTGACAAGTCTTCATTGAAAGACATCGAACGTGCTTTGAACGCTTCTGATCTTGGTATCACACCAGCTAACGACGGTTCTGTGATTCGCTTGGTTATCCCAGCTCTTACAGAAGAAACACGTCGTGACCTTGCTAAAGAAGTGAAGAAGGTCGGTGAAAATGCTAAAGTGGCTGTCCGCAATATCCGTCGCGATGCTATGGACGAAGCTAAGAAACAAGAAAAAGCAAAAGAAATCACTGAAGACGAATTGAAGACTCTTGAAAAAGACATTCAAAAAGTAACAGACGATGCTGTTAAACACATCGACGACATGACTGCCAACAAAGAGAAAAAGAACTTTTGGAAGTCTAAAAATAAACAGAAAAACTCAGTTGGCATTGCTGGCTGAGTTTTATTCGAAAGAAGGAAATATGAATACAAATCTTGCAAGTTTTATCGTTGGACTCATCATCGATGAAAATGACCGTTTTTACTTTGTGCAAAAGGATGGCCAGACCTATGCACTTGCCAAGGAAGAAGGTCAGCATACAGTAGGTGATACGGTCAAAGGTTTTGCCTACACGGATATGAAGCAAAAACTCCGCTTGACCACTCTAGAAGTGACTGCCACTCAGGACCAATTTGGTTGGGGAACTGTAACGGAAGTTCGTAAAGACTTGGGTGTCTTTGTGGATACAGGCCTTCCTGACAAGGAAATCGTTGTGTCACTCGATATTCTCCCTGAGCTCAAGGAACTCTGGCCTAAGAAGGGCGACCAACTCTACATCCGTCTTGAAGTGGACAAGAAAGACCGTATCTGGGGACTCTTGGCTTATCAAGAAGACTTTCAACGTCTGGCTCGTCCTGCCTACAACAACATGCAGAACCAAAACTGGCCAGCCATTGTTTACCGCCTCAAGCTGTCAGGAACTTTTGTTTACCTGCCAGAAAATAACATGCTTGGCTTTATCCATCCTAGTGAGCGCTATGCAGAGCCACGTTTGGGGCAAGTCTTTAGATGCGCGTGTCATTGGATTCCGCGAGGTTGATCGCACTCTGAACCTCTCTCTCAAACCTCGCTCCTTTGAGATGTTGGAAAATGATGCCCAGATGATTTTAACCTACTTGGAAAGCAATGGCGGTTTCATGACCTTAAATGATAAGTCATCTCCAGACGACATCAAGGCAACCTTTGGCATTTCTAAAGGTCAGTTCAAGAAAGCACTTGGTGGCTTTGATGAAGGCTGGTAAAATCAAGCAAGACCAGTTTGGGACAGAGTTGATTTAGGGTGACATATGAGAAAATCATTTTACACTTGGCTCATGACTGAGCGCAATCCTAAAAGTAACAGTCCCAAAGCTATCTTAGCAGACCTAGCCTTTGAAGAATCAGCCTTTCCAAAACACACAGATGATTTTGATGAGGTGAGTCGCTTTTTGGAAGAACATGCTAGTTTCTCTTTCAACCTAGGAGACTTTGACGCTATCTGGCAAGAATACTTAGAACACTAGCATGATTCATTGGGTTTGGGCTAGTAATTTCTCCACCCCTTTGCTATAATAAAAAGAAATAAAAGGATTAGAGAGGTTCTTTATTTGAAGGAACATTCAATAGACATTCAACTGAGTCATCCAGATGACCTGTTTCATCTTTTTGGTTCCAATGAACGCCATCTTCGTTTGATGGAAGAAGAGCTTGATGTGGTGATTCATGCCCGTACGGAGATTGTGCAGGTTTTGGGAGAAGAGACTGCCTGTGAGGAAGCCCGTCAGGTTATTCAGGCTTTGATGGTCTTGGTAAATCGTGGGATGACCGTTGGTACGCCAGATGTGGTGACTGCGATTAGCATGGTCAAAAACGATGAAATCGACAAGTTTGTCGCCCTTTACGAAGAAGAAATCATCAAGGACAATACTGGGAAGCCTATCCGTGTCAAAACACTGGGTCAAAAACTTTATGTGGATAGTGTTAAACAGCACGATGTGACCTTTGGAATTGGGCCTGCAGGGACAGGGAAGACCTTTCTTGCAGTGACCTTGGCAGTGACAGCCCTTAAACGTGGGCAGGTCAAGCGAATTATCCTAACTCGTCCAGCAGTGGAAGCAGGAGAGAGTCTAGGTTTTCTTCCGGGTGATCTCAAGGAGAAGGTAGATCCTTACCTTCGACCTGTTTATGATGCCTTGTATCAGATTCTGGGAAAAGACCAAACGACTCGTCTCATGGAGCGTGAAATTATCGAGATTGCGCCCCTTGCCTATATGCGTGGACGGACCTTGGATGATGCCTTTGTCATTCTCGATGAGGCGCAAAATACGACCATCATGCAGATGAAGATGTTCTTGACTCGTTTAGGCTTTAATTCTAAGATGATTGTCAATGGAGATATCAGTCAGATTGACCTGCCACGTAATGTCAAGTCAGGTTTGATTGATGCCCAAGAAAAACTCAAGAACATCCATCAGATTGACTTTGTTCATTTTTCAGCCAAGGATGTGGTTCGCCATCCAGTTGTTGCTCAGATTATCCGAGCTTATGAACCAGCACCAGTTAAAAAAGGAAGAGTGAAGAATTAGATCCTCAACCTCTATCTGAAGGATAGTTCTTTTGTACTTAAAGTTATCTCAATACTAAGTATAAATTTGCTTTTAAAATATTTCATTCAATATCCTTGTATTAGATTAGAAAGGTTTTCAAGTGGTAGAAACATATGGAATCAATCTTTTTAAAACTAGCTCAGTATCCCATAGTGGAGACAGAGCGTTTATTGCTTAGACCTGTAACCTTGGATGATGCGGAAGCAATGTTTGACTATGCCTCGGACATAGAAAATACGCGCTACACTTTTCCAACAAATCAAAGTTTGGAAGAAACTCAAAATAATATTGCTCAGTTCTACTTGGCCAATCCCTTGGGACGGTGGGGAATAGAACTAAAAAGCAATGGCAAATTTATCGGAACCATTGACTTGCACAAGATTGATCCTGTTCTTAAGAAGGCAGCTATTGGCTACATTATCAATAAAAAGTATTGGAATCAAGGATTAACGACAGAAGCCAATCGTGCTGTGATTGAGCTAGCTTTTGAGAAGATAGGGATGAATAAGTTGACTGCCCTTCACGATAAGGACAATCCTGCATCTGGAAAGGTCATGGAGAAATCAGGCATGCGTTTTTCCCACGAAGAAGCTTATGCTTGTATGGACCAGCATGAAGAAGGTCGAATCGTGACAAGAGTTCACTATGTCTTGACCAAGGAAGACTATTTTGCAAATAAATAAGCAGTTGAGAAGAAATTTTCGACTGTTTTTTCTTTCTCTTACGAATAATCTAAGAGAGGAGAAAATATGGAAGCAATTATCGAGAAAATTCAAAGAGTATAAAATCATTGTCATCTGTACTGGTCTTGGCTTTGCTTGTAGGAGGATTTTTCCTGCTAAAGCCAGCTCCACAAACACCTGTCAAGGAAACGAATTTGCAGGCAGAAGTTGCAGCTGTTTCCAAGGATTCGGTATCCGAAAAGGAAGTGAAGAAGGAAGAAAAGGAAGAACCCCTTGAACAAGATCTGATCACAGTAGATGTGAAGGGAGCTGTTAAATCGCCAGGAATTTATGATTTGCCAGTAGGGAGTCGGGTCAATGACGCTGTTCAGAAGGCAGGTGGCTTGACAGAGCAAGCAGACAGCAAGTCGCTCAATCTAGCTCAGAAAAGTTAGTGATGAGGCTCTGGTTTACGTTCCAACTAAGGGAGAAGAAGCAGCTAGTCAGCAGGCAGGTTCTGGGACGGCTTCTTCAACAAGCAAGGAAAAGAAGGTCAATCTCAACAAGGCCAGTCTGGAAGAGCTTAAACAGGTCAAGGGACTGGGAGGAAAACGAGCTCAGGACATTATCGACCATCGTGAGTCAAATGGGAAATTCAAGTCAGTAGACGAGCTCAAAAAGGTCTCTGGCATTGGTGCCAAGACTATAGAAAAGTTAAAAGACTATGTTACAGTGGATTAAGAATTTCTCTATTCCCCTAATTTACCTGAGTTTTCTATTGCTATGGCTTTACTACGCCATTTTTTCTGCATCCTATCTTGCTTTATTGGGCTTTGTTTTTCTGCTAGTCTGTCTCTTTTTCCAATTTCCTTGGAAATCAGCAGGCAAAGTTCTAGTGATTTGTGGAATCTTTGGTTTCTGGTTTCTGTTTCAAAATTGGCAACAGAGTCAATCGAGTCAAAATTTGGCTGATTCTGTTGAAAGGGTACGGATTTTGCCTGACACTATTAAGGTCAATGGTGATAGTCTATCCTTTCGTGGCAAGTCTGATGGACGAATTTTTCCAAGTCTATTATAAACTCCAGTCCGAGGAGGAGAAAGAAGCCTTTCAAGCTTTAACAGCCCTTCATGAGATAGAACTAGAAGGAAAACTTTCGGAGCCAGAAGGGGCAGAGAAATTTTGGTGGCTTTAGACTATCAAGCCTATCTGAAAACTCAGGGGATTTACCAGACTCTCAATATCAAAAAAATCCAGTCACTTCAAAAGGTTGGCAGTTGGGATATAGGTGAAAACCTGTCCAGTTTACGTCGAAAGGCTGTGGTTTGGATTAAGACGCACTTTTCCAGATCCCTATGCGCAATTACATGACAGGGCTCTTACTAGGACATCTGGACACTGACTTTGAGGAGATGAATGAGCTTTATTCTAGTCTAGGAATTATCCACCTCTTTTGCCTTGTCTGGTATGCAGGTAGGTTTTTTCATGGATGGATTTAAGAAACTACTCTTGCGATTGGGATTGATCCAAGAAAAGTTGAAATGGCTGACCTATCCCTTTTCCCTTATCTATGCGGGGCTGACAGGGTTTTCAGCTTCGGTCATTCGCAGTCTCTTGCAGAAGTTACTGGCTCAACATGGTGTTAAGGGCTTGGATAATTTTGCCTTGACGGTGCTTGTCCTCTTTATTATCATGCCCAACTTTTTTCTGACTGCAGGAGGAGTTTTGTCATGTGCTTATGCTTTTATCTTGACCATGACCAGCAAAGAAGAGGAGGGGCTCAAGGCTATTGCCAGAGAAAGTCTAGTCATTTCCTTTGGGAATATTGCCCATTCTATCCTTCTATTTTGCGGAATTTCAACCTTGGTCCATCCTTTTGACCTTTGTCTTTTCCTTTCTATTTGACTTGGTCTTCTTACCGCTCTTGTCTATCTTATTTGTCCCTTTCCTTTCTCTATCCAGTCATTCAGCTGAATTTTATTTTTGAATGGTTGGAGGGCATTATTCGCTTGGTATCACAGGTGGCAAGTAGACCTCTGGTCTTTGGACAACCCAATGCATGGCTTTTAATCTTTATTGTTAATTTCCTTGGCTTTAGTCTATGATTTGAGGAAAAATACATTAAAAAGGCTAACGGTATTGAGCTTATTGATTACAGGTCTCTTTTTCTGACCAAGCATCCACTGGAAAATGAAATCACCATGCTGGATGTGGGGCAAGGGGAAAGTATTTTCCTACGGGATGTAAATGGGAAGACCATTCTCATAGATGTAGGTGGCAAGGCAGAATCTGATAAGAAAATCGAAAAATGGCAAGAAAAGGCGACGACCAGCAATGCCCAGCGAACCTTGATTCCCTATCTCAAAAGTCGTGGAGTAGCCAAGATTGACCAGCTAATTTTGACCAACACGGACAAGGAACATGTTGGAGATTTGTTGGAGGTGACCAAGGCTTTTCATGTAGGGGAGATTTTAGTGTCAAAAGGTAGTTTGAAACAGAAGGAATTTGTGGCAGAACTACAGGCGACTCAAACCAAGATGCGTAGTGTGACAGTGGGAGAGAACTTGCCAATTTTTGGAAGTCAGTTAGAAGTCCTATCTCCAAGGAAAATTGGAGATGGAGGACATGATGATTCCCTGGTTCTGTATGGGAAACTCTTGGATAAGCACTTTCTCTTCACAGGAAATTTGGAGGAGAAAGGAGAGAAGGACTTGCTGAAGCAATATCCAGACTTAGAAGTGGATGTTTTGAAAGCTGGTCAACATGGCTCTAAAAAATCATCAAGTTCAGCCTTTCTAGAAACAGCTCAAACCAGAGATGACTCTCATCTCAGTTGGAAAGAACAATCGAACGAAACTCCCCCATCAGGAAACCTTGACACGACTGGAAGGTATCAATAGCAAAGTTTATCGAACTGACCAGCAAGGAGCTATACGGTTTAAAGGTTGGAATAGTTGGAAGATCGAAACGGTTGGTTAACGAGCAGAAACTTTTCAAAAAAATAACTTTTTATCTTGACAAGGGCTAGAAAACTTGGTATCATATAAAAGTTGAGAAAAGCAGAAGTGAGAGCTTCTCGCCTTGTGACATTAAGTTGCCTGGCCCTACGGATGAAAAGTTTCTAAGAAACGCTATCATAACGTGCGGGCTTGTATATTTACGAGTCCGCTATTGTTTTTCTCTAATAAAACAAAAGAGGTGAAAACCATAGCAAAGCAAGACTTATTCATCAATGATGAGATTCGTGTACGTGAAGTTCGCTTGATTGGTCTTGAAGGAGAACAGCTAGGCATCAAGCCACTCAGTGAAGCGCAAGCTTTGGCTGATAACGCTAATGTTGACCTAGTATTGATTCAACCCCAAGCCAAACCGCCTGTTGCAAAAATTATGGACTACGGTAAGTTCAAATTTGAGTACCAGAAGAAGCAAAAAGAACAACGTAAAAAACAAAGTGTTGTTACTGTGAAAGAAGTTCGTCTAAGTCCAACTATTGACAAGGGTGACTTTGATACAAAACTTCGCAATGCACGCAAATTCCTTGAAAAAGGAAATAAAGTTAAGGTATCTATTCGCTTTAAGGGTCGTATGATTACCCATAAAGAGATTGGTGCAAAAGTTTTAGCCGAGTTTGCTGAAGCAACTCAAGATATTGCCATCATCGAACAACGTGCTAAAAATGGATGGACGTCAAATGTTCATGCAATTGGCGCCAGCGACTGACAAAAAAATAATTGTCAGAAAGTTAAATAAAGGAGAAAAAAATCATGCCAAAAACAAAAAAACACCGCGCATCAGCTAAACGTTTCAAACGTACAGGTTCTGGTGGACTTAAACGTTTCCGTGCTTACACTTCTCACCGTTTCCACGGAAAAAAACTAAGAAACAACGTCGTCATCTTCGTAAAAGCATCTATGGTGCATTCAGGAGATTACAAACGTATCAAAAGCAATGCTTACTCGCTTGAAATAATAGCTTGACTGTAAGTAAACAATTCTAGGAAATATTTGGAGGAAATAAAACATGGCACGTGTTAAAGGTGGCGTTGTATCACGCAAACGTCGTAAACGTATTCTTAAATTAGCAAAAGGTTACTATGGAGCTAAACACATCTTGTTCCGTACTGCAAAAAGAACAAGTAATGAACTCTTACTACTATGCATACCGTGACCGTCGTCAGAAAAAACGTGACTTCCGCAAATTGTGGATCACTCGTATCAACGCGGCAGCTCGTATGAACGGACTTTCATACTCACAATTGATGCATGGTTTGAAATTGGCTGAGATCGAAGTTAACCGTAAAATGCTTGCTGACTTGGCTGTTAACGATGCAGCAGCTTTCACAGCTCTTGCAGATGCAGCTAAAGCAAAACTTGGTAAATAATAACTGATAAGACTGGAACAGGATTGTCCCAGTCTTTTTTAAAATAAAGGAGAAAAAAATATGGCTTCAAAAAAATGCTACACACTTGCTTGCGAGTAGAAAATCTTGAAAAATCAATCGCATTTTATCAAGATGCTTTTGGTTTTAAAGAATTGCGTCGCAGAGATTTTCCAGATCATGCCTTCACGATTGTCTATCTAGGACTTGAGGGTGACGACTATGAGTTGGAGTTGACTTATAACTACGATCACGGTCCTTATGTGGTTGGAGATGGGTTTGCCCATATCGCCCTCAGTACACCTGATCTTGAGGCTCTTCATAAAGAGCACAGTGCACAAAGGCTATGAAGTAACGGCGCCAAATGGTCTACCAGGAACTGCACCGAACTATTACTTTGTCAAAGACCCTGATGGCTACAAGGTCGAAGTCATTCGTGAAAAATAATCTCGTAAAGTCAAGTAGAATGTTCGTTTTCTACTTGACTTTTTTTAGCTGAAAGAGTATACTAATAAAAATTTAACCTTTAAGGGGAGTCCAGAGAGACTCACAAGGTGTCAGATAAAAGAATAGTACAATTTTCTAGAGGAGACTTTTTGAGTGTGCTCTCTTGTGTTGTACGATTTTAACTGAGGCCTTGCACTAGCAAGGTCTTTTCTTTGTCTGGTCCCCTTAAAATTTAAGGAGGAAAAGTCATGAATCCCACATGTAAGAAACGTTTGGGTGCAATTCGTTTGGAAACCATGAAGGTGGTTGCACAGGAGGAAATCGCGCCAGCAATCTTTGAATTAGTCCTAGAAGGAGAAATGGTTGAAGCCATGCGAGCAGGCCAATTTCTTCATCTGCGTGTGCCTGATGATGCCCATCTTTTGCGTCGTCCTATTTCAATTTCGTCTATTGATAAGGTTAAGAAGCAGTGTCATCTCATTTATCGGATTGAGGGAGCTGGGACAGCTATTTTCTCAACCTTAAGTCAGGGAGATACTCTTGATGTGATGGGTCCTCAGGGGAAATGGTTTTGACTTTGTCTGACCTTGATAAGCAGAGCCAGGTTCTCCTTGTTGGTGGGGGGATTGGTGTACCTCCCTTGCTTGAGGTAGCCAAGGAATTGCATGCGCGTGGTGTGAAAGTAGTGACAGTCCTTGGTTTTGCTAATAAGGATGCTGTTATTCTTGAGACAGAATTAGCCCAATATGGTCAGGTCTTTGTAACGACAGATGATGGTTCTTATGGTATTAAGGGAAATGTCTCCGTTGTTATCAAGGATTTAGACAGTCAGTTTGATGCTGTTTACTCATGTGGGGCTCCAGGAATGATGAAGTATATCAATCAAACCTTTTATGACCACCCAAGAGCCTATCTATCTCTGGAATCTCGTATGGCTTGTGGTATGGGGGCTTGCTACGCTTGTGTCCTAAAAGTACCAGAAAGCGAGACGGTCAGCCAACGCGTCTGTGAAGATGGGCCTGTTTTCCGAACAGGAACAGTTGTATTATAAGGAGAAAATCATGACTACAAATCGTTTACAAGTTTCTCTACCTGGATTGGATTTAAAAAATCCAATTATTCCAGCATCAGGCTGTTTTGGTTTTGGTCAGGAGTATGCCAAGTACTATGATTTAGACCTTTTGGGTTCCATTATGATTAAGGCAACGACACTTGAACCGCGTTTTGGCAATCCAACTCCTAGAGTTGCTGAGACACCTGCTGGTATGCTTAATGCAATTGGCTTGCAAAATCCTGGTTTAGAGGTTGTTTTGGCTGAAAAGCTACCGTGGCTGGAAAGAGAATATCCAAATCTTCCTATTATTGCCAATGTAGCTGGTTTTTCAAAACAAGAGTATGCAGCTGTTTCTCATGGTATTTCCAAGGCAGCTAATGTGAAGGCTATTGAGCTCAATATTTCTTGCCCCAATGTAGATCACTGTAATCACGGACTTTTGATTGGTCAAGATCCAGATTTAGCTTATGATGTGGTGAAAGCAGCTGTGGAAGCCTCTGATGTGCCAGTTTATGTCAAACTGACCCCTAGTGTGACGGATATCGTCACTGTCGCAAAAGCTGCAGAAGATGCGGGAGCAAGTGGTTTAACCATGATTAATACTCTAGTTGGAATGCGCTTTGACCTCAAAACCAGAAAACCAATCTTGGCCAATGGAACAGGTGGAATGTCTGGTCCAGCAGTATTTCCAGTAGCCCTCAAACTCATTCGCCAAGTAGCCCAAACAACAGACCTGCCTATCATTGGAATGGGGGGAGTGGATTCGGCTGAAACTGCCCTAGAAATGTATCTGGCGGGAGCATCTGCTATTGGAGTTGGAACAGCCAACTTTACCAATCCTTACGCCTGTCCTGACATCATCGAAAATTTACCAAAAGTCATGGACAAATACGGCATTAGCAGTCTGGAAAAATCTACGCAAGGAAGTAAAAGAGTCTCTGAGGTAAACTGCAATCAATCTGTTCTTGATTTTTTATTAGTTTGTAATGTTGATTATAGAGAATTTTGATATAATGAAATGAGTAAGAACAGAGGAAGTAAATTAATGAAGAAATTGAGATTTATTTTTTTAGCCCTGCTATTTTTCTTAGTCAGACCAGAAGGTGCAATGGCTAGCGATGGTACTTGGCAAGGAAAACAATACCTGAAATCAGATGGCAGTCCAGTAGCTAATGAGTGGGTTTTTGATGCTCACTATCAATCTTGGTTTTATATAAAAGAAGATGCCAACTATGCTGAAAATGAATGGCTGAAACAAGGTGACGACTATTTTTACCTCAAATCTGGTGGCTATATGGCCAAGTCAGAATGGATAGAAGACAAGGGAGCATTTTATTATCTTGACGAAAATGGAAAGCTGAAAAGAAATGCTTGGGTAGGAACTTCCTATGTCGGTGCAACAGGTGCCAAAGTAATAGAAGACTGGGTCTATGATTCTCAATACGACGCTTGGTTTTATATCAAAGCAGATGGACAACACGCAGAGAAAGAATGGCTCCAAATTAAGGGTAAGGACTATTATTTCAAATCTGGTGGTTATCTACTGACAAGTCAGTGGATTGACCAGGCTTATGTGAATGCCAATGGTGCCAAAGTACAGCAAGGTTGGCTTTTTGACAAACAATACCAATCTTGGTTTTACATCAAAGAAAATGGAAAACATGCTGAGAAAGAATGGATTTTCGAAAATGGTCACTATTATTATCTCAAATCTGGTGGCTATATGGCAGCCAATGAATGGATTTGGGATAAGGAATCTTGGTTTTATCTAAAATCTGATGGCAAAATGGCTGAGAAAGAATGGCTATACGATGCTAAAAGTCAAGCTTGGTACTACTTCAAATCTGGTGGCTACATGGCGAAAAATGAGACAGTAGATGGTTATCAGCTTGGAAGCGACGGTAAATGGCTTGGAGAAAAAGCTACAAACGAAAATGCTGCTTACTATCAAGTAGTGCCTGTTACAGCAAATGTTTATAATGCAGATGGTGAAAAGCTCTCCTATATATCGCAAGGTAGTGTTGTCTGGCTAGATAAGGATAGAAAAAGTGATGACAAGCGCCTGGCTATTACTGTTTCTGGTTTGTCAGGATATATGAAAACAGAAGATTTACAAGCACTAGATGCTAGCAAGGATTTTATCCCTTATTATGAGAGTGATGGGCACCGTTTTTATCACTATGTGGCTCAGAATGCTAGTATCCCAGTAGCTGCTCATCTTTCTGATATGGAAGTAGGCAAGAAATATTATTCGGCAGATGGGCTGCATTTTGATGGTTTTAACCTTGAAAATCCCTTCCTTTTCAAAGATTTAACAGAGGCTACAAACTACAGTGCTGAAGAATTGGATAAGGTATTTAGTTTGCTAAATATTAATAATAGCCTCCTGGAAAATAAGGGAGCTACCTTTAAGGAAGCCGAAGAACATTACCATATCAATGCCCTCTATCTCCTTGCCCATAGTGCCTTAGAAAGTGACTGGGGACGAAGTAAGATTGCCAAAGATAAGAATAATTTCTTTGGAATTACAGCCTATAATACGACCCCTTACCTTTCTGCCAAGACATTTGATGATGTTGATAAGGGAATTTTAGGTGCAAGCAAGTGGATTAAGGAAAATTATATCGATAGGGGCAGAACTTTCCTTGGAAACAAGGCGTCTGGTATGAATGTAGAATATGCATCAGACCCTTATTGGGGTGAAAAAATTGCTAGTGTGATGATGAAAATCAATGAGAAACTAGGTGGTAAAGATTAGTCTTATAATTGGATATGATTTGAGTGAATAGAAATACTCTTCGAAAATCTCTTCAAACCACGTCAACGTCGCCTTGCCGTATATATGGTTACTGACTTCGTCAGTTCTATCTGCAACCTCAAAACAGTGTTTTGAGCTGACTTCGTCAGTTCTATCTACAACCTCAAATCAGTGCTTTGAGCAACCTGCAGCTAGCTTCCTAGTTTGCTCTTTGATTTTCATTGAGTATGAATATGATTTGAGTGTAAGTTAAAAATCCTGATTTCAAGTAAAATCAGGATTTTTTCATGGATGCGATTTTTTCTGGGTCTGGTGTAACACGGAGGGTCTTTTGTCCTGTGTAAGTGACAAAGCCTGGTTTGCCACCAGTTGGTTTGTTGAGTTTCTTGACTTCAATCATATCTACCTGGACCAGATTTGACAGGCGACCTTGAGAGAAGTAGGCGGCTAGTTCTGCCGCGTCTGTTTTGACTTCATCGGATGGGTCAAGATTGCCTGAGATGACAACATGGCTTCCAGGAATGTCCTTGGCATGGAACCAAAGTTCCTCCTTGCGGGCCATTTTAAAGGTTAGCTCCTCGTTTTGAAGGTTGTTTCTACCGACATAGATGATGGTTTTGCCATCGCTTGCTAGATATTGTTCTGGTTTTTTAGCGTTTCTGGACTTTTCTCCCGTTGTCTTCTGCGGATAAAACCTAGTTTGAATCAATTCTTCACGGATTTCAGCGATTTCTTCCAGTCCAGCTTGGTTGAGGACGGTTTCTACACTTTCCAGATAGAGAATGGTTGCCTTGGTTTCTTCAATCAGATCAGTCAAGTATTTGACAGCTTCTTTTGAGTTTCTGATACCGTTTAAAATAGCGTTGGGCATTCTGGTTGGGAGTCAGAGCCTTATCAAGCGCAATCGTGATAGGTTGGTTGGTGTAGTAGTTGTCTAGGATAACCTGGTCTTGGTCGTTAGGCACTTGATGGAGGAAGGTTGTTAGCAATTCCCCTTTTTGGCGAAATTCTTCAGCATTGTCTGTCGCCAGTAACTCTTTTTCTTGTTTTTTCAGCTTATGGCGATTTTTCTGAAGTTCATTTTCAACACGACGAATGAGTTCACTGGCTTGCTGTTTGACGCGGTCGCGCTCAGCCTTATCCTTATAGTAGGTGTCCAACAAATCAGAAAGACTGGCAAAAGGCTCTCCCACCTGATTTGCAAAAGGAACTGGACTGAAGGAAGTCTCAGTCAAGCATGGTTTGGTTTCTTGATTGAAAAAGTTACGGAAAGTAGATAGTTTATCACTAATCAGAATGCTTTCCAATTCATTTGCCGTATCGCGTCCCAGACCTTGAAAGAGGCTTTGAAGGTTTTTAGCTGTTGTTTCCTGTGTTTGTAGGATTTCAAAGAGTTTTTCATCCTTGATCGTGAAAGGATTGAGAGATTCCGTACTTGGCGGAGCGATATAGGTCGATCCGGGGAGCAAGGTACGGTAGCTATTTTGTGAAAAACCAACGTGTTTGATAACTTCGAGGATTTTATGACTGCTTTTATCAACCAGTAGAATATTACTGTGTTTCCCCATAATTTCGATAATCAAGGTAGCCTGGATATGGTCCCCAATCTCGTTTTTATTGGAAACTGTCATTTCCACAATACGGTCATTTTCCACTTGCTCGATCGACTCAATCAGGGCACCCTGCAAATATTTTCTTAAAACCATGATAAAGGTAGAGGGTTGGGCTGGATTTTCAAAAGTCGTTTGGGTCAGCTGAATGCGTCCAAAAACTGGATGGGCAGAAAGGAGCAGGCGATGACTTTGGCGATTGCTACGGATTTGCAAGACCAACTCTTGTTCAAAAGGCTGATTGATTTTCTGGATGCGACCGTTCACTAACTCTCTTCGTAATTCCTCAACCATGTGGTGTAAAAAAAATCCGTCAAATGACATCGTTCTCTCCTTGTGATTGTATTCCATAGTATTATATCAAAAAGGTAGAATAAAATCATGGAAATGTGGTATAATAAAGCCAAGTAAAGAGAAACGAGAAGCACATGTATATTGAAATGGTAGATGAAACTGGTCAAGTTTCAAAAGAAATGTTGCAACAAACCCAAGAAATTTTGGAATTTGCAGCCCAAAAATTAGGAAAAGAAGACAAGGAGATGGCAGTCACTTTTGTGACTAATGAACGTAGTCATGAACTCAATCTGGAGTACCGTGACACAGACCGTCCGACAGATGTCATCAGCCTTGAGTATAAACCAGAGTTGGAAATTGCCTTTGACGAAGAGGATTTACTTGAAAATCCAGAATTGGCAGAGATGATGTCTGAGTTTGATGCCTATATTGGGGAACTGTTCATCTCTATCGATAAGGCTCATGAGCAGGCCGAGGAATATGGTCACAGCTTTGAGCGTGAGATGGGCTTCTTGGCAGTGCACGGCTTTTTACATATCAACGGCTATGATCACTACACTCCGGAAGAAGAAGCGGAGATGTTCGGTTTACAAGAAGAAATTTTGACAGCCTATGGACTCACAAGACAATAAACGAAAATGGAAAAATCGTGACCTGATATCCAGTTTAGAATTTGCCATCACAGGGATTTTTACTGCTATAAAGGAAGAACGCAATATGCGAAAACATGCAGTGACGGCTCTTGTCGTCATTCTTGCAGGTTTCGTTTTTCAGGTGTCACGAATCGAATGGCTCTTTCTCCTATTGAGCATTTTCTTGGTAGTAGCGTTTGAGATTATCAACTCTGCTATTGAAAATGTGGTGGATTTGGCCAGTCACTATCACTTTTCCATGCTGGCTAAAAATGCAAAGGATATGGCGGCTGGCGCGGTATTAGTGGTCTCTCTTTTCGCAGCCTTAACAGGCGCATTGATTTTTCTCCCACGAATCTGGGATTTATTATTTTAAACAGTAAGAGGAAATTATGACTTTTAAATCAGGCTTTGTAGCCATTTTAGGACGTCCCAACGTTGGGAAGTCAACTTTCTTGAATCACGTCATGGGGCAAAAGATTGCCATCATGAGTGACAAGGCGCAGACAACGCGCAACAAAATCATGGGAATTTACACGACTGATAAGGAGCAAATTGTCTTTATCGACACACCAGGGATTCACAAAGCCTAAAAACAGCTCTTGGAGATTTCATGGTTGAGTCTGCCTACAGTACCCTTCGTGAAGTGGATACCGTTCTTTTCATGGTGCCTGCGGATGAGGCGCGTGGTAAGGGAGATGACATGATTATTGAGCGTCTCAAGGTTGCCAAGGTTCCTGTGATTTTGGTGGTGAATAAGATTGATAAGGTCCACCCAGACCAGCTTTTATCTCAGATTGATGATTTCCGTAATCAAATGGATTTTAAGGAAATCGTTCCAATCTCAGCCCTTCAAGGGAATAATGTCTCTCGTCTAGTGGATATTTTGAGTGAAAATCTGGACGAAGGTTTCCAATATTTTCCGTCTGATCAAATTACAGACCATCCAGAACGTTTCTTGGTTTCAGAGATGGTTCGCGAGAAAGTCTTGCACCTAACTCGTGAAGAGATTCCGCATTCTGTTGCAGTAGTGGTTGATTCTATGAAACGGGATGAAGAGACGGATAAAGTTCATATCCGAGCAACTATCATGGTCGAACGTGACAGCCAAAAAGGGATTATCATCGGTAAAGGTGGTGCCATGCTCAAGAAGATTGGGACTATGGCCCGTCGTGATATCGAACTCATGTTAGGAGACAAGGTCTTCCTAGAAACATGGGTCAAGGTCAAGAAAAACTGGCGCGATAAAAAGCTAGATTTGGCTGACTTTGGCTATAATGAAAAAGAATATTAAAAAAACTCTTTAAGAGAGTTTTTTTAGTATTACTGAATAATAATGGAGAATAATAAATGTCAGAGCAGTTAATTCAAAAATAGTATTTTTTTCCACACCAGTAATATTTGATAAATATGAATGTTATAGTATTGGTGCAACAACCGTTAATAACTTGATGAAATCAAATATTATTAAGAATGTAAATCTAAAGAGAAGTCTTGGGAATAAAAAAACCAGATGTTTTAATTCTAGATGATAATAAGAACGTAATTATCTATGTTGAGCAAAAAGATACCAAGTAAATTTAAGAGTGATAAGGATATTGAAGAAGCGATTAAACAAAGAGATAGATGTCGCTAAAAGCTTTGGGTTCACTTATTTATATTGTAAGCGATGGTGATTCTTTTATCTGGATTAATCCTAAAAAAACAGGGGAAAAAGATTTTTAGATGAGAATGGAAATGAAATTAATTTAGCGATAAAGCCAAAAAGAAAAATGGCAAACAAATTGTCAAGTTCATTAACGATATTTCATTATCTATTTCTGAAACAAATAATCAGATATTGAAAAAAAGGAATTTTTAGATCCTACTGATTTAGCTCAAAAGATTAATCGAATTTTAAAGAATTTAACTTTTTGCATCAGCAAAGAAGTCTTTATATACTTTTGTTGAGTTGTTTCTCTTTAAATATTTATCAGATATTGGTGTTTTTAAAATGGAGAAAAATAGTTTTGAATATATTGTTTCTTTATATGAAAAGGAAGGATATTCTACCGCCTATGTTTTAGGGAAATACCTAGAAGGTGCTAGAGAGACGATGGTTAAATTGTTTCCAAAAAGGTATGGATGGGACAAGCATTATCAATGGTAAAGTTTTTTTCATATTGAAAGAGATGAGCAAAAACGAGATTTATCAGCGTAGATAATACGGATACAGTATTTAAATCTGTTATTTTGGAATTTGAAAAAAATATGATAAAAAAATATGGGAAATTCTTAAATATAAGTAAAGACTTCAAGTCAAAAATTGTTTGAAACTTTTTATGAAAAAAATAGTGATGACAAGAGTGATATGGGGCAGTTTTTACACCATTAAAAAAATAGTAGATGAAATGGTTTCTATGGTAGATATTTCTGAGGGAATGACTATTTGTGATCCTGCTTGTGGTGTTGGAAAGTTTTTGCTTGAAGCAGTTGAAAAAAACGTATAGAAGACAGTTATAGCTATTCTAAAGGAAAGTTAGCCTCTAAAAATTCGATTTTTTTGGCTATGACAAGATGATGTCTGAAAAAGACGATATCACAATTATTCTTGCTAAAAGCTAATACGTTAATTTATTTTTCTGAATTATTCCAGAAAAATAATAGTTTTAAAGATGTGCAGACAATTGCAAAAACACTATTAAATGATTCATTCTACTTACATAAGAGTATGTTAGGTACTCTAGAAAATCTGGAAGAAAATAGATACGACTTAATTTTAGCAAACCCTCCTTATTATCAAAGTAAGGAAATGTCAGAGATGGCTAAAGCTACAGATATTTATAAGTATGGTGGTAGTGGTGTTGAAGCTCTCTTCTTAGAGTGGATTATGCGTTCCGTAAAAACACGGTGGTGTAGCCAATATTGTTTTACCAGATGGTATTTTTTCTAATCATGCAAATAAAAAGTTAAAAGAAAAGTTAAAAGAACTCTTTTTTATTGACGCTTTGATTTCTTTACCAGTCAACGCTTTTTTCAACACACCTAAAAAAACCTACATTTTGACCATTCGTAAGAAGACAGAGAATGAGATCGAAAATAATATCGTCCAAGATTATCCTGTTTTCACCTACATTGCAGGTAGTATTGGTGAAACCTTAGATGTTTATCGATTTGATTCTGAAGAAAATGACTTAAAACAAGCTGTCGTCAAATATAATTTTTATCGCCAATCTCAAGATAGAAATAATTTACAAGAACCAATCAAATCCCACCTTTTAGGTGATTCTAGACTAAAATTACTTCCGATTGAGGAATTAGATAGTAAGAAGAGTTGGATTATTGAAAATTGGTGGTCTGAAGAAGAAAAGATTGCTATTGGTCTAAAAAAAGAAAGACAAGTCGTTTCGATTGATGAGTTCCAAGCAATGATTGATGATATGATTTCTCTTATGCAAGATTTCAAGGAGGAGTTAGAATGGTTGAAGTAAGAAGCAAACTTGTAACACTTTCAGAACTATTTACCAATAAAAGAGGAAATAGTAAGTATACGAAAGCTTACGTTAATAAAAATACTGGTGAGTTTGAAGTTTACACTGGTTCAACTAAAACTTCCTTTGGATTTATAGATACATATGAATATGAATCTCCTCATTTAACCTATACAACAGATGGAGAGTATGCAGGAACTCTGGAAATTTTACAAGGTAAATACAATGTTGGGGGACATAGAGCTATTTTAATAAGTAAAGTGGATAATTTATCCTTATCTTATTGTAAATATGTTTTTCAAAGTATATTCTACAATTCTGTAAAACGTGGTGATGTTCCATCATTAGCTTGGTCTCAAATCAAAGATATAAGAGTTAACATTCCAGTTACTGAAGATGGAGAATTCGACCTTAAAAAACAAGAAGAAATTGTTCGTAAGTTTGAATTAATTGAAGCACGCAAAGAAGAATTGGCTGAAAAGATTGAGACGATCAAGTCAGTAGATGTGGATATTATGTCGGGAGAGACTCCTAAGACTACCTCAATTAAAGTTGCAGATTTGTTTGACTTGACTGTATCAACAAATTCTTCAAAATTTACGAAGACATTTGTAAAAGAAAATGCGGGTGATATACCTGTTTATGGAGCGAGTAGTGATGACTTACCAAGTTATGGTTATTTAAAAGACAATGCTGTAATTATAGACAAAGATGGTAAACGTGAGTTTCCTGTTCGCTATTTTGAAAATTGCTTGACTTACAATATAGATGGTCTTGCAGGCTATGTTTTTTATCATGAGGGTCGCTTTAGTTTAAGTGAAAAAGTACGTCCGTTAGTTATAAAAGAAGAATACGCAGACAAGGTCAACCCTTTATACCTAAAAACAAGTTTTAGAGCCAATTTTTTTCGCTCTCATGTTAAAGGTAGGAAGGGGAAAATGGTAAAAAAATGAGTATACAAAAGCTAAATACTTCCATGATAAAAGATTTAGAGGCCGTGCTTCCTCTTACCTCTTCGGGAGAAATTGACCTTGAAAAGCAAAAATCAGATTGTAAAAAAATTCTCAAATAATCCTTGAAATGAAAAAAATAATATTGAGAGGCAAGGATACCAGTTTATTCATTCGAATCTAGATTTTTAATTCGAACAACGTTCCATATATATATATATAAACTTAGCTAATTTGTTTGATTTAAAAACGTGGTTCTAGTAAGTATACGAAAAAATATTGCTTGGATAACAAGGGGAAGTATCCTGTTTACTCAGCCAATAATTCAGTTCCTCTTGGTTATCGAAACGATTTTGATTTTGATGGTTGTTTTGCTACAATTTCTGTCAATGGTATAGCAGGAAAGATAACTTTAATAGATAATAAGTTTTTCTTTGAATGCGGATAGAATGATTTTAATTCCTAAACAGGAAAAAAATAAACATTGATTATATTGTTTATATTTTTAGAACCTCTTTTAAGACAACAGGTTAAGGGAAGAAGTGGTGAAAATGGTAGAAATGAGTATACCAAAAATAGAAAAAAATGTAATTTTGAATACTAAAATTCCTGTTCCTTTTTAATAGATTTGGTGAAATTGATTTAGAGATACAAAAAGGATATAGTAGAAAAAAATTTATAAGTTAAAAAAATATAAAAAAACCATTCTAGGAGAAGAAGTTGAAAAAAATTATTGCTAGGGTTGAGAGACCAGTTGGCTCATACAGAAGAGATTTTTCTTCATGGATATTCCCCTGCTTTTTGAGCAGGACTACAGCGCTTGGTTTGATGAGACTTGGTTGGTTTATGTGGAGCCGGATGTTCAAATGGAGCGCTTAATGAAGCGAGATCAACTTTCTAAAAGATCTAGCGATTTCTCGTCTTTCAGCCCAGTGGTCGTTAGAAGAAAAGAAGAGCTTGGCGAGCCAGGTTATCGATAACAATGGAAGTCAAGACCAATTACTAGCTCAGCTTAATTCTCTTCTCGAAAGAAGCGATCAAGATTGAATCCATTTGTTTAAAAAGTTTCTTAAATGTAGTTGAACTAAAAAAATAAGGATAAGAGTAAAGGAAATCTCAGTGCGTGTAAAAATTAATCTCAAATGCTCCTCATGTGGAAGCCTCAATTATCTAACTAGTAAAAATTCAAAAACCCATCCAGACAAGATTGAGGTTTTAAAGTATTGTCCCAAGGAAAGAAAAGTAACCCTACATCTTGAATCTAAGTAGATTTTTATGGTAAAAATAATAGGGATTTTAAGGAGTTTGATATGTATAACCTATTATTAACCATTTTATTAGTATTATCTGTTGTGATTGTGATTGCAATTTTTCATGCAACCCACTAAAACCAATCTAGCAATGTATTTGATGCCAGTGCAGGTGATTTGTTTGAACGTAGTAAAGCGCGTGGTTTTGAAGCTGTCATGCAGCGTTTGACAGGGATTTTAGTCTTTTTCTGGCTAGCCATTGCCTTAGCATTGACGGTATTATCAAGTAGATAAGAAAAAGAATGGGCAGGACTAGGTCTTTGCCTGTTTTTTTATTTTTGAAAGGAATAGTATTAACACTAAATAAAAAAATTTAGAAAGAAAACATGAAAGAAATTATAAAAAGAATATTTACAAGATAAGGGACGAGTGACTGTAAATGAACTTGCTCACGAGCTCGGAAAAGGATGGTTCCAAGGATTTTCGTGAGTTGATTAAAAACCTTGTCCCTCATGGAAAGAAAGCACCAGATTCGCTTTGAGGAAGATGGAAGTCTGACCTTGGAAATTAAGAAAAAAACATAAAATCACCCTCAAAGGAACTTTCCATGCCCACAAAAATGGTTTTGGCTTTGTCAGTTTAGAAGGGGAAGAGGACGACCTTTTTGTTGGCAAAAACGATGTTAACTATGCTATTGATGGTGATACCGTTGAGGTCGTCATCAAGAAAGTGGCTGACCGTAATAAAGGAACAGCAGCGGAAGCCAAAATTATTGATATTCTAGAACATAGTTTGACAACCGTTGTAGGCCAAATCGTTCTAGATCAGGAAAAGCCTAAGTATGCAGGCTATATTCGCTCAAAGAATCAAAAAATCAGTCAGCCTATTTACGTCAAGAAACCAGCTCTTAAACTTGAAGGAACTGAAGTGCTTAAGGTCTTTATCGACAAGTATCCAAGTAGAAAACATGATTTTTTTGTAGCTTCGGTGCTTGATGTAGTTGGTCATTCGACAGATGCTGGGATTGATGTTTTGGAAGTTTTGGAGTCTATGGATATTGTCTCTGAATTTCCAGAGGCTGTTCTTAAGGAAGCTGAAACAGTGCCAGATGCTCCATCTGAAAAAGATATGAAAGACCGCATTGATTTGCGAAATGAGATTACTTTTACCATTGACGGTGCTGATGCCAAGGACTTGGACGATGCGGTGCATATCAAGGCCTTGAAAAATGGAAATCTGGAACTTGGAGTTCACATAGCAGATGTTTCCTACTATGTGACCGAGGGTTCTGCCCTTGATAAGGAAGCCCTTAACCGTGCAACTTCTGTCTATGTGACAGACCGTGTGGTTCCAATGCTTCCAGAACGACTGTCAAATGGAATCTGCTCTCTCAATCCTCAAGTTGACCGCCTGACCCAGTCTGCTATTATGGAGATTGATAAAGATGGTCGTGTGGTCAACTACACCATTACACAAACAGTTATCAAGACAAGCTTCCGTATGACCTATAGCGATGTCAATGATATCCTAGCTGGCGACGAGGAAAAGAGACAAGAATATCAGAAAATTGTTCCAAGTATCGAACTCATGGCCAGGCTTCATGAAACTTTAGAAAACATGCGTATGAAACGTGGTGCTCTCAATTTCGATACCAATGAAGCAAAGATTTTAGTAGATAAGCAAGGTAAGCCTGTTGATATCGTTCTTCGACAGCGTGGCATTGCCGAGCGCATGATTGAGTCCTTTATGTTGATGGCCAATGAAACAGTTGCTGAGCATTTTAGCAAGCTGGATTTGCCTTTCATCTATCGAATTCATGAGGAGCCAAAGGCTGAAAAGGTTCAGAAGTTTATTGATTATGCTTCAAGCTTTGGCTTGCGTATTTATGGGACTGCTAGTGAGATTAGTCAGGAGGTGCTTCAAGACATCATGCGTGCTGTTGAGGGGGAACCTTATGCAGATGTATTGTCTATGATGCTTCTTCGCTCTATGCAGCAGGCTCGCTATTCGGAGCACAATCACGGCCACTATGGATTAGCGGCTGACTATTATACTCACTTTACCAGTCCGATTCGTCGTTATCCAGACCTTCTTGTTCACCGTATGATTCGTGATTACGGCCGTTCTAAAGAAATAGCCGAGCATTTTGAACAAGTGATTCCAGAGATTGCGACCCAGTCTTCCAACCGTGAACGTCGTGCCATTGAGGCTGAGCGTGAAGTCGAAGCCATGAAAAAGGCTGAGTATATGGAAGAATACGTGGGCGAAGAGTACGATGCGGTTGTGTCCAGCATTGTCAAGTTTGGTCTCTTTGTTGAATTGCCAAACACGGTTGAAGGCTTGATTCACATCACAAATCTACCTGAATTTTACCATTTCAACGAACGTGATTTGACTCTTCGTGGGGAGAAATCGGGAACAACCTTCCGTGTCGGACAGCAGATTCGCATTCGGGTTGAAAGAGCTGATAAGATGACGGGCGAAATTGACTTTTCTTATATTCCAAGTGAATTTGATGTGATTGAAAAAGGCTTGAAACAGTCTAGTCGTAATGATAGAGGGCGTGGTTCAAGTCGTCGTTCAGATAAGAAGGAAGATAAGAGAAAATCAGGACGCTCAAATGATAAGCGCAAGCATTCACAAAAAGACAAGAAGAAAAAAGGAAAGAAACCTTTTTATAAGGAAGTAGCTAAGAAAGGAGCCAAGCATGGCAAAGGGCGAGGGAAAGGTCGTCGCACAAAATAAAGGCGCGCCACGACTATACAATCGTAGATACGCTAGAGGCAGGGATGGTCCTGACTGGGACTGAAATCAAGAGTGTGCGAGCTGCTCGAATCAATCTCAAGGACGGCTTTGCCCAAGTAAAAAATGGGGAAGTTTGGTTGAGCAATGTTCATATCGCACCTTATGAAGAGGGCAATATCTGGAACCAGGAACCAGAACGTCGTCGTAAACTCCTGCTCCATAAAAAGCAAATCCTGAAGTTGGAGCAAGAGACCAAAGGGACAGGAATGACCCTGGTTCCCCTTAAGGTCTATATCAAAGATGGTTATGCTAAACTCCTTTTAGGACTTGCTAAAGGGAAGCATGACTACGATAAACGGGAGTCTATCAAACGTCGTGAGCAAAATCCGCGACATTGCGCGTGTGATGAAAGCTGTTAATCAGCGATAAAAAGAGGAAATGAAAATGGAAAAATTAGTTGCCTATAAACGTATGCCTTTGTGGACTAAAGAAACCATGCCAGAGGCGGTTCAACAGAAACACAATACCAAGGTCGGGACTTGGGGCAAGATTACTGTTTTGAAAGGAACTCTCAAGTTTATTGAATTGACAGAGGATGGTGAGGTTCTAGCTGAGCATCTCTTTGAAGCAGGAGCTGACAATCCCATGGCACAACCACAAGCTTGGCACCGAGTGGAGGCTGTAACAGACGATGTGGAATGGTACTTGGAATTTTATTGTAAACCTGAGGATTATTTCCCTAAGAAATACAGTACCAATCCTGTTCATTCAGAGGTCTTAGAGGCTATGCAGACAGTAAAACCAGGGAAAGCCTTGGATTTGGGCTGTGGTCAAGGTCGTAACGCCCTCTTTCTAGCCCAGCAAGGCTTTGATGTGACAGCTGTGGATCAAAATGAACTGTCCCTTGAAATCTTGCAAAGTATTGTTGAGCAGGAAGATTTAGACATGCCTGTTGGTCTTTACGATATCAATTCAGCTAGCATTGGGCAAGACTATGATTTCATCATATCGACAGTTGTTTTGATGTTTCTGCAAGCAGATCGCATTCCTGCAATTATCAAAAACATGCAGGAGAAAACCACTGTTGGTGGCTACAATCTTATCGTTTGTGCCATGGATACAGAGGACTATCCTTGCTCAGTGAACTTCCCATTTACTTTTAAGGAAGGGGAACTGGCAGACTATTACAAGGACTGGGAATTGGTTAAGTACAATGAAAATCCAGGTCATCTCCATCGTCGCGATGAGAATGGCAATCGTATTCAACTACGCTTTGCGACCATGCTAGCTAAAAAAATAAAATAAATGAAGATTAGGAAATTTCCTGATCTTTTTTTATAAATTCACTTTACAAAGAATAAAGAGATTTTTACAAAAATTCCACCATTTTATGTTTATTAATGCTATAATAGGAACAATTATTTTAAGGAGGTGTCAGTATGTCTTATTTATTTGAGATATTACCGAGTTTATTGAGCGGTGCAAGCATAACTTTACAAGTTTTTGCACTGGTCTTGATTTTTTCTATTCCCTTGGGCGTTTTGATTGCCTTTGCCTTGCAAGTCCACTGGAAGCTCCTCCATCATCTGATTAATATTTATATCTGGATCATGCGGGGAACTCCCTTGCTCTTGCAATTGATTTTTATCTATTATGTACTCCCAAGTATTGGGATTCGTTTGGATCGCCTTCCTGCGGCTATTATTGCTTTTGTTCTCAATTATGCGGCTTACTTTGCTGAAATTTTCCGTGGTGGGATTGATACTATCCCTAAAGGTCAATATGAGGCTGCTAAGGTCTTGAAGTTCAGTCCCTTTGCTACAGTGCGCTATATTATCTTGCCCCAAGTGACCAAGATTGTTCTTCCTAGTGTCTTTAATGAAGTCATGAGTTTGGTCAAGGATACCTCTCTGGTCTATGCTTTGGGAATATCAGATTTGATTCTGGTAAGTAGGACAGCGGCTAATCGAGATGTTAGTCTAGTACCAATGTTTTTAGCAGGATTCATCTATTTGTTTTTAATTGGTCTTGTAACCATTCTCTCCAAAAAAATTGAGAAGAAGTACAGTTACTATCGATAGGAGTTGAGCTATGTTAGAATTACGAAATATTAACAAGAGGTTTGGAGATAAACAAATTTTGTCTAATTTTAATCTGACGATTCCCTGATAAAGCAAATTCTCGCAATCGTTGGTCCTTCAGGTGGAGGGAAGACAACCCTCTTACGTATGCTTGCAGGTCTTGAAACCATTGATTCAGGACAAATCTTTTATAATGGAGAACCTTTAGAATTGGATGAACTGGAGAAGCGGAATCTACTGGGATTTGTCTTCCAAGATTTTCAACTCTTCCCTCATTTATCAGTTCTAGATAATTTGACTTTATCACCTGTGAAAACTATGGGGATGAAGCAGGAAGAGGCTGAGAAGAAGGCGCGAGGGCTTTTGGAACAGTTAGGACTAGCAGGGCACGCAGATGCCTATCCTTTCTCATTATCTGGTGGGCAAAAGCAGCGTGTGGCCTTGGCGCGTGCTATGATGATTGATCCAGAAATCATTGGCTACGATGAACCAACTTCTGCTCTGGATCCAGAATTGCGCTTGGAAGTGGAAAAAAACTGATCCTGCAAAAATAGAGAACTCGGTATGACGCAGATTGTCGTTACCCACGATTTACAGTTCGCTGAAAATATCGCAGATCAGATTCTCAAGGTTGAGCCCAAGTAGGAGGTGCCGATGACTAATAAGAAAATTGCTTTCGTATTGGTTTTTATCCTGACTCTCTTTTTAACAGCCTGTACTCAGAAGGCTAGCGATCCAAAGCAGGATAACTGGGATAAGTATCAAGAGCAAGGCAGTATAACCATTGGTTTTGATAATACCTTCGTACCTATGGGATTTGAAGAAAAGAATGGACAGTATACAGGTTTTGATATTGACTTAGCAAAAGAAGTCTCTGAAAAGTTAGGTTTTAAAATTCAATTTCAACCTATTGATTGGGATATGAAGGAGACAGAACTGCAAAATGGAACCATAGATGCCATCTGGAATGGCTATTCTGCCACTGATGAACGCCGAGAAAAGGTTGCCTTTAGTATTCCATATATGGAAAATCAGCAAGTTCTGGTTGCGAAGAAAGGCCAGCAAATTCGTTCAGTAGAGGATATGAAGGATAAGACTTTTGGGAGCCCAAGCCGGTTCCTCTGGTTATTTAGACTTTGAAGCTCAGCCAGAACTTTACTCGAAAGAAATCGAGTAAGAGATCAGAAAGCAAATCAGTACCAAAGTTTCAATGAAGCCTTGATTGATTTGAAGAATGACCGAATTGATGCCTTGTTGATTGACCGAGTGTATGCTAATTACTATCTCCAGTCAGAGGGGATATTAAATGACTATCATGTTTTTTCAGCTGGTTTTGAAAGTGAATCCTTTGCAGTGGGAGTCAGACCAGTGACAAAAACTTTATTATCTAGCTTTTAAATCAAGCTTTTGTAGAACTACACCAAGAAGGGAAGTTCCAGGAAATCAGTCAAAAAAATGGTTTGGAGAAGATGTAGCAACCAAAAGAAGTGAAAAGAAGGAAAAATAAAATTAGATAGCAAGCCTAGTTTTGATATCTTTAAACTGGGCTTTTTATAGACCTATTTTATAAAGTAGAAACTCAAATAGCTATTTTGGGCAGATCTGATCAGCGTAATATCTGATCTATAGTAAAACTCAATGAAGACTAATAAAAATATCAGAAAAATTCTTTTGATAATCAAATTATATGAACAGTCGAATAATATAGAAAAATTTCTAGTAATATAAATGTATTTTTTTAGTAAGAGCTAGCTGAAATAGAGTTTGAAATTATTTAGAGTATACCCCAAAAATGTTTAGATATAGATATAAAAAGAGTATAATGTAGCCCCTTTCAAATATTTACAATTATATTTTGAGGGGGGCTTTTTATTTTTAGTCTTCTTTGATATATATTAACTGACTAATTATCAGAAAAAAAGGAGTAATAGAATGTTTTAAACCCTAAAAGGGCGTCATGTTCGTCAATCGCAAGTGGAGAAATTCACACGTTACAGTATCCGTAAGGTCAGTTTTCGGTGCGGCTAGTGTGGCTGTAGCTAGTGGATTGTTTTTTTCCTCGGTGGAGGAAGTGTCCAAGCAGCTGAACAAGTGACTAATTCAGAAACTACAGAAGTTCAAAAATACTCAAAATGTAAAATGATAAGTCCTCGGAACCCTCTAAGGGAAGTTACTGGACAAGCATCTGCTACTGCTAAAAGAGCCCTGATGGACAAAATAATACTGCAAAACGAGTCTGTACTGTATTGAAACTCCAGCTGTAGTGACAGAAAAAAAGTTGCTATTAATACAGCAACGTTAGAAGATTTAGTTGCTAAAGCTGAAAGGTAGATTGAGTCAATTAACTGAAGGTAAGAAAACAAAAATCAGTTATTGATGATGCTAAAAAAATTTGGTTAATAAAGCAAAAGAGCTTTTTAAATGATGATACAAAAAAACACAGACAAAAAGTTAGATGCACTTGCTAAACAACTTTTCAAGTAGCCTAGTCATTTTAAACAGTATCAAATCAGAAGCAACAGAAGAAAAAGTAAACAAAAACCAAAGATCCTAGAAATGGGACAAGCTATTCCTAGTAATGGAGAAAGTGGGTTTAGAGATACAGGGACGGTTGCAGATGGTACTGAAAAATCCCGTTGTTGTAAATACAAATGATATTACACAAAAAAAGCTTCTGAATTAGAGGCGGAAATCACAAAAGTTGAATCTTTAATCTCAGCTGAAAATGCTAAAAGGAGAAGGGTCAAAAACAGATAAAGGAATTTATAGAAATCCTAACACAGGTAAAAAGAGTCTGCACAAGCTGTTAAAGAAATAAAGGGAAACAACATTCCCAACAACAGAAAAAAAGAAAAAGCATGCACTTTTACAAGAGTTAAAAAGAAAAAAAGTAGATTTATTAAAACTATACCAAGCTAAAAAATTAGACTGGGGAGCACCTGCGAATAATCACTTAGCAAATTATGGGAATAATCCATCTGATGCAGTAATTAGTAATTTAAATGATACTTTTGGAACACCTGATTTCTCAAAATGCTACATCACATACAAAAACGTGTAGAAAATCAAGCTTCGGGTATAAATGGTGCTATTAATTTGGGTTCAGCAACTTATCATTGGAAACAAAAAAAGAAATAACTGTTGATGAAGCAAAAGCAGGAGCTTTAGGAGGCTGGAAGATTGTAGATAAAGAAGGGCGCAAACACCGTAAATATTGTTAAACCAGAAGCACCTACTGATATAGAATATAAAGCAGGACAATCAGCAACCACATATGCACCAAAACCAGCAAAAGTTTATGATAATAACGGTCATGTTACAGCTACTGGTGGTCAAAACAGACCAAACGCTGGTGGTGGAGTCCTAAGATATATGATTAGTACTGATCGTTTGGGAAATGAAAGTATAGGAAAAGTTAATAAAGATTATTATGTAGAATTAAAAAAACAAAGGAACAACTATCTATAAAGATTTCGACGTAAACCCCTAACTCTCATTTGTATGCTAATCTTGTCTTTTTCTAGTGCTTATGGTAAATTAGGTTTGACTTCATCAGGTGAAAAAATAAAAATGAAAATAGTTGATGCATATACAGGTCAACCATTATCAGAATTAACTAGAAAAGATGGAAAAGCTTCAGATACAGAATTTATTGGACAACCTGGATCAGATTCGGATGGTTTTGCTGCATTATGGCGTGTAGTAAAAGTGCCTGAAGGGACAACTAAAGTACGTGTATTTGTAGAAGCAGGAGATCAGCCAACAACTTCTGATTACTTGAATGGTCATAAGGTTGAAGATGGATATATAGTTGCAGGACTAGGATTAACTCCAGGACCAGCACTGACTTTAACGACGACAGTGGTTTCAGGTAGAGATAAAGAAGCATATGGTTATACAGAAAATTCTATTTATAAAAATGCTCAACAAGGAACGTTTAATTTAACGCTAAGTAATCATGGTGGAGTAGGAGTAGTATATCAGACTAGGTATGAAGTTACTTTAAAAGTTCCCAGAAGGTGTTAAGTTAGGTACATTACAGGGAACGGACCTGAATGAAGTAAATGGTAAAAATTTATTTGCTCCAAGTTATACTTATGACTTTAAATATAACAAAGATACACGAGAACTTACTTTTAAAATTGATTTACCAAAACGAAATATTAATCCAACAAGTGGTAGCTCCAACACTGTTTCAATCCCATTTGAAGTAACGCCTGATTTTGTCGGAGAAGCAACGTTTGAAGTAGTAGGGAAAAATGGATTTGGAGGAAAAGATAAATTAGGAAATATGATCTTACCGTATGGAATAGTTGGTGCGGATAGATATAATATTCCAGTGAATGTTAATGCTAATAGTTTAAATACTTCCGATAATCCTGAATATAAATATAATCGTACTATTTATATTGATTCTATGACAGGAAATAGCACTATAACTGTACCAGTTGGAACAACTTTTGAAAAAGCAAAAGAGGCAGCAACAGTAAGTGCTGAAGAATTACTAAATTCAGAAGCTTATAGAGAAAAATTAGCAACATTAAAAGCTACAGCTGCTTTTAAATTTAAGTGAAACAAGCTTAATTGCAATGGTACAAGGTTATTCTACAGCTGCTGTAAAAGAAAAATAGTGGAACTCTAAAAGTACCAGTTATTCACACTGTTGGAGGTAAGAAATTTAATAATCAAATAGACATTAATGTGAATGTAGTGGCATCTACTAAGCAACAGAAAGTTGTTTTTGAAGGAGATACAATCCAAAAATGATGATATTAAGGAAAAAAATAACTCCTGCAACAATTCCTGGATATACAGCTACAGTAAATAATGTTCAAAAATATGCCGACAACAACTGGTAAAAGCTGGACAAATCATTAATGTTGAAACAACAGTATCTTATACGAAGGAAATGTTGTACTTCCTGAAACAGTAACAGTTCCTGTGTTGGTCCTACCAAAAGCGACAGGTAATGTAGAAGTACAAAAAGGAGCTTCAGTAGATAAAGTAAAAGAAGTAGCGAAAGCAAGCAACAGAATTAGTTGAAGCAGCAGACTTCAAAGGAAATTACCAACAGGTGCAACAGTAACAGTTGGGGATATAACAGAAGCTGTAGCAGAAACTCTAACAAATGAAAAAGGTCCAAATAAAGGTGTTGTAAATGTTCCAGCTACTTACATAGTAGAAGGAAAAACATACAATACGACAATTCCAGTAACAATTAATGTATTAGGTTCAGAACCAAAAACAGTTTACACTGTAGAAGGAACGAAACCAGATGCAGAGAAAGTTAAGAATGCTGTAACACCAGGTACTGGAGGTACAGTAGGAACACCAACTGAAACTGCTTTACCAGAAACAACAGGTAAAGTAGGAGCAAAAGATGTAACTGTACCAACAACAGTCACATACCCAACAGGAGATGAAACTGTAAATGTACCAGTTGAAGTATTACCAAAAGCAACACCAGAAAAAGTAACAACATTAAAAGATACAACTGGTGAAAACTTAACAACAGCGGTGAAAGAAAAAGCACAAGCTGCACTAGGTAAACTAACATTACCATCAGGAGTTACAGCAGAATTAGTTCCAAATCAAGATTATACTGTTCCAGCAACAACTTTTAATGGTGATAAAGATAATGTACCAGTAAAAGTTCAATATAAAGATAGTACAGGTACAGTAGTAGCAGAAGATACTATTTCAGTCCCAGTTACAGTAGTAAGCTCAACTCCAAGTAAAATTGTTGTATTCGAAGGTGAAAAACCAACAGCTGAACAAGCGAAAGCAGCTGTAACACCAGGGACAGATGGTACAAAAGGTGAACCAACAACATTACCAGAAACAACAGGTAAAGCAGGGGCAACAGACGTTAAAGTTGACGTACCAGTAACATATGATAATGGTAAGTTAACAGAAACAGTAAGTGTTCCAGTAACAGTTTTACCAAAACCAGAAGCTGAAGAAATTCTAGTTGCTAAAAACAGTGACAAGGATAAAGCTAAGGAAAAAGTACTAGATAAAGCTAAAAAAGCAATTGAAGATGCAACATTTACAGGTAAGTTACCACAAGGTGCAACCGTTACTGTTGATGAAACAGCTACAGTAACAGTTCCAGACTTAACAGAAGATACGGAAGTTGATGTACCAGTTAAATACACTGTAGATGGTCAAGAAAAAACTACAACGGTCAAAGTACCAGTAACAGTAGTAGAAGGTGTACCACAAATCGTACCCGTTAAAGAAACAAACGATGTTCTTCCGGATCCAGAGAAGAGTGTTGATAAAGAAGATTATCCAGAAGGATCTACATTTAGATACAAAACTCCAGAAGGACAAACATCTCCAATCGATGTAACAACAACTGGAGATAAGAACGTGGTTGTTGAAGTGCTTGACCCACAAGGAAATACAATCGTTGAAGTTCCAGCAACAGTACGAGTAGTAGGTAGCACACCACAATTTGTAGTAGCAGATCCAAGCAAACCACAACCAGAGGCAAAAGACAGTGTTACTCCTGAAGACTATCCAGATGGCACAACGTTTGAATACAAGACACCGGTAGATACAACAACTTCAGGAGAAAAAAAGATGCTAACAGTTGTAGCTAAACTAAACGGTCAACCAATTGTAGAAGTTCCTGCAAAAGTAGTAGTTGTTGATCCTAAGACACAATACGTAGTAGCAGATCCAAGCAAACCACAACCAGATGCGTCTAAGAGTATTGATCCAGAACAATACCCAGAAGGAACAACATTTGAGTACAAAACTCCAGTAGATACTACTACACCGGGAGAAAAAGATGTAGTTGTCGTTGCGAAAGATGGAGAAGACAAACTTGTAGAAGTACCAACAAAAGTGAAGGTCGTACAAGGAAATCCACAAATCGTGCCAGTGGATGAAGGTAAGAAACAACCATCACCTGAAGATAGTATTGATTCGAATGATTACCCAGATGATGCAACATTTGAGTACAAAGAAGAAGTAGATACATCTACACCAGGTGATAAGAAAGTTACTGTTGTTGTGAAACAAGGGGATAAGGTATTAGTTGAAGTGCCATCTACAGTACGTGTAGTGGAAAGTTATCCTAAATATGTCCCAGTAGATCCAACTAAGAAACAACCAGATCCGAAAGAGAACATTAATCCGAATGATTTCCCAACTGGAACAACATTTGAATATAAAGATAACACTCCAGTAGATACAACAACTCCGGGCGAAAAAGATGTAACAGTTGTAGCGAAGTTAAATGGACAACCAATTACAGAAATTCCAGCTAAAATTGTTGTTGTAGAATCTAAGACACAATATGTCCCTGTGAATGCTGAAAATGATAAGAAACCAAAACCACAAGATAGTATCACTCCAGATAATTATCCAGAAGGATCAACATTTGAATACAAGATTCCAGAAGGACAAACAACTCCATATGATGGAACAACACCGGGTGAAAAAGATGTTACTGTAGTCGTGAAAGATCCAGATGGAGATACTATTGTAGAAGTACCAGCGAAAATTAAGGTTGTTCAAGGTAAAGAACAATTAACTCCAGTAAATGCTGAAGATAAGGATAAACCAAAAGCTGAAGATAGTATTACACCAAGTGACTATCCAGAAGGTTCAACATTCGAATACAAAGTTCCAGAAGGACAAACAACTCCATATGATGGAACAACTCCAGGGGATAAAACCAGTTACAGTAGTTGTAAAAGATAAAGATGGAAAAGTGTTAGTAGAGGTACCAGCAACCATTAAAGTTGTGGAATCAAAACCTAAACCAATCGAAACACCAGTAACGAATACTCCATTAGAAAAAGGTGACTATACTAAAGGTCTAAATGTTCCAGACGGAGCAACAGTTGAGGTAGTAGGTGGTCTTCCAGACTTAACAACACCAGGAGAAAAAACTCCTGTAGAAGTTAAGATTACATTGAAAAATGGTAAATCATATACAGTAAAAGTACCTGTAACAGTAACACCAATTAAGGAAATCGAAACACCAGTTACAACAGATAAATTGACTCCAGAGGATATCTTGAAACAAATTAAAGTACCAGACGGAGCAACAGCTAAGGTCGGAGACTTACCAGATTTAACAACGCCAGGTAAGAAAGATCCAGTTAAAGTAACTGTAACATTACCAAATGGCAAAGTAGTAACAGTAGATGTTCCTGTAACAGTAACACCAGTTAAGGAAATCGAAACACCGGTGACAACAACACCACTTACTCCAGAGGATTATACAAAAGGAATTACAATTCCAGAAGGTGGAAAAGTAACGAAAGTAGAAAATATTCCAGATTTAACAACACCAGGTAAGAAAGACCCAGTAAAAGTAACGATTACATTACCGAATGGAAAAGTTGTTACAGTAGAAGTACCAGTGAATGTAACACCTATTAGAGATATTGTTAAAAAACAAGGTGATCCAATTACTGAAGAGGATGTTGAAAATCACATTCCAAAAGGAGCAAAAGTTATCTCAATTGGAGATAAACCAACAACGGATGTACCAGGAGAAAGACCAAGTATTCCAGTTGTGATTGAATTACCAAATGGAATTCGAGTGACTGTAAATATACCTGTAATCGTAACTCCAAAAGTAACTCCTGTAGTAGTTCAAGTAGGAACACCAGTTACACCAGAAGATGTGAAGAAACATATCGAATTACCAAAAGGATGGAAAGTAACAAAAAGTAGGAGAAATTCAACAACTGAAACACCTGGAGCAAAACCAGTTGTTAAAGTGGAAATCGAATTACCAGATGGACGTAAAATTACTGTCGATGTACCAGTCATCGTAACACCAACAGTAAGACAAATTGTTGTACCACAAGGAACTCCAATCACACCAGACGATGTAAAAGGTCATATTGATTTACCAAAAGAGCCAGGATGGGAAATTGTTGAAGTAGGAGAAATTCCAACAACAATTCCAGCTGGAGTAAAACCAAGCGTTAAAGTGAAAATCAAAGTTCCAACTGGTGAGATAATTGAAGTAGATGTACCAGTAATCGTAACACCAAAAAGTAACACCTATTGTAGTAGAAGTGGGAACACCAATTACTGAAGAAGATGTTAAGAAGAAAGTAGATCTACCAGAAGGATGGGAAATTGTTGAAGTAGGAGAAATTCCAACAACTGAAACACCTGGAGCAAAAACCAGTTGTTAAAGTGAAAGTGAAATTACGGATGGTCGTATGATTACAGTCGAAGTACCAGTAACGGTAACACCAAAAGATACTCCGGCAAAACCAACGCTTGAAACTAAACCAATAGTAGTAGCAGTAGGTGACCCGGTTACCAAAGAAGATGTTGAATTACATATCGATCTTCCAAAAGGTGCAGAAATAGTGGAAATCGGAGAAATTCCAACAACAGAAACACCAGGTCAAAAACCAAGTGTTAAAGTTAAGGTTAAATTACCTTCAGGAGAAATTGTTGAGGTTGACGTACCAGTGATAGTAACTCCAAAAAGTAACTCCTACTCCACGTCCAGAAAAACCAGTAGCTACTCCAGTTCAGACAAGTTCTACAGATTCTAAACAAGTAGCTGAAACAACTGTATCCAATGATAAGAAGGAATTACCAAATACAGGTACAGAAGATAAGGCTGGTCTAGCTAGTCTTGGACTTCTTGGAATGTTGGGTGCATTCGGACTCGTAGCTCGTAAGAAAAAAGAAGACTAAGAAAAAAACTTCTTTTCTGAAGTCTGATAGAAAAATAGACTGAGGTGAAAACTTCAGTCTATTTCTTTTGGCTATGAAAAAAATCCTCTGGCAAGTACCAGAGGATAAGAGCTTATTTCATTGTTGGGAAGAGCAATACATCACGGATAGTAGTTGTATCTGTGAGCAGCATGCAGAGACGGTCGATACCGATTCCCAAACCACCTGTTGGTGGCATACCATATTCAAGGGCTTCGATGTAGTCGTAGTCGATACCTGTCGCTTCATCGTCACCAAGTTCTTTGGCTTTAGCTTGGGCTTCGAAACGGCTAAGCTGATCGATTGGGTCGTTCAACTCAGTAAAGGCATTACCATATTCCTTGGTCATGATGAAGAGTTCGAAACGGTCAGTAAAGCGTTCGTCTTCAGGATTTTTCTTAGCAAGTGGTGAGACAGCTACTGGGTGTCCATAGACAAAGGTTGGTTGGATCAAGGTTTCTTCAACAAACTCTTCAAAGAAGGCATTGATAATGTGACCAACTTCAGTGTAGTGTTTCTCAACTGGTACTTTCTTTTCAGTAGCAATTGCTTTTTGCTTCTTCAAAAAGTCAAATCTTGCCAGAAGTCGACTCCAGTAATTTCCTTGATAGCATTTACCATGTGAACACGTTTAAACGGTTCATTGATTTTTGATTTCAGTTCCTTGGTAGTTGACTGGACCGTCACCTTTAACTGATTTAGCAGCATGTTGGATAATGCCTTCAGTCAAATCCATGATATCTTGGAAATCTGCATAAGCTTGGTAGACTTCGATAGAAGTAAACTCAGGGTTGTGAGTAGCATCCATTCCTTCGTTACGGAAGATACGGCCGATTTCATAGACGCGTTCCATACCACCCACGATAAGGCGTTTTAAGTGAAGCTCAGTCGCGATACGAAGCACCATGTCAATGTTTTGGGCATTGTGGTGAGTGATAAATGGACAGGGCAGCAGCACCACCAGCTTCGTAGAAGAACAGGTGTTTCACTTCAAGGAAGCCTTTTTGGTCAAGGTAACGACGGATTTCAGAGATGATTTTTGAACGAGTGACAAAGCGATCAAAACTTTCTCGATTCGAAATCAAGTCCAAGTAACGTTTACGGTAAATTGTTTCAACGTCTGTCAAACCGTGGAATTTCTCTGGCAGAGGACGAAGAGCCTTAGACAGGTGTGTGATGTGAGTAGCCTTGATAGAGAGTTCTCCCATATCTGTACGCATCACTTCACCTTCGACACCAAGGAAATCGCCAAGGTCTGCTTTCTTGAATATTTCGTAATTTTTCTTCCCCTACAGCATCCTTACGAACGTAAATCTGGATTTGACCTTCGCGGTCTTGAAGGTGGGCAAAGCCGACTTTACCCTTACCACGTTTCGTTACTAAACGTCCTGCGATAGTAGCTGTTTCGTTTTTTTCATGTAATTGGTCTTTATCGAGGTCAGCAAATTTATCTTTTAGTTCTTGAGAGTTAGCAGTACGGTCAAAGCGTTTTCCGAAGGGATCAATTCCTTGTTCACGAAGCGCAGCCATTTTTTCACGGCGAACAATCTGCTGGTCATTTAGTTCTTCCATATGTTCTGTTGACATGGGATCCTCCTAGTTTTACTCAAAATTGAATACGATGAGTGATTTTTTGCGATACTCCCATTTTATCATAAATAAGCAAGAAATTCACGGATAATCTTTAAAAACTAAAAAGAACTTGACGCTAAAATCAAGTTCTTTTATTGATAAGAGGTATCATTCCAAACGTCAAGAGTAAAGCTTTCAAAATCTTTAGTTTCTAAAATGGTTAGACTAGCGTTTGCCAGACCTCCATCTTTACGAAGAAGGCTTCTTTATAACCTAGAAGGGTGCGAAGGCTGGCAGTGAGATTAGCACCATGACCAACGATGAGGATTTGTTCTGCATCACTTTCTTTCAGTGATTTGATAAATTGAATGGTGCGTTGAGTTGTGCTGTAGAGGGATTCTGCGCAAAACATTTTTGTGTTAAACTTTGCAAGATTGGAACGAAAGGCTTGGATTTGTTGGGGGTAAATAGCTTCTAGGGTTGCGATTTTTAAACCTTCCAACTTCCCAAGTTGCCATTCACGTATAGTAGGGGTTAATTCTAAAAGGACAGGATTTCTGGAGTTGACTTTGAATAATTTCTGCAGATTTTTCTGGCTCTGGGCAAGTCACTTGAGTATATCAGAAGGGAACATCTTTTAGATATTGACCAAGTTTTTGTGAGAGTTTGAATAGATTCCTCAAGTAGAGGAGAGTCACCACTGGCACCTTGAAATCGTCCTTCTTGGTTCCAGAGTGTGCGACCATGACGGACAAAGTAGAGTTTCATGATTTATTGGCCTCCAATAGATCAGCAAATTTTGCTGACAAAGGTGGCTAGTTCTTGCGGATCAATGATGATACTATGACCAACTTCTCCAGCAGAAACAATTATTTTGTCTAGATTTAGAGATGTTTCATCAATAAAGATTGGATAATTATGTTTCTGACGAATTCCAACTGGATTATTTTGCACCATGAATATAGCCTGTCGTTTTTCCAAGTCCTTTTGTGGAATCATGCTAACCTTTTTATTGCCAGAAACCTTTGCTAATTTTTTTTCAGCAAGGTGTTCTGTTATAAGGAGAATTCCGATGATGGGACCAGTCTTATCTCCTATTAGAGCAAGTGTTTTTAAAAATCTGGGATTTTTCATAACCTTGAGGAAGCTCTCCTTCCAATGCATTTAACTCAATTCCAATGTGGCTCACACCTGCTTTAGATAGGATTTGTTCTACCAATGTTTTTTTGGTTTTTGCTTTTTTTGCCATTATTTATACTTATCCTCCAATTTACTCATCCAGATTCCCATCCAAATTCCAAGAGCGAAGAAGAAGGAGATGAGAACATAATTTACTAGAGAAAGACCAATGTATTGGATACTTTCAGTATTTCCTGCATTCAGTATCAAAATCAAAATAGTGCTAGAAAGGACAATCCCAATGATAAAAATGATAGAACTCGAGAATGATAATTGTTTAAAGCATAATCCATTAATTTTGAAAAGATAATGAGGGGTAGCTCCAGCACCAATCCCTATAGGAAGAAAGGTGCCAAATAAATCAAAGGTTTTTAAATCCAGTTAGCATAGGAGCATAGAGGCCTAGAATCAAAAGTAGATTTGAAGGACTCAATCCAGGGACTAAGACACCAAGAGCTAGTAAGGAACCAGCCAAGATAAAGTTGAAAAAAGATGGAGTTAAGATTCCTACAACAAAGTTTAAGGCATATAGGCCCTAGTCCAGAAATGATAAAGGTTGTCCAGAACCAAGCTAAATCAATTTTGTCTCTGTCAGATTCTCGAGTCGATTCTTTGAGAAGGCTTGGAATAGTACCAATGATAGCACCAGCAAAACTCCATAGGACAAAGACCTGATAATTTTCAAGCAGGTATTCAATCGGGTAGGAAAATAAGCCGATTCCCAGAAGCATACTCGATGGCAACTGGAATAAAGTACAAAACATTTTCTTTAAAGTCTTTAAAGGGATGGGCCAGAAGACAATCATCCGTTCATAAATTCCTAAGATTGCTGCTAGAACCCTCCGAAATTCCCAGTAGAATAAATCCAAGAGCAATGACAATCCCTCATAATGCGCGCTAGCCATGAGAGCATATATTTCCTCCAACTATTTCCTATTTCAAAAATCCTTACTATATTGTATCACAATATAAAACAAAAAGCAAATGATGAACAAAATGCTTTTAATGTTTCAAAAAGAGTTTTCTAAAAAGTCTCTTCTTTATTTTTTTGATGCAGAGATGACATTGATATCTAAATCGTGATTAAAGCCCGCAACTTTTCCTTTAGAAGTATATTGATGAATATCATAATCTAAATCAGTTTTAGGAGTAGCTTCATAAAATCCTGAGTCAGAACCGTATGATGGAATCCAAACAGATGAAAATTTTGAAGTATCAATACTGTGTTCTTCCATGAAGTAAACACCTACGTAGATTCCAATGTTTTTAACACCTAACGATTCTAGTTTGCACGGAAAGCTTCAACGCCGTCATTCATATCAGACATTGTTTTTCTTCTACGTCAAGCCAATAGTAACTTGGATTATATGGTGATGCTGCGTTATAAAAACTTTCTGCAGCCTTTTCCATCTCTTGGATATTTTTGCTGCTACATATGCATATACTCCAACTGGAATATTGCGTTTTTGAAACTCAGTAATGTGTGATTGAAAAGCTTTATCTAGACCATTTATATGTGCAGCATCATTTTGCTTAGTTGTTTGAGCACCGCTATGAACGCGTACAATAGCTCCGGATATATTTTTGGGGAAAAGTGTATCATAGTTGATTTCTTGGGGACGTTGCCATCCAGATACATCAATAATTGGTTTACTTTAACTTTTGAAGAGCCTGAATTTCAATTTGAGCATGGTTCGATTTTGTTTTTTAAAGAGCGTTCCTCAAAATTGGAGTTGTTTAGGATTAAAAATGAAAATCATAATCCCAAAAAGTATATAAAATAAAGTGGATTAATTTTTCTTTCTCATACTTCATAATTTTTACCTTAAATACGTTAAAAAAATCAAAAACATTTAAAAGTTGAGTGAAACAGGGCTATAAAGCAATTTGTTATTGAATAGAGCAGATTGATTTGAAATATGGTATAATAAAAAGGAATTTCTAGAGAAAAGAGAAAAATTATGTCAAATTATGCCATTATTTTAGCAGCAGGTAAAGGTACTCGTATGAAGTCTGATTTACCAAAAGTTTTACATAAGGTTGCTGGTATCTCTATGTTGGAACATGTTTTTCCGTAGTGTGGGAGCTATTCAACCTGAAAAGACAGTCACAGTAGTAGGGCACAAGGCGGAATTAGTTGAGCAAGTATTAGCTGGACAGACAGAATATGTGACTCAATCAGAACAATTGGGAACAGGACATGCAGTTATGATGACAGAGCCAATTCTAGAAGGTTTATCAGGTCATACTTTGGTTATCGCAGGTGATACTCCTTTAATTACTGGAGAGAGTCTTAAAAACTTGATTGATTTTCATGTCAATCATAAGAATGTTGCGACCATCTTGACAGCTGAAACGGATAACCCATTCGGATATGGACGTATTGTTCGAAAATGACAATGCAGAAGTTATGCGAATTGTTGAACAAAAAGATGCCTCTGATTTTGAAAAACAAATCAAGGAAATTAATACTGGTACCTATGTTTTTGATAACGAACGCTTATTTGAAGCTCTAAAAAATATCAATACAAATAATGCTCAGGGAGAGTACTATATTACCGATGTCATTGGTATTTTCCGTGAAGCTGGTGAAAAAGTTGGAGCCTATACTTTAAAAGATTTTGATGAAAGTCTCGGTGTAAATGACCGAGTGGCTCTAGCAACTGCGGAGTCAGTCATGCGTCGCCGTATTAATCAAAAGCATATGATAAATGGTGTTAGTTTTGTCAATCCAGAAGCTACTTATATCGATATAGATGTGGAAATTGCTTCGCAAGTACAACTTGAAGCCAATGTTACCTTAAAGGGTCAAACAAAAATTGGAGCAGAAACAGTCTTGACAAATGGAACCTATGTGGTCGATAGCATCATCGGTAAGGAGGCTGTTATCACTAATTCCATGATTGAGGAAAGCAGTGTTGCAGACGGCGTAACGGTTGGCCCTTACGCCCATATTCGTCAGGTTCAAGTCTGGGTGCCCAAGTACATATTGGTAATTTTTGTTGAAATCAAAGGTTCTTCTATTGGTGAAAACACAAAAGCTGGGCATTTGACTTATATCGGAAACTGTGAAGTGGGTAGTAACGTTAATTTCGGTGCGGGAACTATCACTGTAAACTTTGATGGGAAAAATAAATTCAAGACAGTCATTGGAAACAATGTCTTTGTAGGTTCTAATTCAACCATTATTGCACCAGTAGAACTTGGGGATAATTCCCTTGTTGGTGCAGGTTCAACTATTACTAAAGACGTGCCAGCTGATGCCATTGCAATTGGACGTGGTCGCCAAATCAATAAAGATGAATATGCAACTCGTTTGCCACATCATCCTAAAAATCAATAGGAGTTTATCATGGAATTTGAAGAAAAAACTCTCAGTCGAAAAGAAATTTACCAAGGTCCTATTTTTAAATTAGTACAAGATCAGGTTCAGTTACCAGAGGGGAAAGGGGACAGCCCAAAGAGATCTGATTTTCCATAATGGAGCAGTTTGTGTTTTAGCTGTTACAGATAAAGAAAAAGATGATTTTTGGTCAAGCAATATCGAAAAAGCCATTGAGTCAGTATCTTATGAAATTCCAGCAGGCAAATTGGAAATGGGCGAAAATACGGATCCAGTAGCTGCCGCTCTTCGTGAATTGGAAGAAGAAGCAGCTTATACTGGCCAATTAGAACTCTTATATGATTTTTATTCTGCTATTGGATTTTGCAATGAAAAGTTAAAGCTATATTTAGCTAGCAATTTGTCCAAAGTAGAAAATCCTCGTCCCCAAGATGAAGATGAAACCTTGGAAGTTATTGAAGTTAGTCTAGAAGAAGCAAAAACTTTAATCCAAACAGGACATATCTGTGATGCTAAAACTATTATGGCAGTCCAATACTGGGAATTACAAAAACTAAAGGAGGGATCTATGGGGAAACCTTTATTAACAGATGAAATGATTGAGAAGGCTAATCGAGGAGAAAAATTTCTGGCCCTCCTTGATTGATAATGAGGAGACTAAAAATTTTATCGACATCTTCTCAAACTTTCAGTTATGAAAGTCAAAGGGGCATGGTTTTAGCCAAGAAACGTTAACGATTGAAGTAGGACCATCTATCCATAAAAAGCCGTCGTATCGAAAAATACCAAGAGAAATGTTTTTAATTCCAATTTAAATAAAAATCTTATTTACAATTATATTTCTCTTGATTTTATTAGTGTTAGCCATTAAATATTGGCGATAGAAAAGGAATTAACATGAAAATTGGAATAATTGCGGCTATGCCTGAAGAATTAGCTTACCTTATTCATCATTTGGAAAATACCCAAGAGGAACTTGTTTTAGGCAATACCTATCATACGGGATCAATTGCTTCAGTTGAAGTGGTGTTAGTAGAAAGTGGCATTGGTAAGGTCATGTCTGCCATGAGTGTAGCGATTTTAGCGGATCACTTTCAAGTGGATGCTATAATCAATACAGGTTCTGCAGGGGCAGTAGCAGATGGCATTGCTGTGGCTGATGTGGTCATTGCGGATAAACTTGCTTATCATGATGTTGATGTGACTGCTTTTGGTTATGATTATGGACAAATGGCTCAACAACCTCTTTATTTTGAATCAGACCCAAGATTCATTTCCAAAATAAAAACTAGTCTGTCTCAACTTGAGCAGACTTGGCACCTTGGTTTGATTGCAACAGGGGATAGTTTTTATTGCAGGAAATGATAAGATAACAGAAATCAAATCACATTTTCCAGATGTCTTAGCAGTAGAAATGGAGGAGCAGCTATTGCTCAGGCAGCTCATTCACTTGACTTACCTTTCTTAGTCATCCGTGCTATGAGCGATAATGCTAACCATGAAAGCAAACGTCACTTTTGATGAGTTTATTATTGAGGCAGGTCGACGCTCTGCACAAGTTCTATTGGCCTTTTTAAAGGCTCTAGATTAAGTGAAAAATTTGACAGTTTTTCTAGCTTATGATAATATTTAAATAACGAAAAGTTAGAAAACGTTTCAGGGGATATTATGAGTATTGAAATGACCGTCAGTGAGATTGCAGAGGTTTTAGGTCTATCTCGTCAAGCAATCAATAATCGTGTCAAGGAATTACCAGAAGAAGACACAGATAAAAAAATGACAAAGGTGTGACAGTCGTTACCCGTAGTGGCTGATTAAGCTTGAAGAAATCTATAAAAAAACTATTTTTGAAGATGAACCAGTTAGCGAAGATGTTAAGCAACGGGAACTGATGGAAATTTTAGTCGATGAAAAGAATGCTGAAATCCTTCGTCTATATGAGCAATTAAAAGCCAAGGATCGTCAACTTTCAGAAAAAGATGAGCAAATGCGCATCAAAGATCGTCAAATCGCTGAGAAAGACAAACAATTAGATCAGCAACAACAATTGACTCTTCAAGCTATGAAGGATCAAGAAACTCTGAAGTTAGAGTTAGACCAAGCAAAAGAAGAGTTCAATCAACTAAGAAAGGCTTTTTGCTCGTCTATTTGGAGGATAATCGAGGAGCTGTTTAGGTTAGCTTTAACCTAATAGCTTCTTTTATTTCTATGATTAAGTACCCCAGGAGAAGGATAGAATGGAAGATTAGAAGATTACATTGCTTTCGATTTAGAATTTAACCAACATGAAGGACAAACACACTTAATTCAGGTATCAGCAGTGCGCTTTCAAGATGGGAAGGAAGTTGCTAGCTATGATTCTTATGTACATACTGAGGTGCCTCTCAAGAGCTTCATTAGTGGGTTGACTGGAATTACTGCAGAAACTAAAAAGATGCTCCATCTGTAGAACAAGTATTGCAGGAATTCCAAGAGTTTGTTGGCTCTCTACCTATTGTAGGTTACAATGCAGCTAAAAGTGATTTACCTATACTAGCAGAGCATGGTTTAGACTATTGTCCACAATACAAGGTGGATCTTTATGATGAGGCCTTTGAACGGAGGAGTTCAGACCTACACGGTATTGCTAATCTCAAATTGCAAACGGTAGCTTCTTTTCTTGGTTTTCAAGGTCAGTCCCATAATAGCTTAGAAGATGCTCGTATGACGGCGCGTGTTTATGAGTTCTTTCTTGAGTCTGATCAAGCAAAACTCTTATTAGAAACCCAAAGTAGCTTATCAAATAATCCTTTTGGTGGATTGGACCTATCACAGTTATTTAATTAGGAGTGCTTATGAAACCAGAAAAACCAAAACTTCTAGGTTTTAAACAGATCTACTATAACCTAGATAAAATTCTTTTTTATTTTTCTTAACATTCTTGTTGATAGAGTTTGTCTGGCTCCCCTTAAATTCATGGCTTGCAGGACTTTTGTTGAGGCAGTCTGGTTATCTCTTTCTTTCATATAATAATATTTTTGCGATTATTACAGGCTCTCCTTTGATAAGCTTGGGATTATTGATGTTAGTGATCATCAATTTGTTGGTTGCTTATTTCCAAATGGGTCTCCTTTTAACTGGAGCTCAGCATCTTCTCTATCATGAAAAGAGAACATTAATAGAATATAGTCACAAGGGTCTTTAGTCAAAGTTTTATGATTATGAAAAGAAATAACTATTCCTAAGATGGCCTTTTATTTTCTTTTTATGTCATGATGCTCTTTCCCTTTATCAGAAAGATTCTAAAGATTTACTATCTCAATAAAATTGTGATTCCCAAATTTGTTGTCAACTATGTGGAAGAACGGTATTGGTTGATCAGTATTATTGTCATACTTTTGTCGCTGATTATGTTTTATATTTCTGTACGCTTGATGTTTGCAATACCCCAGCTTCTTTTTGAAAAGAAAACAGTTAAACAAGCAGTTTCTTATAGTATCGAAAAGACAAGAAGACAAAACTGGTTTTATACTTGGAATCTTCTTTGGATTGTGATTAAAACCTACCTATTTTTCTTTCTTCTTTTTAGTTCCTATAATAGCTAGTCAGACCTTGATGGACGTTCTGACTCATAGAGAATCGTTGGTACTTGGAATTTTTAATTATGTTTTGATTCGCAATTTCCACTATATGGTCCTGACCTATTTTCTCATTAAGTTTGTTTCTCTTTTAACAGGAGAAGGTCTTGAGATGATTCCTCGTAGAAAAAAAGACCACTGGATGCGATGGGGAGTATTAGGTTGTGCCTGCATCATCTTTTCAATAGAAGGCTATGTTTATCTTGAAGCTCCAGTTGCTCATAAACCCTTGATTCTTTCTCACCGAGGTGTCTCAAATAAAAATGGGGTTCAGAACACAGTCCAATCTTTAGAAAAAACAGCGCAATTAGAACCAGACTTCGTTGAAACGGATGTTCAAGAAACCAAAGACGGACAGTTTGTCATGATGCATGATGCCAATATATGGGAGTTAACGGGTGTCAATGCAAGTCCTCAAGATTTGACCTTGGAAGAATTGACCAAAATTGAAATATCAGAAAAATGGTTTCCACAGTAAGATTTCAAGTTTTGATGATTACCTTAAAAGAGCAAATGAATTAAATCAAAAGCTATTAATTGAAAATAAAGACTAGCAAAAAGATAAACCAGATATGATGAAACGTTTTTGAGAAGTACGGTGAGACTTTGAAACAAAATGGTCATCAAATACAATCTTTGAATTATCAAATCATTGATCAAGTCCGATCCTTTGACTCAGAAATTCCAGCCTATTTCATCCTGCCTTATAATAGTATTTTTCCAAGGACTAAAGCAACAGGTTACACAATGGAATATTCAACTTTAGATGAAAACTTTGTCAACAAGCTTTGGAATACAGACCAGAAATTGTATGTTTGGACGATTAATAGTTCAGATTCTTTTGATAAATCAATTCATCTAGGAGCTGATGGTATGATAACGGATAATATAGAACTGGTGCAAGAACTAGTAACGATTGCCCAAGAAGATCCAGAGTATACGGATTTACTCTTAAAGAGGGCCTTGGAATTTTTTAATTTTTAATCAAAAAAAGAGGAACAATAGTTCCTCAAGTTGTAGGCAAGTATTCCATTTGGATACTTGCGTTTTTTGTTTCTTAAAAAGGTAATTTCCCTGCGAAAACACCTAATTTCTTCTTAGTCGTTTCATCGATTTGTTCAAGAGCTGAGTTGATGGCTTGAACAGTCATATCAGAAAGGGTTTCGAGGTCTTCTGGGTCAACGACAGCTGGATTGAAGTCAATACTGACAACTTTTTTATCACCAGTTAAGGTTGCTTGAACAAGGTCTTGAGCAGATTTTCCAACAAATTGCATAGCAGCAAGTTCAGCTTGGCTCTGTTCCATTTGTTTTTGAAGTTTTTGTGCTTAGCGCATCATGTTTTGCATGTTCATCATGGTGTTTTACAGTTTCCTTTTATCTTATTTTCCTTCTTATTTTATCAATTTTTGGGGTTAAAAAGTCTATTGTTAGTTTAAAAGTTTAAATTTTAAACATTAAATTTTTCAGAAAATTTCTTGAAAAATGAGTGAAAAACATGAAGACTAGATTGTTTTTTCTTCAACGATTATAGAAATAGAAAATTAGGACTTAGACCTGTTTAGGATGATTTAAGTCCTAATTTTTATATGACCGAAAATGATCTTTAAAGTAAGGAAACTATATTATTCTGAAGAACTCTGAAATTTCACAACAATTTACATGTATATGCACTAGAATTCCTTGTAGTTACTGTAATTTGATTAGTTAATAAGAATTATAGAGTTACTATTCTAGAACGGAAAGTCTGATAATTATTTCGTGATAGGACTAGATTGTGGTATAATAGAGAGGATAAGTTTTTTAGTAAGAAAAAGGAGCAACGAGATGATTTACGCAGGAATTCTTGCCGGTGGTACTGGTACACGTATGGGAATCAGTAATTTACCCAAACAATTTTTAGAACTCGGTGATCGCCCTATCTTGATTCATACAATTGAAAAATTTGTCTTGGAACCAAGTATTGAAAAAATTGTAGTTGGTGTCCACGGTGATTGGGTATCTCATGCAGAGGATCTTGTAGATAAATATCTGCCTCTTCATAAGGATCGAATTATCATTACCAAAGGTGGTGCTGATCGAAATACCAGTATTAAAAAGATCATAGAGGCTATTAACGAGTATCGTCCGCTTACTCCTGAGGACATGGTGGTAACACACGATTCTGTTCGTCCTTTTATCACTCTTCGTATGATTCAAGATAATATCAAACTAGCGCAAGAACATGATGCTGTAGATACAGTAGTTGAAGCAGTAGATACAATTGTCGAAAGTACTAATGGTCAGTATATAACAGATATTCCAAATCGTGCTCATCTTTATCAAGGACAAACGCCACAGACTTTCCGTTGCCTAGACTTTATGGATTTGTATGGTTCCCTCTCTCTGATCAAGAAAAAGAAATCCTAACAGATGCTTGTAAGATTTTTGTCATAAAAGGAAGAGATGTAGCCTTGGCTAAGGGTGAATACTCTAATCTGAAAATCACAACTGTGACGGATTTGAAGATTGCAAAAAGTATGATTGAGAAAGACTAGCGCTATGATTAATCAAGTTTATCAACTGACTAAGCCTAAGTTTATCAATGTGAAATATCAAGAAGAAGTGATTGATCAGGAGAATCATATCCTTATTCGTCCTAACTATATGGCAGTTTGTCATGCGGATCAGCGTTACTATCAAGGAAAACGTGACCCTAAGATTTTATCTAAAAAACTACCTATGGCTATGATTCATGAATCTTGTGGAACCGTTATTTCAGATCCAACTGGAACTTATCAGGTTGGACAGAAAGTTGTTATGATACCAAATCAACCACCCATGCAAGGTGACAAGGAGTTTATGAGAATTACATGACTGGAACTTATTTCTTGTCTAGTGGTTATGACGGTTTCATGCGAGAGTTTGTTTCTCCCTAAAGATCGTGTGGTAGCGTACAATGATATTGAAGATACTGTTGCAGCTATTACGGAATTTGTAAGTGTTGGTATGCATGCTATGAATAGACTTTTGACTTTAGCTCATAGCAAACGGGAGCGAATTGCCGTCATAGGTGATGGTAGTTTGGCCTTCGTTGTTGCAAATATTATTAACTATACACTTCCAGAAGCAGAGATTATTGTTATTGGTCGTCATTGGGAAAAATTGGAACTCTTCTCGTTTGCGAAAGAGTGCTATATTACAGATATGATGCCTGAGGATTTGACTTTTGACCATGCTTTTGAGTGCTGTGGTGGCGATGGTACTGGTCCAGCCATTAATGATTTGATTCGTTATATTCGCTCATCAAGGAACCATCCTAATGATGGGAGTCAGTGAATATAAGGTCAATATCAATACGCGCGATGCCCTTGAAAAAGGCTTACTCTTAATTGGATCATCACGTTCTGGTCGAATTGATTTTGAAAAAGCTATCCAGATGATGGAAGTTAAGAAATTTGCCAATCGTCTTAAAAATATCCTTTATCTAGAAGAACCTGTAAGAGAAATCAAAGATATTCATCGTGTCTTTGCTACTGATTTAAATACTGCTTTAAAAACAGTATTTAAGTGGGAAGTGTAAGATTTGGAGGTTAATTGTGAGAAAATCATTAAAGAAAAATTTCTTCCTACTTAGTGAAGAAGAGGAAGTCCTCAGTGTTGAACAACTTGGGGGTATGACTAACCAAAACTATTTAGCTATAACAAGCAAGAAGCAGTACATTGTTAAATTTCTTTTGGTAAGGGAACGGAAAAAGCTTATCAATCGTCAAGATGAAAAGTATAATCTTGAACTGTTGAAAGATTTAAACTTAGACGTAAAAAATTATCTATTTGATATTGAGTCTGGTATCAAGGTTAATGAATATATCGAATCAGCATTAACGCTTGATTCAATAGTCATTAAGACTAAATTAGATAAAATTGCACCTATATTGCAAACTATTCATTCTTCAGGAAGGAATTAAAGGTGAATTTGCTCCTTTTGAGGAAATCAAAAATACGAATCCTTAATTGAAGGTAGCCTTCCCTATCCTAATTATGAAGAAGTTAGAGAAAAGTTTTTCACTAGAGAAAACGATTAAATGATTTGGGGATTAACAAAAAATCTTGTCATATTGATTTGGTTCCTGAAAATTTTATCGAGTCACCTCAAGGTCGTTTGTATTTGATTGACTGGGAATACGCCTCTATGAATGATCCTATGTGGGATTTAGCTGCCCTCTTTTTAGAGTCTGATTTCACAAGTCAAGAAGAAGAAACTTTCTTAGATATTATGAGAGTGATAAAACACCCGTATCTCGTGAAAAAATTCGTATTTATAAAATTTTGCAAGATACCATTTGGAGTTTATGGACGGTTTATAAAGAAGAGCAGGGTGCTGATTTTGGTGATTATGGAATTGACCGTTATCAAAGAGCGGTTAAAGGTTTAGTATATTATGGAGGAACGGATGAAAAATAAGAATGGTGTTTCTTTTGGTCTTCTTTCAGGTGTTTTCTGGGGGTTAGGCCTGACTATTAGTGCAATTATCTTCTCTATTTTTACAGATTTGTCTCCCTTTGTGGTGGCTGCAGCTCATGATTTTTTAACAATCTTTATCTTGTTAGCTTTTCTGTTAATTAGAGAAGGTAAGGTTCGCTTGTCCATTTTTACTAACATTCGAAATGTTAGTGTTATTATTGGAGCGCTTTTAGCTGGACCTATTGGAATGCAGGCTAATCTTTATGCAGTTAAATATATAGGTAGTTCCTTAGCTTCTTCAGTCTCAGCCATCTATCCTGCAGTTTCTGTGTTACTAGCCTTCTTCTTTTTAAAGCATAAGATCTCAAAAAACACGGTATTTGGAGTCTTTTTAATCATTGCAGCGATTATTGCCCAGACTTATAAGGTAGAACAAGTGAATTCGTTTTATATTGGAATTCTTTGTGCCTTTAGTCTGTGCTATTGCTTGGGGTAGTGAAAGTGTCTTAAGTTCCTTTGCCATGGAAAGTGAATTAAGTGAGATTGAAGCCCTTTTAATCCGACAAGTAACTTCTTTCTTGTCCTATCTTGTGATTGTGCTCTTCTCTCATCATAAATTTGGAGAAGTAGCTAATCTACAATTATTGGGACTAATGCTTATCTTCGCTACATTCAATATGATTTCTTACTTGGCTTACTATATTGCTATTAATCGTTTGCAACCTGCAAAGGCAACAGGATTGAATGTTAGTTATGTAGTTTGACAGTATTGTTCTCAGCCCTTTTTCTTGGGGACACCTCTTGATTGGCTGACAATTATTACATCACTTGTAGTGATAGCTGGTGTTTATATTATTATTAAAGAATAAAGGAGATTCGAGTGAAAGCAATCATTTTAGCAGCGGGATTGGGAACTCGTCTGCGTCCTATGACGGACAATACACCAAAAGCCTTGGTGAAAGTAAATCAAAAACCCTTAATAGAATATCAGATTGAGTTTCTAAAGAAAAAGGAATTCATGATATAATTATTGTTGTAGGTTATTTGAAAGAACAATTTGACTATTTGAAAAGAAAAAGTATGGTGTTCGACTTATCTTTAATGACAAATATGCTGATTATAATAACTTTCTATTCTCTTTATATAGTAAAAGAGGAATTGGCCAATAGTTATGTTATTGATGCTGATAATTATCTTTTTAAAAACATGTTCCTGCAATGATTTTGACTCGCTCAACATACTTTTAGTGTCTATCAGGAAGACTGTACCAATGAATGGTTCTTAGTTTATGGAGATGACTACAAGGTTCGAGATATTATTGTTGATAGCAAAAGCTGGGTCGTATTTTAAGCGGTGTTTCTTTCTGGGATGAACCAACTGCACAAAAGATTATCAGTTTTATCGATAAAAGCATACGAAAGCGGTGAATTCGTAGACTTATATTGGGACAATATGGTTAAGGATAATATCAAGGAATTAGATGTCTATGTTGAAGAATTAGAAGGCAATAGCATCTATGAAATCGATAGTGTCAAAGATTACCATAAATTAGAAGAAATTCTAGCAAATGAAAAATTAAATTTTTCAGCATCTGACAAAAATTGTTAGATGTTTTTAATTTTTACGAATAAATAAATGAATAGAAAAAGAAATTGGAGTAAGTTTATGAAAAATTACAAACTATGAAATTTATAAATTAAGAAAAATCAGGTTTGACTAATCAGCAAATCCTAACTGTCTTGGAACATGTGAAACCTGTGATCAAGAACTTTTATTGGGAGATATAGCAGAGGTTTCAGGCTACCGTAATCCGGCGGTATTTATGGAACGCTATTTTCAGATAGATGATGCGCATTTGAAGAAAGAGTTCAATAAGTTTCCATCATTTTCGATTCTTGATGACTGTTATCCTTTTGGATTTGTGTGAAATATATGATGCGCCTGTGCTCTTATTTTTACAAGGGAATCTGGATCTATTAAAACTTCCAAAGGTCGCTGTTGTAGGAAGTAGAGATTGTAGTAGCCAGGGAGCTAAATCAGTTCAGAAAGTTATTCAGGGATTGGAAAATGAATTGGTTGTTGTCAGTGGATTAGCCAAGGGTATCGATACAGCAGCTCATATGGCAGCTCTTCAGAATGGCGGAAAAAACCATTGCAGTGTAATTGGGACAGGTCTAGATGTGTTTTATCCTAAAGCCAATAAACGTTTGCAAGACTATATCGGTAATGACCATCTGCTTCTCAGTGAGTACGGACCTGGTGAGCAACCTCTTAAATTTCATTTTCCAGCTCGTAATAGAATCATTGCGGGACTCTGTCGAGAGTATCAGTAGCGGAAGCCAAGATGCGTTCAGGTAGTTTGATTACTTGTGAGACGAGCCATGGAAGAAGGAAGAGATGTCTTTTGCATATTCCTAGGTGGGAATTTTTAGACGGACTCGATCAGACGGCTGCCATCATTTAATTCAAGAAGGTGCAAAATTGGTTACCAGTGGGCAAGGATGTTCTATCTGAGTTTGAATTTTTAAAGAGGGAAAATCGATTGAATATAAAGTTTTCTTCTATATATAGAGTGCTAAGTCTTGACAGTTATGCAAAAATGGTTTACACTTTATAAAGTTTATTACTTTGAAAAGGTGTGATATTGTGGCTACGGCAACAAAAAGAAGAAATCAACAGTTAAAAAAATTTAGTAATCGTAGAGTCGCCTGCTAAGGCTAAGACGATTGAAAAATATCTAGGCAGAAACTACAAGGTTTTAGCTAGTGTCGGGCATATCCGTGATTTGAAGAAATCTAGTATGTCTGTCGATATTGAAAATAATTATGAACCGCAATATATCAATATTCGAGGAAAAGGTCCTCTGATTAATGACTTGAAAAAGAAGCTAGAAAAAGCTAACAAAAGTATTTCCTGCTAGTGACCCGGACCGTGAAGGAGAAGCAATTTCATGGCATTTGGCTCATATTCTTGATTTAGATGAGAATGATACCAATCGCGTTGTCTTTAATGAAATTACCAAAGATGCTGTTAAAAATGCCTTTAAGGAACCACGAAAGATTGATATGGACTTGGTTGATGCCCAACAGGCTCGTCGTATCTTAGACCGTTTGGTAGGTTATTCTATCTCTCCTATCTTGTGGAAAAAGTAAGAAGGGGATTATCAGCAGGGCGTGTGCAATCTATTGCGCCTCAAGCTCATCATTGATCGAGAGAATGAAATCAATGCCTTCCAACCAGAAGAATATTGGACTATTGATGGGAGTCTTTAAAAAGGGAAGCAAGCAATTTCAGGCTTCTTTCTATGGTGTAAATGGCAAGAAGAAAAAATTGTCCACTAACGAAGAAGTCAAAGAAGTCTTGTCTCACCTGACTAGTAAGGACTTTACAGTGGATCAGGTAGATAAAAAGGAGCGCAAACGAAATGCTCCACTACCATACACGACGTCTACTATGCAGATGGATGCTGCTAATAAAATCAATTTCCGTACTCGTAAAACCATGATGGTGGCTCAGCAACTCTATGAAGGGATTAATATCGGGTCTGGTGTTCAAGGTTTGATTACCTATATGCGTACCGATTCGACTCGTATTAGTCCTGTAGCGCAGAATGAAGTAGCAAGTTTCATTACGGATCGTTTTGGTAGCAAGTATTCTAAGCATGGTAGCAAGGTCAAAAATGCTTCAGGTGCTCAAGATGCCCACGAAGCTATTCGTCCTTCAAGTGTCTTTCATACTCCAGAAAGTATTGCTAAGTATTTAAATAAAGACCAGCTAAAACTTTACACGCTCATATGGAATCGTTTTGTTGCTAGTCAGATGACAGCTGCTATCTTTGATACGATGGCTGTTAAACTCTCTCAAAACGGTGTGCAGTTTGCTGCCAATGGTAGTCAGGTTAAGTTTGATGGCTATCTTGCTATCTATAATGATTCTGACAAGAATAAGATGTTGCCAGATATGGTTGTTGGAGATGTGGTTAAGCAGGTTAACAGCAAGCCAGAACAACATTTTACCCAACCACCAGCACGTTATTCTGAAGCAACGCTAATCAAGACCTTGGAAGAAAATGGAGTTGGACGTCCTTCAACTTATGCACCAACTATTGAAACCATCCAAAAACGTTACTATGTCCGTCTTGCGGCTAAACGTTTTGAACCGACTGAGTTAGGCGAAATTGTCAATAAACTAATCATTGAATATTTTCCTGATATTGTAAATGTTACCTTTCACAGCTGAAATGGAAGGTAGCTCGATGACGTCGAAGTTGGAAAAAGAGCAGTGGCAACGTGTCATTGATGCCTTTTACAAAACCATTCTCTAAAAGAGGTTGCCAAGGCTGAAGAAGAAATGGAAAAAATCCAGATTAAGGATGAACCAGCTGGCTTTTGACTGTGAAGTGTGGCAGTCCAATGGTCATCAAACTTGGTCGATTTTGGCAAGTTCTACGCTTGTAGCAATTTTCCCAGATTGTCGCCATACCCAAGCAATCGTCAAGAAATTGGGAGTTGAGTGTCCAAGTTGTCATCAAGGACAAATCATTGAGCGTAAAACCAAACGTAAATCGCCTCTTCTATGGTTGCAATCGCTATCCAGATTGTGAATTTCACCTCTTGGGATAAGACCAGTTGGGACGTGATTGTCCAAAAATGTAGCAACTTCCTCATGGAGAAAAAGTCCGTGGTGGAGGCAAACAAATTGTTTGTAGCAAAGGTGACTACGAAGAAGAAAAAGATTAAATAAGAGGAGAGTCCTGAAAGTGAATTTCAGGCTCTTTTGGGTTTGGAACTTGACAAAATTTCATCATTGTATGCGAAACTAGAAGAAAATTATTTTATACTCATGAAAATCAAAGAGCAAACTAGAAAGCTATCCAGGTTGCTCAAAGCGCTGCTTCTAGGTTGTAGATAAGATCGAGTCAGTTCAAAACAGTGTTTTGAGGTTGCAAATGAAAGCTGACCTGGTTTGAGAGATTTTCGAAGAGTAGTAACTAGGAGAAGTTATGCGTCTTATCTATCTGATAATTGGTTTTTTATCACTTGCCTTAGCTATTGTTGGGGTTGTTTTACCTTTATTGCCCACAACTCCCTTTCTTTTGTTGTCTATTGCTTGTTTTTCTAAATCTTCTAAACGATTTTCGAAAGATTGGCTATATCACACCAAAGCTACTATCAAACCTATGTAGCTGATTTTCGTGAGACTAAGTCTATTGCGCGTGAACGTAAGAAAAAGATTATCGTCTCTATCTATATTCTCATGGGAATTTCCATTTATTTTGCTCCTCTTTTACCAGTCAAAATCGGTCTGGGAGCCTTGACCATCTTTATCACTTATTATCTCTTCAAGGTCATTCCTGATAAAGAATAAAAATAGTCACTGTTTTCCTTGATATAAATGAAAGTATATTCACAACAATATGATATAATAAATTTAAAGTAATCTTTCAAGGAGAATCAAATGATTTACGAATTTTGTGCTGAAAATGTGACCTTTGCTTGAAAAAAAGCGATGCAGGCTGGAGCTCGTCGAATCGAACTCTGTGATAATCTAGCAGTTGGGAGGAACAACTCCCAGCTATGGAGTGACTCAAAGGCAGCGGTTGAACTGGCAGCTCAACTATGATACGACCATTATGACCATGATTCGTCCACGTGGTGGTGACTTTGTCTATAATGACTTAGAAATTGCTATCATGCTAGAAGACATTCGGTTGACTGCTCAGGCTGGAAGTCAAGGAGTTGTATTTGGGGCTTTAACTGCTGATAAGAAATTGGATAAGGCTAATCTTGAAAAGTTAATTGCCGCATCAAAAGGAGATGGAAATTGTCTTCCATATGGCCTTTGATGAATTGGGTGATGAAGATCAGTTGGAAGCTATTGACTGGCTCAGTCAAGCTGGTGTCACTCGTATCCTGACTCGTGCTGGGTGTGTCTGGTGACTCCTTAGAAAAACGCTTTAACCATTATCACAGAATTTTAGAACACGCAAGTGGAAAAATTGAAATCTTACCAGGTGGGGGGATTGACCTTGACAACCGTCAAACCTTTATCGACCAACTGGGCGTGACACAACTACATGGAACCAAGGTTGTCTTTTAAAAAATAGAAAGGAACTGCTAGCTTTGGGTAGCAGTTTTCACTTATGTTTGAAATTTTTAAATCCTATCAGTTTAATCAAGAAAAGGCTCATAGCTATGGATTTTGTAGAAAATAGTGGAGTCTGGACCTATAGTTGCCAGATTTTGCAAGGAGACTTTGTGATGACTGTTTCAGTCACTGATGATAATTGAGTTTTCAAGTCTTTGATCAGGAGACTGGTGACCTTTATCCTCAAGTCCATATGGAAAGCATGAGGGGAAGTTTTGTCGGAAATGTCCGTGAGGCTTGTCTGGAGATTCTTTACCAGATTCGGAAGGCTTGTTTTGATGTGCAAGATTTTATCTGTCCTCAGACTAAGCGAATCATGACTCAAGTTCAGGAAAAGTATGGTAATCAGCTGGAGTATCTGTGGGAGAAATCGCCTGATACGGCAGTATTACGACATGAAGGCAATCAAAAGTGGTATGCCGTCTTGATGAAAATCTCTTGGGATAAGCTGGAAAAGGGCAGAGAAGGGTCTAGTCGAAGCAGTCAACCTCAAACATGACCAAGTAGCTGATTTACTTTCACAAAGGGGCATTTATCCAGCTTTTCATATGAACAAACGCTATTGGATTAGTGTGGCGCTTGATGATACTTTGGTAGATGAGGAAGTACTGGAATTGATAGAAAAAAGTTGGAATTTAACCTCTAAAAAATGAAATATTTCAATAATTTTCAAGAACTTTTCAATTAGCAAAATATTCTATACTGAAGAAATTTTCAGAAAATATTGGATTTTTTCTTGACAAGTGCTTTTGCCTATGCTAAAATACTAAACAAGATATCAAACGAAGGAGAAAGTCAAACATGAAAACAGCTAAGTTTAATCAATTTGCTTTGTTGTTGAGGTACTCGGGCTAGTGCAAAAAGCATTAGTCCTGTTTGGCTTACCAAGCGGGAGTGAATCAACATCTCGCTTGGAATTCCGAGCGAGATGTTTTTTTACAATCAAATTTGGAAAAGGGGAAATCTCATGAGAACAGTTGAATTTTTAGATACCAGCCTTCGAGATGGAGAGCAGACACCAGGTGTTAATTTTTCAATCAAGGAAAAAATTGCCATTGCAAGGCAGCTGGAGAAATGGGGTATTTCAGCAATTGAAGCTGGTTTTCCAGCGGCTAGTCCGGATTCATTTACAGCAGTTCAGGAGATTGCTAAGGTCTTGAAGAAAACAGCGGTGACTGGTTTGGCACGCTCTGTCAAGTCTGATATTGATGCTTGTTATGAAGCACTCAAGGATGCCAAGTATCCACAGGTTCACGTCTTTATCGCTACCAGTCCGATTCACCGCAAGTATAAGCTCAATAAGAGCAAGGAAGAGATTTTGGAAGCTATTAGGAGCATGTTTCCTATGCACGTTCTAAGTTTGAAGTGGTCGAATTCTCTCCTGAAGATGCGACCAGAACAGAGTTGGATTTCCTCGCAAGTTGTTCAAACAGCGGTGGATGCTGGTGCGACTTATATCAATATCCCTGATACGGTTGGATTTACCACACCAGAGGAATACGGAGCTATCTTCAAATACTTGATTGAGAATGTCAAGACGGATCGTCAGATTATCTATTCGCCTCACTGTCATGATGATCTTGGAATGGCAGTGGCTAATAGCCTTGCTGCTGTCAAGAATGGAGCAGGACGTGTCGAAGGAACTATCAACGGTATTGGTGAGCGAGCTGGAAATGCTGCTTTGGAAGAAATTGCAGTAGCCCTCAATATTCGCCAAGATTACTACCAAGCAGAAACCAGTATTGTCTTAAATGAGACCATCAATACGTCAGAAATGGTTTCTCGCTTCTCAGGTATTCCAGTTCCTAAAAACAAGGCTGTGGTTGGTGGCAATGCCTTCTCTCATGAATCTGGTATTCACCAAGACGGAGTCCTTAAAAATCCTCTTACTTATGAGATTATCACCCCTGAATTGGTCGGTGTTAAGAGTAATAGTCTTCCGCTTGGAAAATTGTCAGGTCGCCATGCCTTTGTTGAAAAACTAAGAGAATTGGCCCTAGACTTTTACAGAAGAGGACATCAAACCACTCTTTGCTAAGTTCAAGGCACTGGCTGACAAGAAACAAGAAATCACAGATGCAGATATTCGTGCTCTGGTAGCTGGAACCATGGTTGAAAATCCCAGAAGGCTTCCACTTTGATGATTTACAACTGCAAACCCATGCAGATAATGACATTGAAGCGCTTGTTAGCCTAGCCAATATGGATGGTGAGAAGGTCGAATTTAATGCGACAGGGCAAGGTTCTGTTGAGGCTATCTTCAACGCTATCGACAAATTCTTCAATCAATCCGTCCGCTTGGTGTCCTACACTATTGATGCGGTGACGGATGGAATCGATGCCCAAGCTCGGGTCTTGGTCACTGTTGAAAACAGAGATACAGAAACCATCTTTAATGCAGCAGGGTCTTGATTTCGATGTGTTGAAAGGCTTCGGCTATTGCCTACATCAATGCTAATACCTTTGTTCAAAAAGAGAATGCAGGTGAGATGGGACGTAGTGTTTCCTATCGTGATATGCCTAGTGTGTAAAGGAGAAGGCTATGACAAAGAAAATAGTAGCTCTAGCAGGGGATGGAATCGGCCCAGAAATCATGGAGGCTGGGTTTAGAGGTTCTGGAAGCTCTAGCTAAAAAAACAGGCTTTGGATCTATGAAATAGACAGACGACCTTTTGGAGGTGCAGGTATTGATGCTGCAGGGCATCCCTTACCTGATGAAACCCTCAAGGCATGTAGAGAAGCAGATGCCATTCTCCTAGCGGCTATCGGTAGTCCCCAGTATGATGGGGCAGTGGTTCGGCCTGAACAAGGCTTGCTAGCGCTCCGTAAGGAACTCAATCTCTATGCTAATATTCGCCCTGTTAAGATTTTTGAGAGTCTCAAGCATTTGTCACCACTAAAATCAGAACGAATTGCTGGGGTTGACTTTGTCGTGGTGCGGGAGTTGACAGGCGGGATTTACTTTGGAGATCATATCCTTGAAGAGCGCAAAGCGCGTGATATCAACGAGTATAGCTATGAGGAAGTGGAGCGGATTATTCGCAAAGCCTTTGAAATTGCAAGAAATCGCAGAAAAATCGTTACCAGCATCGATAAACAAAATGTTTTGGCAACATCAAAACTATGGAGAAAAGTAACTGAGGAAGTCGCGCAGGATTTCCCAGATGTAACCTTGGAACACCAGCTGGTGGACTCAGCTGCCATGCTCATGATTACCAATCCTGCCAAGTTTGATGTCATCGTGACGGAGAATCTTTTCGGAGATATTCTATCTGATGAATCAAGCGTTCTATCTGGTACACTTGGGGTTATGCCATCAGCCAGTCATTCTGAAAATGGACCAAGTCTCTATGAACCTATTCACGGTTCAGCACCTGATATTGCTGGTCAAGGAATTGCCAATCCTATTTCCATGATTTTATCAGTGTCCATGATGTTGAGAGATAGTTTTGGAAGTTATGAGGATGCGGAACGTATCGAGCGTGCTGTTGAGGCAAGTTTGGCAGCTGGTACATTAACGAGAGATATAGGAGGACAGGCTTCAACAAAGGAAATGACGGAAGCTATTATTGCAAGGTTATGAAGTTAGACGAAAAAATTACTCTAGTCCTTTTGATTTGGAATGTCATGGTTTTCTTGATTTATGGTATTGACAAATCCAAGGCAAGGAGAAGAGCTTGGCGCATCCCAGAGAAAATCTTACTCATTTTAGCCTTTGCTTGTGGTGGTTTTGGTGCCTGGTTAGCAGGAATTACTTTTCATCACAAGACTCGAAAATGGTACTTTAAAACGGTTTGGTTTCTCGGGATGGTGACTACACTAGTAGCCTTATATGTTATTTGGAGGTAATGGATGGCAGGAAAATCGATTTTTGATAAATTATGGGACCGTCATGTCATCACAGGAGAAGAGGGGCAGCCCCAACTCATGTATGTGGACCAGCACTATATCCACGAAGTGACCAGTCCGCAAGCATTTCAAGGACTACGAGACGCAGGTCGCAGATTGAGACGACCAGACTTGACATTTGGAACCTTTGATCACAATGTCCCAACGGTTAATATCTATGATATTCGAGATGTGATTTCTAAGGCACAAATTGATAAGCTTGCTGAAAATGTTGAGGAGTTTGGGATTGAACATGCAGCCCACGGTTCTGAAAAGCAGGGAATCGTTCACATGGTAGGTCCAGAAACAGGACGAACCCAACCAGGAAAATTCATCGTCTGTGGAGATAGCCATACGGCAACCCACGGGGCTTTCGGAGCGATCGCCTTTGGAATTGGGACCAGTGAGGTTGAGCATGTCTTTGCTACCCAGACCCTCTGGCAAGTTAAACCTAAGAAAATGCTGGTAGAATTCACTGGTGTTCCTCAAAAAGGAGTTTATTCTAAGGATTACATTTTAGCCTTGATTGCCAAGTATGGTGTTGCCTGTGGTGTTGGCTATGTGGTGGAATATCGTGGGCAAGCGATTGATGCACTAAGTATGGAAGAGCGAATGACCATCTGCAATATGTCCATCGAGTTTGGATCTAAGATGGGAATCATGAATCCGGATCAAACCACCTATGATTATCTCAAGGGACGGGAGTGTGTTCCAGAGGACTTTGAAGAGGCTGTGGCTGATTGGAAAACAATTGTCAGTGATGAGGATGCTGTTTACGATAAGGTTATCCAGATGGATGTCTCAGACTTAGCTCCTATGGTAACCTGGGGGACCAATCCTGCTATGGGTGTTGACTTTGACAGTAGCTTCCCAGAAATTAAGGACATGAATGATGAGCGAGCCTACAACTACATGGACTTGGAACCAGGTCAAAAGCCAGCGGATATTGAACTAGGCTATATCTTTATCGGTTCTTGTACCAATGCTCGTCTCAGTGACTTGCAACTGGCTGCGCGATTTGTCAAAGGGAAGAAAATTGCTCCTAACTTAACGGCTATCGTAGTTCCAAGGTCTCGTCCTGTCAAACGAGCTGCTGAGAAGTTGGGCTTGGACAAGGTCTTTCTAGATGCTGGATTTGAGTGGAGAGACCCAGGTTGCTCTATGTGCCTAGGGATGAATCCTGACAAGGTTCCAGATGGTGTTCACTGCGCCTCAACCAGCAATCGAAACTTTGAAGACAGACAGGGATTTGGTGCTAAGACCCATCTCTGCAGTCCAGCCATGGCAGCTGCGGCAGCTATTGCAGGGCGTTTCGTAGATGTTCGGCAAATGCCAGAAGCCCAGTAAGGAGAGGATATGGAGAAATTTACAGTTTATACGGGAACGACCGTTCCTCTCATGAATGATAACATCGACACTGACCAAATCCTACCCAAGCAGTTTCTCAAGTTGATTGATAAAAAAGGCTTTGGTAAGTACCTCATGTATGCTTGGCGTTATCTGGATGACAAGTATACTGAGGATCCAGACTTTGTCTTTAACCGACCTGAATATCGGAAAGCCAGTATTCTCATCTCAGGGGATAACTTTGGGGCAGGGTCTTCGAGGGAACACGCAGCTTGGGCTCTAGCAGACTATGGTTTTAAGGTCGTGATTGCAGGGATCTTTTCGGTGATATTCATTACAATAATGAACTCAATAATGGCATGTTGCCCATTGTTCAGCCCAGAGAGGTTCGAGAGAAACTAGCCCAGCTACAACCAAGTGACCAGGTAACTGTGGACTTGGAACAACAAAAAATCATCTCACCAGTTGGAGAATTCACTTTTGAAATCGATAGCGAATGGAAACACAAGCTCTTAAATGGTTTGGATGATATCGGTATTACCTTGCAGTATGAAGATTTGATTGCTGCTTATGAAAAACAACGACCAGCCTACTGGCAGGATTAGAAGAAAAATAGAAAAGGAAATAGAACTATGACAAAACACATTCAATGGAACGGAACACTTTCACAAGAAGGCTATGACATTTTAAAAGGTGAGGGCGGATGTATCGTTTGCCCTACAAAAGTTGGTTACATCATCATGACTAGTGATAAGGCAGGACTTGAACGCAAGTTCGCAGCCAAAGAACGTAACCGTAACAAACCAGGTGTTGTTCTCTGCGGTAGCATGGATGAGCTTCGCGCTTTAGCACAACTCAACCCAGAAATTGAAGCCTTTTACCAAAAACATTGGGATGAAGATATTCTTCTTGGTTGTATCCTTCCTTGGAAACCAGAAGCCTTTGAAAAACTCAAAGCATACGGTGATGGCCGTGAAGAACTGATGACTGACGTGCGTGGTACTAGCTGTTTTGTTATCAAGTTTGGGAAAGCTGGTGAACAATTGGCTGCCAAACTTTGGGAAGAAGGCAAGATGGTTTATGCCTCATCTGCAAACCCATCTGGAAAAGGAAACCGTGGTAAAGGTGGAAGGAATCGGAGAACGTATCGAAGGAGCAGTGGACCTTGTCATCGAGGCAGACGACTATGTGGCATCCATCCAACCTGACAAAACGATTGAAACTCGCTACGAGCAAGGTGTGATGGTGTCTATGGTCGATAAAGACGGCAAACTCATCCCAGAACAAGGAGGAGCACGTTCAACTTCACCAGCTCCAGTTGTAATCCGTAAAGGGCTTGACATTGATAAGATTATGATGCACCTGTCAGATATCTTTAACTCATGGGACTACCGTCAGGGAGAGTATTATTAGGATAGTGAAGAAGTGGGGAGAAAATAATCTCTCCTCTTTTTTGTCTTTGATATAAGTAAAATACGAACAATATAATTTAATTTATAAAATTATTTGACAAAAACTGTACTTTAGTTTATAATAAATTAAGGAAACGTCGGAAAAGACGTAGTGATGCGAAAGCATAGGTAGGTCATTACAAAAGAAACGAGACATCGAGATGTTAAATGAATTTCCAATTTTTGATTACGAAGATATTCAATTGATTCCAAATAAATGTGTCATTAAAAGCCGTGCAGAAGCGGATACAAGTGTCACTTTAGGAAATCACACCTTTAAACTACCTGTTGTGCCAGCTAATATGCAGACGATTTTGGATGAAAATGTAGCAGAGCAACTAGCTAAAGGTGGTTACTTCTACATTATGCACCGTTTTGATGAGGCAGGACGCATTCCTTTTATCAAACGTATGCACGATCAAGGGCTTATTGCTTCTATCTCTGTCGGTGTTAAGGACTATGAGTATGATTTCGTAAGACAGCTCAAGGATGATGCTCCCGAGTATATCACGATTGATATTGCTCATGGTCATGCGGATAGCGTGATTTCTATGATTCAACACATCAAGAAAGAATTGCCAGATACTTTTGTTATTGCTGGAAATGTGGGAACACCAGAAGCTGTGCGTGAATTGGAAAATGCTGGTGCGGATGCTACGAAGGTCGGAATTGGTCCTGGTAAGGTTTGTATCACCAAGGTTAAGACTGGTTTTGGTACAGGTGGTTGGCAGTTGGCTGCTCTACGCTGGTGTGCTAAGGCTGCACGTAAACCGATTATCGCTGATGGAGGGAATTCGTACTCACGGTGATATTGCTAAGTCTATCCGCTTTCGGTGCTAGCATGGTCATGATTGGTTCCCTCTTTGCAGGACACATCGAAAGTCCAGGGAAAACGATTGAAGTCGATGGTGAACAGTTCAAAGAATACTATGGTTCAGCTTCACAATATCAAAAAGGTGCTTATAAAAATGTGGAAGGCAAACGTATCTTGCTTCCTGCTAAAGGTCATCTGCAAGATACCCTTACTGAGATGGAGCAAGATTTGCAAAGTGCCATTTCGTATGCAGGTGGACGTCAGCTTGCTGACCTTAAACACGTTGATTATGTTATCGTGAAAAACTCTATCTGGAATGGGGATGCTTCCCACTAAGACGGGCTATCTCACTAGAAAAAACTTGTTATTAGGGCAAATTTTTGTTATAATAAAACAAGTTTCCACCCTTAGTGTAATGGATATCACGCAAGATTCCGGTTCTTGAGATGGGGGTTCGATTCCCTCAGGGTGGATGTAAATAAAAAAGCCTTTAATAGGGCTTTTTTATTTATGCTGGCCCAAATTTTTCCCTAATACTCTTCGAAAATCACATTCAAACCACGTCAGCGTCGTCTTACCGTACTCAAGTACAGCCTGCGTCTAGCTTCCTAGTTTGCTCTTTGATTTTCATTGAGTATAAAACTGAAATCTCATTCTAAAGAATGCCCAAATTCCTTCCACTCCCATTTTAAAGTGACTCAGGGGGCTTTTTTTGATATAATAAAAAGGACTGTTATCAGTTAGAAAGAGGTTGGTATGAAAGAATTACAAACTGTACTAAAGAACCATTTTGCAATCGAATTTGCAGACAAAAATTTACTAGAGACTGCCTTTACTCATACGAGTTATGCCAATGAGCACCGCCTCTTAAAAATTTCACACAATGAACGCTTGGAATTTTTAGGAGACGCTGTTCTACAGTTATTGATTTCAGAATATCTGTATAAAAAATATCCTAAAAAGCCTGAAGGCGATTTGTCCAAACTCCGTGCTATGATTGTCCGCGAGGAGAGTTTGGCTGGTTTTGCGCGTGATTGCCAGTTTGACCAGTTTATCAAGCTGGGTAAGGGAGAAGAAAAATCTGGTGGTCGCAATCGTGACACCATTCTTGGTGATGCCTTCGAAGCCTTTCTTGGTGCTCTCCTTTTGGACAAGGATGTGGCCAAGGTTAAGGAATTTATCTATCAAGTCATGATTCCTAAGGTTGAAGCAGGCGAGTTTGAGATGATTACAGACTATAAGACCCATCTCCAAGAGTTACTTCAGGTCAATGGCGATGTGGCTATTCGGTATCAGGTGATTTCTGAAACGGGTCCTGCCCACGATAAGATATTTGATGTAGAAGTTCTTGTCGAAGGTAAGAGCATTGGTCAAGGTCAAGGTCGTTCTAAGAAATTAGCAGAGCAAGAAGCTGCCAAAAATGCCGTTGAGAAAGGGCTGGATTCATGTATTTAAAGGAAATCGAAATTCAGGGATTCAAGTCTTTTGCTGACAAGACCAAGGTCGTCTTTGATCAAGGTGTGACGGCAGTTGTTGGCCCCAATGGATCTGGAAAGTCCAATATTACAGAAAGTCTGCGTTGGGCCTTGGGGGAGTCAAGTGTTAAGAGTCTCCGTGGTGGCAAGATGCCAGATGTCATCTTTGCTGGAACAGAAAGTCGTAAACCGCTCAATTATGCTTCTGTAGTTGTAACTCTGAATAATAATGATGGATTTATCAAGGACGCAGGTCAAGAAATCAGAGTAGAACGTCATATCTATCGTAGTGGTGATAGCGAATACAAGATTGACGGCAAGAAAGTCCGTCTGCGTGATGTTCATGATCTCTTCTTGGATACAGGTTTGGGACGAGATTCCTTTTCTATCATTTCCCAAGGGAAGGTTGAGGAGATTTTTAATTCCAAGCCTGAAGAACGCCGTGCCATTTTTGAAGAAGCTGCAGGAGTTTTGAAATACAAGACTCGCAGAAAAGAAACTGAGAGTAAACTGCAGCAAACTCAGGATAATTTAGACCGCTTAGAGGACATTATCTACGAGTTGGATAATCAAATCAAGCCTCTTGAGAAGCAAGCTGAGAATGCCCGAAAGTTTTTAGACTTGGAAGGTCAACGCAAGGCTATTTATTTAGATGTCCTTGTTGCTCAAATCAAGGAAAATAAGTCTGAACTAGAGTCGACAGAAGAAGAGTTGACTCAGGTTCAGGAACTCTTAACTAGCTATTACCAAAAGCGTGAAAAATTAGAAGAAGAAAATCAAGCTCTTAAAAAACAGCGCCAAGACTTACAAGCTGGAATGGTCAAAGACCAGGGTAGTTTGATGGATTTGACCAGTCTGATTAGTGATTTAGAGAGAAAATTAGCCCTATCGAAACTGGAATCTGAGCAAGTAGCCCTGAATCAACAGGAAGCACAAGCCCGTTTGGCTACTTTGGAGGATAAGAGAAATTCACTCAGCAAAGAAAAATATGATAAAGAAAGCTCATTAACTCTGTTAGAGGAAAATCTAGTCCAAAATAATCAAAAACTCCATCGTTTAGAAGCTGAATTGCTAGCTTTTTCAGATGATCCAGATCAGATGATTGAGCTCTTGCGTGAACGCTTTGTAGCCCTTTTACAAGAAGAAGCGGATGTCTCAAACCAACTGACTCGCATCGAGAATGAGTTGGAAAATAGTCGTCAGCTTTCTCAAAAACAAGCAGATCAACTAGAAAAGCTGAAAGAACAGCTGGCTACAGCTAAAGAAAAGGCAAGTCAGCAAAGGAATGAGCTTGAAACTGCCAAGGAGCAGGTTCAGAAATTATTGGCCGACTATCAAGCTATTGCCAAGGAGCAAGAGGAGCAAAAAACTTCCTATCAAGCTCAACAAAGTCAACTCTTTGACCGTCTGGATAGTCTCAAAAACAAGCAGGCGAGAGCTCAGAGTTTGGAAAATATTCTGAGAAATCATAGTAACTTTTATGCAGGTGTAAAGAGTGTTCTCCAAGAAAAAGACCGCCTTGGTGGGATTATTGGTGCAGTCAGTGAGCACCTGACCTTTGATGTGCATTATCAAACTGCCTTAGAGATTGCGCTTGGAGCCAGCAGTCAGCATATCATCGTAGAAGATGAAGAGTCAGCAACCAAGGCGATTGATTTCCTAAAGCGCAACAGAGCTGGTCGTGCAACCTTCCTTCCGTTGACGACTATCAAGGCCCGTACAATTTCTAGCCAGAACCAAGATACTATCGCAGCAAGTCCGGGATTTTCTGGGCATGGCAGATGAATTGGTTACTTTTGATACTAGACTAGAATCCATTTTCAAGAACTTGCTAGCTACGACGGCTATCTTTTGACACCGTAGAACACGCGCGTGCAGCAGCTCGTCAAGTTCGCTATCAGGTTCGTATGGTGACTTTGGACGGCACAGAGTTGCGCACAGGTGGTTCCTATGCAGGTGGAGCCAATCGCCAGAAATAACAGTATTTTCATCAAGCCAGAGCTGGAGCAATTACAAAAAGAAATTGCTGAAGAAGAAGCAAGTCTTGCGTTCAGAAGAGACTGAGTTTGAAGACCTTGCAAGATGAGATGGCTAGATTGACAGAAAGATTAGAAGCCATCAAATCTCAAGGAGAGCAGGCTCGTATTCAGGAGCAAGGCTTGTCTCTTGCTTATCAGCAGACCAGTCAGCAAGTTGAAGAGCTAGAAACTCTTTGGAAACTCCAAGAAGAGGAATTAAATCGTCTTTCTGATGGGAGATTGGCAAGCAGATAAGGAAAAATGCCAAGAGCGTCTTGCTACAATTGCCAGTGACAAGCAAAATCTGGAAGCTGAGATTGAAGAGATTAAGTCCAACAAAAATGCCATCCAAGAACGTTATCAGAACTTGCAAGAAGAGGTAGCGCAAGCTCGTTTGCTTAAGACAGAATTGCAAGGGCAAAAACGTTATGAAGTAGCTGATATTGAACGCTTTGTCAAGGAATTGGAAGCTCTTGAACTTGAGCAAGAAGAAATCCAGCGTCTGCTTCAAGAAAAGGTTGATAATCTAGAGAAAGTAGATACAGAGTTGCTCAATCAACAGGCGGAAGAAGCCAAAAACCAGAAAACAAATCTCCAACAAGGTTTGATTCGCAAGCAGTTTGAGTTGGATGATATTGAAGGTCAACTGGATGATATTGCTAGTCATTTGGACCAGGCTCGCCAGCAGAATGAAGAGTGGATTCGCAAGCAAACACGTGCTGAAGCCAAGAAAGAAAAGGTCAGCGAGCGCTTGCGCCATCTACAAAGTCAATTGACAGACCAGTATCAGATTAGCTATACTGAGGCTCTAGAAAAAGCACATGAGTTGGAAAATCTCAATCTGGCAGAGCAAGAGGTACAGGATTTGGAGAAGGCTATTCGCTCACTGGGTCCAGTCAACTTGGAAGCTATTGACCAGTACGAAGAAGTTCACAATCGTCTGGATTTCCTAAATAGCCAACGAGATGATATTTTGTCAGCGAAAAATCTGCTCCTTGAGACCATTACAGAGATGAATGATGAGGTCAAGGAACGCTTTAAATCAACCTTTGAAGCTATTCGTGAGTCCTTTAAAGTGACCTTCCAAAGCAGATGTTTGGCGGAGGTCAGGCAGACTTGATATTGACTGAGGGCGACCTTTTAACAGCTGGTGTGGAGATTTCTGTTCAACCTCCAGGTAAGAAAATCCAGTCGCTTAACCTCATGAGTGGTGGTGAAAAAGCTCTATCGGCTCTTGCCTTGCTCTTCTCTATTATTCGTGTTAAAACCATTCCATTTTGTTATACTGGATGAGGTAGAGGCGGCACTGGATGAAGCCAATGTCAAACGTTTTGGGGATTATCTCAACCGCTTTGACAAGGATAGTCAGTTTATTGTAGTAACCCACCGTAAAGGGACTATGGCTGCGGCTGATTCTATCTATGGAGTGACTATGCAAGAATCTGGAGTTTCAAAAATTGTTTCAGTTAAGTTAAAAGATTTAGAAGAACAATAAAGATTTAGTAACAGATTACGAAATAGCATCTCTTATGAGGTGCTATTTTTGAAAATTAACATCCTGAAATAGTATGTATTTCAAAGGTCAGATTCAGAGGCAAAAACGACATTTGAGCTTTTCCTTTTTAGCGAAAAGGCTTTCTCTATGATATAATAGTTTTCATGATTACAACAATTACCTATAAAAAATGAAAAAGATATCGCAGTACCGGACAAAACGGTCCTTGTTTTAGGCTATTTTGATGGCGTTCACAAAGGACATCAAAAACTTTTTGAGGTTGCTACTAAGGCATCGATGAAAGGATTATCTTCCTGTAGTCGTGATGACCTTTACAGAATCACCTAAACTTGCTCTACAACCCTACCATCCAGATCTTATGTTGCACATTGTTAATCATCAAGAACGTGAGCAAAAGTTGAAATGGCATGGAGTTGAAGAACTATTTTTGCTTGATTTTAGTAGTAAATTTGCTAGCTTAACTGCCCAAGAGTTTTTTGATACTTATATTAAGGCCTTAAAACCAGCTATTATCGTAGCAGGATTTGACTATACTTTTGGTTCTGACAATAAAAGTGCAGATGACCTGAAGGACTATTTTGATGGTGAAATCATTATTGTTCCTCCTGTAGAAGATGAAAAAGGGCAAAATCAGTTCTACTCGTATTCGTCAAGCTATTCTTGATGGTGATGTCAGGAAGCAGGTCATTTACTTGGGAACCCTCTACCGTCACGTGGAATGGTCGTTCATGGTAATGCTAGAGGGCGGACAATTGGTTATCCAACAGCTAATCTTATTCTAAGAGATCGAACCTATATGCCAGCAGATGGGTGTATATGTTGTTGATGTAGAGGTTCAACGCCAGAAGTATCGTGGGTATGGCTAGTGTAGGAAAAATGTTACCTTTGATGGGAGAAGAGCCTCGTTTTGAGGTCAATATTTTTGATTTTTTTCAGATGACATTTATGGTGAAACAGTCATTGTTTATTGGCTAGACCGATGTCCGTGGACATGGTCAAATTTGACTCTGTCGAAGAACTCGTATGACCAACTCAGAAAGGATGAAGAAATTGCTCGGAATTGGAAGGTGGAGGACTAGAAGGGTTTAGAGCATGATATATGTTTTCCATTATCTTAGCGAAAAACAAGGCTCTTTGTCAACTGCAGTGGGTTCAAGAAAGGTAAGATCGAGAAAGGACAAATTTTTGTTCTTTCTTTCTTTTTGATGTTTGGAGCAATGAAAATACGTTTTTCAAAGTTGTCAAGATTACGAAAACGAAGACTGTAGTTATTTGAACTGAAATTTGGCTAAAGAATAAAATCTCTACGTAGAAAATTTGAAAAATAATTTTAGATAAAGTTAAGATAAATTATAAACATAATGCATCTCAATTCTGTCATATTTTCACATTTTTATCTCATCAAAAGTTTTATCAATCAAAGTATTTATGAATTCTATATAAATATATAATAAATCCTAAAACAAGTAGATAAAAAGGGAAAGGAAAGGAAAGGAAAGGAAAGGAAAGGAAAGAAAAGAAAGGAAAGAGTTTTATATTATATTAACATTGTAAAAATACAAATGATTCTAATTAGATAAATCAAAGTACACTAAATTATCAAGAAATCGGTTAAAACAAATTGACAAATTTATGCATTATTTGTTAAAATATAGGGTATGCAATTCTGATTTTGCCTATATATAAAGGAAATTTGAAAATTAAAAATTACAAGAGACGGTTTAAAAATAAATCTTTTGACTGGTACGGTTTTTGAGTCAACGTTTCTCTTATTCGTAAAGTACCATTTGGAGCAGCAAGTGTCTCTTCTAGGTACCGCTCTGATTCTTGGACATTCTCAAGGAGCAGTAAAAGCGGAAGAGACAGGAAAGACTCTAAATGGTGAACTAGTAGCCGATAATCCGGAAAAATTTGATCAATGAGATAGCTCAATTCTTCTAGCTACTGCTAAGTCGAAGCTCTTGTTGAAACAAAACCTGAACTTGATCCAGCATCAGTTTTGAAGCCTGTTTCTGAAAGAGGAGACTGAGAAAGGAGATATCAAACATGCAGATAAATCAGAGATTGAACAGAAGCTTTACCAAAGTCTCTACTGAAACCTCACGATAAACAAGTTGAAAAAGTAAAATAACCAAGATAAAAAGTAGCTGACGAGAAACAAGAAGTTAAACAATTAGAGAATGTAGCGAACACAGATATGAATAAAAATGGTGTCGCTTCTCTTAAAACAATCTTACTCAACTAACATCAGGCAGAAGTTCGAATGCTACTGCCTCTAATTTCTGCAGAAAAGAAAGTGGAAGATAAGGTTAGGGAAAGAAGCTATTGCAGTTGCAGGTAGCACTCAGCCAAAGCTGACTGCTTTGCACAGAAATCTCTTGAAACTGGAAAAATCACAAAAATTGAATTAGATAATCAATTTAATCGCATTTCATCTGCCATTGAAGCTGTTTATACAGAAATGAAACGTGGTGGTCATGCAGGTAAAATCGAAGCGGTTCTATCAGGAGAGCCTGTAGCCCAAAATAACGTTATTATTCCGCCTAAAACAAAAACTCCAGTTCAAGATATCTTGAATTTATCAGACGAAGAAATTGCTGCCATTAAGCATGAAATTATGAATACAAATCCAAGTATTACGGATCCTTCAATGATTAATGTTGTGAGAAGTGGATCTTTCAAATGCTGGTAGGTTACAGTGACTGTTAATGGTGTTGAAACTAGAATAGCATCTGGTGATACGATTGTAGGGACTGCGGGTACAAAAAATATTGAGCAATTGAAGTATAGTATCAACTGGTTTGACTTTGCTTCTTCTACAATTACTTATTCAGATGGAACAGTTGTTGGTCCAGCGAGAAAGTTAGACCAACCAATTATAAAAGATATAACTTATCCGAATGGTGAAGTAGTTCATGGAAAAATTAAAATGGTTCGTGATGTTACTTATACAGATGGTACTAAAGGATTAACAACAGATGAACGATTTTTAAATTCAGGTATCACAAAATATGTAGAACATATCTATGGTGATGGACGCGCTCAAAATGATCATGAACTTTATGAAGTTCTCCAAGAAGGAATGAAGTTTAATGTTAAGACGAAGGTAGAAGGTTATGTTTTAACAGCAACGGTTACTAAACTAGCACCAAAAAATGTGAAAACAGATCCAAATAAAACGGAATCAGGTCCTGTTAATGCACTGAGAACGGATGGTGGTCTTCGAACAGGTAAATTTGCAAATAATAAAAAAGCCGATGTTTTATTAACAACTCAAGACACGCTTTATTCTTATTTGAGAACAGCAGGAATTCAAACCATTAATCCAGATGGTAGTGAGATGTTAACAGCTTTTTCACCTTCAGCCGATCAGGCCAATGTGGGGGTAACCTTTTCTCTATCTGCAACGTATCATGGACATAATGTTCCTGTGAATGTGATTGCTGCAGATGCTGAGGAAGCTAATCGTTCGGAAGTCGTTCAATTTGAAAACAGATGGTACAAATTGAGACAATTTATGGAATTAAACTATAACGAAAATATTCGTAATGGAACTGCACAAAAGGCAGAAGCCATGAATGAAGGTGAACTAAGTGATCTAAGCCGTGCAGGCTATAATCCGAAAGAATGGGTGAATACCGATGAAAAGGGCAACTCTACAGTATACGGAACAAAGCTTTTTGGACCAAATAGAACATCTAAGTCTGGAAAAAACTCATTACCAATTGCGCTTTCTCAAGATGTTAAAACATTATCGTTATATCTAAATTCTAATGGAGCTCAAGCTGGTACTTTTTGGTTTTCATGATTTATGATGGAAGTGATGCTCCAGAATCCTATGGAGAAGCACAACATGTTATTGGTACGTTTAATAAAACAAAAAATGGACAACAAGTAACAGCAACACAACCATATCTTGGGGATCAACCTGGGGATCCAGATTTTCGTAACACAACTTCAGAAAAAAGTGGAGCATGGGTTCTAGATGATCTTGTTCATACAGAAAAATATGAAGAAGTTGGGTTAAAACAAGGAGATAAAAATCTCGAATGAATTAGAGATACTGGAACGTTAGACAAAGTGGATGATGTCTGGGTTATTCGTAAGTCTTCAACAGAAACGGTTGCACTGAAACAAGGCGATATCGTATCGATTAATAAAACCAAAAGAAGGGAAAAATACAGAATCCTTAGTAGATATTCCAGTTCGTGGAATATTTAATCCCACAAATCACATGTGTGGCTATTGAGCGTTACCTGATGAAGGAGAAAGCCAATTAATTGATGGAAAAACAGGTTTGAAAGAGTATAGCCTTCGTCAAGCAACTGATACAGAATATGTATTAGAAGGAATTAAAGTTAACCGAGGAATCAATAACGATGATGCCTATGTACGTGCATGGGTAGACTTTAACAATAATGGTAAATTTGATCAGTATGAAGCTTCCGAAGTATTTCACGTGACACAAGATGGAACGATTAATATTTCATTTAAAAATACTCCACAGTTATTAGTAACTTCTGTAGATAGTATTGGGGTAATGTATTCTGCATAGGATTAGATGAAAAAGAAATTTTAAGTCCTACGGTATTGCTTCGTCTGGGGAAGTAGAAGATTTCTTGACACATGTAGTTCACTTTCCACGAGGTAGTAGACATCGTTCTGAAGGATATCAAGGTCAAAAACAAGAAGTAAATTTACCAACAAATGCTATTTTCTCAGCAAATGGTAAAACTAAAGACTCAAATTATAAAGATTGGGCACAAATTGAAAAATACTCTTGCTCCAAAATTTGTATTGACAGATTCTACTGTAGCGACTACAGAAGAAACGGGAAATGAGGCGAATGTTACCTTAAAAAGGGAACAACAGTCTACGGTGGTAAGGAAGTCATCTTGAAGGATGCGAATGGAAATGTTCTGGTACAGCTATAAAAATTACAACCTAATAGTGGTAGAGTAGAATATTTAACATCTGAGTATACTGAGTATGATAAAGATGGGTAAAAAGTTGGTGTATATAGTCTAAATCCTGAAGATGAGAATAGAAGAAATACTGAAGGACCAGGTAAAATTAAATATACTAAAATTACCTTTACTCCAGCATTAGGATATGTAGGTACCGCAAATGGAGCAGTTATTCGTGCGTGGGATGAAAACCGTAACTCTACTGGATGGGAAGCAACTGCTACAACCATTAACCAATCAAAAATGATATTAACCTTTCTGATAAAGATAAAAATAACAGAAAATATTAATAAAAATATTAATGGACGTCTTTCAATGGATACAATCTATATTCCGAAAGTGATTGATATTAAACCAGTTGGTAAAGATGAGACTTCTGTTGATGAACAAGGGAAAAATCAATCAGTAACCCTAAATATTCCAGATTATGGAACAGTAGAAGTGGTTAATAATCAGCAAATTGATGGAGCAAAAAGTTAGTAAAGAACATGTATTAGTAGATAAAACGAAAAATACAAATTTGCAGATGTTAAAATTATTCCTGGAAAAAAACATATACAGAGGATACAAAAGTAAATGAAGAAACAGTTCTAAGATATGAAGATGGCGGAACTGAAACATTTAAACCAGTAGATAAGATTCCTGCTAATACAGAAATTCAACAACCACTAAGAATAACTGGAAAAGGAAATGTAAGAGTAAGTAAAGTTCTAATTGATAAAGGTACAGTTGATAATGTGATGAGAGTTCCAGCAGGCTCTATTCTCGACGGAGAAGCTCCTACACCTACAACGCAAGTAACCGTTCTACGAAATGGATCTGAGGTAACTGTACCAGCTGGTGAAAAATTACAAGTTGGAGATCAATTAGTAACTCCATTAGAAATTGTTAATAATCAACAAGTAACAACGTGGACTGTTACTTTAAAAAAAGGAGATGTGATTTCATCATCATCATCTTCTAATGTAAAACCTACCTTATTGACAGAAACAAGTGTTGATCAATTAATTGAAACTAAAGGGGATTCGATTACTCTAGGTGGAAGAGATTATGTAAATAATAATGATGTGATTCCAAAAGGAACTAAAGTAGCAGGTACAGAAATACCTTTAAGTACAGTTACTCTTCCAAAAGCTACGCATGTAAATCCATTAACAGGTGAGGTTACAACGGTAGAAAGAAGATATACAAAAATTTCAGATGAAGAAATTGTTATCGAAAATGAAGGGACGTATCGATTAATTCCTACAATATCAACCAATGATAAAGGACAGGAAATTTATGAAAATCCAACAGTTGTCTTTACCCCACATCCAAGCTTTGTTGGTGTTGGTACGGGTGTAACGATAAGACAACCTGATATTGATTATCCTGTTACAGATAATCCGGATAATGTAACTCAGACGATATGGAACGGATTATGGTTCTGCAAAGCGTATATTCCTACAGTAACACCAAATTTAACAGCAACAATCACCTGTAGAATTCATTATGTTTACGAAGGGGATGCTGGAACAGCACCTAAAGATAAAACATCTATTTTAACAATTGATGGTAAACCAGTTACAAATGAACAAACATTAACATATAATCGTGATTACATTATTATGTCTGAAGATGGAACGACTAGTAAAGATATTACGATTGCACAGCCAACAACATTAACAAATCCAATTACTGTAGATCGTTATGTTAAAAATGAACAAACTGGAGTAGTTACAAAAGAGGCAACAACAGTTACAGAATTAAAAACTGAGATATTATTAAATCTGGAACAAAATTAAAAGCTGGAACAGTCATTATTGGTGCGTGGAAATCAATTAATCCTGAAAATGATAAATTTACAAGTGTTATTTCACCAACGCTAAAAGGATATACGGCAGAAGTCCAATTACCAGTAAATGAATATACTAAAAAAGAACAAAATGGAGTTCAAACTCATGTACGTTCAACAAATTCTACGCCAGTAGGTGTTTATACTCCGTCTATTAAAGATGGGGAAGTAAATACTAAAGATGTGGGAACATATGAACCATTAGTATCTGCTGTTAGCGCAGATAATAGAGATGATTTTGATGTATATGTATACTATAAAGCTGATAAACAAGTAGCTCGTGTTGTTTATATCAATATGGATACTACAAACAATGATAGACAAGGTGTTTTAGAAACACACACAGGTTCTACAAAAGAAGCTGAAGCGGCGGCAAATGCTCAGGACATATCTGTTATCAAAAAAGAAGAATTAGAAGGTGAATCAGCTACACGAATTAAATATTCAACTGTTGCAACAATCGCTAAGCATGAAGCATTAGGATAAGGGAATTAAAACGTGATGGATTTACGAATGATGATAGTGGAAATCGTATTGTAGGTGGACGTAAGTTTGATGAAGAGTCAATAGCAGATTCAGCAAAAGCTGGTGAAAAACCACAAAACCAAACATTCTACGTATTCTTAGGGCACAAACGTGATACAGGAGCTAAGGTTGAAGAAGAAAGTGTAACACGTACAATCAATTATAAATATAATACTGAAAAATCATCCAAAAAGCAGCAGACTCTGTAACAGAAACATTGAACTTCAGACGTGAAATCACCATTGATATGGCGTTAGCAGCTAAAGAATTCCCTGAAGAAACTAAAGTATTCAATGCTGAGAGTACGAAAGTTACTAGAGCAGAAAAAGATGAAGCGCAAAAGAGCATATAATCAGGCTGTTACGATTATGAAACTGCCTTTAGCCAAAGTTGCTGAAGATTCTGCTACAGCAACAGCATTAGCAAATGCGAATAAAAGCATATGAAATAGCAGAGAAAAACATTAGCAGATGCGAAGAAAGCTAATAGTGCCATTCTTCTTCCAACAGATGCTACTAAAGCTCAACTAGATGCTAAAGAACAAATGCCGAGGCAACGGTACTGAGCTGCACAAACTGCCTACGATAATGCAGTAAAATACCGTACAACAGCTAGAACTAACTACTTAGCAGCAAATAATGCAGATTTAGCAAAAGCGGTCGTAACTACTCAACAAGCACTTGAAGTAGCAAATGCAACTGTCCTAACAGCTAAAGCAGAATATGAAGCAAAAATAAAAAGATAGTACAGCTACAGAAGCTGAAAAACAACAGCATTTACGAAGCTGACAGATGCGCTTACAACAGCGAAAAGAAAAAGCAACTGCAGCAACTGCAGCAAAAACTGCTTTTGATTCAGCTCAAAATACGGTAGATACATTAAAAAGATGCTCGAGATGCTGAAAAAACTAAAAATGATGATATTCAAAAACCGTGCTGAAACAACTCTTGAAGCTAAAAATGCAGCTCGACAAGCGTATTACGATCAAATAATCGCTAAAGTAAAAGAAGCGACTAAGCAACTTGCTCCAATCGAAATAAAACTAGCAACAGCTCAAAAAGCAATAAAAGAGGCAGAAGCAGTATTAGCTGATACAACAGCTTCTCAAGAAGCAAAAGCAACAGCTCAACAAACGATTAATGAAGCAAGAGCAGCAGAGACAATGGCGCAAGATGAATTGACTAGTTTAACAGCTATTAAGAATAAAATTTCAACAGTAAACTTTGGTGAATGGAAAGCTTTTAGGAAGTACAGCAACGAACTTACCAATAAACGAACAACTATCAGATGCAGAAAAACTATCCGACAATGCGTTCAATAAAGCAACATCACCAACAATCGTAGGATATTTGGCTGATAAAGTAGCAATTGATAGAACAGATGCGATTGATCCTTTAGCAGCTGATTATTCAGTTGATGTATTTTATGACAAAGGTGAGCAACGTGCTACCGTTAAGTTTGTAGAAGTTGATCCTACAACTACTGACACTATCATTACACCAGGTGTAGCTGCAGACTTAGTAGAAGTTGGTAAAACAGGAGGTAACTTTGTAACTCTTACAACTGCAGCAGTTGAAGCAGAAATTAAGAAATTACAAGATAAAGGTTATATTTTAGTATCGAATGGATTTGCAAATCCAGGAGAAGGTGGGCAGTAATACAACATTCGATAATGATCCTAAGAAAGATCAAGAATTTGTTGTTAAATTAAAAGCTAAAGTAGTGGAGATTCCACCATTCGATCCAACTAAACCGGAAAGTAATGAAAATCCAAAACCTACTCCAGGTGTAACACCAGTCGATCCATCAAATCCATCAGGACCAAAAATGGACGGAAGACTTAATCAAAGCTGTAAAAGTTCAAGAAGAAGTAACACGTACCATTACAGTATGTTTACGAAGATGGAACAGAAGTGCCAGCTGAAAAACTTACAGATGTAGCGTGATAAGAAAGTGAAGACACTTTACATTCACTCGTTCAGGTAAGATTAATGTAGTAACAGGAGAAATTACTTACGGAGATTGGTCAGCAAACCAAACATTCGAAAGCAGTAACTTCACCAACTATCAATAACTATCCAGCAACTGTTGTAGGAGCAATACCTGGTACTACTGTTGTTCCAGCTAAGGAAGTATCGGCAACAGCTATGGATTTTGAAGAAGTAGTGATTTATAAAAAGAATATCATTACGGATACAACACAAGTAGCAGTTATTCACTTTGTAGATGTTGATGGAAAACCTGTTCATACTTCCAATTGTAGAAGCTGGAAATGCAGGTACTAAGTTTACTAAGGCTAATGAAGTAACAGATATTATCAATAAGCTGAAAACAGATGACTATACTATTATCGAAAATAAAGCTAATCAAAATTCATATCCAGATGAAGATCATCGAGTATTTGATAATGTCGATGATAAAGGGGAAAATGGCATCTCTCAAGTTTATTATGTAACTGTGGAAGCTAAGAAACCACCAGTCGTTGTAACAGATACTCAAAAAGCAACAGTTAAGTATGTTGTTGAAGGTAAATACAGTACTTCATACAGATGAACTAACAGGTAAATCTGAGAAGTAATCAATTACACAACAACTACAAAACTTGAAGACTTGAAAGTACTTGGATATGAATTAGTAATCGACGGATTCACAACTGCTACAGATAAGAACTTTGATAACAATACAACTATTGATCAAAACTTTACAGTAACAGTAAAAGAAAAAATTGTCACAGTGAAACCATTTGATCCAGCTAATCCGAACGATCCAAATACTCCAAAAACCAGGAGACCCAATTGATCCTAAGAATCCAAATGGACCAAAATGGACGAAAGAATTAATCGACAAGTTAGAAACAACTAAACATGTTACTCGTACAATTTCATATGTTGATGAAAATGATCATAAAGTTACTTCTGATGTAACGGATAAAGTCACATTTACTCGTGAATTACAAGTTAATGTTGTAACACGTGAAATTGTTGATTCTAAGGTAGCTTGGACATCTAATGACACTACATTTAATGAAGTAGTATCACCAGTAGTTCAAGGATATGTTCTGAAAGCTAACCAAGATACACAAGGTGGACTTGTAGCAGCAGATGGTTCTAAAGTTGTAGAAACTACTGGTTTAACTGAAATTTCTAAAGATGAAACGATCAAAGTAGTTTATGTTAAACTTGGTTCATGGATACCGAAAGTACCAGAAGGAGCAACTCCAGTTCCGCCAATCACATATCCAAACGATCCAACAGATCCAACGAAACCAGGAGCAGATAAACCACGTGTACCTCACGAGCCAGGATTTATCCCTGTAGACCCAGAAGGTCAACCGTTGAAACCAGTAGATCCACAAGATCCAACGAAAGGATATGAAGTACCACCAGTACCAACAGACCCAAGTAAAGATACACCAATCTACTACGTAACTGATAAGCAAAAAGCTATTACTAACTTCGTAGATAACAATGGTAAAGTAGTATCTGATCCAGTAGTAGATGAAGGTGATTCAGGAACTAAATTCACTAAGTCTGGTGAAGTAGAAAGCAAGATTAGAGAACTTGTTAAGAAAGGTTACGTTGTAACAAGCAACGATTACCCTTCAGCAGATACAGATAGAGTATTCGACAACGATAAAGATAAAGATCAAATCTTCAACGTTAAAGTTACTCCACTGATCGTACCTACAGATCCAAACAGCCCTGATAAGCCACAGGTGCCAACTGATCCAACGAAACCAGTAGGGACCAAACAATCCATTAAGACCAGTAACACCATCAACACCAGAACCAGGAAAAACCAGTATCCCTGAAGATCCAAACAGCCCAGTATGGCCTGAATCAGTGAAAGATCTAGTTACAGAAACAACTGCAACCTCGTACGATCACTTATGTAGATCAAAACGGAAAAGAAGTAGCAGCTACTCACACTGAAACGATCAAGTTCAAACGTAGCGCTAAAGTGAACCTAGTAACTGGAGAGATCATTTACGGTGACTGGACAGTAGTAGGTGACGATACTATCTTAGATGGTAACAAGTTACCGAAAGTGGATGGATACATCGCTCGTGGCGGAGATATCGAGACTTCTCAAGAAGATATCAAAGCAACAGTAGGAATGAACATAACACAAACAGTCGTTTACGACAAACTTGGTCTCATGGATTCCAAAAATTACCAGAGGACAAGATCAGTTCCACCAACTCCATATCCAAATGATCCAACAGATCCAACGAAACCAGGAACAGATAAACCAAAAGTACCACACGTACCAGGATTTATCCTGCAGATCCAAATGGAAATCCATTGAAACCAGTTGATCCGAAAGATCCATCTAAAGGATATGAAGTACCAGACGTACCGGCAGATCCAACTCAAGATACGCCAATCAAGTACGTACCGGTAACTCCAGAAAAACCAACTCCAACACCAACTCCGGTTGTTCCTGTACAACCAGAAGGACCAAATGAACAGTCTGAATCTAACACACCTAAGTTTAGGCGGATGGTCGGAATGAACTTCCAAATACTGGTACAAATGATCATGCTGGTTTAGCAACACTTGGACTTCTAGGAGCCTTGAGGATTTGGATTGGTAGCTCGTAAGAAAAGAGAAGATGAAAAATACATTTCGAATCTCTTTAGATACGGTTTTTCATTCAAATAGTAAAAGAACTTGAGATGTTATATCTCAAGTTCTTTTTAAAAAGGCTCTATAAACATAGGGATTTTTCTGGTTTATCAACTTTTGTACAAACTTCTTTCAACTTCAAGGGTTGGAAGTTTTTGTTTGAGTTCTTTGTGATAATAGTTGATTAGCTTCCCTTTAGCTGTAATCCAAGTGTTATTTTTCATATTGACGTGTATTCCCTTTGGTCAAAAAGACCGTAAACACCAGAATCTGCGATACAATGGATAATCCCAAAACGAAAAGAAATTGGCTATTTTCATGAATAGGATCCCTTGTAGACAAATCCTCTAAATTGGATAGTCTTTCCTTCAAATTCACTTGGATAGTCATAGATTGCTTCCATAACTTCCATATAATTTTCATCGGTGATGAGGATCTGATCTTGTGCCAAATAGGTATCTGCTGCAGCTCGCATTTCCTTTTCATAGGTCGATTTTGAGAAATAAGAGCTGGTATCAGGCTTTAAATACTGGCTTCTGGTTCCTTTCGCTGGCTTGGATGGCTAGATTGGTGCCATCCGATAAGGGAAAGTGATAGCCTTTAGCAGAAACTGTTTGAGAATCTAAGCTAACAGTTGGGAAAGTTAAGCCTACGACAATTGGAATGGCCAGAAGAGCAATACTCGTCACCTTGGCCAATCGGCTGTTCAGATGACTGTGGGTTTTGACTTGCTTCATCCAGATATACAGCTGGATGATTGCAAAAATAAAGCAAAGCCCCATGGAAATGTAGGCCAGATAAAGAGTACTGCATGTTGATGTATTGGTTTAGCTTACCTGTAAGATGGAGATAGAAGGTCATCCCAAAGTAAGAAATTAAAACTAAAAATCGAATCATAAAAAGACTCCAAGGAAAAGGGAATAGAAAAATACAACTAGACTGACGATGATGATAAAGCGACCGACGAAGGGAGCTTTTAAGTAATTCTTCATCATCAGAAGGTTTTTGACATCTAACATGGGGCCAATCACGAGAAAAGCGACTACAGGAGCAAGTCCAAAACTAGACAGGAGAGAGGCTCCAATAAAAGCATCTGCCTCACTACAAAGGGAGAGCAGGAAGGCCAAAAGCATTAAAAGTGGAATAGCAAGCAGTGGACTGGAGCTAACAGATGTTAGAATACGAGTTGGAACATAGACCTGAATAATCGCAGCAAAGAGGCAACCAAAGACTAGATATCGCCCCATATCACTCGTCGATTGCTTTGTACAAAAACTTGAAATACTTTTTACAGGGGACTTAGATGAGAAAATCATGCTCATGATCAAGTCATAGCGGTTTTCTTTCTGAATTGTTTCTTTCCAGAAAAATCCCAGATCCCAAAATCAGAGCTATGAAAATAGATCCCAAGGCTCGTAAAAAGCAACTTGAAAAGAATTTCCGAAAAGCAGAAAAAGTCGCCAAAAGAACGATAGGATTGATAACGGGTGCTGTTACCAGAAAAGAGTACTGCAGTATAGCTAGCACATTCTTTTTCAAAAACGATTGATAATGGGAACAATTCCACATTCACAAGAAGGGAAAAGAAAGCCAATAAATGTCCCAAAAGATTCTCCCCAACGATTTCGAGGAGAAGTCCATAAACTTTATCAGGTGTGATATAGACTTCAATCACTCCTGAGAGAATACTTCGATTAGAACGAAAGGCAAAGCCTCAATGATAATGGAGAGGGAAATGGCTCCAGCTTGAAGACACTAAGTGACTGATGGAAAACATTCATCTAGTTTTTCTTTTCTTCTTTGGCTCTCTCTTTGTCATCAGGAATTTGACTTGTCTAAATCAGGAGTTTCGGCAAATTCCTCAAACATCTTATCTAAATCATCTCGTCTATTAAATTTTACAGCCATGGTTATACCTCATTTCTAAATTATAGTTCTATTATACTATTATTTTGTGGAAATGGATTCTTTTTAATTTGATATCATATAGAATAAAAAGAGTGTTGGATAGAAAGCTTTCTTGTTCTCATGCCTTGTGGTATAATAGGATTATGGATAAAAATATTTAAAATTTCCCAAGATTTGGGTGTGACTTTTCAAAAACAAATTGATACTGTTTTGTCTTTAACAGCAGAAGGGCTACTATTCCCTTCATCGCTCGTTATAGAAAAGGACATGACGGGTAGTCTTGATGAAGTGACTCATCAAGGCTATTATTGACTTGGATAAAAGTCTGACTAATCTGAACGACCGTAAGGAAGCTGTTCTAGCCAAAATCCAAGAACAAGGCGAAAAGCTAACTAAAGAATTAGAGGAAGCCATCCTTGCTGCTGAAAAATTAGCCGACGTTGAAGAACTTTACTTGCCCTTTAAGGAAAAACGTCGGACTAGGGCAACTATTGCCCGTGAAGCTGGTCTCTTTCCACTTGCTCGCTTAATCTTGCAGAATGTAGCTGACTTAGAGAAAGAGGCTGAAAAGTTCGTCTGTGAAGGGTTTGCGACTGGTAAGGAAGCCTTGTCTGGTGCAGTTGATATTTTGGTGAAGCCTTATCGGAAGATGTGGCCTTGCGTTCCATGACTTATCAGGAAGTGCTGAGACACTCTAAACTCACTTCGCAAGTCAAAGATGAAAGTCTTGATGAAAAGCAGGTGTTTCAGATTTATTATGATTTTTCAGAGATAGTTGCAAATATGCAAGGCTATCGTACCTTGGCCCTCAATCGTGGGGAGAAGCTAGGTGTTTTGAAGGTCGGTTTTGAACATGCGACGGACCGAATTCTTGCCTTCTTTGCAGCTCGTTTCAAGGTGAAAAACGCCTATATAGATGAAGTGGTTCAGCAATCCGTTAAGAAAAAAGTCTTGCCTGCTATCGAACGACGAATTCGGACAGAATTAACTGAAAAGGCAGAAGAAGGAGCTATTCAACTCTTTTTCTGACAATTTACGCAATCTGCTCTGGTTGCTCCTTTAAAAGGGCGCGTGGTTTTAGGATTTGACCCTGCCTTTCGTACAGGTGCTAAACTAGCTGTCGTGGATGCTACAGGTAAAATGTTGACTACGCACGTAATTTATCCTGTCAAACCAGCATCAGCTCGTCAAATCGAAGAAGCCAAGAAAGATTTGGCAGACTTGATTGGTCAATATGGTGTAGAGATCATTGCTATTGGTAATGGTACGGCCAGTCGTGAAAGCGAAGCCTTTGTGGCGGAAGTTCTTAAAGATTTCCCTGAAGTCAGCTATGTCATCGTCAATGAGAGCGGTGCTTCGGTCTATTCTGCCAGCGAACTTGCTCGTCAGGAGTTTCCAGACTTGACCGTTGAAAAGCGCTCTGCCATCTCTATTGCCCGTCGCTTGCAAGATCCCCTTGCTGAATTATTAAAATTGACCCCAAATCTATTGGGGTAGGGCAGTACCAACACGATGTTAGCCAGAAAAAACTATCTGAAAGTCCCAGACTTTGTTGTAGAAACTGTAGTTAACCAAGTCGGTGTCAATATCAATCACGGCTAGCCCAGCTCTTCTTTCCCACGTAGTGGACCCAACAAAACAATCTCTGAAAATATTGTCAACTACCGTGAAGAAGAAGGAAAAATCACTTCACGCGCCCAAATCAAAAAAGTACCTCGTCTGGGAGCCAAGGCTTTTGAACAGGCAGCTGGTTTCCTTCGAATACCAGAAAGTAGCAATATCCCAGATAATACAGGAGTTCACCCAGAAAAATTATGCTGCTGCTAAAAGAACCCTTTAAGCGTTTAAATATCAAGGACTTGACTAGAAGCTCAGCAAACTCAAATCGGTTTCAATCACAGAGATGGCTCAGAACTGATCTTGGACCAGAAAACCCTGAAGATATTATTGCTGACCCATTAAAACCAGGTCGTGATTTCCGTGATTCTTTTGATGCACCTGTGCTTCGCCAAGATGTCCTAGATATCAAGGATTTAGAGGTTGGTCAGAAGCTAGAAGGTGTGGTGCGTAACGTCGTTGACTTCGGTGCCTTCGTTGATATCGGGATTCACGAGGACGGCTTGATTCATATTTCCCATATGAGTCGTAAATTTATCAAACACCCAAGCCAAGTGGTGTCAGTCGGAGATTTGGTGACTGTTTGGGTCAAGAAAATTGATACTGAACGGGAAAAAGTCAATCTGTCGCTTCTCGCTCCAAATGAAACTGACTGATTACGTCAAGCAGGTTTCACTAGAAGACTTCGGCAGACCTTTTATCCATCATGTCCAGTGGAATTCTCGTCTACGTTCGACAGGTGGGCGATTTTTCCCAAAAGATGGGCATCTGGATTTTAATCCCAAGGTTTATCAGGAACTGGGGTTGGACGTTTTTAGGAAAATTGTCCGACATGAACTCTGTCATTATCACCTCTATTTTCAAGGGAAGGGCTATCAACACAAGGATCGGGATTTTAAGAAACTTTTGAAAGCAGTGGATGGATTACGATTTGCACCCAGCTTGCCCCCATACGAACAATAAAGCAAATGGATCTATCGTTGCCAATCCTGCCAACAATGCTATCATCGCAAGCGTAGGATTGATACCAAACGCTATCGGTGTGGAATCTGTCGTGGTCAATTAATACAAATAAATCAGACTAAGGACTGATGAATCTCAGCTAGTTCCATGATAAACTAAGAAAAACAAATCAAAAGAGGAAATATCATGAACAGTAAATTTTATAAAATGAGACGAAATCGTATGATTTCAGGAGTTCTAGCAGGTCTGTCAGACAAGTGGAGCTTTGATGTTACCCTTGTTCGCTTCCTATTTGCAATTTTTACTATTGCAAACTTCGGAGTAGGTGTCATTATTTATGTCATTCTTGCTTCTATTCTCCCAATTAAGGAAGACATTGAAGAGGAAATGTATGGAACAGGTCCACGCAAACGTAAAGAAGCCCAAGCTATTGAAGACAATGATGGATGGTTTTGGTGAGGTAAATCAATAGGTAACAAAGGTTTTGCTACATGATTATGAATGGAAAGAAGGTAGTAGCATGCTTAGGAAATACTTTAAAAACTATAAATGGACAGACACATTCTGGATTTTTGTTTTATTTTGATTACTAATTTTCTATCAACCAATAATTACTTATACCACTTAACGAAACAGGATTTTTCAGAAGAAGGTTGTATTTTAGCAATTCCTTTGTTTCTTTTCCACTTCCTCTTCATAGATAAATTTATCATTTCTAGGCGTAATCAGAAAGATAACTAACCTCTAACCCTTGCATCTGCAAGGGTTTTTCTCTTCACTATTTTTATGGTAAAATAGTTTTAATATAATGTCTACATTCCACCCAATCTTACAAAAATGTAAGATTAAAGTCTCTTTGTAAGGTTAGGCTATGGCAAGCGGTCTTTTTTTGATGTAAACTAGACTCATAAAGAACAAAGGAGTAACATCATGAAACAAATCTTACAGAAGAAAACTAGAAAACCAAGCCAAAAAGATATCGAGCGCGTTCAGCTAGGATGCGCTATATGCAAGAGACATTTCATTTGATGGGATATTAAGAAAGGAGATTCTCATGACACTTTTTAGATGTAAAAACACGTTCAAAAATTTATAAAACTCGTTTTCATGGAAACCAAGTAGAGGCCCTCAAGGATATTCACTTTACCGTAGAAAAGGGTGACTACGTTGCTATCATGGGTGAGTCTGGTTCTGGTAAATCCACTCTTCTCAATATCCTAGCTATGCTGGATAAACCAACTCGTGGTCAGGTTTACCTGAATGGAACAGACACCGCAACCATTAAAAATTCACAGGCTTCTAGCTTCCGTCGTGAAAAAGTTGGGCTTTTGTCTTTCAAGATTTTAACTTGCTTGATACCTTATCTGTTAAGGATAATATCTTGCTTCCCTTAGTTTTATCAAGAAGACCCATTACGGAAATGATGAAGAAATTGGTGGTAACAGCTGAGAATCTAGGTATCAATCAATTGCAAGAAAAGTACCCTTTCACGAGATTTCAGGTGGGCAGAAACAGCGTGTAGCAGTAGCCCGCGCCATCATCACAGAACCTGAAATTCTACTTGCGGATGAGCCAACAGGAGCCCTAGATTCTAAGTCCTCTGCAGCTCTTCTTGATGTCTTTGATGAAATCAATGAGCGTGGTCAAACCATTCTCATGGTAACCCACTCAACGGCAGCAGCTAGCAGGGCTAAGCGCGTTCTCTTTATCAAGGATGGCATTCTTTACAACCAAATCTACCGTGGAGAAAAAACAGACCGTCAGATGTTCCAAGAAATTTCTGATACCTTGACTGTCATGGCAAGCGAGGTGAATTAGTATGTTTCGATTAACCAATAAGTTAGCGGTATCGAATTTGATTAAAAACCGCAAACTCTACTATCCTTTTGCGCTGGCTGTTCTCTTGGCAGTCACCGTCACCTATCTCTTTTACTCTCCTAACCTTCAATCCCAAGATTGCAGAAATTCGTGGAGGGGAAACGATTCAAGCTACTCTTGGATTTGGTATGTTTGTCGTCACCCTTGCGTCAGCTATTATCGTCCTCTATGCCAATAGTTTTGTTATGAAAAATCGTTCCAAGGAACTGGGGAATTTATGGCATGTTGGGATTGGAGAAACGTCACCTGATCAGTATGACCTTTAAGGAGTTAGTGCTATTTGGAATTTTAACTGTTGGAGCAGGAATCGGTATTGGAGCCTTGTTTGACAAGTTGATTTTCGCTTTCTTGCTCAAACTGATGAAATTAAAGGTTGAACTTGTCGCTACCTTCCAGATGAAAGTTGTCATTACAGTACTTCTTGTCTTTGGTTTGATTTTCCTAGGACTCATGTTCCTGAATGCCCTTCGAATCGCCCGTATGAATGCCCTCCAGCTCTCTCGTGAGAAAGCAAGCGGTGAGAAAAAAGGTCGTTTCCTACCTCTCCAAACTATTCTTGGTTCCATAAGTTTAGGGATTGGCTATTATCTTGCCCTTACGGTAAAAGATCCTCTTACAGCCTTAACAACCTTCTTCTTAGCTGTTTTGCTGGTTATCTTTGGAACTTATCTCTTGTTTAACGCAGGGATTACCGTTTTCCTACAAATCTTGAAGAAAAACAAGAAATATTATTACCAACCAAATAACCTGATCTCAGTGTCTAATTTGATTTTCCGTATGAAGAAAAATGCGGTTGGACTAGCAACTATCGCTATCTTGTCAACAATGGTTTTAGTAACCATGTCAGCAGCGACTAGTATTTTCAATGCTTCAGAAAGCTTTAAAAAAGTTCTAAATCCTCATGATTTTGGGGTTTCAGGGCAAAATGTTGAAAAAGAAGACTTGGACAAACTCTTGAGTCAGTTTGCAAGCGACAAAGGTTATAAGATTAAAGAGAAAGAAGTTCTTCGTTACACTTACTTTGGTGTTGCAAATCAAGAAGGAACCAAGTTAACCCTTTTTGAAAAAGGACAAAACCGTGTCCAACCTACAACAGTTTTCATGGTATTTGACCAAAAAGATTATGAAAATATGACTGGTCAAAAACTGTCTCTATCAGGAAATGAGGTCGGACTCTTTGCAAAGAATGAGGGAGTTAAAGAACAGAAAAGCTCTAACTCTAAATGATCATCAATTTTCTGTCAAAAGAAGAATTTACTAAAGATTTCATTGTCAACCATGTCCCAAATCAGTTTAATATTTTGACTGCTGATTACAATTACCTTGTTGTACCTAATTTACAAGCCTTTTTGGACCAATTCCCAGATTCGGCTATCTATAATCAGTTTTACGGTGGTATGAATGTAAATATCAGTGAAGAAGAACAACTCAAGGTCGCTGAAGAATATGAAAAATACCTCATCCAGTTTAATGCTCAATTAAACACTGAAGGTAGCTATGTGTATGGTAGCAATCTAGCTGATGCTAGTACTCAGATGAGCGCCCTCTTTGGTGGTGTCTTCTTTATCGGTATTTTCCTATCCATTATCTTTATGGTCGGAACCGTTCTGGTCATCTATTACAAACAAATTTCTGAAGGATATGAAGATCGTGAACGCTTTATTATCTTGCAAAAAGTCGGTTTAGATCAAAAGCAAATCAAGCAAACCATTAACAAACAGGTTTTAACTGTTTTCTTCCTCCCTTTGCTCTTTGCTTTCCTACACCTAGCCTTTGCCTACCATATGCTTAGCCTGATTCTAAAAGTGATTGGTGTACTGGATACGACTATGATGTTGACTGTGACCTTGTCTATCTGCGCTATCTTCCTCGTCGCCTATGTCTTGATTTTCATGATTACTTCTAGAAGCTATCGCAAGATTGTGCAAATGTAAAAAAAGATACCTCGACTTCAAAATCGAGGTATTTCTTGTATTCTAAATGCTGAAAAGTTGTCCGAGCAGAAAGGTAACTCCCATGGTTAAAAGACCAATAGCAAGGTTCCGAATCATAGCTGTTTTAGTTGGGGCTTTTCCAAGTTTGGCGCTTGTGTAGCCAGTCATCAAGAGTGAAACTCCTACAATCAGGACAGTAGCAGGGATGCGGTATTCACTTGGGAAAATGGTTACTGAGAGCATTGGAGGCAAGCTTCCAAGGAAAAAGGCAACGAAGCTAGAAATGGCAGCGTGCCAAGGATTGGTAAATTCTTCATACTCAATCCCATATTTTTCTTCTACCAAAGCCTTGAGTGGATTTTTTAGAAAGGCCTTATTTGTCAAGAGTTGAGCAGAGGTTTCACATTCTCCATTTTGGATATAGGCAGTATAGAGGGACTTTTTGGCTAGCTCCAAATCTTGGTCTAGCAAGAGTTGCTCACGCGCAACGGCCGCTTCCTCAGTATCTTTTTGAGTTGAAACAGATACATATTCTCCACCAGCCATTGAAAAAGGCACCAGCTAAGATAGCTGCAAAACCTGATAAAAAAATAATCCAGATATTGCTTGTGGCACTGGCAACCCCGATAACCACACCAGCAATGGAAATAATTCCATCATTAGCACCAAGAACACCAGCACGCAGGATATTTAAACGCCCTGCAAAATTTGAATCGATCTCGTGATTTGTTTCTGACATACTAATCTCCTTTTTATCCAGTATAAAGAAACAGATAATGAAATCAATCTTTTAAAAAGTATCTGAAAAAAAGTTGCACGATTTTTAATTTTACGAGCTTTTTAAAAAGTTAGAAACACGACTAGCTAGTAGAGAAGGATAAAAAGAGAAGCAAAGCTGATAGACTAGTCCTTTTTCTAGTTATCTATGGTATAATAGGAGGTAGATTTACTAATCGGAGTAAGAAAGATTTTATGATTAAACTAGTAGCAACGGATATGGACGGAACCTTCCTAGATGGGAATGGACGCTTTGATATGGACCGCCTCAAGTCTCTCTTAGCTTCCTACAAGGAAAAAGGGATTTACTTTGCAGTGGCTTCGGGGCGCGGATTTCTATCTCTAGAAAAATTATTTTGCTGATGTTCGTGATGACATTATTTTTCATCGCTGAAAATGGCAGTTTGGTAGAGTATCAAGGTCAAGACTTGTATGAAGCGACCATGTCTCGTGACTTTTATTTGACGACTTTTGAAAAACTGCAAACGTCACCTTATGTAGATGTCAATAAATTACTTTTGACGGGTAAGAAGGGTTCTTATGTGCTAGATACGGTTGATGAAACCTATTTGAAAGAGAGCCAGCATTATAATGAAAATATCCAAAAAGTAGCGAGTCTGGAAGATATCACAGATGACATTTTCAAATTTACAACCAACTTCACAGAAGAAACTCTGGAAGCTGGGGAAGCTTGGGTCAATGAACATGTCTCTGGTGTTAAGGCTATGACAACTGGTTTTGAATCCATTGATATTGTTCTGGACTATGTCGATAAGGGAGTAGCCATTGTTGAATTAGCTAAAAAACTTGGTATCACAATGGATCAGGTTATGGCTTTTGGAGACAATCTAAATGACTTGCATATGATGCAGGTTGTGGGACATCCTGTAGCTCCTGAAAATGCACGACCAGAAATTTTAGAATTAGCAGAGATTGTGATTGGTCACCATAAGGACCAGTCGGTTATAGCTTATATGGAGGGCTTATAATGGCAGATATAAAATTGATTGCATTGGACTTGGATGGGACCTTGCTAACTACTGATAAAAGGCTGACAGATCGTACCAAGGCAACCTTGAAAGCTGCGCGTGATCGTGGTATCAAGGTCGTATTGACAACAGGTCGTCCCTTAAAAAGCCATGGATTTCTTTTCTCCATGAGCTAGGGACTGACGGTCAGGAAGATGAGTACACCATTACTTTTAATGGTGGATTAGTTCAGAAAAAAATACAGGTGAAATCCTTGATAAAACAGTCTTTTCATATGATGATGTGGCACGTTTGTATGAAGAAACAGAGAAATTATCACTTCCTCTTGATGCCATCTCAGAAGGAACTGTTTATCAAATCCAATCGGACCAAGAAAGTCTGTATGCCAAAATTCAATCCAGCTTTGACCTTTGTTCCAGTGGCCTTTGAAGACTTATCTAGTCAAATGACCTACAATAAATGCGTGACTGCCTTTGCTCAAGAACCCTTGGATGCAGCTATTCAGAAGATTTCTCCAGAATTGTTTTGACCAATATGAAATCTTTTAAATCACGTGAAATGTTGCTAGAGTGGTCACCAAAGAATGTTCATAAAGCAACAGGTTTGGCAAAAAACTAATCACCCATCTTGGAATCGACCAAAAGTCAAGTCATGGCCTGTGGTGATGAGGCCAATGACCTTTCTATGATTGAGTGGGCAGGGCTCGGTGTTGCCATGCAAAACGCTGTTCCTGAAGTCAAGGCAGTCGCAAATGTAGTGACTCCAATGACTAATGATGAGGAAGCTGTCGCCTGGGCTATCGAAGAATATGTGCTAAAGGAGAATTAAGATATGGGATTATTTGACCGTCTATTCGGAAAAAAAGAAGAACCTAAAATCGAAGAAGTTGTAAAAGAAGCTCTAGAAAATCTTGATTTGTCTGAAGATATTGAGCCTACCTTGACAGAAGCTGAGGAAGTTCCTCAGGAAGAAGCCGAGGTTGAAAGTTCTGAAGAAGCTGTGTTTGAAGAAGAGGAAATCCAAGACACAGTTGAAGAAATTCTGGATTCAGACCCAGTTGTAGAGCTTCATAAAGAAGAAATAGAAGAATTTCCAAACTTAGAAGATGTCTCAGAGGAAGAGAATATTGAGCACGAAGAAGCTGTAGAAGAAAAATAGTTCTGAAGTGCTTGAACCAGAAACACTTCAAGCAGAAGAAACTGTTCAGGAAAAATATGATCGCAGTCTTAAGAAAACTCGCACAGGTTTTGGTGCCCGCTTGAACGCCTTCTTTGCTAATTTCCGCTCTGTTGACGAAGAATTTTTCGAGGAACTGGAAGAACTGCTAATCATGAGTGACGTTGGTGTCCAGGTTGCTTCTAACTTAACAGAGGAGTTACGATACGAAGCCAAACTTGAAAACGCCAAGAAACCAGATGCGCTTCGTCGTGTTATTATTGAAAAATTGGTTGAGCTTTATGAAAAGGATGGCAACTATGATGAAAGTATCCACTTCCAAGATGGCTTGACAGTCATGCTCTTTGTCGGTGTTAATGGTGTTGGGAAAACAACTTCTATCGGGAAACTAGCCCACCGCTACAAACAAGCTGGGAAGAAGGTTATGTTGGTTGCGGCAGATACCTTCCGTGCAGGGGCAGTAGCCCAACTAGCTGAATGGGGTCGTCGTGTGGACGTTCCAGTTGTAACTGGACCTGAAAAAGCTGACCCAGCCAGTGTAGTCTTTGATGGAATGGAACGAGCTGTAGCAGAAGGGATTGATATTCTCATGATTGATACAGCGGGTCGTCTGCAAAACAAGGACAACCTTATGGCTGAGCTGGAAAAGATTGGTCGTATCATCAAACGTGTTGTGCCAGAAGCACCGCATGAAACCTTCTTGGCTCTTGATGCATCAACAGGTCAAAATGCCCTGGTACAGGCCAAAGAATTTTCAAAAATTACCCCTTTGACAGGAATTGTCTTGACTAAGATTGATGGAACTGCTCGAGGTGGTGTTGTGTTAGCCATCCGTGAAGAACTCAATATTCCTGTAAAATTGATTGGATTTGGTGAAAAAATCGATGATATTGGAGAATTTAACTCAGAAAACTTTATGAAGGGTCTCTTGGAAGGCTTAATCTAATCAGAAGCAAAAAGAGTCTGAGACAAAATAGTTCTCAACCACAAAAAAGCTAGAGATTTCCAATTGTGGAACTCTAGCTTTTTAATTTTGATTCGTTCTCTTATTGTATTTTAGGAGGTTATTAGCCATAAGTACCAATCCCATGTCAATTCTCACTTGACGCTTGCCTCTCAGATTACATCTCTTGTAACCCAAACAAGCCTTTATCTGCCCAAAGACAGGTTCCACATCAATCTTGCGTTGAGCGAAAATCTGTCTACCTTTGGGAGATAAAAGCGCCTGACATTCTTTAGCTTTCAAGTTTTGATAGCGTTCGTTCATATACAGTCCCTTTTGAGGGGCTGATTCAGGTTCATCAGCGTAGTAAACCTTGATTTCCTGTTGAAAGTCCGTCTGTGTCTTCTGATGTTTGATATGGTGAAAACGATAGCACCAGCCATCAGGATGTGTGTAGCTATCCTCCTTGTTATCATAGTGCCAATTACCTAAGTTTCTAGCTGACTGTTTATACCCTCTCTTCTGTTCCTTATCAAACATGGCATATTTAATCAGATGGTTCACCTCCTTTTCATCTAAACGAAGGAGGTTCTTTTCACTTCCGTATCCAGCATCTGCGACAACTGTCTTCAAGTCATGCGGATAAGTTTCAAGGAACGGCAGAAGAGTCTTGGTATCTGTTGGATTTGAAAAGACATCATAGTGAAGAACAAATTGGTTTTCAGTAGCGATTTGAAGATTATAAGCAGCCTTGAGTTGGCCATTTTTCATATGGTCTTCTTTCATTCTCATAAAAGTGGCATCTGTATCTGTTTTGGAAAAGCTGTTGCGACCTTCAAATGTCTCCTGATAGTTCTCATATTTTTCAGCACGTACTGAAAAATCCTCCTTGACTTTACGCAAGACTTTCTTGAGTTTACGACGCTGGGTTTTACGTTCATCCTTTCCTTTAACGGGTGTCTCCTCAATGTCCTGGTTCAGTTTTTCCAATTCTTCTTCAAGAACTTGAGCGAATGTAAGCAACTGCTCTGAGGAGATAGGATCTTGTGTATCCAGTTCGATAGCTTGATGGATAAGGGGTGTGATTTCTTCTTGAAAACAGACTTGTATCTGTTCTTGAAGTTTGGTGGAAAACTTGTCCGTTGCTTTCTTCCACACGAAACTATACTTGTTGGCATTAGCTTCAATCTTAGTCCCGTCAATAAACAGACAATCTAAAGTCACTAACTCTTCCATTTTTAAACGAAGATTGAGGTCGATGAAAAAGATTACGAATGAGTTTTTCCATCCCTTCAGCTACACGGAAACGATTGATGGTGCGGTAGCTGACAACTAACTACCCTGTTAGGTACTGCATAGCCAGATTTTCAACCATCATTTTTTCAATTTTTCGACCAGAGAAAATCCCCTGTGAATAGGCAAATAGAAGAGTAGATACAAGCATTTTAGGGTGATAAGACGGGCGACCAAAGGCATGATAGAAGGCATGGAAGTAACTATCTTCCAAGGTATTCACCACTTTTTCAATAGTAAAGACGAGATGATCTTGTGGCAATAAGGAACTGATTTCTAGTGGTAAAGTTGTTTTGATTTGTGTTATAGTGAATATGCATGGGATAGCCTTTCTAAATGGTTTTATTAAGCAATTCTATTTTACCAAGACTATCGCAACCATGCAAAAAGCAACGGCAAATCCGTTGCTTTTTTTGGAGATAAAGGGACTATTGTCCCAGACTCTTTTTTTATTCTAAGCGACCATCTTGACGGTAGGCAAGATCAGGCTGTCAAGTCCATTTGGCACCAAACTTTTCAAGTAGGTCAAAGCTGGCTTGAGGTCCCATGCTTCCGGCCTTGTAGTCGTGAAGTGGGGCACCGTTTTCAGCCCAGAGTTTCTCGATACGGTCAATCAATTTCCATGAGGCACTCACTTCATCCCAGTGGCTAAAGTTAGTTGAGTTATTATTTAAGACATCATAGATTAATTTTTCGTAAGGTTCTGGGGAAGCTCCTGTAGCAGTCGCGTCTGTACGGTAATCAAGCGAATTTGGAGCCAAGTTGAATTCTTCACCAACCTCTTTACCATTTAGGCTAAGAGAGAAACCTTCAGTTGGTTGGATATAGATAGTCAAGACGTTAGGTGCAAGTTCTTGACCAAAGATAGAATCCATCTGTTTAAAAAAACAATATTGACGTGGGTGCCTTTTTCAGTCATGACGTTTTCCAGTACGGAAGAAGAATGGTACACCACGAATCGATCGCTGTCTACAAAGAAGGCACCAGAAGCAAAGGTCTCAGTTGTAGATTCTGGATTGACATTTGGCTCGCTACGATAAGAGATGTATTTCATGCCATCAATCTTACCAGAACGGTATTGGCCGCGGATAAAGTGTTCTTTAAGTTCTTCATCAGTTGGATGATAGAGGTTTTTAAAGACCTTAATCTTTTCAGCTCGAATCTCATCTTTTGTGAAACTTGCTGGTTTGTCCATAGAAGAAGGGATAGGAGTTGGAGCGTATGGTTTTGAACCATATCACGAAGGGCCCCTGATTCATCATAGTAGCCCCCGCGTTCTTCAACACCTAAACGTTCCGCAAAGGTAATTTGTACATTATCAATATGCTCACGGTTCCAAACATTCTCAAAAATCATGTTGGCAAAACGAACCGCAAAGATACTTTGAATCATTTCTTTTCCAAGGTAATGATCGATACGATAGATTTGTTCTTCATCAAAGGTTGCAAGAAGTTCTTCATTTAGTTTACTTGCTGAAGGATAATCTGTACCAAACGGTTTCTCAACGATTAAGCGCTCAAAACCTTTACCGTCAACAATATTCTCAGATTTGAGATGTTTTGCGATAGTACCAAAGAATTGAGGAGCCATAGATAAGAAGAAGAGCTTGTTGTGTTCAGCCTGGTACTTGTCATTTAGCTCAGCCTGTAATTGACGCAAAGCAATGTAGTGTTCAGTATCATTGACATTATGACTTTGATAGTAGAAGTGACTAGCGAACTCTTGAGCCTGTTCAGTACTATCTGCCAAATCAAGGATAGATTCAACAACGACAGATTCGAAATATTCCTTGCTCCAAGGACGACGAGCAGTTCCAATGACTGCAAAAGTGTTTTGAAAAGATTGCCTGATTTGTATAGTCTAAAAAGTGAAGGGTAGAGTTTGCGTTTAGCAAGGTCCCCACTTGCACCGAAAAATTGTAACAATAACTTTTTGATGACATCTAGCTACCCTAATTTTCTGTTTTTATTCCTAGACGATCTAGGTATGAGGAAACCTCAGTTTCATAAATTTAATTTTTATCATAATTTTCAAAAAAATCAAAAAAATCTAATACGAGATAGAAAAACTGCAAGGAAATCCTTACAGTTTAGTCTTATACATTTAGAACCTTGTCCAAGAAATCTTTTTAGACGTGGGTGTTGAGGGTTGTCAAAGATTTGATCAGGTGTACCGTCTTCTAGGAATTCACCGTCCGCAGTAAAGATAACACGGTTGGCAACCTGACGAGCAAATCCCATTTCGTGGGTTACGATAATCATAGTCATGCCTTGTTTTGCCAAATCTTTCATAACATTCAGAACGTCTCCAACCATCTCAGGGTCAAGGGCAGAAGTTGGTTCATCAAAGAGCATGATGTCAGGGTTCATTGCTAGTCCACGAGCAATTGCCACACGTTGCTTTTGCCCTCCAGATAAGCTATCTGGACAGGACGTAGCCTTATCTGCAAGACCAACTTTTTCGAGCAACTCCATACCTAGTTTCTCAGCCTCTTCTTTAGAAAGTAACTTATGCTCAATAGGCGCAAAAGTGATATTATCGAGAACTGACATGTGAGGGAATAGGTTAAAGTGTTGGAAAACCATCCCGATATTTTTCACGGACGTGGTCAACGTTAGTAGATTTTTCAGTCAAGTCATGACCATTTACTGTGATGTGGCCACTAGAGACTTCTTCAAGAAGATTAAGGCTGCGAAGGAAGGTTGATTTACCAGAACCGGAAGGGCCGATGATACAAACCACATCGCCTTCATAAAACTTAGTTGTAATTCCTTTTAGGACTTTGTTTTTTCCGTAGCTTTTGTGTAAATCATTTACATCAATTTTTAATTTTGCCATTAACGAATCCTCTTTTCTAAGCGTTTCGCTAGTCTAGTCAAAAGGGTAATAATTACAAGATAGAAAATTGCAAGAATTGCATACATCTTGAAACTTTGGTAGTTACGAGCGATGATAATCTTACCAGTTTGGAAGAGTTCAACCAAACCGATAGCAGATACGATGGTTGTATCTTTTAGGGCGATAACGAATTGGTTAACAAAGTTTGGCAACATTAACTTAGTTGCTTGTGGCAAAATAATCTTACGCATGGTTTTTCCGTAGGAGATACCAAGACTGCGGCTTGCCTCCATTTGACCAACTGGAACGGCCTGGATACCACCACGAACGATTTCAGCGATATAGGCAGCAGCATTCAACGAAAGGGCAATGGTCCCAGCTACAAAGTCGTTAATTGGACTTTGTTGACCTGTGATGGATTCGATAAAGTTTGGAATCCCCAGAAGATAAAGGCTGCAAGGATCATCAAAGGAATACCACGGATAACATCAACGAAAAATCTCAGCAAGAATGCGAAGTGATTTATAAGGACTCACGCTAAACATACCAAAGATAATTCCGATAATAATGGCAAAAGCAAATGAAATAAGTGCTAAAGCAAGAGTGATACCAAGCCCGCTAAGGAGTTGTTTGTAGTTGTTTTGAAGCAAGCCCCAGATAGTTGTTTCGTCAACAGTGCTTGTTGAAGCAGATGAAGATTCGCTAGCTAGGTACTTATCAAGAATCTTTTTGGAATTCACCGTTTGCTTTAAGGTTAGCAAGTCCGTTGTTGAACATTTGAATCAATTCTGGATTTGCTCCTTTTTAACGGCAAAGGCTGTTTCACCAATTGGAGTACCGGTTATTGGTGTTTTCAATTTTTGACCTTGGCTGATAGAGTATTTAAGAACAGGCTCATCATCCATTACGGCATCGACAGATCCAGTGTTTAAACTGTCATACATGGATGAACCATCAGCGAAAGTCTTAATTTTGTATCCATACTTACTTTGGTTTTCTGTTAAGAAAGTTTGAGAAGCCGTTCCGTTTTTAACACCGACTGTTTTCCCTTTCAAATCTTCATAAGAAGCAATGGTACTTGATTCTTTAACACCAAGAATGGTATTAGCAGTATAGTAGGATTCCGAGAAATCAAAGGTTGCCTTTACGTGCATCAGTGACTGACATTCCTGCAATAATACCATCTGCTTGGCCAGCTTGAACAGCACTGATTGCAGCATCAAAACCTGGATTGGTGATTTCGATTTCAAAACCTTGGTCTTTTGCAATAGCTTTGATCAGTTCCATATCGATACCCGTGTATTGATTACTTGAGTTCTGGAAGACAAAAGGTGCAAAAAGATGAATCACTGGCAATAATGTATTTAGCTTTGACTGGAGTTGCTTTTAATCCAGCTGCAGTAGAAGTTGTTGGTACTGCTGACGATGATGAAGCAGTCCATTTCTTGATAATCTGATCAAGACTACCATCTTTTTCATTTCTGCCAATGCTTGGTTAAATTCAGTGACAAGGTGTTCATATTTGCTTCCTTTTTAACCCCTGAAAGCAAAACTTCCAACCGCTTCACCATCCATATCAATATGAAGGTCTTGGCCTTGGTTGATTGCATACTCGATAACAGGCTTATCATCCATCATAGCGTCAATAGAACCAGCACTTAAGCTGTTATTCATCAAGTCACCAGTATCAAACGTTTTAATAGTAAAACCGTATTTATCTTTGATGCTTTCAAGGAAACGTTGGGCTGCAGTTCCATTTTTAACACCAACAGTTTTTCCTTTCAGTTGTTCGTATTGACTAATCTTATGAGATTTTGTGGTTGCGATGACAACTTTTGTATCATAGTAAGTATCAGACATAGTGAAGACATGTTCACGTTCTTTAGTCTTAGTCATACCTGCCATGATGGCATCTGCTTGTCCTGCTTGGACTGCATTGACCGCCGCATCAAAGCCAGGATAGGGACATCTGGATATTCCAACCTTTAATTTTAGCGACTCTGTTGATAATATCAACATCAATTCCTTTGTAGGTTTGATCTGAATCTTTAAACTCAAAAGGTGCATAAGCTGTATCAGAAACGATTTTTAATCGTATCAGCTTTTGGCAATGCCTAATGAGAAAAATTGGAAATAAAATTAGCAAAAATGCTAGAAAAATTTTTTTCTTCATTTTTTTAGTCTCCTTTTCCGAATATTTTACCATTATAGCATAAAAAAAGGCAAATTTTTTTATAAAAAAACTATGTAAGAAGATATAACATCTATAATTCTGATTTTTGTCTTGAATCACACAACAGAAGTGCTATAATAAAGGTATATCATATAGTAAAAGAGGATAAAGTTATGAAAAGACAAAAAGAATCTTAAAAAGACTTTGAAACTTCTAAAAATGAGTTTAAACATTTACACAAGCCCTTTGTTAGCTCTATTTTTTTCGTCTATGTATCTGAGTTCATATCTTCTCTATTTTTTGGCCTCAGCTTTTTAGTATTGATCGGTCTATTTAGCAATCTTGGTATGGGTGGTCAAAGAATTGCAGATTTCCTTCAAATGTTATTTCAGAATTTATCTGATAAATCAAGTGACATCCATTTAATATTTGAATTACTGTCCTTTGGTTTTATCATCTTAACTGTGTTTAGATGGACTAGAAAAGTAGAGAAAAGACCTATTCGAACCTTGGGATTCTATAAAGAAAATTTTTTAAGTGCCTTACTTAAAGGATACGGTCTTGGTCTATCCCTATTTATACTTGCTTTGGCTGGACTAGTAGTGTTGGGGCAGTATCAATTTGACTCCATTCACTTGGATACTTATTCGCTAGCTTTTACTTTATTTACAATCCCTTTTTGGATTTTACAAGGAACAGCAGAAGAGTTGGTTACTCGTGCTTGGTTGATTCCACAATTGGCTAAGAGAACCAATCTTAAGTCGCTATCATCATATCTAGTAGTCTCTTTACCTTACTTCATTTAGGAAATTCAGGCATAACTTTCTTATCTGCAATTGATCTCTTTTTATTTGGGGTTGCCATGTCCCTATATCTTCTTAAAACAGATACTATATGGGGTATAGGTGGTATTCATGGAGCTTGGAATTTCGCACAGGGCAACCTCTTTGGAGTATTAGTTAGTGGTCAGTCTTCAGGAACCTCAATCATGAAATTTACTCCACAAGGCAATCAAGACTGGCTATCTGGTGGGTCTTTTGGTATTGAGGGTTCCATTATGTCCAGTATTATTTTGTTTCTGCTGATTCTTTATCTCGCTTATCAATTAAAAAAGAAAATGAAAGGATGTGACTTCGGTCCGTCCTTTTCTTCGTGAAAATGTTACAAGTATGCTAAAATAGGAATAACACATCGAGAGAGGATTTTTATGATTAACCGCATTACAGATAATCAATTTAAACTAGTATCAAAATATCAACCATCAGGAGATCAACCCCAAGCTATCGAGCAGTTGGTAGATAATATCGAGGGTGGAGAAAAAGCTCAGATTCTGATGGGGGCGACTGGAACAGGGAAGACCTATACCATGAGTCAGGTCATTTCCAAAGTCAATAAACCTACTCTGGTCATTGCCCACAATAAGACTCTAGCAGGACAGCTCTATGGGGAGTTTAAGGAATTTTTCCCTGAAAATGCAGTTGAGTACTTTGTGTCTTACTATGACTATTACCAGCCAGAGGCCTATGTCCCTTCCAGTGATACCTATATTGAAAAGGATAGCTCTGTCAATGACGAGATTGACAAACTCCGCCACTCAGCGACTTCAGCCCTTTTGGAGCGTAATGATGTTATTGTCGTGGCTTCAGTCTCTTGTATCTATGGTTGGGTTCGCCCAAGGAATACGCTGATAGTGTCGTGAGTCTGCGTCCAGGTCTTGAAATTTCCCGTGATAAACTCTTAAATGACTTGGTTGACATCCAGTTTGAGCGAAACGATATTGATTTCCAACGGGGAAGATTTCGTGTGCGCGGGGATGTGGTGGAGATTTTCCCAGCTTCTCGTGATGAGCATGCCTTTCGAGTAGAATTTTTTGGAGACGAAATTGACCGTATTCGTGAAGTTGAGGCTCTGACAGGTCAGGTGTTGGGAGAAGTGGATCATTTGGCGATTTTTCCTGCAACACACTTTGTGACCAATGACGACCACATGGAAGTTGCCATTGCCAAGATTCAAGCCGAATTGGAAGAACAACTAGCTGTCTTTGAGAAGGAAGGTAAACTGCTTGAAGCCCAACGTTTGAAACAGCGGACAGAGTATGATATCGAAATGTTGCGTGAGATGGGCTATACCAACGGGGTTGAAAACTATTCTCGCCACATGGATGGACGTAGTGAGGGTGAGCCTCCTTATACCCTTCTCGACTTCTTCCCAGATGATTTCTTAATTATGATTGACGAGAGTCACATGACTATGGGGCAGATCAAGGGTATGTACAATGGTGACCGTTCGCGTAAGGAAATGCTGGTAAATTATGGTTTCCGTTTGCCGTCTGCTCTGGACAATCGTCCTCTCCGTCGTGAAGAGTTTGAGAGTCATGTTCATCAGATTGTTTACGTTTCAGCGACACCAGGTGACTATGAAAATGAACAGACCGAGACCGTGATTGAGCAAATCATTCGTCCAACGGGACTCTTGGATCCTGAGGTGGAAGTACGTCCGACTATGGGACAGATTGATGATCTCTTAGGTGAAATCAATGCCCGTGTTGAAAAGAATGAGCGTACCTTTATCACAACCTTGACCAAGAAAATGGCAGAGGACTTGACCGACTACTTCAAGGAAATGGGCATCAAGGTTAAGTACATGCACTCAGATATCAAAACTCTGGAGCGGACGGAAATTATCCGTGACCTGCGCTTGGGTGTCTTTGATGTCTTGGTCGGAATCAACCTTCTCCGTGAAGGGATTGACGTTCCTGAAGTGAGCCTCGTAGCTATTCTCGATGCTGACAAGGAAGGCTTCCTACGAAATGAGCGTGGTCTCATTCAGACTATTGGACGTGCTGCCCGTAACAGCGAAGGCCATGTCATCATGTATGCGGACACGGTTACCCAGTCTATGCAACGTGCTATTGATGAAACGGCTCGCCGTCGGAAAATCCAGATGGCTTATAATGAAGAGCATGGTATCGTGCCACAAACCATTAAGAAAGAAATCCGTGACCTGATCGCTGTAACCAAGGCAGTTTCTAAGGAAGAGGACAAGGAAGTCGATTTCAATAGCCTCAACAAACAAGAGCGCAAAGAACTGGTCAAGAAACTAGAGAAACAAATGCAAGAAGCTGTCGAAGTGCTTGACTTTGAACTAGCAGCACAGATTCGTGATATGATGCTGAAAGTCAAAGGCCTTGGATTAGGGGAATTTTATGAATATTTTAGTTATTAATGGACATCCTGATAAAGAAAGTTACTGCCAAGCCATTTTTCAAACGATTGTAGAAAATATAGACTCAAAGAGACATGAACTTGAAGTAATTAATCTTAATGAGGAAGAGTTTGATCCTGTTTTACGTTATGGTTATCGACAAAGGATGGAGGACAATCCGTTTATTCTACGCTCTCAAGAATTAATCCAGTGGGCAGATCATTTCATTTTTGTTTATCCTATTTGGTGGAGTAGTATGCCTAGTCTATTGAAGGGGTGGATTGATCGTGTGTTTACGCCAGGCATTGCATACTCTGCAAATAATCGAGGGAGCTTTATTTTGAACTACTTGAGAGGGAAACAGTTCAAAAAGTTACTAAAAGGAAAAACAGCTAGTATCTATGCAACCTCCATGGCACCAACTTGGTGGTACAAAGTATTTTCAGGTCCGATTAACATTCCAGACAGTTATGGAATATCAGTATTAAAGAATGCTGTATTGAATCATTGTGGCATAAAAACAAAGAGGGTTTCAATCTTAGGAGAATTAGGGCGTGAAGTAAATACAAGTTCAACAAGACAAAAATTTCTACAAAAAGTAGCAAAGGAAGTCAGGATGTTGGATTAAGGAGAAGAAAATAAATGACGGTTATTATCAAATCAATGGAAACTCCTGAAGAGATAGAAGGTAAATCCCTCGTTCACTGGCAGACGTGGAGAGAGGCTTATGACGACCTTTTGCCTGCAGAATTTCAGGAGACAATGACATTAGAAAGATGTCGATTCTTTAGTCAAAAGTATCCAGAAAATACATTGATTGCGATAGATGGTCTTAAGGTAATTGGTTTTATCAGTTATGGCAACTTTCGTGATGAGACTATTCAAGCTGGCGAAATTATTGCCTTATATGTTTTAAAAGACTATTATGGAAAAGGTATTGCACAAAAGTTAATAAAAGCAGCTTTGATTGCTCTTGATCATTTTTCTGAAATTTTCTTATGGGTATTGAAAGATAATAAGCGCGCAATTGCTTTCTATCAAAAAATGGGTTTTACTTTTGATGGACAAGAAAAAATGCTTGAACTTGGAAAGCCTATAAAGGAAAAACGGATGGTATTCTATTCTAATACTTTTTGAAAATCAAATTCAAACCACGTCAGCTTCACCTTGCCGTACTCAAGTACAGCCTGCGGCTAGCTTCTAGTTTGCACTTTGATTTTCATTGAGTATAAATAATTTTAAAAAATAAAAGCTAATATCTCTGGTACTAAATCTGAAAAATGTAATAACTTAGAAAGCGAGTAAATTTATGTCCCGTTCCCAATTAACGATTTTAACAAACATTTGTCTGATTGAAGATTTAGAAACTCAGCGCGTGGTGATGCAGTATCGCTCTCCTGAAAACCAATCGCTGGTCTGGTTATGCCTTTCCAGGAGGCCATGTAGAAAATGGCGAGTCTTTCGCGAGAGTCTGTCATTCGTGAAATCTATGAAGAAACAGGGGTTGACGATCCAAAATCCTCAACTTGTCGGCATTAAAAATTGGCCACTAGATACAGGTGGGCGCTATATTGTCGTTTGTTATAAGGCAACTGAGTTCTCTGGTACCCTTCGCTCTTCAGATGAAGGAGAAGTTTCTTGGGTGCAAAAAGACCAGATTACAAACTTGGATCTGGCCTATGATATGCTACCCTTGATGGAAATGATGGAAGCTCCGGACAAATCTGAATTTTTCTACCCTCGCCGTACAGAAGACGATTGGGAAAAGAAAATCTTCTAGTCTTTTACTAAATAACCGAGCTGATCCAAGGCCTCCTCGATATAGTGGAGGTCTTGTTGTGTTTCTGCTTCAACTAGGTGATAATGAATACCATCTGTTAACTCAGAAATTGGCTTAAAGTCAGAACGTTCAACTTGTTCTAGAAAATGTTGGACATCGCGGCGACAGGTCAGTTTTAGTAAGGTTTCAATCTCTCCATAAACGGGATGATCAATCAAGATATTTTGAATACGACCACCATTATCTACGATAGCAAGTAATTCTCGTCCAATTTCTTCAACTTCATGCTTGACCTTAAATAATTTGTGATGATAAGTATTTGCATTAGCATCTTTATAGATATAACCACGATTGGTAGATAGAATTGGGGCACCATCAGCTCTTAAAATTGCAATATCTTGGACAATAACTTGCCGAGTGACATGAAAGTGCTCAGCTAATCTTTGACCATTGAGGGCTTTAGGAGCTTCTTTCAATAGTTGGAGCAGGAGCTTGTTTGCGATCTTTTGCCATAGCGATTCCTCTTAACGACGTTTTCGAAGCACTTTAAATACTGTAAGTGCTAATGTATAGTCTACCATACTATGGATGATTGTGCCAAATCCAACTAGCACAAATAGAACATAAAACATATTTTCTACATTGGTACCAGAAGTTGCGTAAAAAAGGACACAGGCTAATACTTCAGCAATGGCATGAATAATAGCTAAAACAAAGTTGAAAATCCAAGAGGTTTTGGAGTTTTCCAACGTTTCAGGAAATTTCTTCAAGTAAAAAGCTCCCAAAGTTCCAAAAAAGATATGTGAAAAAGCTCGAAAAACGATAACCATGGGATAGCCAGCCATCAAAAATCCAAAACTAGAGGCTATGATGACAAAAATGCCATCAAGGGCGACAAGAACATAGCGATAAAAATAGCTATGTGGCTCCCCAAAGTGTAAGAAGCAGGTGGAATGACAATCTTGAAAGGCATAACAATTGGAATCAAAATTGCAATAGCCGTTAAGAGGGCAGTCATTGTCATAAATTGTGTCTTTTTCCGTGTGTTCATAAGAATCTCCTTTTTAACTGTATATACACTAGTATAGTACTATAAACAAGATAATAAAGCAAGGATTTACTTGGGTTTATAGGTCATTTTTAAGTTAATACTCTTCGAAAATCTCTTCAAACCATGTCAGCTTCCATTTGCAACCTTAAAACAGTGTTTTGAGCAACCTGCAGCTTGCCTCCTAGTTTGCACTTTGATTTTCATTGACTATAAATATTGATAAAGATTTCACTAAAAGAAACTACATCAAACAAAATCTCCACCTTCAATCCTGAAAGTGGAGAATGTTTTTATTTTTTCAAAGTTTGTAGTCTTGGAACAATGGCTAGGGTTAGAACTGCGGAAATGACTAATTCAGCAATCGAATTTGTTGAGATAACAGTTGCTAGGAGTTTTTGGATATTACCATCAAAAACATTTCCAAAAAGGTAGAAAATTCCACCAAGTACAAAGACTGTATTAGTAAGTGAACCAAGGGCACCAGCTAGAATCAGACCAGTTTTATTTTTCATCAGTTTATAGACCAGATAAGGAGTTAAACCAATCAAAATACGTGGGACAATGGCAATAATAGCTGAGTAGATGTTTCCGTTTGGTACAAATGGGGAGAAGAGGTAGCTTGTCGGTAGAATTGTAATCGTGTTAACAGTTAAGCTAAGTAGTCCCATCAAGAAACCAAGTGTAACACCAACGCGTGGACCGTAAATAATGCTGGCAATGATGACAGGAATATGAACGATGGTCGGTTTGATTGGAAATGGAAAAAGGTTAAAGATAAGCGAGCTCAGAAAGTGTATCACGAGCATGGTTGCAAAAAAGATAGCAATGGGTGCAATATTAGAGCGTTTTTTCATCGAGAGTTTCCTCTATTCTTTCTAAAATAATTGTGAGGTCAGCTAAAGCTCCTCGTCCATGGTCTCCACAAGCTAGTAGGGATTCTTTGGAGCAATCAGCTGATAGCCGTAGGTTTCTAATGTTTTCAGATTAGCCTGAGTTGCTGGATGGTCATACATTTTTGTATTCATAGCAGGAGCTATTAGTTTAGGAATATGACTGGGCAAGGCTAGAGCTGTACAGGTTACCATGTTGTCCGCAAAGCCAAGGGCTAATTTTGCGATAGTGTTGGCAGTTGCAGGAGCCACGATAAATAAATCTGCTTTTTTTCCAAGTTCAATATGATTAACCTGATTGGGATAGGGTTCTTTCATGACATCCAAGTGGACGGAATTCTGTGAGAGTACCTGTAGTGTCAATGGTTGGATAAACTCTGTAGCAGCCTGAGTCATTAAGACAGTGACATTATGGCCTTGTTTTTTTAGAGAACTGACTAAATCTGCCGACTTGTAAGAGGCGATTGAACCTGTTACAGCCAAGAGAATGTTTGCCATAGCTTTCCTTTCTAAGAATGATAGGCTTGAATTTTTTCAAGGAGGAGTTCTGCAATTTCTTCTTTAGTCTGGGCTGTTTGAAGCTGATCTTTCTCAACAAAGATTGCACGATGTTGATCTGCTGAAATTTGAGTCAGGTCATTTGCTATGATTAAGTCTGCTTGGTTCTTGATAAGACTTTTTCGGGCAATCTCGATGAGATAATCTTCAGAAACATCAACCAACAGTTTGAAACCAATCAAATGAATAGCAGGATTCCATTCCTTGACTAGAGAGATGATTTTGGGTGTTTTTTTCAGAAACAAAACCTGAACCTCATCAGCTGAAGAAATCTTAGCTTGATGATTCTGCTTGCTTAAGAATTCTTCTAGATTGGAGCTAGCTTGAACTTCCTCCAGCCCTGTCATATAAACAGGAGTGTAGTCAGACACAGCCATTGAGTGAATCAAGACCTGATAATCTGCAACACGTTCTTGCATTTCCTGTAAAAAGGTCCTTAGTATTGGTAATTTCTAGAATGCTTAGGTTAGGATGGGCTTCTGGCTTCACAGCTCGTTTTGTCGTCATTAAACAAACTTCATGCCCTGCAGCAAGCAAGGTTTCAGTGATGATTTTGCCCAAGCGTCCTGTAGAATGGTTAGTGATAGAGCGGACGCTATCGATAGCTTCACTGGTACCGCCCTGATGTAACTAAAATTTTCATAGCACTATTGTACACAAAAAATAAACGGTAAGTAAAAATGAAAGCGATAAAAATTTTGGTAAAAAGAAAAGAGTATAGTTTCAAACTATAAAAACCATATAAAAAATTAAGAAAGAAGGCTAAAAATCCTTTAAAAAAACGCAAATTTTACGAACGTTAACAGAGTTCATTTCTATTAAAAATCTGTTTTTTTGTGTTATAAATGAATTATCACATTAGAGGTTAGAGGAGTTTTGAATGAAAACAGATATTGAAAATCGCACAGAGTATTGAGTTGAAACCAATCGTTGATGTTGTAGAGAAACTTGGTATTTCTTACGATGATTTGGAGTTGTACGGAAAGTATAAGGCTAAGCTCAGCTTTGATAAAATTCGTGCAGTTGAGAGCAATCCAGTTGGAAAATTGATTCTGGTTACTGCCATCAACCCAACACCAGCAGGTGAAGGAAAATCAACCATTACTATTGGTCTTGCGGATGCCTTGAACAAGATTGGCAAGAAAACAATGATTGCTATCCGCGAACCATCTCTTGGTCCAGTAATGGGGATTAAGGGTGGTGCTGCTGGTGGTGGTTACGCCCAAGTGCTGCCAATGGAAGACATCAATCTCCACTTTACTGGAGACATGCATGCCATTACAACTGCCAACAATGCGCTTTCTGCCTTGATTGACAACCACTTACACCAAGGAAATGAGTTGGGAATTGACCAACGTCGTATCCTTTGGAAACGTGTTGTGGACTTGAACGACCGTGCACTTCGCCATGTGACGGTTGGACTTGGTGGTCCTCTAAACGGTATTCCACGTGAGGATGGCTTTGATATTACCGTTGCTTCCGAAATCATGGCCATTCTTTGCTTGGCAACGGATATCGAGGACTTGAAGCGTCGTTTGGCTAATATCGTTATCGGTTATCGCTATGACCGTACACCTGTTTCTGTTGGTGATTTGCAGGTTGAAGGTGCTTTGGCATTGATTTTGAAGGATGCGATTAAGCCAAACTTGGTTCAGACAATTTACGGAACACCTGCCTTTGTACATGGTGGTCCATTTGCCAATATTGCTCATGGATGTAATTCAGTCTTGGCAACAAGCACAGCCCTTCACTTGGCTGATTACACAGTTACTGAAGCTGGTTTTGGTGCAGACCTTGGTGCCGAGAAATTCCTTGATATCAAGACACCAAACTTGCCAACATCTCCAGATGCAGTTGTCATTGTCGCAACCCTTCGTGCCCTTAAGATGAATGGTGGGTGTGGCTAAAGATGCTCTGACTGAAGAAAAATGTAGAAGCAGTTCGTGCAGGTTTTGCTAACTTGAAACGCCACGTTGAAAATATCCGTAAGTTTGGTGTACCTGCAGTTGTAGCAATCAATGAATTTGTATCTGATACAGAAGCTGAAATTGCCGCCTTGAAAGAACTTTGTGCCTCAATCGATGTACCAGTTGAGTTGGCAAGTGTCTGGGCTGATGGTGCAGAAGGTGGAGTAACTCTTGCTGAAACGGTTGTCAAGACAATTGCTGAAAATCCAGCTAACTACAAACGTTTGTATGATAATGACCTTTCTGTTCAAGAAAAGATTGAAAAAGATTGTTACTGAAATCTACCGTGGTAGCAAAGTAAACTTCGAAAAGAAAGCTCAAACACAGATCGCTCAAATTGTTCAAAACGGTTGGGACAAATTGCCAATCTGTATGGCTAAGACCCAGTATAGCTTCTCAGACAATCCAAATGCACTTGGAGCACCTGAAAACTTTGAAATTACCATTCGTGAGTTGGTACCAAAATTAGGTGCAGGCTTCATCGTTGCCTTAACTGGTGATGTCATGACCATGCCAGGTCTTCCAAAACGACCAGCAGCCCTCAATATGGATGTTGAAAGTGACGGAACTGTATTAGGTTTGTTCTAATATATTGTTCTTGAATTTTAATGAGTTTGGAAATACTATCCAAGCTCATTTTTTATCTAGATATAAGGAGTTGCCTTCTAGACGTAACCAGTCTAGGTAAAGATATTTTCCCTGAATTCTGATATAATAGAAATATTGACTTCAAGAGTAAGGAAGAGAAGATGAACGCATTATTAAATGGAATGAATGACCGTCAGGCTGAGGCGGTGCAAACGACAGAAGGCCCCTTGTTGATTATGGCAGGGGCTGGTTCTGGAAAGACCCGTGTTTTGACCCACCGTATCGCTTATCTGATTGATGAAAAGCTGGTCAATCCTTGGAATATCTTGGCTATTACCTTTACCAACAAGGCTGCGCGTGAGATGAAAGAGCGTGCTTATAGCCTCAATCCAGCCACTCAGGACTGTTTGAATTGCGACCTTCCACTCCATGTGTGTTCGTATTTTGCGTCGTGATGCGGATCATATTGGTTACAACCGCAATTTCACTATTGTGGATCCTGGTGAACAGCGAACTCTCATGAAACGCATTCTCAAGCAGTTGAACTTGGATCCTAAAAAATGGAATGAACGGAGTATTTTAGGGACTATTTCCAATGCTAAGAATGACCTGATTGATGATGTGGCTTATGCTGCCCAAGCTGGCGATATGTACACGCAAATCGTGGCCCAGTGTTACACTGCTTACCAAAAAGAGCTTCGTCAGTCAGAGTCGGTTGACTTTGATGACTTGATTATGCTGACCCTGCGTCTCTTTGATCAAAATCCTGATGTTTTGACCTACTACCAGCAGAAGTTTCAATACATCCATGTTGATGAGTACCAAGATACCAACCATGCCCAGTACCAATTGGTCAAACTCTTGGCTTCACGCTTTAAAAATATCTGTGTGGTTGGGGATGCGGACCAGTCTATCTACGGTTGGCGTGGTGCTGATATGCAGAATATCTTGGACTTCGAAAAGGATTATCCCAAGCCAAGGTTGTTTTGTTGGAGGAAAATTACCGTTCCACTAAAACCATTCTCCAAGCGGCTAACGAGGTTATTAAAAACAATAAAAATCGCCGTCCTAAGAATCTCTGGACCCAGAATGCGGATGGGGAGCAAATCGTTTACTATCGTGCCAATGATGAGCAGGATGAGGCTGTATTTGTAGCCAAAACTATTGATGAACTTGGTCGCAGTCAAAACTTCCTTCACAAGGATTTTGCCGTTCTCTATCGTACAAACGCCCAGTCTCGTACTATTGAGGAAGCTCTGCTCAAGTCTAACATTCCTTATACCATGGTTGGCGGAACCAAGTTCTACAGCCGTAAGGAAATTCGCGATATTATCGCTTACCTCAACCTCATTGCTAATTTGAGTGACAATATCAGTTTTGAGCGTATTATCAACGAGCCTAAACGTGGAATTGGTCCAGGTACCGTCGAGAAAATCCGTGACTTTGCGAATATGCAAGACATGTCCATGCTAGATGCTTCAGCCAATATCATGTTATCTGGTATCAAGGGTAAGGCAGCTCAGTCTATCTGGGATTTTGCCAATATGATTCTGGATTTGCGAGAGCAACTGGACCACTTAAGCATTACTGAGTTGGTTGAGGCGGTTCTAGAAAAAACAGGTTACGTTGATATTCTTAATGCCCAAGCAACTCTGGAAAGTAAGGCTCGGGTTGAAAATATCGAAGAGTTCCTTTCTGTGACGAAAAACTTTGATGATACCTCTGATGGTCCAGAAGAGGAAACTGGTCTGGATAAGCTCAGCCGTTTCTTAAATGACTTGGCCTTGATTGCAGACACAGATACAGGTAGTCAGGAGACATCAGAAGTGACCCTAATGACCCTGCATGCTGCCAAAGGGCTTGAGTTTCCAGTTGTCTTTTTGATTGGGATGGAGGAAAATGTTTTTCCACTGAGTCGAGCAGCTGAAGACCCTGACGAACTAGAAGAAGAACGTCGTTTGGCCTATGTTGGTATCACGCGTGCTGAGAAGGTTCTCTATCTAACAAATGCTAATTCTCGTTTACTCTTTGGTCGTACTAGCTACAATCGCCCTACACGTTTTATCAATGAAATTAGTTCAGACTTGCTTGAATACCAAGGTTTAGCTCGACCAGCCAACACTAGCTTTAAGGCGTCATACAGCAGTGGTGGAGTAGCTTTTGGTCAAGGCATGAGCTTGGCACAGGCGCTTCAGGATCGTAAACGAAATGCCTCTCAACATCTATCCAATCTAGTGCTTTGCCTTTTGGACAATTTGCTTTCAGGAGAGAAAGAAACTTCAACTGATACTAGTTGGTCTATTGGGGACATTGCTCACACAAAAATGGGGAGAAGGAACTGTCCTTGAAGTTTCAGGTAGCAGTGCAACACAGGAATTGAAAATCAATTTTTCCTGAAGTGGGTCTTAAAAAAATTACTTGCTAGTGTTGCTCCAATTGAGATCTAATTTTCAATCCTGCTCACGAATAATAAAGTGAGGAGGATTTTTATGTACAGTATTTCATTTCAAGAAGATTCACTATTGCCAAGAGAAAGATTAGTTAAGGAAGGTGTTGAGACACTAAGCAATCAAGAATTATTAGCAATTTTACTTTAGAACTGGGACACGTCAAGCAAGTGTTTTTGAAATTGCCCAAAAAGTCTTAAATAGTATCAACTCTTTAACGGATTTAAAAAAAATGACCTTGCAAGAATTGCAAGGATTGTCAGGGATTGGACGAATAAAGGCTATTGAATTACAAGCTATGATAGAATTAGGTCATCGTATCCAGAAACGCTAGAGATGGAATCTATTCTCAGTAGTCAAAAACTAGCTAAAAATGCAACAGGAACTAGGAGACAAAAACAAGAGCACCTGGTGGCGCTCTATCTCAATACTCAAAATCAAATCATTCATCAACAGACCATTTTTATCGGCTCAGCTACTCGCAGTATTGCTGAACCACGAGAGATTCTACATTATGCAATCAAGCACATGGCGACATCTGTAATATTGGTACATAATCATCCTTCAGGAGCAGTATATCCAAGTAGCAATGATAATCACGTAACCAAACTAGTCAAGGAAGCCTGTGAGCTTATGGGGCTTGTTCTTTTAGATCATCTAATTGTTTCTCATTCTGATTATTTTAGTTACAGGGAAAAGACTGACTTGATTTAAAGTTTATTGACAACATAATCAAAAAGTGTTTTATCTTTGGGACGATTTTCAAATAGAAATTTCTGGATGCCATTGGACACCGAGAAAGGCGAAATCATCCGTACTCATGACAGCCTCAATAATACCATCTTTTGGGTCGTGGGCGATAACCTTAAGATTAGGTGCCAAATCTTTTATACTTTGATGGTGGAAAGAGTTGATATGGGAGATTTCTCCATAGATTTCACGAAGAATGTTATCTGGCTCAGTAACTAGGCGTTGAGTTGTATACTCAACAGAGGAATCTTGCCAGTGGCCTTCGATATCTTGATAAAGAGTCCCACCCATTGCAACGTTAAAGAGTTGTGTTCCACGACAGACAGAGAAGATTGGCTTTTTCTGATGGATAGCTTCTTTTATGAGTGCTAGTTCAAAAAAATATCTCTTTGAAAGTGGTAGTCATCACTATCAATGGTTTTAGCTTCACCATAGAATTTTGGGTCAACATTTTGCCCACCTGTCAAGATGAGCTTGTCAATCAAACTAATATAGTGGCTAGCCATTTCTTGATCACCAATCGGTAGGATGATGGGAATTCCTCCAGCGTCTTTAACTCCTTCAACAAAGTTTTTTGCTGCGTAGCTCATCATGATGTCATCATCTGGATGAGTTTTTTCGTTTCCTGTAATCCCAATAACTGGTTTTTCATAAAATGATTTTCGCTTTCTAATCCTCTTTTTCGCATGAAATAGAGGAGGTTTGTAGTTCACTTGTTAAATCAACATACTGAACTACGATATCTTTTTGGTAAGTTAAGATGGACTGGGGAAAAACTGAGTATACCTTTTACTCCAGCATCAACCAAAAGACTTGCAACTTCTTGTGATTTAACACTCGGTACTGTTAAGATAGCAGTTTTTACATTTGCATCTTTAATTTTTTCCTTAATTTGAGAAATTCCATAAATTGGAATACCATCAGGAGTTTCTGTTCCTACTTCAGGATGGTCATCCAGATCAAATGCCATGATAATTTTTCATCTTGTTACGTTCATGGAAGCGATAATGGAGGAGAGCATGACCCATATTTCCGATTCCAAACCAACATAACATTGGTAATAGAGTTATCATTCAATAAATCAGCAAAAAGTTCATTAGTTTTTTGACATCATAACCAAAACCACGTCGCCCTAGTTCTCCAAAATAGGAAAAATCACGACGAACGGTTGCAGAATCAATACCAATAGCCTCAGCAATTTGTTTGGAATTTGCACGTTCAATTTTTCTGCATTAAATCTCTTAAAAATTCTATAATAGAGAGAGAGTCTTTTTGCTGTTGCTTTTTGGAATAGCAGCATGTTTATCTTTCACAATATCACAACCTTTCTTATCTACTATTTTATAGAAAGATTGTGAAAAAAATCAACAAAATAAGAAAAAAACTAAGAAAAAAACTTAGTTTTGATGTAAAAAATTCTGTTTGTGCTAGAAAACGGTAGAGGTCTCCGACCAGTCCTTGGTAAACTTCATGCCCCTCAAAAGTCAAAGAAGTCACATAAAGTGTATCTGGTAGGGTCACACATCCTGACAAAGCCAGCATAAGAGCCTCATAATCCTCATACTTGAGTGTACGCTCTACATGATAGCTATCCTTATAGGTCAGTTCAAACATCTTGGATTCATCCTTCCGATTTTGTAAAGACACCACGTTCTACCAAGCTATCCATGAGGAAATAGAATTTTTCCTGATGAATGTGGTGGTCTTCTGATTTGAAAATATCAACTAGACGTAGCCCAAACTTGTCAGTGATGTTGATTTTTGCCCCTGTTAGTTCTTTGTTAATGATGATTTTGAGTTGGAAACCTTCTCCGCTATTTGGTACTTTTTCAAGAAGTCGAGTGAGTTCATAGTTACCAACTTTTGTTTCAAAGAAAGTGTTGTCTTTGAGTGTGAATTTTTTAACTGATGGACTAATCGTGTAGTCGTAACGACAATTTTTCAATTTAATGGTTTTTCAAATGCCATGTTGTTAACCTCCTAGAATTTCTTTTAAGCTTTTTGCTAAGAATTGCATTTCTTCAATGGTATTTTCTGGCGAGAGACTGATACGAACGGATTCCTTCAAGCGTTCTGAATTAACCCCGTACATGGCTTCAAGAACATGGCTGGATTGAACAATACCTGCAGTACAGGCTGATCCAGTAGAGATAGAAATTCCAGCTAAATCTAGACGAAGGAGTAAGAGGTCGTTTTTCTGACCAGGAAATCCAATATTGAGAACATAAGGGAGACAATCTTGTCCTCTATTCAAATAATACTGAATTCCTCTAGCTCTGCAAAAAAGGCAGTTTCTAGATTTTTGTACCTGTTGAAAAATGTTCTTCTTGCTTTTTCTAAATTTTCTTTTAGGGCTGCAACCATGCCTACGATGGAAGCCAGATTTTCAGTCCCTGCACGTTTCTTCTGTTCTTGATCTCCACCGTGAAGGTAGGAGTCAAAGTCAAAGGTTGAGGCATAAAGAAAACCAATTCCTTTCGGTCCATGAAATTTATGGGCTGATGCAGTGAGAAAAGTCAATTCCTAACTCTTCAGGATGAATCAGAAGTTTTCCGATAGCCTGAACCGCATCTACATGATAGGCGGCAGGATGTTCTTTTAGGATTTGACCAATTTCAGCGATTGGAAGTAAACTTCCAGTTTCATTATTAGCAAACATGGTAGATACTAAAATTGTATCTTTACGTAAAGCATCTTGTATTTGTTTGGCTGTGATTTCTTGATCTACGGGTTGGATAATAGTAACTTCAAAACCAAATTTCTCTACCAAGTAATCGATGGTCTCCAAAACTGCGTGATGTTCGATAGCTGTAGTGATGATGTGTTTTCCCCGTTCTTGGTGGCGAAGGCAATAGCCGATAATAGCAGTATTATTACCTTCAGTTCCTCCAGAAGTGAAAAAGATATGCTGGGGTTTGGTACCTAATAGTTGGGCTAAATCTTGGCGAGCCTGACGCAATAATTTATTTGCCTGGCGACCATGACCGTGAATACTAGAAGGGTTGCCATAAGTCTCTTTCATGACCTCCGTCATAGCTTTGATAGCAAGTGCTGACATGGGAGTCGTTGCAGCATTGTCCAAATAAATCAAAGAATCACCTTATTCCTTTTTGTTGTAGGCAAAGAGTGGGCTGACTGGTTTTCTTTCGTGGATACGGACGATAGCATCACCAATTAACTCACTAGCAGTGATGTAGCATACATTTTTAGGAGTTTTTTCTTTTGTTGCTACTGAATCGGTCACAAGAATTTCTTTAATCTGAGTTTTATCAAGAAGTTCAGCAGCACCTTCAACGAAGAGACCGTGACTAGAAACAGCATAAATTTCTGTAGCCCCTTCACGTTCTACGATTTTAGCTGCTTCAGAGAAGGTACGTCCTGTATTTAAAATGTCATCGATCAAGATGGCTTTTTTACCTTCAACATCACCGATAATATAGCCTTCGTTACGAGTTGCATCGTCTTGAGGGTAGTCGATAATAGCGATTGGAGCATCTAAGTATTCAGCCAAACTGCGAGCACGTTTCACACCAGAATTTTTAGGGCTAACGACAACAACATCTGAACCTCTTAATCCTTTATCACAGTAGTGTTTAGCAAAGAGAGGAACAGTGTAAAGGTTATCTACAGGAATATCAAAGAAACCTTGGACTTGAACTGCGTGTAAGTCGAGGGTAAGGACACGATCTACACCAGCTTTAACCAGCATGTTAGCAACTAGTTTTGCTGTTAGTGGTTCTCTAGATGATGCAATTCTATCTTGGCGTGCATAACCAAAATATGGAAGTACAACGTTGATGCTGTGGGCACTTGCGCGAACACAAGCATCTACCATGATTAATAATTCCATAAGGTGGTTGTTAACAGGGAAACTAGTTGATTGGATGATGTAGACATCGTAACCGCGGACACTTTCTTCGATATTTACTTGGATTTCTCCGTCAGAAAATTGACGAGATGATAGTTTACCAAGAGGGACACCTACTGAGTCCGCAATTTTTTGTGCTATCTCTTGGTTAGAGTTAAGTGCGAAAAGTTTCATATTTTTTTTATCTGACATTTTAGACCATCCTCTGTAAACTTTGCGAATCCTTGTTTTTTACCTTGCATTTAAGACACAGGATTCGAGTATTCTTATCTTTTTCTATTTTACCAAAAAAAGGAGATTATTTCAGCAATTTTTCATGCTTTTAACAAATCGAACCAATTTTTGAAGGTGCCTTTTTGGTAAGTGATTTGATTTTCTTCCAAAAATTTTTTTGAAAAATCTATTTTTCCTACTTCATGATTTGTTACTTCGAGTTCTAATTCGTAATCTGTGATATCAAAGTACTGACTCTTATCTAGAGCCATTAAGCCGATCGGGGTTTCCATTTCGTAGCGAAGAGTCATTAAGCACCCAAGTACCTTCCATTGGGTACTTTTTAATGCCATGTTTAGTCAGTTCATCAACTACAAGACCTTGAGGAAGTTCTGCCTTTAGTTCAGATAGTCTTTCTGCATCTTTCTAGAGTCAACTGTTGATTAAATTCCATATTACCAACTGACTTTTGAGGGACTTTTAAGAGTCAATTCTGCCCAGTCATCAAAGGTTCGAATGCGCATGGCAACCTTCTTTTTCTCGAAGTTTGAAAATCAGGTGTATCGATGTAGTAATTTTTTTGAAGGACAGGGGTGACGTTCGTAAACTGTTTTAATAGAGCGAGAATAGTCATCTATTTTTCAATAGTGTTTTCAGTTCAATTTCTAAATGTTTCATTTTTTTCTTACCTTTTTTTTTATCATTGAAAGCGATTTATGATATAATAGCATTGTATTTATTGTATATGAATCTGGAGAAAAAATCAAAGATATTTTCAAAGGATAATATGAAACAAGGGAGAATATATGACCATAGAATGGGAAGAATTTTTAGATCCTTACATTCAAGCTGTTGGTGAGTTAAAGATTAAACTTCGAGGTATTCGTAAGCAATATCGCAAGCAAAATAAGCATTCTCCGATTGAGTTTGTTACGGGCAGAGTCAAAACCTATTGAGAGTATCAAGGAAAAAATGGCTCGTCGTGGAATTACCTATACGACTTTGGAACATGATTTGCAAGATATCGCTGGTTACGAGTGATGGTGCAATTTGTTGATGACGTCCAAGAAGTAGTAGCTATTTTACGTAAGCGCCAGGACATGCGTATTGTGCAGGAGAGAGATTATATCAATCATAGAAAGGCTTCCGGATATCGTTCTTATCACGTTGTAGTAGAATACACTGTTGATACGATTAGTGGTGCTAAAACCATTTTGGCAGAAATTCAAATTCGTACTTTGGCAATGAATTTCTGGGCAACGATAGAACATTCTCTCAACTACAAATACCAAGGGGATTTCCCAGAGGAAATAAAGAAGCGACTAGAAATCACTGCTAAGATTGCCCATCAATTGGATGAAGAAATGGGGAAAATTCGTGATGATATCCAAGAAGCGCAAGCTCTTTTTGATCCTCTGAGTAGAAAATTGAATGATGGTGTAGGAAATAGTGACGATACAGATGAAGAATACAGGTAAACGAATTGATCTAATTGCAAATAGAAAACCGCAAAGTCAAAGGGTTTTGTATGAATTGAGAGATCGTTTGAAGAGGCATCAGTTTATACTTAATGATACCAATCCCGATATTGTTATCTCGATTGGAGGAGATGGTATGCTCTTATCAGCCTTTCATAAGTATGAAGACCAGCTGGATAAGGTCCGTTTTATAGGAGTACATACTGGGCATCTAGGCTTTTATACGGATTATCGTGATTTTGAGTTGGATCAGTTGGTGACTAATTTACAACTTGATACGGGAGCTAGGATATCTTATCCTGTTTTAAACGTCAAGGTCTTTCTGGAAAATGGAGAGGTCAAGATTTTCAGAGCCCTCAATGAAGCTAGTATCCGTCGGTCAGACAGAACTATGGTAGCAGATATATTCATAAATGGAGTTCACTTTGAACGTTTTCGAGGAGATGGGCTTACAGTTTCAACACCTACTGGTAGTACGGCCTATAATAAATCGCTTGGCGGAGCAGTATTACATCCTACGATTGAAGCTTTGCAGTTGACTGAGATTGCCAGTCTAAAACAATCGTGTTTATCGGACCTTAGGTTCGTCAATTATTATTCCAAAAAGATAAGATCGAACTTATTCCAGACCCGAAATGACTACCATACAATTTCGGTTGATAATAGTATCTATTCATTTGCGAAATATAGAAAAAATAGAGTACCAGATTGACCATCATAAAATTCACTTTGTTGCATCTCCCTAGCCATACCAGCTTTTGGAATCGTGTCAAAGATGCCTTCATCGGTGAGGTGAAAGAATGAGGTTTGAATTTATCGCAGATGAGCATGTAAAGGTCAAAACCTTTTTAAAAGAAACACGAGGTCTCTAAAGGGCTTCTAGCCAAGATTAAGTTTAGAGGTGGGGATATTCAGGTCAATGGTCAAACTCAAAATGCAACTTATCTTTTAGATATTGGAGACCGTGTCACTATCGATATTCCTGCTGAAGAAGGATTTGAAACCTTGGAGGCTATCGAGCGTCCGCTTGATATTTTATTTGAAGATGATCACTTCTTAATTTTTGAATAAACCTTATGGTGTTGCCTCCATTCCAAGTGTGAATCACTCCAATACCATTGCCAACTTTATAAAAGGTTACTATATCAAGCAAAATTATGAAAACCAGCAGGTTCACATTGTGACTAGGCTTGATAGAGATACTTCTGGTTTGATGCTCTTTGCTAAACATGGCTATGCACATGCTCGCCTAGATAAGCAGTTGCAAAAAAAATCCATTGAAAAGCGCTATTATGCTTTGGTTAAAGGTGATCATTTTTTAGAGCCTCAAGGAGAGATTATTGCACCGATTGCGCGTAATGAAGATTCCATTATTACAAGACGGGTAGCAAAAGGTGGGAAATACGCTCATACCTCTTACAAAATTGTAGCCTCTTATGGTAAGATTCACTTGGTTGACATTAGACTCCATACTGGTCGTACTCATCAAATTCGAGTCCATTTTTCCCATATTGGTTTTCCTTTGTTGGGAGATGACTTGTACGGTGGTAGTCTAGATGATGGAATGCAACGCCAGGCTTTACATTGCCATTATTTATCTTTTTATCATCCATTTTTAGAACAGGATTTGCAAATGGAAAGTCCTTTACCGGATGATTTTAGCAATCTTATTAAACAGTTATCAATTAATACTCTCTAGAATCTATTTGGAGTGTAATTTATTATTTATTTAAAGGAGAAAAACTCATGGAAGTTTTTGAAAGTTTAAAAAGCCAACTTAGTTGGCAAAAATGCTCGCATCGTTCTCCTGAAGGGAAGAACCACGTATTCTTCAAGCAACTAAACGCTTGGTAAAAAAGAAACAGAAGTAATTCCTGTTTTGCTTGGTAATCCAGAAAAATTAAAAATCTATCTTGAAATCGAAGGAATTGAGGGTGGTTATGAAGTCATCGACCCTCAACACTACGATAAATTTGAAGAAATGGTTGTTGCCTTGGTGGAGCGTCGTAAAGGCAAAATGTCTGAAGAAGAAGCACGCAAAATTTTGGTTGAAGATGTCAACTACTTTTGGTGTTATGTTAGTATACATGGGATTGGTTGATGGTATGGTATCTGGAGCAATTCACTCAACTGCTTCAACAGTTCGTCCAGCTCTTCAAATTATCAAAACTCGTCCAAATGTGAGTCGTACTTCGGGTGCCTTTCTTATGGTTCGTGGAAATGAACGTTACTTGTTTGGAGACTGTGCAATTAACATTAATCCTGATGCGGATGCCTTGGCTGAAATTGCGATTAACTCAGCAATCACAGCAAAAATGTTTGGAATTGAACCTAAAATTGCTATGTTGAGCTACTCTACTAAGGGTTCAGGTTTTGGTGAAAGTGTTGATAAGGTAGTGGAAGCAACGAAAATCGCTCATGATTTACGTCCTGACCTCGAGATTGATGGTGAGTTGCAATTTGATGCTGCTTTTGTTCCAGAAACAGCCGCACTTAAAGCTCCAGGCAGCAATGTCGCTGGTCAAGCAAATGTCTTTATCTTCCCAGGTATTGAAGCCGGAAATATTGGTTACAAGATGGCTGAGCGTCTTGGAGGGTTTGCGGCTGTTGGTCCTGTATTGCAAGGTTTAAACAAACCAGTTAACGACCTTTCTCGTGGATGTAATGCTGATGATGTTTACAAGTTAACTCTTATCACAGCAGCTCAAGCCGTTCATCAATAATGATTTAACCTCTTTCAATAGAAAGAGGTTGAAAATAAATTATTCTTGACAAAACAGTTCTTATCTAGTAGAATGGTCTATGCGATGAGTCGATAGGTGGTTTTCGGACCACTATTGAGCATAAGGAGGTCATAACGCAGGAGCGGACCTTGATGAGTTGTGTGAACCTGCTCATCACATGAAGATGCCTCTTAATCCCTGGTCTATGATCAGGGATTTTTTTATTTTCTTAAAAATTTATGAAAAAAAGGTTTGCAATTCATTGAAAAAAAGTAGTATAATACATCTATTATAGAAATTTTTAGAAAATTCCGAAAGAGGTTATTTATGGGATATACAGTTGCAGTAGTTGGCGCGACAGGTGCAGTCGGTGCTCAGATGATAAAAATGTTGGAAGAATCAACTCTTCCTATCGATAAAATTCGTTTACTTGCTTCGGCACGTTCAGCAGGTAAGACTTTAAAATTTAAAGACCAAGATATTACGATTGAAGAAACAACTGAGACAGCTTTTGAAGGGGTGGATATTGCTCTCTTTTCAGCAGGTGGTTCTACATCAGCTAAGTATGCACCATACGCAGTGAAAGCTGGAGCGGTAGTAGTAGATAATACATCTTACTTCCGTCAAAATCCAGATGTTCCTTTGGTTGTACCAGAGGTCAATGCTCATGCACTTGATGCCCACAACGGTATCATTGCCTGCCCTAACTGTTCAACAATCCAAATGATGGTGGCTCTTGAGCCAGTTCGCCAAAAATGGGGCTTGGACCGCATTATCGTTTCAACCTACCAAGCCGTTTCAGGTGCTGGTATGGGAGCAATTCTTGAGACACAACGTGAACTTCGTGAAGTTTTGAATGATGGTGTGAAACCACGTGATTTGCATGCGGAAATTTTGCCTTCAGGTGGGGACAAGAAACATTATCCTATCGCATTCAACGCTCTTCCACAAATCGATGTCTTCACTGACAATGATTACACTTACGAAGAGATGAAGATGACTAAGGAAACGAAGAAAATTATGGAAGATGATAGCATTGCAGTATCTGCAACCTGTGTGCGTATTCCAGTCTTATCAGCTCACTCTGAGTCAGTTTATATCGAAACAAAAGAAGTTGCTCCAATCGAAGAAGTAAAGCAGCTATCGCAGCCTTCCCAGGTGCTGTCCTTGAAGATGATGTAGCTCATCAAATCTATCCGCAAGCTATCAATGCAGTGGGTTCACGTGATACCTTTTGTTGGTCGTATCCGTAAAGACTTGGATGCTGAAAAAGGAATTCACATGTGGGTTGTTTCAGATAACCTTCTCAAAGGTGCTGCTTGGAACTCAGTTCAGATTGCAGAAACTCTTCACGAACGTGGCTTGGTTCGTCCAACAGCTGAATTGAAATTTGAATTAAAATAGTCATATTGTTTAGGAGTTCAGATGAACTCCTTCTTTGAAATAGAGAGGTGTTTCTCATGTCTTATCAAGATTTAAAAGAGTGTAAAATCATCACAGCTTTCATTACTCCCTTTCATGAGGATGGTTCTATCAATTTTGATGCTATTCCAGCCTTGATTGAGCATTTGCTGGCTCATCACACGGATGGAATTCTTCTTGCTGGTACGACAGCTGAAAGTCCTACCTTGACTCACGATGAAGAGTTGGAGATTTTTACTGCTGTACAAAAAGTTGTTAATGGTCGGGTACCGCTTATTGCTGGTATCGGTACCAATGATACGCGAGACTCGATCGAGTTTGTTAAAGAAGTAGCAGAATTCGGTGGTTTTGCGGCTGGCTTGCAATAGTCCCTTACTACAATAAACCATCTCAAGAAGGCATGTATCAACATTTTAAAGCTATTGCTGATGCTTCTGACTTGCCTATTATAATTTATAACATTCCAGGTCGTGTGGTTGTCGAATTAACTCCAGAAACTATGCTTCGCTTGGCTGATCATCCAAATATTATCGGTGTCAAAGAATGTACTAGCTTGGCTAATATGGCTTACTTGATTGAGCACAAGCCAGAGGAGTTCTTGATTTATACAGGTGAGGATGGAGATGCTTTCCATGCAATGAATCTTGGTGCGGATGGAGTTATTTCTGTTGCCTCTCATACAAATGGGGATGAAATGCACGAGATGTTTACTGCCATTGCAGAAAGCGATATGAAGAAAGCCGCAGCTATTCAGCGTAAGTTCATTCCTAAGGTTAATGCCCTCTTCTCATATCCAAGTCCTGCTCCTGTCAAGGCCGTTCTAAACTATATGGGATTTGAAGCTGGCCCAACACGCTTACCTCTTGTTCCAGCACCAGAAGAAGATGCCAAACGCATTATCAAGGTTGTTGTAGATGGCGACTACGAAGCGACTAAGGCAACTG
>BNJS01002642.1_pt1 | contig 215486 bp, 216 predicted proteins | sample 8540461 | NCBI WGS metagenome assembly BNJS01 (sample SAMD00202454, study PRJDB9452) | human saliva metagenome | isolation source: human saliva | place: Japan | reverse complement strand
TATGGGCGTCCATCCAGATGAATCGAGGCGTTCGGTCTCTTATGGGTCAAGGGCGCGTGTGGTTAGTCTGGGCGAACGAGGTTGAGGTTGTCGGGGCTGTAGCCGCCGAGTTCGGACCCTATCCCCGCCCGCTCATGAGGGCAAATACACATTCAATCGGTCCGCGTGAGAGCGTGCTGTTGCTCAGCAGCTTCTGCCACAGCCAGGTGAAAAGCGCACCCACACCCCAGGCCAGCGCCAGGAACCCCACCCAGTACAGGTATGTCAGCCATGTACCTTCCAGCGGGGCACGGTATTCAGTACCGGCAACCAGCTGCACCAGGTAGATGCCCCCGTGCACTGCCGCCAGAAGTATCACAACGGATGCGCTCAGACTCATGCGCCCCACCCGTGCGAACGGCTCAAGTATCGCGACGCGCCCTGCAAGCACCCGCGCCGCCTCAGCGCACACGTACAGCACCCCGGCCACTCCCACAATGCTCAATGTTGTAGGCCACGCCAGCACCCCCGACTGCGCCTTCGGGTTCACCCAGAACAGCACTGCCGCGCCCAGCCCCAGCAGGCCGACGGGCACCCCAATTTTAGGGCCCAGCTTCTCGTAGGCGCGCCACAGCAGTATGCCCAGCCCCACCTGCCAGAGCATCTTCAATCCGCTGTGCAGCACGGTGCCGGTGTACTCGTTAAACAGGGCGGGGATGGTGCGGCTCAACCAGTCGTCGGCGGCCCAGCCCCGGTTTACCAGCTGCTCGTAGGTGAAGGGAATGACGGGGCTCGCGAGCGCCGTCAGCGCAGCCTGCACCCACAGCGGCGAGTATACGAACAGTGTGGTGAGCAGGGTCAGCACGGCGAACGGGATGAGCAGGTCGTATAGGATCGGGAATTCGGCGTGGGCTGCTACTGGCTGGTAGGCGCGTCCTTTGGGCGAGCAGCCACCCGAGCACGAAGAATGCGATGGCACGCACCACGGTGCTGGCAAAAAATTGGGGAAACGTCACCCTCCTGGCGTACAGTATGCGCTAATGCCAAGGAGCGCGGCGAGTAGCGTATTCGCGGCGGGCGGCACGCTGCCCAGCCAGTGCAGCCGGTTCTCCGGCACCAGGTTCAGTGCTACGCTCACGGGCATCACCAGCAGCAGCAGGGCGAATGCGCGAGCTAAATCTACACCAGCCTCGCGTTTGGCGGTGGTTTCTGCGGGCATATTGCCTCCTGTGTGCCTGCGTAGTCGAATCAGAACGTAGATGCTGAGCCTCAGCCCAGCCCGGTGCGCTGTGTGTGGGGCGCGTCGGGTTAAAGGTTAAAGATACTAGTCAGGATATATTAGCTCAGCATCCTGAGGCATATCCGCGTCTAAGCGGATGCGCAAGGCTGCTGTGGGGCACCCGTAAATATGCATGCTCGCCGGGGCTGTGCCACACTTAAGGCTGGCTGATTGCCCCCTGCCCTATTTCTTGTGAGGTTTCATGTCTGTGCTGTTCGGCGTTACTGGGTTGCTTGGCTCGGTCGGTGTGCTCGCCGCCGGTGCTGCTGCGCACGGCGTCACGGGTGCTTCGCAGGTGCTGGTGGCTTCTGGTGCCGCCGCCGAAAGCACCAGTGTTGAGGGTACCGCCCAGTATGTTTCTATTTTCTGGGTTTCTCTTGTGGCGCTGGTGTCCCCGGTTATATCGCGGCTGATTGGCAAACGCATCCCGGATGTTGTGTTTCTGCTTATTTTTGGGATGCTGATCGGCCCTAATGTGCTGGGTCTGGCTTCCGGCAGTGACGGCGGTATTCCGCTGCTGAAAGAGCTGGGGTTGGGGATGCTGTTCCTCATTGCCGGGTTTGAGATTGATGTGAAATCGTTGCGCGGCCGGCAGGGCCGCAGTGCTATCACCACCTGGTGCGTGTGTTTTGGGCTGGGGGTGCTGGGGGCGGCGCTTATTACCGGTTTCACTAAGGGTTTTAACACCTATATTGCGGTGGGTATTGCGCTGAGTTCCACGGCTTTAGGTACGCTGCTGCCTATGCTTAAGTCGCATGGTGCGGCGGGTACCCGGGTGGGTAATGCGGTGCTGGTACACGGTGCCGTTGGCGAGCTTTTCCCGATTTTTGCGATGTCGCTGCTGTTATCTTCGCATTCGCCGGGGCTGGCGATTCTGATTCTGCTGGGGTTTATGGCGGTTGCGGTGGTGACTGCCGTTGTTCCGCACCGCCTGTTTGAGAAGGTGCCGGGGCTGCGGCAGATTATGGCGGCTGAGGCGAATACGACCAGCCAGACGATCCTGCGTCTGGCCATGTTTCTGCTGGCCACCCTCATCATGTTCGCGGCGCTTTTTGGGCTGGATGCGGTGCTCGGGGCCTTTGCGGCGGGCATTATTTTGCGTTCGCTCACGCCGGTGGGGGCGTTACATTTGATGACGCGCCGCCTTGAGACGGTGGGGTTTTCGTTTCTGATTCCGCTCTTTTTGTGGTGAGCGGCATGACGATTGACCCGTCGGTGGTGGCGCGTTTCCCGCTGGTGCTGCTGCTGGTTGTGGTGGGTATTTTGCTGGCCCGCGGGCTGCCGGTGTTTGTGGCTGAGCGTTTCACGGATACCGGTTCGGAGCTGCGTTCTACCAGTGAGAAGATTGAGCTGGCCCTGTATTCGGCGGCGGGCCTGCCCATTATTGTGGCGGTAACAACTATTGCTACCGGTAGTGGGCTGCTTGAGGATGCGACCGCTTCCCTGCTGGTGGCCGGTGGGGCGTTTACGGTGCTGCTGTTCCCGCTGTGGGCGGCGGCCATTAAGAGGGCGTTCCGGCGGCAGGGCGCATCGGCTGATCAGCAGCCGTCGCAGAGGGAGCAGATCGCAGCGTTAAAGGCCCGGAAAACGGCGCAGGTGCGCTTGACAACAGGTATGCTGCCGGTGGTGCCGCCAGCGCAGGAGGCTAAAAGCACCGCGCCAAAGGACGGGTCCCCCGGTGCCGCACAACAACCGCCGGCGGGCTAATCTATGGCACGTGGCTGCGCCTCATTCTTCAAGGCGGGGGTTATGAGTCAGCAGCTTTAAGGATTGTGCGTGCGTGTTTCGCCGCCTGCGAGGAGCCCTAAAACCGTTTAACCATGCGGTCATCTCGGGGCTTAGCTGCGGGGATTTATGCGCGCTATGCTTCGCGCCGTGAACGCGTAAGTATTCCTGTGCGTATACTCCCAGCAGCTTCCCCATCCCGTGCTGGGTGCGCTCACAGTGCGGCAGCAGCCCGTCTAAGAACCGCAGGGTGATGCGCGGGGTTAGCGCCGCCATGTCCTCGAAGGTATGCGCCCACCGGGTGAACATTAGCGCTGGGGCGGCCTGCGCGAACCCCGCAATGGCGTCTTGGTAGGAGAGCCGACCGCCGAGGGTGTCCGCCAGCAGCTCTGCGGCTCCGGCACGGTCTACCTGGTGTTTTGAGTTGGCCAGTACCGCGAGCGCCTGCGCACTCAAGGAGTCCCATGTGCCCGGGTGGCTCCTCAGAAGGCGCGCCATATTGTGCCTATAGTGGTGGCCTTCTTCTTCGTTGAAGAAGACCCACTGTTCTAGCAGGCCGACTGCCACGGGTGCTGTGGAGGAGGGGCAGGTGAGGGCCAGCTGTTCGCAGCTCATGACCGCGTAGTGCAGGGTGAGCAGATATTTTTCTTCCGGTGTGTGTTCTTCGCGTACTTTGGGCAGGTGTACGGTGGGGCTCCACCACACGACTTCGGGTTTGCCGCTGGGGCGTTTCGTGTCGCTTTCAAGGCAGCTCCAGCTCACCTGGATGTTCTCAAGAATGTGAGGAGGCTTCCCCGCGTCTTTGAGTTTGGTACGGGCACGGGCAAAGTATGGTGCGTATCGGCCCGCAGCATCGGCGGTGCGCTTGATTTCTTCCAGGGCGTTTATGAGCGTCTGGTGCGTCGCCTGATCGCCCTGGTTCAGGCGCAGCATTGCCTGCGTAAAATCCTGTTCCAGGATGTCTGCGCCGGTAGAAATATTGTGGGTTAGCCGCTGCATAAATATTTTGGGGTCTACCCACCCGTGGGTGTCTGTGGGGGTGGACAGCAGGGCGTATGGGCGTTTTTGGTGGAGGCGCTCACCGATTTCCCGGATGCGCTCGTTCACGGGTGTTTTTTCATGCGCTAGGTGCTGCTCATATTCTTGTACAGCTGAGTTTTCCGGATCTAGGGCGCTGAGGATGAGGTATGCGATCTGATGCCCTGCACGGTGCTCGCGTATCCTCTCTTCCGCCTGCCGGGTGAGGGGTTTCAGCACTGAGGTGTCGCGGTTTTCACTCATGAGCCAGTGGAACAGCAGCTCGCTCTCCAGCCCCTGCACGGCCTCTTGCATGGCGTGCAGGGTGCGCGCGTAGGCGTCTTGCTGGCTGAATGGGGTTACTGGCTGCGCGGGTGAGGCAGGCACCGGATAGGAGGGTTCTTCGGAGCCCGCTGTATGCTGCGCGGTTTCTTCTTCTGTGTTTGCCAGCAGCCCGGCCTCTTCTAGCTCCTGCCGGGCCACCGGGTTGAGGCTCTGCGCGTGCTGGTGCAGTGTTTCGGCTGCGTCGCACCGTACCAGTAGTTGTGCGGCAGCCACCTGCACCTGCGGGTGGGTGTGTCCCAGCGCGGTAAGGGCCAGTTCGGTGACCGGCCCGTCCCCGCCTGTGGCGCATGCGGATTCCAGGATTTTCAGTACCGCTAATGCGTTCGCTTTGGTTGTTAAAAGCGCCGGGGCGCATCCGTGGATGAATCGGTCAGCGTCAAAGAAGCCCTGCCCGGTGCACCGCTGAGAGCTGTTTGACCGCCAGGGTGACGGTCGCTCCCACAGATGAGCCGAGCAGGTTCACGAGCGCACCCTGCCGCTGGGCGGATTCTGCGGCGGTGGGGGTCAGGGCAGTGTACATGCGGGAGAACCATCCGGCACGGTAGGCGGCGAAGTCCCGCGCTAATGCGTCAAGGCAGGCATCTAGAAGGCGTTCTTTGGGGATCAGCCCTTCGTGGGTGGCGGTGAGCAAATCTTCCTGCCAGGTGGTTCCTGGCATGAACTTATCTATATTCGTGAGCGAGTTCTCGGGGGTGCCTTCTATGGTGAGCAGCTGCCACAGCAGTTCGTCGCGTAGTTGCTGGTCGTGGCGTAGCAGTGCCTGCCGCAGTGGGGTGTTAAGGTTCATGAGCGCCAGGAAGTAGTCGTCGTTGTGTTCCAGCTGCACCCCGTCGTAGAGCTCGGCCAGCCGGAAGAACCCGTTATTGTGCCAGTGGGTCATGGCCCCTGCCAGAAGGTCCACTTGGCTTTGGGGGCTGTCCCCTATGGTTAAGCTGTCGTAACCGTTGGCTTTGTAGAGGTCGTATACCTGTTCAAGGCCTTTTTCTGCGGCAAGCTGGGGCAGGTCCTGTATGAAGGTGTTGAAAGAGGCTCGGAGGTCTTTTTCGCTGCTCATTTATTGTTCCTAGAGGCTGGGTGGGGCGGTGTCTCGTTCATTATAGGGTTCAGCTCGCCTGGATACGCCGGGGGCGGTCACTGCTGCCGAACCTGTGGTGTTTTGTGTGGCTTGACGCAGACTCCTGCCGGGGCTGTGGGTGGCGTATATCCTGTGGCTTAGGGCGTGCGGGTGTCTTGTCTGACTGTGGGTTATGGGCAAGAAATATAATAATATATACATTTTTACTGCTATAGAATAAAGCATATCTTTATATTTTCTGAATAAAGTTTCAAGCCCCCAAGAAACCACAGGAATATTAAAAACTTACACTTGCAATAGTTTATGAAGTAAATATAAAAATTACCTTATCTCACACAATAAGGATATCCTTAATAAATCTGCCTTAATGTCTCTATAACCCTATAAAAATTCTAAAAATTCGCGTCTTAAAAGCAAATTTTACGGCGTGTTACGACGCTTATCTTCCGTAACTGACAACCTGTCAGTTAGTATATGGGTGTAAGGGCACATGGGGAATAAAAGCCGCATCGTACTATCATTCGATACGGGTTTTGTGACCTGCACCATAACCAGTTCGGGGGTGCGCCTAAACATCGCGCACCCCGCGCAGGAACCCTCCCCAGGCCATATAAAGTTCAAGGCAGAACACCGGCTGAAAGGAGGCGGTACACAAACAGATTTCCGGGGCGCACCAAGCCCCGTCCCGTTCCCTCGCTCGCACCTGTACACCACTGCACACACGTACATTTATCGAAGGAAGAAAAATGCATACCACTCTTTTAATGGTGAGTTCGAGTGGTGTTGAGCTGGACTTTCCCGCCTGGCTGCGCATCACGCACTTCATTAACTTTCTGATGATGGGGTTCCTCATCCGCTCAGGCTGGGAAGTTATCGCCTCCCACCCGCGCTTTTACTGGAATAATCACTGCACCCCGGGCTCCGAATGGCTCCGTTTTACGAAGGACAAGGTTTCGACCGTCCCTGGCGAATACACCGCTCGCGACGATCAACGAAGCCTCTCCCCTCTTATTTCGCTACCCGGTAAGGCTCAGATCGGTTTGGGGCGCGCATGGCACGCCCTAGCCACGGTTATTTGGGTGGTGAACGGCCTGATCTATGTGACCCTGCTGTTCGCAACCGGGCAGTGGCGGCGTATCGTACCCACCTCTTGGGAGATTTTCCCCGAGGCATGGCACTCGCTCACAATCTACGCGGGCTTCCAAGTGCCCTCCATTGAGCACTTCCAGCCGTACGATGCCCTTCAGAAGCTCATGTACTTCACCGTGGTGTTCATTGTGGCGCCGCTGATGATCGCCACCGGGCCCATTATGAGCCCCGCGTTCTGCGGCCGCTTCCCCGGCTACGTCAGGCTGTTCCGCAACCGCCAGACCGCCCGCTCCATCCACTTCTTGGGCATGGCGTTCTACTGCGTCTTTACAGTCATGCACGTAGCACTGGTGTTCATCGTGCACCCGCAATACAACATTGCACACATGATGCTGAATAAGAGCTACAACGAGATTGACGCCGCCCAATTCGCCCAGGCAGTCACCATGCTGATCGTTGGCGTGGTCGCAGCCGTGGCCCTGTGGCTAGGCGCCTCGTACTGGTCGCTGCGTGATCTGCGGTTCACCCAGACCTTCATTTGGGGTCTGACCCAGCCGGTCCGTAACGTATTCCTTGACCGCATCACCTCCCGGCAGGTAAAGAAGAAGACCTTCACGGATGCCGATATTTCGCCGTTCCACTGGGTGAACACCCGCCCGCCAACAGAGCGTGAAAGCACCGAATGGAACCGCCTGCGCGAGAACGAATTCGTGGACTACCGCCTAGAGCTAGGCGGGCTGGTGAAGGAGCCGAAGTCGCTGAGCATCGACGACTTGAAGGCTCTCGGCAAAGAAGTGAACATTACGATGCACACCTGTATGCAGGGGTGGACGGGCATCGCCAAGTGGGAAGGTGTGCGCCTACGCGACGTACTTGCCCTCGTGGAGAAAGACGAGAACGCCCGGTACGTGATGGTCACCTCCTACGGGCACGTGGGCCACACCTACGATGGCCGCCCGACCGAGCCCTACTACGAGTGCTTGGACATTTCCATGGCAATGGAGGACGAAACCATCCTGGCGTGGGGCATGAACGATAAGCCCCTGCCGGATGTGTACGGCGGACCCCTGCGCCTGCGTGCAGATTCCATGCACGGCTACAAGATGGTCAAGTGGGTGCAGAAGGTCGAATGGATCAGCGATTACCGCGACGTTGGCGATGGCCAGGGCGGTAGCCGCGAAGACTCCGGCCTGCAGCACTTCGACGCACGCGCCTAATATTACCTGCTGCTTGTTCCATGGCAGGCACCCAACTGGGTGAAAATAATGCGCCCCGTGCGCCGGTCACAGTACCGGCACACGGGGCGCTTTCACGCGGTCATCAGCAGATCTTGTGTGTACTCAATACCCCCGGAACCCGCTCACTATGTGCAGCTTTCGCTCCATACCAGGAAGTCCCGGTATGACCCATGGGCTATTGTGTTACAGCCCTTTATACCGGTAGAGCTGGCTGAGCGAGGCAACCGTCGGCTGAAGCACAATATCAGCTTCCTCATCTTCCCCCACCACGGTGGCACCGGTCAGGTTCAGGTAGTCAGCCACCGTAAACGGTGCATAGTGGGCGAACAGCTCGAACATGGCCTTCACGACGGGGCCAGACTCTATAACATTCACCCCGGAACGAATACCCACGTCCGTAATCGTCATGGTGCGCTCCTTCAGATCCAAATCAGCGGCAGCGAACCGCGCGCCCGCGACGTGAGCGTGAACTTGGCGCGCACCTGACTCACCTCATGCACATTCTTACCCACGCCAACACGCGGTAAAAGCATGAACCCGGCGAACAGGTCGTTCACATCCGCAAGGGTGTTCTCCCCGCTGTGCCCTGCGTAAAGCTGCACGGTGGGCACCGCGTACCGCACCCGGTCCTCACGGGCCTGCGCAATTTTCAGGTCAATAAACTCCCACGCGCCGCCGGTTCCGTTCGTCACATCCCCCGAATGGTAGCAGTACTTTTTAGCCCGCTGACTGCCGTACCACACGCGGTCTAGCAGCGCACCTTTCGCGTCGTACAGCAGCACCGAAAGGTCAACATCGGCGGGTGAGTTCCAGTAGGTGAACAACCGAATCACGCTGTTCTTAGCGGGGCTTTTCGCCTGCATCGCCTGAGGGTCAAGCCGCACACGGTTGTAGCGGCTCAGCCCCAGCAGAGACTCGCTGGCGTTACGGTTACCCAGAGGCATAGCTAAGGAAGCCACATCGTGAGGAACATGCACACGAACCCCGCTCAGCCGCCCCAACAAACCGCTCTTCACGGCGTGCAGGCCCAACTCAAGCTGCCTTTGGGTGTACGAGCCAGCGGGGACCACCGACCCCACCCCTGCCTTATCAATCACGAGGCGGTGCTGCCCCGAACCAGCAGCTATATTCGTGTACATATTGTGCATCTGCACCAGAAGAGGCGCAGCCACACGCGGCGCCACCTGGCAGAACGCGTCAGCAACCTGCTGCTGATCGCCGCTGAAGTACCGCAAGGCCCGGTTGAGCTGACGCGCAAACACCCCGGGGCGGCGGGACAGCACCCGCGTTACCTTATCCACATCACAGCTGCGGTAGGCGGCATCCACCTCAGACTCATAACTGCGCATTTCACCGTTGTAGAGGGCGTCAGCCCACACACATTCAGGTACACGAGGGAGGGGTATTCCCCAGGGTGGATAGTGCGTGCCAGTCGTTTAAAACGCTCCGCGTGCGTGGCGGTGTCGTAGCAGGCGGCTCATAGTCGCGCTCGCAAAGGGTATTAATGAGCCGGGCTATGAATGTGCGCTGATGGCGGCGCAGCTTAAACCGGCTGGGGTCACTCAGGCTCAGATCGCCTTCAGTCCCCAGCAGGTTAATGTTGCTAAGAGCCACCGCAATGCGCAGCACCTCATTGAGGGTGCGCGCCTGGTGGGCGTAATCGGTGGATATTGCGGCCGCCAAAAACGCCAGGTTCTCACGGAATGCGAACGGTCCCTCTAGGGTGGGCAGTGCATCGTAAAACACCAGGTGAGTAGCGAGGGTAAGCAGATCGGCCCGGTCGAATTCGCTGTACACCTGGTTCTGGGTTGCAATTTCGGTGAAGAGCGAGCACATTAGCGGCACGATGCGCCCTTCACCACGCAGCAGCACCACCTCACGCTGATCCCGTTCACTGTTGGACAGTTCCCCACGCTCGCACGCCAGCTGCCAGTCGTACGGGCGGAAATCGGTAATGACCTGCGCATCGGGAATATCACCGTAGGGTTGGTTATTGGCAAACCACCAGATCGCGTCGCAGCAGGGGCAGGCAACGGTGTACAGGCACAAGTGTTTCGCCATTTCTCTGCGGCCCATAAACCGGGTAACGTAGTGAAGCATCTGCTCCGTGTACCTCTGTGTATCAGTGAGGGTGGGCTCGATAATGTCGAAGTCTTTACGGAAGGCACACCCACCCCGGTCACCGCCGTGCAGGTGCTTCCAATCTGCGATAAGATCGGCCAGCTCATGCTCACTCATGCGCATGAGGGTTTTCTGGCTTTCGGTGGAGAGGACCATCCCCAGCTCGGCGAGCACACGCACACGCTGATGCAGCTCATGTTGCGGAACAGGGTCGGACGCGAGGACGCTATTAAGAGGGTAAATGCCGGTACGGCGGAGGATGACCTGCTGCAACTGTGCCATTGGTGCTGTCTTTCTACTGGACCCCAGTCCTTGCTGGAGGTGGCTGGCGCTTCCCCCGCGCCCATACCGGATTACGGGTGTACGGGGGTGCACGTTCCACGTTTTTGTGGAACATAACAGGATATTCTTGTTGGTACTCTTCTGTCAATGTAGCGGTTTTCGAGACACTTCTGTACTCATAACAGCTTATTTTTATACTGTTATTTCGAGGTCTCTCCCGCCCACTTTAGGTATCTCTGCACAGCGCAAACACGGTCTGCCGATACCCATTCGCATAGTATAAATATGTGTACGAGTCATCCCCCTGCACCCGAACGGCACAGGGGGATGATAAGCACTTTATGAGTGTCCCTTGTGGGCTTACTGGTCGAGAATAATCACGTCCAGGGTACGCGGGCCGTGCACACCCTCCACGCGGATCAGCTCAATATCACTGGTTGCCGAAGGGCCGGAAATCATGGTCACCGGGCGCTCATAAGTGATGCGATCGATCGCCTCAGGCACCAGCTCAACCACGGTAGAGCGGGGCACCACACAGATGTGGTGGTCCGGTACCAGCGAGATTGCGCGCCGCCCCTCATCCTGGTTGGAGTTCAAGAAGATCGTTCCGGTCTCAGCGCAGGAAACGGTTGAGGAGGTGACCACCGCATCCACAGCATCCAGCTGGTGCACCGTCAGGGCACCCGGCTCCAGGGTGCTGCCGGAGTCGGTGAAACAGGTGCGGGTGGGGGTATCTTCCGGCAGCCACTGCCGGTTCAGGCCCACGGGAACTACATAATGCGAAGTCTCCCCCAGCCGCTCAGCGATCACATCCGCAATATTCGCTTCGGTCGCTTCGAACACGTTCGCCTTGTAATCAATGAGGCGGTCCACGAGCATCTCAATGGTCTGCTCCTGGTTCAGGTGGCTCACCCGGCGGTAGTTACGCTGGGGTTCCGGCGCCACGGGCGCATCCGCGAGGGAAGTACGGATGCGGGCGAGGATGTCTTCTTTAGCTGATGACATTTATGCATTCTCCTTGGGGTCATGCGCTGCCTGAGCGTCCATCGCGGCCTTGGCGTTAGCGGCAGCCTCAGCGGCCTTGCCCTTATTCGCTTCAATGAGGGCGGCAATATCCACGCGCTGGGCGCTGTCGCGGGCGGGTGCGCCTGACTTTTCTTTACGCCACCAGTTGCGGAACGATTCCTTGGGCGGTTCGGGGATGTCGCGGTATTCAGTCCAACCGCCCACAATACCGGGCAGTTTAGAGATCTTGTGCTTCTTGCCGGTAATCAGGCGTGACATGGGCAAGCCGCGCTCGGCGACTGCCATCATCTTACCCGAGGAGAACAGTTTCTTAGCGCCGTACATCATGGCATCCATCTGGGTGGGTGCGTGCTTCTTCCGGCCCGCGAATTCGCCCGCAGCGTGCTTGGCGTCCACGTCTTTGCCGCGCAAATGCACCAGCACCTCGGGGAAGTTGATCTTCACGGGGCACACTTCGTAGCAGGCACCGCACAGCGAAGATGCGTACGGCAGCGAGTTATTGTGCGCCGCCTCAATACCGGAAAGCTGGGGCGAAAGAATTGCACCAATCGGGCCGGGGTAGGTGGAACCGTAGGCGTGACCACCGGCGCGCTCGTACACGGGGCACACGTTCATGCAAGCAGAGCAGCGGATGCAGCGCAGCGCTTGGCGTCCCAGTTCATCGGCCAGCACGGCGGTACGGCCGTTATCGATGAGGATTACGTGCAGGTTCTGCGGGCCGTCACCGGGGGTTACGCCCGTCCACATGGAGGTGTAGGGGTTCATGCGCTCACCGGTGGAGGAACGCGGCAGGAGCTGCAGGAATGCCTCGTAGTCCTGGAAGGTGGGCAGCAGCTTCTCAATACCCATGAACGAGATGAGGGTATCGGGCAGGGTCAGGCACATACGGCCGTTGCCTTCGGATTCTACGATGGTCATGGTGCCGGTGTCAGCGATACCGAAGTTCACGCCCGAAACGGCGACCTTAGTCGAGAGGAACTTCTCGCGCAGACGGTTACGCGATGCCTCCGCAAGCTCGGCGGGCTCATCGGTAATATCCGGGTTAATGCCTTCAATCTTCTTGAGGAAGATATCGCGGATTTCGCGGCGGTTACGGTGAATTGCCGGAACCAGGATATGCGAGGGGCGGTCTTCGCCCAGCTGCACGATTTCTTCCGCAAGGTCGGTCTCAATGGCGTTAATGCCGTTCTCTTCCAAGAACTCGTTCAGACCGGTCTCGGCAGTTGCCATGGACTTGATCTTAATAATCTCGTCCACGCCCTGTTCGCGAATCAGCTCGAGAGCAATCTGGTTTGCCTCGTGAGCATCGCGCGCCCAGTGCACGTGCCCGCCGCGCGCGGTAAAGTTACGTTCGAACTGCTCCAGCATCTGCGGCAGGTTGTACAGCACATAGTTCTTCACCATTTCGCCGGTGGTGCGCAGGTCCTGCCAGTCGGGCAGTTCGCTGGTGACGCGGGCGCGCTTATTGCGAATAGCGTGGGTTACGAAACGCAGGTTATTGCGCAGCTGGTCATTCTTCAGCTCACGTTTGGCGTATTCGGGGAACGGTTCGTTCTCAAAGATATTGCCTTCGCCGTAGTGCACGACCTTCGGCATACCCAGGGGGATTGAAGTGGAAGTCATCATCAACCTACTTTCTATGCGAAGGCGAGTTCTACGTTGCCGTCAATCTTCAGCGGATTCGCTTTAGTGGAGGCGAGGATTTCGGCAAAGTGAATGGTTTTTACGGGTGAGCCTTTACGGGAGAGAGCACCGCCAATATTCATCAGGCAGGAGCAGTCGCCGCCGGTGCATACGGATGCGCCGGTCTTCTCTACGTTGGCCGCTTTATCGGAGACCATCGCACCGGAAACATCAGCGTTTTTGAAGGAGAAGGTTCCGCCGAAGCCGCAGCACTGGTCAAGGCCCTCAATTTCGGTGTACTTAATACCTTCAACGGTGCGCACCAGATCTGCTGACGGGTTCCCAGGTGCAGCAGGCGCATGCCGTGGCATGAGCTGTGGTAGGTCACGTGCTCGGGGAAGTATGAGCCAAGCTGCTCAGCGGCGTTGGTAATGCCCAGAACGTCAATCAGCAACTGGGACAGTTCAAAGGTGCGGGCTGCAATCTGCTCGGCTTTGACAGCAAGCGCCTCATCACCTTTGCGGCGAGCGATCATAGGCTGCTGGTGCCCCAGGGAAGCCACGCAGGAGCCCGACGGTGCCACAGCTACGTCCCAGTCCCAGGCGGAGAATGCATCAACATGGTTCTTGACAATGGGGTAGGCGTCGTCGAAGTAGCCGGAGTTCACGTGCATCTGGGAGCAGCAGGTCTGCCCGGGAGGGTATACCACCTCGTGCCCCAGACGTTCAAGGATTTCGACGGTCGCACGTGCTACGCGCGGATACATGCCGTCTACAATGCATGTTGAGAAAAGTGCGATGCGCATGTTTATTGTCCGCTCCTTTCCTGGTTAATTAAATTTTTCTCGCCGCCTCTTTAAGTGGGAAGACGCCTGCTGTTGCAGCGGCGGTTTCGCACCAGCGCGGCAGCATAGCTGCTAGGTGTTAGCGTTCCTTGATATGCCGGGTCACAAAGGCAGGCGGGGCGGAAAAATTTAGGTGTTAAACTTTTCTTCTTACAGTACATTTAACACTATCGGTCGGGCATTTCTTTAATTTAAATACCGCACATTTTTTTCACCAAATTATTTTTAAGGTTTACCTTATTTTTAGGGTTGCCGCACCCTTCTTAAGGTCATGCCAACCCTACCTCTGAGGGTGGGGTTTAAGATTTTCTCCCCCAAACACATCAGCGGGGCCTAAACCCCTACCGTTTCTTCCTGACTGCCAGCGTCTTGAAGCAGGCACTCTCTGGGCCAACGAAGGCATTTCCCCAGCCCCTTGCAATCACATTAAGCGGCGTGCCGAATCGTGAAATATTTTCCATATGCTTCTCATAGCGCGGTTTTACCAGCATTTACGCCCTGCAACCGCCCTACCCTATTTGCCCCACGTGAGCAGCATCATGTACTCTTCAAACTAGCACTTTATTGGTCTGACCACATACCCCTGCGGTCTATAGAACAGCAGCGGGCTACCTTACCAGGTAATGGTCTGACCACACATCTATTCCTGTACCAAAGGAGTTACCAGTGGATAAGTTCACTGCCGTCACCGATGCCGTGGGAGGAAGCCTCGCACTGAGCGCGCTTGTGGCGACCATACCGCTGCTTACGTTCTTCATTATGCTTCTGGTCGTCAAAGCTCGCGCCCACTGGTCGGCCCTTGTCGCGCTAGCAGCATCCATTCTTGTTGCCTCCTTCGGCTTCACGATGCCGTTCGATCTGGCCGGTCTTAGCGCCCTGCGTGGAGCTATCTACGGTTTGGTGATCTGCTGGGTGATTCTGGGGGCTATCTGGTTCTACCAGATCACCGTGCTCTCAGGGCGTTTTGAAGATCTGCGCCGCACCTTTGACCGTCTCGGCGGCGGTGATTTGCGCATCCAGGCAATCCTCATTGCGTTCTGCTTCGGTGGCCTGCTTGAGGCTCTGGCTGGCTTCGGTGCCCCCGTGGCAATTACCGCAACCATGATTCTTGCTCTCGGTGTGAAGCCGCTCAAGGCCGCCATTACCGTGCTGCTGGCTAATACCGCACCCGTGGCGTTCGGCGCTGTTGCTGTTCCGATTGTGACCGCTGGTGACGTTGGCGGCAAAGACTCGTACGTGATCGCAGCTATTGTTGGTCACCAGGCACCGTTCCTGGCGATGTTCGTCCCCGTCATTCTGCTGTTCATCCTTGACGGTATGAAGGGTGTTAAGGATGGGTGGCTCCCGGCTTTCGTTATCGGTATTTCCTTCGCTATTGCGCAGTGGATTACCGCCGCAACTCCCGCCTACAACCTCACCGACGTGGTGGCATGTATTGTTTCGATGGGTGCTGCGGTGCTCTTCCTGCGCTTCTGGAAGCCGCGCGGTGTTGAGGGCGTGCGTGAACGCTACGGCCTGCCTTCACAGTCTGAGGAGAAAGAGGCACTGCCCGCAGTGCGCGTGTGGATGGCTCTGCTGCCCTACCTGATTGTGGTCGCTATCTTCGGCCTCGTGAACCTCAATGCCGGTTTGAAGGCATGGCTGAAGACCGTGGCTATTAAAATCAATATCCCCGCGCTCAGCTCCCGTCTGGTCACCAAGGACGGCACACCCGTCAAGGACGCCCCTTACACCTTCACCTGGCTTTCAAACCCCGGTACTCTGCTGATTATCTCGGGCCTGATCGTTGCGGTTGTTTACTTCTTCTTCAACGAGAAGGGGCGGTATGGTTTCAAGTTCCCAGCCGTTTTCGCCGAGTTCGGTTCGGTCGTCTACCGTATGCGCTGGACGATTCTGACCATTGCCTCGGTGCTGGCACTGGCATACGTCATGAACTTCTCGGGTCAGACCGTCGCAATGGGTACTTTCTTGGCGGGCTTGGGTACCATCTATGCGGTACTGGCACCGGTGCTGGGCTGGATCGGCACCGCAGTGACCGGCTCGGATACCAGTGCAAACGCGCTCTTCTCCAAGCTGCAGGTATCTGCTGCCGAGAATCTGCAGCATGCTGGCGTGAGCGGCGCTACCCCTGAGCTGATGCTTGCAGCAAACACCACCGGTGGTGTGGTCGGCAAGATGATCTCGCCGCAGTCACTGGCTATTGCAGCCACCTCTGTGGATATGGAGGGCAAGGAGTCCGACATCCTCAAGGCCGTGGTTCCCTGGTCGTTTGCGATGCTCGTGGTCGTCTGCCTGCTGGTCTTCCTGCAGACCAATATCCTCTCGTTCCTCGTTCCCTAGCCCTTAGGGTTCCGTAACGAGCGAGAGCTGGCGGGGCGGGGCACCACAGGGTGCGCCGCCCCGCCGCTGCACTACCGGAAGGCAGTGCGGGCATTATAAAAATACTGTAGGCTTGCAGAGCACAACATTGGGCGTGGTTCTGTGACGAACCCACCCATGCGGCGTACACGCCCTCAGGCACCCACCCACAGGGTTTTGCACCCTGAAGAGTTGCACAAGCTAAAAGTCACTTTCAGATTTCACACGAAATGGGACATACTCATGACGCGCACAACAGGCTCAGGGACGATCATGCAAGAGCGTAGTTACAGCATCCTGCTCGAAAACTTTGAACGCAGGCTGCGTCTGGGGGAGCTGCGTGTGGGCGATAGGCTACCATCTGAACGCACCCTAGCCGAACAGTACGGCATTTCACGCCCATCGGTGCGTGAGGCCCTACGTATTTTGGGGGCTTTGGGGCTGATTCGTTCCAGCACCGGTTCGGGCCCAAAATCCGGCGCTATCGTTATTTCTGAGCCTTCAGATGCGCTCAGTTGGGCGCTTCGCATGCACATTGCCACCCGCAACCTGCCCGTTAAAGACGTGGTTTCCACGCGTTTACTGCTGGAGGGGCCTGCTGCACGTGCCGCCGCGAACGCCCCGGATTCTGCTGAGCGTGACCTCGCCTTAGAGAACGCCCGCGAGCACCTGGCGGAGATGGATTCGCCAGATATTTCCAATGAGCGGTTCCATTTCTGCGACACACGTTTTCACTACGAGCTATCCCGCTTGAGCGGCAATATTGTGCTCGATACGGTCATTGATTCTTTGCATATGGCCACTATCAGTTACGTGCAGGAGGCGGTTCCGCTGCTGCGTGACTGGGCTGCGGTTAAGCAGACTCTGCAAGATCAGCACCGGGGAATCTATGAGGCGATTTCCACTCGTGATGAAGAGGCCGCCTATGAGCGCGTATGTGAGCACATTAAATGGTTCTATTCGCTCTCTGACAGGGCCCGCGAGCAGCAAGAGTGGACGGGTTCTCACCCGGCATCGCAGGTGTTGCACACCGATCTTAGGGGGTAAACCTCAGAATCCGCGCGGAAGTTCAGCGGTTTGATACGGCCCCTAACGCAGGGCACGAACGTGGAGTACGCTCTGGCCGATGCCTCCAATTCACCCGGTAAAATAGGGGTATGAGCAAGAGGGAACCGCGCAAACACACAAATACCGCGCATATCCCCCGTCTGCCGTCCCCTCTAAGTGCCGCTATGCGCGCCGCACGCCGTGCGGGCCGTATGCTTGAGCCAGCTCTGCTTTCTTCCTCCGAACTGGTGGGGTATCTGCCGTTTACCGCGCACGGGCGTACTCTGCACTACCGGGTGGGGAATGCGCACCGTCTGGAAGGCGCAGGTTCCTCTCCCGGTGTGCTTTTCTTCTTTGATGGCGACTATCTGCTGCGCTCCGGCAGCCGCCTGCTGCGGCGCACCTCCACCCTACGAGAAGAACTATCGGATATTGCGTACCAGCACCGCATGCTTCTGGTGCCCGTGCTGGCACCGGGAACCGTTAATGAGGGTGTGCTGCGTGAGGCAACCACGAACTGGTGGGTGCGTGCCCGCGCAAACGGCCGGGTATTCCGCGCCCTCGCTGCAGATCTGCATGAGAGATACGGGTACGACCGATCCCGCGTGTGGCTTGCCGGTTACTCCGGTGGCGCAGAGTTCATTGCCTACGAGCTGCTATTACACGCCGCCGACGCAATGGTAGGGGGAGGCGCCACCCTCATTGCCGGCGGCGGTGCGGACGGCATCCCAACCCAGCACCGCACCCCCAATATATCCCTCAGCCACCTATTATTGAGCTGGCATGTGGGCGATAAGGACGGCCGCTCCCCCAGGCTTCTGAACGACACGCGATCCGGTGGGCTGTGGTCGGCACAGGTTGCAGCGCAAGAAGGCGGCCAGTTCTATGCGAGGCTTGGTGCGCGCACGGCCCTGCACGTTATGCCGGGGCAAGGGCACCGAAACTACCCCATCACCCAGTTGGTGCGCAATGACCTGGCGATGGCTACCCGCCTGGGGTACCTGTAGCCCCTCATAGTTTGTCCGCAAGCCCGCTGCTGATTTCATTGTGCGACTCACCCGCATGGTGTGCCGCGAGCTTTACAGGACACAGATGATGAACGTAATACTCCCGTTATTTACCCTAAAGTTGCTGGTTTTTTAAACTTTTTAGGTTAAAAACCTTCACCCATTCGCTATTTACTGACGCATTGCGGTAAAGTGTCACTATGCCTCGTATTTCTGCAGCCACCAACGCCGCCCAGCGTGAGAACACCAAACGTGCCATCCTCGAATCTTTTGGCAAGCTCCTATACTCGCGCGGCCTGCCGGGCCTCACCATGACCGATGTCGCCAAAAAAATGCTGGCATTGGCCGCACCGCAGTCTATAACTATTTTCGCCGACATGGGTGAACTGCTGGTAGCCTACGCCCCTAGACGAGACCGAAAGGTTCATTAAAGAACTTGATGAAGGGACTCGAAGGCGTCGACAACCCCTATCGACCAGCTTGCCGTCTATATTCGGCTGCAGATTGAAGACCTCGCACGCCGCCACCTACCCCCGGGCCAGCCATGCGTTCCATGCTTTCCCCCGAATCCTACGCGAAACTCGGCAAGCACGTGCGGGAGCTGCAGATGGTACTGGCAAATATCCTCTCAGCGGCCATCGCCGAACACTACATCCCCGAAAACGACATCAGGGAACTAGCGATGCTCGTACACGGTTCGCTCTCCTCCAGTGCAGGGCGCACCGAAGACGCCCCCGACGAAGACACCCGTGAACGGCAGATCCAAAGCACCATCCGCTTCATCCAGATGGGCTTGGGTGCACGATTCGACACAGACGGCCAGCCCATCAAGCTAGACGGTGCACCCCAGGCACCCGCCAACGCTCACTCTAACGACGAGTCAAACAGCGAGTCGATGCACCTGAGTATTGCCTAGCCGAACCGTGAGCTGTAAACCCCTCGCAGGTTTCCGGCCTACTGACAGCAGATAGCAAAGAACCCCCGCCGCAAGGTCTCGGGGGTTCTTTGAGTCTATAGGGAAGCTAGTCGCCTAGCCGTTCTGCGCATTAGCGCCCTGCGGCAGCAGCCTGGGGTCAAGCGTATCCAAGTCAAGGATACGCGCGTACATAACAGACCGGCTGTGCAACGCGGTGCGCAAAGCACGATGCAGGCCATCCTCCAAGTAGAGCTCCTGCTGCCATTTAACCACGTGCGGGAACAAGTCACCGAAATAGGTGGAATCCTCCGCCAGCAGAGTCTCAAGATCAAGTGTTTTCTGAGTAGTGGTCAGCCAATCCAATCTCACCTGCTGCGGCGGAATACTCCCCCAGTCGGCATTCGACATACCGTGCTGGGGGTAAGGCCGGTGGGCACCCACTTTCTTGAAAATCATACCCACTATTTTACGGGGAAATACTGTGTGTTCGCTGTGCGTTACGCCAATGGCGCGGAACAGCAGTCCGTTTTCGTTCTCCCCCTAACTGCCCCGCAACAAGCATGGCAGCCCGCGCCGGCCCGCAACAAAGACTCACAAGGAAAAGCTGCGGTTCCTGCAGCTGCCGCGCCCAAACACCAGAAAGAAAAATCCCCGGCCTCAAAAAAATCGAGACCGGGGGAAGAGCGGAGGATGGGGGATTTGAACCCCCGAGGGCGTGAACCCAACACGCGTTCCAGGCGTGCGCCATAGGCCGCTAGGCGAATCCTCCAGCTGAACACCTTACAAAAAGGCGAACGGATAATAGAATACACTACCCACAACGAAAACCTCAACTCCTCCACACCAGCCCCACCCCACACACCCAAATTCACAAGCACCGCAAAATCAGGTAGACTGGTACGTGCCTCTTACGTGGCGTTATCTTGGAAAACTCCCCCAGGACCGGAAGGTAGCAAGGGTATTCGAGCTATGACGGGTGCGTAAGAGGTTTTTTATGCCCAAAACATTCGCAGCAGAAACACACCGTCATAGCGTGCCCACGCTTCGCGGCTTCAGTCCCACGCCGGTAACGAAACCAGGCCCCATGCGTGCATCCGTGAACTAAAATAGTGTAGAACCCCGCGTCGTCAACCAGAAGGTCACCCGTGAGCACAGCACTCTACCGCCGTTACCGCCCCGAGACCTTCGCCGAAGTCATCGGGCAAGAACACGTCACCGAGCCGCTCATTACCGCGCTCACCAACAACCGCGTCAATCACGCCTACCTCTTCTCAGGTCCGCGCGGATGCGGCAAAACCACCTCCGCACGAATCCTGGCACGCTGCCTCAACTGTGCCCAAGGACCAACCCCCACCCCCTGCGGCGTATGCGACTCCTGCCGCGAACTCTCCCGCGACGGCGGCGGCTCCCTCGACGTCATCGAAATGGATGCGGCATCCCACGGCGGCGTAGACCACGCCCGCGACCTGCGTGAACGTGCAACCCTCGCGCCCGTGCGCGACCGCTACAAAATCTTCATCATTGACGAAGCGCACATGGTCACCCGCGAAGGGTTCAACGCCCTGCTCAAAATCGTGGAAGAACCGCCCGAGCACATCAAATTCATCTTTGCCACCACAGAGCCAAACAAGGTTCTCGGAACCATCCGCTCACGTACCCACCATTACCCGTTCCGGCTGGTACCGCCCGAAGTTCTTCTGCCTTATCTCGAAAAGCTCTGCGGCGAAGAGAACGTACCCGTCGAATCCGGGGTGCTTCAACTCGTCATCCGTGCTGGCGGCGGCTCCGTGCGCGACTCGCTCTCCATTCTTGACCAGCTTATCGCCGGTGCCAACACCGAATCCGGCATTAGCTACGACCGCGCTGTCGCCCTGCTCGGGTACACGCACGCCCAACTTCTCGACAACGTGATTGATGCGTTTTCCGCCCAGGATGCGCCCTCCCTCTTCGAGGCGGTCTCGCGGGTGGTGGCGACCGGGCAAGACCCCCGCCGTTTCGTCGAAGACCTGCTCGAACGCCTGCGTGATTTGATTGTGGTGCAGGCGGTACCGCAGAATGCCGCGCAGATTCTGCAGGGCGTTCCCGCCGACCAGATAGAACGCCTCAAAACGCAGGCGCAAGCCTTCGCCACGGCTCAGCTGACCGGCGCGGCGAGCACCGTTAACGAAAGTGCTTAATTCTATGACCGGTGCCACCAACCCGCAGCTGCAGCTTGAACTGCTATGCGCGCGGCTGCTGGTTCCTGCAGAAGATACCACCGGGCTCATAGCACGTCTTGAATCCCTGGAACAGCGCATAGCAGCAGGCGGTACCGGCAGCTCCCCGCCGCGCCGCGGGGCGCTGTCCCTTCACCCAACCGGGCTATGGCCCCCGGGCAGAACAACACAGGACGCGCCGCAGGTTCCGCCGACCAGCAAGCAAACAGCCCATCTGGCACGAACCCTCAGCCCGCCACTCCGCAGGCACCGGTTCACACCGGCCCGGTCTTTAGCAGCCCCACCCCGGGGGATGAACAGCCCCAGCCCAGCACATCACATGATGGTGCAGGCACGGCGGGTAGCGCCCCATCCCACGGGCAGCATCAGCAACAGACTACGCATACCCCGCAACCCCCACGTCCTATGCAGGCGCAGGGTGATCAAGGAACCGCCCACCGTACCGCGGGTGCCCCCCAGCAGCGTCAGACCGCCCGTAACGGTGAGGGTGCATCTGACCCGTTACTATCGGTTCGCGGCAACTGGCGTGTGATCGTGGGGCGTGTGAGTGACCGCTCCGTAACCGAACAGCTGCTGCGCCTCGAACCGGTGCGCTACACCAATGGGGAGCTGTATGTGCGCGCCGATATGCCCACTCTGCGTGCCGTCAAAGCTTCGGTCGCTGAGCTCAGTGAGCGCGTGAGCGATTTCCTTCGCGTGAAAGTACGGGTGCGGGCTGAGGTCGCCAAGAAAACGCCGCGTGACGATGTAAAACCGGCTGGCAACCAAACGGGGAACAGTCCTGCTGCGCCCAGCAGCCAAGGCGCTGTGCCGTCTGAGACGCCCACAAGTACTGATACCTCTGCGATTGCTGACGGCCCGCGCGGGGGTGAAGATGCCTGGCGCCGCCACGGCCAGCCCGTGCAGCCGCAGGGCAGCGGACAAGACCAGCCGGCGGCAACCAGCGTAGACGACCCTCTATCGGCATGGCAGGTGGCGCCCATCCCGCAGGAGGATCCGGCGAGCCCCACCCCCGAGCCTGAGAACCCTAAAGAGCCCGGTGCGGCAGAGGGACACCCCAAGAATACGGGCAATACCGCGCCAAACCGGGCAGCACATACGCAGGCCCCTACCACCGCAGCCTCCACGAGTACGCGGGGCGAAGAGACTCAAACCCCCGCTAGGGGAACTACTCCCCAGCAGGCTGCACAAGGGGCCTCTCAGAGTTTCGCCGAGTCAGCTTACGCTGATTCCCCGGCGGAATACCCTGCACCCAACGATCACGATGTTCCCCCCGAAGACCCTTACTTTCCGCCAGCCCCCGACCCTGACGTGCATGGTGCAGGCGCTCACAGCGCAGGCGATGCCGCAGCACCCCCGCTCTCAGACCCCTCTGAAGAACAGGGGCCGCAGGAATCGGCTGAAACCCCGCCCGAGGATACCGAGCAAGAGCCGCAGCAGCCGTTCGGGGAGCGTGATTCTTTCGCCTCCTCCACCCCTGCTGGTGTGCACACCGAGAAAGCCGGTGAACCGCAGAGCAGCACCGCAGAAGAGGAAGAAAAAGAAGAAAGCATTCGGTTCTGTTTCCGCCCCCGAGCCCGGGCAGGATTGGGCCCCTGTAGGTGCCGAGACCCTCCCCGGCGGGGCGGCCTCCGAGCCTTCAGAGGATGAAACCACCAGCGGGCAGCCCAGCGAGCCTGAGCATTCGACGGCCCCGGCATCTAAAAGCGTATTTGCGGCCGCCTTTGAGGAGGAAGAAAACTTTGAAACCTCAGCGGATGATGAGCAGGTAGAGTCCAGTGTGCATGTGGGTCTCAAAGCGGTTGAAAAAATCTTGGGCGGTAAGCTAATCGACGAAACGCCGCTATAGATGCACCCAGCTTACAAAAGCCCGCAAACCGACCAGATGAAAGCGGTGGCCGCTCCCGCACGATAGGGAAAGCTTGCGGCGAAGAATGACGGTTAAGCGGGCACCAGCAGCAGCATATCCCCTATGCTGTACGGGTACGGGTTTACGGGGCACGTTTTTGCCCCTGCTACGCGCGTCATAAGAGGAGAAACATGTACGAGGGCGCAGTCCAAAACCTCATCGATGAACTGGGTCGCCTACCGGGGGTGGGCCCCAAGTCGGCGCAGCGCATCGCCTTCTATATTCTCAACTCTGACGCCTCAGACATGGCGCGCCTGACCACGGCGATTTCAACAGTCAAATCGAGCGTGAGCTTTTGCGAAACATGCGGCAACGTTTCGGAGACGAAACAGTGCGTTATCTGCCGCGATGATCGGCGTGACCCAGCCGTGATTTGCGTGGTTGAGGAGTCCAAGGATGTGGTGGCAATTGAGCGCACCCGTTCCTTCACCGGGCGCTACCATGTGCTGGGCGGGGCTATTAACCCGCTGGCGGGGCTTGGCCCCGAGCAGCTGCGTATTCGCGAGCTGGTCTCGCGCCTGGCGGATGAGCGTGTTCAAGAGATTATTCTGGCGATGGACCCCAACCTTGAGGGAGAAGCGACCGCAACCTACCTTTCACGGATGCTGGTTCCGCTGGGTATTCGCCTCTCACGGCTGGCTTCCGGTCTGCCCGTTGGCGGCGACCTGGAATATGCGGATGAGATTACGCTCGGGCGCGCGCTTGAGGGGCGCCGCGTAATCAGTGAGGGCGCGGGTATCGCCCAAGCGAATGCTGCTGAAGATTTTGAGCAGGTGGTTGAAGAAGAGCAGGCGGAGCGTGAGCGTGCGGCTGCTGAGCCGAAGGCGCCGCGTAAACGCTGGAGCGGGAGCATGTTCGACGACCTTGACAATACTCAGGACGGGGCGGGCCCCTCAAACCCTGAAGATACTGATGAACAGCAGGGAGAAAACAATAATTCTCTGTCGGCTGCCCCTCCATCGCACGGCGAGCAGGCCACCGTTAATGAGGCTCTCATAGAGCAGGTGCTGCAAGACTCCGCCGAGAATCATGCCCCCAAACCAGAGGGTGGCACCTCCGAAATTCCTGTCGAAACAACACGTGCCGACGCATACCGCTCAGCGGACTATGAGGAGCGTATCCGCAAAATCCAGGAGGAGCCACTGCGCACCCCCACCCCTCAGGTGCCGCCTCTGCCGGGCACTAAATATGTTAACCCGTGGGAGTAGCCTGCTCTCAGCCCCATAAGCTGCAGTGAAGACACCCCGTGAAAGTAAGAGTCTCTATGAATGAGCAGCGCACGCAGGTGTTTATGCCAAGGCTTTCTCCCCCGTAACCGGGCGGATCCGCCGAACCCCGGCCACAGCACAGATCAGGAACATTGCCACCACGAGAAGCTGCCCGGCCCCCAGGTGGCTGCTCAGCTCAGCAGACTTATTCTTAGCACCCTCAGCCGTGACAATGGCGACCATCATGTGCGCGTACATCACCCCGTGCACCGCCTGCCCCACCAGCAGACCCCAAATATTAGCATTACTACCCACGCGCAGAACATGGCGAGCGCAGCCACCACATACACAACCACTACCAGTGGTGGGGCGTACGGTGCGTTCACTGCTGCGGTATAAACTTTTTTAAAGGTGACGGCAGGCACAGGAGTGTTTATGGACCCCCAGCCTGTAACACTGCGTCATATTTCATGTTCTAATACACATACCCACATAATTCACATGGCGTCCCGCACGCGTCTACTATGGATTAGGAGCCGGGACCACCCCGGCGTTTACACTGCATACCTCACCCGGGGAGTTTTAATGAGCCTGATCGTCCAGAAGTTTGGCGGTTCCTCCGTTGCTGACGCCGAAAGCATTAAGCGTGTGGCGCGCCGCGTGGCGAACACCCGCAAGGCAGGGCACGATGTGGTTGTGGTCGTATCCGCAATGGGCGACACCACCGATGAGCTGCTTGACCTCGCCGCAGAAGTAACCAGCGCAGTCACCCCCTCACGCGAGCTCGATATGCTCCTGACCGCCGGGGAACGCATCTCAATGGCGGCGCTGGCGATGGCAATCAACGATATTGGTGTTCAGGCGAAATCGTTCACAGGCTCACAGGCTGGCATGATCACCGACGGCGTGCACGGTGCGGCGCGGCTGGTTGAGGTGAAGCCGGACCGCATCCGCGAGTCGCTTGAGGCCGGGAACATTGCGATTGTCGCAGGGTTCCAGGGCATGAACCGTCAAAGCAGGGATATTACCACTTTAGGCCGCGGCGGTTCGGATACGACCGCTGTCGCCTTGGCGGCCGCACTAAACGCCGATGTGTGCGAAATTTACTCGGATGTGGACGGCGTGTTCACCGCCGACCCGCGTATTGTCCCTACAGCGCATAAACTAAACACCGTCACTAGCGAAGAAATGCTGGAGATGGCTGCTAACGGGGCGAAGATTCTGCACCTGCGCAGTGTGGAGTATGCGCGACGGTTTAACCTGAAACTGCATGTACGTTCGTCGTTCTCTGAACTTGAAGGAACTATTGTTATCCCGGAGAACTCGGCGGAGCTCACCCCCACCCACCTGAAGGAGATCCCCTTGGAACAGCCCTTGATTTCTGGTGTCGCCCACGACCGCGGGCAGGCCAAGATTACCGTTGTTGGCGTACCGGATGTGCCCGGTTCGGCGGCGCGCGTGTTTGGCCTGATTAACGAGGCGAAGATCAATATCGACATGATTGTGCAGAACGTTTCTACGGACCGCCCGAACGTGACCGATATTTCGTTCACCTTGGACCAGGCGCACGGGCCGCTGGCCCTGCAGGCGCTTGAGAAGGCGCAGGCAGAGATTGGTTTTGAAGAGGTCATCTATAACGAGGCTGTTGGCAAGCTTTCACTCGTGGGTGCGGGCATGAAAACCAACCCGGGTGTTTCGTTCACGTTCTTCGAGGCGCTCAGCAACGCGGGTGTGAACGTCGAGATGATCTCCACCTCCGAGATCCGCATTTCGGTGATTACTGAGCTGTCGAAGCTTGATGATGCGGTGCGTGCCGTGCACACCGCCTTCGCGCTAGACACCGAAGGAGAAGCCACCGTCTACGGCGGGACCGGGCGCTAACCTGGGTTCTACCGATCTATAGAGATGCTAAGAAAAACTTCAAGTTTTTCTTAGCATCTCTATTTTTATCCTGTTCCGAGGTTCTCTCAGGCATCCGAAGACTCTCAGTCGAAATTCCTCTGGATGCAGTACACCCCTATACACGACACTTGGTAAGCGTTGCCTTTTATAGCCAGTAATTTTGTATTGTCTGTAGCGTATTTAGCGGATAGTTAATCTAGAAGGATGGCTGAGGTATTGAAGGTTCTTAATGGCCCGCAGTGGCGTACTTATGCGAGGGAGCATGAGCGCCGGGCGGGTCGTTTTGCTGACCCGTTTGTGCGTCGGCGCGAGCAGGGGCAGGCGCATCCGGTTGAGGATTTTCTGTTTACGTACTACACGCTCAAGCCCGGTCAGTTCAAACGCTGGCATCCCTGGGGCTGGGTGTCATTCTGCTGGATGCCGCCGAACGTGTCAGCTGGAAATTCTACCGTGCGGCAACCGAAGACGAGCTCGTCTTAGCCGGGCTCTCCCCCCGACGATGCACACACCCATGCCGAACGCGGTGACGCGGTTCTCGTGGACGTACCCCAATTCGTGGACAAACGCGGTACCGCCCTCACGTTCACCCGCGAAATCTTGGGCAACACAGCCGATAAAAAGGCATTCTTCGGGTGCTTTGGTATGCACGAATGGGCAATGGCGTATAAATCGATTCAGAACAATATTCGTCACGACTACCTGGATTTGCGTTTGGGTGCTGAAGGCACCGACCGGGTGGTTGAGTCGCACCGCATCCGCTGCTCGCATTTCGATGCGTTCCGGTTTTTCATGCCTCAGGCGGCACCCATGAACGAGCTGCAGCCCACCCGTGAAACACAGCGGTTCATGGAGCAGCCCGCCTGCCTGCACGCCAATATGGATATTTATAAGTGGGCATACAAGCTGATCCCGCTCATAGATTCAGCGCTCGTGATGGACTGTTTTGAGCTTGCCTGGGATGCGCGCGAACTCGATATGCGCGCCGCACCGTACGACCTCCTCACATGGGGTTATGAACCTATTAAGGTAGAGACCCCCGAGGGTAAAGCCGAGTATGTGCAGTATCAACGCGAGCTGTCGGAACGTTCAGTGGCGCTGCGGCGACGTCTGCTGACCACCATAAACACATTCTTGTAATTACACGTTTACATCTAGCTGCATCCCGGCCCCGTGTGTTGGCGGTGCCTGCCAGGCATTGTTGTGAAAGCAGTTTTGCCGGTGTTCTCGTGCCGTACCAGCCCGTGAAATAGAGTTATGTCTGCACGCTTTTTCACGGCGGCACTTCAAGGCTTGCGGTACCATTAAAGACGGCTCAACCAAAACTCACGCACCCAAGGAGTGCCCACACATGGCCCGTATTGTTGTTGATGTTATGCTCAAGCCCGAAATTCTTGACCCGCAGGGTAAAGCTATCGCTCACGAGCTGCCCCGTATCGGTCTAAATTCCTTCACTGACGTTCGCCAAGGCAAACGTTTTGAGCTGACCGTCGAAGGCGAAGCTACCGAAGAGCATCTTGCGCAGGCACGCCAAGCGGCAGAAGAGCTGCTCTCAAATCCCGTCATCGAAGACGTTGTGAACGTCTCGGTTCTGGAGGACTAAGAGCATGGCAGAATCACTCGCAGCACACGAAGTTCCCCTTGTTGGCGACTTCAGCGTCTCGGCACCCAACCCCGAATTTGCTGATGCGCGCATCGGCGTTATTACTTTCCCCGGCACCCTCGATGACCGTGATGCGGCGCGTGCCGTACGGTTAGCGGGCGGAACCGTCGTCGAACTTTGGCATGACGACGAAGATCTCAAAAACGTTGATGCCGTCATCATTCCCGGCGGTTTCTCCTATGGCGACTATCTGCGTGCGGGCGCTATCGCCGCGAAAGCACCCGTCATGCATTCGGTCATCGCAGCGGCAAACGCAGCGGGGACATCGGGGTCCGCTCCCCTGCCGGTGCTGGGTATCTGCAATGGTTTTCAGATTCTTACCGAGTCGCATCTGCTCCCCGGATCCATGATTAAGAACGATCACCGCAAGTTCATTTGCCGTGACCAAACCCTACGAATCGAAAATAACGCCACCTCATGGACCGGATCTTACGAACCCGGGCAAGAGATTGTTGTTCCGCTCAAAAACCAGGACGGTCAATACGTGGCGGACACCAAAACCCTAGAGGCGCTCGAAGCCGAGAATCGCGTCGTGTTCCGATACGTGGGTTTCAACCCGAACGGTTCACGCCACGATATTGCCGGTATCAGCAACGAACGCGGAAACGTCGTCGGTCTGATGCCCCACCCAGAACACGCGGTCGAGCCCGGTTTTGGTCCCTCATCCTCCGGGTTCGGTGATGTTTCACTACGAGGCGGTGCCGACGGCTTGGGCGTCTTCACCTCCGTTCTTTCCAACCTGATTAACGCCCGCTAGACGCACGACGACAAGGATAGACACAAGCGATGAGCGAGAAGCAGTTTAACCTCGATACCGTCGAGCACGCGGCGGAAACCCCCGATACTGAACTCCCCTGGGCAGAGCTGGGGTTAAAGGAAAACGAGTTCGAAGATATCAAGAAGATTCTGGGCCGCCGCCCGACCGCGGCCGAGCTGGCCATGTACTCGGTCATGTGGTCCGAGCATTGCTCCTACAAATCCTCGAAAGTACACCTGAAGCAATTCGGCGCCAAGGTCACCGATGAGATGAAAAAAGACCTGATGGTCGGCATCGGCGAGAACGCTGGCGTAACCAATATCGGCGACGGGTGGGCGGTAACCTTCAAGATCGAGTCACACAACCACCCCTCCTATGTTGAGCCTTACCAGGGTGCGGCAACCGGCGTGGGCGGTATTGTGCGTGACATTATTTCGATGGGTGCACGCCCGATCGCGGTTATGGACCCGCTGCGCTTTGGCGCTATCGACCACCCGGATACCGCCCGCGTGGTCGGCGGTGTGGTCGCGGGCATCGGCGGCTACGGCAACTCTCTGGGGCTGCCCAATATTGGCGGCGAGACCGAATTTGACGCCTGCTACCAGGCAAACCCCCTCGTCAATGCCCTGGCAGTCGGTATTATGCGCCATGAAGATATTCGCCTGGCAAACGCATCTGGTGTGGGCAATCAGGTAGTGCTCTTCGGGGCACGCACCGGCGGCGACGGTATTGGCGGCGCATCCGTGCTGGCTTCAGAGTCCTTTGACGATACCAAACCCTCCAAGCGACCCGCAGTGCAGGTAGGCGATCCCTTCGCCGAGAAGGTTCTGATCGAATGCTGTCTGGAACTCTTCAAGGGTTCCGTGGTCGAGGGTATTCAGGATCTCGGTGCTGCCGGTATTTCCTGTGCAACCAGCGAGCTCGCCTCCAACGGCGAGGGCGGCATGCACGTAGACCTTACCAAAGTACTCTTGCGAGACCCCACCTTAACCCCCGGCGAAATTCTGATGTCGGAATCGCAGGAACGCATGATGGCGGTCGTTTCGCCCGAGAACGTCGAGCGTTTTGAGGCGATTATGAAGAAGTGGGGCGTGGAGTACTCCTTCTTGGGAGAGGTGACCGATACCGGTCGTCTGATCATTGAGTGGGACGGTCAGGTGATCGTCGATGTAGACCCGCGTACCGTGGCGCACGACGGCCCCACTATGAGCGTCCCTATGCGCGCCCGGCTGGTCAGGATGCACTCCAGGCAGACCATTTCACAGGCTCCACTGCCGACGATGCACGCCCGCGCGGCGAACAGCTAGGCGAGGCTATCAAGGCTTTCATGGCATCTCCGAATATGTGCTCCAAGTCCTGGATTACCAACCAGTACGACCGCTACGTGCAGGGCAACACAGCCCTCTCTATGCCGGACGATTCGGGCGTGGTGCGCGTGGACGAGAATACCAATTTGGGGGTCGCGCTGGCGACTGACGCATCACCACGTTTTACCTACCTTGACCCGTATGAGGGCGCGCGCGCATCCCTGGCGGAGGCCTACCGTAATGTGGCAACTGTGGGTGCCCGCCCGGTCGCGGTTTCGGACTGCTTGAACTTCGGTTCCCCCCGAAGATCCGGACGTCATGTGGCAGTTTGCGGAGGCCGTGCGCGGTCTTGCCGACGGCTGCATGGAGCTGGGTGTTCCGGTCACCGGCGGCAATGTTTCGCTGTACAACCAGACCGGAGGTAAGGCTATTAATCCGACCCTGTGGTCGCGATGATGGGCGTAATGGACGACGTTACCCGGCGCACTCCCTCGGGTTGGGCCCCGGAACACGACGGTCAGGCCATCTACCTGCTGGGTACTACGCGTGACGAGCTGGACGGTTCAGAGTGGGCGCGTTTCAAGGGCCACCTGGGGGGTCTGCCCCCGAAGGTTGATCTGGCGGTTGAACGTCAGCTTGGCGATATGCTCGTGAATATGTCGCGTGACGGCATGATCGATGCGGCACATGACGTTGCCGCCGGTGGCCTTGCCGCAGCACTCGCGGAAGCCTGCCTGCGTTTCAACACCGGGGCGCGCATCGGGCTGGGCGAAGTTGCCGAACGCGACGGGCTCGATTTGTTCACCCTGCTATTCTCGGAATCCTTAGGCCGCGTGGTGGTTTCCGTCCCGCGTTCTGAGGAGGTGCGTTTCAAGGATATGTGCACCGCCCGGCAGTTCCCGTTCGCGCGCATCGGCGTGGTGGATGCGCTCTCGAACACGCTGGACTTCCAAAACGAAGTCTCCATCAACCTTGATGAGCTGCGTGCCGCTCACGAAGGCACCATGGCGGCACACTTTGGTGAGGTGGCGCAGGGCTAGAGCACCTGCAACATGCCCCTTGGGGCTCAAAGCGGCGGGCTGCACCGTTGCATTGAGCCTCAAGGGGCTTCTTTAGCCTGTGCCGGAGAAAGACTTTCCCCAACACCCCTGCAAAAACGGCAGAATATTGCCGAAAACCTGCTTTATCTTCCCTATCAGTCACTCCATACCTTGAAATCGGCAATATTTTACCGATTGACTCAAAAAATCCAGCTTTTCATTCGCTATACTAATAAATCGGCAGTATTTCACCGGTTTGTTTGACCGGGGTTAGATAAGGAGCGGTAGTGGCACGAGAACTCACTGGAACACTTGCCCAAGTGGTGAGGGCGCACCGGCGTGAGCTCAAACTTACTCAAGAGTATTTGGCACTTCTTGCGGGAGTCTCAGAGCGTACTATCCGAGACCTCGAAAAGGGTCGCGAATCCGTTGCCTTCAGTAAAGTAATCACCGTACTTGATACCCTCGGTATCGATCTCATCTTGAGGGAGCGCTAATGCCTGAAATCCTCGCAGATGTTTACAAGAAAGGGATTCTCGCCGGGCACTTTTCTCGAACCGACGATGGAGCCACAGCTTACACCTATGCGAGTACGTACCTGGAAACTAGCAGCAAGCCCCTATCCCCCACTCTGCCGCTCTCCACAGACTCGTACCGCAGGGAAGGTGGGGCGCTACCACCATTTTTTACCGGGCTTTTACCCGAAGGACGTCGTCTAACAGGCCTTCGGAAACACCTCAAAACTTCAGCAGATGATGAGCTTGGGATGCTCATTGCTGTCGGGGAGGACACCGTGGGAGATGTACAGATAGTTTCTCCCAACACCCAGCCTGCTCAGCTAGTTATTCCTGATGCAGGCGAACTCATTCAAAGTGAGGACTTTCAGACCATAACATTTTCAGAGCTAATAAACCGGCATAGTATTATTGACCCTGCGGCCATACCGGGAGTTCAAGACAAGGTCTCTGGAAAGATGCTTACTCTTCCACTACGTAGCAGTGAGGATTTCTACCTTCTTAAAATTTCTCCTCCAGAATACCCTCAAGTAGTTGAAAATGAGTCTTTCTTTCTAAAAGCAGCGAGCCGCATTCACGCTTTTCCTCAAGTCGTCTCTCACCGTCTTGTACATGATGCAACGGGCCGCTCAGGAATTCTAATACGCCGTTTTGACCGTTATATTGATGAGCATGGTATAGCGCATCGTCTTGCAGCCGAAGACGCATGTCAACTCAGTAATCGTTACCCCTCCGACAAATACCTTTTAACCGCAGAACAATGTTCTGAAGCCCTACTGACCCAGGTGTTTTCACCCCGCATTGCAGCTCCCGAGGTTTTCCGCCAGTTTGTCTATGCGTGGCTTACCGGAAACGGCGATCTGCATGCCAAAAACCTGTCAATTGTGGAGAATCGTAAAGGGCAGTATGAGCTATCCCCCATCTACGATATCCCTTCAACCGCCCCGTACGGGGACAAAAGCATGGCGCTTCTTCTAAGCGGGAAAAAAGATGGTTTATCGCGGCGTAGGTTTCTGACATTTGCACATAACATAGGTGTGTCATCCAGGGTTGCCGAGCATGTGCTTGAAGAAGTTCTTACAGGCACCGAACACCTAGCCGAACAAGCACGTGAAGAGTTGCCATTCGATTCACACCGCATGAAGGAGCTTCTCAAAGTTTTGAAGAACCGGCGCAGGTCCCTGCTATAGCCGCGCTGACTTTATACACCACGACACCCCATCTTTGGGACGGTTCTCAAGCCTTCAATGTGCAGCATGTCTTTATGTCATATTTCGGCGGGGAACCGTAATTCTGACGTGTTTTTAATAACCTATCCGCCGGTGGGCTAGGCAATGGTGTGGAGCAGAAGATGGAGCACTGCAGGTATGAAATACGCCGGTGGTGCGCCCGCGAACTAGCGCACTACCGGCGGTGCCGCACGAGCCCGAACTGCCCCGTGAAGGGCGGGTATTTTATGGGCTCAGCGGAGGCTGTTTTATTAGCTGCCGCTAGGACAGGCAGCCCAGCTGCGCAAAGAGTGATGCATTAATGCGGAAGCCTTCGACGGTTTCGTCAATGAGGGCCTGCCGCTGCTCTTCGGTCAGGGGCGCGTTATCGAGCAGTTCCCGGTAACCATCTTTGAAAATTTTGGGCTTGGGCAGTTCAGTGAACCGGTACATGCTCAGCGCCTCGGCGGGAATGCCGTAGTGGCGCGCCACCAGTGCAGCGATTGCCTGACCACCCGACAGGTCCCCCAAGTAGCGCAGGTAGTGGTGCGCTAGGAAGCGTTCAGGAACGTTGGCGGTGGCGTTAATTCGTTCCACATATTCGATAGTTGCCGGCAGCGGCGCGTCAATATCCTGCTGCCCTAGTGCACGGATGTCGTTGCGGATGCTCGCGGCGCGGTCGAGCCCTTCAATGGTGAAGGGGTCGGTGATGGGGTTGCCTGCCTCACGCAGGTTTGCGGAGATCGCTTCCAGAGCCTCGTAAATGTAGGTGTACTGGTTGATCAGGCGCAGGTAGGCGGCGGTATCGAGTTTACCTCCCATGAGGTCTTCCATGAAGGTGGAGTGCTCGGCATTGTCGTGCACATTTTTGGTGCCCGCTTTGAGGCGGGCAGAGAAACGTTCGTTGGCTGTTTCGGGTGCGCAGGTAGTAGTCATAGCGGGTTCCTTAGTTGAGTTTGAGGGTTTTCGGCGCCAAATTTTTTACTGACATCGTGTCATCAAGTTTCGCTAATGACATATTGTCACTAAAACTTGGTTTTGGCAATACCCCTACCAAAATTTCTGCTAAGGTAACCCTTAGAGAGCTCGCATGCCGCCTTAGACACTATTACGTTACACAAATCTTCTCTAATAGGTCTAGACTGGAAGCGAACATCACATCACCCTTTCGAAAAGAGAGTAGTCACATGTCTGTCTCACTCAGCGCCAAGCGCTCCTGGGCGTTCTTAGCCAGTGCCGCCGTCGGCCTTGGCAGTATCGTCTCCACACCCGTCGCATTCGCAGATACCACAACCACATCCGTAGCCTCTCAAACGCAGGTGCACAACACCGCAGATTCTTTCACTCAAGCAGAAACAACATGGGGGCTCAGAGATTCCTTCCGCGACTACTTACTGAGAGGAGTCGCCCAAGGCACCCAAAAGCTAGCCAGAGTCGGCACTAACCCCAAGGGTGAATACACTTTCGGCGAGTTTGACGCCTTCAAGAGCAGAGTCACCGACGACGGCTATGAGATCGTCTACACCGGAAGCAAAATCCACTACACCGGGCACCACGGCGTGCTGGAAACCATCATCACCGACTTCAGCATCATTATCAGCAAAGACGGCAAGGGTGAGGTGCACGCCAATGTTCAGTCCCGCCCCTACGAAGGCACAACACCGCAGCCGCTGAAGTCATACCAGAATATTAAACTGGGCACTTTCGACGCTTCAGACCTCAAACACGACGGCAATAACATTTCTCTTGCCGCCAGCGACAAAACCAAAGTAATCCTCGCCGAAGAGGCTACCCCTGTTTTTGCTGGCTTCTATGATGCAGGGCAGAAACTAGACGCTATCTCGTTCAGTGGGCGTATCGCTCGGGGGTCCACAGAGACTCCCGCCCAGCCATCACCCAGCGAGAAGCCCACCACACCGGCACCGGCTCCTAAGACAAACACCGTTCAGCCGGAAGCGCCAAAAACCGACCAGCAACCGGCTGCCGATGCCTCCAAGGCCGAAGAGAAACCCGCAGCCCCAGCGCCCGCAGCACCCGCAGCCCCGGCCCTGCCCAATAACAGCACGAACACCGCCAAAGGGCATGTGGTTGAGTCCGGCTCCATGCAGTGGGGTATCCGTGATTCCTTCCTGCGTTACCTGTCAACCCTCGCACGCGGCAGCATCCAGGTCAGCGGTATGGAGAAAACCAATGCTGGCGGGCTGAACTGGACCAAGGCATCCGGGGCCTTCGACCCGGCCACCCAAACCGGCCAGATCTCGTTCGCTGGCGAGGTGCATATCACCGGGCACCACGGGCAGCTCGACAGCACATTCAGTAACACCCGTCTTGTCGCTGTCAACGGCAAGGGCTATTTGGTGGTGGATGCCGAGGCGCTAAACCTCAAAGGCGAACACAATACGTTCAAAGACCTCATAATGGCCGAGGTGGATCTGAGCGGCGCCTCCTACGAGAACAACGTTTTTAAGCTCTCAAACGCGGCTGTAACCGTGACTGTTGCCGGTTCGAATGCTCTCTTTGCGGGCCAGTACAGCGACGCTGATAAGCGCGCCATGGCACCGTTGAACCTGTCGGTGAAGCTTGGGGAGCAGCTGACGGATCTTAACGTAAGTCAGCCTGACATCGCCAAAGCTAATCAGGGCGGCGGCAATACCCCGCAGCTACCCGGTGCTGGTGATAATAGCGATAGCACAGCCAGTGGCGGTTCGGGGGTATCTTCTTCCGACTCCTCAAGTAGTGGCAACGCTTCTTCCAGTAGTACCCTAAGCAGCGGCGGCTCAGGCTCGGGCACAACCGTCTCCACCAACCCGGCCCAGCCGGTATGCGTGCCCGTCACCCGAACCCGTAAGGTTGCGGTCGCCCCAACGACCGCAGCAAAAGACGTGGCGTCCGCCTCAGACGGTAAGGTCGTCACGGCTGAACTGGGCTGGGGTGTGAAAGATTCTTTCCGTTCCTATGTACGCGGCGGTATCGCCAACGGTAACTGGGATTTGAGCGGAACCACTTTTGCTCATAATACGTTCAACTGGTCAAGTGGCTCCGGAACGGTGAAAGACGGTAAGGGCTCAGTATCGTTTACTGGTTCGATCCATTTCACCGGCCACCATGGCATACTCGACAGCACAATTGCCAACCCGCGCCTTGACATTAACGGCTCCAAGGGCGTCCTGTACGCGACCCTGACCAGCAACAATATGGAAGGCAAATCCAACAGCTACGGGGAAGTTGCCTTACTGGATGTTGACCTGAGCGGTTTGCAGACCTCTAACGGGTCGGTCTCCGTCAAGGGTGCATCAACCAAACTGACGGAGGCGGGGGCTAAATCATTCGCCGGTTTCTACTCCGCCGGGCAGGACATGTCCCCGCTGAGCTTCAACGCTTCGCTCTCAAAGAGCGGCGAGTCGAGCACACCCGCTGCAGCACAGCCGACCGAGAAGACCATCACCGAAACCGTGTATGAGGGTGAAGGGTGCAATAAGAAGCCTCTGGCTCATACGGGTGCTAGCGGTGTGCAGAGCAGTGTTGCCGGTGGCGTCTCAGCGTTGCTCATCGGGGTGGGTGCACTGTTCTATGTGCGTCGTTCACGTGCTCAGGCATCCGATAACTAGGGCGTAGCGTGCACTGCTTGGGGTGCGGTGAAGGTGAAGAAGCCCGCCGCACCCCTCAACTTATTTCGCATCATTATTCACACTATTCGCAATATTTTTGAGAGTGAACTCGTATGTTTATCCATTCACTAGTGAGCGGCATCAAAGCCCCCAGCTGTTTCTCAAAGAAAATTGCTGCCCTCATGATGGCGGCGTTGCTTTTCACCCTATCCGCGTGCGGCATCGGTACCCAGAACCCGAATAATGCCGCCTCATCACAGACGATAGTTAGTGAGGAACAAAGCAGCGCTGTCCTCGCTGAACTAGCCCAACAGCTTAAAGACGGCAAGGCTGCTCACCCGAAAGAAGTGACCGGCCCCTCAAGCGCAAAGAACACCCCCGAGGTGCAGGCATTGGTGGACACCCCCACCCCGCAGCTGCCGGTAACTTTTAAGGACTACACCGGTAAAGAGGTGACTGTTAAGTCAGCGGAACGCATCCTGGCCCTCGATACGTACGGGACTCTGGCACAGGATGTGATAGCTCTCGGCTTGGGCGGACGACTGGTGGGGAGGACTGTCTCTAACACGGAGCAGTCGCTCTCGAAGCTTCCGGTGATGACTCAGAACGGGCACGATCTCAACGTTGAGGCTATTCTCTCCGCCAAACCAGACGTGGTGTTCCTCGACTCGTCAGCTTCTTCACGTGATGCGGCGCAGAAACTGGAAAGCTCCGGTATTACGGTGGTACTGACCGACACGAATCGTAAAATGAACCTCATTATTCCCCAGCTCAAGCTGGTGGCGCAGGCCCTCGGCGTGCAGGAGGCGGGGAATACGGTGGCTGAACGCATCCAAAAAGACCTTGACTACGCAACCACCACTTTGAAGGAAGTCGCGCCGCAGGGAGATCAGCGCCTGTCAATGGCTTTTCTGTATGTGCGCGGTAACTCGGGAGTGTTCTTCGTGCTTGGAGACGGCTACGGCGCAGATGAGCTGATCACTGCCGTAGGCGGTCGAGGCGTCGCCGCCGAGAACGGGATTAAAGAGATGACAATGGCCAACGCTGAGGCACTGGTAAAGCTGAACCCAGACCTTATTCTGGTCATGAGCCGCGGCCTTAAATCCACGGGCGGCGTGGACGGGCTGGTGTCCCGCCCGGGAGTGGAGCAGACCACCGCAGGTAAGAACCGGCGCATTGTAGATATGGATGACGGCCAGATCCTCTCGTTTGGTCCGAACACCCCAGCAGTCCTGCTATCGCTGGCGAAAGCCATCTACGCCCCAGAAGGACAGTAGTGGAACACGTAGCAGAGGACTTAGCGGTTACCTCAGAAACAGCCCGGCATCAGCCAGTCGACGGAGTGGACCTCACCAAGGTGCAGAAACCCGTGGGTGCTGGGGCCCTAAAATACACGAACCCCCGACGTACCCGCGCGGTTGTGACGCTTTCGGTACTGGTTGTGACCCTCGTGGCTGTCACCATAGTGTCAGCCGGGCTGGGCCAATATAATATTCCCACCGACCAGGTGCTTGCCTCGTTCGCCCGCAAATGGGGTTTCATCCCGCCACAGCAGGAGTGGGCGATCGCTGACAGCACCCTGTGGAATGTGCGTTTCCCCGCGTGTGCTTTTAGCCCTGTTCGTGGGCGCTGCATTGGGCTGCTCGGGGGCTGTTATGCAGGCGGTGTTTGGCAACCCGCTGGCTGAGCCGGGAGTGGTTGGTATTTCTTCAGGTGCAGCTGTAGTGCCTGCCTGGCTATTGTGCTGGGCCCCCAGTTGAGGGACACGTTTGCGGTACCGACCTTCGCCTTCATTGGGGCGCTAACCGCCACAGTATTGGTGTATGTTCTCTCCCGCTCGGGTGGACGCTCGCAGGTGGTGTCAATGATCCTAACCGGTATTGCGGTAACAGCGGTTGCGAACGCGGCTATCGCGTTCTGTGTTTATGTTGCTGACAGCACCAGCCGTGACGAGATCGTATTCTGGCAGATGGGGTCGCTGAACCGGGCCAGCTGGACATCATTATCGAATATGTGGTTTGTTGTGGTTGCGGCGCTACTGGCCTGTTTCATGATCTCCGGGAAACTTGACCTTTTGGCGCTGGGCGAGCGCGCAGCACAGCATTCGGGGGTGAATGTTGAGCGTCTGAGAATGCTGGCTATCGCGGCAACAGCTCTTTTGACGGGTGCGGCGGTGGCGCATTCGGGCATTATTGCGTTTGTGGGCCTGATTATTCCGCACCTGCTGCGGCTGCTGCTGGGGCCGTCGAATAGGGTGCTGCTGCCGGCTTCTGCACTGGGCGGGGCGCTGCTGGTGTCTCTCTCTGATTTGGTGGCGCGCACGCTTATCCCGTTCTCCGATATGCCGATCGGTATTTTCACGGCACTGGTGGGTGGGCCTACGTTCTTTTTCTTGCTCCGCCGGTCGATGCGTAAGGGCGGTGTGTGATGCTGCGGGTCGAAAACATTTCGTACTCGGTGGGGTCTCGGCGCATCCTTGAGGATATTTCATTTGAGGTGCACGCGAACGAGGTGGTCTCACTGATCGGCCCGAACGGTGCGGGTAAGTCTACCTTGTTGTCGGTAATTGCTGGGGATGTGAAACAGGATTCTGGGGTGGTGCAGCTTGATGGCGCCTTGACGAGTTCGTATTCTCCGCGGGATATGGCGCGTCGCCGAGCTGTGCTGCTGCAGAAGACTCAGGTGGCGTTTTCGTATACGGTGCGTGAGGTGGTGGCGATGGGCCGCACTCCGTGGCGCGGCACTATCCGCATTGATGAGGACGAAGCTGTTATTGAGCGGATGATGATCCGCACAGAGGTGGCCCAGTTCGCTGAGCGGGATATTACGACTCTTTCTGGCGGTGAGAGCGGGCGGGCGCATCTGGCGCGCGTGTTTGCGCAGCAGACTCCCCTGCTGCTTTTGGATGAGCCGACGGCGGCACTGGATATTAGGCATCAGGAGCAGACTCTCAAAAGTGCTCGTGACCTGGCGTCGGAAGGGGCCGGGGTGTTGACGGTGCTGCATGATTTGGATGTTGCCGCTGCATATTCTGACCGTATTGTGCTTTTGCAGCAAGGCCGGGTGGTGTGTGTTGGTTCCCCTGAGCAGGTGTGTACGGCGCAGCGGTTGAGTGAGGTTTATGGATATCCGATTGAGGTTTTGAAGCATCCTGTGACGGGGCGTTTGTTGATTCTGCCGCTTAGGTAGCAGGAGCCCACCCCCACATTATCTATTCTGCATAAGGAATATACCCCACTTCCCGCGTGTTTTCAGGAAACACACAGGGAGTGGGATTACCTTTTATGCCCATTGAACCGATAGACTGAAATAAGCTTTGCCGCCTGAGAGCGGGTCGGTAGAGGCCCGCTGGCCTTTGAAGGAGAGTACTGGTTCATGAGTTCCAAGCCGCAGAGTACATCAACAGCGGATTCTGCGACCGCAGGTTTTGTTCCCGAGTACTCGGCGGATGCCCATAATGGCTCTGCGGAGCTTGCATCCTGTGGGCTGAGCACGGCCGAGGTTGAACGTGCCATCGCAGCAGGGAAGGTAAACACACAAAACAATAAGTCTTCCCGCACCCTGTGGAGTATTATGCGGGCGCACCTGTTTACGGTGTTTAACCTGGTGCTGGGGCTGTGCGGGCTGGTCGTGATTCTGTACCAGCGTTGGGCAGATTTGCTGTTCTTATTCGCGGTGGTAGCGAACGTCATTATTGGCTTTGTGCAGGAGTACAAGGCAAAACTTGAGCTTGACCGGATTTCTCTGCTGGATCGCGCCCCGGTGTCTGTGGTGCGTGACGGCAAGCTGTCCGAGGTCCCGATGGAGACCTTGGTTGAGGGTGACGTGGTGGTGCTCAAACGTGGAGACCAGGTGCCTGCAGACGCAGTGGTGCTGACCTCTGATTCGATGGAGCTGGATGAGTCTCTGCTCACCGGTGAGAATGACCCGATTGCTAAACGTCCTGGCGATATGGTGCTCTCGGCATCCAGTGTGTTGGCCGGTACCGGCCGCGTGCTGCTGCAGGCTGTGGGGGCTCAGTCGCGGGCGAGCAAAATCTCTGACGAGGCGCGCCAGTTCTCGCGCATCCAGTCTGAGCTGCGTGATGCGCTCGACCGTGTGGTGCGGTGGATTACTTTCGGCCTTGCCGTTATTATCCCGATCGTGCTGTGGGGTCAGGTGCGTGCCGCAGGTGGCCTTGAAGTTGTGAACCGTGATGGGCTCTGGGAGAACGTCGCCATTGCGGTAGTTTCGTCAGTGGCATCAATGATTCCGCAGGGTTTGGCGCTCATGACAACCTTGGCGTTCGCGGCGGCGGCTGTGGCGCTGGGACGTAAACACAATATTTTGGTGCAGGAGCAGCCTGCTGTTGAGGTGCTCGCCCGCGTGGATACGGTGTGCTTCGACAAGACTGGAACCCTGACCGAGGGCGGCGTGATTTTCGATTCGGTGCGCCCGTTGAGCACCCCGGCCCAGACTGAGGCGCCGGAGGGCGACCAGTGGCGCGAGTCCTTGCCAAAGGGCTGGGATGAGGCGCTGGCATGGTTCGGTGCCGACGAGAACGCGAACCCTACAGCAAAGGCGCTCACCGGCGGTTTTGCGGATGCGCCTGCTGAGAAGACCAGCGGAGTGGTTCCGTTTTCTTCGGCGCTGCGTTTTAGCGCGGTTGAGTTCGCCTCATCAGGGGCGTGGCTGCTGGGCGCCCCCGAGGCGCTTTTGGATCAGGGCACTATTGAGCGTGAGCGCGCCGCTGAGCTGGCGTCTTTGGGGCTGCGCACTATGGTTTTGGCGCATGCCTCCGCAGTGGTGCGTAACGATGACGGCAACCCGGTGCAGCGCATACCGACCGATCACACGCCTGTGCTGTTCGTGATTTTCCGTGAGAATGTGCGCGCTGATGCCCCCGAGATTGTGGAGTATTTGGGCGCCAGGGCGTGACGCTGAAGGTGTTCTCTGGTGACAACCCGTTCACTGTGCGCGCTGCAGCTAAGACCGCTGGTATGGATGTGGCCGCTGGTGCTATTGACGCCTCGACACTGCCCGAGGACGGCCCGGAGCTTGCTGAGGCGGCGGAGAAATACAATATCTTTGGCCGTGTTTCGCCTGAGCAGAAGAAGAACATGGTGATCTCCCTCAAGGAGAAGGGGCATGTGGTGGCGATGACCGGTGATGGCATTAACGATGCGCTCGCCCTCAAACACGCCAACCTTGGTATTGCGATGGGTAACGCGGCACCCGCAACGAAGGCTGTCTCGCGCCTGGTGCTTCTGGACGGCAAGTTCTCTTCGCTTCCCGCCGCCTTGGAGCAGGGTCGCCAGGTGATTGCGAATATTGAGATGGTGGCGAACCTGTTCCTGACCAAGACGGGCTTTGCGATCCTGCTGGGTGTGACCTTTGGTCTGATGGGGCTGATCTTCCCGTTCCTGCCCCGCCAGTACTCGACCGCGGATTTCCTGATTGTTGGGGCGTCCTCTTTCGCGCTGGCACTGCTGCCGAATTCACGCCGCTATGTTCCGGGGTTTTTGCACCGTGTGCTGAACTATACGGTTCCGAACTCTATTATTGTGGTGGCGATGCTTCTGACCGTGAATTTGGCGGCGCTTCTGGTGTTCCCAGGAACCGATATGCGGCAGGTGCAGACTGCTTCTTTATTACCCTGGTGATTATGGGATTGTGGAACCTTGCGGCAGTGGCTAGGCCGTTTAACAAGGCACGTATCCTGCTGTTTGGGGCGCTGCTTGCCGTATTCTTTGCGGCGTTATTGGTTCCGGTTTTGGTGCGGTACCACCAGTTTGAGGCTCCGTCGGCGCTATTGTTGTGGCTGTCGGGGGGTGCTGGTGTTTTAGGGGCGGTGCTGATTGAGGTGAATGCGCACCGCTCGCGCCGCTGGCAGAAGCGTCATTACCCAGACCTTGAGGTGGCGCCTCTGCGGTTCTTCCCGCAGAAGTAGCAACTGGGGCTTTGGTGAGCACGCCGTGTGTTTGTGCACCTTAACAGGCGCACGGATGCACGGCGTGTCTGGGTTTTTGCCGCGCCTGTGGGTCTGTGTGTAGTTTTTGGTTCTTCTTGCTTTCTGAGGCAAAACCGATTACAGTACTGAATAAAACTTAAGGTTGTTTTGAACAGCCTTTAGCACAGGGTTGTTACTGGTTTGGCAGGCAAGACCTGAGTTACTCCGCTGCTGGGCGTATTTTACGTTGGTGGCACCCGTGTATTCGGGCACTCTTATATGGGTGTTGCGCACGGTGAAGGAGCTGACTCGGGTCTTTTTTGTTTTCCAGGTTGCATCTTTTAGCAGCAGCCCGCACAGACAATATCGCTAATTATCCAAGGGATGAACCGTGAAGAACCACGAGCTTGGCGAGAAGATTCTTCAGGGCCTAGGCGGCCCCGAGAATATCGCCCATTTTACGCACTGCGCAACACGTTTGCGTGTTACCCCATCTTCGAATGAGAAGGTGGACCGCACCAAGATTGAGAACCTGCCCGGGGTGCTGTCGATTATTGAGCAGTCTGGTCAGACTCAGGTGGTACTTGGTGACCGCGTTGAGGCGGTCTATAACGAGATGCTGACCTTACCGGGTATGAAGAATTTGGGTGAGGATGATGACTCCAAGGCTAAATCATCCGGCGGTAAAAAGGCTGGCTGGCTGACGAATGTTTTCGATGTGCTCTCCGATTCCTTCCGTCCCCTGCTGTGGGCGCTGTTGGGCACCTCCATGATTCTGACCCTGATCGTGTTCCTGCAGCAGCTCGGCTTCTTCGGTCAGTACACTGACCTGACGACCGGCCAGAGCGTGAACATCGATATTGTGAACGGGCCGCGATTTCCCCTTGAGGACACCGCCGCCGCCGCGAAGGCTAAGAACCTCGAAACCGAATGGATGAAGCAGTTCGCTTTCTGGTACATCATCAAGGCCGCCGCGCTGTCGGTGCTGAACTTCATGCCCATTATGCTTGGCGCAACCGCCGCAAAGCGTTTGGGCGCGAATATGTGGGTTGGTGCTGCTATTCCGGCGGCGCTGATGACCGGTACCTTCCAGAGCCTCACCAAACTTGCTGACGAGCATACTAAGATGCTTGATGTGCCCATTATGGGTCTGCACCTGCCGCTGTACGCCTACGATTACACCGGTCAGGTGTTCCCGCCCCTGCTGGCGGTTGCCCTCTTGGCGCCTCTGGAGCGTCTGCTGAAGAAGATCATCCCGAATATGCTGCAAATGGTCTTCGTCCCCATGCTGTCCGTTATTATCCTGGTACCCGTAACCGCCTTCGTGGTGGGTCCCATCGGTATTGGCGTGGGTATGGGTATCTCTAACTTCTTGAAGAATGTTAACGAGGTAGCTCCGGGAGCCGTGGGTGCGCTAATCGCAGGTCTGTACCTGTTCATGGTTCCGCTGGGTCTGCACTGGCCTCTGAACGCCGTAATGATTAGCAACTTGCAGAGCTTGGGTACCGACTTTATCCAGTCCCCCATGGGTGCTTACAACTTCGCCGTCTTCGGCGCGGTGACCGGTGTTGCTATTAGGGCTTCAAAGAATAAGGAGCTTCGCCAGACTGCGGTAGGTGCTTCTATGTCCGGTCTGCTCGGTGGTATTTCCGAGCCTTCCCTCTACGGTGTGGTTCTGCGCTACAAGCGGGTTATCCCCCTCATTCTGGTACCGGCTGTGGTCGGTGGCGCCACCATCTCACTGCTGGAGGTCAAATCGCACGCATTCGCCTTCACCTCGCTCCTGTCGATCCCCGCGATGCAGCCTTCCGCCCTGTATGCTCTGGGCTTGGCAATTGCTTTCTTCGGTGCAATGACCGGCGTGCTGCTGTTTGGGTATGAGCCGCGCTCAAAGAAAGACGGGCAGGCCGCTGCCGAGACCGGGTCTGAGGGTGAACCTAAGGCCGCTGGCGCCGATGAGGCAGACACCGCGAAGAAGACTGACACCGCAGCAGCTGCCGCAAAGGCAGCCCCGGCAAAGCCTGCGATTGAGTCCGGCACTGTGTATGAGCTGACTGCTCCGTTGGAGGGTAAGGCTGTGGCGCTGGAAGAGGTGCCTGACCCGGTATTTGCCTCGGGTAAGCTGGGTAAGGGTGTGGCCATTGAGCCGACCGGTACCGCCGTGGTGGCTCCGGCTGATGCAAAGGTGAGCGCCACTCTGCCGTCGGGCCACGCCGTGGGCCTGAAGTTCGAGAACGGTGTTGAGATGCTCGTTCATGTGGGCCTGGATACCGTTCAGCTTGACGGTAAAGGCTTTGAGGTGAAAGTTGCTAAGGGCGATTCCGTGAAGGCTGGCCAAGAGCTGCTGACCTTTGACCCGGCCGTCATTAAAGAGGCGGGCTATCCGCTCATCACCCCGGTACTGATCACGAATACGAATAAGTTCGCCGATGTTGAGGGCTTGCCTGGCGCAGCAACGCCTGAGTCCACAGTTATTCGGGTGACTACGAAGTAGCCTTACGAACCCGATAAAAGCCCCGCGTTCTCCCCTATTGTTGGGGAGGACACGGGGCTTTTTCTGTTTACTAGACTCTATGGAGCTCGGACGGTCAGTAACCGCAGGCTTACCTTTGCGGCTACGGGGTTCTGCCCCGCACAGCGGAGAATACGGAGATTCTTGTACCTCTTGGGATGGTTTGCCAGGCGTTATCTGTGTGTGGATGCCATTGCCCAAGAAATCCCAGAAGGTCGCTAGTGCCCTCCTTAGAATATAATGGCCCACTATAAAGCGGGGTCCCACCATGTGTACATGGTGGGACCCCGCTTGGCTGGTTTAGGTGTTTAGCCTAAAGGCTACTTCTCCCAACCAGCGTTAATCCATACATCCGGGTCATATGCAGAAGTAGCAAACAGGCGAGGCCCGTAGTTTGCCAACCCCTTCTTGCACGCCTGGTAGTTGGGGCCGTTAGAGACAGGGATGTAGATAGCGACCTCAGCGAGGTGACGCTTCTCCAGCTCGGTTGCTATCTCAAGCTGTTTCTTATAATCTTCCGTAGCCATCATCTTATCGGCAAGGGAATCGAGTTCTTTACCGTGTCCGTTATTAATCTCGGACCGGTAGAAATAGTACGCGGAATCCACCGGGTTGGTGGTGATGCCGTACCCGGCAGACTTAATACCGTAAGACCTTTCGGTTGAGACCTTCACCAAGTCATTTTCACCGGTGTAGGTCACGATCTTTATCTCAATACCGATCTTCTTCATCTGATCCGAGAAGAACTGTGAAGTCGTCTTAGTGTCCTGGCCATCTCCAAAGGTAGCTAGCTCATACGAGGCTTTCTTGCCATCCTTAGCGTAGAAATCGCCGTCCTTCTTATAGCCAGCGTCCTCCAGGATTTTCTTTGCCACGTCTTCGCCGATCTCCGTGGGGTAGCTGTCCTTGTAGCCTTCCTGCAGGGGCAGGAAACACATAGACCCGGGGGCTTTCTCACTCCACCCGATCTTTTCGAATCGGATCTTCTGAAGCTGCTCACGGTTGATACCCGCCACAATTGCTTTGCGGACGGGCAGCGGAATTTTATCCGGGTTAAGTTCATAGTCTGAAACACCCAGCGCAGTACCCTTACGGATATCAATATTTGACATCTTTGATACATCGGCATAGACATTTTGCGCGCTGGCAGAGATTACGTCAATTTCGCTGTTCTTGAATGCCGCCAAAGAGGCTGCCTCACCCAGAGAACGAATAGAGATTTTCTCCAGCAGAGGCTTCTGCCCCCACCACTTATCGTTCCGGGTCAGGATCAAGGACTTCTGAGAAGTGTCCCAGTTCTCAACCTTAAAAGGCCCTGCCCAGTACTTATCGAGAGGCTTGTTAATGAGCCCGTCATTAAAGAGCTTCTTATCCACCAGCGCAGGGTGAATAAAGGTGGTAATAATGAATCCCCCGTCAATAGGATAGTAGGGTTTTTCCATAGTAACCTTAACCGAGAACTTGTCACCGTCCTCTTCAACGCTCTTTACCTGCTTCCACATGGGAGCGTCGGTTACCTGGTATTCGCCAGCAGGTGCTGTAAAGATCTTGTGGGCTGCACGTACCGATTCAATGTCAATGGGGGTGCCATCGTTGAACTTTGCCTTGGGGTTGATCTTGAAGGTAACAGTCTGAACGCCGTTCTTAGTTTCAGCTTTATACTCTGTAACGTAATCAGTGTTTAAGCTGGGCTTACCCGTATAGTCATACTTGTACCCGCCAGCGTATGCTGAGTTCATAGCGGCTTGGATAGCGATGGAACCTGAAGTATAGCCGTTGGTGTTGAAGGGGTTAAAGTTTTCAGGAATTCCGTTGAAAGCAAGACGCAGCTCGCCGCCTTCTTTGAGTTCCGAACGGTCTTTGGGGTTAAATGATACGGCCTTTGAGATATCGTCCCCAGCACCAAGCGCAGAGTTAGTCTCGTTCTTTTTATTACCACCGCATGCGGCAAGCAAACCGACGGTTCCCAGTGCAACCGCGCCGGTGAGCAGGGTGCGCCGATTGAGTGACATGTTCGTCATCGAATCTCTAGCGTTCGAAGTAGGGCAAGGCATCTGCTAGCTACTTTGAGCCTGTCATCATTGAGGACACAGATAGCCTGATGTGGGGCGGGGTGCCCCAAAGAAGTAGAGTTCCTGGAGTTAATTATAGCGGCAATTTTAGCCGTAAAGTGACCTGTGGCGCACCCAGGCTGCCGATTTATTCACACAACCATGCATATTTTAAGGGTATAAAATACGCTTTACTGCGTTTTGATTTGTTTAAGAAACTTTGTTCTTAATGTTAACTTTAGGTTCATAGCAAGGCGCATATTAATATACCGTATGGGTCGTACACCGCTGTTCACACGGCGCTGAGAGGTTCCTCCCGCCAGAAGCTAATGAGAGTAGCTTCGGTGATTTTGGTATGAAACAATGTGGAACCGCATCCGCACCAATGGGCTGCGTCTCAGTGACTGTTAGCTGCCTAAAGGTTAAACCTGTAGGAGCGGACTGCTTCTATGGGTGAAGAGCCCGCCCCTACAGGAAAAGCAATACACAGCTTGTTACTTGAGCCAACCGACCTTCGCCCAGTCGATGTTGCTTTCGTCATAAAGGAAAGTGCCGTAATTTGCTAACTTTTCCTTACACATTGTGTACAGAGGTCCGTTATACACAGTACCCAGAGTGCACACTTCACTCATATGTTTCTTCTCAACCTCATTACACTTTTGGGCACGCTTCTGAGGGTCAGGCTCAACTAGAATTTTTTCGATCAGCTTATCAATCTCGGGGGTACCTACACCATTGTTATCCTTGGAATAGTAGAACTGTTGGGTTCCCGTCGTAGGTTCTGCACCCACGCCATAGCCCGAGAACGTAATATCATATTCCTTGTTGCTAATCACCTTGTTGAAGTTGAGACCAGCCTCAGGGTTCAGCTCAATGTGCAGTCCGATGTTCTTCATGATTTCGACGAAGTTCTGCCCAACATTTTTACTGGTGGGGTCATCACTGAAAACAGTTACACGGTACTCAAGCTTCTTACCGTCCTTTTCGTAGAAACCGTCAGATCCTTTGGTATACCCAGCCTCCTCCAGGATCTTCTGGGCAGCAGCCTTACGATCGCCGCCTTCAGGTTTCGGGAAGTTATCCTCATACAATGGAGAGAACGGCATAAGAACCATTGAACCGGGAACATCTTCTTCGTAAGGAAGCCCCTGGAAGTTAACATTTGCCAGAGCCTGCCGGTCAGTGCCAACGAAAATTGCTTTACGGACCTTCGCATCCTTAATATGGTTTGGATTCAGATTCAGACCACCAGAGAACAAACGCTGTCCGCGACGAATCTGCGCCCCATTAGTATCCTTAAGTTCAGCATATGCGGTAGGAGTAGAGGCAACAACGGCATCGATTTCACCGTTCTTAAATGCCGCGCGAGAAGCGCCTGCCTCAAGCGCACGGAAAATAATACGGTCTAGAAGGGGCTTCTCACCCCACCATTTCTCGTTTGCTACCACAGTGAAAGTTTTAGATGAGGAATTCCATCCATCTTCTTTTACAGTGAACGGGCCCGAGCTGTACTCTGGGCGTGGCTTATCAACAAATCCTTTATTAAGACCTCCGGATCTTCTAACGCAGGGTGTGCGATGTAAGCAAAAAGATCTTCAATCGGGTAGTAGGGATTCTTGAAGACAACCTGGATGACACCATCCTTGCCCTCAGGCTCAATGCTTTCAATGTGAGGGTAAGGCCCCGAAGTTACGATATTGTATTTACCACCGGGTTCCTGGTGGATCTTCCAGGTGGCACGCAAGGCCTTAATATCGATGGGGGTACCATCATTAAATTTGGCCTTTGGGTTCATCTTAATAGCAACAGCTACTTTGTTGCCTTTCTTGCCAACCTCGAACTTCTCACAATAGTCCTTATCAAGTGTATACGCACCATCAGCAGCGACCTTATAAAGGCGAGCCGTACGCATGGTGCTAAGTACCCTGGCGGTAGAGTAGCTGTTACCGCCTTGACTCCATATATTGAAATCTGGCCCAATAGCGGTCACCGGAATACGGAGCTCTCCGCCCTGTTTCAAGTCGGACACCGGATGCGAATTGATGTTATACAGTTCCTCGGCTTTAGCCCCCTTACCGGGTGCTTTAACCTTATCTTCTTTCTTTGAACCTCCACCGCAGGCTGCCAGCAAGCCAATAGTAGTGACTGCTACAGCACCGCTCAACAGGGTGCGGCGGTTGAAGATATACTGCTTCTCCATAGTTATCGCCCAACTTTCACTAATGCACTCGTACCATCAAGTGCCTGATGAATCAACCAGGTGCACGTTCTGTGTGCTGAACTACAGTACCTGGTCTTAGTCTAGTATCTTACACCACAATTTTGCCCTGAGGGAACAAGAGCCGCATTTTAGTAGATAAAAAATATTCATTACGCATATATATTCACAAGAATCCTGTTTTATCAGTATTTATGATGTAATTATTGCTGCTTTGTGGTGCTCTCAGCGGGCCTAAGGAACGCTCAATCATCGTCACAGCACCATCATTTCTGTGCGTCTCCTCCCTTCTCAGGCTGAAAACGCACCGAGGGGCGGCCACCAGATGGTGGCCGCCCCTCGGCTCACATGCGGCTTACGACAAAGCCGACTCTAAAGCTACGCCGCCTGAACAACGTCCTCAGGGGATACCTGAGAAACGCCCTCGGGGAAGTAGCAAGCATATGCGTGGTCCTGACCTTCGATAGGCTCAAGCTCAGGCAGTTTCTCAAGGCACACCTTCTGCTTATCCTCAGGCAACAGCTTGAAGACAGGGCAACGGCTAGAGAATCCACAGCCCACCGGCGCGTTCACCGGAGTCGGCAAATCGCCTTCCAGCATGGTGCGCTCACGTTTCGCCTCAACCTCTGGGTCTGGCACAGGGATAGCCGAAAGCAAAGCCTTGGTATACGGGTGAACCGGGTTATCGAACACCTCATCCACGCTACCAATCTCAACAATGCGCCCCAGGTACATGACCGCAACACGATCAGAGGCGTGGCGGATCACCGCAAGGTCATGGGCCACCATCAGGTAGCTGAGCCCCAGCTCGGCACGGAGCTTCTCCAGCAGGTTAATAACACCCGCCTGCACTGAGACGTCCAGCGCCGAAACAGGCTCGTCCAATACCACCAGTTTGGGGTTCACCGCCAGCGCACGGGCAATACCGATACGCTGACGCTGACCGCCAGAGAACTGGTTCGGGAAGCGGTTCACATGGTCTGGCTGTAGACCCACAGTCCGCATCAGCTCAATCACGCGCTTCTTAATATCCGCACGTTTCATCCCCTGGTTTTCAAGGGGCTCAGCGAGCACCTCGTACACCGTAAAACGCGGATCCAGTGCTCCGGTGGGATCCTGGAACACCATCTGCTGGTTCTTACGCAGCTTCAGGATCTCACTAGCCGACTTACTATCCTTCGTGGAGGTGCCATTAATCAGGATCTCGCCGTCAGTGTTCTTGCTGAACTCCATGATTTCCAGCAGGGTGGTAGTCTTACCGCACCCCGACTCGCCCACAATAGAGAAGCACTCGCCCTCGCGGATATCGAAGGTAACGCCGTTAACCGCTTTCACGGTGCCCACACGTTTCTTAATAAGTGAGCCCTTCATGAGCGGGAAGTGTTTCTTCACGTTGCGTACCTCAAGCACCGGAACACGCTCTTCACGCGGAACACCGTCAAACTTCGACACGGGGGTCTCAGGGATCGAGTACAGCTCATCAGCTGTCTTACTGATCAGATCCTGGGATATGCTGCACGATGATAGGTGCCCCTCACCCGCGCCGTCAAGCGGCATCAGCTCGGGCTCGCCAGCCTCATCCTTACAGCACTGGCCCCCACTTTTAGCCACAGGGCAGCGGTCGCGGAACGAACAACGCTCCACCGGGTTAATCAGGTTCGGCGGGGTGCCCTCAATCGGCACCAGCGACATCTTCTGCGAACGGTCTACACGTGGGACCGCACCCAGCAGGCCAATGGTGTACGGGTGGCTGGGGTACTTATACAGGTCCTCGGCCTTCGCGATTTCCACCGGTTTACCCGCGTACATCACCAGAATATCGTCCGCCATACCGGCAACGACACCCAGGTCGTGGGTAATCATAATGGTTGCTGCGCCCGTTTCGTCCTGCGCCTTATCTATCACCTCAAGCACCTGCGCCTGAATGGTCACATCCAGTGCAGTGGTGGGCTCATCGGCGATCAGAACACGCGGGTCATTCGCAATAGCCATTGCAATCATAATGCGCTGGCGCATACCGCCCGAAAACTCGTGCGGGTACGAACGCAGACGATCTGCCGGGGAAGGAATACCCACCAGACGCATCAGCTCGATCGAGCGATCTTTAATCGCCTGCTTGCTCATGCCCTTATTGTGGATCTTCAGGACCTCGGCGATCTGCTGCCCAATGGTATACACCGGGGTGAGCGATGAGAGCGGGTCCTGAAATCATGGAGATGTGCTTGCCACGGTACTCACATATTTCCTTATCGCTCAGCCCCAACAGCTCGTTGCCGTTGTACTTAATAGACCCGGTAATATCAGCTGTTGTAGGGTGCAGGCCCATAATCGCCATTGATGCGACCGACTTGCCCGAACCGGATTCACCCACAATACCGAGGGTTTTACCGGCATACAAGTCAAAATTCACGCCGCGTACCGCGTGCACCACGCCGTTTTCGGTATTGAAACGGACGTTGAGGTCTTTGACACTCAGAACGGGAGAGATGCTCATGAGTTCTTTACCTCCTCTTTCTTGGCCTCAGACTCCGAAGCATCGGGTTCTGCTGTGGTGAGGGACTCAGCCGGTTTTACGGTTTCGACCTTCTTAGCTTTCTTGTTTTTCTTCTCTTTCTTAATCGAACCGACAGACATGGAGGTCGGGTCGAAGGCATCACGCAAACCGTCGTTCATGAACGCCAACGGGGCCACAATGAGGAAGAAGAAAATAATGGGGAACCAGAACATGTGCGGCAGAGTATTAATCTGTTGAGATGCCTCAGAAATGAGTGAACCCAATGAGTAGTTGGGGTAACGGATACCGATACCAATGAAGGAGTAAACAACCTCAGCCAGCACAGCGTACATAATGCCACGCGTAAATTCGAGCACCAGCAGCGAACCAATATTCGGGATGAGGTGGCGCATCACAATTTTGAATGGATGAACACCCATATAACGAGCGCCCTTGACGTAGTCACGCCCAATCAAAGACTGGCCCATTGCACGAATCAGACGAGCCGGGGACATCCAGTTAAAGATAATGAGCACAGCAGAGAGCACGATCCACGCGGGAACATTTTTCTGGATCTCTTTACCGATACCACTGTTCATCGCAATTGCCAGAATCAGCAGCGAAGGAACCATAATCATGACTTCCAGAATGAAAAGCATGACTTTATCAATCCAACCGCCAAAGTACGCCATAATACAGCCGTACACTGCAGAAATAGCGATAGAGGTAGTGCCCACAACCACACCAATTAAGAGCGAAACACGAACACCCTCAACCATTTGGGCGTAGAGGTCGTTGCCAGCTGCGTTGGTGCCAAAGAAATGGGTAGTACTGGGCTCCTCCCCCAAAGCCAGATAGTCAATCTGGGTGGGAGTGTACGAGGTGAAGTACTGACCGAACATTCCGAACAGGAACATCAACACGAAAAGCCCCAGGCCAAACACCGCCAGCTTGTTCCGCATAAAACGGCGCAGAATAATGACCTTCTTATTGATGACTTTAAAGTCATCGCCTTTCACCACCGGAATGGCGTGAGTTTCAGTTACCTGGCTCATGAGATCCTCACTCGGGGGTCAACGATACTGGTGGCAATATCGGCAATAATAGCGCCGATGGCGAAGAGAACGGAACCGTAAGCCAACGTCGCGGTTGCGGCGTTCACGTCCTGCTGACTAATGGCGTCAATCGACCATTTACCAATACCGGGCCAAGCAAAGACTGTCTCGGCGAAGAAAGCACCGGCAAATCGCGGGTACCTGGTAGGCGATGGACTGTGCGACGGGAATAAACGACACACGCAGGGCATGGCGGGTAATCGCCTGGTTACGGGTCAAACCCTTCGCGCGTGCAGTACGGACAAAGTCGGCATTGACGTTATCCAAGAGGTACTGGCGCTGAGCGATCTGGTAGGCTGACCAGCCCAACACGGTCATACAGAAGGTGGGTACCGCGTAGTGTTCCGCCAAATCAATGGTGGTATTCCAGAAGCCCGTCACCCCGGGAGAGGAAATACCGGTTACGTAGAAAATGGTCTCCCCTGCGGACTGGTTAATCTCAATCGCAGCGGTTTGCACCAGAAAGTACGCCACGGGCGCAGGAATAATGTACACCAGGTAGGAGTAGCTGGTAATTACACGATCAGAAAGTTTGTACTGGCGGGCTGCTGTGAACACGCCAAGTGCCACACCAATAACAATCGTCAAAATGGTTGCGGCAATCATCAGGCGGAAAGAAACCCAGACGCGCTGGCCGAATTCTTCGTTCACATACGCGCCGTTGGGGCTGCGGCCCCAATCGAATTTGGTCACAACATTGGTCAACCACTCGATATAACGGTCCCAAGCGCTTTTGCTCGGGTCAAGGCCCAAAGAGGCAAAGTTACGTTGAACCTGCTCTGGGGTCGGCCTGGGAATTTTTTCCTGTTCAAGCAGCGCAGGCTGAAGGGTAATAACCGCCGCAAAATAGCCCATCGTGGTAGTAATGAACACCATGACGAGATATGTGAGCGAGCGTTGGAGGACGTACCTAAACATGGGACGGCTCCCCTCCTCGAATATTCGGTGTCGTAGGCATGTGTGTAATGACTTCCAATGTCAAAATAACCCCGTGACTGTTGTCACTAGGATTACAGTTACTTTATCTTATATAGTCCTCTATCTATCCACCAAACCCACATTTGTGTTTTACACCGCCACCGCAGTGTTCGGAGGCTCCTTGGAGTGATGCAGCAACGATTTTCCCCACAGAACTAGCGGAGTTAAAAATTGTTACGAAAAATTTACACAATAATGCATATTGCGGGTTTTCGACCGTCATAAAGCGTGTCTTAAGGTCCAAAACACCCCAAAAATCCACCGATTCCCACTTAAAAAAGAGGAAAACCACGACACTGTAACAGCATACCCCTTGAAATTTAGGAGAACCTAAGATATGGGAAGCCCCGTAAACTCTGCATTATCGGTGTAGGGCAGAGTCTACGGGGCTGTACTTCCCGGCAGTGAACTCAGAACCGGTTACGGTACTCGCCCGCAGCAGCACCGGTGCGGAAGGCACGAATATTATGGGCGATCAGTTCCTCCGGATTTACGGGGCGACCACCGGCGGCATGCGGGGTAATCACGATATTCTTCGCATCCCACAGGGGCGAATCGGAGGGGAGCGGTTCGGTTGCCGTCACGTCCAGCGCAGCGCCCGCAATCGAGCCGGAGTTTAGGGCGGCGACGAGTGCATCCTCATCAACAGTGGTACCGCGCCCCACATTAACCAGGTAGGCGCGTTTGGGCAGCAGCTGCAGCTTATGGGCATCGAGCGCCTTGAAGGTCGAATTGCTGGTGGGAAGCACCATCACGAGAATATCCGTAGTCGGCAGGTATTCATCGATTTGTTCGGTCGCAATCACCGGGAATCCGGAGCGCTCCCCCGCACTCTGTGCAACGCCGGTTACGTTCGCGCCGAAAGCCTTGAAGAGCCGCGCGGTCTCTTGGCCAATCGAGCCGAAGCCCCACACAAGCACATTGGCATCAAGCAGAGTTGTGACCTGGTCTTTCGGATGAAGTTCCTGCGCGCCGCCTAGCTCCTCAGCCCAACGATGCTCGACTGTTGCCTGCGCCAACGTCGGCAAGAAACGCACAAAGTTCAGGGTCAGCGCGAGCGCATGTTCCGCAACGGTTTTTGAGTGCAGACCCACACCTGCACAGATGGCGGCATCGGGGGTGAAGCCCGCCGCGCGCACCGCATCTGGCCCCGCAAGAAGTGCCTGGATAAGCCCCACATTCTTCATACGGCGGGCGGAATCCGCGAGCTGATCGGCGGTATTCGCCCAGGCAATCAGAACTTCGGCATCGGTATCTTCCTCGGCGATAGGCTCCGTGGGGTTGTAGTGCCGCACAATATCGCCGGGTTCAAGCCCTAGTTTCTCTTCGTCGAGCGTAATTGAGGTAGGGAGCAGAATCTTCATAGGTCCTCCTGTGGATGGTGCATGCGGGCTGGCGTTCAGCGACGAAGGCGACCCGCATCCCGTGTGAGGGGGTTAACAGTTATTCCCCTCCAGCATAGCGTGAGAGGGGAATAACTGTATAGGGTTACCTAAGAAGCCGTTAGGGCTTGGTGCCGCGCGAAGGATCGTCCGTATTCTTTTGTCCCTCGGTACGAAGCTCGGTTTTCGCCGGTGCATCGGATGTGCTATCGGCAAGTTCTGGGCCGAACACGGTGCGCGATTCACCCTGCATTTTCTTCAGGCATTCGGCATCTTTTGCCGCCATTTCGGGCGTGATGACCTCAATGGCACCGGTGGCCGAACGCGCAACATCAGTGGTGGTGTGCGTTTCGATGGTGGTGGCGAGCGCATCCTCACGGATGAAGAGAAGCAGAAGCGCGGAGATTAGCCCGAGCGGTGCCAGGTAGAGAAAAAGCGGAATCAGGGCATCATTGTAGGCGTTCACGATAATACCGTGAATCGGCTCGGGAATCCGGCTGACGAGCTCGGGAGTCAGGGAGGAGGTTCCGTGTTCCCCCGCCGAGGCTACTGCTTGTGCGGGCATGCGTTCACTGAGCAGGCTGCTCAGGCGTGAGGTAAACAGACCACCCACGAGCGATGCACCCACGGTTGAGCCGACCTGGCGGAAGAAGTTGTTTGCCGCGGTGGCGGTTCCTACGACGGTGACGGGGAAGGCGTTTTGCACGATGAGGGTGAGGAACTGCATCGACATGCCTAGGCCCGCACCCATGACCGCCATGTAGCTGCAGAAGATCCAGGTGGGGGTGCTCGGGGTGATGGTGGAGATTAGGTAGAGCCCGAGTGCCACGAGTGCGGTGCCGGTGACCACGTATGCCTTGTATTTGCCGCGTGCGGAGACCAGCCGCCCGGTAATAATGGAGACCACGAGCAGGGCACCCATGAGGGGAATCATGAGCAGACCCGCCACGGTTGCGCTCACGCCCAGTGACATTTGCAGGTAGGTGGGGATGTACTCAACGGCACCGAACATGGCAACACCGAGGGCGAGAGATGCGCCCAGGGTGAGCAGGAAGTTGCGGTTGGTGAAGAGGTACATGGGCATAATCGGCTCTGCGGCGCGGTTTTCAACCGGGATGAAGATCAGAACCGCGACGACGGATGCGATGAGAAGCCCAATAATCTGCGGGGAGTTCCAGGCGTACTGGTTGCCGCCCCAGATGGTGGCGAGCACGAGCGCGCTGGTTCCTGCCATGAGAATAATACTGCCCAGGTAGTCGATCTGCCGCTTTTCGCGGTCTTTGAACGCGGTGTGTGGGAGCAGGAAAATGACGGCAAAGATTGAGAGTATGGCAAGCGGCAGGTTAAGCCAGAATGCCCAACGCCAGCCGGGACCCTCGGTGATCCACCCGCCGATGAGCGGCCCGGCAACTGAGGAGAAGGCGAAGACGCCGCCGATAATACCCATATATTTACCGCGTTCGCGGGCGGGGATCACATCTGCGACCACAGATTGGGAGAGAATCATGAGGCCGCCACCGCCGACTCCCTGGAGCGCACGGGCGACGATCAGCCAGGTCATATCGGGGGCGAGCGCGCCGATGATGAGATCCCGTCATGAAGGAGAGGATGGCAAAAAAATCAGGAAGGGTTTACGCCCGAACTGGTCGGAGAGTTTGCCGTACACAGGCATGGTGATGGTGGAGAGCAAGATGAAGGTGGCAATCACCCAGCTCATATGCTCCACGCCATGCAGTTCGCCCACAATGGTCGGCAGTGAGGGTGCGAGGATGGTTTGGTTCAGTGCCGACATGAGCATCACGATGACCAAGCCGGAGAACATGAGCGCTATTTGATGTTTTTTTAGCTTCAGCCGTGGTGGCTTCAGCGGTTTTGTCTGAGTGCGACGTCATTCCTAGTTTTTCCTTCAGCAGGGCTTGAAAAGTTTTGACGGTGTTGTGGATGCGCCGCTCGACCTCGTCTTCGTCGGCAATATCCTTGGCGAAGTGCAGTTGCCGCAGCACCGCGGATGCGAGCTGGACCGTGGCACGGGTGCGTTCTTCGGCAGTTTCTGTCAGCGGCATATTTTCGGGGCGGGTTATCAAAGGGCCGCGCCTTCCTGCGGCATTGAAGGCCTCCCAATCGACGGTATTGAGATAGTCAATGAGCACCTGTTCGCAGTTGATATGGTGTACCTTCAGCCGGTGCCTGAATTCGGGGAATTCGTCGATGCGCTCCCGGAATTTTGCGTGGTCGGCAAAGTTGAAGCTGTGCCGCACGATGTACAGCAGCAGATGGGTGATACGCACGATGAGGTTGTCGTTTTCGTGCGCCCGGTCGCTGGCGAGCAGGTCGTCGGTGATGGTGGGGGCGCGCAGGCCGAGCACCGCATCCTCTTTAGTTCCGAAGTAGTTGAAGAAAGTGCGGGGTGAGATTCCGGCTTCCGCCGCGATGCCTTCGACGGTGGTGCCGCGCATGCCGTGCTGGCGGGCGAGGCGCAGGGCGGTTTCGTGAATATTCGTCCAAGTGCGTTCGCGGCGGCGTTCACGCAGGCTTGTCTCGGCGCGACTCGGCTCATTTTTTTGCATAACTGCAATTATTGCACTTCTGCACTTTTTGCACAACTGTATTATGTGGGCGACGCGGCGTGTTCTGCCTCTCCCCCACAGACGACAAGATGCTAGGCATAATAGGTAAGGTGAGCATATTTCACCCGCGTACCTGGACTTTTTACCGGACTGGCTCAGGATCATTCTGTTCTTCGCAGACCTGAGCATCCGCGTACTAGCCCTATTCTGGCTGCCCTACAACCGCAAGCCCGTGGTCGCGCTCGGCTGGCTCATGGCCATCTTCTTCATCCCGTTCATCGGGTTCCTAGCCTTCCTGATTTTCGGATCCTCACACCTTCCCCAATACCGGCGCGCCCGGCAGCACGCCATGAACGATCTGATCCGAGAAACCACCGGAGACACCCCACAGCTCACCGACTCCGACGGGCTCAACGAAGCAACCCTCGTCGCCAGCCAACTCAACTACAAGCTCGGTTCGCTCCCCCCTCGTCGGCGGGAACTCCTTCACCCTGCACAACGACAACCACGAAGCCATGCGCATCATGGCGCAGGAAGTCGACAAAGCCCAGCGGTATGTTCACTTCGAGTTCTACATCACCGCCTACGACGAAGCCTCCAAAGTACTCTGGGACGCCCTCTTCGCCGCCCAAAAACGCGGCGTGCGGGTGCGCGTACTCATCGACCATATCGGCTCGCGCAAATACCCCTCATACCGGCAGCTAACAAAAATGCTCAACGAATCGAGTATCGAATGGCGCCTGATGCTGCCCATCAAACCCTGGCGGCTGCAATGGCAGCGCCCCGACCTGCGCAACCACCGCAAAGTCCTCGTGATCGACGGTGCAGTGGCGTTCTCAGGCTCGCAAAACGCCATCCACCGCTCCTACGACCTCAAAGAAAACGTGCGTAAAGGGCGGGAGTGGAAAGACCTCACCTTCTCGTGCACCGGCCCCATCGTCGAAGAACTCAACGCGGTATTCGTCTCCGACTGGTACTCCGAAACAAACCAGCTGATCCTCGAAGAAATTGAGGCGAAAATCCCCTACGTTCCCGGCTCGATGCGCGCCCAAGTGGTTCCCTCCGGCCCCGGATTCGAGACGGAAAACAACCTGCGCCTGATCAACTACATGATCTACAACGCAGAAAAACGCATCACCATCTGCTCACCCTACTTCGTACCCGACGAAACCCTGCTGCAGGCACTCACCAACGCCGCATTCTCTGGCATCGAAACCACCGTGATCGTCTGCGAAAAAAAGGCGACCAGTTCCTCCCCAATATGGCGCAGCGATCTTACTACGAGACGCTACTGCAATCCGGGGTGCGCATTCTGCAATACCCCAGCCCCACGGTGCTGCACTCCAAGTTCATGTACGTGGATGACGAAATGGCGTTTATCGGCTCCTCGAATATGGACCCCCGCTCATTCTCGCTCAACCTCGAAGTATCAACCTTTATCGCAGACCCTGCCATGGTGGATGCGCTCGCCGACGTTGCGCGAACCTACGAAAAGTATCTGCACGGAACTGCGCTACGGCCCGTGGTCCGCACGGCCGCAGCGCATTAAAGTCACCGAAAATATCTGCCGGCTCTGGTCATCGCTGCTGTAATCACACCGCAGCACAGACCCGCCACGCCAATTTCCCGTTCTGTACGGCGTGTCAGCTTAACGCCACAAGCGGTTACCCATGTGAATAGTTGAAGGGCGCACGTACAGCCATTCGGGGCTGGGCAGACGTACAGCCTTATCGCACCCAGACAGGGCCGTAATGATCGACTCACACCGCTGGTTAAACTCCAGAATATGCCGCTTATCAACCACCTGACCCGGAAAATGCCGGTGCATTTTCGACACCGAATCGCTGCTCTCCTGCAGCCCATGACCCGTATGACCCGGCACGTGCTTCACAATCACCCGGCGCGAGCGGATCGCCTCAGTCAGGCGCGTCATCTCAGTGATAACCCGCTCATCCTGAACCCCCTCACGGGCCCACCTCTCAAAGCTCCAGCGGCTATGAGCCAGCCGCAGCACAAACGTGAGCGCACCCAGCGAATCAGTATTAATCACCAGGCGGCGTCCGCCCGTATAAAATACGTGAAACGCGGTGAGCATCGCCGAAAGTTCCCCGGTCATAATGTTCACCGCGTCATAATGAGTATGAAAATAGAAGCCGTCTTCACTAACGCCCGCAATACCCATCCGGCCGCCGCGCGAGTACTTCTTATTATGGGTGGAACGGAACGAACAGTCCGTGAAAACGTTATACTCCACCAGCTGCTCTTCCGGTTTCTCGATGAGCGCATCGGTGAGCATACGCTCCGTATTGCGCCTGGCCACCTCAATAAAACCCTCCATGAGCTTACCCGCCGCAGTGCCCGCGAGCCGCACATGGACCTCCCCTAAGGAGTGGTTATCGTAAGGGTCAAGAACCTTCTCAAACGCACGGTATTCCAGGATGCATTTAAGGTGGTCAAACTGACGGAATAGCTGCTTCAGGTAGCGCCTCTCCGCTGCAACCGTCACCAGGTTCTCCGTCAGCGGCGGGGGGATCAGCTCCCACGCCTCAAGCACCGCACGGCCCAGCATTTTGGTGTGCACCACTTCGCAAGGCTCCATGAGGGAATGGGCGTGCTCACCCAAGATCGGTTCAGTATTCAGGGGGATACGTTCCCCGCTCTCTTTAGACACATACACTAAGGTCGCGGTTGAGCTGTAACAAAACCCCTGCGCCTGTTGGGCTTCTTCCGCAACAGCGATCACCGCCACCCCGCGCTCCGTGTACCCTGCGGGGTACGACGTACTGTAATCCGGCGCATCCCACGTTAATGTGCACCGCTTAATGTTCGCTGGTGTAATAGCCATGTGCCCACACCCCCTAAACTCATGATTCTCCCCTCAGGTATTCGTGTATCTTTATTCCTTTATATCGTCGCCCGATTCGGGCACGCAAACGTTCAGGGCAGGGTTTTACGGTGAGCGAATCGGGCCTGGAGGTGTTCACAGATAATTACCCCACCCATGGCCTGAAGGTTTAGAACTAATATGAGTTACCTATACTAGGGACTCCCCATAGAAAACATCCGAAGTGTCTTTCCCTCATCTATGCCTGGGGGTAACAGCTTCAATGTCGTAAACAGGGTACAGTTGAGGGACAACCACTTTGTGCTATCACATGAAGGAGAACCCCATGATTGGTGTTTACGCAGGTGTTTCCGTTAAGCCTGAGCATGTTGAAGAGTTTTTGGCTTCTACCCCCGCTTTGGTGGAGGCATCACGCAAGGATGCGGGCAATATCAGCTACGATTTCGGCCCCGCCACCGGTGAGACCCCTGCGGGCGAACCGCGCGTCTTCGCTTTTATTGAGCGTTGGGAATCACAGCAGGCACTCGAAGCGCATATGGCGACCGAGCATTTCGGGACCGCCGTGAAAACCTGGGAGCCGCTGCTCGCCGCAGAGCTGGATGTGCGCATCTTCGAGATGTAACTCCGCTCCCCCTGCTAAAAAGAGCCTTTATACGAATAAAGCGAGTTTTTCGCCGCTTTATTCACATAAAGGCTCTTTTTATGTCCAATCGGAAGAGGCTATTTAGTACCCCTCCGGGAGGATGCGCACCCCGCCCTTATCGGCAGAGGCGGCCAGCATCCCGTAAACCTTCAGCGCGTTCGAGACCTGACGTTCACGCGGCTTAGTGGGCTTCCACGGGAGGGCGCCCTTCGCCTTGCGCCGCGCCTCCAAAACCTCATCCGGCACATTCGCCCGCAGGATGCGGTTGTGCACGTCAATCTCGATCTCGTCACCGGTTTCCAGCAGACCGATAGCGCCACCGGCGGCAGCCTCCGGGGAGACATGGCCAATCGAAATACCCGAGGTACCGCCCGAGAAACGCCCGTCGGTAATAAGTGCGCAGCTTTTGCCCAGACCCAAGCCTTTCAGGTACGAGGTGGGGTACAGCATTTCCTGCATGCCGGGGCCGCCTTTCGGACCCTCATACTGAATCACCACAATATCGCCGGGTTTCACGTGCTTCGACAGAATCTCAAACACGGCTTCATCCTGCGACTCAACCACGAATGCCTTACCCACGAAGTGGAAAAGTTCTTCATCAATGCCGGCGGATTTGATGATCGCACCGTTCTGGGCGATATTGCCGCGCAGAACCGCCAGACCGCCGTCTTTCGTATAGGCATGTTCCACGGCACGAATGCACCCGTTTTCGGCGTCCGTCTCATGCGATTCGTACTTGTTCGCGGTCGAGAACGCCTGCGTGGTACGAACCCCGCCGGGTGCGGCAAGGTACAGTTCGCGAGCCTGCTCGCTCGCGGTACCGGAACGGATATCCCATTCGGCAAGCCATTCGTCCAAGGAATCAGCATGAACAGAATGAACGTTCTTGTTGAGCAGCCCGGCACGGCCCAGCTCACCCAGCAGCGCAGGGATACCGCCTGCCCGGTGCACATGCTCAATGTGATACTTCGTAGAGTTCGGTGCGACCTTCGCCAGACAGGGCACATGCCGCGAAATACGGTCGATATCGTCCAGGGTGAAATCGACCTGCGCCTCGTGGGCAATCGCCAGAATATGCAGCACGGTGTTGGTGGAACCGCCCATAGCCACATCCAGCGCCATAGCGTTCTCGAAGGCTTCCTTGGTGGCGATCGAACGGGGCAGAACGGACTCATCATCCTGCTCGTAGTAGCGCTTCGCCAAGCCAACAATACGCTCCCCCGCCTGCAAAACAGCTCTTTACGCGCGATCTGGGTCGCAAGCGTGGTACCGTTGCCGGGCAGCGCCAGACCAATCGCCTCGTTCAGGCAGTTCATGGAGTTTGCGGTAAACATGCCCGCACAGGAACCGCACGTGGGGCAGGCGTTCTTCTCAATCTGGGCGAGCGCAGTATCGCTCACGGAATCGTCCACCGCCATGACCATCGCATCCACCAGATCCAGGCGGTGCTCCACAACGCCTTCGATACCCTCGCCGGATTCCATGGGACCGCCCGACACGAAGATTGTGGGGATATTCAGGCGCATCGCTGCCAAGAGCATGCCGGGGGTGATCTTGTCGCAGTTCGAGATACATACGAGCGCATCCGCACGGTGAGCGTTCACCATGTATTCGACCGAATCGGCGATGAGGTCGCGTGAGGGCAGGGAATAGAGCATGCCGTCGTGGCCCATCGCGATGCCGTCATCAACCGCGATGGTGTTGAATTCTTTCGCCACGCCGCCGGCCTCACGAATAGCGCCAGCCACCAGGTCGCCCATATTTCAGGTGCACGTGACCGGGCACGAACTGGGTGTAAGAGTTGGCAATCGCAATAATCGGTTTGCCGAAATCATCATCACCCATGCCGGTTGCGCGCCATAGAGCGCGGGCACCCGCCATATTGCGACCGTGAGTTGAGGTGCGTGAGCGTAATTCGGGCATTGTCTCTACCTTCCGTTGTGATGCATCAATAGATTTTACGCCCGCACTGCACGTCTCTTCAGCGAAGGGTAGCTTTGGTTTGCAGCCATAGCGGGCGTGGGGCGCATCTGCACACCGGGCGCGGTAGGTGCCCTGGTGTGCGGGTGAGGCGATGCCGGATCTGCGGCAGATTTCCCCATTTTCGGGTACCACCCCGTATTTCTCAGATGTTTACCTATTATGCCCCCTAAGCTGGTAGGGGAAAATCGTGGGCACCAGAGTTTTCACAGGGTGAACGCACCGCCCCTAAATCCGGCGAAATTGGTGCCCAGGCTCGGCACCCCGCCTTCTAATGCAGATAATAACGTGAGGCATCATGTCATTCCGTAACAGCGTGATCTACCAGATCTACCCGAAGTCGTTCTATTCCGCGCACGGTCGGCCAACCGGCGATATTCGCGGCATTATCGAGAAGGTGCCCTACGTGGCATCGCTGGGGGTGGGCATGGTGTGGTTCAACCCGTTCTTCGCCTCGCCCCAGCACGATAACGGCTACGACATTTCCGACTACTACGCCGTTAACCCCGAGCTGGGCACGATGGAGGATGTTGAGGAGATGATCGCCGCTTTCGGGGAGCACGGCATCGGGGTCATGTTCGATATGGTGCTCAACCATGTTTCGACCGAGCACGAGTGGTTTAGGCGGGCGCAGGCGGGCGAGCGCGAGTACTGGGATTATTTCTATCTTCGCCCGGGGCGGGTTCAGTCTGACGGCACGGTGGTTCCGCCCACGAACTGGGAGTCGAAATTTGGCGGTTCGACCTGGGCGCCTTTCACCGATACGGCGGGTAAGGTTTATCGGGACGAATCGGGGGCACCGCTGTACTATCTGCACCTTTACGACGTCACACAGGCTGATCTGAACTGGTACAACCCCGCCGTGCGTGAGGAGCTCTATAAGGTCGTCAATTTCTGGTATGACAAGGGTGTTCGCGGGTTCCGCTTCGACGTCATTAACGTGATCGGCAAATCCGAAGAGCTTGAGGATGCACCCGCCGGGGTTGTCGATAAGACCCTGTATACCGACACACCCATCGTGCATACGCGTCTGCGGGAGCTGAACCGCGCATCGTTCGGGCGGTATGGGGATACTGTGACCGTGGGTGAAATGTCTTCGACGAGCATTGAGAACTGCGTGGGCTACTCCAACCCTGAGAACCGCGAGCTCGATATGGTGTTTAGTTTTCACCATCTGAAGGTGGATTATGAGGACGGCGAGAAGTGGTCGAAGGTGCCGTTCCGCTTTGCTGAGCTGAAGGGACTGCTCAACGATTGGGCGCTGGGTATGCAGGCGGGCGGCGGGTGGAATGCGCTGTTTTGGAATAATCATGATCAGCCGCGCGCACTCAACCGTTTTGGTGACGTTCAGCGGTATCGGGCGGAATCTGCGACCATGCTGGCGACCGTGATTCACCTGCTGCGCGGCACTCCATATATTTATCAGGGCGAAGAGATCGGCATGATTGACCCGGTGTATTCTTCGATTGACGACTACGTGGATGTTGAGGCTCATAACGCTTTTAAGACCCTGCGTGCGCGGGGTCTCTCGGAGGTCGAGGCGCTTGAGGTTGTGCGAGCCAAGGCACGGGATAATTCGCGTGTTCCCATGCAGTGGGAGTCTGGTGCCGGTGGGGATTGCGGCACGGTTGGTTTTGGTACCGCCGCCCCCTGGCTGGCGCCCGCGCCCAGCGTGGATGCGGCAACCGGCGCAGGTATTTCGGTGGCGGATGAGGAACGTGACGGCGTTATTTTGCCGTACTATCGCGAGCTGATTCGCCTGCGCGGGCAGTACCCGGTGATTTCTGAAGGCAGTTACGCGCCCTATACGCTCGACCATGAGAGGGTCTTCGGGTACCTGCGTGAACATATCGCTAAAGGCACGCGCACGCGGCTGTTGGTGCTCAATAATTTCTTTGGGGACGAGACGGCGGTACGTGTTCCCGCCGAGTTCATGCCGGGCGAGGTTCTGGACGCGCTCGCCGACGGTGAAGGCTCACGAGTTCCAGCGGACGCACGGTCTGCACGGGTGCTTTTGTGTAATTACAAGAATCCGCTCGGTCGTGTTAATGGTGTTTCCGGCTCCGATCCCGGCAAGGTTGAGGTTTCGCTGCATCCCTACGAATCGCTGGCGTTGATCGTGGAGGAGCCCATCGTTTCTTCTTAGCTGGCCAGATTAATTGCTCGGTTACCCACGCGCGGTTACATGGGCATTTACATATATGGTTACATGCGCGAGCAGGTGTGTTTTTTCCACCTGTTCGGCAAAAAACGACCTGCTCGCGGTTTAAAACGCAGTTAAAGTGGGAGCATGAGTTTTGATTACATGCCCTCCGAAACCTTCCAACGTGCCGACCTTGACTTGCTTCTGAGCGTGCGGGTTGACGTGGCGCGGGTGCCGGGCGGCGCATCCCAACGGCAGATTTTGGATGCAGTACGCACCTTCTTGTGCTCCCTCACTCGTGACGACTCCGCTGATGGACTCGCGCTTGACCCAGATTTGGGGTTTGCGCGCCCCTACTATGCGGGCGGGTTTACGGTGGGCGTGGTGCCCGCATCCGGGCGGGGCAAGGTGGCGCTCGCCGGGATCCATGAGGGAGCACAGACTGTTGGTTCAGGCAGGTTCAGCGTGCCATCGAAGGGTGAGGCGGGCTGGCGCATTGTGACGTCGGTGGTAGTCTCTAGCGCGGGCGAGGATGTGCTGGATTCCTTAGAGGCTGGCATCGAATACCTGACGGATGCGCTCGGTGACCTGCGGGTGGGCCTTTCCCTCACGGAACTCCCGGTCGCTTAGACTCCTCTCCGTTCATCTCCACAACCGCATATGCTGAGCACCAGAACCTAGCGGCATTCAGAGTCCAGCGCAGAAAAGGAAGAAAGGCTACAACATCCCCTTATCTTTGAGCCAATTTGCCGCTGCCGTGGATGGATCCAGTTTCTTATCGCCGGATACCTCGTCATTGAGCGAGCGTAAATCGTCGGTCGTCAGCACCGCGCTGATGCGGTTCAGCACCGCCTGCGCATCCTCGGGAACCCGTTTGGTGTTGATAATGGGGAGTACCTGCTGCGCCGGAATCATGTTTTTCGGGTCTTCGAGCATCACAAAATTGTTCTGTGTAATTGCCGGGGTGGTCGAGTACAAATCTACAACCTGCACGGTGTTATCCTGCAGGGCTTTGACGGTAAGTGCCCCTCCCCCGTCTGCAAGCGAGACGAATTCCGCCGGAACGCACCCGTATTTATCTTTGAGCCCCGGAATTCCGTAGGCGCGTTCGGCAAATTCGGGAGCGGCGCCAATCTTCAGCTCGGTACAGACCTTCGCTAAATCATCCAGGGTGTGCAGATTGTATTTCTGAGCGGTCTGCTGGGTAACGACTAGGGTATCTTTATTTTCCGCCTGCGAAGCATCCAGTGCCTTAAGGTTGTCCTGAAGTACCCCACCGAGCGCCTGCAGAATCTCTTGTTTAGTCTGCGCTGTGGAATTCTCGTCAAGATACAACAGCAGGTTGCCCGAGTATTCGGGAACCACGTCGATAGCCCCGGAGGTAAGCGCCCCCAGGTAGGCTTCACGCGCACCAATCCCCAGCTGGGTGCTCGATTTAAACCCGTTTTTATTTAGCGCTTGGGAGTATATTTCGGCGAGAATCTGCGACTCTGCGAACGCTGCTGACCCCACGATAATACCGTCGTGTTCACCGCCGAAAACGTTTTCACCGCTCAGCCCGCAGGCGCTCAGCGCTCCTAACGTCCCGAGGGCACCTACGACACCCAATGCCCGCCGCCTGGTAACGCCGCGTGCCATTCCAGTCTCGGCCGTTCCGCGGCTTTTCGCGCTCTTTCCGGATAGAAAAGAACGATCATTCGTGTTTCGGCGATGCGCCAGGCTCATGCGTGCGCCCCTTCCGTGTGCGAGTTTGCCGCATCCAGTGCGCTCTCGTGTTTCGGTTGCCCATGACGTTTGGATGCGCCTCCACCCCGCAGGGGCACGGGGGTCACAGCTCGCTGTGCTAGGGCCATGATCGCATCCACCACGAGGGCGAGTACCGCTACCAGCAGGGTTGCCACGAGCATACGCGGATAGTCCCGCACCGCGAGTCCATCAAAAAGGTACCGGCCCAGGTTATTCCCATTAATGTAGGCGGCAATAGTTGCGGTCGCGATCACCTGCAGCACCGCGCTGCGCAGACCGCCCATAAACACCGGAAGACCCAGAGGAACCTCAACCCGGCGAAGAATCTGCCCTTCGGTCATGCCTTGGGCGCGTGCCGCATCCACCACATCCGGGTCAATCCCGGTCACGGCTTCGAGAGTATGCGCCAGCAGGGGTGCCACCGCGATAATCACGAGCACAACGAGCGGCGGAATCGCGTTAACACCAAACCAGAGAGCCAGCAGAGTCAGCAAACCCAGGGCGGGCAGAGCGCGCAAAGCGGCGGTAAACCCCAGCAGAGCGTGCCCGCCACGGCGAGTATGCCCAGCCCACAGCCCCAAAGGCACGGCAATCACCAGGGCAATCGCAACCGCAAATACGGTGATGCCCAGATGCTCAATGGTGCGCGCAAGAATGCCCTGAGGCCCTTGCCAGTTGGCACCATCACCCAGAAAAGCGAAGGTGCGTTCTATAACATTCATGCGGTCCTCCAGGCGGTCAGGCGCCGTGCCGTGAGGGCAAGAAGCGCATCAGCGAGGTAGGCGAGGACGGCGCTGAGCACCACGCCCGTGATAAGCTCGGCAGGGATACTACGCGCCAGTCCGTCGGTAAAAAGCGTGCCGAGCGAAGAAACACCGATCACCGCGCCCACAGAAACCATCGCAATATTCGCCACCGTCGCCACGCGGATACCGGCAAAAAGCACGGGCAAAGCGAGCGGTAATTCCACCGTGAAAAACGCACGAGCCGGGGTGTATCCCAGGGCGCGCGATGACTCCACTACGTGCTCGGGAACCGCGTTAAAAGCGTCTACCCCGGAACGCACCATCAGCGCCATCGTGTAGATCGTAAGGGCCACAAGCACGTTCACCGGCGAAATAATGCTGGTCCCCAGAATCAGCGGCATGAGCACGAAGAGCGCGATCGACGGGATTGTGTAGAGCAGCCCGAAGCCGTGCACCAGAGCGTGCGCACCACTCCGGTAGGTTTTGCGCCGTCTTCCCGCGCGCGGCGGCGGCTCGCATACCGCGCCACCGGAATCGACAGGGCGGTTCCCACAAGTACCGGAATAATACCCTGATACAGGTGATTGAGGGTCAAATCAAGGACGCGCTGGATGTTATTTCCCAACCAGTCCCAGTGCATCGAATCTGCCAGCAACAGGTTCATACTATCCCCGCCCAGAGGTCGATGCGGCACCCTCGCCCGATGCTGCGGTTTCGCGTGTGCGGCGGTAGCGTTCGCGGCGAATATACCGCACCTGGCGCATCACATCGGCAGGCAGCAGGGCACCCACGGACTGGCTAACGAAAGATTCCACAAAATCATTAGCGGGATTCGTCAGGATCTCTTCGGGGGCGCCATATTGGGCGAGCTTGCCGCCGGGGGCGAAGACCGCGATATTATCGCCGAGGAATAGGGCCTCATCAATATCGTGGGTTACGAAAACAATGGTCTTATGCAGCTCGCCCTGCAGGCGCAAAAGTTCTTCCTGCAGTTCGGTGCGCACGATTGGATCGACCGCAGAAAATGGCTCGTCCATGAGCAAAATAGAGGCATCCGCCGCGAGCGCCCGCGCGACTCCCACACGTTGGGCCTGCCCGCCGGAAAGCTGGGCCGGGTAGCGCTGCGCTAAGGACGCGTCCAAACCCACGGTACCCAAAAGGTCAAGAGCACGTTCTTTCGCTTGCGGTTTGGAGGTGCCGTTCAACAGGGGCACGGTCATAACGTTCTCAAGCACGGTACGATGCGGCAGCAGCCCGCCGCTTTGCATGACGTACCCGATGGATCGGCGCAGCTTGTAGGGGTCTTGGTCTGCAATATTTTGCCCGCCGATAGTGACTGCGCCTTCCTGCGGCTCTACCATGCGGTTGATCATGCGCAGGGTGGTGGTTTTACCGCATCCTGAGGAACCGACGAAACGGTGGTTTCACCGGCGGGGATGCTCAGAGTCAGGTTATCGACCACGGTGTTAGCGCCGTAGCGTTTGGTGACCTGGGAGAATTCGATTCCCGCAGTGCGTGTTGCCTGCGCGGAGTTCGACGGTATGGTGTCTTGGGGAGTGGATGCTGGCATTCGATCTCTTCCGTATGCGCCGGTTTTGCCGCCGTGTGTACAGGTGTTGTCTAACTAACACAACGTTTCCACCCTAACGAAAATTCCGGGAAATTGAAACGAATCGGCGTGTTTACCCGTCTGCCTGGCGCAGTTCTCCCCTCTTTCGGGACAAAAGAGCCTTAGGATGAGGCGTATTTTCGCCGTGTCGTTCAGATAAAGAACCTTGTGAGCAGAGGGTGAAGGGCACGGGCCCATGTACGAGGGCGGGCATCAGACTATAGGGTGCACGGGTTGGGAGCAGTCTGTGGTTAAAGAAAAAATCCGCCCCCACTGTAGAAGCCTGGAGGGCGGATTGTGGCTCCGACCGGCGTCGATCCGGTGACCTTACGATTTTCAGTCGCACGCTCTACCAACTGAGCTACAGAGCCTTGCGTATTAGATACGCAATGACCGCGTGCTTCGTGATGATAAATCATCTGAATACGCGGCCTGTGCGACCCCGACGGGACTTGAACCCGCGACCTCCGCCGTGACAGGGCGGCGCGCTAACCAACTGCGCTACGGGGCCTTGTTGGATTCGGCAGGTATCTGCTTCTTCAACTTGGCTTTGCAAACATGAGGTTTGCAAGTACCCCCAACGGGATTTGAACCCGTGCTACCGCCGTGAAAGGGCGGCGTCCTAGGCCGCTAGACGATGGGGGCCTAGTCGATGCGAACGGGTTCATTTCTCATCCCGTTGTTCGAACCTCAATTAGTCTATGACAGATTTGAGGGGTGCGCAAACCGGTTTTGAGATTCCCGCGTGCCCGGGGTCTCACAAACCCCCTTAATGGGTTGTACATCACTAGTGTTTTTCCTTGTCAGAGCATTATACAAGGGGTTTCCATGCGGTAGAAAAATTTTAATATTTTTATGAATGTATACCCAGCTAGGCCTTTTCTTCGCTGACAATACCCCCAGCCCCATCTCAGCAAGGCCCCTCCAACAACCCATGTGGGTTTATTATTCACTGCAGCGGCTTTTTACACACGCCCAGGCACCTTCAAGAGCAGGAGGACCGCCAGCGACACCCTGCGACGTACAGATATAAACACGGGGCCGGCAGGCACTGAGGTGTGAGTGTCGAAATAATTATGCATCTTATGTTTATGCTTTTTATCTTCTATATATTGAGTGCATATGGGTATTTTTGTGGGTTTATTGGGATTCTCTTCGAAGGTGCAAGAGTAGCTTTATAGCCTTCAGAAAAAGTTTTATAAAGATTTCATATACCTCATCCGATTGACTAGGGATTATATGAAAGCCCTTCAAAACCCCCTTAAATTCGCTTGAAATCAGCCTAAAAAAGCGCCTAAGATATGGGATGTGAGGTTCTCCAGGGAACCAAAAAAGAGGGGATCTTCCGCCCCTTGAGGTAATGTCACCGCACATATATATCACCGATAAGTGAACACACCGATTCTATTGAAGAATCCCCCTGTTTGCGTCCTCAAAAGGCGCGCCAAGGGCCGCGCGTCTCCCAGCCGGGACGCTACCGATGAGGCTACCGAAGTAACTAAAAACTTCAGGAGCATATCGGGACTTTTAGGAATGGTAAGTTCACCATAAAACCTAGGCGTAGTTGCCAGGTGCACGCTTAGAATGCTGCTCTCCTTGCGAGCATCATTTCCCAGTGGGCAATATAAAACCAACTGCAACGGAACCCCGCATTTTATGATAAATGCGGGGTTTTTGTATCCATAAGTCGATATTTTATGCATGTGCAGCGTATATTTAACATAAAATTCCCCCGCATCCTCAGCATTTGAGGGGCGGGGGAATTGTTATGGTTTACCGTTAACTATTCACCACGTGAAATGCGAATCATTTCATCACGGTCAACGACTTTCACACGCTCACGCGATTCACCCTTTGCATCCTGTGATGCCGCACCGAGCGCCTTTTCGTGATCGTCCAGACGGTGCCAGCCTTCCCAGGTGGTGTAGCGAATACCCTTAGAGTCCAGGTAATCGTTGAAGGTGTCAGCGTCCGGTTCGGCAGCGGTGTACAGGTTCTCGCGGTCTTCCAACAGGTGGGTGATGGTTTCAAGCGCATCGCCCTTGGTGGAGCCAATCAGACCCACCGGTCCGCGCTTAATCCACCCGGTAGCGTACAGGCCGGGCACGTGCTCGCCGTTTTCATCGACCACACGGCCCTCAACGTTAGTAATCACGCCCTTATCAGCGTCGTAGCCGACCTCGGGCAGTTCAGATCCGAAATAACCAATCGCGCGGTACACAGCCTGCACGGGGTAGTCCACGAACTCGCCGGTGCCCTCGATACCGCCCTTACCGTCAAGCTTATTGCGTTCCATGCGGATGCCCACAACCTTGCCGTCCTCACCCAGAATCTCGTGCGGGGACTGCAGGAAGTGCAGGTGCAGGCGGCGCGATGCGGTCTGCTCGCCCTCCTCCTGGTCGGTAAGCCAGGTGGTGAGGGTCTTCATCATGGTCTTCACCTGGTTATTCGTCTGAATAGCCTCATCCGAAGCCTCGTCGAACTCGAAGTCCTCTTCGTAGAGCACAATATCGACATCGCGGGAGTGTGAAAGCTCGCGCAGCTCCAAGGGGGTGAACTTGATCTGCGCGGGGCCGCGGCGGCCAAAGACGTGCACATCGGTCACGGGCGAAGATTTCAGCCCTTCGTACACATTCTCGGGAATTTCGGTGACGAGCAGATCATCGGCGTGCTTAGAGAGCACACGCGCAATATCCAACGCTACGTTGCCGTTACCAAGCACCGCGATTTCCTTCGCGTTCAGCGGCCAGGTGCGCGGGTAATCGGGGTGACCGTCATACCACGAGACGAAGTCGGCGGCACCATAGGAACCGTCCAGGTCGATGCCCTTAATGGGTAGAGGTGCATCGTGAATAGCGCCGGTCGCGAAGATAATGGCGTCATAGTGCTCGCGCAGGTCGGCAAGGTTCAGATCCTTACCGTATTCGACATTGCCGAAGAATCGAATATCACCGCGGTCAAGCACCTTGTGCAGGGCGGTAATAATGCCCTTAATACGCGGGTGATCGGGCGCCACACCGTAACGAATCAGCCCGAAGGGAGCGGGGTAACGATCAAAAATGTCGATAGAAACCTCAACGGCTCCAGAGCGTACTTCCTCAGATTTGGTGATGAGGTCAGCGGCGTAAATGCCAGCGGGGCCTGCGCCAATAACAGCGACGCGCAGGGGGCGGGTAGCTTCAGACACGTATTTTTCCTTTCAAAGTTCGCCCCGGTACACGGTTCAGGCTGGTGCGGCGGCGAGCTCTCTTTTTAGTCCTCGTTCATTCTACCGGGCACAGCGGTTAGGATGGGCTAAAAAGAGGGAAAGCGAGCAATAGCTCATATATTTTTATTCCTTATATATGGCAATACGGCTGTGCCCCGCATGAGACGCTCATGCGGGGCACAGCCGCATACCGGTTACGATACACTCAGTGATTTAGCGGGCAGTCACCGGGTACTCTGCATCGGGTTCACCGGTGATGCGGTTACGCAGGTCGCGGCGGACGAGCTCAATCGACCACAACCAGAGGATGTGCCCAAAGAACTCAGAGAAGTGCTCCCCAAAAGGCTGGTTCCACGGGGCGGGCACAACTCCCATTGCGGGCATAATGATGACGTGGAAGAGAATATCAAGCACAATGCCGAAAGCCACACCCTGCCAGAGCTTAATCTTGGGCCAATATTCAGCCACCACACAGTAGAGCACCGCAAAGAAAATAGCGAACGCGAAGTGCACTAGGGAAAATATCTGGGGTATCCGCCCTCATTTTCCCACGGAGGTGCCGCAGTATATAGAACGCCTACCTACACCCTTCGGAACTCAACCACCAGCTCGTCACGTTCACCAAAGCGCACCAGGTGGCGATCCAGCACACCCGCAATATTAGTGGCCTTCTCCTCATCCTCAGCACGCACCTCCATAATGAGGGCGTTATTAGCTTCATCAATCAGCAGATCGCCATAGCCACGAAAAATACCATCACGGTTAAACGTCAGCCGCAGACCGCCCGGCAGCTCGGCGGTATCAATCTTACGGCCCATATGCGAACCCAGCTGTTTCACATAACGGGCTGGGCGTTCAGTAGCAACCACGGCACGCTGGCGTACAGGCAAAGACTCAGCGGGAGGATACTCGCTCACAATTCACCTCTCAAATTCTCGGTAGTAGCCCTACCAATACGGAAGTTAAGGTATTCCTCATCTTACCAGCCAGCCCAGGCCCCGCCTCACCCTCACTCCCCCACTGCGTTAAGCCCAAAACCTCCACCGCGCGCCCACTCACAGGCTGTACTACCGCCCCTCATCAAGCAACTAGCGCACACGCGCTGCTACCCCCTAGAATAATGAGGTAACAAGAGCGTCACGCCCCGCACGGCTGACGCTTTTCTTATGCGCGCCCCCGACCGGTGGGCACGCACCCTACGAGAGTATCTACGGATTCAACGAAATGTCTTCTGAGAACACCGCGGCTCCCCAGGCACCCCAAACCAACACAACGCAGGGCGCCCTGGACCGTTACTTCAAAATTACAGAACGAGGCTCAACTATCTCCGCCGAGATTCGCGGCGGCTTAGCGACCTTCTTCGCCATGAGCTATATCGTGGTACTAAACCCCCTCATTATCGGCCTCGTAAAAGACGCCAACGGCCACGCGCTCGGCGTGCCACAGGTGGCCGCAGTCACCGCGCTCATCGCTGGAATCATGACGATCGCCATGGGCATCTACGCGAAACAGCCTTTCGCAATGGCGGCAGGACTGGGCGTGAACGCACTACTGGCAACCACTATCCTCAGCACCCCCAACCTCACCTGGCCGCAAATTATGGGGCTGGTCGTGTGGGCAGGGTGTGCTCATGACTGCCCTCGTGCTGACCGGCTTCCGCACCGCCGTCTTTGAGGCGGTCCCCGAGAGCCTCAAAACCGCAATTGTGGTGGGTATCGGCTTCTTTATCGCCTTTATCGGGCTGGTCAACGCAGGTATTATCCGCCGCACCGTAGACGCCGCGCACACCACCGTCCCCGTCACCTTCGGCGTGGGCGGGCACCTGCTTGGCTGGCCCACCGTGGTGTTCCTTGTCGGGCTGTTCCTCACCATTGCCCTATTTATTCGGAAAGTACGCGGGGCCATCCTATACGGTGTGCTTGCCTCCACCGTGCTGTCAATAATCCTAGAAGCCGTTTTCCACATTGGCAGCAGCAAAGACAACCCGACCGGCTGGTCACTGAACGTACCCGCATGGGGCGGCGGCAGCGCCCTACCCGATGTTTCGCTGCTGTTCTCAGCAGATATGTTTGGGGCGTTCGGTACCATCGGCGGTATGGCCGCCACGATGCTGATCTTCACCATCCTCATCTCGGCGTTCTTCGACGCGATGGGCACCACCGTGGGCCTAGCCACCGAAGCTGGCACCATTGATAAAGACGGCAAAATTGAGAACATCGACCGTGTGCTGCTGGTGGATGCGCTCGGCTCAGTTGCGGGCGGTGGCACCTCCAGCTCGGCCAACCAGATTTTTGTGTAGAATCGGCAACCGGTATTGGTGCTGGCGCCCGCACGGGCCTGGCGAACGTGGTCACCGGCGCGCTCTTTGTGGGAGCGGTCTTCCTCTCTCCCCTGGTGACCATCGTCCCCTTCGAGGCGGTCGCCCCCGCCATGGTTTTCGTGGGGTTCCTCATGATCCGCCAGGCCGTGCATATCGACTGGCAGGATTGGGGCCTGGGTATCCCGGCGTTTATGACCATTATTTTCATGCCGTTCGCCTACTCCATTGCCGACGGTATTGGTGCAGGGTTCATCTCCTACGTCTTCATCCGCCTGGTGCAGGGTCGCGGGCGCGAGGTGCACTGGCTCATGTACGTGGTATCGGCTGTTTTCCTGGTGTTCTTCAGCACCGGACTCATTAACGGTTTCACCCACGGGTAAAGGCAGCTTCCCAGCATTCCATCTGCCGGAAAGTCCGTCACAGAGCTTAGGCGCCCCGGCGGCTTTTCGGCAGGTGGATGCGGGAGAAAAACAAAACACCTAGAATAGGGTGGTAACACCAGCGCTGAATCCCGCCGGGGTTCGGCGCTTTTCTTATTGTGGCGCAAACCCGCGCCCACGTCCCACGAGAGTATCTACGGATTCAACGAAATGTCTTCTGAGAACACCGCGGCTCCCCAGGCACACAAGCCCAACGCATCGGGCGGCGCACTGGACCGTTACTTCAAATCACTGAACGAGGCTCATCTATATCCGCCGAGATTCGTGGCGGTCTCGCCGCGTTCTTCGCTATGAGTTATATCGTCGTCCTCAACCCCCTGGTGATCGGCACCGGCGCAGACTCGGCGGGAAATACCCTTGGCGTGCCGCAGGTCGCCGCGGTCACCGCGCTCGTCGCCGGCGTAATGACCATCCTCATGGGTGTTATAGCCAAGCAACCTTTCGCGATGGCGGCGGGGCTGGGTGTGAACGCACTGCTGGCCTCCACGATCGCAACCACTCCCGGACTGACGTGGGCAGATATTATGGGCCTGGTGATTATCGCAGGTCTTATTATGACCGTGCTGGTGCTCACCGGCTTCCGCACCGCCGTTTTCGAGGCGGTCCCCGAGAGTCTCAAAACCGCGATCGTGGCGGGAATCGGCTTCTTTATCGCCTTTATCGGGCTGGTTGATTCCGGGATTATCCGCCGCATGCCGGATGCCGCAGGAACCACCGTTCCCGTCTCGCTCGGGGTGGGCGGTCACCTACTTGGCTGGCCTACTCTCGTGTTTATTTTCGGCCTTTTCCTCACCATCGCCCTGTTTATTCGCAATGTGCGCGGCGCTATCCTCATTGGCGTGGTGGCATCTACCGTACTGGCGATCATCCTAGAGGCTGTTTTCCATATTGGCAGCAGCAAAGGGAACCCGACCGGCTGGTCGCTCAACGTTCCCGCGCTCAATAATTTTTCCTTCTCAGCCCCTGATTTCTCGCTTATCGGGTCTGCACGATTCGGCGCGTTCGGCGCTATCGGCGTGCTGGGTGCATCCTTGCTGGTGTTCGCTATTCTGCTCTCGGTTTTCTTTGACGCCATGGGCGTTTCGGTGGGCTTAGCAACCGAAGCGGGCACCATTGATAAGGACGGCAAGGTTGAGAACATTAACGAGGTGCTGCTCGTGGATGCGGTCGGTTCCGTGGTCGGTGGCGGCGCATCCGGCTCTGCGAACCAGATTTTTGTGGAGTCGGCAACCGGTATTGGTGAGGGTGCCCGCACGGGTCTGGCGAATATTGTCACCGGTGTGCTGTTCCTGGTGGCGATTATCGCCTCGCCGCTGGTGACGATTGTTCCCTTTGAGGCGGTCGCCCCCGCCCTGGTGGTTGTTGGGTTCCTGATGGTGCGCCAGGCCGTGCATATCGACTGGCAAGATTGGGGCCTGGGCATCCCGGCGTTTATGACCATTATTTTCATGCCGCTGTCGTACTCGATCGCTAACGGTATTGGTGCAGGGTTCGTCTCCTACGCCTTTATCCGCCTGGTGCAGGGCCGCGGGCGCGAGGTGCACTGGCTCATGTACGTGGTATCCGCAGTGTTCGTCATCTACTTCGGCATGGGTATTATTAACGGTTTCACGCACTAGCGTTGGCTGAAATCCCGGGTATATATCGGGTGTAAAAAGGCTCTTTTTGAATAAAGCGGCGGAAAACTACGCTTTATTCAAAAAGAGCCTTTTATACGCCTATGGGGGGGGGTAGATATGCGCTCGAAAACGTCAGAAATTTCACGGCTGCGGATATGACGCGGGCGCCCCCCTCAATCCCTGCCGCAGGAAGACTCCCGCGGCGTGAGGCCACCAGGTACCATACTGCCACCACGAGAAATGATAGCCCTTGCGCTATGGAGATCCGCACGAACATCAGCGTATCCTCCCCGGAAACCGACGTTACATGCACAAGATTCACGATCACATTATTTGCACAGTGGTTTGCCATCGCCATATAGAGGCTACCTGTTAGGCGCGTCATCAGTGCAAATTTAAATCCGACCACGGCTGATGTCAGCATCAGGATCAGAGCATTCATGACCGCTCCACCCAAGCTTGAGGTTCCGTCCGTATAGTTCCGTACAGGAGCGATCACATGCCACAGGCCAAAGAGCGCCGAAGAAATGACTGCAGCACCCATAAACGAGTAACGGAATCCCAGAAGTTTCTGAAAAAGCCCGCGAAAAACTCCTTCTTCCATGACCACGTTGATCACGTTCCCCGCCAGACAGATCACAAAGAATATGAGCGCTGTCTGATGCCCCGTATTGCTGCTGACCGCGTAAGTGCTCACATAAACGTCAAGGGAGCGAAATTCGGTGGGCGGTAAAAGCGCTATCTCAGCGACATAGGCAATCGCGAAAACTACTGCGCCGAAACCCAGCCCGGCAAGGATAGGGCGCATTATGTGCTCACGGGTAAATCCAATGCTGCGGGCCCCCAGAGAGCAGGACTGCATCACCAACCCTAAAATTCCTATACCGATCAGCTTATGAACGAAGGCTTCACCCCAAAAACTCTGATCGGTACGAAGCACAAAATACTCATATATGCGAAAAATAAAGCATACACAATACACGGCCAGCACGCAGTATAAAACATTAATTTTTTCAAGACGCATACGAAATACTCCGCAAAATATAGTGGTTTTAGGGCGCAAAAAATTACCGCAAAAATAATATTTTGTTTTCAGGGATAGTGGTTTTAAGTAAATTTTCGTCGAACAATGAGCATATTTATTTCCTGAACCTCCCGGCGCATATGTAAAATATTCAGGGCGGTTGAGGCGCCATACATCACGATTCCCAGAATGCACAGGATCCAGAGCGGTGTGCTGGAGAACCAGCCGAACGCCAGCCCACTGCCGCAGATCATGACGAGAATAAGGGCTATATCGACAAGCGCCTCCAACAGGGGATATTTCAGTGCCATGCGCGAAACCAGCAGCATACCCACATGAATCATCATATTGGTCGTAAGGACTTGGAAAACTCCCACAAGATAAAGATACGTTCCACCTGATAACAGACCGATGACGGCCAATAAAATGAGGGAGATACCCGTGGTCGCACAAATATTAACAGCAAGTTTTCTCATGCACCGTATCCTTTCAACGCTTGTTTGACGTTTTTGAGGTATGTGCGATTTATATAGACTCTATCGCCGGTTGTTAATATGGCTTCCATGCGGCTATTAAAAAGCGGTTTAACACTCTCAAGAACGTTAATGTTGAGAATGCATGACTTACTCACCCGCACAAATCCACAATCTTGAAGTTTCTCCGCAAGGTCGTAGAGCCTATGGTCGGTCCTATACGTATTTCCTGCTACGTGCACAAACGTTGTTTTCTTAACGCTTTCACAATAGAAAATATCTGAAGCATTCACCATGATGTCGGTGCTTCCGTTTTCGCATTTAATCCGCTGCTCCACCGATTCCACAAAATCGACGATGCGGCTGACCCGCACATCCTTCTGGGCATAAACGATACTCACCTCAGGTTCCTGATAGGCAGGATCCTCGCATAATCTCAGCTTCACCACATCACCTCATGCACAGCCTAACATGGCGGCACACCTATGCAGGATGGGTATCGACTAAGCTGCATGAAGACACGACCAAGCTACAGAAATACCCCCCCCCATAGAGGTTATTCACCATAGTTTAGAGAGCATGTGCCGTCATGTTTTACCCGTCATGCCATGGCAGCTGTATCGTTAGTTTCACTGACATGGCCCGCAGATTCCTGCACATACCGATTTCTTCGCCGGAAGGCAGGCTTACCCCAGCCACCGGGAGTTATCGGCGGCCTTATGCATCCTGGCCGCAGTAGCTTCCCGGTACCTGGAGCCGCTGCTCCAGAATGAGGTCCTGCACCTAAACCGCGGGGCAGATTCAACCCCCACCCACGCCATATGGTCATACAGGCTTTCTTCGTATTCCCGCTGCTCGTCCTGGGGTTCCTGGGCCTGCGGCTTCCCTTGAGTCTGCGGTGCCTCATGGGCGCGGATCTCTTGTGCGATGCTTTCAGGGTCCTCCAGGTAGTACAGATCCCGGTAGCGGCCAGGGACCCGGATCAGCTCATCATGGCTTCCGCTCTGGATAATGCGCCCACCCTCCAAAACAATAATCCGCTGGGCGTTGCGAATAGTGGAGAGACGGTGCGCCACCACAACCTTCGTGCACTTATACCGTGCAATCAGCTCCGTCACCTGACGCTCAGTGGTGGTATCTAACGCGCTCGTTGCCTCATCCAGCACCAGGATGCGCGGGCGCCGCAGCAGCGCCGTCACAATGGCGATGCGCTGACGCTGCCCGCCTGAGAAGTTCTCGCCATCACTGGACATGATCGTGTCAAACCCCATGGGCAGACCCTTCACAAAATCCAGAATGCCCATGCTCAGCACATCCGCTTCGATCTCCTCGCGGGTTCGGCCATCATCAAGCCCCGCCGTGAGGTTCTCGTACAGGGTGCCGCCCCTTGTCTGCAGCTGCTGCGGAACATACCCAATGTGGGAGCGAAGCGCATCCAAGGAATAATCCTGCACATTGATCCCGCCCATCCGAATAGTGCCGGACACCGGGCTGTACAGCGAACATAGCAGCATAGCCAGTGTGCTCTTGCCCGACCCGGATGAGCCCACAAGGGCTATGTCATGCCCCTCTGGCACCGTAATAGACACCTCAGAAAGCACGGGCTGCGTTCCGCCGGGGTAAGTAAAGTTCACGTTCTCAAGCTCAATATCGCTGCTGGCAAGCTTAGTGATGGTGCCGCCATCCTGCTCAGGGTCGTAACGCTGAATATCAACGATACGCGCCACCGCCCGGTCCACGGCAATAATGTTCATAATGCCGAACATCGTTGACGAAATAGAGGAGAACAGCATGGCAGAAATACCCTCGGTGGCAATAGCCTGCCCGAGCGTGAGCACACCCTGATTCACCAGAGGAAGCGAAGCTAGCAGCAGAATCAGCGGCCCGCCCAGCTGCACCACGGAAGCTGCGGAACCAAGCACACCCTGCTGCAGCACCATGCGGCGGCGCATTGAGGCAAGCGACTGTTTGTACGCCTCACGCCACGTCTCATATGTGGAGCTTGCCGAACCAGTCATTTTCATGGATGCCACAGTGTTAATAGCATCAAGTTCGACCACCTGGGCTTCTGAGGCGTGCGCATATTCGGCGTCGAGCGCCTGGGAGGTGGGGCGTGCCGTCACGAACCAGATCAGCATCAGCACGGCGAGTACCACGAAGGTGATAATGAGGATTTCGCGTGACTGCTGGGCGATGAAGACGAGAATCACGATCATCGTACCGATATTAATCACGAGCTCAGTCAGGTTCGTGGACAGAAAGTTCCGCAGCGTATTGACGCTGGAAAGACGGTACAGAATATCGCCCGGGGAGCGGAGCGCGAAGTAGGTCAGCGGCAGCTTCAGCAGCCTTTTGAACATCCCGCCCAGCAGCTGGTACCCGATGGACGAGACGATACTAGCCAAAGCCGCGGCGCGGGCGATGGACACCAGGTAGTAGCCCGCCACGCCAACAACCACGCCGATAGTTGCGACGAGGATGGCGTCTTCATGGCCTCTGAGTTGGGCGTCCACCACGCTTTGGATCACCACCGGCACGGCGAACGTGACACTGTAGGTAATCACCAGCAGCACCACGAAAACCGCGTACTGGGCGAACATCTTTTTCGTGAAGAACGTGTTCAGCTGCCAGTCTTGGAAGACTTTTCGGGATTTCTTTTTAAAGTCTTTCCGGGGGGTGGGAACCAGCACGCTACCGGAGAAAGAGCCTTCAGCTTCCTGAAGGGGGATAACTTTCATCCCCGTTGCGGGGTCCATAATATGTACGCGGTCTTTACGGATGCGTACCAGCACCACATAGTGGGAGTTGTTCCAGTGCAGAATAGCTGGCTTGCCGATATCGCGCAGCTGTTCCAGCGAGTTAGCTTTGTACGCCCCGACGTCCATGCCTTCTGCCATGAGAAGGTTGCGCACTTGGAGCATACTCAGGCCTTCACGCCCGGGTTCGGCAATGAGGCGCAGATCAGATATCGTCTGATACCGCCCGTAATGCTGCAATACGGACGCGCCGACACCTAGCCCGCACTCAGTAGCAGCCGCTTGGAGAACCGCTGGAAACCCCATATTTTACCGGTCCTCACTCACGTCAGGAATGACGGGGGTGTATAAACGCCCTCCCCCTAAACGGTGAGCCAGCCACGACAGTACCCCGGAGGTACCCACCAGCAGTGACGGGGTCAGTGAGTACCGTGAAGACTTATCGTCAAGTGTCGCGCGAATAACTGAGGGGCCGTACCCGTTTTTGACGGCTGCCCGGATATCCTCGGCACCGGGCACATCGGGAACGCGAGCAATAATCCAGTTGAGCACCTCCAGGGTTCCTAAGTCCCCGTGGCACAACGTCAAGTTACTCCTAGTTCCGGTACGGAACGCGTACTGCACCGCCCGGTCGAGCTCAGTACGCGGGGAGAACTCCGGCATCCACACGTGTACGGCTGCGAGTGCAAGGGCGATACCCGCAGAGCCAGAGCACCATGTGCCGCCGGTGTGCGCGTCGCCTGTGCCGCTGCGTTCGGAGAGCTGGGCCCACCAGCCTTCCGCATACCTGAAACTGTTCAGCCGCTGCAGGAGAATCTTCACGGCATGTTGAGCGCGCCCAGGTGTGGGCATCTCCTGCCCCCAGCGGGCCAGAGCAAAAATTGACCCGCTCACACCGTAGGCGAACCCGCTCACATTCCACCAGTTCTCCTCAACCCGGCCAGCGACAATATCCAGGGCGTGCTTCTCGAGCACCTCCAGCAGAGCGGCACGGTTGGTGGCGAGGTTATACCCCAGAAGTAGTGTGGCGGCGCCTACCTGGTTATCCAGGTACCCCGGCATCGGATGCTCCACCTGCTCCATACGGGCGGCAACCCGGTCGCCAAGCATAATGGCAGCTTCTTTCAGCCGGGGGTCATCCAAGTACTCTGCGGCGCTGGCAAGTGAGAGCGCGATACCCGCCTCACCGCCTGAGACACCGTCGCAGGTCTCCGGGGGAATGCTAAAGAGCCTCTTGTCGAAGACATCCTGCGCTATCGGGTCTAACACACGGTGCGCAGCCTGAGCGTACTCCGCGTTTCCTAGCGTGTGTGCTGCCTGGGCTAGGGCCATCGCAGGCCCGACCGACCCGGTGTACAGGTCTATCCCAAGAACCGTGGTTTGCCATGCACCAATATGCTGCTGCCAGAGCCCGGGGTTAGGTGCGAGCCACGTCCGGGAGTCTTGCTCACTGCCGCCTAGGCGCAGAGTGCCCGTCAGCTGGTCTGCGATCGCGGCGCAAAGCCCCCGTTCGTGCTGTTCGTCTTCCCCAGCTGAGAGTAATTCTGCCGGGCTATTGGCCAGGGTGTTCGCCGGGTAGGGTGAGATGAAGGCAGCCCAAATCTGCTGGAGCTGCTCCTCTAGGTCATTCTCGTCAAGGGCGGCGATATGCCGCAGGGTTTCTTCCAGGGCGCTGCCTTTAATGCTGAGCCCCACCGGTTTACCCTCAAACGATACGATGTCAGAGCCATCCGTCCGGTGCATGAAGAAGGGTACGTCGAACCGCCAGAGAGCTTCCGCTTCAGCCGCAACCATATCCAGGGGGCGGTTGTGGCTTAGGGTGGCGGCGCGCAGCCCTACCGTGGCGAACACTTCTTGGGATGCGAGCGCCTCGGGACTGCTGAGCATCTTAAGGATTTGGGTGTAAAACCTGGTTGATTGCAGCAGGGCGCGAAGCATCAGCCCGGTAAAGTTCGCGCGAACCGCCTCAAGCATCGCCTCGCGGTGCTCACAGATCCATTGGTGCATCTGAGTAAACCCTCGAGCGAAGGCACGGGCACGGGCAGCTTCATAGAGACGCCGCTCTTCCAGCACCTCAGCGCTGGATTCGTCGCCGACGAGTGCCACCATGCTTGCCGCTTCTTGGTTCTCCTCTGGGGCTGGGGCCGGTTCGCGGTTCATTCGGGCGGCAGCATCGTCCCGGAAGGGACGCTCAACAATGACTCGTTAAACGGGTCATTCCCCTGCTCCCCGTGGAGGAAGCCGACGTCACGGTACCCCAGGGAGGCGTCGCGGCGCGTAATACGGGTGGGCAGAAACGCGCTATTGGAAATCCCACGGAGTTTTCGCAGGTGGGCGCTGCCTTCAGGCGGTTGAGGGGTGTCGTCGGCGAGGATGTATATGGGGTGAAGCACCGTCTCAAGGTCAATCGGCACGGGCCCGGTAGCCAGGGGGATCAGGTTCTTGGCGTGCATATCTTTACCCTGCAATGCGTAGAGCAAACCCGCTAGTCGACCGGAGGCTTCTAAGAAGTCTTCGCCTGAGAAATCTACCTCCTCAGCTTTAATAAACTCCATGAAGCCGTAACCCTCACCCTGGATTACCCGGGCGGCACGCATAGCGGGTGCCTCCTGCTGAGTAAGGTCTTGAACGATCTGCCAGAATGCTCGCTCGCCCTCAACGTTGCGTGATTTGTAGACCACTGTGCCCTGCGTGAACTTAAGGAGGCAGCCAGCACGCCCGCCGCCGTAACGAGTTCGGGGCAGCCCGAAAGATTCAAGCTGAAGTGGTGCGGCATCCGTGGTATTCAAAAGCTCACGGATATCGTTTTCGTGGGTGCGGACACGCTCGAAAAATCTCGGCGATCATCGCATGAAATTGCTGCACCGTCACCTGGTGGATACGGTTCAGAAGTGGGTAGCTTGCGTGGAAATCATCGCTTAGTTCTTCGTGCCAGCGGCGGCAGTAGTCTTCGTAGCGCCCTTCCGGTGTGTCTGCCTGCAATAGCCCCTGCGCAGAGGCCTTTTTGATGTGGGCAACCAGTGGTCTGAGGTAGAAATTGTTTAAACGCGCCGTTAGGTTATCCAAGAATTGGTTGGTTAAACGGGGGATCTGCGACGTTACAGCGTAGCCCGATGAGGTGATGGCGTGTTCGACGTTTCCACGTTCATTCTCCGCCAGTTGGGCGATGAGCGCGTGGAACATGGAGGGTTCAGCAGTCGGCCCCAGTGCCGAAGACACCGGAGCCGACAACCGTACAATAAAATCGGAGTCAGGCGCTTCGGATGCGGTGGTGCCTATCCGTTCTAGTAACGAAGTGCTAGATACGTAAGATGCTAGGCGTTGGAATTGTTCCTCATCCAGTTCAGGAAGAAGTTCCCTGATTAACACCTGAATTCTCCTTATCTATCGTATTTACTTATCCTCTGGATTTAGGAGAAGCTGCCGCCCCAGAAGCCAAAGCCGTAGCCGTAGCCGCCGCAGCCGCCACCGCAGTAGCCGCCACCGTAGCTGCCGCCACCAACGGAGCTGTAGTAGCCGCCACCGTGGGAGCCGCCACCGTTAACCTGACCGAGTTCCTGATCGGAGATCTCTTCCAGAAGCGTGATATCCTTGGGCATGGTTATCCTCCTTATGTATTCCTGAACCAATTTCAGGAATAGTATTATCGGTGTCAGTTTGATGTTTTACCATCAAACTCTAGCTGGGTTCCGCAATGACAACGTTCCAAGGCGCCACGTTGGAACCCACCTCCTTTTCATCTGGGTTTTAGGTAACCCAAACAAAAAGGAAACTTGTAAAGTTTTAAATCCCCAGTGGGGTTTTAAGGTATAAACTAACCAGTCACCTCTGACAACATTCCATCGCTAAAGAAATGTGCAGCGGAAATAGGTATTCTAAAGAGTTGTAAATGTGTTCGTCAGTAAGGCAAAGTCCAATTTCAGATCACGCCACACACTGCGTCGTACATGCTGTCTGCACTATTTTGGCGCAACAACATGGCCACTACACAGTAGAGTAGCGCTACGTCATGTGGAAACTTTAGGATGCTTGAGAGTGTAAAACTTTCCCTATCAAATTTAGGGGCCCAATATCAGTTTTCGGAAGCTCTCAACGCTACCTATTCTTTGCATCTTCAATAGAATACCCGCAATAAATTTTCGTCCCTGTAATAAATCTATTGCGTTTCTGGTTAGCTACTCAACTATAACAAATCCCCGGGGTAGGTGCAATAGATTTTCTGGGAAAATCAGAGTATTCCACCCTCAATGAGAGGTGTTATCCGTTAACCAAAATAACCCCGAGCACTACCTATTAGTGAGCCTCGGCCGAGTCAGGAACTATGGGGTATATAAGCGGGTATCCCCTGCCTGGCGAGTCAACCACGACAGCACCCCGGAGGTGCCCACCATCAGAGAAGGCGTCAGAGAGTAACGAACAGATTTATCGTTCAGCGTTTCGCGCAGCGGGGAAACGTTATAACCGTTCTTGACGGCATCATGGACGGCCTCCGCATTGGACACATCGGGAACGTGCGAGACCACCCATTCAAGGACATCAAGGGTTCCCAGGGCACCATGACAAGAGGTGAAGTTACGCTTGGTTCCCTCCTGCAGGGAACGCCGGACTGCACGGTCAAGGCTCGCGCGGTTAGAAAGCTCAGGGAGCCAACAGTGCACAGCCGCTAAGGCTAAGGCGACACCCGCGCTACCGTGGCACCAGGTGCCGTCGTGGGCGCTTTCCCCAATAGGTACCCGCATCTGCCAGTATTCCCCGTTATCAAGCTCATCCAAGCGCTTCAGCAAAGTGGCGACTGCCTGCCGGGCACGCTCTGGTGAGGGCATGTCTTGGCTCCACCGACTGAGGGCGAAAATTGACGAGCTCATGCCGGTGGCAAACCCGCTCTGTGCCCACCATGCATCATCAATACGGCCAGCAATAATGTCCTGGGCGTGCCGGTCTAACACAGCCAGCAGCGCCTGACGGTCAGTGGCCAGCTCATGCCCCAGCAGAAGAGTTGCCGCACCCACATGACCGCTCAGATAGCCGGGGGTTGGGTGCTCCGCCTTCGCTATACGTGCAGCCACCTGGTTCCCCAGCTCAAGAGCGGCATCTTTTAGCCGCGTGTCACCAAGGTAGCGGGCGGCACCGGCAAGAGTGAAAGCGATACCGGGTTCACCGGCAAAAGCCATGTCGCGTATATACTCAGGCAGCTTAAGCGGCTTTTCCCCCGAAAGAATAGTCTCAGCTAGCGGGTCGAATACGCGGTGAGCAGTCTCAGCATATTCTTGGTGCCCCAGCACGTGTGCCGCTTGCGCTAACGCCAACGCAATACCCACTGAGCCGCCGTAGAGATCCGTCTGCAAAACATCAGTATTCCAAATGCCATGATGATGCTGCTGACTGCTCGGGACAGGGCTAACCCACGTCCACGGATCCTCCGGGGCGGTGCCTGAATGAACCGTAGCCGCCAGCCGGTCAGCGATCGCGGTGCTGAGTTCACGCTCTTCCCGCTCTCCCCCACGGCCCTGCCGGATGTCTGCCGGTTCATCCGCTAGAGTATTCGCGGGGTATGGGGAGATAAAAGCAGACCAGATCTGGTTCAGCTGCTCGTCAAGGTCGTCTTCATCCATGTGGGAAATGTGGTTAAGAGTCTCCTCAAGAGCGCTGGTTTTAATGCCCAAGCCCACCTCTTGCCCATCGGGTGTCATGATCGCGGTACGATCGGCCCGATGTTTAAAGAACGGGATATCGAGCTGCCACAGTGACTCTACTTCTGCTAAGACCAGTTCCAGGGAACGATCGTCGTCAAAGGCTGCGGTACGTAGCGCCACCGTCGCAAAAACACTCTTAGAGGATAACGCCTCGGGGCTGCCGAGCATCCGTACCAGCTGCTCGTATTGCATGGTAGGCTGCAGCACGGCCCGAAGAGTCAGCGTAGCACATTCGCTGCGTACCAGCTCCAGCATAGCGTCACGGTGCTCACACACCCACCGGTACATTTGCTCAAACCCGCGCACAAAACCGCGGGCACGGGCGACCTCCGTGGCGCGCCGTTTCTCGAGGGTGTGGGTATCCGGATCGTTGCCCTGTTGAGGGACCGCCGAGGTCAGAATACCGAACAGACCGGACAATAGCATCATCGCGGAAAGGTTGCTCAATGACCGTACCTTTGAAGGGGTTTGCCCCCTGCTCACCCCGGATAAAGCCAATATCAACATACCCTTTTGAGGGGTCTTTACGTACCAGCCGGGTGGGCAGTAAAGCGCTGGTGCAAATACCGCGTTCTTTATGTAACAAAGCGCTGTTGTCGGGCATGTCTGCTTTACCATCGTTCAGAAGGTGTGAACAGTGCAGTATTGTTTCGAGGTCAATAGGGACAGCACCCTCGCTCGTTGGGATGAGGTTCTCCTCGTGCATGTCTTTACCCAGCAGAGCATAGAAAAGAGCTGACAGCTGCCCCGAAGACTCTAAGAATTTTTCGGCCGTGAAGTCTACGTCTTCTCTCTCAATAAACTCCATGAACCCGTAGTCTTCACCCTGAACGACCCGGGCGGCACGCATGCGGGGAGCGCCCTGTTCCGCAAGTTTCTGAACGATCCTGTAGAACGCCCGTTCGCCATCAACGCTACGTGGTTTATAAGCCACCGTCCCCTGACTAAACACCAGCAGGCAGCCGGTGCGTCCACCGTTATGGTAGTCACCCGCCATAGTGAGAGACTCAAGGGTGAGGGACTCAGCATTTTGCGCCCCTAAAAGCTCACGAATGCCGCTTTCTTGGGCCTGGATGCGTTCAAAAAGCTCCGCCACTATAGCGTGGAATTGGTGCACAATAATGCTGTGGACCCGCCGCAGAAGAGGATAGCTCGTATAGAAACCATCCATGAAATCTTTAGGCCAGCGGCGGCAGTAGTCTATGTACCGCTCTTCCGGGGTGCCCCCTTGCAGCAGCCCTTCAGAGGAAACTTTCTTAATATGGGCGACCAACGGCCGAATATAGAAATTCGCCAGGCGCACCGTGAACTCATCAAGGAGCCCACCAACAATGTTTGGGAAGTGTTCTTTATCAACATAGTGTGAGGCACGAACAGCCTGTACTACGCGCTTATATTCACTCTCAAAAAGCCACGCAAAAAGCGTGTAAACATAGCAGGTTCGGCCGTCGGCCCCAGCGCTGAAGGCACTGGAGCTGACGGCCGCCCAACAGGTGGGGAATCTGAGGTGGTGTCTAACCGGTCGAGTAAAGAAACGTCTGACACATCCGACACCAGTTGCTGGAACTGTTCATCATCCAGCTCAGGAAGAAGTTCCCTGATTAGCACTCAGTATTCCCCTTGTCTATGTTTTGTTATTAGCAGGAGTAGCCGTACCCAACAGCAGCGTAGTAGTAGCCGCCGCCGCTGTAGCTACCACCGTAGTAGCTGCTGCTGCTGCCGCAGTAGCTGCCACCGTAGCTACCGCCATAGCTGCCACCGTAGTATCCACAGCTGCTGTAACAGCCGCCGTTAACCTGCTCCAGCTCCTGGTCGGTCAGTTCTTCCATGAACATGGTATCCTTAGCCATGGTTATCCTCCTTATGAATTCCTGAATAGCCTCAGGAATGATTGTGGTTAATCAATAGTTTGATGTTTTCCATCAAACTTTGGCTGGGTTCCAAGATGACAACGTTCCAAAGGTGACAGCTTGGAACCCACCTCCTTTATTGCAGGGGTGCAACCCCCTCAAAAGGAAACTTATAGAGTTTTTAATGACCATTTTGGGTGGTCGAGAATAGAGACCTAGCCAGCAGTTCCCCAAAACATTCCGCTATTAAAAATTGCAGCAGAAAATAATTGCCGCTTAATCTTTAAAAGACTTGAAGAATGAGTTCGCTAGAAAAAGTTAGCTCTCTATATTTGTCAGCAAAGTATATTTCCTCTACGATGATGCCTATCACCTAGCTACCACGCCACAATACACTTGCTCTGTGCATTAATAGCGCTATACTACGGCCACCACATCACAAAGTGGTGCGACATCAAATGGAAACTTAGGATATGTGAGAGTGTAAAACTGTTCCTATCACACAATAGGAGCCCAATATCAGCTTTCGGAAGCTCTCAATGCTATCCATTCTTTGCATCCTCAATAGAACACCCACAATAAGTTCTCGTCCCTGTAATAAACTTATTGCGACTCTGGCTAGCTCCTCAACTGTATCAAACCGCCGGGGAAGTATGCAATAGGTCCTCATCATAATTTCCAAAACTTTTCTCAGAGCCGAAGCAGGTTCGCGGGATAATCATTATTTCCGCGGTAAATCCCCCTATTTACCCGGTGGTGCACACCAAAACTGACAGCAGCTTTCAAGAACTGCACAGCTCGCTCAGGATGCGCTGGGCTGCTTTTCGGGCACTCTCGCCAGCGGCGCCAGCCTCATAGGCGTGCAGGGCATCTGCCGCCACATGCAGGCGCAGCACCCGTGGAAGGGTGGAAACCTCACGCAAAATCACGTTCGCCCGCTCGGGAGGGGCAGGTTCCAGGCCCCAACTCGGGGCAAATTTTACCAGGTCACTGGGTAAAATATAGGCATCGATCAGAGAAGTTTTCATCCCCGCAAGTTCGTGCCGAACCCCGGTGAGCGCGAGCGCATTTGCACCCGTTCGCAGCAGGTCACTCGTATCGTAGGGTGCCACATAGTAGTGCACGATCATCCCTGTGCGGTGCGTATACTGCCGGAGCGCATCGAGCCCGTGAGCGCAGAGGATGCGGGCGCGTTCGGCGGCGCTGCGGCGCGCATCCGGGGTAAGCAGGTGCCCTCCCCCGTTGAAATAGAGGGCGAGCTCGTCGAAAGATTCCTGCGAGATAACGTCACTCATGGCATAAACATAGCAAACGCAGGACTAGTTTTTGAGACTTTCATCGAGGAAGCTCACAATATTCTGAGCCATCTCACGCTCACGAGGACGGCCAATACCGGGTTCCGCTAAAGCTCTGCGCAGCCCCCATGCCAGTCTTGACCTTTGTTTACCGCTAAGTCCTATCAGGTCTCGGCGTTCAGAGGTTGAAAGCAGGCAGACAAGTACCAAAATGTCATGAAAATGGCGCTGTTTATGTGTGTCACCATTATTCAAAAGAGCGGAGCATTTCTCATAGAGCGCACCCAAAGCGTCAGGGCGATTTACCAGGAACGTGCGACCCGCGCATTCCACAGCAACTGACGATGTGCGGTCTATGCCAAATTGGGCGCCGCGAGTCATCAGGACTTTTCCCAGCCCGGAAAAGTCATAGGACAGGGTTTTCTCGGATTGTCCCGAAGGCACCAATACATCAATTTGGGCTAAGCCTCGCACCCATCGGTGGTTTTGTCCGGAAGCGTTATACCCATCAATGGCGAATCCTGTGCTCTTGAGTGCATGGACGAATTCCCCAATAAGCCGACGTCGAGCGCGAATATTAAGAACGACGTCAATATCTCGGGTTGCCCGAGAGCCCTCATACCCACGCTCACACGCGAGTAACCTCATCATACTTCCACCGGCGAGGGACCAACCCTGAGGAACTAGATCGGAGATGTCTGCCAACCCAAGCCAGGATTCAAGCTCTGCGCCCTGGGCTGGGATTTTCACCGTTTTCTGATCAGGCACGGCTTATGAGTCCTTTCACTAGGCGTTCCGCTTCCCGCTCGCTTCTCGGGTCTTTGGAAATTAGGAGATCAACTGCAACATGCAAAGGGGCGAATCTTAGGTAACTCTTTGATTACGCGAAGAATGACGTTGGCATCCTGAGCATGAACTTCACGTAGTGCGTAGATAAATTTCAGGGATTCGAGGTCGCGGGGAGTTACATATGCGTCTACGGTAGCCCCGTAAATTTCCGAATATTCGTGACTGACACCCGTAAGCACTAATGCGCGTTCGCCCATCAGGTCATGCAGGTCAGCAGAAGGCACGGTATAGAATTGAGGTTTCGCATCTGCACGCACTGCATACTGCCTAAGAGCTTCTACCCCACGTTCGGAGATGTTATGTGCACGTTCTTTGGCACGGCGGCGTGCATCGGGGGTAAGGGATGCACTGTTACCGTCAAGATAGGCGGCAAGCTGATTGAAGGATGCCATCGAGATTTTGCGCCCATGTGCGGAGTAATGCTCGTGCGGGTTATCTGAAACCATCCACCGCCCGGCGATTTTTTGTCCGCGCAAAGACCCTCGTTCAAGGCGTGCACGCACGCTTCGGGGACTCACCCCGGCGTGCTGGGCATATTCTGCGACTGATATCATGGCAAAAACATACCATAAGAGGAATGTTTTTGCCATGCCACCCGGTTGGGAAGAACTTAGCTGACCTCACCGTCCAGGTAGTACCAAGTGCCGTTTACTTTCTTGAAGCGGGATTTTTCGTGCATGGTGCCTTTCACACGTTCCTCGGCGGGCGTGCCGGGAACCGAGCGGTAGTACGCCACGAACTCGACCGTGCCCGCCGCATCGAAGGGACCGCCCGAAGAGCCCAGAATATCCAGCCGGTACCAGCGCAATGTTTTATCTGTATCCAGCTCGGCGGGGCGCGTATGCGGGTGCCAGCTTGCCAGCAGGTAGGGCGCATCGTGCAGGGCGAAGGCGGTGAACCGCGAGCGCATCAGAGCCAGCGGCGTGGGCGCGTTCAGGGTTCCGGATGCGGCAAACTCGCCCAGGTGCCGCCCGCAGCAGGCGCCGTATACCTCGCCGCTTGTACACAGGCAGCGGGCTTGAGGGTCGTACAGGGGTGTTTCGCTCATGCACCCCATTCTAAACGTGCGTGAAAAAGAGCCTTTATTCGAATAAAGCGGCATTTTAATGCTTTATTCAAATAAAGGCTCTTTTTATTGCCCTAGGAGGGGACATTTTGCAACCATGCGCGCAGGCGCAGCGGGTTTAGTTGGCGATAGCGCGTGCCGGGGTATCTGCCGTGGAGGGCTTACCCACGTAGGCGCCGCGGTACTTCGCAGCCGGGTGGGAGTCTGCAACCTTAGCCTGTCCCTTACCGAACAGGCTTTCGCGCAGGGTCTCACCCTCGTAGGAGGTGCGGTAGCGCCCGCGCTTTTGCAGCTCAGGGAACCACGAACTCGATGAAGTCCTCGAAGGAGCCGGGTGAAACGTGGTATGCCAGGTTAATACCATCCAGTCCGCCTTCATCAATCCAGCGTTCGAGTTCGTCGGCCACCTGCTGCGGGTCGCCCACAATAACCTCGCCCATACCGCCAATAGTGCAGTGCTCGGCAATATCCTTACGCGTCCACTGCTTATCCTTGGCCTGCAGGGTGAAGGGGGTGAGGAAGGACTGAATCGACTCGGTCTTCACATAGTTGAGAACCTCGTCCTCGTCGAACTGCGAAAGATCCACGCCGGACCAGCCGCCGATAATGGCCTGCGAAGATTCCAGGTTCACGTACTTGCGGTACTCTTCGTACTTTGCCTTCGCCTTCTCTTCGGTCTCGTCCACAATAATGGAGAGCATCGCGAAAACCTTTATTTCGTCGCGGCCGCGGCCATTCTCTTCGGCGCGGTCACGAATGCGGTCGGTAATAATGCGGGTCAGATCGGGACGCAGCGCACCAATAAACACAACCTCGGCATGCTTGCCGGAGAACTTCTGCCCGCGGCTGGATGCGCCCGCCTGGAAAATCACGGGGGTGCGCTGGGGGCTGGGTTCGGTCAGACCCGCACCAGGCACGCTGAAGTACTTACCCTTGTGCTGAATCGGGTGCACCTTGGCGGGGTCGGCGTAGATGCCCTTCTCGCGGTCTTTGACGACCGCGCCGTCTTCCCAGGAGCCTTCCCAGAGCTTGTAGCAGACGTCCAAGAACTCCTCGGCGAGTTCGTATCGAGTGTCGTGCTCAATCTGGGTTTCAAGGCCCTGACATTCGGCTGCGGAAGGCAGGTATGAGGTCACCACGTTAAAGCCCACACGCCCGTTAGTGAGATGGTCAAGGGAAGCGTACTTGCGTGCGAGCGTGTAAGGCTGCTCGTAGGTCACGGCTGAGGTCACGCCGAAGCCCAGGTGCTCGGTTACGGCGGCCATTGCGGAGATCTGCATGAACGGGTCGTTCACGGGCACCTGCGCGCCGCCTTCGATAGCAGGTGCGGCGGAGTTCTTGTAAATATCGTAGATGCCCACAACATCGGCTAAGAATACGCCGTCGAAGAAGCCCTTCTCAAGGATCTGTGCCAGGTCAGTCCAGTATTTGATGGTGTTGTACTCGGTAGCCCGGGAGCGGGGGTGGCGCCAGAGGTCGAAGCTCTGGTGACCCACACAGGTCATGTCGAATGCGTTAACTGCGATGCGCTTCTTCTGCTCAGCCATCTACGTATCCTTTCGCGAATGTTTGGGTGTTCCTGCACCCCGCGCGCCGCCTCCTTATAGGTGGTGGCCTTCTTGGTGTTCCAAGTTGTGCAGGTGGCGCATTCGCGCCGTACTTGCTTCGTGTCCCTTGAAGCCAGATCATCATCTGGGGCACCCCGCTACGGGAGAGGGTTGCCGCCCGGCTAGCCAGAGCTTTACGCCGGGACTCATAATCCTTGCGTTTTGAGTGTATCCCCTCGCAGATGGGGGTGAACAGTATATGACGAACATTAATTTTTGTGACTCCGCACCGTAATATTTCGCATGACTCATGCAATATTTAGTCACCGTTAGTCACGGTACGTCATGTGTTTTCGCTGCAATGACAGGCTCCTCTAGGGTTATAGGCGTAACCCATCCAGAGCGACTGAGAGACCTGGCTCGACGACGTCGCAGCAACCCCTAGCGGGTGCTAACGCCAGGACCGATGGAAGTAACATGACACAGAATCACCACACCCAGCTACCCGCCAACGCCCAGACGATCACTTTTGACGCCGTCAGCCAGTCGTTCCCACAGTCCGGCAAGAACACGCACGAGGTGCTTCGCGAAGTAAGTTTTACCGCCGCCGCGGGAGAAATTATTTCGGTCATTGGCGCATCAGGATGCGGCAAGTCAACGCTGCTGCGGGCCGCCGCCGGACTGAACCGCATTACGGGCGGGCAGGTGCGCATCGGCGACACCCCGGTGAGCGGGCTGGATCAGCGGGTAGCAATCGGTTTTCAGGAGCCGCGCCTGCTGCCCTGGCGCACCGTCGCCGATAATGTGGCGCTCGGGCTGCCGCAGGGCATCCCAAAGACACGAGCGCAGGAGCGCATCCGCGAGCTGCTGCGCCTGGTGGGGCTCACCGACTACGCTACGCACCGCCCCAAAGAAATCTCCGGCGGAATGGCTCAGAGGGTTTCTTTGGCGAGGGCGCTGGCGCGTGAACCCGGGGTACTGCTGCTGGATGAACCGTTTGGGGCGCTGGATGCGCTGACCCGCATTAAAATGCAGGATTTGCTGCTGGATATTCACCGGCAAGACCCGACCACGATTCTGCTGGTCACCCACGATGTGGAAGAGGCACTGTACCTCTCAGACCGGGTGATTGTGCTCGGTAAGCCCGCGCCCGATGCGCCCGCAACGATCACACGTGTAGTCACCATTAGCGACGCCCACCCGCGTGATAGGGCCAGCAAAGAGCTAACTGCCCTGCGGGCTGAGCTGCTGACAGAGCTCGGCGTGGAAAAAGCCGATACCACCCCGGTTCCCGCTTAGGGCAGGGCACAGCCTCCCACGTGCGCCCAGAGCCGCTGCGCGCCTTCCCCTCTTGGTGAATAATTATTCCCCGTCTTACTGTTTTCTTCACCCCATCAGACACCCAAGGATTACCCATGACAACCATCACCAGAGCCGAAGCTCTTAAGGGTTTGCTGGCCTTCAGCGCCCTCACCACCGTTCTTGCCGGATGCGCCGGAGAAGGCGCAGGAACCCCCGGCGCGGGAGCCGCGAAAGGCAAAGACACCGTGACCGTGGATTACGCCACCTACAACCCGCTCTCCCTTGTTATTAAAAAGAAAGGGTGGTTAGAGAAGGCCCTGCAGGAAAAAGGTAAAAAGCTAGAATGGGTCAAATCAGCCGGGTCAAACAAAGCCAATGAGGCTCTGCGTTCGGGAAACATTGATGTGGGCTCAACCGCCGGTTCTGCCGCGCTGCTGGCCCGCGCGAACGGCTCACCCATTAAGGTGATTGACCTGTACTCGCAGCCCGAATGGTCAGCGCTGGTCACCACCAAAAACTCGAATATTCATGCAGTATCAGATTTAAAGGGTAAGTCGGTGGCGGTCACCAAAGGAACCGACCCGTACTTCCTGCTGCTCCAAGCGCTCAAGAAGGAAGGCATCGCGGCGAAAGAGGTAACCATCCAGAACCTGCAGCACGCCGATGGGCGGACCGCCCTCGATAACGGGCAGGTCAACGCCTGGAGCGGGCTCGACCCGATTATGGCCAGCGCGGAAATCGAAAGCCATGATGTGCTGTTCTACCGCAACCTAGACTTCAATACGTACGGGTTCCTCAACGCCACCGAGCAGTTCCTCAAAGACAACCCGGACGCGGCGCAAACCATCGTGAACGTGTATGAGTATGCCCGCAAATGGGCGCTGGAAAACACTGCTGAGGCCACCCAGATTCTCGCCGACGAGTCCGGTATTAAGCTAGAAACCGCCAAACTCGTGATGGAACGAACCCACCTGAATATTGACCCGGTCCCAGGGGACAAGCAGGTGCAGGTGCTCAAAGGTGTTGGCCCGATCCTCGTCGAATCCGGGGACGTCCCCAACCAGTCAGACATTGATAAGGCGCTGAGCAGCATCGTGGACGACACATACGCCAAGAAAGCCGACAGCGCCGCCATTGAGAACGTGAAGAAGACGGTGAGCTAGCCATGAGTGTAACCCTCGACAAAATTTCCAACGCCCCGGAACTTTCAGATACCCCCAAACACACGAAATCCGCAGCCGCAGAAACCGCCGCAGCCCGCACGGCAGCTGCCAGCACCGCTGCCGGGCGCACCCAATTGGCGAGCTCCCACCGCGGCCAGACCCGGCCAAAGCGCGCCCTGCCCCTGGGTGCCAAACACTATGTGGGGCTTATCCTGCCCGCAGCACTCATCACGCTGTGGTACGTGCTGAGCACCGCCGGGGTATTCACCGCGGTGCAGCTGCCCTCCCCCACCCGCGTCATAGCCGCCGGAACCGAGCTGGCCCAACGCGGCGAGCTAGCAACCCACCTGGTAATCTCCACCCAGCGGGTGGTACTCGGGTTCAGTATCGGCGCGGTGCTGGGGCTGGTTCTGGGGGCGCTTATCGGGCTGTGGGGGCCCGCGCGCATCGCCGCAGCACCCACCATTGGGGCGTTACGCGCCGTGCCCTCACTCGCCTGGGTTCCGTTGCTGCTGCTGTGGATCGGCATCGGCGAAAACTCTAAAGTAACACTTGTGGCAATCGGCGCGTTCTTCCCCGTGTACACCACCGTCTCGGCGGCACTGGCACACGTGGATCCTAAACTTGTAGAGGCCGCACGCGCCTTCGGATACCGGGGCGTTAAACTTTTCACCACCGTCCAGCTGCCCGCCGTGCTGCCGTCCGTGGTGTCGGGGCTGCGCCTGGCGTTAGCGCAGGCCTGGCTGTTCCTGGTGGCTGCCGAGCTATTGGGGGCCTCCATGGGCTTGGGGTACCTGCTCACAGATTCGCAGAACAACGGGCGCACCGACCGTCTGCTGCTGGCAATTGTGCTGCTGGCGGTGCTGGGTAAGCTCACAGATGCGCTCATTGGCGTGTTTGAGCGCTGGGTGAAGGCAAAATACCCCAGCAACTAGGCGCCTTAGCCGTGCAGCGCCCCGAAAGGAAACCTTGGTGAAGTACAGACCAAGATATTCCTTCCGGGGCGCCACTCAGCTGCCTATCCTCTACAGCAGTTAGGGCAGCAGGCCACGTTCCCGCGCGAATTCAGCGGTTACCTCGTTATAGTCCACCTCAACCTCATAGGGGTCCGTCCGCGGGGTACTCGTCACACCCTGGGACGTCGCGCTGGCCGCAAACCGTAGAGTCTTCATATCGCTCTTCGCCCGCAGCGTGCTCATGCGCCGGTTACCGTTCACATCAGCGGCAACCGGCTGCGCATCAATCACGCCGTTCTTGTTAAAATCCACGTTACGGTGCGCAGGTTTACCCTTATACAAGTACCCGTAGGCGTTTCGCCCCAAGCCCGCGCCGCTCATCCAGGTTCTTCTCATCCAGCGGCATATGCTCGTGCGTTGAATACCCGAAGTAGTTCTTACCCCCGGCGCGCGGCACGCCGCTGAGCTGGTACTCGTAGTTCATAATGCTCAGATAGTTCGGCTTGTAGTTCTCCTCATCGGCCCCACCGTGCCGCAACCCCAAGTTATGCCCCAGCTCGTGGATAAACGTACCCACCCTAATATCGCTGCTGGCACCCCGCCAGTAGGTGTGCCCAACGGTCACAATAAACCCGCGAGCGCCCGTGAAACCCAGCCCCGAAGAGCTCGTATTGCCGTAATAGTCGCCCCAGATCATGTAGTGAAAACCAGCGTCACGGGCCGAGGCGAAATGACGGTTCTTCAGTGCCGCCCAGTCCCCCATACCGTTAAGCTTCTGATGCGGAATCTCGTTCCCGCCGCCCAGGTTGTACTTCGCGCTGCGGGCGGGCCCGGCATCCAGGTGGATACTCACACCCCGCGTACCGTCAGGGTTACGTAACGGCAGGGAGGCAAACACCTCGGTAATGCGGTCAAGGTCGGCTTCGGTGGCGAGCTCACCGGGCATGTAGTCCATCTCAACAAAAATATCTTTACGGTACGGGTTGGCCCCCATACCCGGGTAGTCAACGTCAACTGTGCCGTCGCCATCGGCGTCATAGCCGCTGATCTCCCATGCGTTCGGGATACCGTCACCGTCCGTATCGTACGTGTTGATGGTGCTTGCGCTGGCGGGGACGGCACCGGCTGCGATTAAAACTACGGTCGCGGCAAAAAGGCGCGCAGATTTCATGAATGCCACTGTGGCTCCTAGGATGCTTGTGAATTGAGTGAATGAAATACAGCTAATTGGCGCACCACAACCACCCCCGACACGCGGTACGCGCGGTGCGCTGCGACGCGCACCAGCACAAAAATGCATAAAAATCCGCTATGTCCGGGGTTGAGGTGCACAAATTTTCAAATATTTCCTACACATAATAGCGCCATTACAGCGCGCAGACACACTTGTCTACTACACTGGATAGGTCGTATTCACTCACATCGCATACATTCACACTCTCTCAAATACATACAGGAGTCCACGTGACCCACGCACCCTTCAGGGGCGGCCTCACGCGGCGCCGCGCACTCGCTGGCGCCGCATGGTCCGCCCCCGCCGTCGCCGCATCCGCAACGGCCCCAGCCTACGCAGCCTCGGACCAGGTAGTTGCCGTCGACTACGGGGTATTCACTCAGGCGTTTAACACCACCATGGATAACCCCAACAGCACCTTCTTCGGGCTCGACTCGTACCACGGGCAGCTCACCGACACGCGCGCATCCCGCACCACCAAGTGGGAGGGCCTGCTTGCCGCAGGTGGGGGCACGTTCACCCCCGGCGGCAGCGTCGGCAACGGCCTCTACGGGGGTGCCGGGCTATGGTTCGCTGCCCCGCACACAGCATCCGGCGAATACACGGGAACCACCACCCTGCGCGCCGGGGCACGTTTCAGCATTGAGTACACGTTCACGTTCGCCGACGAGATACAGACCCGCCCGCCCCTGCTGTGGGAGGACGGGGAACAGCAGCAGGTGGCTGCGCTCGCTCAAAGCGCCGGTGGTGCCCGCTCGAACAACCCGCGGCTTGCGGCGTTCAACGGGGCCGGTTTCACCGCGGTATTCCGGGAATCAGACAGCTACGGGACGGAGTGGCGCGGCACCCTCGACATTGTCACCACTGAGGACGCGGTGGCCTCAGCTGAGGGGATGCAGGTGTTTAACCAGGTGCTGCTGAGCCAGGTGCCCGTGTACTACGACCAGGTGGGTGAGTCGTTTAGCCTGCGAACAACCGTGACCGTGGTGGATGCGACCCTGCTGCTGGAGCCGGTGAACAGTGCGGCCCCGTCCGAGCAGAATATTGCGGGGCTTTCCGCCAGCGCCACTATCACCCACTCCCCCGCGTAGGCCCTGCGCCCGCCGCTAATGGATGAGCTGATTAGAGACAAGCTCCCGGTAGAGGGGGGGGAGAACTCCATGAGTATGTCGTGCGTGCCTTGGGCGACGATCCTGCCGTGATCCATCACGTAAATCATGTCCGCATTAACGACGGTGGACATGCGGTGCGCCACCATAATCATGGTTGACTCGGGGGCGGCGTTATTATTCAGCACAGACACCACCAGCTCTTCGCTAATGCCATCAAGCTGGGAGGTGAACTCGTCCAGCAGGTACACCTGCGGGTTTTTCAGGATCACGCGGGCTATGGCCAGCCGCTGCTTCTCACCTCCGGACAGGGACGTGCCGCTGCCGCCAATATTCAGGTCCACGCCGTGCCCTGAACGTTCAAGCACTTTTTCCAGCCCCAAATCTTTGAGGATACGGTGCGCGGCAGCGCTATCGGTGCCGCGCCCCGAGATGTACACATTATCGAGGAGCGTGCCCAAAATCAGGGGGGATTCCTGCTGCACCAGGCCGATTTTAGCGCGCACAGCCGGGATGGAAATGTCTGAGCTTGCGGTGCCGGAGTAGAGGAGGTTCCCGCCTGAGATTTCGTAAAGCCGGGCGATAAGCCGCAGCAGGGTGCTCTTGCCCGACCCGGAGGGTCCCACGATGGCGATCTTCTCCCCCGGGGTGATACTGAGCGTCATCCCGGAAATCAGGTAGGGTGAGGCCCCTTCCTCAGGTTCGGCACCGTATTTAAAGCTGACGTTATCCAGCAGGATGGAGCGGATATCACGGTTTTCGTGGTATGTGTCCAGCTGTTCGGGGTATTCGTCCGGGATACCCAGGATCTCCTGGATGCGGGTGATGCCTCCGCTGGCTTCGGCAATATTGCTCATGGTGCCGAAAATGTACCCCAGCGGCATGATCATCATAACCAGGAACATGACGAACGAGACCAGGTTGCCGACGGTAATTATCCCGTTCGCGACCCTGACCCCGCCAACGCCAAGAACCACCAGGAACGTGATCTGCATGGCCACCGCAGAGATGGGGGTGATGAGGGCGACAAGCCGTGCCACTCCGATCCCCTTAAGCCACGCATTATCAACTTTCTGCTGCAGCCGCTTAAACTGGTGCCCCGCCGCGTTCTCCGTCCGAACGAGTGAGGAGGCCTCCAACACGCTGGACACATCCGAGCTCAGCTCACCCACCGCCTGCTGCATTTGCGCGCTGGATTTTTCGACCTTAGAGGTTGCCATCGTGACGGACACGACCGCCAGCAGGGATATGACGGCGGAAATAGCGAGCAGCAGGGGGTCGATGAAGAACATCCCGATCACCGCCCCAATGAGCGTGAAAACACCCACGAACGACTGCACGAACCCTTCCGTGAGGCAGCGGCGCAGCAGCATCGTGTCATTAATGACGCGGGAAAGGACGTCTCCTTTGGTGTATTTCTCTAAGGCGTCCAGGGGGATGCGGAGTATTTTCCGCACGAGCTGCGTGCGTGCGTCACGGGCCACCGATTCGGCGACTTTCTGAATAAAATACTGCTGAATACCGTTGAGGATGGCCCCGATAATGAGCACCAGAATAATGAGAACCGGCAGGTAACCAATACCCTGGGCGGACCCTGCGGAATCAACAAGATCGTTCACTATTAACGGCTGCAGAAGCGACGCGGCTGAACTTGTGAGACTCATTAAACAGATAACGGTCAGCAGCCCCTTTAAAAGGGGATAGATACGAAAAAAACTACCCCCAGGATGACTTCCCATTATTTTTAGCTTTCACCATAGTCTCATGCGCCTCACTTCTTGGGTGCCGCCGCCCTCACCCTGTTTTTTTGCCTGAATGGTTACGGCGCTAGCGGGCTTCTGGATTGGTGGATGCGACAGTCACGAACCCCTGCACATCGTGGTGCTCATTAATCGGGTTCCCCCTCGACGGTGACCCATGCGTGCGCAAGGAACGGTTTCACCCGGAACCCGGAGGCCCACACCACTTTCCGGCGCATGAGAGAAAGCAAAAGGTAGGTTGAGATGGACCGTGCCAGGCACCCCCGCTCCCCACGGCACAGTGGGGAAACTTCACGCACTTTCGCATCAACCGCGAGCGCCTGCTGAATGGATGAGCTTTTCTGCAGGGGCCGGAACATTTTCAGCAGGCGAACAATAACGGTGACCGGCAGGTGCGCAATAATCTTTGCCGCACACACCGCCAAGCGCGCTTTGATGCTGCTGACGGTGTGCGCGTCTGTTGCGGTGGTGGGGTTATCACCCATGGTCCTCGCCTTTCTCTAGGACGCCCATCGTCCACAGTTCCCGCAGGGTACCTTCAAGATCTTCCCGAATCTCGTCCGGGTCGGATTGTGTGTACTGGCGAATGAAGGAGTCAATGATTTCTGAGTTGCGGCGCCCCTGCTCCACGAGGTCCAAGATGTGCTCTGTGGTGCTGTTTCCTTGAAAATAGGCGCTTCGGGCGGGCACAAAAACCACGATGCCGGACTCGGTGCCCGAAATTTTGACGCCATCGGCGATGCAGAACCTCTCGGGCAGTGACGCGTAGCGTTTATACATAGTTTTCACGTAGCCATACCTCCATGTGGGTCATACGTTCAAAATCGTAGAGTGTCTCTGAGCTGCCCAGGGGGCTGTTTGCGATCGTGCGGACAGTGTCTATATCCACAAGGTTCAGCTCCGCCAGGAGACTGTCGCCAATCATTTTCAGGAAGTTTTCTTTGCTGCGCTCGTAGTCTTGGTACAGGTCGAAGCTGTAGTCGCTTTTGTAGATGTCCCGGTAGAAGAACTCGGGCAGGGTGCCTTTCATGGCTTCCAGGATGACGGGTTTGCTCATCCCGTGCCCGCTCAGAACACCCGGGTACACCAGGGAGGAGCGGATCATGTCGTCCTCAAGGTAGGGTGCGGCAAATTCCAGGCCGGTTTCGCTGAAATACTCGTTCATGCCCCGAAGCACTTCCCCCTGAAATTCCAGGGACCCGTAGATGTGGAACCGGTATTTATCCAGTTCTTCTTCCTCTGGAGGGATGGGGGTCGTTTTTATGAGCTCAATGACTTGCTCGGTAGCTTCTTCGGATAGCCAGGAGGGCAGCGTAAAGTTCGGGAACCATGAGAAAGCATCGATGTTTTCAGGGATGTTCTGGCCCCTGCGGGTCAGGCGCCGCTGCAGCTCACGCTGTTTCGTTTCTGGGGAGAAAGCGGCACGTAATGTCGATACTTTCGGCCAGCGGGCGGCAGCCGCAACGGAGCTAATGGCTTTAATAGCCCGCATTTTCTCACCCTGTTTGAAGTAGAGCAGCGCCTGAACGGGCATGGGCTCAAACAGCTCGTCCCCGCCAATTCCCAGGCAGTGGATGCTGGAGCCGCGTTCCCGCGCGCTGCGCACAAGGGCGGTAAGGTGCGGCAGGTTAGCGTGCCATGCGCGGGGCGCCTCGGAAAAACCCGCGAAGCTCATCCGGGATGGGTGAAACCTGCGGTGCTTTTCGTAAATGAGTCAAGCTTTAATGAGGGTCTATGGCGAAGTGTTCGGCTATTTTTCTGGGCGAGCTGCGTATCGCGGTTGTCTTTATCGTCCGTCCCGGCGTGAAACGCGGTGAAGGGAACATTCTGCGCTGCGAGGAGCACGGAGATGACCGTGGAGTCCACGCCGCCGGACAGGTCGGCAGATACGTGGGTGCGCCCTTCAGCCAGCCGCCTCAGAACCGAGTTCAAAACGGTGTATACGTGCTGTGACACATCGGAAAAAAAGATAGGGTGCTGTCCTGCAGGCTGAGGGCGTCTGCGAAGTACGAGGTGCTCTGCACAGACCCGTGCTCGTCTTCGCATACGGTGGTGGCTGGGGGCAGCGCCGTAATGTTCTCCCAGTAGGAGATGCGGCGCACCCACCCCGGCGGGTTACGGCATAGCCCGAGGGCCACCCGAGACATATTAATAGCGGGATTAAGGGCGTCCACTAGGGGTTTTACTGATGTACTCAGAAGGTCCACCGGCCCCAGCTTTGAACGGTACACACTGCGGTGTCGCGAGACGGAAGATACCAGCTCGCTATCTGCGGTGGAGTCGGTGTTTGATGCGGAAGCGTCATGAGTGGGTAACGGGCGAACAGTTATATTGTTCGAGCTGCTACGAAGAAAGTGAGAAATCTTCTGCACGTTACCGGATGTTGTGTATAGCTCTGCCACAGGATTCCTTATCGTCACTTTCCACATTAAAAATATGGGCTCGTTTAATTATTTTTTACCGCATCCCACTTTTATGAGGATTTCTGCGAATAATAAACAAGTCACCTGGCGCGCAGGGCGCTATTTATAGAGCAACTTCAGGAGGAGTCACAAGCCGGGCACCGGAGAGAACATCCCGGTATTTCCCGTATATAAGGCCGTGAGTGCAATCTGCAAAAGAGTTCATCTTCATAAAACGTGCCTTAATATACATATTCTTCCCCTTTTCTTAAATATTTTAAAGTTCTCAAATTACATATATTATCTACACAGACTTACCCTAACCCGTAAATTGCATGGTTCGCAAGAGATTCTCACGATTATTTTAATTTTTCCTGAAAATATTTCTGCTTAAATTAGTGTGTTTACACGAACTGCCCGCCACCAGCAGAACCGGTAATTCCCGCATATGAGCAGAAGCAATTAATGTCATAGCAGACACCCGATGCGTGAAAAAGTGCGCTACGAATGGCACGGACTCTGCAAACATTGGTTGGCAACGCAATAGAAAAGTGGGTGCCTTAGAAGAGACACCCACTTTAGCCTTGGCGGGAAGCTACCATGAGCCTCCACTGACGCCTCCGCCGGTGAAGCCACCGCCACCTTCAAACCCAGAGTTAGATCCACGGAGCGCGCCGAAAATATCTCGGCAGCTTCCCCAGAACCAGCCGTGAGTAGCTTCCTCGAAGGAGCCAAGCCTAGTAAATTGTGCTTTAGTGTACATAACCTATCCTCTATTACCAGCCGCTTGAACCTCCGGCACCGTTGAAATTAGTCCTGGGGCCATGCCATACTCCGTAAACGTCACGGTAACTTCCCCAGAGCCAGCCACGGGTAACATGTGCGAAAGAGGAAATCTTTTTAAATTCTGGCTTAATATACATTACGCCCCTAAAAACAATATGTGGAATATATTGCATTACACAATGTGTGCATGAATTTCCAGAAGTTTCTAAATAAAAAGTATGTTATTCCGGTTCTACCCAAAGGCAAAGATACTACTTATTAGCGTACCGGAGGGCTCCGTAAATATCACGACGATTCCCCCAGTACCATCCATGAGTAGCGGCCCGGAAAGAGGTAATTTTAGTGAACGTTGCTTTGGTGTACATTGCATTATCCAATCATCATAAGCCCAAATTTCTTGGGCATAGGCCCTCTAGCCTACTGTGGTGTAGCGTAGCTTAAATTCCCTGCACCACACAAGAGTTTTTACATTATTTTATAGTTCAAAAAATAATTATTTACCCGCAAATTTTATAGGCTGCAAATATTTATCTCTTAAGTTTAGGCTTTTTATCTGATCCAAATAGAAAACTCCGTTCGGACACACCATTCTACTCACCGTCAGCTCTTTTGGGGCTTCTCGGCCTAGCGGCATGCCTTAACGACGCCAGCAACGGGATCAAGCAAATATTGCGGAATGTTACGAACATGGCGTGCACACACGCAATATGACGGGATGCCTTTGCACCTGCGCCAGCTACAGGGTTTACTAGATTGGTAATCCATCTAGAGCGACCGAGAGACCTGGCTCGACGACGTCGCAGCAACCTCGCCTGCGGTGGCGCATCATGCGCCTTCATAACGCCGAAGGTGCTAACGCCAGCAACCGATGGGAGATACTGTGGGACTGCCCAGCCCCTTCTCGTTCACAAACCCGCTAGCCCCTACCCCCAACCCCGCGCACGAATCTGACGAGGCGCGGGTAGCGTTCTGGGAAAAACAAGCCGAACGCCTAAGCTGGGGCAAGGCCTGGGACAACGCACATACCTTCCAGAAACCGCAGGTTATCGGAACCGACGCTGAGGGCATCGAAGAATACTCCGTACCCGAGATTAAGTGGTTCGAGGGCGGCAAACTTAACGTCGCCTACAACTGCGTGGACCGCCACGTGGAGGCGGGCCGCGGCGACAAAGTGGCCCTCTATTTCGAGGGCGAACCCGGTGACCGTGAAGCTATCACATACGCCGAACTGCAGCGACGCATCGCCCGCGCCGCCAACGGCCTGCTCAAACTCGGCGTGCGTAAAGGCGACCGTGTGGTGATCTACCTGCCGGTTATTCCCGAAACCATTATTTTCACGCTCGCGTGCGCGCGGATCGGCGCAATTCATTCGCTCGTGTTCGGCGGGTTCTCGGCGGAGGCGCTGAAGTTCCGGGTGGAAGACACCGGCGCGAAGGTTCTGATCACCACCGACGGGCAGAACCGCCGCGGCAAGGTCGTGCCCGTGAAGGTGAACGCCGATGAAGCATGCTCAGGTGAGAACAAAATCGAGCACGTGATCGTGGTGGACCGTACAAGCGCCGCAGACCCCGTGGCGCACGCGCAGGTTCCCTGGACGACCGGGCGCGATATTTGGTACCACGACCTGGTGGACGATCAGCCCGATACCCACGAGTACGAGCTGCACGATGCCGAAGACCCGCTGTTTATCATCTATACCTCCGGCACCACGGGCAAGCCCAAGGGCCTGGTGCACACGATGGCGGGGTATTTGGTGCAGACCGCATACACCCACGCGCTGCTGTACGATCTGCTGCCGGATTATGTGGATGACAACGGGGTGCTGCGCCCCGATGAGCTGTCTGCCGTGAACGACCCGGCGAAGGTTGAATCGACTGTGCACTGGTGTACCGCCGATCTCGCGTGGGTGACCGCGCACACCTACGAAATCTATGGTCCGCTTGTTAACGGGGTGACCGAGGTTATTTTCGAGGGTACCCCCAATACTCCGCATTATGGCCGTCATTTCGAGGTTATCGAACGCTATGGCGTCACCAATTATTACACCGCGCCCACCCTGATTCGTTCCCTTATGGGGGCGTTCCCTGACGGCCCCGAACCCGGAAAATACGACTTCTCAACTGTGCGTCTGCTCGGGTCTGTGGGCGAGTCCATTAACCCTCAGGCGTGGAAGTGGCTGCGCAAACACGTGGGCGGGGGTACCGCATCGTTTATCGATACATGGTGGCAGTCCGAGACCGGCTCGACCATCTGCTCCCCACGGCCGCATGACCCCGCCTTCGCGCCCGAAGGGACCTTCCCCGAAGGCACCCCGCACTGCACTCCCCTTCCCGGATGCGCCACCCGCGAAGTCCCCGGAGTCTCGGTGCGCGTGGTGGACGAGCACGGTGACCTCGTTGAGCCCGGCAAACAGGGCTTCATTGTGGTCGATAAGATCGGCCCCTCCATGGCACGCACCGTCTGGGGCGACCCGCAACGCTACCTGAATTCCTATTGGAAGCACTATGGTACGCGCGGCTGGTTCCTCGCCGGTGACGGCGCGAAGGTCGATGATGAGGGCAACGTGTACATCCTGGGGCGCATCGACGATGTGATCAACATTTCCGGGCACCGCCTTTCGACCATCGAAATTGAGTCTGCGCTCGTGACGCACCCGGCCGTTGTGGAGGCTGGCGTGTGCCCCGTGGAGGACGAGCTAACCGGCCACCAGGCAGTCGCCTATGTGACGCTCACCGACGAAGGCCGGGCACTCACCGAAGATGAGCTGAAGGCGGCACTTACCCAGCATGTGCGCGAGCATATTGGCCCTATCGCTAAGCCTAAGGACGTGGTCGCGGTCGCCGATATTCCTAAGACTCGCTCGGGGAAGATTACCCGCCGTCTGCTGGGTGAGCTCTACCAGGGGCATAAGCTGGGCGATATTTCTTCGCTTCAGAATGAGGAGGCGCTCGGCGCTATCGCACAGGTGCTCGTGGACACCGGGCGAGTAGACCCAGAGGCGTTCGCCGAGGATCAGGCGGCAGCGTAGGGAGCGTATCCCGCGCAGTATGCCCCCTCTTTCGAGAGCATACTGGATAAGAAGCGCAGCGCATTACATGTTGGGAGCGGTTTCTTGATGAAGGAGCCGCTCCCGCTTTCGTCTTGTTGCGTATCGTTAGGGTTTTGAGCCTGTTTCTGCCCCTTCATCAGAGGGCTCTGGATCCGATTCGCCGGTGGCTTTAGAGCCTTCCGCGCTGGAGACCTCGCCGGGGTTTTCGACGCTGCTACTTTCGGTACTGGTGTTTTCGCTGTTGGGCGCATCCGAAACGTTCTGCCCGGATGCCCACGCGCCTTTATCCACCGGCTTGGCGAAGAAGAGGCACGCGACCATACCCACGGCGGCCAGAGCCAGCGCCAGCATCAGTGAGTCGTTCATCGCGGTGGCGATAGGTTCACGCAGGAAGTCGGGAACCTGACCGCCGGACATCCCTTCACCGCTGACGGCGGGGGCGCTCATGGCGCCTCCGCCTGCACCGGCACCTGCGGGACGCATCCGCTGCATGGCCTGTGTAACCTGCTCGGTAATCAGGCCGCCCATGAACGTGGCAATACCCGCCGAACCGAGCACACTGGCAACCTGGCGAGTCTCGTTATACACGCCCGACCCGGCACCCGCTAAACGAGGCGGCAGGTTGCGGGTTGCGGTCACCGCCAGCGGACCCCAAATCATGGAGTTGCCAATACCCTAAAATTGCAAAGGGTACAAGCAGAAGCGCGAGGGACTGATCCGCCGTCATCAAAGCGCGCAGAACAATAAATCCAACCACCAGCAGGGCAAACCCCGAGACCGCATACCATTTGGGGTTTGACGTGCCCAAACGTTTACCAACCAGCGGAGAGAGAGCACCCGAGAACAGGGCGAGCGGGGCGGTCATGAGTGCCGCCTGGGTGGGGCTCATACCGCGCACCTGCTGGAAGTAAATGGTGGTTGGGAACGCCAGCGTCAGGGTGTGCGCGCCCATCGCCGCGATAGCAATATTAGACACCGAAAAGTTGCGGTCTTTAAACAGTCCCAGCGGCACCAGCGGCTCTTTGCGGTTAACGGCCTGCCACACGATAAAGAGGGTGAACACGATGATGCCCGCAATAATCATGCCCCATACGCTTACCGGGATTCCGGTTCCCCACAGCGAATCGGTGATAGTGCCCCAGTCGTAGGTAGAACCCTCCTGAATGCCGAAAACCATCAGGAACAGGCCGATAGCGGAAAGAACCACGCCCAGCCAGTCGAAGTTGTGCTGTTTGGAGGGAAAATGCGGGATATTCCGAACCGCCAGATAGGTGCCGACCACGCCGATAGGGATATTGATGAAGAAGATCCACGTCCAGCCGGGGCCGTCCACGAGCAGACCGCCAGCGATAGGGCCCACGAGCGATGCGATACCGGCCGCCGCACCCCACACGCTCATCGCCACCCCACGTTTATGCGGCGGGAACATGAGCGTAATAATCGACATGGTTTGCGGGGTCATCAGGGAGGCGCCTATCCCCTGCACCACGCGCGCAACAATCAGCATCTCCACATTGGGCGAGAGCCCGCACCACAGCGAGGAGAGGGTGAAAACCACCATACCGAGCAGGTACATCTGCTTCTGCCCGAACCTATCGCCTAAGCGGCCGGTAATCAGCAGCGGCACCGCATAGGCGAGCAGGTAGGCGCTGGTCACCCAGATCACGGCGGAGAGCGAGGCGTTGAGCTCATGCTGCATATGGGGCAGCGCCACGGTGACGATAGTGGTATCGAGCAGGATCATAAAGAACCCGATCACGAGTGACCACATGGCAACCCACGGTTTCTCGGCGGCGTGTTCGATGGATGGTGTGTGGGCGCTTCTTCGGCGCGGCTTCTTCAGCCATAAATCCCCTGTCTCATCTTCTGTGCGGTACCGCCGAGCGATAAAAAAACCCTAGCACTTCATCATAGCTCTGTTTGCGTTCGTGAACGAGTAGGCGATGGTGATCCTCGCATCTGTGCCTTCCCGGTGAAGATGTGCTTTCTGGCGTGCGGCGCCCGTGGCAGCGAGTCTGCTGTTCCGGTGTGTGCAGGCCGCACCCGCCCGTTTTCTCTTTACGCGGAAGACGCGCGTGTAGACATCACTACCCAGCGCACCTAGCCTGAATATGTAGGCTATTTTCACCAACATACGGAGGAGACGATGGCTGTTGTAACGATTATTGGCGGGCACGGGAAAATTGCGCTTCTGGCCGAGCCGCTGCTGGTGGAGCGCGGGCATGCGGTCAATGCGCTTATTCGCAGGCCGGAGCAGTCAGAGGATATTGTCACGCGCGGGGCGAACCCGGTGGTCACTGACATTACCGCATTGAGCACCGAGGAGATGGCGAAGCTTTTGACTGAGCTGGGAACCGAGGTGCTGGTGTGGTCCGCCGGTGCGGGCGGCGTCGGCGGGCCGGAACGCACCTACGCGGTTGACCGTGACGCCGCGATCCGGTCGATGGATGCGGCGCGGCTGGCCGGTATTAAACGGTACGTGATGGTATCGTACCTGGGTGCGGGTGCCGGGCACGGCATCGACCCTGATAACAGTTTTTACGCCTACGCAGAGTCGAAGGCGATCGCCGATGAGTACCTGCGCGGCTCGGGGCTGGATTACACGATCCTGGGGCCGGGGATGCTCACCCTTGAGGAGGCAGGCGGCATTACTCTGGGGTTTGAGCCCGCCCACACGCCCGGCGCCGAATCTAATACTCCGCGGGCCACCGTTGCCCAGGTGCTGGCGGCGGTTCTTGAGGACCCGTCCACGGTTGGGAAGGCGCTCCCGTTTATTGGCGGGCCCACCCCGATCGCTCAGGCTCTCGCGTCGGCGCCCAACAGCAATAAGCTGCGCTAGTACAGTCCCTGTATGTGTGGCAGGTGGCGGCCCGGATTCGTGCAATCCGGGCCGCAGTTTTAGATAATGGCTATGAGCACGAGTAATGACCGGTAAAGGGGCGTCCGTATGGGCTTCTTCAGCTATTTCACCGATAAAACTGCTCTCGAACCTGCCGAGGCGCAGCTCACCGCGTACGTGAGCGGGCGGGTGCAGGGGGTGGGGTTCCGCTGGTGGTGCGCTGGCACCGCCAAACCGATGGGTTTGAGCGGGTACGCCGAGAACCTGGACGATGGCCGTGTGAAGGTTATCGCGCAGGGGACCCGCGCCTCCTGCGAGCGCCTGCTGGATGCGCTCAACTCGGGTGATACGGCTGGGCATGTGGACTTTGTGGATGCCACCTTCAGCGAACCGCAGGGGGCTTTTAAAGGGTTCGGGATCCGGTAGCACCCCTCCACTCCCCATGCTAAAAAGGCTCTTGATGTGCCGCAGTATGCCCCAAACACCCCGGCAACGTGGAATAATAGTTACGCACTCATATCATTCACATATTTCATGGAGGTCTTTGATGACACGCTACCGCTGGGGCATAACCGGTGCCTGCATTCTTTTCTTAGCCGGAGTTATTGTTTATAACCTGCACGAATTTCTGGCATATGATTATCTGGTTTATTATGCCGGGGGTAAAAGCATTAACTGGTTTCTTGATTACCCCAGCAACCTCTATGATCTCGATATTCTTCGTGAAACTGTGCGGGCAGAAAACTTTAGATATATTTTCGGCGACAGCGGTCTGTGGCTGGCCTTTACATACCCACCATTTGCTTCGCTCCTCTTTATTCCAGCGTCGTTTTTGCCCCTGCGGGCGGCAATCGGTCTTCATCTGGCATTTTTCGTGCCCGTCGCTTTCTATTGCGCCAAGGTTCTGCGTGACTATCTGGTAAAGCGTAATTCTCGGCTGCTTTTTGAGAAATACCTTTCGCCTTTTTCCTTTATTGTTTTGTGTGCTGCACTTATATTGCTTTCGGCACCATGGCGCAATAATTTTCTGTACGGTCAAATAAATCCGTATCTACTGGCGCTTATTCTCTACGATCTTCTGCGGCCGGGCACTAGAATTCCGCGCGGCGTTTTTATTGGTATTGCTGCGGGCATTAAACTTACTCCACTCGCCATAGGAATTCTTTTTCTAGTGCGTAAAGAGTGGAAATCCATTATTGCGTTGGGGGCTTCTTTTGCTGGCACCATTGCGGCGGGGTTTGCGTTGCTTCCGCAGCAGTCTCTCACCTATTGGGGCAGCGTCATCTGGGATCCATCACGCGTGGGCAACCCAATATCGAGCAACAGCGTGGCGATTCAAGGCATTTTAGGGCGCATGACCCTTCAGAATGGCACCGTGTTGAAGGTGCTGTATACAGTCACAGCGATCGTGTTGATTGCGGTGGTGGGGTACGCATTACGGACAATGGAGCAGCATAAACTCTATCTATCGCAGATTTCGCTGGCGATTCTGCTTCCCGTATTTATCTCGCCGATCAGCTGGTTCCATCACGCCGTGATTCTGCCTATTTATGGTGTGCGCGGCGGTCGATTTCTTGCCGTTGGCGGCGCGATGGCGTTCTCGCGCGGGGCGCATCCTGTGTTATCTGTGCTATGCACTGAGTTCTCTCATGCTGATTAATACGCTTCTGGACTGGGGAAAGATCGTGGTGCGCTTCTGGCGGCGTGTCGATTTTTATCCGTTTACCGGCAGGTATCCAGGGGTGGATGCGCATACCCTGCTTCTACGGGCGGCGGATGAGCAGCCGGTTATGTTTGTGACCTCAATTCCGGCGTTGGCGCTTGTGGTGTTGGTTGTGCTGTGGGCGATACTCCTACGCCGCCCTGCCGAAAATATGCAGTGATCAGAAGGCTCTTAATGCGAATAAAGCGGGATTTCCAACGCTTTATTTACATCAAGAGCCTTTTTACGCGGCGGAAGCGGCGAGAGAGGCCAAGATACGTACACCCAACGCCTAATCACGCCAGATTTCAGCGAATTGGGCGCGGGTCATGGTTGCCTGCCGCACGGCGACAGCCTTCCGGTTGCCGTACTTATCGGGGCGGGCCGCGCTGGTGCTGGTTCCGTCGGTAATATTCGTAAACCCGGCTTTTACCGCCACCCGTTCGGATGCCGCGTTTCCCACTAGTGCTGCCCATCCGATAGTGTCTAGTCCCAGCCCGAGCGGGTCGAAGCCGAAGCCGAGGACGGTGCGTACCGCATCGGTCATAATGCCGCGTCCGCGCATCTGGGCAGCCGTATAAAACCCTAAGTCTGCATATGTTCCAGGCGCGTTTGCGGAGCCTTCGGGCAGGCGCAGGGAGATAGCCCCCGCGAGCACCCCGCTGTCATCAATGGCCCAGGTGAGTTCACGCCCGGCGGCTGCGGCGCGCTGGGTGAAGGTGAGGAAGGTTTGCGCGTCGTCGCGCGTGTAGTTCAGGGGGACGGTGGTCCAGCGTACGGTTTCGGGGTCGGTGCAGATCTGCACCAGTTCGTCGAGGTCAGCTTCACGCAGGGGCCTGAGGGTGAATTTTTCGGTGATGAGTTCAGGAATTTTCATGGCACGAGTATACACACACCATAGAGTGATACAAAACACATACACAGAACCCTTTAGTGCCTTGTAATTATGAATTACTCATAATAATATGGAGTTACTTCCCCTTCGAGGGCACCAAAAATACAGTTTCCGAAAGACCGCACACTATCGTTCGGGAGCTTCACACCACAACCTGAAAGGGCATAAATGGCTGTACTATCCATTGGCGACCAGTTCCCCGCTTACGAGCTGACCGGCGTTGTTCCCGGCAAGCTCGCCGAGATTGAGGCAAACAAGCCCGAAGATTACTTCACCACCGTTTCCTCCGAGGGTCTGGACGAAGACACCTGGCGGGTCGTATTCTTCTGGCCCAAGGACTTCACCTTCGTCTGCCCCACCGAAATCGCCGCATTCGGCAAGCTCGCCGACGAATTCGAGGCACGCGACTGCCAGGTTATCGGCGTATCCGTGGATAACGAATACACCCACTACGCATGGCGCCGCTCCCACGAAGAGCTCGTAGATCTGCCCATCGTCATGGCATCCGACCTCAAGCGCGAGCTCACCAGCGCCCTGGGCATCCTCAACAAGGACGGCGTGGCAGACCGCGCAACCTTCATCATCGACCCGCACAACACCATCCAGTCGGTGTCCATTACCGCAGATTCCGTCGGCCGCAACACCGACGAAGTGCTCCGCCAGCTGGATGCGCTCCAGTCCGACGAACTGTGCGCCTGCAACTGGAAGAAGGGTGCAGAAACCATCGACGCCTTCAAGGAGATGAAGTAATGAGCATCGAGAACCTGCGTAACGCACTGCCTTCCTACGCGAAGGACATGAACCTGAACCTGTCTTCGCTGCCGCGCATCACCTCGCTCACCGAGCAGCAGCTCTGGGGTGCAATCCTGGCCACCGCAGCGGCAACCAAGGTTGATTCCGTTATCGTTGAGATCGCAGCAGAAGCGAAAGAGCACCTGAGCGACACCGCCTTCGATGCGGCACTCGGCGCGGCAACCATCATGGGGATGAACAACATCTTCTACCGCACCCGTGGCTTCCTTGACGGTGCTTACGACGATCAGCGCGCAAACCTGCGCATGCAGATCATCGGTAAAAATGGCGGTATCGACAAGCTCGACTTTGAGATGCTGGCGCTCGCAGTTTCTGCCGTGAACGGTTGTTCGCACTGCGTGGCTGCCCACGAGCACACCATCCGCGAGGAGGGGGCCTCCAAGGAGCAGGTTAACGACCTGATCCGCATTGCGGCAACTTTGGGCGGCGTGGCGCAGGGTATCCAGTTGGCTGAAGCCCTGGGCTAAACACACAGGCCCCGTTGGCCTCACAGCGCAGACATCTCGTCTAAAAGGCTCTTCTCCCGAACCAACCGGCGTCTTTGACGCAAGCTAATGGGAGAAGAGCCTTTTAGTGCGCGGGCGTAGGATATTGTGACCCTCGCGAAGTATGTGTTTTAGACACTGAACACACCGCAGAACGGGAAAGGGCTAATAGCGCTTTAGGGGTTAGCCGCACAGGTGAAAACTGTGGGCGTTGAGTGCTGAAGACTCGCCCGCTACCCTCTGTGGGTAATATGCCTGCCTATATGTATAACGTGAGCATGTCACGTATAAAACCACTTGTCAGGTGAATTTTAGACTGAGCGGAGCGCCGCATCCCAGGTGGAGGCGAGGCGCACCGCAGCGGCGGCGAGCGCATCCAGCTCACCGGCGTAGACCAGAGTGGACCGCACACCCGCGCACCAGTCAATCGTGCCCAGACCCAGCCAGGGTTTGCCGGGGAAGAACTCGCGCCGCAGCGCCACACGACGTTTCCCCAAAGCCCGACGACCAGGCACATAACCGCCGCGGCTGATGAAAAATTCATCCCGGCGTTCAGCGAGAACCTGCCGATCCAACACCCGCAGAGCGTTAACCCAGCTGGGTTCCCCCGTCTTGGGCAGGTCGGTCAATTCGGGATATTCCTCGTCACGCTCGGTCACGCTCACACCCAAAATATACTGATACCGCACCTGATCCAGCCCGTTGGGAAGCCCACGGTCGGCACCCTGAACCGTCCCGCACAGATGCCGTGCCACGGGCTCGCCCGCCAGGTTCACGCCCATCAGCGGCAGCTCGGGACCGTCAAGATACAGCCCCACCGCGCCGGTTCCCGTAATATTTGGGCGCACCGACCAGCCAGGCAGGCCCTGCTCTAGCACCGGGCGCACCCGCTGAAGAACCTCAAAAACCTGCTCACGTGAAACCGCCATGGCGTTCCTCTCAGCACTTTCAACCTGCGTTTGCTTTCTTCCATTGTCTCGCACAGGTCTAGCGTATGCGGTATGCCACAAACCTGCGGGTATCGTAGCGGCAGCACACGCGGTAAGATAGCAGACGTTGCGCCTAAAACTGCGGGCCGTATCCGTCTTTATGCGACCTATATTATTCGCCGTACCTCACCCCGAAAGGAGTCAGACCGTGCTCAGCACCATCGAGCCCGAGACGCTGTTCCGCGTCGTAGATATTGCAGCCGTGGTGGCTAACGGCCTGCTCGGCGGCGCGGTGGCGCGCGCTCTGCGGTTTGACATGGTGGGCTTCTTGCTGTTGGCGGTTGTCTGTAGCATGGGCGGCGGCATGATCCGTGACGTGCTGCTGAACGCGGGGCTTCCGATAGCGCTCACCGACGGCTGGTACTGGGTGGGCGCTATTACCTCGGCGGCTTTGGCGTATGTGCTGGATCTGAGCTCGAACTGGGCCACCCGCGCCTAGTGGTCGTGGACTTTCTGGGTATGGGCTGCTGGGCGGCTACCGGCACCATCAAGTCCCTTACCTTGGGGCTGCACTGGCTCCCGGCTATTGCGCTGGGTGTGACCACGGCGGTTGGCGGCGGGGTTATCCGTGACATTATGGTGAACCGCATCCCCGCTATCTTCGGCGGGAACTCGCTCTACGCCACGGTGGCGTTCGTGGGTGCCGCCGAGACCGCGATCTGTTTCAAGATACTGGAACGCCCTAACGTGGCGGTCGCCGTGTCTGTGCTCACCTGCACGGTATTGGGGATTGTGGCGCGGTGGCGCGACTGGCGGCTGCCGATGCCTACCACACTGAAGGTTCAGCGCCCGCGCCTGCTGGATGTATTCCGCCGCGACCACGAACATCTTGAGAACGAGGGCTGGGCGCCGGGCACGCCGCTCACAAACCAGCTGGATGTGATTACAGAGGATCAGATTCAGGCGTATCGTGAGCAGCTGCACCGTGAACGGGAACAACGCGGCGACTAGCCACCGGTCCGCTCAAACCTGTCCACCCCGGCGGTAAAATGTAAACCTTTTACACCGGGAAGAGGCACACCGTCATATTAAGCCCCGAAAACTAAAAGACGGCGGGGTGTTCATGTGTGCCAAACGCCCCGCCGCCACAGAAGTACCCTGCGACCGCCGCGAAATCCTTTAGCCGCAAGGTACTCGTATTAGCATACCCCGTATGCCCACCATTTTCTAAGGATAGGCTCCGCTGCGGCAGCGATACGACCGTACTAAAACACCCCAACCAGCCCTATTTTCTGCCCTCCTGACCCGTCCACCCTTCTTCCGCTGGCAGAGGGGCAGCATCATCACAATATCTTCTCAATATCATCACAACTTTTTTGTGAAGATGTTGAGATGATGTTGTTATGACGCTTGTTGGCGTTGCGGCTCATAGGGAAAAACCCCTGATATTTCAAGGTTTTTGCGACTGTTCGGTCATCCCAATATCATCACAACTTTTTGTAATGATGCCGTGAAGATGTTGTGATGATAACCACCCAAGCGCCCCAGATGCGGAACATACCGCTCCCCTTTCTGTAGGGCAGGAAGATGCGCACCCTATCACACGAGAGCGGCGGCCATTCGGAAGCTTATTACTCCCAAACAGCCGCCGCTTTGAAGATTAGGCCTGTGACAGTCGCCGAGCTACGCCGTGACCTGGCGTTTCGAGGAAATCACGCCGGTGTTGAAGCCCGCAAGGTGAAGTCCACCATGGAAGCGTGCGTGCTCGATCTTCACGCATCGGTCCATGACCACATTAAGCCCAGCTGCCTCACCGATAGCGGCAGCTTCCTCATTCCACGAGCCCAGCTGCATCCACACGGTTTTCGCGCCCAGATCAACCGCCTCCTGAACCACACCCGGGAGGTCTTCATTGCGGCGGAAAATCTCGACGAGATCGGGCACTTCCGGTAGGTCCTGAAGCGAGGCGTACACCGGCTGCCCCAGCACGGTCTTGCCTTTCGCCGCAAGAATCGGGTTCACAAAATACACTGTATACGGCGACGAAGACAGCAGGTAAGTTGCCACGAAGTTTGAGGCGCGCGAAATCTTATCGCTCATCCCCACAATCGCGATAGTGCGGGTATTGCGCAGAATGTTCAGCCGCTCGGGGGCGTTCGGGCCTACCCAGGTACGTTTCTCAGTCATTAGTTGCCCTCCTTCGCGGGTGCATCCTTGGGCTCTGAGGCGCCCGAAGCTGCGGCGCTATTCGGCAGTGCGCAGGCGGCGCCCTGCTGCGGGTCAGCCTCTTCGGCGGCGAGAGCCTCTTGCGCCGCAACGAGCTTATCGGCGCTGGATTCGCCCACACGTTCACCCGCGTGGTTCAGGCCAGTCGCGTGGGTGAGTGCCTGGTCAAGGTCCCAGATAATGTCTTCAACATCCTCAAGCCCAACCGAAATACGGATCAGGTCTTCACCCACGCCCGCCGCGGCAAGCTGCTCGCTGGAAAGCTGCTGATGCGTGGTCGAACCCTGGATGCAGCACCAGGGTGCGCGAGTCACCAATATTCGCAAGATGCGATGCCAGCACGAGCGCGCTAATGAACTCGCCGCCAACCACGCGGCCGCTCGCCTTCTCGGTGCCCTTCACCCCAAAAGAGAACACAGACCCAACGCCCAACGGCAACAGTTTTTTCGCGCGTTCGTAGTGCGCATGCCCCGGCAAGCCTGCGTAGTTTACGTAGGCGATGCGCGCATCCTCAACCAGCCAATCCACGACCTTTTTCGCGTTGGCGAGGTGCGCATCCATGCGCTGCGGCAGGGTTTCGACACCCTGAAGCAGGTTGAATGCCGACTGCGGTGAGAGTGCGGGGCCGAAGTCGCGCAGCTGCTCGGAACGCAGTTTTGTGAGGAACCCGTATTCGCCGAAGTTCCCCCCACCACGAGACGTTATTGTACGAAGGCACCGGCTCGGTCATGAGCGGGAAGTTGCCGTTCGCCCAATTGAACCGTCCGCTCTCAACAACCACGCCGCCGAGGGTGGTTCCGTGCCCGCCCAGGAATTTGGTGGCGGAGTGAATCACAATGTCGGCCCCGTGTTCCAGCGGGCGAATCAGGTATGGGGTTGAGATCGTGGCGTCCACAACGAGGGGAACTCCCGCCTCATGGGCTACAGCGGCGAGCCCTTCAAGGTCTGCGATCTCGCCGGAGGGGTTGGCGACAACCTCCGTGTAGATTGCCTTGGTGTTCTCGGTCAGCGCCGCCTTGTAGTCTGCGGGGTCGGTGCCTTCCACGAAGGTGGTTTCGATACCGAATCGGCGCAGGGAGACATCCAGCTGGGTGACTGTTCCGCCGTACAGCTGGGAGGATGCCACAATATGGTCGCCTGCCTGGCAGAGCGCGGCGAAGGTGATGAACTCGGCGGCCATGCCGGATGCGGTCGCCACCGCCCCAATACCGCCCTCTAGGGATGCGATGCGCTCTTCCAGCGCGGCAACGGTCGGGTTCGATAGGCGCGAGTAGACGTTGCCGTACTTTTGCAGGGAGAAGAGGTTGGCGGCATCGTCGGTGTCTTTGAAACGAACGAGGTGGTCTGGTAGATAGGGACCGCGCGGGCGCCGTGTTCAGCGTCCGGGGTGCCGCCCGCGTGCAGGGCGCGGGTGCGGAATCCGAAAGTATGTTCAGCCATGCATGACTCCTGGTTGGCTTAGCGCAGCCGAATGATGCGCCAAGGTCGAGGAACAGAGGTACTCAACCCTATACTGTGCCACTAGGCAGGGGCGTGCCAAGTGCGCGTAGCATTATGTCGTTTGTGTCGTTTTATGACACGGTGTCTCGCTCCTCGCCTTACTGCTCGCCCATTCAGCCTGTCGGAAAATCGTCTTTTGTTGCGGCTTCAGAGGCCCATAGAGGGAGGGAAGCCGCCTGAAAAGCGGGAAACCATGTGCGTGTGTTCCACACACTGCCTTTTTGGGATGAGGACTATGGCTTGAGCGATTAGATTCTAAATAGGGTTGTCGTGCAGGAAGAAGTACCACATATCATCTATATCAGCATCATCAAATATATATTTATATTTTTCCCCAAACACGTATTCCTCGATGAACGAAGAGAAAGGGACGCTTTTTTCGCCATCAACATTAAATGTTACCTGGTTATTGATTCTATTTAAAAAAATTGGCTCATATAAAACTTGTCCCACTTCATACATAGAATCTTGTAAATTTTTTGGCACTCTGTATTGTTTATCCAATATTCCTTCCACGCTCCACAACTCTATATCCCCAAAAGACCCTCCGTTGCACAATAATAAAAACTGTTTATGTTCCAACGTCAAAAAAAGAGTCTAATTGCCCACTCACTTTATCAGCCCCTTGAGGAATATTTCCATATAAAGGAGCATCCGGCAATACGGACAAACAATTTCTATAGTGTTTAACTATTTGAGATAAATCCATAGAAGCCTCCAGGTATGTGCGTGGTCAATATTTTATAGCATCTGAGCCCAGAACTATTGTATATCAATATGCCAGTTTGAGCATACGACAGGTATTCCTGGGTTATTTTTACAGACCAGAGCCTCAAAATTTTCAACTCAATCATTTTTGTGGATAAATGTGTAAATCCCAAGAACACCATCCGCATACTAAATCCATTATTTCTAAAATGCGGTCTTCTTCGATTTCTGTTTCTGCATCGGAACGAAGTTCTTCTAGAAATGAATATAATTCATCTTGGGATACATTCTTATTTTGCAGATCAACTAGATATTTTTTAATCTCCAATAGAGATGTTTCCTGATTTTTTATTATTCCTGATAATAATTTTTTATCATAGTCACTGAGCATTATTGAATCCGTTTGTGGGCTTACGTCTTATAGGCTCAAAGGCATGATTATATCTTTCTAAAGTCATTCTTTTAGAGGCTTGAATTGTCCGATATTCAGATTTATCTGGAACATACTTCACATCATCGCCTAAGCCACTCGTATCAATTTACCAAACTGGGCCTTTAACAGTTCAGCTGCGTTCAGCAGGTCGTCTGTGAGAGAAGATCTTCAGGTGAGGCAGACGCAGATATGCCATTACTACCAGGTTCAACCATTCCACTCGCAGCTACAGTAATATCAATACCTTCACGAGCACTCACAGCTCAAACTGATAATTCAATTTTAGGGTATCCTTCATATAAGGATTATTCCTTAGAGGTGCACCCAGACCCTTAACCTCGCACTGGCGGGTATTCTCGGTTGCGCAGGGGAACATGTTTTGGTGTGGGATCTGAAAGCATGTTTAGCCATGAATGACTTCTGGTTGGCTTGGTAAGACTGGTGTACACGCCAAGGAGAAACAGAGGTACTCAACCCTATACTGTGCCACGTTCTCCGGATACGCCAAGTGCGCATAGCAATGTGTCGTTTGTGTCGGTTTATGACACGGAAGAGGTAATACGGTTCTAGTCGTCCCTTATATATTCGGTGTAACAGAAAAAAATCATAGTGTAGATTCCGTAGAACCAGGGTTATACGTTCTCATAGGGAATCCATCAGTTATAATTCATACAGAAACAAAATTTACCCCTAATAATTCTACTGATCCGACAGTGAACATATGTGAAAATATTCAATTTCCACCTAATAAATATTAAAATTAACCTTACCAAAAATTACATATTTAGGTATATTTATCTCAGATAATAGATATTCTTTATCTTCACCATAAAAAGTAACTAATATACTCTTCTGGTGACATAACATAAGGAATTTCATTAGAAGGAATACGACTAAACTCTAAAGGAATAGGGTTATATTCCACCCTTTAAAGGAGTAGTTTTATATTCCGACCTTATGAGTTCAAAGGTATTGCTAATTTTACGTTTAGGTAAAGTTGGTATTTTTAGGATTAAAAAGCCTCTAAACTTTCAAAAAGATAATCCCATGGACGAGTAAATATAGAAATTTTTATCAACTTTTTTTGTATTTTGAAGGAATATTTCTTGGGTTTTCCTTTTTGTATTCAGCGATATTAGTTAAATAATTATATATCTCTTCAATAGGAGCCGCTGTGACTCCATGCAAAGGAGTAAAAGAGTTATTTTTATGATCTTTTACAGATTTAAAAATTTCACTCTCGCAATCAAGGTAGTTATAGAATATATAGTAGGCGGAATACTTGTCTTTCCCAAATTCTTTACGCATTTTATGCTGCGTCTGGAAAACTTTTTCCACCTGATATTCAGGCTTTTTCCTCCCAGATATATGAGACTCAGGCTTTTTCCTCCCAGATATATGAGCAATTTCCGGATACTCATCGCCTCGTAAAACTTTAGCCTGAAATGCAAAAGTATATTTTTCTGATGATTTATCTTCGATGATGAAATCGAGCCCGTGATTGCTTTCTTCATTTGACACATCTTTAACTTTTATAGGAACTAGATTAGGAAATTTTTCAAGTATAGGACACATTATTAATAATTCAGTAATACTGACTTCCCCAATCTTAAGTATTCCTGGGCGTTCATATTTAAGTTTAAGCCTATTCCAGACACCTTCAGATATGTGCTGCGATAACTCGTACATAATCACCTCATTTTTATGTAAAGTATTTTTAATAGATTATTCTCTATAATACGAAAGGTTAACCGTTCTATAATAGTCAATGTTTATGATATAGTCAAGATATTTAGAGAATATTTATCTAAATATCTCCCAATAGTTTGAAAATAAGGGCTAGTACAGGCAAGTGTTGCATGACCATAGAACATTATCATTACCATATTACCTTTGAAATTTTATTCCACAGGGAAAATAGTTCTTGCCTTCAAGGTACTGAATTCTATCGTCCAGCGACAGAAAAGGTGGCACTCTGCCCGTCGAAGGTTCTCCTGATATAAGAGGACCCCCTCAGGGCGCATACACCGTGCGATGCAGAGGCGGAGGGGGGACTGTTACTGTTTACTCTAGCAAGCCTCAATTCGAACATGCAAGCAATTGCGTCACCAGCATATATATTTCTTAGCCAGCAACTCGACCGCTCAAAGATCACGTTCGAGAAGGCGCCCGCCACCAGTCTGCTCAGGTGCGATCATACCCAATAACGACCGGATGCGTTCGTTGATCACAGACTCTCCTATGAGCAGATACGGCACTCCTCTGAATGTGGAGGTGGTCTGATTGAGACACTTGATGCGCCTCATCACAAAGGCATGTGTAGAAACACGGTGCCCACCCAGACTTCCCGGGAGGACACTCTGCACAAGAAACCCGCCGGGGTTCGCATAAGTGCGAGACACCCGGCGGGTTCAGAAGCGGTGGTGGAGGGATTTGAACCCCCGTTGGCTTTTACACCAAACATCATTTCGAGTGATGCACCTTCGGCCGCTCGGACACACCACCAGCTTTAGCTATTCTAACGCACCGTCTGGGGCATCGCAAAACCCCCTCAGACCCCACAGCCGCCAGGGCCTATGGGGCTGGCCGCGCTATAGCAGTCTGTTTTTCGTCCCCGCTGCGCCTGCAAGTGGGCGGCTCTCTGGCTACCTACGGATGTACCCGTCCACCACCTGCATGACCGCGCGCGTGGCGTCTTCAGCGGTGCGGGGCGAACTGTGAATCACCCGGTCCATTGACAGCATATAGGCGGCACCAAATAGCGACCGAGGTGGAACGCACATCCTGGGCCCTGTCAATCATGTACCGTTTACTCAGGGCAGCCACCCTGGCCTCAATGAAGTCCAGCAGGCTCTGACGGCTATCAACCATGCTCTCCGACCAGTCGTTCATGCTCTTCCACACCTCAGCGATCCACAGCCGGGCGTACCCCGGGCGGTCCTCAAGGTATTTCAGTGCCGTGTAGATGCTGGCCCTCAGCGCCTCACGGGGGTCGCTATGCATCTGAGCGGCGGCCTCCATCTGGCGTAGTAGCAGGTCGGTTCCGTACTGCAAAAGCTGGTCGATCATCGTTTTCTTCGACCCGAAATTGTAGTAGACGGTGCCTTTCGAAACGCCGGCAAGCTGCGCAACCTCTTCAACGGTTGCGAACTCTGGCCCCCGCTGTCCCATGATTTCCATGGCCGCGTTAAAAAGCTTCAGCTGGGTTTGCTGGTGCGGCCGGGGCGACGAGTCGCGGCCTCGGCAACGGGACGCTGCAACGCTAAGCCCTCCCCTCCTGTGAGTACTATTACCTCTATACTATTAGACTGCTACCGTGGGGGCTAACTGCTTCAGAGCCCACACACGAACCGCAGCAGCCCCACCGTGAGGCCCGCTCCCCCAGCCGCCCCGCGCACTAGTCACGTTTACGGGCAAAGAAACCGCTCATGACACGCGCGCAATCCTGCCGCAGCACCCCCGCATACACCTGCACCGGCGGCGCACATCGAGCATCACGCAGCACATCGTACCGGCTCCCAACCGCGCCCGTCTTCGTCTCCCAGGCCCCGAAAACCACGGTGGGGATACGCGCCATGAGCACCGCCCCAGCACACATGAGGCACGGCTCCACAGTCACCACCAGGGTGCACCCCTGCAGCCGCCACGTGCCCAGCTGCTGGGCGGCGGCACGAATAGCAAGCACCTCAGCATGCGCGCTGGGGTCATGGTGCCGCTCACGCATATTATGCCCCGCACCAATAACACGCCCGGCAGGGTCAATAACTACCGCCCCAATCGGCACCTCACCCTCACCGGCTGCGGCGCGGGCCTCGTCCAGGGCCAGGCGCATCCACCGCTGATGCTCCGGCAGGGCCGGGGCATCGCTAAGAACAGCGGAATCACCGGCATCTACCGCGTACTCTTCATCATCCATAACAGCTCATACTCCCCTATCCGATAGGCCTTACCCGTTGTAGGCGAGCGCAAACGGGTACACCGCGCTCGCGCCCGCACGCCGCAGTTCGCGTGCAAGCACCGTGAAGGTCCAGCGCGAATCCACCAGTTCGCTCACCAGCAGCACCGGCACCTGATGCTCATGCAGGTAGTCACGCACCCGGTCTGGCAGCGTGTAGCAGCGCAGGGCATCCGCGCACCGAAACGCACTATTGCCGCCGAAAAAAACTGTGGAGTGTCGGTGAGCACGGCCTCTCCCAGGTAGGCTAGTTTTCCCACACCCTGCCAGTCCTTCCCCCAGTGAACGCGCAAGCTGCGGGCGCACCGGCGAGGGCACGGTCAGCACGGCGACGGGGCGGCCCGTGTCGCCCCAGTCCCAGGCGGCGAGCACATTCACGCACGCCTTACCGAGGGGCGCGGGTGTGGGGGCGTCGTGCGGGGTGCCCTGGGCGTCGGTTGTGAACAGTTCACGCAGCTGCGCCCCGTACCCCAGGTCGCTCAGGCGGGCCAACGCATACCCTGTGTTTGCCTGCTCATCGGCGGGGATGCGGGTTCCGGCGGGTGCGGTATCCCCCACCAGCTTGTCCAGCCCAGAAGCCCACTGTTTACGCGGGGTGATCTCCACCCCTGCAGCGGTGAGGGAGCCGGTGGCGGCGGTGAGCGCCTCCTGCGGGACGGTACGCGGATACCATGGTTCGGTGCAGGTATCGCAGGTGCCGCAGGGTTCTGCGGTGTTATCGTCAAGCTCATGGGCGAGAAACACCATACGGCAGGTGGTGGTGTTCTCGTAGGCGAGCATAGCTTTCTGCTCAGCCACTCGGGCGCGCGCCACCGCCTCGTAGCGGGCTGCATCGTATGTCCAGGGTGTACCGGTGCTGGCCCACCGGGACTTATTTTTGTGTACGGCCCCTTCAACGCTGAGCACTTTAAGCAGCAGCTCTAGGGTGGTGCGGCGCAGCTGCACGCGGGATTCCAGGGCGGGGATTGAGAGCCCCTCAGGTTCTTCAGCGAGGGCGGTGAGCACGGCGTGGGCATTGGTTTCGTCCGGCATTGAGGCGGTGGCGAAGTATTCCCAGATGGCGGTGTCTTCGGGGCCGGGCAGCAGCAGCACGTCGGCGTTAATGGCCCCGCGGCCGGCGCGCCCTACCTGCTGGTAGTAGCTGACCGCGGAGGAGGGCGCCCCCAGGTGCACCACAAACCCCAGGTCGGGTTTGTCGAACCCCATGCCGAGGGCGCTGGTTGCCACGAGGGCTTTTACCTGGTTATTTTTGAGTGCTTCTTCGGCGGTGATGCGTTCTTCAGCGTCCATACCGCCGGTGTAGGGCAAAACCTGGTACCCGGCGTTAGCCAGTGCGCGGGCGGTGTCTTGCGCCGCCGATACGGTGAGGGCGTAGATAATGCCGGAGCCGGGTAGGGTGTTCAGGTGCGCGATGAGCCAGCCGATGCGTTCTGCGGGTTCCCTCAGGTGCAGCACCCCCAGCCGGAGGGAGTCGCGGGTGAGGGGGCCACGCAGGGTGAGTACTTCTTGCGGTTCGGCGCTGTCTGGGGTGTGGCCGGTTGGCGGATGCGCGGCAAGCTGCTCTGCGATGTCTGCGCCCACGCGCTCGTTGGCGGTTGCGGTGGTGGCGAGCACGGGTATGCGCGGCGGCAGGTCGTCAATGAGCCGACCGATGCGCCGGTAGTCGGGGCGGAAGTCGTGCCCCCAGTCTGAGATGCAGTGCGCCTCGTCCACTACGAGCAGCCCGAGGCGGGGGGCGAGTTGCGGCAGCCATTCGTCGCGGAAGGCGGGGTTGTTGAGCCTTTCGGGGCTGATGAGGAGCACATCGATCTGGTCGGATTCTAGGCGGGTGCGGATGTCGTCCCAGTCAGTCACGTTGGAGGAGTTAAGCATGGCGGCGCGCACCCCGGCGCGTTCTGCGGCAGCCACTTGGTCGCGCATGAGGGCGAGCAGCGGGGAGATAATGAGTGCCGGCCCGGCCCCTTGTTCGCGCAGCAGCAGGGCGGCGATGAAGTAGACGGCGGATTTTCCCCACCCGGTGCGTTGGACGACGAGCACGCGGCGGCGGTGTGCCACGAGCGCTTCGATCGCCTGGTACTGCCCGGTATGGAAGGCGGCGTGTGGGTTGTTGGTGAGCGCAGCTAGGAGGGTGCGGGCGCGCGTGGGCAGAGGCTGTGCCTGTGGGCTCGCAAGGTGGTTACTGTTCACGGTGCCTTCTTGGGGTGCGGGTTCATGGTTGTCTTTCCATCATGTCAGAAAAGGCCCATGATGTAGTGGTATTGGTGCCCGCTACTGTCTGCTGAGGGCAGGGCAGCACCTTGCTGATGGGGCGGTGCTGGTGCGGAGGCTCTATCCCCCATACCACCAGTCTTTACCGCTCGGGGGTCAGCTGGTTGGCTGCGTCTGAGGCGGTGCGTATCACGGTGGCGGCAGGACACTGGTTATGTGTTTCCTGCTCGCTACAGGTAGAATTGGGCACAGTGTTACACAGCTTCCGCATAGTGTGCCGTTACCCGTTCCTCAGGTGCGGGGGTTAGGCTGTTGCTATTGCGCACCGCGCACACTGACTTTTATAGACCTATTTACGTTTCAGGATTGTGATGTCTCTTCTCGCCTCTGCGCTGGTTGCGCATATGCCCGTGGCGCTTCTCGGTTTTAATCTTGAGGATATTCTTATTAGCACCGGCCCGTGGGTGCTGGTGGTCTCGGCGATCATCGTGTTTATTGAGTCCGGCGTGCTGTTCCCGGTTTTGCCGGGTGATTCGCTTATTTTTGCTCTCGGCATGCTGCATGACCGTATGGGGCTTTCGCTGTGGCTGGCGTTCCCGGTGCTGATTGTTGCCGCCGTCGCTGGCGGCGAGGTGGGGTACCAGTTGGGCGCCCGCTACGGACGTAACCTGTTCAAGGACGACGCGAAGTTTTTGAGCACTAAGAACCTGCACGCGGCTGAGGAGTTTTTCGCTAAGCGCGGCGGGGTGGCGCTGGTGTTGGGGCGTTTCGTGCCGATTGTGCGCACGTTCGTGTCGCTGGCGGCCGGTATTTCTTCGTACCCGCGCCGTAAGTTTAATCTGTGGAATATTCTGGGCGCGGTGCTGTGGATCGGCTTGATTGGGACCGCCGGGGTGCTGCTGGGCGGTATCGAGTTTGTGCACAAGAACATTGAGCTTCTTGCTGTGATTATTGTGCTGGTCTCGGTGGTTCCGGTGGCTATTGAGTACATACGTGGCCGTAAGAAGGAGCAGAAGGCTCTGAGCGAGTAGTTTTCGCTGCTGCTATGTTGCGGCGCCCCGTTGGGAAATTACTTTCTCGTTATTTCCTCAGTGGGGGCCGCGCGCAGTTGCAAGGCCACCGATGATAGCGACTACCCGGCTGACGTTCTTTCTAGCGGCCACATCCGATGCGGCCGCCGAACGCGTGCTGAATAGGGTACGGCGAGAGCTCACGGAGCTGAACCTGACTGTCACCGCGCGGGATAAGAATATTTTTTTGAAATTGAGCAACCCATACACAGCTGGGAGCACCACGTGTATGGGCTTCTAAACTGTGCAGTCACCTGGGCCGTCAGTGGGTGCTCACCGGCGATATAGGCCACCTTTTTGATGCCTTTTCCAGCCACTCAGCGGTTGCGGGTGTGGAGGCGGTACACCTCACCTGCGATAACCCGCAGGCGTACGAGCACTAGTTGAGCTTAGGGCCCTCGTTCTTGTCACTCTCGTGACGGCTGTTCTGCTGGCTGTACGCCCTCATAGTGGTTGGGCGCTGCCGCAGCAGGGGCAGAAAACCCGGGTGCGGTGGGCTGCTGCGGAGCGTATGCCTGAACCTGCTGGGTGAGCGCCACACTGTTCTGATAGTTACGCCATGCGCCCCAGTCGGCAGTGAATTTGCTGGGCTCAGATTTGAACACGCTGCAGGTAAGCATGATGCACAGCACCAGTTTTATCAGCATCAGCAGTACCGCTGCTATGAAGGCAGCAACAGCCAAGGGGTTCTCGGATGCTACCCTAAATACATTGTCTTTATCTGCGTCAGGGATGAGCATCCACGCCACAAGAATCGCCACTGTAGCCAGTGCTACCTGCATAAGCAGGAAAAGCCCCTGCACAATAGCGAGCACTCCGGCTGTGATCCGCGCCGCCGTGTACCCTTTCTTGTAGAACATGGCGACCACAATCGCCACTGTCATCGACACCGCAGTTATCAGCATACTAACGACGAGCGGCGCCCCGCGTGATATTACTTCCCCCACCCGGTCACCATCGTTTTGGTAGCCGGGCAGAAAATCCACGATCAGGCCCACTGCCAGACACCCGACATAGATATAGATAAGGCGCACACCGAAGTTCACCTTCTTATTGCTCTGCGGCGGTTCATCCGGCACAGGCATGTGAAACTGCTGCTGCCCGATCGGTGCCCCATAATACCCGGAAGACCCGGGGGGCTGAGCATAACTCGGCAGCTGCTGTTGAGGCTGACCGGAAGGCGGCGGGTACTGGCTCATGGTGTATTCCTTCACGGGGTAAATGTAGTGACTGTCGTCTCCACCCTACCAAAAATACCGCCCCGCTAAGGGGAAATAACGCCCCATATGCATAAACCAGATACCGCAGCCACCGTGAGAGCAGGGTCGAAGACACCCCACCTAGCTGCCGCCCCGCCAGGTATTAGAAGTGCGCTGGCGGTATTTGAACGTACATGCTGGGGTTCCTCTGGTAGGCACGCCACATGCCCCAGTTCGTGGTAAATGCCGCCGCCTGCGGCTTGAACATGTACACGGCGATAATGATGCACAGCAGCAGCCCCACCAAGTACAGTACCGCCGAAGCCACCACAAAAATGGTGGCGTAACGGTACGCTTCAATGTACCCGGGGTCTGCCGAATCTGACGCCCGCGAAAGCGCCGCAAAAAGCTCGAACACGCCAATGAGGGTCAGCAGGCCAAGGAGGAGGTTATTCATGGCACCAAGTATGGCCAGCACCGCCGCAGTAATACGCGCCCACGTGTACCCCCGCGAGTAGAACACTCCCACCAGAATATTGGTGGCCACCAGCACGAGGGTGATGACCGCGTACAAAACGGCAATCTTCCCAATCGTGACGTCCATGGCTGTGGCGCCGTGCTGGGCGTACACTGTAGTGCTGGTGGGGATCGTGTCACGGTAGAAACTCACCACGCCGTGCACCACTATGAGTACAGCATGCGCATAAATGAGTTTTATGCTCAGCCGCACCTGGGCGGAAGGCCGCGAAGGCTCAGTAGGCAGGTGCTCATAAACCTGATGCGTCTCGTAATGTTCCGGTGTCCCGTGCGGGCCTAGGGCGCTTAAATCGACAGCGCCGTGGGGTGCTGCGCCCCCGTGGTGCTGAGCCTGGAGGTGAGGATTCTGCGGGTTGGGAAAGTCGTGGCTCATGACTCTCTCCTTATGAACGTGCTAGAGGTTCTCTCCCTACCACCGTACCAAACCCTGCCTCTTGGGCCAGGCAGGTACCTGCCGCCATGATGTGCGCAGCCAGCATCCGCGGTGCTTCTCTTAAGCACCGAAAAAGCTGCGAAGCTCCTTCTGCCGGTTACCGGCAGAAGACTCGGCGCTTAACTAGTACCGCATCTGCTGCGACCCGTAGATAGCGTGCTCGGTGGCGCTCCTGCGGTAGGTGCGCCATGCTGCGTACTGTGCGGTGTACTCAGAGGCTTCTTTCTTCAGCAGGAAAATGGCGATTGCGACTGCGTTGGCACCGCCCACAGCATTGAGAGCAAAAGTGAAAATAGCAGTGTCTCTAGCCGCCACCACCGCAGAATGCATGTAGTCCGGCACAATGCCGGGGTCAACAGCGGCAAGAAATGGGATAGAGATTAACCCCCACAAGCTTGCAATGCGGCAAGAATCGCAAGGACAGCGCTCAATATGCGCGCCCATGTGCGGCCAGCACGGTACATGAGAGTGAACAGAACCATCAGGCTGACCTTAACGACCAGCATAATGATGGTTATAGTAATTACCATAGCTGTATAGGCGCCAGTATCAATGGTGACGCCGCTGCTATAACTGTCATAGTTCTGAAGCTCAGCCAGATGCTCATACCTGTTGGTGGCGAACGAGATAACTACCTCAAGAGCGGTGCTTAGAACTGTCATCCCTATGTAGATGTACAGGAGCATCAGCCCAATATTAACGGTCTTATTGCGCACCGGTTTTTCGGTCACCACCTGTTGGTACCCGTAAACATTCTGCGGCGCGTACTGTTGATATTCCGATGGCTGGGGAGGGTGCTGTTCCAAAAGTTTTCCTTTTCACTCGTGCACAACGGCAACGGGGATTCTCTTCTCATTATGTCAGCTGCACCCCTGCATATCACCCTATGCTTGTGCACACCGCCATAGCCCCGCACGTGGGCGCCCTGTGCATTAGGGCGACGCCCACGTGTGAGCATATTTACACACCTGTATAGTGAGATTATTGCTGAGGATACTGAGGCGGCTGGTTCGGGTGCTGCTGCCCGTACTGCTGGTTGTATCCTTGCTGCGGAGGCATTGGCTGCTGCGGCTGCCCCTGCACAGGAAACTGCGGGGCTGCTTGCCCAGCTTGGGCCTGGCGGTACAAAGCAGTCTCTTTATAGTACTGAAGAGTACCTGGAAGCCACAGCAAAACAATGGCAATAATGCTGAACACCGTAGCAACAATCGTCAGCAGAATAACCATAGTTACCCTGCCGGAATACTCGGGAGCGAGTATGTCTATCGCTTCTTTAGCCTTTATCGCATCAGGCAGTAGGCTAAATTCACGGCGATTGCAAGCGCCGATAATATCGTCTGGACAATAGAGCCCGAACGCCTCCCCAGATACACCTGGCAACCGCATGCTATGTAAAAAATTGTGAATAGAAGAGAGCGCCAGCTTGATGCGTCAAGAGAATCTATAGACGCAGCAAGGAAGAAGTCCACAATTCGCAGCGCGACCAAGATCAGTATGGCCGCAAGAGCCAGCATAACGGTGATACCAGGACGCGGCTTCTGCGCAGCTGCAGGGTAGCCTTGATCCAGTCTGCCGTGCGGTGGCTTGTGGTAGGGTGCGGGTGCCGGGGTCTGCGGCACCCCCTGGAAGTTCCCGTACTGATCACTCATGTATTTTCTCCTTGGTTGGGCATACCGCACAAAGTCACAACGGGCGGTATGTTCTTCTTTACTTTACCACCAGAGAGATTCTAAACACATGAATATTAACGTTATTGTTTGAAATAGTTTTAAATCTTTATGTATCTTTAGCTATCTCAGCTTGGGTGGCCTGCGCCTGCATCAGAAGGTCGCACTGTTCCTCCAGCTCACGCAGCCGGTGACGCAGCCGCCAGGCACTACGGGCATCGGTGTAAGCGCGGCTGGCCCTGCTCCACAGCAGCGCAAGCGCGATAACACTCATCACCAGGTACGGCATCCCGGCGTACACGGGCAGGTACAGCGGGGACGAAGACCCCAGCAAATAATCCACCTGCTCAGACGAGGCACCGTTAAGCTGAGACATGAGCACACCCACGATGAGCACCATCGACAGGGCACACAGCATACCAAGCAGCTCAAGCACCGTAAGCACCAGGGCAGCCCAGCGGTGACCCTGCAGGTACTTCAGCAGAAGAAACATGTGCATGCCCGTGATAAACATAATGCCCAGCCCGGTCACCAGTGCCGGGTAATACTGCTGGATCTGCTCCATGGCCTTCGCCTGACTCTCGGAGAGGGCATTAATGGGGTACTGCACTGTGAAAAGAATATTGCAGGCCAGCACCTGCCACATCACCACCTGGCAGGCGATGAGTGCTGCAGCAAGGTACACGGGGATCAGCGGTGCCGGACGCTGCGCGGGAAGTAAAGCGTAGACTCGTTCAAGACCTCCACCGTTGGGGATCACCGGCTGCTGAGCCGGTTGCGTATTCGGCACCGCTCCACTCCTTAAGGTTTCTGTATACCCTGACTGTTAGTTAGGGTACCAATTCGATGTCTACTATCGATACTTTTATTGCCTAACAACACGAAATTTCCCCGCCCATCGGTTATCCGACGGGCGGGGAAATTAAGACGCTACGCTATTTCGCGCATACTAGCCGTTCTCAGACTTACCCTGCGACTGGTTGTTCTGCGCAGAGGTCTGCCCAGGCTGCTGGGGCTGTGGCTGATTGGCGTCACCGCTCTTCTGCTCCTGCTGGGAACCGGGCTGCTGCGGAGCCTGCGGCTGCTGCTGGTAGCCGTACCCTTGGAACTGGCCCTGCTGAGGACGTGCCTGGTACTGGTACGGCTGCTGGTAGTAACCAGCCTGCGCCTGGGCCTGCTGCTGGTACGGCTGCGGCTGCTGATACCCCTGGTACTGCCCCTGCTGGCCATACTGCTGCTGGGGCTGTGCCGCCGAAGCATAGCCTTGCTGATGCTGCGCACCCTGCTGACCCGCCGGGTAGCCCTGCATATTCTGCTGAGGCTGTGCAGCAGTGTACCCCTGCTGCTGGTAACCGGCAGGATAGCCGTTCTGCGAAGGCTGCTGCGGCTGCCCTTGAGAAGACTGCCCCTGAGCAGCTTGAGGCTGCGAGCTCTGGGCGTTCTGCGACGGCTGGGCCGAACCCTGGTTCTGAGCCTGCGGCTGGTACTGTCCCTGCAAAGAACCCGCTGACTGCCGGGGAGCGGCGTGCGGCTGGGTAATGGAGTTATAAGCGTCATAGGAGCTCTGGCTCAGCGGCACGGTCGCATCCGAGTCAGCATCCAGAGCAGATACTGAGTCCTTCTGTGGCTGCTGCGGCTGGGACTGCTGCGTCTGGGAAGACTCAGAGCTCTGCGAAGATGAGGAACCCTGGGAGAGCAGGGGCACCTGAGAAGTCTCCGGCTCTGGCTCCAGCGGTTGATCCTCGCCCTGGCCCTGCTGCACTGATGAGGAGGAAGACGACTCGGCAGCAGCCTGCGGCTTGGACGGATCCTTCTCCTTATCCTGCGGCTGAGACGAAGAGGACGACTGCTGAGGAGAGGTGTACGCCTCATACGATTTCTGGCTCAGCGGAACGGTCGCGTCCGGATCGTCCTGAGCGGCAGCTGACTGGGCTGAAGCGGCGGGCGAAGACGAAGCTGACTGCGCCTGCTGAGCCTGATACTGCTGGTAAGAAGTCTGCGGCTTCTGATACCCCGAGTACTGCCCCTGCTGGCCATACTGCTGCTGGGACTGCGCCTGGGAAGCGTACCCCTGCGACTGGGTGTTTTGAGAAGAGGAACTCTGAGCATTCTGAGACTGCCCGGAGGAACCCTGCCCATAACCGCCAGCGTACCCGCTCTGCGAAGAAGACTGGGACGACTGAGCACCCTGACCCTGCGGCTGGTACTGCCCCTGCGAAGACTGGGAAGACGATGACTGCTGACCGTACTGCTGGGCCCCCTGAGAAGGTGCCTGGTAGCGGTTCTGCTGCTGACCGTACTGCTGTGAAGCCTGGCTAGACTGCTGTGCCGACGACGCTGCACCCGACTGACCATACTGCTGCTGGGCGGTGCCCTGCTGAGCAGCGAAACCCTGCTGCTGAGCGGAACTCTGCTGGCTCTGTGCACCCGCACTTTGGTTTTGCCCCTGCGGGCCCTGCGGCGAAGAAGCCTGGCCCTGCTGGTTCTGCTGACCGTACTGGGCACCCGGCTGGTTGGGGTAACCCGGCTGAGGCTGTACCGCATTCTGAGCTTGCGCAGCGTTTTGGGCCTCGGCCTTCTGTGCCGCGCCCTGGGCGAAGAACTCGCTAGAACCAGAAACCCACAGCATCGCAATTACCGCGATGTTCGCCAAAACAATGAGCACCGCAACACCCAGGCTGCCGTATGCCACGGCCATATAACCGTCAGGGAGCAGTCCCTCATTCGAGGCGTTGCTGACCTCACCGATCTTCATGAACGCCATGATGAGGCTCACCAGGCTCCCGCCCGCGATAATACCCGAGAGCACGCTCAACCCGATCCGAATCAGCGGGTTAGCGGTACGGAGCATCACGGCCATAGCAACGAGGCCGCCCAAAGCCACAATATTCAGAAGGAGCGAAACAATGAACATTGACGAAGCAGACATCGTATTGAGCACAACACCCAAAATAATGTCTACCAGCACCAAGGCAGCCGCAACAAACCCAAACGTGCGTGCCATTTTCACGCTGCCGGGCATTGACGGCGGCGGTGCCGTTGGGGAAGCTGAAGCGCCGGGAGAAGCATTGTAAGCTGAGGCTGCGAACTGGCCCTGCTGGTTCTGCTGCTGCCCAGACCCCTGCTGAGACTGCTGGTAGCCCTGCTGCTGGTTCCCCGCATACGAAGGCTGAGACTGCTGGTACGGCTTATTAGTGTTATTGGCGCCCGCACCGGATGCGTACGCGTTATACCCCTGGCCCTGCTGGCTCTGCTGTTGGGGCTGACCAGAACCCGGCTGGGACTGCTGCCCCTGGTTCCCCTGCGACATGAAGGAACTTAGCGGCACTGTCGGCTGGTCGGCATACGGGGAGTACCCATTATTTGCGCTCTGGTTCCCCTGCTGCTGTTGCTGCTGGTACTGGGGCTGGCTCCCATACTGAGGTGGTTGCTGCCCATACTGGCCCCGGTTCCCATACTGCTGGGAGCCAGAGCCCTGGCCGTACTGTTCGCTCATCGGTGTTGTTCTCCTTAGCCCCGGTTTCTCGGTGCTTTTCGCGGTGTGTGGGATCTGTCCGATCCCGACGTGGTTCTTATAGAGTACAGAATACGTCTCACATCCTATAGATGATTACCTTTTCACTCTAACAGAGTGCGGCTACAGAACAAGAGACATCCGAAAATACGGATTCATGCACTATGTTGTGTTCAATACTATATAACTTGAGAGATTCCCGAGCACGCATCTACCGCCCGTGTGTATTAAGGTAGTCCATGAGCGGTGCCTGCTGGGTGAGCATCATGCGCAGGCTCCCGAAACGGTAGAGGGTTACCGATAACAGGATCACCTCAAGAAGCCACAGCACGGCCAAGACACACAGTATCAGCATGGGGTCCATCCCCAGCGAAATACCCCTCCAGTCAAGCACCAAAAGCATCAGCGTAATGGGCGCCAGCAGCAGCCCCACCCCCACAAAACTAATCATTGAGAAAACACCCCACGCAATATATACGGAGGCATCAGAGTTATTGCGGGGCGGGCGTATCAAGGGCCATACCTGCACCACGGCATAAAGCACGGCAAGCACCCCAAAGGCCATTGCCATCTCACGCGTGTACTGGGCAATAATTGAGGTTTCAATCAGGGCGATCACGGCCAGCACCAGCAGGCGCACACACAGGGTGTTCCGTAACCCCCGCTGCCCGCGGGCAAGCGCCTGCGGGGACACATTCGGCAGCGCCGCAGGGTACTGCGCCACAGGCATAACGGGCACCACCGGTATGACCGGCACCATCGGAATATACTGCGGCGGCCCTGGATGCTGCACATACGGCTGCTGTGGCGGCGGCGCCTGGTGCGGCGGGATCGGCGCTGGCAGCTGCGGCAACGGTGGCGGGGTCGTCAGACGCACCGGCGCCTGATAGCGGGTAGGTGCCTGATTCTGATCCCCCGTTACGGCAGGCCCCTCCAGCTCACCGTTTACCGTGCTGTCAGGGTGCCCGTGCGGCGGCAGCGGCCTCGTGGCGTCCGTCGGGGGCTGGGTACCGTCCGCAGGAAGCACCCGGGTTGCCTCAGCCTCAACGTCCTCAAGGCTCGTATCGGCGGGAAGAACGCGGGTAGGTTCCGGCTCGTCACGTTCACCAGACTGCGGCTCATCCAGCAGCGGAGGCATCGGGCGGGTTGCATCCAGCTCAGCGGATTCACTGCCCGGCTCCTCGCCCCCCTTACGCTCGGCGGTGTCGGTGCTTGGGTGGGTGCCCCATGGGACCGTCACCTCGGCAGCGTCCGCATCGGCCGGGACGTTAGTTCCCGAAGCTCAGCAGCATACTCGGGGGTTAACGGCACGGTCGCATCGGTCTGCTCATCGTGGGAATACTCAGTAGAATGCACAGGGGCGGAGGCTGAGGAGTCCTGAACCTCATCATTATGGGAATGCGGGTTTTCGCTCACCCTCGCCCCTTTCGTATAGCATCCTCACACGGCGCTAGGCCGTCGTATGCTCATTACCCTACCACGGGCAGTATCCTTAACGTGGCACTATTGCGGCCACACACAGCAACCTTTGAGGCGCGGCACAGCCCCGAGTTCACGTCCCCTGAACAACCGAATCTACGCAGCTGACGCTTCAGCCATAATGCTCAGCCTGCGCCCGCTGCGGCGGGCATAAAATAACGAAAAGACGGTCTCAATAGGCAGCTCTATAAGAATCCACATCACCGTCAAAGGCACCAGCAGCGGCGAACTCCACAGGTAGTTAAGAACAACCTGCGTGGCGGAAGGAGACAGCAGCAGAGCCCCCACCGGAGCCATGGGGACAAGAGCGGCAAGAATACTAAAATAGTTCGCCACCATAATGATCTTGGGCGAACGTCCCTTATGGTACGCCCACGCACACCAGCTTTGACCCACCAGGTACGCCAACGGAATAGCAGCAATAATGGGCACAGCCAAACGGATGGCCTGCCACGCCATGATTAGGGCCGGGCCAGCTAACAGTACCACCCGGAACACGTACAGCCCCTCATCAAGTGAGGTACGCCCGGGGTTTCCCTGTGGCGGGGTTATTCTTGGCGGGTTCTCAGCCATGGTCCTCCCTACCGGTGCCTCATCGGTGCGGCGGTTTAACCCTCAAAAATTCCGCGGGCCCGGTCTTTGCGCACACTCGCGGCGGGAAAAATACGTCCGCTCATACTAATGTACACGCCAGGCGGCAGCAGGTTCACGGCAGACAGTGCCGCACCCAGGTTAAAACCGGCATCCGAACGCGCCATAACGGCTGGCTGCATAGCCCCGGTAAGCACCACAGTTTTCTGCCGCACATCCGCATGCTCCGCAAGGTAACGGGCGGTTTCGCTCATCGTGTCGGTGCCGTGGGTAATAATCACCTGCTCATCACGAACCGCGTTGAGGGCGGCGGCAAGCTCCGCGCGGTCTGCATCCGTCATATCCAGGCTGTCTTTACCGATAAGCGGGCGGATCTCGAACTTAATATCAGTAATCACCCGATCCAGAAGGTCCTGGGCCGCCGGTGCACCAATATCGAGGGTACCCGCAACCGAATAAAATTTATCGATCGTGCCGCCAGTGGCCAGAATAGTCACTTTTTCGGGGTTTCTGATGCTGTTCACAAGGCTCTCCTGCCGGTGCGTCATAGTCGGGTAGGGTTGAAGCCATTATAAAGAACCCATCTGACGCTTACAGGCCAGCGAGCGCCCCGGTAATGCTCATAGCCTCAGCAACCGTTTGGGTAGAGGGCATGGTCTGTAGCTCAGTCACTGGTGAGGGCTTTTAAACGGTCACCTCCTGCTGATTGGGCTCTGGTGACGATACTACAGGTACAGGGAACCTCATACTTTGAACACGTAAGGCAAGAAAAAAGTCGCCCCTATCGGTTTCATACCGAAAGGGGCGACATACCAGATGATCTCTGGCGAAGAGTGCGCCCTGTGGGGCTCGAACCCACGACCTGCGGATTAAAAGTCCGTAGCTCTACCAACTGAGCTAAAGGCGCTCCAGTACAACTATACACTACACACGGACGAACCCTAAACACGGCCTCGGGTGAGATTTTCGGTCAGCGAAGACCCTGTTCGCACGGTGGCTGCGGCGTTAGACTGAGGAACCTATGGTTTCTTCAACACCCCGCAGCTATCATCGGCCCGTATTAGCTTCTCACGAAATTTTTGAGCGCCAGGCCGGTGGTGAAAACCCTGCCGCCCAGCATGAGGCGGCGTACGCCTCGGCGCGCGTCTTACTGGCCCGTGGGCGCGCCAACACAGACCCGCAGGTGGCCCAACGCCTCGTGGACTTCACCGACGAGTACGGGCTTGAAACGTTAGCACTCATGTGGGCCTCAGCCCCCGCCCAGTCATTGCCGGGGGCGCTGTGGCGCATGTACTCGCTACGGGATGCGGTGCACCGTGACGCAACAGCGGTTAGCCGTGCTTTCGCTAAAGGGCTTGAAGACGACTACCGTTCACACGTGCTCGCGGGCGTGCCCGACCCGCCCAGCGCCTGGGAGGTAGTGGCCACAGCAGACAGTATCCTGGCGGGGGTGTACGAGGGTGAGGTTGATATAGCCCTGGAGCGTTTCGCCGCGTTCGCGCGGGTGGTGGCGCTCGGTTTACGGGCCGAGTACGCCGCAGGTGACATAGCCCGTGCCGCCGGAGTGCATGTGCCGCTGGCTCCCAGCCATGAGGTGCGCCGCGAGGGCGTGAACCGCATGTTAAGCATCCCCTGAACGGGTGCGCAGGCTGGGGCAAATCGCTGAGGATTTAGAAGCTGTGGCGCTGCTGTGGCGTCAACATGGGGGACTTGAAGGATTTTAATATTTTTTTCGGGTCGTGCACGCTGATTTTTCGGTGCTGGCAGCATAAAAAGGTAAGACTTCCCGATGCGCCGCAAACCGGTGTTGGGCATTGACAGGCCCCGGCACGGGCGGGATAATGATTACAAGATGTCGGGTTGCTAATAGGTAGCCCCGGGCTCCAAATCATTTGCCGCTTCGAGCGGCCTTCCGCCGAGAGGCGCTCCCAACCCGACATCCCATACGTATCGAAGAGGTCAGCGGATTCGTTGGCCTCTTCTTTTGCACCCACACCCAGCCGCCGAAGTTCACAACAGAGATAGAATCGGTATATGCTTCAACGCCTCTTCCCGCAAGAAAACAGTTCGCTGCAGTCACTGGCGCAGATTTCGGCGCAGGTTGCGGGCGCGGCGGCGCTCCTTTCGGAAATGGTTGGCACCCCCACCAGCGACTACCCTGACCTATTCGAGCGGATGCTCGCCCACGAGGCCAGCTGCACCGAACTATTTTTTATGACCCTCACCTCTGTGCGCAGCTCGTTCGCCACCCCTTTACCGCGTGAAGACCTGTACACGCTCGCCCGTAAACTCACCAGTGCGGTGGAGGAGCTCACCAGTGCCGCGCACATCCTCTATTTACACCGTATTGACGGGTTCGCCACGCACAGCACCGCCATTCTCGACATTATTCAGCGGCAGGCGGTGCTCACCGAAGCGGTGATCCCTAAACTTATTGACGTCAGGGGGCTGGACACTTACTGGATGGACATGCTGCGCATATCCCGCCAAGCGGTGCGCACCGCCGAAGAGTACGACGCGCAGCTGGCCGCCCGCTACCCGATGGAACGGTACCGCCGCTACACCAAGTTCATTACGCGCCTCAGCGCCGCCGCGAACGCTATGCGTGATGTTTCAGCCGAAATTGGGCGCATTATTGTGCAGGAGTCCTAGCTCGTGCCTACCCTGCTGTATCTGCTGTGCGTGGCGGCGTTTTGTGCCGCGATTTTTGTCACCGGTGTGCATAATGCCTCGAATGCGATCGCGGTGCCGGTGCGTACCCGTGCCATGACACCCGTGGCGGCACTGGTGGTGAGTGCGCTCTTTAACGGCGCCGGGGTCATCCTCGCGTATATGCTGATAAAAGAATATGAGGCGTCGTGGCTTGTTGTCCCGGGAGGAACACCCACCCTCCTTGGTATCGTGTGCGCCCTAACCACCACAGCGGCGTGGGGCACTATCACTTGGGCGATGCGCATGCCCTCCTCCGCAACCCATGCGCTCATTGGTGCGCTCGCCGGGGTGGCCTGGTACGCCCACACCGACGGGTTCGAAAACTACGGGTTTGTGCACACCATCTTCACCACCGCCCTCGCCCCGCTGCTGCTGCTGCCGCCGCTGACGTTCCTGCTCTCCTGGGTGCTCGTATTCCCGTTCTACCGGCTGGCATTACGCACCGCACCGCACCGGGTCAATAGTACCTCCCGCGAAGTTCTCGCCGTCTCAACTGCTGGCATCTCGCTATTACACGGGCTGCAGGTCGGCCAGCGCTACCTGCTGCTTCTGCTGCTTTCCGGGGTGCTCGCCCCGTTCACATCCGCAGTCAGTTTCGATAAAGCCCCGGCAACTCTCATGATCGTATGCGCCGTCTTAGTAGCCGCCATTCTCGCAGCGGGTACCCTGACCGGCGGGTGGCGTATCGGGTATACCTTCACCCACCGTATGGTGCGCCTTGACCCGCTCCGCGGGGCTATCGCCCAGGGAACAACCGCAGCGGTGCTCGCGGCAGGGCAGTTCGTGCTGCAGCTGCCGTTCTCTTCCTCGCATTTGGCGGTCGCCTCAGCGCTCGGGGCGGGGGTGAACCAGCGGCACGCATCCGTCAGCGCCCGCGTGGTGCGGCAAATCCTGCTCACCTGGGTGATTACTTTCCCGCCTGTTTCCTGCTGGCGGTGGCTCTAATGAGCGTCACCGGATTATTCTTCGAGTGAAAACCAGCGGATTTGCCGCCCAACCGACAGCTTTAAAACTGTGCGTAGCAAAAAGCCCGTACAATAATTAGGTACGCCTCAACCATGCCGTGCGCATGTGCGCCTTACGGCCTCACTTTCCGGGAGAATGGGAGAATAATGACGCCCACTGTCGCCATTATTGTGCGCACCAAAAACCGACCACAATTTCTGACCCGCGCCCTAGCCAATATTGCGGAGCAAACCTACCAGGACTACGCCGTGTACGTGGTCAACGACGGTGGTGACAGGGCTGAGGCGGAACGCATTGTCGCCGCAAGCCCGGTGGCCGATAAAACCACGCTACTGCACACCGACGGCATCGGCATGGAAGCCGCTTCCAACCTGGGGGTTCGTGAAAGCGAATCAACCTACGTGACCGTGCACGATGACGACGACTTGTGGGCCCCCAAATTTCTTAAACACACCGTCGCCGCCCTCGATTCAACCGGGGCGAATATGTGCACCGTGCGCATTGTTGAACGGTTCGAACGCGAAACCGACAACGGGTTCCAGGTGCTCAACGAACGTATCTTCCATGAGGGGCTGCCCGTTGTTGGGCTGCAGTTTTTATACCGCACCAACCGTGCCGTACCCATTGGCGTGATCTACCGCCGCGACCTGCACACCCAGGCTCGGCGGCTACCGGGACGATCTGGCCGTGGTAGGCGACTGGGAATTTAATATGCGCGCCGCCGCAGAAGGCGAAATCATCACGATTGACGAACCGCTGGCGTACTGGTGCCAGCGCCCCGAAGCCACTGGCGCCGCCGCCAATAGTGTGAGCCGTGAAGCTGAGCACCGCTACTACGATTCGAAGGTGCGCGCCGAAGAGATCCGTAAGGATATTGCCTCCGGCTCCTCGGCTGGCCCTTACCTGTACCAGGCGCACCTGGCGAACGAACTAGACGGGCGCATTCTTGAAAACCACAACCTGCTCCGGGACGTGCTGGCAACATTAGGCCGTATCGAGACAACCCAGCGGGAACAGGGCGAACAGCTGAAACGTATTGAGGCCGCCCAGCAGGAGCAGAACGAGCGGCTGCTGCGGGTCGAGCGGGCCTTATCGTGGCGGGAACGGGCCGAACGCATCACCAAATATTTTAAGCGCGGTTAAAAACACCAACAATAAGGTAAGTGCATAATGACTAAGGTTCTGGTGGCTGGCGATATTGGCCAGCCGGTCTACCATGTGGGCGACGAAGCAATGACGGTAGCGTCCGCCACATTTTTTGCCGGGCGCGGGGCACGCATCGTCCTGGCAACCCGCGATGAGGAGCATTCTCGTCAGCTCATTGGCGCTGGGGCGGCGGGCGAAGAGTACGAGTACCTGCCGTACCTGCTGTTTCCGTGGGCACCGGCGCAGCGGGAGCAGACCCTAGAGTTACTGGAAGAGTACCTGCGCAGCGGCGTAATGCCCACACTGCCCGAGTTCGCCCCGGATGCCACGAAAATACGGGCTTTCGTTGAGGGGGTCTGCGCGGTAGATGCTGTGGTGATCTCCGGCGGCGGCAACCTCAACTCGCGGTATGGGTGGCTGCTGTACGAGCGGGCGGCTATCGCCCTCGTCGCCGAATACCGCAAGATTCCGCTGTTTATTTCGGGCCAGTCGCTTGGGCCGGTACTTTCGAACACCGATGCCGAGGTGCTTGAACGTATGCTCCGCAGCGCGGTGGCGGTGGCGGTGCGTGAGCGCGGCTCATACGCCTGGTGCACCGAACGCGGCATTGAGGCCTTAGCTGGCGCCGACGACGCAACCAACTACGCCCCACACTCCCCCCGAACTTACACTGGAATACCCCGAGTCGGTGGCTGTGCCTGAGTTGCCCCAGCGGTACGTGTGCGTCACCATTAATAATGCTGACGACGAGCAGGCCCAGAACCTCGCGGAGCTGCTGGAGTACACCTATCAGGAGCACGGCCTGAGCGCTGTGTTCCTCAGCCACATGGGAAACCCCGCCCAGGCAGCCGTTGCGGGTGAGCGCGGGGACTATGAGGTGCATGCGCGCATCGCCGAACAGATGCACACCCCCGCGACCCTAGTACCAATCACGCACGCAGACGCCGCCGTGCGCATCCACCAGGGGGCTGCGCTAACGCTCACCAGCCGCTACCACCCGGCAGTTTTCGGCCTGGCAGTGGGGGTGCCCGTGGTGGCATTGGTACCGGATGCGTTCACCGAAATGCGGCTCACCGGTGTGATGAAACATTACGGTGTGGGTGAGTTCATCACCCCGCTGGAAATGCTCGGCACCGCCATCCCTTCCCTGCTGCTGGATGCGGCGGTGCAGCTGAATGACCCCGAGCTGGGGGCCACCTTCACCGAGCTGCAGGCACCGCGCCGGGCCGAGGTGCTGGGCGCTTTGGCCGAGTGGCGCCAGTACGTGTGGGAGCGTATTAGCGGCAACGACGAGGCGCGCGAGCCGCAGAACCTGCCGAAGGTGCACCAAGTGGAGGCGTTGAACGAGCCGCTTCGCGGGGTGAACCGTGCGGCGCGTCGGCTGCTGAGGCGCACCTCTTTAGAGGCCGGAAATGAGTGGGCCTTATCGGATCGTATGCACTCGTGGGAGGACGCCCGCCGCCACGAGATTGAGGAGAAAGACCGCGAGATAGCCGGGCTGCGTGAGCGCGCTGAGGCTGCCGAGCGTAAGCTGGCTGAGTATCAGGGGTCTCTGCTGAAGCGCATCCTGCGCCGGTAGGCTAAGCCCGGCCGAGGGCGGGTGCAGAATGAGACACCCACCCCCTTGTGGGCCTGTACAGCAGGCCGCACGCCGGTACACTAAACATATGGCCGGCATGTATACCTCAGCGAGAAAGCACACCCGCAGCTATTTGAGTGAGGGGTGCCCGCCGTGTGCGCACGGGGTTTTTTCAGTCCCTGCAGATTACGATCTCGGGGATTGGTGCGTACTTTTTCTCGTTCTATGTGCTGGGGACATCAGGAACCCATTTTCGCTGCGACAGCCGCCATTGTGTCCCTGGGGTATGTGAGCGGGTCCACCCATTCCCGCCGTATTTTGGAGGTGTCGCTGGGGGTCACGTGCGGCATTCTGGTGGGCGAACTGCTGCTGATGGCGTTGGGTCGCGGGCCGTGGCAGGCGGCGGTGGCGCTGTTCCTGTCGGTGCTTCTGGCCCGCTTTATTGATAACGGCATTATTTTTACGATTCAGATGAGCGCCCAGTCGTGCCTGGTGATTTTGCTGCCGCCAACCTCCGATCTGCCGTTTACCCGCAGCCTGGATGGCGTGGTGGGCGGCGTGGCGGCGTTTCTGATGATGTTCCTCATGCCTAAGGACCCCCGCAATAGCCCCCGGGAGCGTGCCGAAGCGCTCATGGGCGCGTTTTCTGACGTGTTTTTTCTGTCTGCAAGCGCGATCCGCGAGTATAACTACGAGAAGGCGTACCAGAGTTTACGGGACGCCCGCCAGCTGCAGCCGCTCTACGATGCGTGCCGCAACGACCTGGTGACGGCGCGCGGCATGGCTCAGCTCTCGTGGGTGGGTAAGAAGAGCCGGGCTGAACTTGACCGGCTGGCGCAGACCCTCAACGCCGTTGATTTAGCGATCCGTAACGACCGCGTGTTTAACCGACGTATGGCCTCAACGATTGCGCACGTGCAGCTGCGCCCAGCCGCCCTGGAGTCGTTAGCGGCGGCCTTGGAGTCGCTGGCGCTTGCCACGCAGAGCGTGGGGTTGGGCATGTATTCGGGTACCGAGCAGGAGCGGGCGCATTATATGCAGGTTGCGCGTGAACGTCTGGTGGATCTCGCCGGCACCTTGGAGCCGAGGCAGATGGGCGTGGCCTCATTTGAGGGTGAGTCGCTGGTGCTCATGCTGCGCTTGATGACGGTGGATATGCTTGAAGCCACCGGCCTGGGGCACGAGCAGGCATCTGCGGCACTGGTGAAGCTGGGTGAAGCCGTCACGGAGCACGCACCGCGCACCTCCGAAATTCCAATTGTGCAGGCTAATAGCAACCAGGATGAGCAGGAAGATTTGCGGAGCCGCACGATCAACATTATCTTGCATGACCAGGAGCTTGAGAAGCACCCCGAGTAGCCTCACCGGAAGACAATCAGGCGGCGGCTGCGCGCATCGTTAGGATGATGTGCGTCCCCGTGCCGCAGGAGGCAGCGGTGTGTGGTGTTTGGCGAGTTTCCGCCAGGCTTTCGGCTTCCTCCTGCGTGAATGTGCATGCCAAGAATCCTTGTATATCGGGGTCGGTCTTCATGACATCGGTTAATCGCATCCCTAAAACCGTGTTAATGAGCATACCTTTTGCCAAGAACTTTTCGGTTGCTTTAGGGCTCATCCCTATTTCGTGGTGCAGTACTCGGTATATACGCATAAATTCGTCGCGAGCGAGCTGACCAAACCGCTCATGATGCCCCATCGTGAAGAGATGCATCATGGTCAGCAGAATTCCCCGGTCAGCTACAAGTTTTACGTAGGCACGCCCCATCTCCCTCAAGAGTTCCTGAGGGTTTTCTACGCCTTGAGCAGCTGTGCGAAATACTTCAATAGTTTTATCAACAGCACGGCTGGCTGTTTCTGCGAAAAGATTTTCTTTAGAACCGAAGGTACGCACAATATATGCTTGGCTTACTCCAGCTGCTTTGGCAACGGCGTCCGTAGTAGTTCCGGCGTAGCCGCGCTCACCAAAGACGATGCTGGCGGCGCTTAGCATCTGTTCACGACGCTCGGCGGCGGGGAGTCGTTGCCCAGGTGCAGGTTTTTTCTCAGCCATATTGACATGTTATCACCCGATAACCTAGCTTTAAGTAATCAATTGATTACTTAAAGCTAGACGAAACGGACCTTCCCATGCAACAGACTCAACAGGCAGAAAAAACCCGTACTCACCCTGCCTGGCTCATCATCATCTCGCTGTCCATTCCCATGTTCATGGCTTCCCTCGATAACCTCGTCGTCACCAATGCCCTCCCGGTTATTCGAACAAATCTGGGTGCCACGCTGGAAGAACTCACGTGGACGGTAAACGCCTACACCCTGACCTTTGCATCCTGCATTCTCATGTCCTCGGCACTGGCCGACCGGTTTGGACGCCGTCGTGTCTTCCTACTGGGGATCTTTGTATTTACTGCCTCCTCTGCATGGTGCGGTATCAGTGATAATATTGGCGCCCTCATCACGGCCCGCACTCTTCAAGGAATCGGCGGCTCTGCCGTTATGCCCCTTTCCCTTGCATTGCTGAGCACTTCCGTACCCGAGCGGCTGCGTGCTACTGCTATTGGTATTTGGGGAGGAGTCGCTGGACTCGGTGTAGCACTCGGTCCTCTTATCGGTGGTGCCGTAGTAGAAGGCATGAACTGGCACGCAATTTTCTGGATTAACGTACCATTCGGGTTGCTCTGTATCCCCCTGGTATGGATCACAATCCCGGAATCCCGTGGTCGCCCCGAACCGCTTGATTTCCCTGGGCTGGCCCTCGTGGGGATAGGGCTGTTCGGTATAACTTACGGCATCGTGCGTGGAAACGAAGCTGGATGGACTAGCATGGAAGTCCTCACCGCCCTAATCGGTGGAGTACTCATCCTAGTCTCTTTCATCTGGTGGGAATCACGCGCCGCCGCACCGCTGCTTCCGCTGCGTCTCTTTAGCAACCGAAGTTTCAGTATGGCGAATATTGTGGGGTTCCTCTTTTTCTTCGGTATCTTTGGGGTTGTTTTTATCTTGATTCAGTTCTTGCAGGTGGTCCAAGGGGCAAGCCCACTTGAAGCCGGGCTGATGACCATGCCATGGACTCTTGCGCCCCTCGTTGTTTCACCGCTTACAGGACTGCTGACATCTAGGATCGGCACGCGCCTGGTGATTGCGGTCGGCATGGCGCTCATGAGTATTGGGCTGTTCTGGAGCGGTGTAATCCTCGATCCCAGTGTTGAATACATCCACTTTGTACCTCCCTTCATGGCTGCCGGTGTGGGTATGGGCATGGTTTTTGCTCCCATCGCCACCGCAACCCTGCAAGGTATGGCACCTGAAGACAGGGCAACCGCCTCGGGAACTAATATGACCGTGCGGCAAATAGGAATCGCGCTGGGGATTGCCACCCTCACCGCAATTTTTACGGCCCTTGACGGCGTCCTCAGTCCCACCGGGTTTACGGATGCAGCTTCCCCAGCCATTTTGACCGGTGCGGCAGTAATGATGCTGGGAACTTTTGCTGCCTTTTTCCTCCCCAAGCATGTGCGTGCGGAAGAGAAAGTGCAGAGCTAACCTCCTAGCCTGCGCGAGCAGATAGTATTTCGGCGAGCAGATAACGAAATGCTGTCTGCTCGCCGAAATACTCTGCTCACGGTTCGCATCACGATGTGCGGCAGTTATTTATCCTGCGGGAAGAGCAGGTTCAGCGCCTCGCCCAAGGTGGCGACCTCGCGCACGGTCACCCCATCGGGCACCTGCCCCACGCCCGTTGGGGATGCGGGCACCAGCACATGCGTGAACCCCAGCCTGCCGACCTCGGCGATACGCTGGCGAATACCCGGCACGGCACGCACCTCCCCCGCCAGGCCGACCTCGCCAAACACCGCGAGTTTACGCGGCAGAGGCTTATTCTGCGCAGCCGATGCCAGCGCCATCACGCACGCCAGATCGGCGGCGGGCTCGGCGATTTTAGCGCCTCCCACCGTGGAAACATAGCAGTCGAGTTTGCCCACGTTCAGCCCGGCGCGGCGCTGCAAAACCGCCAAAAGCATCTGGATGCGCGCCGAATCCAACCCTGCCACCGTGCGCCTGGGCGCGGGTGCCACCGCCTGATCCAAGAGCGCCTGGACTTCGGCAAGGAGCGGGCGGCGCCCCTCCATCGTCACGGTCACGCAGGTTCCCGCCACCGGATGCGGCGTGCGCGAAACGAACATGCCGGACGGGTCGAGCACGGGCGCGATCCCATCCTCGTGCATATCGAAGCAGCCGACCTCATCGGTGGGCCCGTACCGGTTTTTGATAGCGCGCAGCATACGAATATTGGAGTGTTTATCGCCCTCGAACTGGCACACCACATCGACCAGGTGTTCCAGCAGTCGCGGCCCGGCGATCGTGCCTTCCTTGGTCACATGCCCCACCAGCAGGGTACACATATTGCGTGCTTTCGCGGTGGCGATCAGCGATGCGGCAACCTCGCGCACCTGCGTAACTCCCCCGGCGCTGCCCTCAACATCTGCGGAGGCAAGGGTCTGCACCGAGTCGATCACCAGCATCGCCGGGTCTACCTGCTCAATATGCGCCAGCGCGGTCCCCAGGTCGGTTTCGCTCGTCAAGTACAGGGTGTCGGCAACGGCGTGGATGCGGTCCGCACGCAGCTTAACCTGCGCGGCGGATTCCTCACCGGTCACGTACAGCACGTCACGAGTTTTCGCGCGGGCACGCTCAGCGGCGGGGGTTCGCGGGGTGTATCCGCGCGCGAAGGTGGCGGCAACATCCAACAGCAGGGTAGATTTGCCCACGCCGGGTTCGCCAGCCATCAGAATCACGGCACCGGGCACCAGTCCCCCGCCGAGCACCCGGTCGAATTCGGGGTTGCCGGTGCTCATATAGGCGGCGACGGTCGAGTCTACCTCGCCGATCACCTGCGCCGGTTTCTGCACGCTGGATGCGGTACGGGTGCGCGCCACGGTACCCCCGGCGGCTTCCTCAACAGACCCCCAGGTTTGGCACTCACCGCATCGACCCACCCATTTGGCGGTGGTCCATCCGCATTCGGTACAGCGGTAGGCGGGGGTTCCTTTAGTGGTTTTTTTGTGCGTGCAGCCATGGTTTTTTTATTGTACGGGCGGCCCTGACGGTTTAAGACCTGCAGCTGCCCATAAGGCACCATACCGATGATGCACCCCGGTCAGGGCGTGCGCTGGCGGTAAACCGCTGCTTAAAACAGAACGAACACTCTTTATTTATGTATTTTTCCGTGTAACTACGCGCCCCCTGCGCTCAACCCTCAAAGGCGAAATAACGCTATAAACAGGCTACAATGGAGCACGTGCAAACAGACTATAGCGAACTCCTTCTCAAAACGATCGCTCGCATCGCCCCCGGCACCGAACTGCGGGAGGGGCTGGAGCGCATCCTGCGCGGCCGTACCGGCGCACTCATTGTGCTCGGTTCAGACCGCACCGTTGCCGCGCTCTCTTCCGGCGGGTTCGATATTGATACGGAATTCTCGGCCACCCGTTTGCGCGAACTCGCCAAAATGGATGGCGCTATTATCTGCGATAGGGATGCCACCCGGCTCCTCAAAGCCGCTGTGCAGCTCATGCCTGATCCGTTCATTGAGACGAATGAATCCGGTACCCGCCACCGCACCGCCGAACGTATCGCTATCCAGACTGGTTTTCCGGTGATTTCGGTCAGTGCCTCTATGTCTGTGATTTCGGTGTATGTGGATGGCACCCGCTACACGGTGCAGGATACCCAGTACCTCATGAGCCGCGCCAACCAGGCCATCCAGACGCTTGAAAGCTACAAGAAGCGTCTGCGTAAAGTGCTGGGGACGCTCTCGACTCTAGAAATTGAGTCGCACGTGACCCTGGGGGATGTGGCCGCCACCCTTCAGCGCATGGAGATGGTGCGTCGTATTATTTCCGAGGTTAGCCACTATGTGCTTGAGCTGGGTGTGCATGGCCGCCTGGTGGCGCTTCAGCTTGAGGAACTGCGCAGCCCAGATATGCCCGGCAGCGAGATTATTCTCTTCGACTACCTGCCCAACCCCAACCCGAGGAATATTGGGGATGCTGTTGAGGCTCTGGAGAACCTGGACGATATGAACATTGTCGATTTGAAGGTTATTGCGCAGGTGGTCGGCTTTGAGGGGTATGATTTAGACACTCCGCTTCAGCCGCGCGGATACCGTCTGCTGGATGGTATTCAAAGCATCCCGCATATTATCTCTTCGCGCCTGGTGGAACGTTTCGGCACTTTACAGGCGCTTATGGCAGCCACCCTTGAGGATTTGCGGGCTGTGGAGGGGGTCGGCGGCAACCGCGCCCGCACCCTGCGTGAGTCGCTCTCCCGCATGGCTGAGAGCACCCTCGAAAAGTACCTGTAAACCACACACTAGCCCGTGCAGAGCATTTCTGAAGGCGGCTTCACGTACGGGAAACTACCGGCCTCCCTCCCCCCGGCCGGGAGGGAGCGTGCTTAGAGGCCCCCTCCCTCAGGACAGCACCGCGGATGCCGCGATAGTTACTATCAGGCGAGGGTAAAGCTTACCGCCTGTGAGGCAACACCGTTCACGCTTGCAACCACCGAATAAGTGCCTTTCTCGGCGTCCTTCGTTTTTTCGCACCCTGACGCATTGGATTTGCGGTCCCAGGCTATCTCACCGGTGGCTTCTTTCCCCGGCTCAAGCTCAGCTTTTTCAACGGCGCAGGGGCGCACTTGTTCTTTGAGTAGGTTTGTGCCGCACCGGAGGTAATGTTCAGCTCTATGCCGTTTTCTGCTTTATCTCCGCCGATGGCGCAGGGGGTTTTAGAGGTGTTGGTGTAGGTGACGGTAAAAGAAGGTGCCTCCCCCGCAGCATACTGCTTTTTGGAGGGGGCCACGGTCACTTTAAGGTTCTGTGCAGAGCAGGCAGCTACAGCAGCCGAGGAGGTGGATGCGCTCGGGTCAGGGCTTTTACTGGGATCGGCTGCTTGTGAGGGGTTGGCGCTTGCCGAGCCGGTGGGTGAGGCGGTCACATCCGCTCGGGCGCTGAAGTTTTGGAATGCCTCTGCTGTTGCTGTAGCACTGGGGACTGCTTCATTCGTATTACGGTTTTGAATGGTATTAACAGCCCAGGTAATACCTACTATAAGAAGTATCAAAATAATAATTGCCGCAACTGCCGCAATAATGCGTCGACGGCGATATACTTCAGGGGGCAAATCCATATCTTCTGACATACATATAAGAATACAGCGTTTTATTCCTTAACGGGAATTATGCATATATATTATTTTTGGAATATATTGCGGGTGTTTTACCCTAGTTCAATGACCTCTTCACCACGCACTTCCCGCCCAAAGACTGTTTCTGAAGTACCCCATGTATCTTTTACACAGACAGAGCAGCTGCACCAGCTGGTGGGTGACTGGTTTATCGCCAATGCTCGCGATCTGCCGTGGCGCCGCGCAGATTGCTCCGCGTGGGGCGTGATGGTAAGTGAGTTTATGCTTCAGCAGACTCCGGTTAAACGTGTTCTTCCAGTGTGGGAAGAATGGATGCGCCGCTGGCCGACCCCCAAAGATTTAGCAGCTGAAGAGTCCGCTGAGGCGGTGCGTGCTTGGGGCAGGTTGGGGTATCCGCGTCGGGCGCAGCGCCTTCATAGCGCAGCGCAGGCTATTGTGTTAGAGCATCATGGTGATGTTCCCAGCACTTATGAGCAGCTGCTGGCCTTACCGGGGGTTGGCTCTTACACTGCAGCAGCGATTACTTCCTTCGCATTTGGGCGGCGTGCAACTGTAATAGATACAAATATTCGCAGGGTACACGCGCGTGCCATCAGTGGCAAAGGGTTGCCACACAAGTCGCTTAATGCGGCTGAAACTCGCCTCGCCGAGACGCTGATGCCCACCGATGAGCAGGCTAGCTGCCTATGGAATGCCGCCACGATGGAGCTTGGGGCACTGGTGTGCACCGCAAAATCTCCAACCTGCAATATATGCCCAATTAGGCATTTATGTGCCTGGGTTGCCGCTGGCAAACCAGAGGCTGAGTACACCCCTCAGGGTCAAAGCTGGCATGGTACAGACCGGCAGTTACGTGGGGCAATGATGGCGGTTCTTCGAGAGGCCCACCACCCCATCCCTAAGGAACTTATTACCAACTTCTCCCCCGATATTGTGGCACCCAAAAACTTGTCAGCAGTGGTGAAGTCGCTGCGTACACTAGGCTCTTCTCAAGAGCAGATCCAACGCTGCTATGAGGGACTACTCGCTGACGGTCTGGCGAGTGAAAAAGATGATTTAGTTTCACTATAGCGCATAAGTATTTAGATATATTTTATGCTTTTATAACAATTTAGTATATAAATTTTTTAGATACTTTATTCAGAAACTTATTGTTTTCGCTTCCAACTTTTGAAAGAATAGAAAAATACGTATTTGAAATACCAACTATTCACTCAAGAGGGATACTCATGAAAATAGCAGTTGCAGGGGCAACCGGAACCATTGGCACGAAAATTTGCACCGAACTTGAGAAGCGAGGGCACCAGGTGGTGCCGTTGAGCCGCTCCACCGGGGTAGATGCCTCAGTGCTTGAGAGCCTCACCCCAGCCCTCGCCGGGGTGGATGTGGTCATTGATGCCTTGAACCACACGGTCATGAATCGTCGCAAGGCCGAGGAACTCTTTAAGCTCACCGCCAGCAATATTGCGCAGGCAGCGGCAGAGAACCAGGTGAAGCGCATTGTGTGCATTTCGATTGCCGGTGTGCAGGATGCGGCAGTATGCCGCGGATACGGCTACTACAGCGGCAAGGCCGTGCAGGAAAACACTTATAAGGCCTCACCGGTGGAAACTGTGATTATTCACTCCGCGCAATGGTTTGAGATTCTGCCCACCCTCGTAAAGCAGGTCACTTTTGGGCCCGTATCGGTGCTGCCCACTATGAAGATGTCGCCATTACCGGCTGCGCCGGTGGCTCAGCTAGCCTGCGATATTGCTGAGGGGCAGATGAATATCCCCGATTCAGGCGTTATTTCGATTCGCGGCGCCGAAGAAGGGACGGCAGCCGAGTTTGTGAAGCGTATCCTCGCGGCGCGCGGTGAAATCGGCGGCAAACACCCCAAGCTGGTGTGGCAGCTGCCATACCTTGGTTCGGCTATCGCTAAAGGCGGATTAATCCCTGACCCAGCAGACCGTACCGACCCCACCACACTCAATGACTGGCTAACCACTGAATAAGCCCCATCTATCACCCGGCTTTCCCTCCCCCGGCCCTTAACCAGCCGGGAGGGAAGGTATCACTATTAGCGCGTCACTATAGCGCTTCGTGTTTAAGGACGGTTTTACCGACGGTGCTTCCGGCCCGCAGCCTCGCCAGAACACTAGGGGCCTGGGTAATAGGCACGACGTCCGTCACCTGCACCTTCACTTCCCCATCGGCGACCAGCTGCAGCGCGCGCCGGAGGTATGTTCCCACAAGCTCAGGCTGTGCCGCCGTTAAAGCCCCTAGGTTGAATCCCATGACGCTTTTACCGCCGAGCCACAGGTCATTGCTGCTTATGAGCTGATCCCCCGCCTGAGCAGCGTCGCCCACTACAAGCAGGCGACCACCTACACGGAGCAGATCCACGCACCGAGCGCGTGTTGGGCCGCCCACCGGGTCGACAATAATATCGAATTGGTCGGGCTCTTGCTCTGCTAGATCATCGCGTAAGATTACTTCGTCATACCCCAGTTCTAATGCCGCGTGCCGCTTCTGTTCAGAACCAACAACGCCCACCACGCGGGAAGCACCCAGATACCGTGCCACCTGCCCAAGCTGAGACCCAAGGCCACCTGCGGCGGCCTGAACCAGCACGCTCTGCCCCGACTGCACCTGAGCCAGCCGTTCCAGGGCTATGAGCGCAGCCGTAGTGTTTGCGGGTACAGCGGCTGCGGTGGCAGCATCTAGCCCCTCTGGTATTGGGGCGACCAGGTGGGCGTTAGTGACCGCGATCTGCCCGTACCCTCCGCTGTCAGTGACCGTAAAGGCGGCAACAGGAGTGCCAATCTCAAGGCCGTCGTGCTCCGTGACCCCTTCGCCATAGGCTCGAACCGTGCCGGATGCCTCAAGCCCCGGCACCCAGGGCACAGGGATAGTCGGTACGAATCCGCCTGCAAACAGCGCTTCCACGTAGCTAGCACCTGCATAGTGAACGTTAATAGCGATCTGACCGGCAGCCGGGGTTGGGTCGGACGTTTCACCGTATTCTAAGGTGCCAAGGGGCCCGTCGTAGCTGGTAATCTGGACAGCCTTCATGATCATACTCCTTAATTATAGTCGCACACTGAACTATAACAGACATCTGCTATTAAGGGTAGTGTTGTTCCCGGGCCTCAGGCAGCGGATTATTTGCGGGCACCTATAAACACCCGCACGTCAACGGGGCAGAATCTACCCCTCAAGAACCTCAACGAGTCGGCCCAGCAAATCGCGTAATTGCTCCTGCTCCTGCGGGGTGAATTCACTGCTCATAAGGTCCTCAACGGCACGCGCCTTCTCATCAGCTTTCAGCCCCAGCTCCTCCCCCCGCCGGGGTTAGGGTCACCACATTCACGCGACTATGGATTTCCGAAGGCACGCGGGTAATCAGTTTTTTTGCCTCCAGACGCGCAAGAACAGTAGCCATTGTCTGCGGGGTCACCGCCGCAGCGCGTGCCAGCTGCGCCGCTGACTGTCCGGGAGCATAGTAGAGCGAAAGCATGGCGGCATACTGTGCGACACTCAGATCGTACTCCCGCAAAGCTTTAGATTTTGCCACCATCATCGCCTGCTCGGCACGTTTAATGGAAACCCCAGCCGCGCCTGAACCTCGGCACGGTAGGCGTCCTGCCCCCGTTCCGGTCGTGAACGAGACAATGAAGACTGAGTTTTTTTCGATGATGCGGGCATGTACTAAGCATACTATCCCTCCGCCGCATCCCGCCCGACACCAGCGCACCCCTTCCAGGCAAACATGCAGGGCACAGGCATAAAGAAACACCCCCAGCTCCTCCCATACGGGAGACTGGGGGTGCTCTGCGCTCATTTGAGCCTGATCACTAACCGAGGCTGAAAGCTACTCGGCAGCGTTATTGGTGATCTGCTCGGCTTCTTCAACCGCTTCTTCCTCAGCGACCGACTGCGAATCCAGATCCTTCAGGTACTCGCTGGATAATTCCTTCATCGGCTGGGAGGAGAAGGTGAACTTCGCGTCATCCCCTTCACCCTCAGCGTCCACGGTAATCTTTTCACCGGGCTTAATTTCGCTGAAGAGGATCTTCTCTGACAGGGCGTCCTCAATATTGCGCTGCATCTCGCGGCGCAGCGGACGGGCGCCCATCGCCGGGTCGTAGCCCTTCGAAGCCATGAGAACCTTCGCCGCATTCGTCAGCTCGATCGACATATCCTGATCCGCCAGACGCTTTGCCAAACGACCAACAAACAGGTCCACAATCTGCAGAATCTCGGTCTCGGAGAGCTGCGGGAACACAATAATATCGTCCACACGGTTCAGGAACTCGGGGCGGAAGTGCTCCTTGAGGTTCTCCATGACGCGGGCCTGCATACGCTCGTAGTCAGCGGCGTTATCGTCCATTGCCTGGAAGCCCACAGGAACCCGGCGGTTCACATCGCGTGAGCCAAGGTTCGTGGTCATAATAATCACGGTGTTCTTAAAGTCCACCACACGACCCTGCGAATCGGTCAGGCGGCCATCTTCAAGAATCTGCAGCAGCGAGTTGAACAGGTCGGCGTGCGCCTTCTCAACCTCGTCGAACAGCACCACCGAGAACGGCTTACGGCGTACCTTCTCGGTCAGCTGACCGCCTTCTTCATAGCCCACGTACCCGGGAGGGGCACCGAACAGGCGTGAAACAGTGTGCTTCTCCTGGTACTCCGACATATCCAGAGTAATCAGTGCGTCCTGATCGCCGAAGAGGAACTCTGCCAAAGCCTTCGCAAGCTCGGTCTTACCGACGCCGGTCGGACCAGCGAAAATGAACGAGCCGCCCGGACGGTTCGGATCTTTCAACCCGGCACGGGTACGGCGGATCGAGCGGGCCAACGCCTTAATGGCGTGCTCCTGCCCGATCACACGCTTGTGCAGCTCGTCCTCCATCTTGAGCAGACGCGAGGACTCTTCTTCGGTAATCTTGTACACCGGAACGCCGGTTGAAGACGCCAGAACCTCTGAAATAACCTCGGGGGTCACCTCACCGAAGGCGTCACCGTTTTCACGCCATGCCTTCTCTTTCTGGTCTTTCTCCTGAAGAACCTTCTGTTCCTCATCCCGCAGACCGGCAGCTTTCTCGTAGTCCTGCTCCCGAATAGCGTCTTCTTTCGCGCGCTTGAGCTTACCTGCCTTCTCTTCCAGCACCTTAATCTCGGGCGGGGCGGTCATCCGCTAATACGCAGGCGTGCGCCCGCCTCGTCAATCAGGTCAACAGCCTTATCGGGCAGGAAACGATCAGAGATATAGCGCGCCGCCAAGTTTACGGCAGTCTCAATTGCTTCATCCGAGATAGTCACGCGGTGGTGAGCCTCGTACTTATCGCGCACACCCTTAAGAATCTGCACAGCGAGCTCCTGTGAAGGCTCGTCCACCTGAATCGGCTGGAAACGGCGCTCCAAGGCGGCGTCCTTCTCAATGTGCTTGCGGTACTCATCCAAGGTGGTGGCACCGATGGTCTGCAGCTCACCGCGAGCCAGCATCGGCTTCAGAATGGAGGCCGCATCGATAGCGCCCTCTGCGGCACCGGCCCCGACAAGGGTGTGAATCTCGTCGATAAACAGGATAATGTCGCCGCGAGTGCGAATCTCCTTGAGTACTTTCTTAAGGCGTTCCTCAAAGTCACCGCGGTACCGGGAGCCCGCGACCAGGGAACCCAAATCCAGGGTGTACAGGTGCTTATCTTTAAGAGTTTCGGGAACATCGCCGTGTACGATGGCCTGCGCCAAGCCCTCAACAACAGCGGTTTTACCAACACCGGGTTCACCGATAAGCACGGGGTTGTTCTTGGTACGGCGTGAGAGCACCTGCATCACACGCTCCATCTCGTGGTGACGGCCAATCACCGGGTCAAGCTGACCCTCGCGTGCAGCGGCGGTGAGGTTACGCCCGAACTGGTCGAGAATCGTCGAGCCCGCCGGGGTGCCCTCGCGGGAGTTGCCCGCGCCAACACCGGCAGTTTCTTTCGAGTCACCATTACCGGGGTACCCAGAGATAAGGTCCATTACGGCTTGGCGCACGGCAGCTGGTTCCACACCGAGTTTGGCCAGCACCTGGTTTGCCACGCCCTCGTTCGCGCGCACCATACCCAGCAGGATATGTTCGGTGCCGATGTAACCGTGGTTAAGCTGAATAGCCTCGCGCATCGAAAGCTCCAGCACTTTCTTCGCGCGCGGGGTAAAGGGAATATGCCCGCTGGGCGCGTTTGCCCCCGGGCCAATAATGTCTTGCACCTGTTCACGTACGCTGTTGAGCGTAATACCCAGCGACTCCAAAGGCTCGGGCCGCAATGCCCTCCCCCTCGTGAACTAGGCCGAGCAGTAGGTGCTCAGTACCGATGTAATTGTGGTTGAGCATGCGTGCTTCCTCTTGGGCAAGCACCACTACGCGCCGAGCTCGGTCGGTAAAGCGTTCAAACATTGCGTACTCCTAGGATTTTCTACTTGATACAAGACTACGCGGTATTACCCCTCGCGTGGGGACTGTTCGCCATCGAAAGAACTAGCGAGACGAAGGTCGCACCGGCCCGCAGCCGGGGTCACGCGCGCATCATCTGCCGCAGCGAGCTCGGCGGCACGAGGATTCTGAGGGATTATGAAAACCTAATGCTTACCTTTCGGTAACCCTTATGTATATACGAGACTTAAATAAAGTTTAACTTTCGTTTAATCCCGACAATAAACCTCAAGGGCTTGATTTATTTTATAGAAACTGCAACTATTTACCAGGAAAATATAGAATGAATTCTCTCTAAGTGGTAACCATATGCATGTTTTCGGCACACCGAAATTATTCCTTACGCCACCCAATAGCCCGCCCTGTACTATCCATTTCAAAGGGCAGGAAATAAAACACTTCAAACAATTTTCCAAAAATGCAACTATCAAAATATGCATGAAATATACCAAATAGAGATGGGGTATCGCGGATATTTCTCGACATCTTCACAACAACCGATTATGACCGTGAGATTAACCTACACAACTACATGTGCCGTACATTCCACAGTTGATGTGGACAGACCAATATATGAACCCTGGAGACCACCTCGTCACACCAAATTTACGGAGGTTCACCACCACACTTTAGAGCCTCACCCTATCGCTCCGCCCGCCACAATACACAAATCAACCTGGCAAGATTCACTTTGACAGAAAAATGACATAAATAAAAGACGGGAAGGCTCAAAAGCCTTCCCGTCTTTTATTTAAGAAACGTAGCTTATGCCTGTTCCTTTTTCAGTGCTGCGTAGTACGCATCCTGAATCTCCTGGTGAATACGGCCGCGATCGGAAACCTCATGGCCGTTTTCCTTAGCCCACTTGCGAATAGCAGCGGTCTCGGGGTTACGCTTCACAGCAGTTGCTGCACCACGCGAGCCACGACCTGCACGGCCGGACCCCGAAGTATTCTGTACGCGGCGAGCCTTCGACGCGAACGGGCGGATAGCATCACGCAAGCGAGCGGCATTAGCATTCGACAAATCAATCTCATACTGGCCACCATCAAGGCCAAATCGTACGGTCTCGTCTGCGGGGCCGCCGTCGAGATCGTCTTCAAGAATGATGCGCACTTTCTGTGCCATGTAGTTATCTCCTTAGTAGTTATGTGAACGCGCTAGAGAAAACTCAAATATAAAGAATTCTATATGAAACATTTTCTATCGCATATACATAGTAACAGACTTTAACGCTAAAGATAAAGGTTCCGAAATATGTTTTAATACTTTCGCGGGAAATATTTTATACAACTACGGCTTATCATCAGTAAATGGGTTAACAGACCCCCGTGAACTTTTTACCTGCTCATACCAAAGCTGGGCATCTTTTTCGGCCTCACGTTGCGCTGCACGCTCCGAACGGTCCGCACGATTAATCCACCGCAATATAAAATACAGGGCAATCCCGGCGAAAATCGGGGGAACCAACGCAATCAAAATATCCATATTTCCTCTCCCTTCATCTGGCTTTCTAGAGTCCAGAATACCCGCACACACAAGAAAAAGCCGCCCGCACGTCTTCAAAATTTCGTGCGGGCGGTTTAAGAACGCTCATTCCAGGATTAATGCCGCCCTGAATGTGAGCTCAATCAAATATTAAACCTAAAGTTATAATTTAAGCTTCGGGCTTCATGAGCGGGAACAGAATAGTTTCACGAATACCCGGCTGACGCACCACGGTTCCAGGACGCTCAGGGTCCTGTTCACCGGCCAAAAGCATAATCAGACGGTCAACACCCAGCCCGAGACCGCCCATCGGCGGTGCACCGTGCTCCAGGGCGCGTAAGAAGTCCTCATCAAGTTCCATCGCCTCGTCATCGCCCGCAGCGGCCTTATGGGACTGCTCGGTCAAACGCTCGCGCTGAATCACCGGGTCGATCAGCTCAGAGAACGCGGTACCGCGCTCCATACCGCCAATAATCAGATCCCACGCCTCAATCGTGCGGGAACCATCGCGGTTTGGCCGCGCCAAAGGCTGGGCGCTTGGCGGGTAGTTATACACAAAGGTCGGGTTCAGCAGGGTCGGCTCCACGATTTCGCCGAAAAGCTCAATCACAAGCTTCTCTGCATCCCAGGCGGGATTCACCTCAACATCATGCTTGGCGGCGATCTCGCGCAGCGTCTCAGCAGGAGTATCCGGGGTGATCTCAACACCCACGGCCTCAGACAGTCCGGGGTAGACACTCAGCCACGCCCACTCGCCGCCCAAGTCGATCGTGCCGTCCTCAGTCTCAATCGCGGTAACCCCAAGCTCCTGTGCACACGCAACGATAATCTCCTGCATACGCTCGGCCATCACGTACTGATCGGCGTAGGCTTCGTAGCATTCCAGGGTTGTAAATTCGGGGCTGTGCGTTGAATCCACGCCCTCGTTGCGGAATACGCGACCAATTTCGTAGACGCGCTCAATACCGCCCACCACGGCACGCTTGAGCGGCAGCTCGGTGGCGATGCGCATCGTCATAGGCTGGTCGAAGGCATTCAGATGGGTGCGGAACGGACGAGCCGTCGCGCCGCCGTGCACCAGCTGCAGCACCGGGGTTTCCAGCTCAATATAGCCGTGATCTTCCAGTACGCGGCGCACAGTGCGGGTAATCAGGGCGCGCTTCTTCACCAGCTCACGTGCCTCGGGACGAACCATCAGGTCCAGGTAGCGGCGGCGCACCCGAGTTTCCTCGTTCAAATCCTTATGCAGCACGGGCATGGGGCGAATCGACTTCGCGGCCATCCTCCACTCACGCACCATAATCGACAGTTCGCCGCGGCGAGAGACCACCACGCGGCCGGTCACATACACGTGATCGCCCAAATCCACCAGGGATTTCCAGTCGGCAAGCGACTGTTCACCAACCTCATTGAGCGAGAGCATCGCCTGAATGCGGTCGCCATTCGTACCCGCCTGCAGGGATGCAAAGCAGAGTTTACCGGTATTGCGCACGAACACCACACGGCCCGCAACGTTCACCACGTGGTCGGTCTCGTCCCCTGCGGTGAGCTCGCCAGCTTCTAATTTCGGGTCGTACTCGGCGCGCACATCCGCAATATGGTCCGGTGCGATACGCCCACCCTGAGCATCCAACAGGCCCACAGGGTACGCCTGGCGCCCGGATTCGAGCAGCTTAGCACGCTTCTCAAGGCGAATCTGCATCTGGTCTGACATATCTGCGATCGCCGGTGCGACGTTCTGCTCGTTACTCAAGGGGAATACCTACCTGTTGTATCTCTGCTAAAAATATTGCGTCTTAAACCGCGAAGCGCCCACACGGGCTGTGTGGGCTGATGCGGTAAAGACTAACCTAACGTAAATCCATATTATCAATGAGGCGAGTCTGTCCAACATATGCGGCAACTAGGCCAGCACCCGCTCAGACTCGCTGGTGGGGGCGTTAAAGTTATTCGGATCCACCAGCTCCAAATAATCCAGCCGCACCCCGGGGGTCGCGTTAATGCGTTCCCGAGCACCGTCAAGGTCGATACCCTCAAACCCGCGGTTGAGCGAGTGCTCACGCAGCAGTGCCAGGGTACGGGAAATCACCAGGGCTGCCTCACGCTCATCATCCGAGAGGAACTCGTTCCGTGAGGACAGTGCCAAACCATTGTCCTCACGCACGATAGCGACCGCCCGCAGGGTCACGTCATGGTTAAAATCGCGCACCATACGCTGAACCAGCAAGAACTGCTGCGCATCCTTCTGACCAAAGTAGGCGTTCACTCTGTGGCCGCCGGTCGCTGAACCAATAATATTGAAGAACTTATTAACCACAGTCAGCACACCATCAAAATGGCCGGGGCGGGTCGCGCCCTCAAACCGTGACCCCAGTTCGCCGCTTGAAATACGGACCAGCGGCTCACCATCCGGGTACATTTCTTCAACCTCAGGGGCAAACACAATATCGACGCCTACATGAGCGGCAAGCTCAACATCAGCTTCCAGGGCTCGCGGGTACTTCTCGTAGTCTTCGTCCGGGCCAAACTGGAGTGGGTTCACGAATACGGAGATGGCGACCACCTCGTTCTGTTCGCGGGCACGGCGCATCAGATTAGCGTGGCCGTGGTGGAGGGCGCCCATGGTCGGCACATAGCCCAGCGACGCATCCGTGTACTCAACCGCAGTACCATTTTCGGCGGCCGCGGCCCGCGCCTGCGCATCCAGCTTCTCTTGCGCAGCAACCAGCGCCTCAGCAATAGCGGCGCGAAACTCTGCAATGGTCTTCACTACCAGGGGTTTCGTTATCTCAGTCATGACGAGAACTCCTTGTCTGAGGGGCGGGGTCGGTGGTATCCATGAACGAGGTATGCTCAGTCAAGGTGCTTTCAACCCGCCCCAGTTGTTCATCGTTTAACAAACCTCTATTATGCGCCCTTTTTGCGGTCGATTTTACCAATTCCGCGTAAGAGTCAGCTATATCTCGCGTATTTTCTTGTTCAGCGTACTCCCGCAGGGCCCGCAAATGTTCGGTAACGGTCCCCGAGTCGCCCCGAATAACAGGCCCGGTGAGCGCAGTTTCACCCGCCGCGAGCGCATTATCAAGGGCGGCACGCACCAGCGGCCCCAAATAGTGGGATGGGTCTTCAACACCGATAGATGCCAGCGCCTGCTGGGACTGTCCCATAATGGTCACCAGGTGGTTTGCGGCGTGCGCTAAAGCGGCGTGGTAGAGGGCGCGGTCAGCCTCGGCAATATGCACGGGTTCACCGCCCATCTCAACGACGAGCGCCTGGGCGATAGGGATAAAAGGAGCCGGGCCGGTCACCGCGAAACTGGCCCCGTTGAGGCGCTGCACATCGAGGGAAAGCCCCGTGAACGTCATGGCTGGGTGCACGGCAAGGCCAATAGCCCCCTGCTCGGTGAGTGGCTTAAACACTCCGGCACCGTGCCGCCCGGAGGTGTGCACAAACAACTGCCCGGGGCTGACCATGCCCCCCGCGGCGATACCCTCAATAACAGGTTGGAGCGCATCATCAGGAACAGCCAGAAGCACAAGTTCACTTCGTTCAATAATCTGCTCAGTGGGCAGCACGGGTATGCCCGGCAGCAGGTTCTCGGCGCGCTCAGCTGACGCATCAGACTCAGCGCGCACACCGACAATGGCGTGCCCCGCCGAGCGCAGGGCGGCACCGAGTACCGCACCAACTTTGCCGGCACTGACAATACCGATACCCAAGCGTGCGGGTTTGAGATGGTTCATGGTCACACTATCAAGTATATTCACTGATTTTTACGGTGTGCCAGTGATATTCCTAAACACACATTGTTGGCGGCTCAAGGGCCGCTGAGGAGGCGGCCGCCCCGGCGGTGCAGATCGTCAGACGCACCAGCCTACTCGCCCTCGGTCGCGGTCACCGTTCCTTCGCCCTCGTGCGTGGAAGAATCGCTCTCAAAGTGCGGAAGCTGCGCCATACATACCCTCTACTGCTGATCGCTCACCCGGGAGTACCCGTCAGCGGCAAGCTTACCCGAATTCGACCCGCCCGAAGACGAATTACCGTCCGGATCATCCGGCGGAATACGGCACAGGTACTGCGCCCAAATACCCATCGCCAAAAGCGCCGCGGCGCCCACAAGGTTCGCACCCGTCACCCACAAAACGCCCGTCACCCCGCGCGCACTCACCAGCGAAAGCTGATAGATGAGAAGCCCCAGCATCCACCCGGTAAGAGAAGCACCCGTGAGAATTGAGCCCTGCGCGTACGCCAGCACCCGGGCAGCCGCCACCGGGTTCATGTTTTTCGCTTTCGCGCGGGTTTCAATATTGCGCCAGCGGGCCACCTGAAACCCCAGCCACAGGGCGCCGCCGCCCATGCACAGGCACACCACGATCACCACCGGCGACATCACAATCTCACCGCCGCCGGAGCTCACAAGTATACTGTTCACAGCAACGGCAGCTATCACTCCCAGCGCCGCGCACAGCAGAATAATCCGCAGAGGGATAGGCTTCATAGACCCTCACTTTCATCTCTAGGCGGCGACTCTCCTTAGTTAAGGGTAGCCCGTCCGAGGGGGTTCAGGCTTCCTCCGGCATAAAATTCATGGGCCGCAGCAGTTTGACAGCATTAACGTTGGCGTGCGAGTCAGCCGCACTCACCTCACGCGCCAGCTCCGCAACCGCCCTATTAGCCCAGCCGGATGCGGTGCGCACCATCAGCTGCGCCTGCGGGTTTGCCTGTTCCCACGGAACCAGCACGAAAGCGCGCTCATGCGCACGCGGATGCGGCAGCGTCAGAACCGGGTCGTCGCTGACGAGGTCGTCATAGGTAATAACGTCAATATCGAGAGTGCGCGGGCCCCATCGCACAAGCCGCACCCGGTGATGATGCACCTCCACCTGCTGGCACAGCGCTAACAGCGCGTAGGGATCAAGGCTTGTGCGCACTTCAAGGATGGCGTTGATATAGTCCGGTTGGTCGGCGGGGCCGCCTACCGGTTCCGTCACATACAGCCCGGAGGCGCCTACTAGCCGCACTGCACCCCCGCTAAGATGCACGAGGTCGGCGGCGGCCTGCTCTAACGTGGTTTCGCTCTCGCCCAGGTTTGACCCTAGGGCCAGCACCGCCGTATGCGCTAACGCGTCCATGCCGGGCGCGTGGTGCGATTGGTTCGTGTTCGGTACATTACCCACGCGCGCCTGCACCCTTTCCGCCCTGAGACTGTGTGCCTTCACGCTCCCGGAATACGGTCACTGCCACGTTCCCGAAGGTCACCTCAATCGGGGCCTTCGGTTTATTGACGGTCACCTCAAGGGCATGCACATACGCGCATTCGTCCAGAATATTCTGGGCGATACGCACGGCAAGAGTCTCAATCAGATCGAGGGACTCCCCCCAGAATATGCGTGCGGATAATCTCGGCAACTTCCGCATAGTTCGTGGTTTGGGCGAGGTCGTCGGTTGCAGCAGCCTGCGTGAAGTCGGTGTATAAAACCGTATCTACGATGAAGGGCTGACCTTCACGTTTCTCAAAATCAAGCGCTCCGTGAAAACCCACGGCGGCAACACCGGTCAGGGTAATACGGTCGCAGGAGGCATAGGCGTGCGCTGGGTTCGGCATGGTGTTCCTTAGCTGATGTGAATACTGGTACATAATTTTAGGTCTGTTTGGTGCGGGTAACAGTGCGTAAAGTATTCGCCACGGTCACGGCATCCACCGTGGGGGGGCACATTGTGCACGCGGACCCCCCACACTCCCTGGGCCGCCACGAGTGCAGAGAGAGCGGCGGATGCGGCATCACGGTCTTCGGGGGCGCGTGCTGGCGGCATTTGGCCGGGCACGGTGTTCGCGCTCGCGGCGGGATTCTGGGTTTTGGTGCGCGCCGCATCCGCAGCGTTCAGCGCATTCGCCAAAAAACGCTTACGCGAACCGGCGATTAGTACCCGATGCCCCAGCGCGTGCAGCTGCCCAAGGGCGGCGAGCAGTTCCCAATCCTGCATACCGCCCTTCGCAAACCCCAGCCCGGGGTCAAGAATAATGTTCTCAGCATGAACACCAGCGGTAACTAGGCGATCACGCAGGGCGGCGAGCTCGTCCAGCACCTCGGTGACGGTGCCGCGCGGGTAGGCGGCGAGCGCATCCATTGTGGTTGAGGTGCCTCGCGCGTGCATCAGAATATAGGGTACGCCCAGCTCGGCGACGGTCTGTATCATCTCATCGCTCACGCTCATGCCCGAAACGTCGTTAATGATGTGCGCCCCGGCGGCTACGGCGGCGCGGGCGGTCGCTGCGTTCATGGTGTCTACGCTGATGGTGATACCGGTTTCGGCAAGCCCCTCGATCACGGGCAGGATGCGCCGAAGTTCCTCTTCAACACTGATGCGCACCGCACCGGGCCGGGTGGATTCGCCACCCACATCAATAATGTCTGCGCCTTGGGCGATCATGCGTTGCGCGTGGGTGAAAGCGTCGTTCGCGGTGTAGTGTTCGCCGCCGTCGCTGAAGGAATCGGGGGTGACGTTCAGGATTCCCATCACCAGGGTTCGCTCGGCGGCTGCGGCGTCGCAGGGCAGGTGTGCGGGGGGCTGCGGGCTCATCATTGCGTGCATGATTTAATCCTAACGGATGCGCACCAACCGCCCCCCGCTTTCAGCTATCACGCGAGAAGCGGATGCAGCCGACCACCTCTATCGGCATAAGATCCGCCTCTCGCGGCCTCAACGAGCGCCTAATCGTTGATTTCTGCGGGCTTATTCTCGCCCCAGCCGAGCGCCAAAACCACTACCAGCCCCAGGGCAATAAACCCGGTCATGAGGGTTCCCCGAACGCAAGCCAGCGTAGCGGCCCGTCAATGAGCACAACAGCGATCAGCCCCGCAATAGCGAGTAGAGCTAAAACCCAGGCGCCGGTCTTCATAGTCACAGCATTCTCCCTTGTACGTACACATGTGATGCGCGCCCCGGCGCGGTTAGCGGAAAACCCGCGCCGGGCGCGAATAATCCCAGCATACTCTCACCGCAGAAACAACAAAACTAAATCCGTATAAATCATGCAATTATTAAGCACTGATGACGGCCCCGGGCACTGTGATTTATTCGGTATCTTGGGGCCTTCCATTTTATGGCAGCTGGGGAAGGCGGATCTTCACATCCGTTAGGATTAAGCTATGCCGGATGCCCTCACAATTCGACCCGCCGCCCCCAACGATGCGCAAGAAATAGCGCGCATCCGTGTTCTGGGGTGGCGGTTCGCTTATCAGGGCTTGGTACCGCAGGGTTACCTCGATTCGCTCAACATCACGGAAGACACCGAGAGGATGCACGGGTACCTCAGTCAGCTTCCCCAAAACTTGCCGCCCAATGATTTAGCGTCCGTGCAGGGAACGAACGACGGTGAAAAACGGTCGTTTATGCTCGCGGTACGCGACGATGCGGTACTGGGATTCTGCCATTTCAGCGCGGCACCCAACAATGCTGACCGCCCCGAAAGGGCTACTCCGGGCGGGGAGATGGTCGGAAGACTCCACTCACTCTATATAGACCCAGATGCCCTCGGGCAGGGTATTGGACACGCCCTCATGAGCCATGCACTCAGCACCTTTGCTGTATGGGGGTGCGAGCGCGCGCATCTCTGGGTTTTAGAGGGAAATTCCCGCGCCATCAGCTTCTACGAGCGGCAGGGCTGGCAGCTAACGGGTGACACAAAGGTAGACCGGTCCTTTGGGCCAGAGCTACATGAGCAGGACATGGCTATCTGCCTCTAAGCTGTGCCCGCCCTTATTGGCGTAACTTGCTCACTGTGGCTATATCGCCGATTATTTCCAGCGATTTTGCCGCAAACGAGGGAACTACTAGCAAAATACTTACTTATACAGCCTCAACGTGTTATCTACAACCCCATCCCTGGACGCCGATCACCATAACCACGTTTAGGCCGGTACGGCTGCTGCGGGGTTTGCCGCCTAGTGAAATGAGACGCTTCAGAGGCACAATCCTTAGAATTAGAAGGGGAGGTACGAGACCTGTCGTGCAGAGGAAACCCCCCCAAATGTAGTATCCATTATGTACCGAATACGCTGATGTTGCTCTTCGAGAGAAAGCTTTGAGCTAGGACTTATTTCTGGTTTCTTTAGGGTGAGACCCAGGTGATCACTGTTATCGAACCTAACAGATTCGCCTATACGTTCATATACTAAGGAAAAATTCTTAGTATTATTAAAAATCAAAAGATTTTCTACCCTAGGTGCGAGTTTCTCAAGGTTTGCGTGAGAACTATCGTAACGTCGCCTAATGTCTTCAGGGTTCACGCCGTGTCCTCCTTTCTTGACACGATCTGCTACCCGTTCAATTGCATGATCAGCGCTATCAATCGTTAGGTATAACATTGTCACTTCGTAACCTTGCGCGTGGGCTTTGTCGATGAGATTTTGAAACGATTTTGCCGAGCCTGCCAAGGTGGTCTCTTGATGGATAGATTCTCTTATCTGCGAGAGATCGCTGCAAATCCTGAAGAGTATCACGCATAGCTTTTGCGGCATCTGCAGGGTTGTGCCAATCGCCATTGTTAGCTTGTAGCCGCTCATCAGCATTTATGCGACGGGTTTGATAAAACAGGTGAGGGTACACACGATATAGAGAACTCTTACCAGCTCCATTAACGCCAGCAACAATAATATACTGTGGGTTTACCATACTATATTACAAACTTTTCTTCAGCAATAATCCGCCGCTGACGCGACTGCAAACTATAGTTGAACAACGCTAAATAGAATTCCCGTTTCTCAGGATTTTCTTCAGCACGGAACAGCTCGTGAAAAACCTCAGGAGCTGACACCTGAATATAACCGTATAGCTCATCTAGCTTCTGATTCATAAGACCTCCTTGATATGCGTGCCTAAGACACCTCTAAAGTGCCCTTTATTCTGATCCCTAGGCCCCTATTTCCTACAGCCCCATCCCTGGACGCCGATCACCATACCCGCGTTTAGGCCGGTACGGCTGCTGCGGGGTTTGCCGCTGCTGGTTTTTCTGCGGTTGGCCCTGAGGTGATGGGGCATAGCCTTTCTTCACCTCACCTATTTTCGAGCGCATCTGCCGCATTACGGTGTTTGCCTCGGATGGTGCGGAAACCTCCGGTTCGCGCCTGGTAGCTATCGCCTGAAACAGGAACCAGCGATCCCGGCACCACCTCATACTTACCCAGATCGGGGCCGCTCAACATAGACGCCATATTCCAGTCTTTAGGGCTCACACGCGAATAGTCCAAATCAAACTTAGAATTCTGCGCCACATGGTCCATAAAAACCCGCGACGTCCGGCCGTTTCCCTCCCGGAAAGGGTGCGCCTGGTTCAAGTTCGCAAAAACTGCGGCGGCTGCGTGGCTGAACTCGTCACGGCCTAACTGTGCCCAGTCAGTTGTGGTAACAATATGGTGCGTTGTGTTGAGATACCGGTCTATTTCACCCCCGTTCACGCTTGCGAATGGGACAAACCGCCCACCCTTGAACATGTTCTGTGTGCGGTAATCCCCAGCCCACTCATACACATCCTGAAAAAGGTACCTATGGATAGCGCGCACATGGTCAGCATCATAGGTGTGCTCAATGAGGGAGGGGTCAGCCTTTAGCTGTTCTCCACGCTTCCGTGTTTCTCGGTACTCATACTGTTCTAGTGCTTGAGGATCACGAATCCCCACCAAATTTCGTAGCGTCTTGTCATCTGGCGGAGGATAAAGATAGGACTCCCAGGTATCAAAAACTGTCACGATAATTTCTCTGCTTTATTCTTAGCCTCAATGCGACGTGCCTTTTCAAGAGAGCGCCTTGAGTACTCTTCCTCGCTAATAACACCACAGGATAGATCAACAAAATCCTTGACATCTTCACGGTCAGGGCGATCCCCCTCAAGCCAGGAACTCGCCAAGGTTTGTATTACTGAGCGGCGCTGCGCGGGGTCAAGCCTGTCAAAAAGATCAGGCCACCGCTTATCAAGATCAAACATATCGCTCTGAGACATCAGCACTCCCCCAACACCTATCTTCTACCTACCTCATTTTACGCGAAAGCTCAGGGAGAAGAATAGGGAACCACCCATGCACACGCGGGGCAGACTGTGAGTCGATAGGCCCGCTACCCTCACCTGAAGAATCACCCATGCACACGCGGGGCAGACCGCTGGCGGTGAGGCGCCCTCAGGGTTCTATCGGAACCACCCATGCACACGCGGGGCAGACGATGGCGTATCTCTCGGTGACAACTCCGGTTCGGAACCACCCATGCACACGCGGGGCAGACGATGGCGTATCTCTCGGTGACAACTCCGGTTCGGAACCACCCATGCACACGCGGGGCAGACGGATATTGATCAGTGGGTCGCTAATTGGGGTGGGAACCACCCATGCACACGCAGGGCAAACTATCCACCATCGGCTTAGGCAGTACACCGCTCGCAACCACCCATGCACACGCGGGGCAGACCGATGCTTTTTCAGCACGCATTTTCTGGAGCTGGAACCACCCATGCACACGCGGGGCAGACCGCTGTTTTCCCGGCCCATAGCAGCGCGGATAGGAACCACCCATGCACACGCGGGGCAGACGCGGCGACACCATGGTCGCAGCAGGCATCTCAGGAACCACCCATGCACACGCGGGGCAGACGGCTGCTAGGCTGGCCATAAAGTTCTCTTCCTGGAACCACCCATGCACACGCGGGGCAGACCTTGGTGCCCTTAATATAGAACCCCGCACCGGCGAACCACCCATGCACACGCGGGGCAGACACGAAGGAGTAAGGAAGGGCGCTGTACAAACTGGGAACCACCCATGCACACGCGGGGCAGACCAGCACGACTTCCTCACCGTCGATCAGCTCGCGGAACCACCCATGCACACGCGGGGCAGACGCTTGCTGACTAGGTATAACGTCCGCATGTCTGCAAAACTCTATTCAGTTGCGTGCATAATGCAATGGATGGGCAGATGATTACTCATCTACGGTGACCCTCTACGATGACTCGCAGGTGGTCTTGACGCTTCCACAGTCTTAGCACCCCGAAGAGCGCCTCGACTTCCACGTCCGTTTAGACTCTCCCCATCTTCTGAGGCGAGTTTTTCGTCAAAAAGCCTCTGCGCCTCACGGCAAATATTGACGGCCGCGTTAAAATCACGATCCATCATATTCCCACAGTACGCACAGTCGAAGACACGGTCGCGCAGAGTCAGCTTGGTTTTCGCTTTCCTCCCGCACTCCGAACACGTCTGCGACGAAGCAAAATAACGGTTAACCTTCTCAAACGCAGAACCATACCAGACAGCCTTATACTCCAGCTGGTTACGGAACACGCCGAATGCCGCATCCAAAACTACCCGGTTCAAACCAGACTTTTGGGCAACATTCTTCCCCGGATTCTCAACCGTCCCCTTCGCAGAGGCGGTCATACCGGAAACATTCAAATCTTCAAACCCTACCAGGGTATACCCAGTAGCAAGTTTTTTCGTCAGCTGATGCAGATTCGACTCACGACGCAACGCCGTCATATGGTGCAACCGAGCTATCTGCTTCACTAAACGGGAACGTCGATTCGACCCTTTCTGAGAACGTGCTAGAGCACGCTGTAGCTTATGCAGCCGTCGCGAGCTTGCCTCACTCCAGCGCGGGTTCTCAAGGCTAGGCAGTCCTTCGACAAATTTTAGATTCGGGAAGCGTTGTGGAGCCTCAGAATCTGAAAGTGACGCCAGGTACTTAACTCCTAAATCAACACCTACAGAACCAGCAGCACGAGCACGCTTTGTTGCAGAACGACGTATAGGCTCCGAAAACTTCACTAAGAAAGATACATACCAGCGGTCAGCATTACGGGAGACCGTATAGCTACGAATCTTAGCGCCAGCTGCAACCGCTTTCACTAGTGGCTTGGTCGAGTTAAAGGTGCGTATAGTACCTAGATAAGATAACCGCACATGACGATAGTCTGTAATCTTACGTCGCCCCTGCTTGTAGGCAGGTTCCCCTCGCAGATACGCGGCGCCGTAAGCGCCCATCTTTCCGCTGCCGGAACCGTAAAAGAATCCCGCGAAACACCTTTCTTCTTGAAACGCGGCGTACCCACCAAACGCCCAGCACGTTTACCCGTACGGGAATCCCAGAAATTATCCCAAGCATCACTCGCATTTTGCAGACCACTCACCAGCACCCTGCGATTTGCGGTATGAAGCCACGGATTAGCCGACCGCTCCGTCTCTTGATTCCACACAACTGACGGATCTTCGCCATTTTCAATACGGTGTTCGGCTTGTTCATGACGTTTTTTCTCAGGAGTCAAATATTGGGTTCCAAATGCTCCGTACTTTAACTGCTTATAGCGTTTATCTTCTTTGGCAAGCGCATTAAGTTCTTTTTTAATATCTGCGTCGGAGATACCCTCATCATGGCGTTTCTTCCAATACTCATCACGAAGTCTATTAACTTCCAAGTTATATGCGGTGAGCATATTGTATGTATACCGAGCCGCACCGGCGGCCTGATAGAGAGCGATAGTCTGAGCTTGATTTGGGTCAAGACGGAACTTATACGCTCGAAGTTTTTCTTTATCCTCATCCTTCTTATCAGTAGTAGCCATAAGTTCCTCTTTCCTCAGACTACATCCCAGAACTCACTTCTTAATAATAAAGGATATTTAGGGTGTGTGCCCTCCACGTCGTCACATACTCCGAAGATGCCCACCCATGTTTTATATTCCGGCACAGCTGGGATTACCAACCCACCAAAGTACTAACGCGGGCAGGTAAGGCGTGTCCGAAAGGCTCGGAGCACCTCACCTGCCCGCGTATGAGCAAAGCAGCTGGGTCGAAAGCTACTGCTTCGAGAAGATTAGGCTCATCGCCTCGGCACGAGTTGCCGCGTTCTTGAGTTGCCCGCGCACCGCACTCGTGACGGTTTTCGCGCCGGGTTTGCGCACGCCGCGCATCGACATGCACATATGCTCGGCCTCAATCACAACGATCGCACCGCGTGGGTTTAGGTGCTCCTCCAGCGCCTCCACCACCTGCGTGGTCAGCCGCTCCTGCACCTGGGGGCGACGCGCATAAACCTCAAGCACCCGCGCCAGCTTGCTCAGCCCCGTCACCTTGCCGTCAGCCCCGGGAATGTACCCAACATGCGCCACCCCGTGGAAAGGCACTAGGTGATGCTCGCACGTGGAGTAGAACGGGATATCCTTCACCAGCACCATCTCGGAATGGGCAATATCGAAGGTCGTGCCCAGCACATCGGCGGGGTCGGCGTGCAGACCCGAGAAGAACTCCTCGTAGGCGCGAGCCACTCTCGCCGGGGTGTCCTGCAAACCGTCACGGTCAGGGTCTTCACCGATTGCCAGCAGGATTTCCCGCACCGCCGCCTCAATGCGCGGCTTATCCACCGCCGAGCCGTTAGCCTCGCTCATCTGAGCCTCCGTGGGGGTTCTGCCGGTTCGGGCCGTTCTGCCCGGGGCGGTTCTGCGGGTTGTACGGGCTGCGGTACGGGGGCTGCTGAGACGCCCCGGCCCGGCCCTGTCCACGCTGCGGGGGGATGGCCACGGTCGGGTCTTCTTCCGGTGAGCTATCCGGCCCGGGGGTGTCTGCTGGCGCGGTTGAAGTCACCGGCGTGTCGCCTGCTGCCGCCTGTTTGGTGGGGGCGGTGGGGGGCTCCTGGGCAGAGCCGGTAAGTTCCTGCTGCTTCTGCTGTGCTTCCGTTTGGGCTTTGAGCTCGCTCGGGGCTTTCACCGGCGGAATGTCGGTACGTTCGCGGCCTTCCTTGGAGTACCAGTGCTCGCGTTCGGGGCGCTTACGAACATCCTTGAAAATCTCCGCGATCTCGTTCTCCAGCAGGGTCTCTTTCTCCAGCAGGGCGAACGCCAAGCGGTCAAGCACATCGCGGTTCTCTACGAGAATCTGGAAGGCCTCATCATGAGCTTCTTCCAGAAGTTTACGCACCTCGGTGTCGATCTTGTAGGCGGTCGCGTCAGAGTAGTTACGTGCCGCCGAAGGATCGCCGCCCATGAACGGTTCGGTGTCGTCGCTGCCAAGCTTCACCGACCCCAGCAGGGCGCTCATACCGTAGTCGGTCACCATCTTGCGCGCGGTATCGCTTGCCTTCTGAATATCGTTCGCAGCCCCCGTGGAAGGATCGTGGAATACAATTTCCTCAGCCGCGCGGCCACCCATCGCATAGGCCATCTGGTCCAGCAGCTCGTGGCGTGTGGTCGAGTACTTATCGTCCTGCGGCATTACCATCGTGTAACCCAGTGCACGACCACGCGGCAGAATCGTAATCTTGGTAACCGGCGCGGAGTTGCGCAGGGCGGCAGCCACAAGTGCGTGACCGCCCTCATGGTACGCAGTCACCTTACGCTCGTGCTCATTCATGATGCGCGAAGCACGCTGCGGGCCCGCCATTACACGGTCGATAGCCTCATCAATAGCGCGGTCATCAATCACGTTGCCGTTATCGCGGGCGGTCAGCAGGGCCGCCTCGTTCATCACGTTCGCCAAGTCTGCACCCGTGAAACCGGGGGTACGTTTAGCGACCTGCCCCAAATCGACGCGACGGTCGATCGGCTTACCGGCGGCGTGGACCTCAAGGATGCGCTGGCGGCCCTTCATATCGGGCGCGTCCACACCGATCTGGCGGTCGAAACGACCCGGGCGCAGCAGGGCGGGGTCGAGCACATCCGGGCGGTTAGTTGCGGCGATCACGATCACGCTGGAGTTGCCGTCGAAGCCGTCCATCTCAACCAGCAGCTGGTTAAGGGTCTGCTCTCGCTCGTCGTTGCCGCCGCCCATGCCGACGCCGCGGCGGCGACCGACAGCGTCGATCTCGTCCACGAAGACGATCGCGGCGGGGTTAGACTTCGCTTCCTTGAACAGGTCACGCACACGGGATGCACCCACACCCACGAACATCTCCACAAAGTCAGAACCGGAAATCGAGTAGAACGGCACTCCGGCCTCGCCCGCAACAGCTTTCGCGAGCAGGGTTTTACCGGTGCCGGGAGGGCCGTACAGCAGCACACCCTTAGGGATCTTAGCGCCTAGCCGGGTGAACTTTTCGGGTTCCGCAAGGAACTCGCGCACCTCTTCAAGCTCGGCCAGTGCCTCATCAACACCGGCAACATCGGAGAAACGCACGGTCGGGTTGTCTTTGTTGAACTTCTTCGCGCGCGACTTTGAGAACGACAGCACCGATGAGCCGCCGCCAATGCGCCCAGCCATGAACCAGAAGAATAAACCAAATCAGCAGAGGCGCGAACAGGGAGAGGAGAGAACCGAAGAAGTTACTCTCCACCGGCTGGTCCGTGTAGCTTTCCAGCCCGGCACCGTTCATAGCGTTCACTACGTCATGGGCGCGCGGCTGCACATAGTAGAACTTGACGGTTTTACCGTAGTTATCCCTGCCCTGCTTGTAGTCCTCATGCAGCTGCAGGTCTACGCGCTGGTCGCCATCATAAATTTTTGCGCTTTTGACCTTGTGCTCGTTTAACAGCTGAATACCCACGTTCGTATCAACCTGCCGGCTCCCCGAGCCGAAGGTTGACGGCGCGAAAATCGCGACAAGAATGAGGGCACCAACAATCACCCACAACCATGGGGTGAAGATCAGCTTATTAAGCCAGCCGTCCCGATTCTCAGGGGAATTATTGGGTTTTTGCGCCAACGCTTAATCCTTACATGTGCTAGGCTGCCGTGTACGCGCCACAGCATACCGGAGCATTCCGTGACGGTAAAAAGATGCAACTTTAAATGTACCGTACCCCCGTCAAGGAACGCCCGCATCAGCGGCAGTTCCCCTCAAGGCTAAAAGGGCTCGGGGATGGGGTATGCGCACAAACACGAAATCTAATTTCCACCATTCTTGAAGAGCACGCGGGTCGAACTCTAACTCATAGCTCATCAAGGGAGACCTTTACCCCTGGCTGCGGATTGGCTAAGCGGTGACGCACAGTTTCAAGAAGCTCTGCGTGCAGACATAAGCGTGCCCACGCATCCAGAATTTTCATCAGGATGCGCGGGCACCAAAAGTCTTGTGCGCACACCACGCACAACCGGGTTTTAGGAGTACACGTGCGGGTGCAGGGTCGCCACGCAGTCCAGGTTGCGGTATTTCTCAGCGAAATCAAGCCCGTAACCAACCACGAATTCGGGGTCGATATCCCAGCCCACGTATTTGACCTCTACGTCGGTCTTAACCGCCTTCGGCTTGCGTAGCAGGGCGCAGATTTCAACGGACGCGGCGCCGCGGGACATCAGGTTCTGCTGCAGCCACGCCAGCGTCAGCCCGGAATCAATAATGTCTTCAACAATCAGCACGTTCCGACCGGTCAGGTCAGTATCAAGGTCTTTGAGGATACGAACCACACCTGAGGATTTCGTGCCGGACCCATACGAGGAAACCGCCATCCAGTCCATCGTGTAATGCCCCTTGAGCGCGCGGGACAGGTCTGCCATCACCATAATGGCACCCTTGAGAACCCCCACAAGGAGCACGTCTTTGCCTTCGTAATCTTCGTCGATGCGCGCCGCCAGCTCGGCAACTTTCGCATTAATCTCTTCCCTTGTGAAGAGTACGTTCTTCAGATCGTCCTGCACGTCTTGAGCCTGCACGGATTCTTCTTTCTCGCCGGGGCGTCTTCACGCCGCACCCGCCCCGAGGTTGCACCCCAAGGTGGGTATATTTTCTTGGTTCGCTTTAAGTATTACTTAAACCCTACTGGTTAAGCACACCTCGCCAAACACGCCAAGTACCAGGGCTTGGCTGGTAGGGCCACCGTCAGCAAAGTGTAAGGTATAACCACTCATGATCTTCAGGGTGTACAGATTCCCCAACCTCCGCAGCGAAAAGCCGTACCTGGGCGGGCCAATGAGCCACTCACAAGGCGCTTCGGCCCAGAAGCACGAGCGCATCCACGCGGGTGTCGGTGCGGGGGTCGTGTACCTTGCGGCGGCGGTAGGCGCTCACATGCCCGGGCAGCTGCACCGGCCCGGCGGTGGCGTGCTCGGCGACGAACTCGTCAAGCGCCTGCAGCCGCTCAAATCCGGGGTTCTCCCCCTGCGCGGCGCGGGTCGCCAGGGCGAGCACGCGCATCCGAAGGGCAGGGTGCAGCGCCGCCGTTTCCGCGCGGTTCAGGGCAATAACGACGGGGGCGGGTTCTTCGGGGACAGCATCCGTGGAGTGGTTGCCGGGCACCGTATCAGCCCCGGGGATGTTAGGCAGATGAACCCCGGCGGGCAGCTTCAGGCGGGCGTACTCGGCGGCGGCGAGCGCATCCAAATATTCGGCATCAGGCCCGGCGACTGCGGCGGTTCGCGCCAGGGAGAGTGACACATCCCCGCCTAGATGCTCTTGCAGGAACGGTAGGATAGTGTGCCGAGTGCGCGCGCGCATGAGCGTCTGGTCGGTGTTGGTGGGGTCGTTCCAGGGGGCGACCCCTTCGGCTTCGCAAATATTCAGCATGTCGGCGCGGCGCAGCGCGAGGAAGGGCCGCAGGTAGGTGACTCCGTTTTCGATGCGCACGGGCGGCATTCCGGCGAGGGAGCGTGTGCCCGAACCGCGCCCAAGCCCCAGGAGCACGGTTTCCGCCTGGTCGTCAAGGGTATGCCCCAGCAGAACAGCCCGTGCGCCGGTATTATGCACCGCACGTTCAAAGGCGCCGTACCGGGCGGTTCGCGCCGCCATTTCGGGGCCCATGCTGCCCTGCGAAACCTGCACGCGCTCCGTGAGTACAGGGTGCAGCCCCAGGTTCGTGAGGGTTTCTGCGGTGGATGCGGCAACCTCGGCGGAGTCGGCTTGCAGTCCGTGATCGACCACGACGGCGCCCACACGCACATCGGAACGACGCGCAAAATGCGCGGCAATACAGGCAAGCGCGAGCGAATCTGGCCCGCCGCTGCACGCAACCAGCACGAGGGGCTTCTCGGTTTCTGCGCCCTGCTGCGATACGGTCGAGCCTCGCCGCGCACGCCCGGTCCCCTTGATGGCGCCTTCACCCAGCAGGTTCGTCAGCGCGCGAGCCAGTTCCCGGCGAGCCTTCCCCACCGCCGGATGCAGCCGCCCCTGCCGTCCATGTTGCATGTGTTGTCCTTCTCTGTTGTATATGCCGCTACGACAAAATCTATTCGCAAATCCCTTTGATCCTCGCGGCAGACGCAGCAGCGAATTACGCATTATCAAGCACGCTGGCGTATTGGGATGTCGCGCGGTTTTGTTACATAAAGTGTCACGTAAAAGGGTTTTACGTGACAAAATGTCATGTAAATCTAAAGTTTTGTCACGTAATTTTGTCACATAAATATAAAACTCACGGCGGCTAGTCCCGCTTTATACCGGGGATTTATGGGTTTATACACCCACGAGCGCACCCGCGTTTCGTGACATTTTATATGACAAAAATTGTCACGAAACGCGCGGTTTTGTCGCATAACCTGCCCTGGGACTACTCGGTGGTTTCTTCATGTTCAACCATGTCGGTCACCTCTGACCCCTCGTCCAACACGCGCTTCATCCAGGCGTCCGGGTTGTGAATCTCCCGCTCGGTCGGCAGGTTCTCGGGCCGCTCCCACACAGTATTGAAGCGTTCCATACCGACCGCATCCACAATATGCTGCACGAACTTCTGCCCGTCGCGGTACTGCGCGGCTTTGCGGTGCAGCCCAAGCAGGCGCGAAATGAGGCGGGTTACGAGTTTCTGCGTCTCGGAACGCCGGTTGAACCGGCGGCGAATTGTTTTGACGGTCGGCACTATCTCGGCGTCAACAGCATCCATGATCACGTTCGCGTGCCCCTCCAGGAGGCTCATGACGGCGGTGATCTCGCTGGCGATCTGTTTGGCACGGGCGGGTGTTTTTGCCAGGGCGGCAAGCTGCTCACCAATTTGCGGCTCGTCGTTGGCCTCATCAGTGCGGGCGCCTTTGGAGGCGACGAGCGCATCTTTAATGCTCAAGCCTGTGCTCACGCTATCACCGAGCTGCGCGATCTTGTTCAGGAAGTAGTCACGCAGCCACGGCGCGGCGGCGAACTGCACCCGGTGCGTCTGCTCGTGCAGGCACACCCACAGACGGAAATCTTCGGGCTCAACATTGAGCTCTTTTTCAACCGCCAGAATATTCGGTGCCACCAGCATCAGACGCCCGCCCGCAGCACCATACCCGGCGAGTGCCGCATACGGCTCGTACTGCCCGAGCACGCGGGTTGAAAGGTACGCAAGGATACTGCCGACTTCGGTGGCGATACCGTACCCGGTGATGCTGAGCGCGGCAGGGTTTTTCTGCCTTATTTTTTCCAGCGGGGCACGTAAGACGGGTTCGAGCATGACCGAGAACGACTGCGCGTTAGCTTTCGCCCAGGTGCTGCGGTCGGTCACGAGCACCTGCGAGTCGCGTAGGTTGTGAGCAGCTTCAAGCCCGGTGATGCGATGCACATGATCGACGGACACTTCGGCTGCGGCGCGGATAGATTCTACCGCCTGCCGCATCTTGTCGGGAGCGATGCGTGGCCCGGCGGGTGCTAGGGTGCCTACAATTTTGGTGACTGCCTCGGGGTTCAGCAGGTCTTGGATGCTGTTCTCACTCATATGCACAGGTAGTTGCCGCCGCTGGTTGCGGCGGTGCTGGTGCCAACAGTTTCACGGCGAGCGTGTTTTCTTGGGCGCGACACAATGAAAAATACCCGCGCATAAGCAGGAGCGGAAATCTGCAGCGGGGCGTACCCCTTAGCGACTGCAGATTTCCGCCCCCGAAGTTATGAGGAACGCGCGTGAGACCTAGTGGCACTCTGCGGCGAAGCGGTCGATTGCCTCCTGAACCATCTTCTCCGCGGCAGGCAAATCATCCCAGCCTTCACCCTTGACCCATTTGCCGGGTTCCAGGTCCTTGTAGCGTTCGAAGAAGTGCTGAATCTCGGCTTTGAGCTGTTCGGGCACGTCCGCCAGGGTTTTAATGTGGTCGTAGCGCTTATCTGAGGGCACGCACAGTACCTTCGCGTCACCACCGGCTTCGTCGGTCATATTGAACACGGCCACGGGGCGCGCCTCAACAATCACACCGGGCAGAACGTCAACATCAATCATGACCATCGCATCCAGCGGATCCCCGTCTTCGCCGAGGGTATTGTCAAAAAAGCCGTATGCGGTGGGGTACTGCATTGAGGTAAATAGCACACGGTCCAGGCGCAGGCGGCCGGTTTCGTGGTCTATTTCGTATTTCACGCGCGAGCCGCTGGGGATTTCAATGGTGACGTCGAGTTCCATGGGAACCTCTCTCTTACTGTGTTCTTGCTGTTTTCCGTCACGCTCGGTGCGCCGGAATCGTACCTATTGTACCGCGCGCGTTATGCTCTAAAGATGCGCTTTCGTCAAACACTCCGTTCACACCCTACCCGCCGCGCCGTTCTTTTTTCCCTTGTGCCGCTGGCAGCCCTGGCGGCATGTGCCCGTGAGGAGCAGCCCGAACAGTCGCCTCAAAACACCGCGGAGTCAGCTGCCCCTGAGGCCTCCGCCGCTGCCCCGGAGTTTCCTCAGCTGCAGAAGCTTTTAGCGGATCGTGCCGGGGCGCATCGTTCAGCACTGGTCACGCACACCGACGGGAACATAGTGTACGGCGAGGGCGAGAACGAGCCGCGCGCGGCCGCATCAGCTATGAAGGTTCTCACGTATCTGGCGTTGGCGCACAGCATAGATCTGGGGAAACGTTTTAAAACAAGTGTGGCGCGTAACGGAAACGAGCTTACTCTCATCGCGGGCGGGGATACGATGCTGGGCGCGGGTGACTCCAAAAAGGATGCAGTGAATGGTTATGCGGGACTGGGGACGCTCGCGGGGGCGTGCATTGAGAGCCTGCGGTCTGCCAAGACCGAAAAAGGTAAGTTCCCGGTCTTTCTGGACACCTCCATCTATACGGGCCCTGAGCTGAACCCGGGGTGGGAGAAACCAGATATTGATTCCGGTCAAATAACCGGGATTTCGCCAATTGCGCTGGATTCTCACACTATTGCTGGCAAGTCTGGCCCCTACGGCACACCGGCACGGCCTACCGATGCGGCCTCAGCGGCGCAGCAGGCGTTTGTGGATGCGCTAAATAAAGCAGGCGAACCGCATGGTTATTCGTTTGAGCGTAAAGATAAGCGGACTAAACCATCGGATGCCACCGAAATTGCCAGCGTCGAATCGGCGACGGTTCTTCAGCAAGCGCAGCACATGATGCTCGAATCCGATAATACCCTCGCTGAGGCGCTCACCCGGAACGCGGCGATCGCGGCGGGCCGGCAGGGCAGCGCCGAGGAGGCGCAGAAACTGGTGCGTGAAAAAATTGAGGCCGCCGGGGTGACTACCGAGCATCTGAAACAGGCGGATGTGTGCGGGCTGTCCCTGGAGAATAGGGTAACGGCGCGTATGCTGGTTCAGGCGTTGGCCAAGCTGTTAGAGCATCCCCGGCACGAGGAGCTGCTGCAGGGGCTGCCCATGGCGGGTAAAACCGGCACACTCAAAGAACGTTTTACTGAGCCCGACGCCGTGGATGCGCGCGGGCATGTGCGGGCAAAAACCGGCACCCTGTTCACGGTGGTTGCATTGGCGGGGTACACTACCCGCCCAGACGGTACGCGCCTTATATTTGCGCTGATTTTGAACGATACAGACAGCATCGGTGGGCTGCCGCAGGCGAAGAAGGTGGCAGATGCTGCCGCTGCGGTCATTAGCGACCGGGCGCCTAAACCTTCCCCGTCCCCTTCGGATTCTTCGCACTCTGCCAGGGAGCACTCACCCTCCGAGTCCGCCAAGCCCGCAGAGTCCCCGAAGAAGGCCACCGATACGTCTACCTCGAACGCTCCTGTTACGTTGGCGCCCGCTGGCGAACCGGCACCGACGGAGGGGAAGTAGCACGTGAGCCTGTGGCTGTTCTCCGCAGCGAGTGAACCATTTACGTATTCTCTGGACGATGCGATACGCACCCATATCTGCGAAATCGCGCTTTATGAGGACATGCGGGCACGCCCCGCACCGGGCGCGGATGAGCTCGCCCGCCGCAAACATGAAACCTTCGAGGCCGTGAACCGGGTGTTGGGTACGGAACCGGGCGGCGTGCTGCGTCTTGAGCACAGCGGGGACGAGGTGCGCGACCTGCTGGGTGCCGCGTCCTTGCTGCACTTACTGCGTAACGCCCCCGAGCTGGGCAGCCACCCGGCCCCGCATACTTTTGAGATTCACGCTGCGGATCAGGACGGTTCGGGACAGAGCGTTGCGGCGGCGCGTATCCTGCCGGTATTTCATGGGATGCTCACCCGTCTCGAACAGCTGGCCCGCGCCGTCAGTGAGGGTGCAGACTCAAAAAATATCCCGGAGGTGTTTGCCTGCGGCACTTGTGACGCCTGCGCCCGTTTGGAAGGCGCCGAGGTTCAGCTGCCCGCCTCTGAGCAGGTTGAGGCAGACGAGCCCGACACGGCAGAACCAGACAGCGCCGCTGATGCCATCGAGGGCGGCTACCCGGTACCCGCGCCGGTTGAGTCGGAGGATGAGCGGCACCTGATCCAGCAGCAGCTGGATGAGCGCCTGCAAGCCCTGGAAAGAGCGAAAGAGCCAACCCATTTCACGGAGGATGAGCGTACTCTGGCGTTTGCGCTCGCTGCAACAAACTATCACCGCCGTGAGCGTGCCCCGTTCTGGCGTGAGCATATGCGGCGCCTGTATGAGCCGATGGCATCGTGGGCTGGTTCGCGGGATTGTGCGGTATTTGAGTCGGTTCAGGTGATTTCTGATTGGCAGAAAGCCACGGTCGGTTCGGGGCAGGTGCGGGTTTTGCGTGCGGTAGCTCTTGTGGGTGAGGGCAGCGCACTCAAAGTAGGGCGTGATAAGGCGCTGTATGTGATGTATGAGGCCGCCCACGCACCCGCCCGGGCGGTGGATGCGATGGAGTCGCAGGTAAACACGTTCCGGCACGCTAACCCGGGTGCGTATGTGCCGCGTACTGTGGCGCGGGTGGGGTTTTTCGGGGCGCACCTGCTGGAGGCGGCCCCTGCCGAAGAGCCTGTGAGCGCGGATGGTTTGGCTCGGGTGGTGCTCGTGGTTGAGGAGCGCATTCGGGTGAAGGATGAACCGCATGAGGCACTGCCGGTGGCTTTGGCTCCTGCGGCGACGGTTCCTACGGTGGCGTTGGAGCAGTCGCTGCAGGATTTTGCGCGTTCTGTGGATGCGTCTCTGCCGGATGTGCTTCCAGCCTCAGAGGCTGTGGGGGTTGAGGGTTCACCGGGTGAGGCTATTGAGCCTGCGGCTGGGGGCGTCTCGGCGGCAGCGTTGGATATTTTGTATCGCCGCCCACCGCGCCTTGTGACTGGCGGTTCTCTGCCGACTGAGGCTGATTTTTCGGGTGAGGATTTACCGATGGTGCGGGCGGTGCACGCTGCGGTGTGTGCGCTGGACTCTTCGTATGTGGCGGTGCAGGGCCCACCTGGTTCGGGAAAGACGTTCTTGGGTTCGCATGTGATTGCGTCTCTGGTGGCTGCTGGCTGGCGGGTGGGCGTGGTGGCGCAGTCGCATGCGGTGGTTGAGAATATGCTCGCGGCGGTGGTTGAGCGCGGGCTGTTCCCTGCTGAGCGGGTCGCTAAATTGGCGGGGACTTCCCAGAGGCCGGATTTTCCGTGGGCTGAGTGGTCTCGCGCCACGGTTCAGCAGCGGTGCGCGGGCGGCGCTAATGGGGAGGGTTTCGTATTCGGTGGTACCGCCTGGAATTTTTCGAATGCTTCTCTGTTTGAGCAGGCGTCTTTGGATCTTCTGGTGGTTGATGAGGCGGGACAGTTTTCGCTGGCAAATACGCTGGCGGTTGCCCGTTCGGCCCGTAACCTGCTGCTGTTGGGGGATCCGCAGCAGCTGCCGCAGGTGTCGTCTGCCCCGCACCCGTACCCGGTGGATATTTCGACTCTCAGCTGGCTTTCGGGTGATGCTCCCACTGTGGATGAGCGTTTCGGGTATTTTTGCCGGTGAGCTGGCGGATGCATCCGCAGCTGTGTGCGCCGGTGTCTCGGCTCAGCTATGGTGGGCGTCTGGCCTCGGCACCGGCTGCTGCGCTGCGGCATCTTGAGGGTCGGGATCCGGGGCTGCAGGTGGTTCCGGTGTCTCACCGGCGGTGTACGGTACGTTCGGAGGTTGAGGCAGCTGAGGTGGTGCGCCTGGCGCAGGAGTTTGTGGGTGCCAGGTGGGATGCTGGCGATGGGGCTGTCCGGGCGTTAACGGGCGATGATATTGTGGTGGTCGCCGCCTACAATGCGCAGGTTGATACGATTGTGCAGCATCTGGAACGCGCCGGTTTGCGGGATGCGCAGGGGCACGGTGTGCGCGTGGGTACGGTTGATAAGTTTCAGGGTCAGCAGGCGCCGGTGACGGTGGTGTCGTTGGCGGCTTCTAATGCTGGGGCTTCGGGGCGTGGGGCGGAGTTCTTGCTGTCACCGAACAGGCTGAATGTGGCGATTTCACGCGGGCAGTGGTGTTCGGTGCTGGTGTGTTCGAGTATGATCCACCGGTTTGTGCCCGCCACGGCGCAGCAGCTGGCGGTTCTTGGTGATTTCATAGTGTTGTGCAACCTCAGTAATTATTAGCTCTCAAGTGGAAGGTTAGAGTTTCGTTTTTGGGGCGTTGACGTGTTCCAGCATCTGGGCATCTGGGTTTCTGGGGCGAATGACTCTGATGAGGTGCCCGGCCGTTCTTTCCGCGTGGTATGTGGGTTTTATGCATATTTTCGGTCTGGCGAAATATTACGAAATCATTATGTCGTTATCTTGGGCCTTCGAGCTCCCGCATTTCCGGAGGGGTATGCGGCATAATGGTAGTGTGTTCGTCCTAACTTTTATACAACGATCTGATACTGCATCAGTTCCAAGTCTTCTTGAATCGCTAGAGAAGCTTAATCCGCAGGTCACATTCGCACAAACATATCCTGATGAGGTTCAGGGGGCTTTTGAGAGCGCCTCTGATGCATTGCATGCGGCTCTTTTAGCGGCACACGCCCACGGTTTTTGGGTGGGCATTGGCGCTGGTGAGCTTACTTTCCCTCGTTTTGCCGGGGCGCTGGGTGCGCTGAACATTACGGATTGCACGGGGGACGCCCTGGAGTTTTCACGGCTGGCGGTTGAGTACGCCCGCGGGGGCGCACCCTCACGCGGTATTGCGGTGATGGCTAGGGACCGCTCTCTCGCCGAGATGGCTACAGGGTCTGCGCGGCTGCTGTACCGGGTATGCGCTGACCGTACGGAGGCTGAATGGCGCGTGGTGCGGCTGCTCGTCCCGGGGGTGCGGGGCCAACAGAAGGCAGCAGCAGCGGCTCTTGGTATTACTACCCAGGCGGTTAGCCGCGCCCTTGTGCGTTCACTGTGGCATGAGGAGCAGGCGGCGCGGGCCACGGTGGTGAACCTGCTGGACCGTATGGATGTTGCTGAGCCCTCGGTTATTGCAGCCGAGTAGTCTATTTTTTCTCGCGGTTTATCTAGAGCGTTATGGGTACTCGGTGCCCTCATTTTTGTGTGCCCGCTAATGCTCGGCCCATTACTGCACCCGCCCGATGGTTCGCATATTTTTGCATTACTATTCTCTTGGTTTTCCGCGGAGTGAATGCATATATACACTTTATTTATCCGGTTATTGGCTGCCCCATATCTAATATCCCGAAATGGCAGCGGCAATAAAAGAAGCATAATATGCGCATAATGTAAATATATTCTTTTATCCACTGCTATTTCAGGATTTTATTGGGGCGAAATGGAGCATGATTCACCCCAGCGGGCACCGGCCTTCGCAGCTGCCCGGGAAATGAGCGGGCGGTTCTCCGCAATAAACCTGTAGGCGCGGTGTGCCAGCGGCCGAACCGGCGCCCGCAAAGCATCCAGCCGGTCAGCCGCAGCAGGGGTGCACGGTGGGTGCGTAGGGTCAGCGCTATAGCATCCGACCCGAAAATGGCGTGGTGGCGCGCATTCACCAGCGGAATGGCGTGCGCAAACCTATTAGCGCACACCCCGTAGTACTCAAGAGCCGCGGGGGTTCCGGCCATAATGCGCACCTGCGGCCCCAGACGCGAAAGCATATCTGCGGCTGCCGCACAGAAACCGCAGTCAGGGTCATACAGCAGCACCGGTTCATCTGTGCCGCGAGAGTGGTAGGAGGGCGAAGTACTCACGCCCCCATTATGCACCACAGGTTCCCAGGTGCCGCCCCGCTTGGTTTTACCGGTATCTATTGTCACCACATCATCCAAGATGCCCACGGTGAAGGGCGGCGGTGATGCTTACCTTCAAACCCCTTGGGGAACTCGCCACGCTCGCCGCGAGATTTGGGGCCACCGTGACGACGGCGCTTGCGCCCACGGCCAACGTCCGGGCCGCCAAAACCACGGGACCCAAAACCCTGAGGCCCGAAACCGGGGCCAAACCCACCCAGCAGACCAAAGCCATCCAGAGCACCAAACCCGCCACGTTCTTGGGCTTGTGCTGCCCACGCTTCAAACGCATCATCCCCCATGCGTTCACGGGCAGCCTTCTCCCACTCTTGACGGCCAGCCTCAAGGTCAGGCAAATCCTCGTGCATGCGGGCGATCAGCCTATCCAGGTAGTCACTCAGGTTCGTACGTTCCTGCTCGGTCAGTACCTCAAAAATATTGTCGCTCTCGGGTTCCCCCTCCCCCAGCTGCCCGGTGAGGGCCCGCCCGGAATCGGTGAGCGTAATCAGCTGCACGCGGCGGTCACGCGGATCAGGCTCCCGCACAATATGCCCGGCGTTCTCTAACTTACTCAGTGCCTCATTCAGTGAGGGAACACGAATGCCCAGCACATATGCGAGTTCGCGGGTTGCGATGCCGTCTTTGAGTTTCAAGGCTGCGAGGATGCGCCCCTGCCCACGGGTGGTGTCGATGCGCCTGGGGCCTGTACGCTCGCGCTGCTGGGCTGCCCACAGGTGAGTGAGCGACCAATGTGTCCCAGCTTCTTGTAGAGCTCCCGGGTAGGCGACGGCTCCCCGCAAGGGTGGTTGCGGCGTTCTTGCTCGTCCTGGGCGGTATTATCGCCCGTATTATTCTGTGCGTTCATGGCTGCGCCTTCCATATTGTGTTGTGTCATGCTGTGAGCCCTGGTGAGTTACGGGCCGGAGTTCTACCGCCCATATGCGCCTCAGCGGGCGAATAGCCCGGGGTTTTACGGTTTTCACCGGGCGTCAATGACGGGCCCCAAGTTTCTTACTGGACCCTGTAAGAAAATACTACAGGACCCTTATAGAAAATTCAACAGGTACCTTCTGAATGTTTTTATTAGGGCGTAAACACAGCAGTAGCACCCCCATATGACTTTCTGCAGCGCACCACAAACACCAACTTAGGTAAACTTGACCTATGCCATTGTCAGAACTGTCCGCCAGCACCCAGAACTACCTCAAAGCTATCTGGAGCCTTGAGGAATGGTCCAATATGCCCGCCACCGCATCAGCGCTCGCCGAACGCATGGGGTTACGGGCATCCTCAGTTTCGGACGGGCTAAACGCCTGGCGGCAGCCGACCTCATTGAACATCAGCGGTACGGCACCATCGAACTCACCGAACTGGGGCGCACCTATGCGGTGGCGATGATCCGCCGCCACCGCCTTATCGAAACTTTCCTCGTCGAAACCCTGGGGTACACCTGGGACCGGGTGCATGATGAGGCCGAAGTGCTCGAACACGCCGTCTCAGACTTCATGATTGAACGCATCGACACGGTACTTGGGCACCCCAGCCGCGACCCGCACGGCGACCCCATCCCAGACGCCTCGGGGCGCATCTCATTCCCGCATACGGTGCCGCTGAGCCAGTGCGAACCGGGCGAGACCGTTGTACTGGAACGCATTAACGACAGTGACCCCAAGCTGCTGCGCTACCTGTCCGAGCATGGTTTCACTCCCGGTGCGCACCTGGCGATCGAAGAGGGCGCACCGTTCTCCGAGGCCATTAATGTGCGTGTTGTCGCACCAGCGGATGCAGGCGCTGCATCCGTCCAAACCCCTGCTGCCCCGCCACAGACCACCGTGCCATTGGGGGCAGCTGCCGCAACCGACCTTTTCGTCTCCCGCCCCTAAGAACCGCCCAACGATGCGCGTCTGCTACCCGTGTACGGCAGGGCTCTGCTGCGCACGATGGGCGGCGCGGATCCGTCCCAGCACCCCGTGATGCGGGGCGAATAGGTACGCCAGCAGGAACAGCACCCCCTGAGTGAGCACCACAGCACCGCCGGGGGAAACATCCATGTAGTAGCTGCTGTAGAGGCCAATAAGGGTACCCAATAGCGAAACACCCACCGAGATCGCCAGCATCACGGAGAACCGGTCGGTGAGCAGACGCGCGGTTGAGCCTGGAATCACCAGCATCGCCACCACCAGCACCACTCCCACAATTTGCAACGCCACCACACTGGTAAGCGCCAACATGACCAGCAGCATACCGCCCAGCAGGCGCGGCCGCAGACCGATTGCATGCGCAAAACCTGGGTCGAAGGCGTACAGCACAAAATCGCGACGCTTCACCAGCAGAACAGCCCCCACCACTGCGGCAAGGGCAAGCACCTGCCACACGTCCAGCCACGATACCCCCAGCACGTTCCCGAAAAGAATGTGGTTAAGATCAGTATTTGAGGGCGTTACAGAGATAAGGATCAGCCCGAAAGCAAAGAGGGTGGTGAAAACGATACCGATCGCGGCATCCTCGCGCACCCGCCCGCTGCGCTGTACTGCACCAATGAGCGCAACCGCCACGAGGGCGGCAATAACTGCCCCCACGGCGAAGGGGGCACCGGCGATATAGGCGAGCACCACCCCCGGCAGCACGGCGTGGGATATCGCGTCCCCCATTAGCGACCAGCCAAGCATAATAAGCCAGCAGGACAGCAGTGCACAGACAGCCGCGGCGGCCACGGTGACTAGGACAGCGCGCATCATAAAGGGCAGGGTGAGGGGCTCCGTCAAATAATCCAGAATATTCATTCGTTATTTATCCCTTTTCACCTGCTCGTCGGTATTGTTCGCTGTGTTTTTCTCTGGTGCGGACGGGCTGTGCCCGGTATTAATGTGCATACCAAACGCCTGCACCAGGTTTTCTGGGGCGAGTACTGCCTCGGGGGTGCTGTGCATGAGCACAGTTTTACGCAGCAGCACCGCCTCATCAGCGAAGGAGTGAAGCGACGCAAGGTCGTGGGTTGACACCAGCACCGAGGCGCCGCTATCACGCAGCTGTTTGAGAACGTCAATGAGCATCGCTTCGGAGCGTTTATCAACCCCGGCGAACGGTTCATCAAGCAGCAGCAGCCGTGCGCCTTGGGCGATAGCGCGGGCCACGAAGGCCCGTTTACGCTGCCCACCCGATAGTGCCCCGATCTGCCGCGCTGCCAGGTCGGTAAGCTCCAGACGCTCTAACGCATGAGCGAGTGTTTGCTTGTCCTTACTGTGCAGATGGCGGGTGGGCCCCAGGGTACGGTAGCGGCCCATCGCCACGACATCGCGCACCGATACGGGAAAGCTCCAGTCGATCTCCTCGCTTTGCGGCACGTAGCTGACAACACCGCTTTTACGGGCGGCGGCAGGGTCACCTCCGGCGATCTCAACGGATCCGGTGTGGGCGGGTGTAACGCCCATAATCGCTTTGAACAGGGTCGATTTCCCCGAGCCGTTCATGCCAATAAGCCCGCAGATACTCCCCGCACCAAGCCTAAATGTGGCGTCGTGCAAGGCCTGTACCGAACCGTAGTTCACACCCAAGTTCTCGACGTTCAGTAGCGTTTCCATATATCTCTTTCTAACCCCGCGACATCAGCGGGCGGGTAGCTTGTTGTGTCGCCCCTTTTTCTGACGATCAAAGGGACGGTTTCTTACCTAGATTCTACACCCACCAAATATTTTTTCTGTGCCCCTAACTTAAATTCTTCGGGGTACCAGAACCCTGGCAAAATACATTCACTGAGTGTCGTCAGCACGGGTGAGTTAGGTTCCTCAATCTTATGTACGAGCGACCCTCTGCTTTCCCAACAAGCTTGTGCAACTAGGTGTAGGGCTACCGGCGAATATTCCGTGCTAGAGCCCGCCGCACCTGCTCAGTAGTTCCTGATTTGTCGATAGCGTTAAGTACTTCAGCAAGCGCTCGGCTGTAGATGTCATGCTCCATAAAAGGCTTGACCCGAACGGTACGGTACAGTTCCGAAAGCGAGCGTGCGGTGAGCGGAATGAAGTTCTCCTGGTTCCAGCGGGGTTCAAGGGCAATACCTCGTGCCAGGGCCAAAGAGTTTCCTTCCAACCATTGCTGCGCTACCTCAGGGGTCGCGAAATATGCGCCTGCCGCATCAGCGGGAAAAGTATCCGGTGCTTGGGTGCTGAGCTCTTTAGCCTCATCAAGCTGTTGCGCAAAGTAGCTAACGTGGCGGCGATGCGCTTCCATCTCTTGCGCGATTTTCGGCAGATCTTCAGAGTCTACTGCGGCACGATAGTTTTCAAACTCGTGCTCATCCGGCTCACGGAGTTCACGCTGCCCGGTAACAACCGGTTCATAGTGGGTGTAGCTGCCGCCAGCGGGTATGGGCAGGTCATACCCTTCAAAAAGCTGAATCTTCGGCATAATTTTCTCGATAGCTTGCAGCGCAAAGATAAGGCGCCGGTGGGCACCAAAGAGCGCATCCATGGGGCTCACCTCATTGCTCTCAGGCAGAGGGTTGGAATAGGGGCCCGCCACACCGGGCGAGTAGTCCAGAATAATTTTTCCGAGGTTGCTGCTGCGCAGCTGCATGTTATAGAGAGTTCCGTACCAATCCCCGGAACTTGCCAGCGCTTCCTCAAGCAGCTCTATGAGACCCTGTTCTTTAGACCCTTCTAACTCTTGCAAAAGAGTGCTAAGAATCAGAGCGAGTGATTCTGCATAGTCGGCATCAACACTGACAGCACGCAGCAGCAGCATAAAGTCAATAGAGGTGAAATAGTGGTTACCGTCTATTTCGAGCAGATGGGATTTATCTAAGTATGCTGCCTGGTAGTTGGTGTAATCCATCAGTCAATATCTCCTTGTGGATAGCGTATGGCCCTGATGCCGACATATCAGTGATTTAACGGCATGAACACCTTTATTTTATCCGCATTGAGGGTCCAGTTAAAGGTAAGAGGCACCCCAGGGGTGCCTCTTATACAGGATCCATGCAGATGGGCGATAACGGCCATTCCGATAGCCTCGCGAACTATCTCAATCTGCACAGCCAATCCTCCACCGTACCTACCCTAAAGGATTTCACACTTGAAATAGGCTGTTGCCCAGGGAATGGAGTCATGTGTTTCCTGCATTTACAACTCTATACGATACATCCAGGTATATTCAAGAGAATATATATACTGAAAAATACCTTTAAATTTTTACCTGTATAGTTTTCATATCGAAACTCTAATTTGCGTCTCTACGGACATAGGGAATGTCTACGCACCAGGGCATCTAATCTGGTAGCAAGCAAATAAAGCTAGGGGCGCCTACAAGGCGCCCCTAGCACAGGATCCGTGCAGACGGGCAAAGCGGCCTTCCGATAGCCTCGCGAACTATCTTAATCTGCACGGCCAATCCTCCGCCGTACCTACCCTAAAGGATTTCACACTTGAAATAGGCTGTTGCCCAGGGACCGGATTCATGTGTTTCCTGTACAATAAAGCATACCATACGATAAAATTGAGCACCATGTACATACTATGTTGATGCATTCATACCCAGATACCAGATTTTTTAGCCCTTATCTTGCAAGACCTGATGTTGAGAACGTTACTCAGGATATACCCCTTTACAGAGGTTTTCTACGCGATAACCACGCCGCGCCCCGTATAGGTTTTATTGATGAAACCTACTATCCTCCCGAGTTCAATGAAAAGACCCATAAAATCGAACAAGGATACTACGCGATCTCTGCGGTCATCGTTGAAGCAGATAGTATTCCAGCCATGCGCGAAGCGCTGGTAGCCCAGAATGATGGCCACTCCTACTGGCATTCCACTAAAGCATTCCGTGACTACGGCATCCATAAAGATCCCTCTAAATATTGGCTTGTGAAGAAAAATATTTTGCCCCTTATGAATGTTGCTGGTGACTATGTAGCCCCCAACAATAATGTTTTTACGCTTCATACCAGCATTCCTTTTACCGAACATCTCGGACAACAAAATACCCTCATGGAAGAGGCTCGTGCCGAGTCCCTGGCCTCACTCATGAAAATGCTTACCCAGCGCGATAACCCGGTGGATACCTTTGTGTTTGAAAGCCGCGACAACCCACGACATCAACGTTTTCTTGACCACCATGACAAAGCAACTCTGGCGAGAATTCAAGAACACGGCATTATCCCCCATATCAATACTATTTTTGTCTCCCCCACGGCAGAACCCATACTCTGGAGCAGTGATTTGCAGGCATGGGCCACTAGCCGCCTTATCCGCATGAATGACCCGAGCTGGCTTGAACAATCCGGACTTACGAGCACCTTTTACGATGCCCAAACCCTCACATCTTTAAAGCTCATGCCGCAGGAACGGCAAAGCCTGCAGTTACGCAGACCCACCCGCATGGTCAAGGACGCACCCACCCTAGGGTTAAACACTGATTTAACATCCCTGCCAGAAGGTACCCTGCTAGACATTGCGCAGGGAACCCAAGCACGCGAAGAGACCCGCGCTCACAACCAGCAGGCTCTGGAAAATGACGAAAACGCAAAGGGACTTATTGCGCCGAAAAATAGCATCGTCTATACAACAGCCCAGGCCCAGACTCTCGACAAGTCTATATCCGCTGACGCTGCCCTCGACCTCACCGTGGCCCGAGGAAATCTCAGCCCCATCCAGGAAAAAGCGATTACCGAGTTGGAACACCGCGGAAAAACCCTAGGCGGCAGTTCAGAACTTGCCACAGTGCGTGAAACAGTGCAAGCCTCACTGGCCAAGCTCAGAAAATCCGCCAAACCCACTGGTAAAGCCGAGGTTCAGGAAAATAATAGTGCGGCAGAACGGCGTAAGGAGAACGAACCGCACTATAAAATGCAGCAGCGGCTCCGCGCCAACCGTGATCATAATAAAGGCAGAGGTCTCTAAGGCGTAATAGTCACCAGTTTTCGCGAATACCAAGCAGCCAAGGCTATGCCCGTATTACTGCTTACCGGTCAGGCCTTTCACAATGGTTTTCGCGTCGTGGCGGATCATCTCCAGGTAGGTGGGTACCGGCCCGTTAGCGTCTGAGAGCGAGTCTACATAGAGTACCCCGCCAAATTTTGCGCCGGTCGCGTCAGCCACCTGCTGCATGGGGTTGTCCGAGACAGTGGATTCGCAGAATACGGCGGGCACTTTATTGGCTTTGACGAAGTCAATAGCGGAGTTAATCTGGGAGGGAGTTGCCTGCTGCTCAGAGTTCACGGCCCAAATGTATTTCTCTTTCAGCCCGGCGTCTGCGGCCAGGTACGAGAAGGCCCCTTCGCAGGTGACAAGCGCCCGCTGGTTCTCGGGCAGGGTGCGCACCTCATTGGACAGTTCGTCCTGTACGTCCTGCAGCTGCCGTTTATAGTTTTCGGCGTTCTTTTTGAAGTCTTCGGCGTGGTCGGGGTCGAGTTTACTGAACTCCGTCACCATATTATCCACGTATTTCTGCACGTTTTTGGGGCTCATCCAGGCGTGCGGGTTGGGTTTGCCCGCGTAGGCATCCTCAGAAATATTCATAGGGGTAACACCCTCAGAGACCGTGGCGTGCGGGGCGTTAGCTTCTTGCACGAACTTAGCGAACCAGGTTTCTAGGTTAAGCCCGTTGTCGAGGATTAAATCGGCGCTGTGGGCTTTTTTTAATGTCGCTGGGGGTGGGCTCGTATTCGTGGATTTCAGCCCCCGGTTTGGTAAGGGACTCCACGTTCAGGTGGTCACCCGCCACGTTCTTAGCAATATCAGCCAGCACGGTAAAGGTGGTGAGCACGGTCTTCTTACCATTTCCGGACGATGCGGGCCCCGCACCTGAGCAGGCGGTTAATAAGAGAATGAACACGCTGAACATTGCAAGGGCTGCGATGCGGATGCGTCGGGCGGCATTGTGGGTGTTATGCCGTGTAATGAAAGCCAGTGGAGTAAACATCGGTTGTCTTTCTATATGATGTGCTGATACTTCGTAGTGTCTGCGTTTTGCGCGGGTGGTTCTGCGACTGTGAAAACCACCTACTTTGTGGATACTATTAACATTAGTTCGCCTAGGCGAACTTTACAACTTAGGCGGCATGGCATGGAAAAAATTAAGGCTCCACTCAACATCAAGAAAAAGCCTACAGAACGCTATAGAACACAGAACTGCACAATCTATTGAGAATAATTCCTAATAGCATCATTGCGCGTCATATACGCAAAAATACGCCTAAAATCTAGGCTTTTTAGACACATCGGAGTACCTTAAAAAGGTGAGAAGCATGCGATTCTCACCCCAACCACTCACAGGGGCCAGCGCCCCAGATTAAGGAGTCTCCCATGAAGGCAGCTCGTTTCTATGACCGCAACGATATTCGTATCGAAGACATCCCGGCCCCCAAAGCAGCCCCCGGTGAAGTACTCGTTAAGGTCGCCTGGTGCGGCATTTGCGGCACCGACCTGCACGAATACCTCGACGGCCCCATCTTCTGCCCCCAGCACGGGCACCCGCACCCCATCTCGGGTGAGGATTCCCCCCGTCACCATGGGCCACGAGTTCTCCGGCGTCGTGAAAGAACTCGGCGAAGGTGTCACCGACCTGGAAGTCGGCGACCATGTGGTTGTTGAGCCCTACATCATTGATGACGCAGTGGATGTTGGCCCCGACTCGAAGACCTACCACCTGTCAAAGAACATGAACTTTATTGGCCTGGCAGGCCGTGGCGGCGGGCTCTCCGAAGTTGTGAGCGTCAAGCGCCGCTGGGTCCACAAGATCTCCAAGAACATTCCCCTTGACGAGGCGGCACTTATTGAGCCGCTCACCGTGGGTGTGCACGCTGTTGAGCGCGCCGGCGAAATCCATGAGGGCGATTACGCGCTGGTGACCGGCGCAGGACCGATTGGCCTGCTCACCTCCGCAGTGCTTAAGGCAAAGGGCGCTAAGGTCATTATCTCTGAGCTGTCGCCGCTGCGTCGCCAGAAGGCGCTCGACTCCGGGGTTGCAGACTACACCTTCTCCCCCGCCGAGACCGATGTGCTCGCTGAAATTCAGAAGCTCACCAACGACCGTGGCGTGGATATTGCCTTCGAGTGCACCTCTGTTCAGCCCGCACTCGATTTGATCCTGGATGCCATTAAGCCCACCGGTAAGGTCGTGGTGGTCTCCATCTGGGGCAAGCCTGCCTCGCTGGATGTGCAGAAGCTGGTGCTGAAAGAAATCGACCTGCGCGGCACCATCGCCTACGTGAATAACCACCCCGAGAGCATCGCTCTCGTCGAGTCGGGCAAGCTCGATCTGAAGCCGTTCATTACCGGCAAGATCGCCCTGGAAGACCTGATTGATAAGGGCTTCGACACCCTGATTAACCACAACGAGACCGCTGTGAAGATCCTCGTCACCACCGACCCGGAGCTGCTGGCACAGTAGCTCTAGACGTACCGTTTAGTCAGTGCGACGGTTTCAGACGCGGTAACGCCCCGCGCATTCACCTTTATACGGTGGATGCGCGGGGCGTTTGTAACGGGTGAATGTTTAGCCGCACGCCCAGTCGAAGGTATCGGACTCAAGGTCAAGCTGAGCGTTTCCGCCGCCGAAATTCATGACGTCCATCTCCTCGAACTCAATATACCGAGCGGTCAGCCCCTCCGGCATATTCTGCACACAGAACACGGTACCGCCCAAGTGGCACCGCCCGTACAGCGGCTCCGCCCACGGCTTGTCATCGCGCGTGTCTGGGTCGTAAGGATCCTCGTACCCGTTAGAGCAGACATCCTTCGGGGTCATCTCACCGTCCGAATCGGACGTGTACTCATACACCGGCGCAATCCCGGCGTTCGGGTCGATACGCTCCACCAGCCCCAGGGCGCGCTCACACTTCTGCCGCGTATACGTGCTGTAGGCACTATAGCTCTCGGCGTCCTCCCGGTGCTCGCCCTGACGGCGCACATCCTCCGGGCCGTGCGAACGCCCCGAAAACTCAGCCTCGGTAAGGAAAATTGTCGCGTACTCACTATCAAGAATATCGGTGAGAATGCGGTACTTCGGGTGCGGGGTGTACTCTGCAAGCTGCACCAGGAACGGGTCGTCACTATGCGGGTCGGGTACGGCCCGTTCACCTAGCTCAGCGAACTGCCCATCCCCAGCGAAAAATGAGACGGCCACATATTCGGGGCCTTGTGTGCGGTACTCCTCGGGCAGGTGCAGGGTGAAGATATGCTGCATGGGCAGTCCCGAATGGGAGCTGCGCGGCCACTGGTTATCTGGGATATTCGGGCCAGCATTTCCCAACCAGCCGCTCTCAGTTACTTTATCAGGGGTGGAGTCCATGTCGCGGTTCATCGCGTCATATGACCACACGCGCTCCGTCGCGCCTTCGGGAGTGTGGTCGAAACAATATCGTAGGCTTTCACAGATGCTTCTTTCTGCGTTAATGCGGGTTATTCACCTCTAGCATAGGCGTTCCGGCAGCTCAGAAGTAGCTGGTTGGTCATCCGCACACAACAAACCCGCACGAAACGCGCCATCGTTGGCGGCCCGTGCGGGTATTCTGCTAAAAACCTGTTAGATATGGAAGGTTTTGTAGAACCAGCGGCGTATCGGGTTCATCGCCTGAATGCGCTCCAACTCGGCAATACGAGCCTTCATACCTGCAATGGCTTCTTTGGCTTCATTAATCTCACGTTGGTTACGCTGCAAAAAATCTTTGCGCTCCTCGGGAGTAAACGACTTAACGTCGCGGCGCTCACCACGATAAAAAACGGTCGTCATTATTCCTCCCCTTCTTCTAAAAGATCCAGTATAGTCCTATTATCCGGATGCTCCAGCTCATTTTCAAGATATGCAGACTCCTCTACATACGAGGAATCTGTAGCATCTTCTTTACCACTCAAATATTCTTCAGCAACCACAGTAGCTATCTTAAGATCATCAACTTCAAGCTCCGAGTCACTGTAGTATTTCAAAATAACTTGCTGTGCCAGTGTGCGTTCAAGTTCCTTATCGCTATCCACATGCTCAACTGCCCATTGAATACGGTCGCGAAAATGGGTGCGCACCGCCTCCCGAGCACGTGCCTGGTTGGTTCTATAGGCAACCCTAATCGTAAAATATGCGGCACACACCGCGAGTAATCCTGAGGTATTACGGGCTACATCGCCCAGCACTCCCCACGTTTCAGGACTTATCATGGTCACTCCCTAAATATCATTGCCTTCACCATAGCAGGGAGCGGTCGATGCATGTCGGCCTCTTCGTAACGGCCTCACAGGGGCATACGGTTCGCCCGTCAAACAGTTTCGGTGCAGAATCCGGGGGGGGGAGACGGGTTACCCGACCAGCTCTTCCCGCAAGGCATTGGCCACAAATTCGGCCTGATCCAGCTGGCTGAATGCATAGCTTTCCGGCACGGGAACCACGCGCGCATCCGGCATGCGGGAGGCTAAACGACGCGCATTCTCGATCGGGAACAGCTTCGTGGTATCGGCCCACAAAAACAGGGTCGGGTGCTCAAACCGCTCCAAATCCCGCGCGGACTGCACCGTATATTTCGTAGAAATACCCTTCAGCACTTTCGCCAAATCACGGCGGACTCCGGCATCTTTCAATGGTGTAATAATGCTGTTCCACTCGGCGGCGTCAAGCTCGCGTTTCACTAGCCACCCGAAGGCAATCGGTAGGCGGCGCACCCACCCCAGATGCAGGACTGCTCGGAGTGCCTGCATGGTTCCCGGAATGTACGCCACATACTGTAGGTAGCGTAACGGCAGGGGCAAGAAGTTCTTCTCGGTATCGCACGAGAGCAGCACCAAGCGCTTGAGCCCTGCGGGTTCCTGCACCGCCGCCAGCTGAGAAACCACCCCGCCGGTATCGCTGCCAATGAGGGTAAACCCGTGCGGGCATAGCTGTTCTGCCGCTTCGTTCACGGCCTGCGCCAGCTCGGCAACAGTGAGGGCTGCATCTTCTCGGGCGGGAATAGTGTGACTCCCCAAGGGAATATCAAGGGTTATGCACCGAAAATCTAGGGAGAGATTCTGCACCACTTCGCCCCAGACATCCGAATTCGTCAGCAGCCCGTGCACAAACAACAGGGTCCTCTCGCCTGCGGCTTCACGGGGACCACCGTATTCACGCCAGCGAAGCTGACCGATTCGGGTTTCTGCGCTGCCCGTCGCCACCGGTTCAGGGGTAAGATTCCGGCTCATACTATCTCCTCACATCACACCCTGAGCTGCTAGTCAGCCAGCTCAATCACCACGGGGGTATGATCGCTCGCGCCGTCCCCCTCGCGCTCTTCCCTATCGATCCAGGCGTTTTCCACACGGGCGGCGAGCGCCGGGGAGCACAACTGAAAGTCGATGCGCATCCCCTCATTCTTCGAGAACCGCCCGGCCTGGTAGTCCCAGTAGGTGTACTCGCCCTGGGTGTAGGGGCGCACCGCATCGACGAGCCCTTCATCATTGAGCAGGGCATAGAACGCCTCGCGTTCGGGGGCGGAAACGTGGGTGAGGTCGTTCTCACGGAAAGTCGATATCCCACACGTCGGTATCTTCGGGCGCCACATTCCAGTCACCGACGAGCGCAAACTGTGCGGCGGGGTCGGCGTGCAGCCAGCCATTGACGTTGGTGCGCAGCTGGCGCATCCACTCCATTTTGTATGCCATGTGCGGGTCGGTGAGCCCGCGCCCATTCGGCACGTATAGACTCCAGATACGCACGCCGTTGCAGGTGGCACCGATGGCCCGCGCCTCAACTTCGGCAGAGTCACCGGGTTTTCCGAAGGCGGGCTGGTTCGGGAAGGTGCGTTCGACGCTGTCTAGCCCCACGCGGGATGCGATTGCTACCCCATTCCACTGGTTCAGCCCGTAATGCGCCACCTCGTACCCCAGGAATTCAAAGAGCTCGAAGGGGAAGGTTTCGTCCTTGGTTTTAGTTTCCTGCAGGGCGAGCACATCGACCTCGGTTTTATCGAGCCAGTCCTCGATGCGGTCGGCACGGGCGCGAATGGAGTTCACGTTCCAGGTAGCAATCTTCATGTACACCAGCTTACCGTGTGCGCCCTGCCAGGCAACGGTGAAAGTTTCGCCGGTAAATGACTCGGATCTGACGAGCCGCGCACCGCCCTTCCGAAGCTGGAGCGGAGAGCACTCTTTACACAGCATATTGGAAAAAACGACTGTTTCTTCCAATATGCCCCTGCGCAAAGGCCTATAAATGGAAAAATCCGCTATTTTTTCCATTGAGGGACACTCGATGGCCTCGGCTGACGCATCACAACCTGCAAAAGTATCGCACTCTCAAGAGCATTTTTTTCGTGAACGCGGACAAGCCGCCGCGAGCGCTGAACTCGCCCGGTGCCTCGAAGGCTACTCCACCTACACTGCGGACTTTATGGTGGGCGATCATCAGAGCTCTTCTACGTTGCCACCACTGACATCGTTGATGCCCAGCAACGCATCCTACAACGCGAACGTGACATTGACGCTCTTCTGCGTGTGCTCCCCTGTTAGACTTCCAAATTATTTTTGTGGTATTAAATCAGCAATCTCACGCTCGATATCGTCAAGAGTTTGGCGCAATTCTTCCTGAATATCCGCAGGGTTTATGTAACTAGGATAGATAATTTCTTGCGCAGCCAATCCGTCAAGCACCCAGTGTAACCGACGTGCCAGTTGTGCGCGACGTGCTTTATCAAGGACGCGATGCACGTCCAAAGCTTCGAGCGAAGCCTCACAGACCTTAGCGATTTCTTGCCCTTCCTCTAGGCGACCTGTTGGTCGAGCACGTTCAAGACGGCCTAACTCCGCATAGGCAACGATCTCCCGTTTACGCATAGCATCAAGCGGAAGAAGCTGTTCACAGGCTTGCTCCACACGCTGCCGTACCGTAAGTTTTTCATCTTGGGCAATAGCTGAAATACGATTTCCGATTTGTCGCGTCAGGTAGCTTGAGACGTAACGCAGAAGTTCATCATGCACAGGGAAATAGTGCCGGATTGATCCAGCTGAATACCCAGAATAGTCGGCGACAGCTCGAACACTGGCGTTCATCAGACCATCACGAGCAATGAGTTCAAAGGTAGCTTGCGCAATGTCATCTCGACGCTGCTGATGATCAACATTTTTCGGCACATGTCTATCTTACGTCTTCCGTCTAAACTGTATGCTAATTTTAATAACACAGTCGTACTAAAACCATCACTTCGCTCTTAGGAGGTTGCTCTTGTTCTTCATGACACTTCTCAGTTTGGCTCTTCTTGATTCCCTTAGCACAGGAACACTAGTTATACCGCTTATTTTTCTGGCGCAACCACGATTTCAGGTACGCACACTAGCCCTTTATTGCTTCACGTTAGGGCTGTTCTACACGGCACTCGGCACCCTTCTTCTACTTGGTGTAGAAGCTATCACTTGGAACCATCCTATCTTTTCGTCCCAAGGACGCTACTGGATTCAGCTGATTCTGGGGGCTATCCTCTTCGCATACGGTGTCCTCTCACCCAGCCCTGACAGCCGCGCCAGCGAAATAAAATGGCGCACCCGTCTCGAAAAAGTCACCAATCCGCGCGCAGCAATCTTTATCGCGCTTCTCGCTGGGGTTCTCGAAGCTGCAACTATGCTCCCTTACCTTGCCGCCATCAGCATGCTAACACCTGGGATTCCACTATTATCACTAAGCTCATAGTGCTGATGGGTTATTGCCTCATAATGTTCATCCCTGCTGTTACCCTCTTGGTAATACGCCGTCTTGCTTCATCATGGATCACACCTAAGCTTGACCATTTTGTTAGCTTAGCAACCCGTAACGCCGATGGAGCCATACTATGGATAGCTGCAATTATCGGTTTTCTCATGGCAAGGCAGGCGTATACAGAGATTTTTTGACCTTCGCCCATATATTTCTAGGAGCTATCGTGTAAACCGCCGGTACTGCTGTTGCCACAAATTACCCAAACTAACCCGCATATCGGGCCACAAGCCCTACCCCCGAGTAAGTTATGTCAGCCGGTGCGCATCCGGGTGAATATTAACGTGAATAGCGGCAGGAATAATATGCGCGCATATATGCGACGCGGACGGGGCCGGGTCGCCGTCAACCTCCACAGGCTGAGGCTCGTCCAGCATCTCAAGCTCAACCTTGTGCCCCACAAAATGGCGGATCATCGGCATTTCTACACGCGGTGCCCCCAACAGGGTACGGCGCATAACCTTTGCGGTGAGCAGCCCCCACTCCAGCACCGTGCGCGGGGACGCCACAATCACCTCAAGGTTACCGTCGTCCAAATCGGTCATATCGGTCAGCTGCAGCCCACCCTGAAGCCGCCCGCAGTTAGCGATCAGTACCGACCGCACGCGGGTTTCAATCACTGGCTCATCATCCATTTTTAGCCGCACCATATGCGAATGTCCCATCATATGCCGCAGCCCCGTGCGCACATAGGCGAGCCACCCAATACGAGCTTTAAGCTCCTCAGTGGTATCGTTCATCACCAGAGCGTCAAACCCGGCGCCGCTCATGACAAAGAACGTGTGTTCGGTTTTTTCGTCGCCACCGGGGTCGGTCACCATCCTGATAGCATCTACTGGCTGCTGCACCCCGTTAAGCGCAATATTGACGCAGGAGGCGACATCACCCACCGGCAGGTACAGGTTACGGGCGAGCAAGTTACCGGTACCCAACGGGATAATACCAAGAGTCGCCTGCGACCCCTGTAACGCCGTGGCTACGGCACGAACCGTCCCGTCCCCGCCAACGGCGATCACGGTATCCGCGCCTTCAGCCAGTACCTCACGGGTGGCTTCACCACCGGGCTCGTCAATGCGGGTAGTGCGGGTAATAGGTGCGGGCCAGCCGTTCGCTCTAATGGTGCGTTCAATAATGCCAACAGCGGCGGTAGCCCCACCCTTACTTGGGTTGTACACCACGCCCACGCGACACATATCACCGGTGGGGATTGTTCGCCAGATACCAAGCGGGGCCACAATTTTCTGCGCGTGCGAACGGGCACGCGCCACCAGCGCAGCCGTTGTTGCAGCTAAGGCTGATGCGCCAATAAGTTTAGAACGCGAAATGGGCATACTTTAAGAGTAACGCTTTTTAGGAACCTAAACGCACACTAGAAGCTGAAATAACACTGTACGGTAAAGTTAGTACTGCCCTCTTCGCAGGGTGAGTCCGCAGCACGCAATAGTAGATACATCCCTGCGTTGACTCCCGGGGCGGAGAGGGGGACGGGATGTTTCTCTATGAATTCATAGAAACGACCCAAGCGATCCTGGTAAGTCTTATCCTTACCAATGGATCAGCTCAGGTCGTTTTCATCATCTATAACACTATCAAGCATATCCGTAATATCTTGAGTTAGTGTTACCCGCCGGGAAGGGGTTGGCGGGTCAGAGAGCCAGCCCCTTCCGCTTTATGCGGAAAGCAATAGTAGATGTACCCCATGCTAGCACACCGCTCTTGGGCTGCTGGTGGGTTCCCACACGATGAAACGGCAGGCTTAGCAACTCGGCGAGGCGCCCGTTTTTACACCACAGGAATAACCTCAGCGCCGCCCATATACGGGCGCAGCGCTTCGGGGATACGTACCGAGCCGTCGGGCTGCTGGTGGGTCTCCAGAATCGCCACAACCCAACGGGTAGTCGCCAGGGTGCCGTTGAGGGTTGCGACCGCGCGGGTGCGGCCCTTGCGCACATTGCCCGCATCGTCCACGGTGTCTGCGGTGCGTTCGCGTATGTTCAGGCGGCGTGCCTGGTAGGTGGTGCAGTTCGAGGTCGAGGTCAGCTCGCGGTAGGTGCCCTGGGTGGGAACCCACGCCTCACAGTCGAATTTGCGTGCGGCAGAGGTGCCCAGGTCCCCTGCGGCGGTATCAATCACGCGATACGCAAGGCCGCATTTTTGCAGCATTTCCTCTTCGAGGGCGCGCATCTGCTCGTGTATTTCTTCCGCCTGCTCCACCTGGCAGTAGACGAACATTTCGGCTTTGTTGAACTGGTGCACGCGAATGATACCGCGGGTGTCTTTACCTGCGGCACCGGCTTCACGGCGGTAGCAGGATGACCAGCCCAGGTATTTTTTGGGTCCGTCGCTAAGGTCGAGTATTTCGTCCATATGGTAGCCCGCAAGCGCCACCTCCGAGGTGCCGACCAGGTACAGGTCGTCACGTTCGAGGCGGTATATTTCGTCGTCGTGTTTGACGTTGAACCCGGTTCCGTTCATGATTTCGGGGCGCACGAGGGTGGGGGTTGTCATCATGGTGAAGCCGTTGGCTGTTGCCAGATCGAGTGCCATCCACATGAGCGCCTGCTCCAGGCGGGCAACCTGCCCTTTGAGGAAGTAGAAGCGCGAGCCGGAGACCTTGGCGCCGCGCGCCATGTCGATACCGCCGATGAGTTCGCCTATTTCTAGGTGGTCGCGCGGTTCAAAACCTTCTGCGGCGAAATCGCGGGGGGGTGCCGACTTCTTTGAGCACCACAAAGTCGTCTTCGCCGCCGGTGGGTACGCCGTCGATAATCAGGTTTTCGATGGAGCTTAGCAGCTCTTCATATTCGGCGGTTTTCGCCTCAGATTCCGCTTTTGCCTCTGCGACTCGGGCGGCGAGTTCTTTCGCCTGGGCTACGAGGGCGGGTTTCTCTTCCTTGGGTGCCTTCGCCACCTGTTTACCGAAGGCGTTCTGTTCGGCGCGCAGGTTCTCGTAGGTGCCGATCGAGGCGCGGCGTGCGGCATCCGCCTCAAGAATACGGTCTACGTGGGCTTCGTCTTTGCCGCGTGCCCGCTGGGAGGAGCGGAAAATCTCGGGGTTTTCGCGGAGGAGGTTAATATCAATCACATATCAATAGTACCCAGTCGCCCCCAGCCGTAAAAAGAGCCTTTATGCGAATAAAGCGGGATTCCCAACGCTTATTCGCATAAAGGCTCTTTTTATACGGTCGCGGGGGGCGGTTTAGCGTTTCAGATGCGCCGGTCGCCCACCCGGGAAGAGCGATTCCACCCAGGCGTGGGCAGCATCGAACGAGTTCTCGGAGTGGATGCGCGGCGCAACGGTGGGCTGCCGGTCGGCACGCGGGTACGATCCCAGGTATTTAATGCCGGGCGCTATGCGGTGCAGGCCGCGCAGGGCATCGCGCATTCGAGCCTCATAAATATGCCCGTCTGCGTCCACGCTGAACATATAGGAGCCCATCTGCCTGCCGGTGGGGCGCGATTCAATGCGGGAAAGGTTCACACCGCGCGAAGCGAACTGTTCGAGCAGTTCCAGGAGCGCACCCGAACGGTTTTCGGGAGTGCCCTCTCGATTTTCGGGCAGAGGGATCGTGAGCGTCGTCTTATCGGCACCGGTAGGCTCTGGAATATCCGCGGTACTGCTGATAAGCACAAACCGGGTGACGGCGTTTTTGTTATCGCCAATGTCTTCGGCAAGCACATGCAGGTCGGGATGGGTTGCCAAAAGTGCGGGGGAACAAATCGCGGCATCATACGCGCAGGAAGGGTCAAGCAGACCCACGGCTGCTGCCGCAGTGGAGGAACCGGGCAGGTACTCGGCGGTGGGGATAGTCTCATCTGCCCATTGCCGCACCTGGGCCCAGGCGTGCGAGTGGGTTGAAACGGTTTTAATATCTTCCAGAGCGAGTGAACGCGCCGCGACCAGCACGAACCTGATGGGCACCAGAACCTCGCGGATAATGCGCATTCCCTCGGAAGCCGCGATCGCATCAAGAGTAGCGCTCACCCCGCCTTCGACCGAGTTCTCAATGGGCACCATGGCGGCATCCACGTCGCCACTGCGAAGACGTTCGAGCGCATTAGGCACGCTGGTGGCGGGAATGCGTTCGGCACCGACCGCGCCGGGCACGGAAAGCAGGGCGGATTCGGTGAAGGTGCCTGAGGGGCCAAGGTAGGTGTATCGCATGGGTTCAATCTTAGCGCGAGGCGCCGCAGCGCGAACCGGGCAGGCAGGTGATTTCGGGATGCGGGATACCCCAGATTCGGCACGGCCCCATCTCTGCCAGCGACCCTGCGGCAGGCGCTTCGTAAGCGCGGGATGGCTCGGGGCGAAACCTCCATAGTAGAGCGTGCGTTCTATTTTATGTGGCCGTAAGCGGCCGATGCCCTATCAGTGGAAGCTACAGGCGGGCAAACTGCCGGGTTTGTGCCGAATCCCGGTACTGCGCCGGCACACCACCACCCATGAGCGTTCGCGAGATAGCCGCCGCCTCAGCTGAGCCTGCCGCCGGCAGCGGACTGTGCGATGCGGCAACAATAATATTGCCCCGCCGCCTGCCCTTGAGCATCGCGGCATCAGCCACCAGGCACACCTGTTCAAACACCTCAAACAGGGCAGCCACCTCAGCGCGTGCACCATCCAGTGAGGGGCCATCCCCGCAGTTGAGAATATACAGCCCACCAGGCGCCATGGAGTGATCAACCGTCCGCACGAAATCCACGCTTGTAAGTTCCGCTGGGGTTTTATCTACCGCGAACACATCGCGAATAACTACATCGCGCGATGCCGGGGCGAACGAGCGGGTGACGGTGCCTGCATCACCCACCCGAATTTACGCGCGGCGACTTAGGAATATCGAACCACTCACGCACATATTCGGCCAGTTTGGCATCAAGCTCCACCACGGCATTGCGTGAGTTTGGGTATACGTCCGCGCAGTAGCGCGCTAGAGAACACGCCCCGCCGCCCAGATGGGTAATACGCAGTTTTTCGGGATTAAGGTGAGTCTGAATATGCGAGTCGAGAACCGCAGCAATCCAGCGCATATACTCAAAATCGAGCATGCGCGGCTGCCCCACTATCACATGCGAAGACTGCACACCGTTGACGAGCAGAAGCCAACCATCAGCGTGGTAACCATCGGGCACAAGCTCAGCCTCACCGGTCGAAATGGGGTACACACCGGCGACTGCACCTGGTGTGTTCGGATGCTGATGCTCGGCGCGGCGCGAGGCAGCGGTGCGGTTTTTCTTTTTCGCCATGCACATAAGCCTACGCTAGGTTCGGGCAGCAGCCGGGTGGGCAACCATCGAGGAGCCTAGATACAAGACCCCGCAATAGCCGCGTGAATCTCACGGACTGGCGGGGTGCAACTTCTAGGTGCCCTTCGCGTCGCATCACTGGCCGACATAGAGGCTCACAGACCCCAAGAAGCAGGTGCGCCAAACCCTCGCAGAGTGGTTACTTCCCCGAATCCAGCTGCTCTATGGCGGCATTAAGCCGCTGCACCTTCCCCTCAATCTCCCCATGGTCATGGCCGGGGCGGATATCCGCCTTAATCACCAGCGAAACGCGCGGGCCATGCTTGCCCACAGCCTCCGTGGCGCGCCTAATAACATCCATACACTCGTCCCACTCCCCCTCAATCGTGGTGAACATGGGCCCGGTCTGATGCGGCAGCCCGGATGCGCGCACAATCGCCACCGCATCGGCGACAGCACGGTGGACCGACCCATCAGGGTCACTAACAGTGGGGGCTACAGAAAAAGCAAACAACATACTCCCATGGTAGTGCGAACCCAGAAGATAGGAACACCCCCTGCCGCAGGCCCCGAACCCAGCCACGAACACAACCCACACCCACAACATCCCATGAAATACCACACACCACAACATATAATGTGTGCCACACCCCGGAAGCATCCTTAGAATGGAAAAGACAACACAAACTCGACGAGAGTCGCCCACACCCCATAGACGGGCCACCCCCGCCGAACGTTCAACGCCAAAGGAGCACTATGACCACCGGCATTTATCTCTCGGCGATGACCCAGGATTCAGGCAAATCCCTGATCGCCTAGGCCTCGCCGACTCCCTCGTAAAACGCGCCGACCGGGTAGGTTTCTTCCGCCCCATCTTTAAAGGCGAAACCGCCCACGACGACCCCATGATTCGCCTCATGAAGGAGCACTTCAACCTCTCCGACAAACAGGTAGGCGGCGGAGTCTCCCTCACCGAGGCGCTAGAGTTCATCGCGGAAGGCAACACCGAAGAAATTTCGGCCCGCGCGGTTTCCGCCTACGAAGAAATTGCCGCCCACAGCGATGTTGTGGTCGTGGACGGCATATACCTGACCGCACAGAACGCGCTCGCTGTCGAATTCGACCTCAACGCCCAGGTTTCCCGCGATTTGGGTCTGCCCGTAATCGCTATTGTGGGTGCAAACGATGCATCCCTCGAAGAGGCAACCAACGCCGTGGAAGTGGCCCGCTCCGAGCTTAAGGCGGCCAAGGTTGATCTGTTCTCGATTATCGTCAACCGCGCCGACCCCGAGCTGCGTGAGAGCATTGAGAAGAACGTCAAGCTGGGCGAGCACAAGTTCCCCGTCTACGTTCTGCCCGAGATCGCCGAACTGGGTAAGCCCACCATCGCGGAAGTTGTTGAAGCCCTCAAACTTGACGGCTCGCACCTGAAGAAGGAAGACCTTGACCGCGATATTAGCGAAGTCAAGATCGCCGCAATGACCGTCTCAAACTTCCTGAACCAGTTCACCGATGGGGACTTCGTGATCGTTCCCGGTGACCGCGCCGACGTTGTGGCCGCAACCCTCGCATCCGCGCTCTCCCCCACGTTCCCGGCACCGTCGGGCCTGCTGCTCACCGGCGGGCTCAACGAGCTTCCCGGGAAGCACACCGCCGTGGGCAGCCTGCTCGATAACGCCCCCTTCCCGGTGCTATTTACCGAGCGTGACACTTTCAAGTCGGCGCGCGCCGTCTCCCGTGTGCACGGCAGCGTGATCAGCGGCCAGGCCCGCAAACTTGCGAGCGCATTCGGCGGCTGGGACGAGTACGTGAACCAGGAAGAGCTGCTCTCGCGCCTTGAGCTTGAGCGCCCGGCCTCGATGACTCCGCTGCGGTTCCTGCACAACCTGATTGAGACCGCCCGCGCAAACCGCCGTTCCGTGGTTCTGCCGGAGGGGTACGATGTGCGTATTCTGCGTGCCGCCGAGATGATTGCGCGCCGCGATTTCTGTGACCTGATTCTGTTGGGCAACCCCAATAAGATTACGGAGATCTGTCAGTCTGAGGGCATTAACCTGCCCGCCTCAATCCGTATTATCGACATTGAGAACAACGAGTACAGTGAAGACTTCGCAGCAACCTACGCCGAACTGCGCGCCCACAAGGGCATGACCATTGAGGCCGCGCGTGAACGCATGAGCGACCCCTCGTATTTCGGTACGATGCTGGTGTACAAGGGTATTGCGGACGGCATGGTCTCGGGCGCTATTAACACGACCGCGAACACGATTCGTCCCTCGCTGGAGTTCATTAAGACCCGCCCGGGCACTAAGATTGTGTCTTCGGTGTTCCTGATGCTCATGGAAGACCGCGTGCTGGTGTACGGCGACTGTGCCGTGAACCCGAACCCGAACGCCGAGCAGCTGGCGGATATTGCGAAGGCTTCCGCTGAGACTGCGCGCCAGTTCGGGGTTGACCCGAAGGTGGCTATGCTCTCGTACTCGACCGGTACCTCCGGTTCCGGTGCGGATGTGGATGTGGTGCGCGAGGCAACCGAGATTGTGCGCGCCTCTAACCCGGATTTCGCGGTGGAGGGTCCGATTCAGTACGATGCGGCCTCGAACATGTCGATCGCTTCCACTAAGCTGCCCGGCAGCCAGGTGGCGGGCCAGGCGACCGTGTTCATTTTCCCCGACCTGAACACTGGCAACAACACCTACAAGGCTGTGCAGCAGTCTTCGGGTGCCCCCGCCGTTGGTCCTGTGCTGCAGGGTCTGCGCAAGCCTGTGAACGATCTTTCCCGCGGCACCACCGTGGAGGACATCATTAACACGGTGGCGATCACCGCCATCCAGGCGCAAGGGATGTAAGCCGCGGTTAAACACCACGAACGCTTCAGCAAAAACCAGATAAAACCCCGGAGTGCAGCAGTGTTTCTGCGCCCCGGGGTTATTGCTATCTCAATCGATGATGTAAGGGTCTGGAACTTTCACAACGGCAGCTCCGTCAAGTCGGGTTCGATGTAGGGGCGAAAAACAGGCTTAATAGAGGTCAGCACATCGACCGGGTACCCTGTAATCTGCTCAAGCTCCTCAGATAACCGCAACAATACGCCGTAATCTGGGGAGTCTTTCATCTCTATCAAAAAATCAAGATCACTGGCGGGGTTAAGCTCGCCGCGTGCAGCGCTGCCGAATAGGTGCGCTTTAACCACCCCATACTTCCGCAGGGTATTGAGCACCGTTTGCTCGTGCGGAAGCGTATAGACCGGTTGAGGGTGTGGTGCACGCATAAAGCCAATATATCAAATCACTTCACCACCTCTTGAGGTATACCCCCCTAGGGTATACACTGAATCTATGACAAAGCATGATTCCTCAGCACAGCCACACGGGTATACCCCAAATAAGGAGGCGCATTTGAAGCGCCTGCGCCGCATCGAAGGGCAAGTGCGCGGTATCGCCCGCATGGTCGAGGAAGACAAGTACTGTATTGACGTGCTTACTCAGGTCGCGGCGGTTTCCAAAGCACTCCACGCGGTCTCTCTCAACCTGCTCGAAGAACATATGGGGCATTGCGTCACCAACGCCGCGATTGAATCCGAACGTACAGGTGATGCGACGATCGTTGAGGAGAAAATCAAAGAGGCAACCGCCGCAATATCCCGCATGATGCGCAGCTGACACGCGGGCGGCGTATCCACAAGTTTTGTAATTCCAAAAATCGGAAGGAACATCATGGCAACCACCACCGTCAAAGCAACCGGCCTCACCTGCAACCACTGCGCCATGAGCGTGAGTGAAGAAGTCGGCGAAGTTCCGGGCGTCACCGGCGTGAACGTAGACGTGGTCAAAGACGGCGTTTCGACCGTCACCATCGAGCACGAAGGCACCCTCAATACGCAAGCCGTAGCGGATGCCATCGTTGAAGCTGGCTTCACTCCCGCCGTCTAATCATGGCGTATTCTCCGCAGTACCAGGCAATGGCGGTCGGGGCAGTGCGCGCACTGATGGGCACCGAGAACATTCACCTGACCGAGGCGATTTCCCGCGTGGCACGGCAGATGGGGCTCGACCCTGATCTGCTGGATGCGTGGGTGCGCGACTCCACCCCCTATACGGCGCACGAGGATCAGCGCGGGCTGAAACGGCGGGGCGCATCGCGTATACATTCCTCACAGGATCATGCGGCGAATACCCCCGCTGACGGCACCGGCGATAATCTGCATCCCGGTGTGCACGGCACCGCATACGACGCCCTCGCTCAACGCCGCACATTCAGGCGTGCTGCCGTCACGCGGGTTCGCGGGGTGAACGATCGAGGCTCAAAACTAACCGGGCAGCGACCGCGCAGCAACCGTGCCGATGGGTTGCCGGACGAAGGCGAAGTATAGGTCAGGGCGGACTGCGGCAGGGCGTGCCCGCAGCGAGCAAAGCCCGAAGACAGCACAGCATCGTGGGCAGTGAGAACAGAGGAGAAGAACATGGGTAACTCAACTCAAACAGCATCCACCACAGCTGAGAACGAGCGTTCTCTTTTCGATTCCTCGGCTAATGGCGGGCAGACGCGCATTATCCACCTGGATGTTCAGGGCATGACGTGCGCATCCTGCGTGGGCCGCGTGGAACGCAAACTCCGCAAAATTCCGGGGGTTGATCCCGCCGTGAACCTGCCGCTGGAGTCTGCGCGCGTGATCGTTCCCGCCGATATTACCGATGAGCAGATCATTGAAACGGTCAATAACGCCGGGTATACGGCATCGCTCAAAACCGAGGTTCGCGATGCAGTGTCCGAAGAGAGGACCAACGCGCGCAGCGGGGGCTTGGGGTGGCGCATCGTTGTGGCGTTGTTGCTGAGTGTGCCGATTTTCTTGATGTCAATGTTCCCCACGTTCCAGTTCCCGCACTGGGGTTGGGTGCTTGCGCTTATCACGCTGCCGGTTGCAGTCTATAGCGCCGAGCCGTTTCACCGCGCCGCTCTCACGAACGCACGCCACTTCAGCAGCACGATGGACACGCTGGTTTCTCTCGGCGTGATTGTCGCCTACCTGTATTCACTCGCGCAGCTGTTCATGAACCCCGGGCTGACCAAGCATGTTCACCCCATGCAGGGGGGCATTCTCGGCATGTTCTTGAGCGGTAACCATGCGCCACTGTATTTTGATTCGGCGTCGATGGTGACTTTATTCCTGCTGATCGGGCGGGCAGTTGAGCACCGCACACGAACCCGCTCTTCCGAGGCTCTGCGCACCCTGCTGAGCTTGGGAGCACGCACCGCGACCCTGCTTCGCACCGATAAGCGGGGAACCACGCGCGAGGTGCAGATTCCGGTCGAGGATCTCCTTCCGGGAGACGAATTCTTGGTGCGCCCGGGTGAAAAAATCGCCACTGACGGCACGGTTATTGCAGGGTCTTCCGCCGTGGACGCCTCCCTGCTGACCGGCGAATCGGTGCCCGTCGAGGTTTCGGCGGGCGATGCGGTCACCGGCGCAACCCTGAACACCTCCGGGTCGCTGACGGTGCGTGCAACCCGCGTGGGCTCTGAGACGACGCTCGCGAAAATGGGTGAGCTGGTTGCCGCCGCTCAGGAAACGAAGGCACCCATCGCGCGCCTTGCCGACCGTGTTTCTGCGATTTTCGTGCCAATAATTCTGGTGATTTCGCTCCTGACCCTCATCGGGTGGCTGGTTGTATCGCACGATGTGCCGCGTGCGTTCAATGCGGCGGTTTCGGTGCTGGTGATCGCCTGTCCGTGCGCGCTCGGTCTGGCAACCCCCACGGCGCTGCTGGCGGGCACCGGGCGCGGCTCGCAGCTGGGCATACTGATTCGCAACGCGCAGGTGCTGGAAACTACGCATACAGTGAACCGCATCGTGCTGGATAAAACCGGAACCGTCACCGAAGGCACAATGCGCGTGGCGCGCTTCGGGACCTTCGACGATTTCACCGACGTCACGGCCGACAACGCCTCTTCAAAGAGCGAACGTTCTGTATCTATTCTGAGCGATGCCGCAGCCGTGGAGGCGCTGAGCGAGCATCCGATAGCCCATGCTATTGCGCGTTTTGCGACAGAAAATTATGGGGCGTTTCTGGGTACCGTCGAGGGTTTTGAGGGCGTGCCCGGAGGTGTGCGCGGTGAGCTTGTGCCCGCCGATACCGACGGGGAGTCCCGCCGTTTGGTGCTGGTGGGCACCCCCGAATACCTGCTGCAGGCGGGCGTTGCTCTCACCGAGAAGCAGCATCAGATGCTCGCGCAGGCGCGTTCGGAAGGGCTGACCACTGTGGTTGTGGCTCGCGCGATCGGCACGAAGGACCCGCAGCCTGTGGGGCTCATCGCACTGGCGGACTCCCCCAAACCCGAGTCGGCGCAGGCTATCGCCGAGCTTCACGAACTGGGCTTAGAGCCTGTACTGCTGACCGGTGACGCCCCCGAGGTTGCCCAGGCTATCGCATCCAGCGTGGGGATTAATCCTGAGAACGTTTATGCGGGGGTCACGCCCGAACGTAAATCTGAGGTTATTGCGCAGCTTCAGGATGAAGGCTACCGGGTGGCGATGGTTGGCGACGGCGTGAATGATGCGCCTGCCCTGGCCCGCGCGGACCTGGGCGTGGCGATGGGCTCGGGTACGGATGTTGCGGTGCAGGCGGCGGATATTGTGCTGATGCGCTCGGATATGCGCGCGATCCCCATGTCGCTGCGGCTTTCGCGGGCGACTTTGCACACCATTAAGTCGAATCTGTTCTGGGCGTTCGCATACAACACCATCGCGGTGCCGGTCGCGGCGGCGGGGCTGCTGAACCCGATGATTGCGGCCGCGGCTATGGCGTTCAGTTCGGTGTTTGTGGTGCTCAATTCGATGCGCCTCACCCGATTTGAGCGGTAGCCCGGTTTGCGGCGGCGAGTTTCGGCTTTTGTGTGTCTTCGCGCAAATCCCTTGTACTCCCCCTGCTGACGCTGGCATGATAAGAGGAATCACATGACCGCACTGTGTTTCAGGGGTATACCTCTGAATTTTGTGGTGCAGGTAATACGCGCCGAAGCATCCGGGAGATTCACATGCCCAAATTAACCCCGCAAATGTTCACATTCCTCAACGACCCGCCGGTCGAAGGCACGCTCTATGACCTTTACGACGCCACGCTCAAGCAGGGCAAACGCATGTTCCTGCATTTTCTGCCGAAAATCCACCAGCTTTTAGGTAAGGGGATCGATTGGAAGACTGAAGATGAGGACTTCTACGCCGATAAATACATCCCCATCACCCCGCAGCAGGGAGAGTTTCTGTATATGCAGGCGCTGGCGCGCGGCGCGCGGAATATCGTTGAGTTCGGTACATCCTACGGCATCTCGACGCTGTATCTTGCCGCCGCCGCAAAACGCAATGGCGGGCGCGTGATCACCTGCGAATACGTGCCTCATAAGGCGGAGGCCGCGCGGAAAAATTTTGAGCGGGCGGAGCTTGCGGACTATATCGAGCTGCGCGAAGGCGATGCGCTAAAGACCCTGCAAGACTTGGATTTCAGCCCCGATTTTGTGCTTCTCGACGGGTGGCCTGACCTGGTGCATCCCGTCTTTCAGCTGTTGGAGCCGCATCTTGCCGACCGCGCCGTGATTGCCGTAGACGATGTTGAGGGGTTCAGCCCGTCCATGCAGGATTACCTCGACTATGTGCGCACCCCCGCCAACGGATACGTCTCAACGACTCTGCGACCGCACAAGGCCCTGGAATACACCGTAAAAGTGGCGTAAACACCGGCATGCACCCGCCCCGTCTCGTCACAACCGAATAGATTATAGTTTCAAAAGGAAAGGTAGTCCCTGATGAAAACTTTACCTATTATCTGGCAGCACCTTGTCAATGCCGAAAAACAAACCTGCTCACGGTGCGGTACAACAGGTGAGGAGCTGCGCAAGGCTTTACAGGTATTGGAAGCTGAGCTCTTGCCTCAGGGTATTCAGCCTCATCTGGAAATCCGTACAATGAGTGAAGAAGAATTCTTGACTCATCCTGAGGAATCCAATCGTATCTGGATTATGGGTGTACCCCTGGAAGATCTAGTGGGTGGGATACAGGGAAGCAGCACCTGCGACGATGTGTGCCACGGTGAACAGTGCCGAACCGTCGAGTCCCAGGGGAAAACATATGATGCAGTTCCAGCCTCTCTGATTGTGCAGGCCGCTCACCGGGCTCTTTCACCCGAAAAACTAGTTGAAAATCAGCGGCGGTTTGTCCAAACGATATGTTGTTAGCCGTAGGAGCACATCTAAAGCACGCTTTGGGCAACGCAGTCAATCACGCTGTGCGAAAAACCGGCGGGAGGCGCATCCCGGATCGATATACTAGATTCCGTCATAGAAGCCCAGCATAGATAAGGGAAAATCATGATTCTCACCCGTGAACAAGCGCTCGAAATTTTCAAGCGCCGCGTTTCTACCCGCTCCTACGACCTGCCCGTACAATCAGCGACGAAGACTTCAACACAATCCTTGAGTTCGCTCGTCTCTCCCCCAGCTCGGTTGGTTCCGAGCCGTGGAAATTCCTGGTGATACAGAATAAAGAGCTGCGCGAGAAGCTCAAGCCTATCGCCTGGGGTATGGTCAATACGCTCGATGACGCCAGCCACGTGGTGATTATTGTGGCGAAGAAGAACGCCCGCTACGATTCCGATTTCCTGCTGCAGACGCTCGCGAAGCGCAACCTTCCCGAAGACCAGATGCAGATGGCAATGGGCATGTACAAAAAGTTCCAGATTCACGATATGAAAATCGCCGACGACGAGCGTGCCCTTTTCGAGTGGACTAGGAAGAACACTTATATTGCGCTGGCGAATATGCTCACGGGCGCAGCGATGCTCGGCATCGACTCCTGCCCCATTGAAGGCATGGACTACGATGCGGTCACCCAGCTCCTCACCGAGGAAGGGCTCCTCGACCCCGAGGATTACGGCGTATCCGTTGCCGCAACCTTTGGCTACCGCTCACGCGAGATCGACCCGAAGCCGCGCAAGCCGCTCGATGAGCTCGTCGTGTGGGCCAAGTAGCCTGCCCTCCACGGACTGGCTCACCCGATAGCTTCCATACATCAGTGCGGCTATTGACCTGCTGAGTATTACTGCCGAAAAATTATGCGTGAATTTCGCGCCCGCGAACGATAGTCTTAAAGGTGAGGGTTAATTTTATATGTCTTCGGAACGCCGCCGTGAAAGAGGAGCTGCATAATGTCCCTGCTAGATTTGCTGAACCGCCGCCGTTCGGTGCGCCATTACGACGAGAACCAGCCTATTGATGCCGATGTTGTTAAAGAGTGTTTGCGGGCGGCTCAGCTGGCGCCCACAAGTTCAAATATGCAGCTGTACGAGCTCTACCATGTGACTGATCCCGCCGTCCTGAGTAAACTCGCCGCTGCGTGCATGCACCAGCAGGCCGCCAAGACCGCGCAGCAGATGGTGGTGTTCGTGACCCGCCAGGATTTGTACCGCCGCCGCGCGAAAGCCGCGCTGGAGTTTGAGCGCGGCAATGTTGAGCGTAACAGCCCGCCTGAGAAGCAGAAAGACCGCATCAAGAATTGGGAAATGTACTACACCAAGGCTATGCCGCTCGTGTACGCGCGCTGCTTTGGTCTGCTGGGCGCATCCCGCGCAGCAATGGCGAATTGTGCGGGTTTGTTCGTTCCGATGATGCGTGAGGTTTCGGAGCACGATTATCGCGTGGTTGTGCACAAGAGCTGCGGCCTGGTGGCGCAGACGTTTATGCTCGCGATGACCGAGGCGGGGTACGACACCTGCCCAATGGAAGGCTTCGACAGCCACCGCGTGAAGAAGCTCCTCAACCTGCCGCGCAATGTCGAGATTAACATGGTGGTCGCCTGCGGTATCCGCAAACCCGGTCACGGCATCTGGGGCGAGCGCTTCCGCCTGCCCTTCGATGAGGTTTACCGCAGGGTTTAGAGTCTGGCGGGCCGAAGTGAAGGATCCCAACCCCACCTTTATATGTCTTCTAAAAGAGGAGAACTTATGACCTATAAACATGAGTTCAGCTCTGACGACTGGTTTTGGCTTGATGCGCTGGGAGAGTTGGACCCGAGTTTCATTGAGGCGATCCAGCAGCTGCGTGCAGCTTCAAACCATTATCACGTCCCTGAACGAGCACGGGTGAGATGTAGCGGTTCAGATATTTGGTGAATAACGCACCAAAAGGCGTATTACATACCTTCTAGGGGCGGGTAATACTCCTAATGATGCGTTATTCGGGTCTTTTCTTGGTGCGAGAACGGTCTGCAACGAAACGGAATATTGAACAAAAACAACCTTTAAAGGTTAATTTTCAGCTTTTTATCAGCCGTGTTCCCCCGGTGAAGGCATAGCTCTAGCGGGCAGCCGAACAAACTGCCCCGCCAAAGCGCCCTTGGGTCTGCTGCCCTATAGATGTTCTACGACGGTAAACTTTACTTCACCAGCTGCGGTGTCAAAAGACCCTTCATGGGTGGTTGCATCTTGCGGCGGTTCAGGAACAAGATGCTCCCACGCAGCATCAACAAACACCTCACAGCAGGAGAGAGTCTCCCCGGAGTCGCTATCGTAGGCGGCACCTGCAAGATCGCGGTAATACAACAGGGCGGTACCCGCGTTCATGAGTGCATCCACCGAAGAAAAATTGGTGTTCGCCTGCTCGTCATGCGGCGTATACTCACGCAGGAGGATGTCACGAAGATTCTCGGGTGAGGCGGGGTCTTTGACAAGCAGCACCTGGCCGTCCTTCTCAGCAATACCGCTTTCTTCAAAGAAGGCACTTACCGCACCGGCACCACCAGCTGGCACATTAAATTCAATCAGCCCAATGAAGGCACGTTCAGCAAGAAACCCCATAGGTCCTGTTGCGACGCTGTGGACCCACACCACTTTTCCCGAAATCCGCGCAGCCGTTTCCTCAAATTCTGCTTCACGGTCTGCGCTGAAAAACAGGTAGGCGCGCACGTCAGCATGTTTAACGGCGTTCGCCAGGATATGCGTGAGCGTGTGGGTGATTGCAGAGCTGCTGTGATAGTACAGGTGATTTATGTACATGCGGGTTCCTCCTCGGGGTCCTAAAACTCCTGGAAGTTTCAAGCCTAACAGAGGGCAGCCGTTACATCTTTTTAGGACATGCGGCCGGATTCTCTGAAGGCACCAGTTGCTTTTTGATCCACACGCCTGAGGCGGCGCGGCGGCAGAAGAAAAACCCGCTAACACATACGTGATGCAAAACACTTGTTAAGTACGTGAGGATTTGCGTGCCCATGGCGTCTTCATATCAGCGCCGCAAGTTTTGAGAGACGACGGCAGGCGGCGACAGCCCTGTCGGATCACACAATATGTGGCGGTAACGGCAACTGGAAACCCCGGCTGCCGCTGAACTTTCAGACAGAAACTCACCGATCTGCGCGCTAAGACCCCATACCAACATCCGCTCAGGCGCGCCCG